>Ga0265313_10000028_pt1 | contig 132236 bp, 99 predicted proteins | sample 4123metaG_FD_203122 | JGI IMG/M metagenome (GOLD analysis project Ga0265313, IMG submission 203122) | Rhizosphere microbial communities from Carex aquatilis grown in University of Washington, Seatle, WA, United States - 4-1-23 metaG | ecosystem: Host-associated > Plants > Roots > Rhizosphere >... | reverse complement strand
CAGCACTAGAAGCCTGGTGGTTTTCGCCGATACCGGCGCGCTGGCTTCGTCGGCCGCGCTCAAACTACAGTAGTATTCGTCGCGCGGCCGCCGAACCCATCGCTTGGTCTCGACGAAAACCACCAGGCTTCTGGATCCGTCTCTCGGGGCTTCGCCCCGAACCGCCGGCTGACGTTGTAGACTCGCCGGATGGATGCCATCCGCATTCGCGGCGGCGCTCCGCTCCGCGGCTCGATCCGAATCAGCGGCGCCAAGAACGCCGCGCTCCCGATGCTTTGCGCCACCCTGCTGTCCGACGGCGCGAGCCGCCTGCGCAACGTCCCCGCACTGCGGGACATCGAGACCACGGCAGCGCTTCTACGCTTTCTTGGGCGGGACGTGACCGTCGCTGCGCCGAACGTGTCGGTCGGGGCCGGTACCAGCGTCCGTCCGGAGGCCCCTTACGAGCTCGTCAAACAGATGCGCGCGAGCGTCCTCGTGCTGGGACCGCTCGTCGCCCGCTTCGGTCGCGCGAAGGTCTCGCTGCCGGGCGGCTGCGCGATCGGTGCTCGGCCGATCGACCAGCACCTCAAGGGGCTCGAGGCGATGGGGTGCACCATTCGACTCGAGCGCGGTTACGTCATCGCCGAAGGCCCTGGAGGCGGCGGCCGTCTGCGCGGGGCGGAAGTGTGCTTCGACGTCCCCACGGTGACCGGGACGGAGAACATGATGATGGCTGCTTCTCTCGCCAAAGGCCGCAGCACGCTCGTCAACTGCGCGCGCGAGCCCGAGGTGGAAGAGCTCGGGCGTGTGCTCAACAAGATGGGTGCGCGCGTCGACGGCGCCGGCACGGACGTCATGCACGTCGAAGGCTTCGAACGTGGCGAGCTCGCGCCGTTCGATCACGCCATCATTCCCGACCGCATCGAGGCCGGTACGTACATGGTCGCGGCGGCTGTGACCGAGGGGAGCGACGTCGTTATCGAAGGGGCCGAGCTTTCGGACATGGAAGCCCTCGTCGTCAAGCTTCGTGCGGCCGGCGTCGAGGTTACGAGCGAAGGCCAGAGCGTGCGTGTGCGGCGCTCCGGTTCGCTGCGCACCGTGAATGTGACCACCGCGCCTCACCCGGGGTTTCCCACCGACATGCAGGCGCAATTCTTGGTGCTCATGTGCCTGGCCCGCGGCGAGAGCGTCATCACGGAGACGATCTTCGAGAATCGCTTCATGCACGTGCCGGAGCTGTTGCGCATGGGGGCGAACATCGCGCTGCGGGGCAACACGGCCGTCGTACAGGGGGTCGACAAGCTTTATGGTGCGAGCGTCATGGCGACCGATCTGCGAGCGAGCGCGTCGTTGGTCATCGCGGGGCTTGCCGCGGCAGACGAAACGGAGGTGCGACGCGTGTACCACATCGATCGGGGCTACGAACGAATCGAGGGCAAGCTGAGGGCGATAGGGGCCACCATCGAGCGCGTGAAGGGAGCCGACGCATGACCGAGCGACTGACGATCGCGCTCCCCAAGGGGAGGGTGCTGCGCGCGGTCGCTCCCCTTTTCGCGTTGGCAGGGGCCGACGCGGACGTTCTTCTCGCCGACGACCGTTCGCTCGTGCGCGAAATGGCCGCGTCGCATCTGCGTTTTCTCTTGCTGAAGCCGGACGACGTGCCGACTTACGTCGAGTATGGCGCCGCCGACTTGGGCGTCTGCGGGCGCGACGTCTTGATGGAGCGTTCGTGCGACGTGTATCAGCCAATCGATCTCGGAATCGGGCGCTGCCGAATGGTCGTCGCCGGGGTGACGGGCAAGCCGGCACCGACCGGGGTACCCCGTGTGGCGACCAAGTACCCGCGCAGCGCGACCGCCCATTTCGCCAGGCGCGGGGTGCAGGCCGAAGTGGTGTACGTGCAAGGCTCCGTGGAGTTGGCGCCGCTCGTCGGGCTCGCAGACCTCATCGTGGATATCGTCGAGACGGGCGAGACGTTGCACCAGAACGGCCTGGAGGAGCGCGAGGAGATCGCGCGCATTTCGAGTGTGCTCATCGCCAACCGCGCCGCCTTCAAATTGCGGCAGGAGCGCATTCGGCCGCTGGTCGACGCGCTCCGCAAGGCCGTCAACGAGAGGTTGATGTAGCGGCTCGAGGAGCACCAGCGTCGGAGACAGGCGGGTCGAGCCGCACGAGCGGGCGCAGCCTCTTGAGCGTGGCCCGGCCGATCCCTTTCACTTTGAGGAGATCTTCGATCGCGCGAAACCGCCCGAGCCGGGCTCGCAGCGCCAGAATCGCGTCCGACCGCTTCGCGCCGACGCCAGGAAGGCGTCTCAGCTCGGCGTCCGTCGCCGTGTTGAGGATCACCGGATCGTCGGGCGATGCGCGGTCGCGCGCGGAGGGCGTTGGGGCAGCGGGTGCGGGGGCGGCCGTGTCGGCCGACATGCTCTCCGCCGCGCCGAACTGGGCCCCGACGGCGGTTGGCGTGTACCCGGCTCCGCCGGGTGGTGCGGCACCCGGGGAGAGCACGGCTGCAGGAACCGCGGAGAAGGTGGCGGCCGTCGCCGCGGAGCCGGCGCCAGCCCCGGCAATGCTCGAGCGGCCGACGAAGGCGAGGAGAGCGAGGCCCGCGGCAGCGAGCGCGACGCGCGCGATCGGCTTTGCGAATCGAGAGCCGACCACGCGCGCCGCCAAACGCGACAGCGCGCCCGGGAACGATGGCTCCACGGGGGTTGTACCAACGCTTCAGAGAAGCGAATCGCCTGTCGAGTGCTGTTTGGCTCTCGTGCGGGGAGCGGGCTCCGCGGCATCGGTGCGGCGCTCGTAGGGCTCCTGCCACTCGCGAACCTGGAGGCTCCCGTTGATCGGGATCGCGTCGAGTCTCAATGTGAGCGATCCGTCGCGGTTGACGAATCCGACGCCGACCCGCGTCCAGTACGACTTGCCCTGTCCGCGGTCGACCACCGTCCAGACTACCTTCATCGTCTTGCTCGTTTGCTCGTCCATGGTCTTCTCCCAGCGTGTGACCAGCGCCTCGGCGAGCCGAGGACGGGCGCCGTGGCGCGTGGCGGGTCGAGAGTGTGCGATCCCCGTGCCGTCGCGCGCGGGCGCGGGTGGTGGGCGCGCCGGGGCACAAAAGGGCGGAGAAAGCGCGCGTCAGAGCGGCCGTGCGGGCAGTGCGCCCAGTGGCCCGGACGTCCGGCGCCTGTCCCGAGCCGCCTCACGCCGGCTACGCTGCGGCCGGACGGAACGGTGGCGGCTTGGCCTCGGCGGCCGGTGCGTGGTATCCACTACCCTGCCGGAGGTGGTCATGGCTGTCGAGCTCTCCAATGAAGAGAAGCTGGTTCTCTACCGCATCGAGGGCGACGGCGGCGCCGCTTCATTCCGATCGCGCCGCGCGTTCTTGGGGAGCGCAGCGGTCGCCGCCACGGCTGCGGTCGCGCTGCTGCCTTCGCGACCAGCCCTGGCACGCAGCACCCCTGATCTCGCTGCCCGGCCGCCTGCCGGCTTCGTGCCGCTCACGGCGCCCGGTCGCGTGGCGAAAGTGACCAAGAGCGGTTGCCTCGAGGCGAACGGCATCTTCCCGAGGCCCGACGACGCCAAAGAGATGCTCCGCCGCGCCCTGCAAGAGCTCACCGGCAAGAGCGACCTGACGGAAGCAGCGAAGCTCTTCGTGCATCCGGACGACAAGGTGTGCGTCAAAGTCAACGGGATCGCCCTGCAGAACATGGCGACGAACAAGGAGCTGGTGCTGCCTTTCCTCGAGGCGATGATCGCTTCGGGCGTGCCGGCGGCGAACATCACGGTGCTCGAGCAGTATCCCGGCTTCATGAATGGAACGCGCATCACCGCGAGGAGCGTTCCTGCGGGGGTGAGCGTCGCGTGGCACACGAACAAAGACGCGACGATGGACTGGCGCGACATCCCCGGCACGCAGCGGCACACCAAGTTCGTGCGCGCCCTGACCGAATCGACGGCGCTCATCAACTTCGCGCTGATCAAAGACCACTCGATCTGCGGCTACACCGGTGCGCTCAAAAACATGACGCACGGATGCAGCGTCAATCCGCAAGACTTCCACGACCACCACGCCAGCCCGCAGATCGCGATCCTGTCTGCACAAGACATCCTGCGCTCGCGATTGCGCCTCTGCATCATCGACGGCTTCAAGGTGATGGCGCACGGCGGGCCTCTCTACAAGCACCCCGAGTACGTGACGCCGCACGAGTCGGTCTACGCGTCGACCGATCCTGTCGCGCTCGACGCCATCGGGTGGGATGTGGTCGAGAAGGCGCGCGCGAAGTTCAAACTAAAGTCGTTGACCGACGAAGGGCGCCCGCCCGCGTACATCCAGGGCGCTGCCGATCTCGGCGTTGGCATCGCCGACCCGAGCAAGATCACGCTGCGCGAGGTGGTGCTGTAGCTCCGGGCAGGCCGCGGAAAAAGGGGCTGGCCGACGTTACAGCGCCAGACTCAGGCCGCCGTAGATGACGCGACCGACGGAACCCGGTATCGCGTCGTGAACCGTGCCTCCCCACTCGGGAATGTAATACCGGTCGTCGAGCACGTTGTTCACCTGAAGCTGCAGCGTTATCTCCGGCTTGAATCGCAGGCGGAAGAACCTGTTGATGTCCCAGGTGGCGTGCAGGTTGAGCTCGTTGTAGGGCTGCGGCGTCGGGTTGAGCGTGTTCTGGAATTGCGATCCGTACGAGCCACCGAAAATGTCGAATAGGCTGACGTTTACGCCGTCGTCCGAAAGATAGCTCACGCCTGCTTTCGCGGTGATGGCAGGGATCGGCGTCACCCCGACCTGACCCTGATCGTTCTGGCTCCTCTGGTAGAGCGCAGAGCCCGTCACGTATACGGACCTGATGATGTACGCCTTGGCTTCGACCTCGCCTCCCTGGATCTCCACCCCGCTCGTGTTCGTGTAGAACTGCAAGGCGTTCGTTCCTGTCGCGCCAGGGGCGATCGCGGGCCTGATGATGTCGGTCTGTTTGCTGTAAAAGTAGCTCGCCCCGAGCTGTACCCGTTCGCCTTGGTAGGTGACGCCGACGTCGACCGTCCCGACCTTTTCCGGCCTGAGTGTGGCTTGCCCACGCAGGTTGACGTCGGTCAAGAATAACTCGTCGATGCTCGGAGCTCGGTACGCCGTGCTATAAAGGCCTTTGAAATTGATGCGCGACGTAGGCGAGACGATGAGCCCGAGCCTCGGCACGACGCCGGCGTCCAGGTTGCCCACCTTGTTCGCCTGGATACCACCGATGAATTTGACCTGGCGCCACGGTCGATAGTCCATCTGCGCGTAGGCTTGAAACCCCAGTTGCCGCGCGTCGTCCGTCGTCCGCACCGGTCCCGGCGCGTGGTTCGTCTCCGTGCCCCCTCTGCTGTTGAAGAGCCCACCGACGACGATCCTGGCATTTTGAAGCACGTCGATGAAGTTCGTCCACTCCGCGATGAACTCATGGGAGTCTCGCAGCACGAATGGCCGGTTCTTCGTGAAGTCCAACGTGGAATTCGTATAACCTACGTTCAGGTCGGCCTTCCAACGATCGAGTAGCTTGTACGTATAGCCCAAGTTGACGAATCGCTTTGCCCAAGAGCCGTTGTTGATGATTCCTTTGAGCTGGTACCAGTAGGTCCAATCGGTGTACGCCGCCATGAGACGCAGGCCCTTGTAGCTCGCGTCGAGATAGGCACCGGACCCCTTGTCCGGGCCGTTGATCGGCAGGCTCTGAATCGGAGACGTCGGTGTGTTCCGGAACAGGTAGTCGCCCTTCCAGCGCGGCTGCTCGAGATATCTCGCCGACAAGAGGACCTTCAGGTCGTCGATCTTCAGCGTGGCGGTCGCTGAAGGATCGTACGCGCCGTCGCTTCCGACGAGTCCGGACGCCGACACGCCGGTGCTGTCTACGTCCTTCGTTATGACGTTGATCACGCCGGAGAAAGCATCGGAGCCGTAGAGCACCGATCCGGGGCCCTTGATCACTTCGATTCGGTCGATGGCGGCCACCGGAAAGCGTTCGAACATGTCGCTGCTCAGGCCGCCCTCCATCGTCTCGCGAACGGGCCTGCCGTTGATCAAGAGGAGGATGTGGCCGGAGTTGACCCGGACTTGGTCTCCGCGAGCGGCAATCGTGCTGCGGTCGGTCAAGTATCCACGGGAGGCATTCAGCCCTGGCACCCGGTCCAGCATGTCCTTAAGCGTCGTGCCGCCGAAGCGTTTCAGGTCGTCGGCCGACAAGACCGTGATGATGCCGGGCGCGTCCGATTGCTTCTCCGCAAACTTGGACACCGTGGTGACGTCGACGTTCAGCAGCTCTTCGAGGGACAGGTCAGACGTGTCCGGCGACGAGGCGGACCGGGTGGCCGAGTTTCCCGGGGGAGTCACTGGTGTGAGCACACCCTCCGGAGCACTACGCGGACCTGCATCCTGGGCGAAAGCCTTGGGTTCGACGGCCAGGAGTGAGGCGCCGACCGGAAGGAGGATAAGCGCAATCCCTTTTGCGATGGCATTAGAGAAGACCCGATTCGCGCGCATCACTGGTGTGGGTACCTTTCGTCGAGGGCCGCTCTTCCAGCTCACCATCGGCGCACTCAGCTTCGATTGCGTCGCACGCCGCATTTTCCCGCGGTCGCAGTACATGGCTACGGCCACGAATCGCCGATTCTTGAGAGGGCCGGTCAATAGGGCTGCGACCAACGTGCGCGGGGGTGGGCGTGTATGGGAGCGGCGGATTTCAAAAGAGCCGCGAACCGGTGGTATCGTTGCGCCGCTCGCGAATGCCGAACGCCTGCCTGCCGCGCCGACAGTTCTCGCTTGCCATCGCGGGGCTCGTCTCGGCGCTCTGCCAAGTGCCGGACAGGCCGGCGAAGGCGCAAAGCCGCAAGCCGCTCGTTTACGTTTTTCTTCAGCTCGACGTCAAGTCGAGCGCGGTGGAAAAGGCGTTGCAGGAACGTCTGCCGGATCTTGCCGTCACAGTGTTCGGCCGTTTTCGCGACTTCGAGGAGGTGTTCAGCAGCGCTCAGCCCGACGCAGTTCTCTGCATCACGCCGGTCATCGAGTACCGAGGAGAGCGGGTGACGCTGCAAGGAAAGCGCGACGGGGAGGGGGTCGAGCCCTACGTGCTCGCATCCACAGGCCGGCCTCTCGACGGCCCGCTCGCGGGCAAGACCATCGGCGTAGTCGACATGATGGGCCGTGAGGGTACCCAGTCGTTTCTGAATCGGCTGCTCAAGACGAACGACGTCAAAATGAAGCGTGTCTCGAAGATCGAAGATCTTCTGCCGCTGCTCGAGTTTTCGGGCGCCGACGGCGTTGTGCTCCCCGGCGCCGCCGTGCCGCGCCTGCTCGAGCGGACGCGCCTTCCGATCAAGACGCGGGAGCTGCAGGACGGCCTCGTGGGCTTGCCGGCGGTCGCGGTGCTCAACGATGCCGTCCGTGACGTAATCGTCAGGTCCTTCCATGACCTCGACCCGGCGACGAACCGCCTCCTCGGTATCGACACGTGGAGCGCTCAATGAGCACGGCGCGGACGGGAAGGCTGTGCCGGGGCTTGTCGTGGATCGCGGCCGCGTGCGTCGCCTTCGCGGGCTGCGCGCCCGCTGGTGGCCGAGCCAACACCCCGAAGGAGGGCTTGGCCGTGATCGTCGATCCTCCAGCTCGCGCCGGCGCCCCCACTATTTTCATTGCCATGCCGAGCTCGCCCAATTTCTTGGACGCGCGAAAGAGCCTCGTCTCCGAGGTGCGCAAGACATTCGACGTCAGCACATTCGTCGTCACCCCGGGCACGACGCCGGACGAGCTGGGCGCGGCCATTCAACGCGCGAAGCCCACCTGCCTCGTTCTCATGAACAACGCGAGCATGACCCTGCTCAGCAAATTCGAGCTGGCCCACCCGGCCGCTTCGTTTCCGCCCACCGTATTGCTCATGGCTTCGCTCATCGAAGAGGTGCAGGCCACGCTCGAGCGCGCGACCGGAATCGCATACGAAGTTCCCGGGGTCACCGCATTCGTCAATCTGCGTACCGTCATCCGAGCACCTGTCAATCGAGTGGGGGTGATCTATCGACCGAGCCTCGGCAAGTTCGTCGAGCGCCAGAGAGGGCCCGCGGCCGCGGAGCACATCGAGATCGTCCCGGTGCCCGTGCCCAGCGACGTGACGGCCGACGGATTGCGAGAAGCCCTCGACACGTTGATCAAGGAGCGCGGCGTCGACGCCGTTTGGATACTCAACGACAACGCCCTGGTGCGCGACGCGCAGTTCCGCGACGAAGCATGGAGGCCCGAGCTCAGCGAGGCGAAGCTGCCGGTCATCGTTGGCGTGGCCAACCTAGTCAACCCCGATTCCCCTCTCGGCACCCTGGCCGTGGTTCCCGATCATGAGGCCATGGGGCTTCAAGCGGCGAACCTGATCTTCGAGCTGGCCGACGACGGCTGGCGAGTCGAGGCCCACCCCGTGGAGCTTCCCCTTTCGGTCAAGACCGTAGTCGACGTGAAGATGGTGCGCGCCAACTTCGGACTGCGTCAGGACGCCCTAAAGCACATCGACCGGGCGCTCGAATGAGAAGGGCTACGTAGAGGCCTGTTCCCTCCGGAGCTCCTGGGCGACCTCCTGGTACTGGTCCCGGATGGCCGCAACGAGATCGCCGGAGCCGTCGAGACTGCCCGTTTCCGCGAGCTTTTGCAGCTTCTCGGCGGTCTTGGCCATCGAGACGGCTCCCAACGCGAGGCAGCTGCCCTTCGTCTTGTGGGCGTATCCACGAAGCTCCGAGAGTTGGCCCTGGCTCGCGGCCGCTTCGATGGCGTTGAGCTGTCCGGGCACGTTCTTTAGGAAAAGCTCGATCAATTTCTGCGAGCGCGCGATCGTGGCATCGAGGGAGGGCTCCTCCTCTCGCCCGTTGGGGAGCGGCTGCTGCTTCGGCACGGACTTCGTCCTGACCTTTGCATACCGGCGGATCATCTTGTCGAGCGCGTTGGGCCGCACCGGCTTGGAGAGGTAATCGTCCATGCCCGCTGCGAGAACGCGCTCTCGCTCTCCAGTCAGCGCATGAGCCGTCAGTGCGACGATCGCCTGACGGCGCCTCTGACCCTGCTCGTTACGCCGGATCTCTTGAGTCGCCGTGTAGCCGTCCATTACCGGCATCTGGCAGTCCATCAGCACCACCGAAAACTCTCCACCCTTGACGCGCTCCACGGCTTCGGCGCCGTCTTGCGCAGTCTCCACTTCGTAGCCCATTTGTTCCAGCATCTCTGCCGCAACGAAGCGGTTGATTTCATTGTCGTCGACCACCAACACCCGTCCGCCGCGCTCCAGCGGTACCTCCGCGGACGCCGGCGCTTTGCTGCAAGGTGTTTTCTGGCCGTTCAAAATCTGCTGCATGGCGTTGTACAGTTCCGAGAACCGCAGGGGCTTCGGTATCTGGGCGGCGAGCTCCCGCTCTATGTCGCTGACGAACGAGCCTGCGCCCAGTTGGTACAAGGCAACGAGGGGAAGCCTGGTCCCGCCTTCGAGAGAGCGCAGCTGGCGAACGAATTCGTCGACGGAAAGCTCACCAATTTGGGTGCCGATGACCGCCACGTCGAAGCGCGTGGCTGCTTCCGCTTTGATTCGCTCCAGGGCTTCCCGGGCGTGGTCGAAGCAGACCACCTTCATTCCCCACGCTTCGAGATGCTCGCGGACCACGCCTTGCCATCGGGGGTGGCCCTCCACGACCAAGGCCAACTTGCCGTCCGCCCAGAGCCCCCGATCCTCGAAGCCGTCGCCGGCGGTGTCGAGTCTCAGCTCGCAGAAGAACTCGCTGCCCTCGCCGACGGCGCTCTTGACGCCAATCGAGCCCCCCATCATCTCGACCAGACGCTTCGAGAGCGCCAGCCCCAGACCCGTTCCGCCGACCTTCCTCACCGAAGAGCCGTCGAGCTGTGAGAATGCGTTGAAGAGCTTCGAAATATCCTGCGGCGCGATACCGATCCCCGTGTCGACTACGGCAATCCGGATGGCTTCGCTCTGCTCGTTGCGTTCCAGCAGGCGCACGTCGACGAACACCTCGCCGCGGGCGGTGAACTGAATGGCGTTGCCGAGCAGATTGTTGACCACCTGACGCAGCCGATCGGGATCGCCGTGGTGCAGTGCGCCGAGCTTAGGGTCGATGCGACAGACGACCTCCAACCCTTTGTCGTGGGCCCGCGTGGCCAGGAGCTCGCAGACCTCTTGCACCACGGTGCGAAAGTCGAAGACGACGCGCTTGAGGCTGTATTTTCCGGCCTCCATTTTGGAGAAGTCCAGCACGTCGTTGATGATCGTCAGGAGCGCCGAGGCGCAAGAGTCGATCGTTTCGACGTATCGTCGCAGCTTTCCGTCCAAGGGCATCTTGTGCACCAAGCGCACGACCCCCAGAATGCCGTTCATTGGTGTGCGAATCTCGTGGCTCATGTTGGCGAGGAACTCGCTCTTGAGCCGCGATGCCTCCAGGGCCTCGGCCGTCTTGACCTCCAGCTTTTGCATCGCAAGCTGGTTTGCGTCGGCCATCGCATTGAACGTTCGTGCCAATTGCTCGATCTCGTCGCCGCTCGATACGGTTGCTCGTATGCTTCTGTTGCCTTGCGCGAGCTCGTTGGACACGGAAGCCAACTCCGAGAGCGGCTCGGTGATCCGATGAGCCATCCTCCGAATCGCAGCGACTCCAAGAACGACACCCCCCGCGCCCAGCAGCGCGAGCAGGCTAAGAAGACGCAGCAGCGACCGCTTGGCGCGATCGAGCTCCTGTCGCACGACGAGCTCCGTTCGCCCCATGCTGATGCCGTATCGGACGGTGCCAAGATAGTCGGCTCCGTCGAACACGTCCGCCGCGTGCTCCTCGATGTTTGCGTCAAAGGCGACCAGCGCGCGAACGCGAGGTCCGGCGGCCGGCACGCGGGCCGGCTCCTCGGGCAGGTCACGTACCCAGGGGCGCGCTTCGCCGCCCGCCAGACCCGTATCGGGCGTCTTCGGCGTCACGACGATCCAGGGCGCGCCGTCGGCGTCCGCGAATGACCCATAGATAACGTCGGGGTCCTCGTGAACCGTTTGTCTGACGAGCTCGCGGACGTCGGAAAAGGCGTTATCCATCGCCATCACGCGGAGCGCCAGGGTCTGGTTCGCCACTAGCAGTCGTCCCCGTTCGCGATGGGTCTCTCGCACATACCCCTCGGTGCGCCGCGCCGCCTCGGCAGATGCACGGTACTGGACGAGTCCCACCGCGCCGAGCGTTGTCAGGCTAACGAATACCCAGATCCCCATCGTGGTGCGAAGAAGCTTGGATCGCAGCGAATCGCTCTGTTTGGGGGCGTCGGGTTTGCTTTCCGTTCTCACTTGCCGTTCCTCGGTCACTGAGTATCCTGCTGACAGATGGCAAATCCGCGCGCTCTAGTCATTGATGACGACGAGATAGTGCGCGAGCTCATGTGCGAGTTGCTTCGCGGCGGCGGCTGCCAGGTGTTCGACACGGGATCACCAATCGGCGTCACCAGACTGATTCTCCAACACCAAATCGATATTATCGTTCTCGACGTGATGATGCCGGACATTTCCGGCGACAAGTTGGCAAAGTTGCTCCGCAGGAACTCGAAGCTCCAGAATTTGACGATTGTTTTGGTGTCGAGCGGCAAGCGCGAAGACTTGTCGCAACTCGCCGCCGACGTGGCTGCCGATGCAGTCGTGTCGAAGTCCGAGGTCCACATGCAGCTGGTGCGCGTCGCGTTGGCCGCGCATCGGCGTCGTGCCGTGTCGCCGGGCCGTGGCCCAGCGGGCGCCTGAGCGGCACGCCTGCGCCTGTCGGCGACAAGACTCGCCGATGCGCTCCGGGCGACCGTATGGGAAGCCAAAGGCACCGCTCTCCTTTCCGTGGCAACGACCGGCCCCGGAGAAGGGTTAAGGCCGGGGGGCGCGAAGCCACGGAGGAGCCCTCCCGCGAAGGGCGAGCGTCGCCCGCCCCACGTGAGCACGTGGTGCGCCCGTGCCCCACCGTGGACTGCTACTTCTTGACGAGCTGGTGCACGGCAAACGCGGCACCTTGCGGGTCCATCAACTGAACGATCCGCGCGCCGCCCGGGACGTCCATAGGACCGTTCATCACCTTCGCGCCCATTTTCGTCGCACGCGCCGTCGCCGCGTCGAGGTCGCCCGTCTCGACGTAGTAAAGCCACATTGGAGGCATCGGCGCTCCCTTGGGGGTGGTCATCATTCCGCCGATTCGTTTCTCGCCGACCCCGAAGATGCGGTAGGTGCCCATCGGCCCCATATCCATCTCCTCGAGGACCCTCCAGCCCACGATCTCCGAATAAAACGCGACCGCGGCCGCGCTGTCGCTAGTGAGGAGCTCGTTCCAACAGAACTCCCCCTCTTTCGTGGAGTCGTGAAGCGTCATCGCCTCCTTGGGCTTGAAGATCGAAAACGCGGCGCCTTGCGGGTCGGCGATCACGGCGAAGCGGCCGACCGTCGGAATGTCGCTCGGCTCCTTGTAAACCCTGCCGCCGAGCCTCTCGGTCAGCGCGGCGGCCGCGTCGACGTTCTCGACCTGAACGTGCCCCATCCAGTTGGGTCGCGCCCCCATCTTGGCCGCTTCGTCCGGAATATCCATTACCCCACCGAGCGGTCCCTGGCCGCCGACCCACATCAAATAGTCGCCTCCTTCGGCGAACGGCCGGGTCTTCCAGCCGAAGACGTCGATGTAAAAGGCGATCGCCGCTTTGCTGTCCTTGGTCATGTGCTCGTACCAAACGAAGCGCCCGTTGTTCGCGCCTGCCATGGAAAGCCTCCCGGAAGTGAGTTTCGCGCGATGGTGCACCGGGTCGCGCACACAAGCAACGGTCAGGCTCGACAGGCCCCAGCCCCCCGTTGGGGTACGAAACCACACCTGCCTGGATCACCATCCACCTGCACCAGGCGCAATGACCCCGTTCTTAGCCGCTCCCGGGCGGCTCGTGTACCATGAGCGTAGGTGCCCCCGCGCGAGTCCGACAGAACGAGCATTACCCGTGTGACCGAGGTCCCGGTGGGTCTCGCGAAGCCGTCGCGCCCGGGCTCCGCCTGCATCGTCGTCATTTACGGGCCGGAGATTGGCAAGCGAATGCAACTCGGCGCCGTGTCATTCGAGATCGGGCGCTCCTCGAAAAATGACCTCTTCTTGGATGAAGAGAGCATCAGCCGCCACCACGCGCGCATCACCTTCGACGGGACGGAACACTGGGTGTCCGATCTGGCATCGACGAACGGCACGTTCGTCAACGACGTGTCGGTCCGACAGCAGCGCCTTTGCGACGGCGATCAAGTGAGGATCGGCAGGTCCATCTTGAAGTTCATGACCGGCGAAAATGTCGAGGTCCAGTACCACGAGGAGATCTACCGGCTGATGACGGTCGATGCCCTCACCCAGGTGTACAATCGTCGTTACTTCAACGAGGCCATGCAGCGCGAGTTCAACCGGTCCAAGCGCTACGGGCGCGCGCTCAGTCTCATTCTGTTCGACGTCGACCACTTCAAGCGGGTCAACGACACGTATGGCCACCTCACGGGCGACAACCTCTTGCGCCAGATCGCTGCGGCCGTGAAGCCTCGTCTGCGGCGCGAAGACGTGTTTGCGCGGACGGGAGGTGAGGAGTTCGGCGTCCTGCTCCCCGAGGTCGGGCTCGACGGCGCCCGCACGACCGCAGAAAAAGTGCGCCGCATCATCGAGGCGACGCCGCTCAAGCATGAGCGCGACCTCATCGCCTGCACCGTGAGCCTGGGTCTGGCGGCGACGGTGGCGGACGAAGGGTCGGCCGAAAAGCTCTACGAACGGGCCGACGAGCGCCTCTACGAGGCGAAGCAAGGCGGCCGCAACCGCGTCGCAGGGTGAGCCTCGGCTTGAGTCTACTGGGCGCAGTCGCAGGTGGCGGGTACTAGCGGCGCGCCGTTGGTCGGTTGCGCGATCCATCGGCTGATGCGCTCGAGCTGGTCGACCGTAAGGGGGGCGGTCGCCTGGTCGATCGGCGCGTTCGGGTCGGAAGGAAAGGGCATCTCGCGGCCCTGCACGTAGTTCGAGAGGCTGTCGTGAAGTTTGAGCCACGCGCTCACTCGTTGGGCCTCGGGCGGCTGCCACGACACGAGGTGCATCCCGCTCACGTCGGTGGGCGTCGTCGTCCCTCCGTCGCATCCGGCGGCGCCCGGGTTCGTGGAGGACGGCGGCGTCGGTATGGCCAGGAGTAGCTTGTACAAGAGCCAACTGTTCCCAGGGTCGCCTCCCGGGTCGATGAGCGGCATGTCGACGCCGAAATGGAGGCCCGCCGACCCGCGAGCCGCGCGGGCTCCCGTGTTCGCTCCCTGAGCGGCGCGCCCGACGGCCGTCAGGTCGATCGCAGCCGTCGAGTCGAGCCGCAAACCAGCAGCCGGCCCGGGAGGGGTCGCCCCGTGGCAGGCCGCCCCGGCGCACGGCGTTAGGATAGGAAAGATGTCCTTGCAGAAATCGACCGTCGGAGGGGTCGCCTGGGGCGCCGCCGAGCCTGCCGGGACGACGCTGAACTCGATCGTGGAGTCTGCCGGGGCAATCGTCGCGCCGTCGATCGCACGGAGGCCGACGGTTGGATCAGGGGTCGACGACGTGATGGTGAGAGCGTAGGTCACTCCGGCCGCAAGCGGAGCTGTCGGCGTGATGGTGACGACGCGCGCCACCGGGTCGTAAGCCACGGTTGGGGTGGCGTATCGCATGCTCAGATCATGCAGCTGGAAGGTTTGCCGCGTGATGCAAGCGGGCAGAAGATAGCTATCGAAGGCGACCTCGATCCGGCCGTCGGCGCCGAGCGTTTGATTCTTGATGTTCGACGCGACGACGTGAACCGCCGGGCCCGTCACCGTGGGCTGGTCTTGTTGCGTCCCCTGATCGCACCCGGCGAAGGACAGCGCCGCGAGTGCCGCGGGGAGGAGATTGCGCCAGGTACCCGTCAGCTCTCCGAATAAAGGACCAGCTGCTCCCGCACTACGTCGTCGCTGACGCCCGTACGGAGGTGATCCTTGAGGACGTCGGCAAGCGTCAAGAGCAGCTCGTCCACTCCCTTGTCCTCGATGAGCTTCTGCAGGAGTGTCCTCGCCTCGCGGCTGTCGTCGCTGCGAAGAAACTGACGGACGGTCTCGAGGGAGATTTCGCCCTGGAAGTCCAGGTACATGTTCTCCAAAAGATATCGCACGAGCTCTTTCACCGTCGTCCTCTTTCAGTTGATGATCATGCCGCGGCTCAGCCGCGGAGGTAACGTCGAGCGCCAGTTCGGAAGGGCTAGAGACATATCCCCCGTCGCCCGACGGGCGCAAGGACGTTTCGTCCCCGCACCGCAATTGGCGGCCGCGGCCTATCGCGAAGCTCGGCAGAGCGCGGACGAGAAGTCCACCGGGCGTCACCCGCACCGTCCGCACCAGGGGAGGGCAACGATGGTTCACTGGCATTTCCCGAGCACCGGATCCGTTTTCTCGTGGCAAACGAAGCACGGGCGCGGATTTCGCCGGAGCTCCATGGCGCATCCGCCCACGAAGCCGTTCTGGTGCGGGTCGAACCCCGCTCCAATGCCCTGGGCGCCATGACAGGCGACGCAGTCGCGCTCGATGTGGCAGCTCACGCACGCGTTCAGGTTCCGTTCGGCCTCGAACGCATGATGCCCCGGCTTTCGCGGCGGGTCACTCCAGACGCTCTTCGGCGGGTGGAAGCGGCCGCTGTCTCGGTCGGCGGTTGGGCTCGACTCGGACACGCCGACCCGCATGTGGCAGTCGAGGCAGAAGCTTTGCTCGCGGTGGCAGCTCGTGCATTTCTGCGTGGCCATCCGCGCTTCGATCGCGTGCATGTTCAGGTAGTCGCTGGGGTGGACGCTCCGGGGCCGCACTCGGCCGTCGTGGCAGTCGGTGCAGAAGTCCGACTTGTGGCAGTTCGCGCAGTACGTCGAGTCGTCCGCGGCGACGGTCTTGTGCCGCTCGATGAAGTCGGGCGTGTGCTCCGAGTTGTGGAGCCAGCGCGGCGGCGAAAGCGTTCCGCTCGCGAACATCGTCTTGATGCCCGTTCCCTGGTCGCCCTTGAGGTGGCACGTGTCGCATTCGCTCTTGGCGTCGCCCTGGGACGCTGCGTCGGACATCTGGTGGCAGTGAAAGCAGCCGCGCATTCGCGGCAGCTGGTCGCGGGTGGCGAGCTCGAGCTCGTCGACCGCGCCGTGGCACTGCGGGCAACCGATGTTCCGGTCCGCGTGCGCCTTGTGGTTGAAAAGAAGGTTGGGCCGCGGGATCTGCACCTGGGCGACTGCGTTGCCGTCCTTCGCTTTGTACCCGAGGTGGCAAAACGCGCACTGCCCCATGTCTTCGTCGCCCGGCTTCACTTTGGCGATGTCTTCGTGGTCCGTCGAATGGCATGCGTCGCAGACGGCGCCCTTGGGGAGCAGCGTGTCGGCCGCCGAGGCGCTGCGATAGGCGGCCCCGTGGCACGTCTTGCACGTAGCTCCCACCATCTTGGCGAGGTGCTTCGCGTGGTTGAACCGGACGGTGATCTGCTGCGGCGGGAAGATGACGTCGCTCGGGCCCTCGTCCGGGTCGAACGCCCCTGGCGGCAGGAGCTTCAACGGCACCTCCTGGTCGTTGGCCAGGGGCGCCAACCCGTGGAGCGTCCGCGGAGCTTCCGCGAGCGCCATCGGCACGACCAGGAGCACCGCGACGATCGGCAGGAGAACGAAAGCGCGGGAGAACGAGCGGAGCGTCGTCATTTGGTCGCGAGCGTGAGCAAGAGCATCAGGCGAAAGCGCTGCCCGACGAGTCGGTTGATGTCGTGCTCCCAGTCGACCATCGCCTGGGACCTTGGGCCGAAGCGATAACCCACCGCCGCGACGTAATTGACGGTGGTCGCGTCACGGTCCGGACGGAGCAAGTCCTGCCACTGCCAGACACCGGCGCGCCCGCTGACCACATAGTGCGTCTCGAACACGTGCTCGGCGGAGAGATCCCCTCCTACGCGTTGTCCTTCGTCGCCAACGTCCCCGGCGCCGCGGAGCGCGATCTGGGTCTCCCCCGTGCGCCAGCGAGCGTGGAGGTAGCCGCCCTTGTCGAAGGGGTGGCCGTTGGTCGGAAAGTACGTCGCGGCCATGCTGTAGTTGGAGGAAGGCGAGTACGGTCCCGCGCCGCCGGGGGCGAACTGCGCGGTCTGCACGTCGAAGATGCGCACCTGCGCGCCGCCCGCGATCGACAGGTTCCTGCTAACGTCCACGTTCGCGCGAAGCCCCGCGTCGTTCGTGGGCTCGCCTGCGAAGAAGTTGAAGATGCTGTCTCCGTCGTACGACGGCACGTAGTAGTCGTAGTCGGCCGATAGGGTCACCTTCTGCCCGAGGTACGCGTCGATCGAACCGTAGGCGTGGGTCACCTCGGAGCGATAAAAGTCATAGACGATCCCGCCCTTGGCGCCGCCGACGCTCGACCAGGACGCATCCATGGCGTAGCCGAGGCGGTCGGACCCGATGCGTAGCCCGTTGTAGATCGCGGGGGTGACCACGCCGCTGGCGTACTCGCTCACGTTCGAGTCGCCGGTGTTGTACACGCGGCGGTACGTGAGCCGCCCGTGGATCCACGTGACCCCCGTCGACTCGATGGCGGCGCCGAGCGCCGGACCCAGCGAAACCGGCTGGAAGCTCGTGTAGAGCGACCGATCGAGGCCCTGGCGATTGCCCGTCCAGATGCCGTCCGCCTCGAAGCGCGACGTGCTGAGCGGCATTCCGCCGCGCTGCTCGAGCCCACCGTACACTTCCGCCTTCACGAAGTAGGGCGTGGTCAAGCTCACTTCGCCGCCGTCGAACGACCACCACCCGAGGGCATCGACGACGTACTGTCGGCCGAGCCTGAACCCGAGCCACCCCTTGAGGAAGCGCCGGCCCTCGAGGTACGCGTACATGACGTCGACGAGCCCTTGGGAGAAGCCGGGGACGAAGCTCGTCGCAGCGGTCGGGGCCGACGGGTCGGTCACGGAGCTCGGGGCGCCGAAGTCGGCGTCGTAGCGAAGGCGTACGCGGAGCGACATGTCCGGGGCTTTGGGGTCGCCCGGCGGCGCCTTCAGGAGGTCGTACGCGCTCAAGCCGAGCATCGTCGTGAGACGGCGGCGAGAAAGGGTCGTCTCGCCCGTAGGCGAGCGCACGTCGTAGAACTGTGCCGCCGTGTCGCTCGTGAGCTCAGGATCCATCGCGCGAGCTGCGAAGGGCGTGAGCAAGGGCAGGCCAAAGGCCATTGCCGCAGCAAGACGGAAGGCAGCCTTGGGGCCCCGATTCGGGGCGAACCGGGGGGGCGACTTCCGGCGCGCGGAAATGCGACTGCGCGTATTCACGGCTTCTGGGTCCACACTGCGCCTCGGTCGCTCCGACCTCTCTCTACCCGATCACCGAGCATGCCGGCTATAGCGGCGATGCGTCGCCGACCACTCCACAACCTGCCCACTACGCCAACCTGCTGGCGAGGTGCCCCGCCGCGCCATCGGAGCCGCGCCGGGGCCGCGTGTCAACCGCGATGACGTCCGGCAGCCGGCAGCCTTGACCCTTCATCGCGGCCGATGGCACCTTAGGAGCCGACGCGCCGCGCCAACATGTCCGAAAGCCAGCAACGTTACCGGGTGGTCGAGAAGCTCGAATCGGGCGGCATGGCGGAGGTGTTCCGCGCGGAGAGCGAGGGGCTTCAGGGTTTCCGAAAGCAAGTCGCAATCAAGCGCGTCCTGCCGCACCTGTCGTCCAAGAAGAAGTTCATCTCGATGTTTCTCGACGAGGCGCGCCTGTCCGCGCAGCTCTCGCACTCGAACTGCGTTCAAGTCTTCGACATCGGCGTCGGCGACAGTGCGTTCTTCATCGTGATGGAGTTCGTCGACGGGGCGAACCTCAAGGCGATCATCGAGCACCTGAAAAAGAGCGGACGCGACTTCCCCGTCGAGGCAGCCGTGCACATCTCGCTCGAGCTCTGCAAAGGGCTCGCCTACGCCCACGAGTTGACCGACCCCAACGGCGTCCCCCTTCACATCGTCCATCGCGACATGTCGCCGCCGAACGTGCTCATCACCAAGCACGGTGAGGTCAAGATCGTGGACTTCGGCCTCGCGAAGGCCAACAGCCAGCTCGAAAGGAGCGAGCCGGGGATCATCAAGGGCAAATTCTCGTACCTGTCGCCCGAGGCGGCGATGGCGCAAGAAGTCGACGCGCGGACGGACGTCTTCGCGGTCGGCATCATCCTGTGGGAGATCTTGGCGGGGCAGCGGCTGTTTCTCGGCGAGACCGACTTCCAGACCGTCAAGAAGGTGCAGGCGGCCGCTATCCCGAGCATCACGCAGATCAACCCCCGGGTGCCGCAGGAGCTCGAGCGGATCATCACGCGCGCCCTCGCGCGCGATCCGCTGCATCGCTACCCGACCGCGCGCGCTCTGGGGATGGACCTGTCGAAGTTTCTTTTCAAGAACGGCGTGCCGGTCACGACGTTCGATATCGGCACGCTGGTCCAGGGGGCGATGCGCGAGCGGCAGCGGTACCGGCCGGCGCAGGCGAGCATCATCGACAAGCTGATCGAAGAGGCGCTGCTCGAGTTCACGTCGTTGACCGACGACAAGGCGCCGCCGTCGGCGGGATTGAGCTTGACCCAGCTGCCGCCTCTCCTGAAGGGCAACCACCCGTCCGGCCCCGTCGGCGGCTACGCCAGCTCTTGGATCGACGAGATCGCGGTCGGCACCAAGCGCGAAGACAGCGCGCTTCATGCCTCTCTTCCGCCCGGTCTGGCGGTCGGCAACCTGGCGGCGCTCGAAGAGGAGCCGCTGCCCATTCCGCCGCCGTCGCAGACGGCCGAAGCGTCGCCTTCGGTCCCGATCGCCGCCCGCTCGTCCTCGACAGCCTTGCCCGCCCCCATCAGCACGACGTCGTCGTTCCCTTCCGCGCCTCCCTCCGCGCCGGGTCCCTCGCGCAGCGCTTCGAACGCGGCCGCGGGCGTAGGCTTTTTCGTCGCGCTGGTCGTCGCCATGGCGGCGGGCGCCGCCGCGTGGTTCACGCACCTCATTCCGCATCAGTGAAAGCTCGACGTTTCACCCGCGAGCGGTTGGGCCTCGTGCTTCTCGCGATCGTTGCCTGCGCGCGTCACGAGCCACCACGCCTCGTGGTCCCGCCGCCCCAAGCGGTCGAAGTCCCACAACCTTGCGCCGAAGGCATGGCGCTCGTCGGCTCCCGGTTCTGCATCGACCGCTGGGAGTCGTCTCTCGTCGAAGTCACCGGCGAAGGGGAGCGCCCGTTCTCGCCGTACGAGCCGCCCGAGGGGCATGTCGTGCGGGCCGTGACCGGCGGAGGAACGGTGCCGCAGGGCTACGTCTCGCGCGATCAGGCGGACCTGGCGTGCAAGGCGTCGCGGAAACGCCTCTGCCGCGAAGACGAGTGGGTGATGGCGTGCAAAGGGGATCCCCCGCACGCGTTTCCGTACGGCGACAGGCGCGTCAAGGGCGCTTGCAACGATTCGGGCATATCGCCCCTTCACGTGTTCTACCCCGAGGCGCCCGAGACCTACCGCAGCAAGCCGATGAACGATCCGCGCCTGAACCAGCAACCCAAGACGCTCGCCAAAGCGGGAGCCTTCGCGGGTTGCACGAACGGGTTCGGCGTCTTCGACATGGTGGGCAATCTGCACGAATGGGTGATGTCGTCGCATCCCACGTTCCGTGGCGGCTACTACCAGGACACGCACCTCAACGGCGACGGCTGCGCATACCGCACGACGGCGCACCAGGCGAGCTACCACGATTACTCCACCGGCTTCCGCTGCTGCGCGGACCCGAAATAGCTCCCTTCGCGTTTGGCCTCGCGCGGTTCCCGTCAGTCGCAGAAGAGCTCATTCCCATCGAGCTTGCAGTCGGTGCGACGGCAGTCGCGCTTTCTCGCGTATCTGCTCGCGGAGCAGACGAGCTCCGATTTGCGGTCGATCGAGCAAGCGATTCGCTTCGGCTGGTCGCAGGGGTCCCCCTCGAGAGCGACCGAATCGTCGCACGCCACCGTGCGCGCGCCGCGCTCGATGTGGCAGCCGTCCGCCCCGCGGCACGACGACGCGGGAACGAGGGTGGTCCCGTCGCACACCAACATCGTCTTCCGGTCTGCCGAGCAGGAGTAGGTCCCTTGCTGGCCGCACGGGTCTCCGGGTGCTCCGAGCGTCGTATCGCAATGGACGTTGCGGCCGTCGACGATCTCGCATTTGTCCGGTCCTCGGCACCTTCGCCAGAGGGCGAACCGGCCGTCTTTGCAAATTAGCGCCGCGGCGCCATCCGCTGTGCAGGCATAGTCGATCGGCGGGTTTCGAGGACACGGAGCTCCTGCGGCCGCGATTGTGTCGTCGCAATCATCGCTTTCGCCGCGGCGCGCACACCCGCGCTGTCCCAGACAGGGTACCTCGGCCCAAATACCCGAGTTGCAAACGACCGCTCGATCCGCCCCAGCGCACAACAGTTGGTCCGGGTTGCGGCAAAGGCCACCCGTTGTCGGCCTGCGGCGGCATGCTGAGCCCGCGGCGAGGGCTGCCGCCGACAGCATCAGCAGTGCGGTGAGGCGCGCGCTGCGCCAGCTCACGTGGTGCTCGTCGAACACGCGACGTCTCGGGCGTTGTCGTCGCGGTGAATCGTCATCCGGGGGGGGCGCGCATCCTACCCACCCGCGGCGCACGCAACGACGATGAGAGCCGAGTTCACCAGCCGCGTAAAGGCGCGATCGCATCTGCACCCGGGGAGTGGTCCACTCGCGTGGGTCCGCGTCCGACACGGACGCGCACCGTCGGCTTCGTGGTATGAGCGCGCGATGAGCGCGCCGTCGCCCGATCCCGTCGCCGAGGCAGTGACCCAGCCCGCGATCGTCCCGCTCGCCCGCGCGCGCTGGCTGCCTGCCCCAGGGACATGGAAATACCACCTGCTTCTCGGAGCGATTGGCATCTTCGTGCTCGGCCCGCTCGGCGGCGTGACCGCGGCGTTTATGAATTTCAGCATTGGGTTCTTCGTCGGCGGTCAGGTGCTCGCTGGAATTCTCGGGAGCACGGTGACCTACGGCTACGGCCCCGAGGGCAAGCACGGCGCCAACTTCATGCAGACTTGCGCGGCGAGCGTCGCGGGCCTCTCGGGAATGGCGGTGCTCGTGCAAGCGATGGTCTGGCTCGGACTGCCCGAGCCCCCCGCATGGGAGCTCGTGCTCTATCTCCTGTGCATAGGGATGTTCGGCGTCGGGATCGGGATGCTCTACACGCCCATCCTCGTCGACCGGCTGAGGCTCCCGTATCCCTCGGGCCTCGCGGTCGCCAACATTCTGCGCGCCCTCACCGACAAGCGACTGCTCGCGCGGTCGATCGTCACTCTCGGTGGTGGGACGGCCATCGGGCTCACCGGCGGCGTGACTTCGCTCCTCGTCCCGTTCCTCGGCGACACGCTCGGCCTCTCGACGTCGACCCTCGGCGCCGGCATGATCGTCGGCGCGCGCATCGGGATCCCGGCGATTGCCGGAGGCGCGATCTCGTCGGCGCTCAGGCCGTATTTCGTGAGTATCCACTGGCTCGATCCGGGCGCGCCGTTCCGCAAGATCACATTCGTGATCGCGCTCGGGATGATCATGGGCGCTTCGGCCGTCGATATCGTCGTCATTCTGTACAAGGCCTTTGCGCGCGTTCGCGATGCGCGCTCCGGAGACAGGGCGGGGCGGCGCGCGGGCGAAGAGCCGTGGAAGCGAACGAACACGACGCGTCTGGCCGTCTGGAGCGTGCTCTGGGGCACGGGCGTGGTGGTCATGGGCTCGTTCGTTCTCCACGCCGCGATCGGGTTTCTCGTCTTCGGCCTCGCCCTCGTCTTGCTCTTCGTGATGGTGAACGGCATCTCCCAGGGCATCAGCGATTCGAACCCGATTTCGTCGGCGTTCGTCGTCACCGTGCTCTTGATGGGGGCGTTCGGCCTCAAGGACCCCGGCGTCGCGCTCCTCTGCGCAGCGATCGTGTTCGTCTCCGTGAGCGTCGCGTGCGACATGCAGCAGGACCGATCGACGGGCTGGCGTCTGGGCACGGACCGGACGATCCAGTTTCGGTACCAGGTCGCCGGCGTCGCGGTCGGAGCGGTCATGGCCGTCGCATTTGCGAAGGTGTTCATGAGCGCGTACCCCGTGCTGCGCATCGATCAGACCGCGCACGAGCAGGTCCAGGGATGGACATCGGCCATGACGTTCAAGATGGTCGGTGCGATCAGCAACCTGACGAACCCCAAGCCCTATACCTTCCCCGCCCTGTGGATCGGGCTCGGCATCGGCCTCGCGACCGAAGTGCTTCGCAAGACGGTGAAGGGGCTGCAGGCGTACACCGCACTGGTGAAGAGTGGCCGGCTCGGCGCCGCGTTCGACTTCGCCATCGATGCCGTCGTCCTGCCGAGCCCCTACGCTTCGTCGTTCGGCGGCTTCGTCCCACTGGGAACGTCTCTTTGGTTCGGAGCCGGCGGCGTCCTCGGTTCGGCGATGAGCGCTATGGGCGGCCGGGGAAAGAGACCCGCACGCGAGGGGGAGCTCGCGGGCGAAGCCCTGCCCGAGGACATGAGCACGGTCTCGCTCGTCGGCGGCGGCCTCATCGCCGGCGATTCGCTCGCTGCGCTCGGGTTCGGGATCTCCGTGTTGCTCTCGAAGCTGCTGGGGGGTTGAAGGCTCGCCGCGTGGCGAGCTCTGGCGTTCGCGCGATCGCACTCCCGCCGCGCCTGCGTTCGTGGCAACGTGCGTCCCTCAGCCGTCATCCAAGCCCGCCAGGAGGCAACGTATGGCCATCAAAGTCGGAACCCACGCGCCGCACGTCACGCTGTTCGACACCGACCGCAAGGCGGTGAGCTTTCCGGAGCACGGCCACGTGACCGTGATCGCCTTCTTCCCGGCGGCGTTCACCAGCGTTTGCACCAAAGAGCTCTGCAGCTTCCGCGATGCGATCGGCGAGTACCGGAAGCTCGACGCCACCGTCTTCGGCATCAGCGTCGACTCCCCATTCTCGCTCGCAGAGTTCAAGAAGCAGCAGAACCTTCCCTTCCCGCTCTTGTCGGACCACAAGCACGAGGCCATCAAGGCCTACGGTGTCATCTACGAGAACCTGGCGAACGTCGGGCTCGTCGTTGCGGCACGTTCGGTGTTCGTGGTCGAGCCGCACGGCAACGTGTCGTGGGCGTGGGTGAGCAACGTGCCGACCGACGAGCCCAAATACGAGGACGTCAAGAAGGCTGTCGAGGCCGCTGCCGCCCACAAGCACTGACCATAATTAGGGTGCCGAACGGGTTGGCTCCCCAGGGATTTCCCTCGGTCCGCCAACAACAGGTTTTCGGCCCTCTCGCGGCGCACGTCGCGTACGTTCTTCCCGCCTCAGAAGTAGCTGTGCGCGACCGCGACGAGATTGAGATCGATGAGAATGAGGCCCTGGGTCTCCCCGTCGACTACCGCGAGCTGACCCAAGGGGCCGACGAAGCGCATCGACTGCGGGCTCACGGCGGTTCCGTTGTTCGGGTTGACGAGCGGCGTCGTCTGGGGCGAAAAGCTCCCGCGGACCGAGTATTTCCAGGTGAGATCGCGCGAAGACAGCGTGTGGTCCCCATATCCTGCGGGCTTTCCGCACCCGCCCCACATCACGTACGAGAACATCGGGTCGCGCATCGCGATGGGGCTGTCGCGGTCGAACGCGGGAGCAGCCGCCGGCGCGCAGTTGCTGGTGTCCTGCGACCACGTGGCCCAAGGGACGTCGAACGCCCGCGCGTTCATGAGCGCATCTCGGGGGTCACACGAGAGCACGCACGATCCCACGGCATCGGGCTTTCGGACGACGTGGTGGAGCAGGCCGACGACGCTTCCCACGGCCACCCACTCGCCGCCGGTGCGGACTTTGAAGCTGGCCGCCTGGCGATGGAAGCAGCATGTCGCGAGCCGCAAGAAAGGTGCGTTCGACGCATCGGCGTGAGCGACGACGCGGTTGGTCGTCTGCTCGGCAACTACGCCATTCGTCTTCGGATCGGTCGGATACCAGGCGAATCGCCCGATCACGAGCGAGTCGTCACGTGCTTGGAGGATCGGGAAATCGCGCGCGAGGAACGTGTCGGCTGTGGACGCGGCGCCGAACGTCTGAAAGCAGGCGTTATACCGGTTGCTCGCGACGTTCGGGTCCTGGTCGTTCTGTAGGGATCCGTCCCAGCAGTCGTCGGGGCCGCCGTCGACTTGGGTGGCCGCGCTGCTCCAGTACGGGTCGTTCGGGGCGACCAGGTCGTCGACGATCTCGACGTAGTCCGATGTCCACTGCGCCAGGGGCGCCAGGGGCGGCGTCGGCTGCTGCGTGAAGACGAAGGCCGGGGGCGTCGGCAACCCCGTGTCGCCCAGCGCTCCGATCAACTGGCTCGCTCGCTGCTGCCCGATGGTCCAGTCTTCGATGCCCCGCGCGCAGAAGCTCGCGCCTGGGGCGGAGAGCGTGAGCGTTTGGTACGCATCGGTGGACGCCATGGTCACCGCAATGCCGCCTACGGTCGGCAAGGCGCCTTCGTAGGTCACCGTCCAGTCCTGGTCCACAGAGGCCGTCGGGTCGTCGAACGAGATCCGCACCCCGGGGGTGTTCGACGCCGATAGGCCCGGGAACAGCGCAGCGGGGACTTTGCCGGTCAGGCTCGCGGTCGCGAGCTGCGGCGAAGGCACGACCCGCGCGCTCGGGTTCGGCTCGGTCGGGTTCTGGATGTACGTCGGGTCGATAAAGCCCGAGGACAGGGGGGCCGGCAGGAGGATCGGATTGGTCGCGGCCGCGGAGCCGGACGTCGACACCGGCGCACCGCTCGCGTTGACCAGCTGCGGGACGCCGATCAGATTCGGCACGTGCACGCCCGAGGTTGGGTCGTTGCGCAGCAGAGAAGCAGAGCGCAGGCGGTGCGGCGCGGACACCGGAAAGAAGGCTTCGAGGGTCACCGCCGCGCTCCCAGGGATGGCGCTGTTGTAGGTGATTGGCGCTTGGTACGGGTCCAAGTCGCCGGGCCCGCCGTCTTGGGACTGGGGGATGTCCAGCACGCCGGTGACGCCGGCGTCGTACTGGATGCTCGCATTCGACGGATCGGGGACCACGCCGACAGCCATCGGGTCCGGCCGACGGCAAGGCGCGTCCCAGTCGTCGACGTCGACAGTGACGACGTTGCCGTTCGACAGCGTGACAAACCCAAAGATACCCCGGAGGCGCGTCGGCAAGGTTATGACCGTTCCCCCTTGCGTATCGGTGGGTTGGATCCGAGCGGTCTGATCCGCGCGGTAATACGCGCCGAGGTCGACGAACGCCCCCGCATCGGGATGCGCGTTCGGATTCGGATTGCAAATGAGGCCCGTGTACTGATGGATCGGGTCGAGCGGCGCGGCCGGCGACGGGAGCGACCAGTCGTGCTGGACGAATGCGACGGCCGCGACGGGCGCTGCAAAGCTGAGCCGATCGGGCAGCGCGAGCGGGTTCAGCTCGGGGTGCGGCCGTTGGAGCGGCGAATGCGGAGACGTCGCCGGGTCGGTGACGTCGTAGACCATCAACGTGCCCTGCCTGGCGTCGATCGCGTAGAGGTAGGTCTTGAAGTCGTGTGTCGTCGGACTGATCGCGATCCCTCCGACCGCCACCCGTCGCAAGGGCTCGACGAGGCTGGTCGCCAGGAGGGGCTCGAGCTCGGTCGGGTTCGATGGGTCGTGCAAGTCGATCACGTGGATAACCGGCACCGCTTCGTCGGCCACGTAGAGCAGCGGCATGTCGCTGCGCATCGCCATCGACGTGGGGTGCGGCTGCAGGGATGGCACAGCCGGCAGCGCGAAGCCGACTGCGTCGGGGGCGCCGGCGTCGGGAAGGGCGGGGGGCGCGACGACGTCGGCACCGCCGTCGGAGTCCCCGCTGCCGCCATCGACCACCGCGCCCCCGCCGTCGTCCGCGCCCCCGCTATCGACCACCGCGCCCCCGTCGCCGAGCGCAGCAGCCCCCGGGCACTGGGGCAGAGGCGTCGGCCCGCCCGCATCTGCGTAAGGAACTCCGTCTGGCCAGGCGGGTCCGGGAGCCCACGATGACGGAAGATCTCCGGAGAGCGGCGTCACGGAGAGCACAGCGCCCAGGGAAGAACAAGGCTGGAGCGTCCCGGGGGCCGCCGCCGCAAGCTTCGACGGGTCGAGTGTCAGAACGGAAGCTCCGGGCATGCCCGAAGCGCCGCCGGCGGCCGCCAACAGAACGACGACCGCGTACGCGCTTCCCGAGGGTCCTCCGTCCGGCGCGTTCGCGGGGACGACCGCGAGGGCTTGGGGCGGCTGTGGTAGGGCGCACGCCTTAAGGTCCGACAGGGTCAGCGGCTGCGGCGGCTGGGTTCCGGTCGAATTGCCGAGTAGCCGCGCGTTGTCGATCGCATAAATCGCCATCTTGTTCGGGTCGCGGCTCGACACGAACGTGAACGCGGGCGCCTCACCCGGAGCGACCGCCACGTCCGTCGGGTTTGCGCCCACGGGAATGAAATTGACCCCCGGGGTCGATTTATCGACGTCGACGACGTTGCCCGCAGTCAGATCGACGACCGCGAGCTCGCCGGGCGTCGTCTGCGTCACCACGGCGTAGAGGTGAAACTCCAACAACGCGCCGTTCACGTTGAGCGGGACGGGGGCGCACTGGGCCTGCGCGACGGGCGTTGGGAACGGCCGAGCATTTCCGTTCGCGTCGTTGACCTGCATGCAGATGAAGTCGACCTTCTGCGCTTGGCGGAAGGTATGGGGTGTCACGTTCGGAGGCGTCTGGGCGCAGCTGGCGACCGACACCGCTGCGACCGATACGGCGGCGGCGACGGCCAGCATGGCGGTAACCACGCCGGCGACACGCTTTCGCGGGATGGTCATTGGCCCTTCGGCAGCGTCGGCTGGCCGAGCGTGAAGACGATGTTTTCGAACGTTTCGGCGGTGGGCTGGTGGTTGTCGAGGTCGATCATCTGGACGTACGATTGCGTGAAGCTCGCGACGTAAGCGAACCGATAGGGCACCTTCGCATCGCTCGCGGACGAATGCCGGCCCACGTCCCACATGACGAATGGATCGAACGCCATCGAGAACGGTCCGGCCCCCACGTTGATCACGTTCTCCACCGCTCCGGCGTCCGGGTCGTAAACGACGATCTGGTCACTGTCGAAGCACACAACGAAAACGCGCAACGCGAAGTTGCCGGCTCTGTCGACGATCGGCGCGAGGTATACGTTGGACGGCCCGGGGGGTAGCGGAACGTTGCCGGTGAGCACGAGCCGGTCGGGATCGTATGCCCCCACGCCGTTCGGCGGCGGCCCGCCGATCTCGCCGATGCCAAGCGCCGGCGGGGTGCGGCTGGCGAAGAAGACTCGCGCCGCGAGCTGGCCGCACGCGGTTCTGCAAGCCTGGTCCCCAGGGCCACACTGGCTCTTGCAAGAGATCCGCGGCGTGGGATCGATGACGATTCCGCGCGAGTCCGTACCCACCGCGTTCGACGTGATAGGAAACGCGCCTTCGCGCGCCAGAAAGGGACGGGCCTGGGAGGAGCCATCGTCGTCGTAAAGGCGGAGCAGGTCGATCTCCGCGACGCTGCGGCTGGTCTCGAGGAAGGCCGGTCGCACGCAAGGGAGCTCGTTGCCCACGTCTTCGCAGCGCGACGACAGGCACGGCGCTACTTGCGCCGGATCCTGGCAGGTCGTCGCGGACATCGTGACCGGCGGTGTCGTCCAGCCCGGCGGAGGAGCATCGGGATCGTGCGGAACGGCGGCGATGCCGATCCCCCCAACGGGCATCCCCCCGAGCACGAACTCCATCGTGGGATCGTTCGCCAGCGGATCGGCCGGTGGCTTCGGCGATGGGAATCCGGTGGTCAAAAGGGACGTTTGCGCAGTCGTCTGGCTGGTGACGGCCAGGTACCGACCATCTTCGGTCTGGGCGATGCCGAAAGGTTCCCCGGGCATCGTGACCTGCCGCGTGTTGCCGGGCTGGTTGGGGTCGTTGCCTGCCTGATGGGCCGCGTCGCACCTCCCATAGAGAGGCTGGCCGCACTCGATCTTCCAGGGGTTGCTGGGATCGGTGCCGATCGCGGCCCAAGTGACCGTGGCGTCTCCGCGCACGGGGATGAAGAGCCGCTTCGGGCCGGCCTTCGCAGTAGAGGACTGTCCCCCGCCTGACACGGGCACGGCCGGCGCTCCCCCGACCGAAACCTGCAGGTCGGTCGCGAACGCGCCGATGGTGGCCGAGTCTTTGAAGTACGTCTGGGAAGGCGTCGGAGGCGCGCACCTCTGGCCAAGAAGCGCCCCCCCAGGTGGAGGGCTCTCTGGGCAGCCGGCCGGCGGGTTGGCGATTTGATTCGCTGCGTCGACGCGCAGCGTGCCAAGGTCGTAGCTCTGGAGCGTTCCGCCGTTCCATTGCAGGTCGAAGTCCGAGTTGACCGCGTAGAGAACGTTCCCATCGCTCGAGACGGCGAGCCCGACCGGAAAGTAGAAAGTCTTGGGAGGGGGCGACGTGCCTGCGCCCGCCGAGTAGCACGAGGGGACCGCGGCTCCGACCACAGCGGTACCGAGCAGTATCTGCCCCGCCCGCGAGAGAAACCCCATGGGGCGCGGAGACTAGTCAGCGCCACCCTACGTGTCGAGCCGATACACCGAAGGTGACCGACATCTCTCCCCGACGAGTCTCCCCGACGAGCCTCCGCCAACGGGCCTTCCCCGACGGGCCGCGCCTCGCACGGCGCTCAGTCGATGTCACCGCCCATCAGGTCTATGATCACGACGCCTCGGTCTCCGTTCTCGTCGGGCGCCTTGGGCGCGCGAGGAGCCGGCCGCTCGAGCGGGATCTCGAGGCGAGGCTGCTCGGGTCGAGCGCGCTCCTGCTCTTCGCGCCGGCGGATCTGCTCGATGATGAAAGGAGGCAGCATGGTTGGGACCTTCTGTGACTGCACAAGCGAAGCGAGCCAAGCGTGCCGGGGACCGACTAGGGGAGCACTCTACTTTGCAAAATAGCAACGCCAGTGCCACGGTCAAGCCGAGGATCGACTCTGCCTTGACACCCACCGGCCGCGGTGCCGGTGGCTTCCTCCTAGCTTTTTGGCCAGCTTTTTGGCCCGTTACTTGGCCTGCTTCTTGGGCTTCTTGGCCCGCTTTCCGGCTCGGTCCTTCGGTCGCGCGACTCGCCGTCTTTGGGCCGAGGCTCTGGTCACGCTGCTCCCGCTGGTTTTTCTGGCCCTCTCTTCTGCTCCTCGTGCTCCTCCTCCTCGCGTGCGCGTCATGCGAGGGGCGGGCGCTCGCCGCTCCGTTCGAACTCGAGGGGCAGGACTGGGAGGGGCTCTCGCAGCTCGTGCGCATGGCGCAAAGCGATCTCGGAACGGCACGCGTCGCCCTTGGTTCCACGCTCCCCCTCGGTGAGCTCAAGCGCGAAGACGGTGTCGTCATGGTTCACCCCGAGCGGCCGCTCGATGTGGACGAGCTCGCCGCGTTCATGCGCGCCGGCGGGCGGCTCATTCTCCTCGACGATTACGGTACCGGCGACGACCTTCTCACCCGCTTCGGCATCCGGCGCGTGCCCCTGCCGGCGCGACCCGCGGAGATGCTGCGCGACAAGCCGTCTTTGGCGATCGCGGAGCCCGCGAGCGCGCACCCGACCGTGCGCGACGTCCTGCATGTCGTGACCAACCATGGCACCGGGCTCGAGCACCGAGGGCTCTCTCCGCTCCTCGTCGTCCGCGGCGATGGCGATCCCGACGTCTTGCTCGCGGTCGCCGGTGCGGTTGGCCACGGTCGCTTCATCGCGGTCGGCGACGCCTCGATCCCGATCAACGGCATGATGCGTTATCCGGGCAACCGCGCGCTGTCGCTCGCGCTCCTCCGGTATGCCGTGGACGACGACGTATGGGGCAAACGGGGAGGCACTCTCTACGTGGTCGCGAATCGCTTTCGGACGACCGGGGCCTTCGGTGACGCTTCGTCTGCGGCCACCGCTGCCGGCGAAGCTCGGCGCGCGGTTCTCGACGGGCTCGAGACGCTCCGTCGCGAAGGACTGCCGCCGGGCGCGGCCTACTTCGCGGCGCTTGCCGTGGGCCTCGGCGTGGTGGTCTGGACGAGCGCGCGGGTCGGCCGAACGCACAGGGCGGTCCTGCCGAGATTCGTGCGCGCGGTGCCCGCGGCCCTTCAGGGTGGCGTCGCCGGCCACGCAGCCGTCTTGGGGGCCCCCCATGCGTCGCGTGTGCTTGCGACACTGGAGCTGAAAAGTGCGCTCGAGGAGCAGCTGGCGACCCGGCTCGGGCTCGATCACGCTCCGCCGCGCGATGAGCTCGTCGCCAAAGTGCGCGCCGCCGGGCTGCTCGACGACCGTCACGCGCGCGCTCTCTCGGACGTTCTGGGCGAGCTCGGCCGCGTGGAGGCGCTCTTCGCCAACCCCGCGGGGCGCAACCGTCCGTTCGATCGCATTTGGCAAGGCCATGGCGACGGGAACGTGATCGCGGTCGCGGCGAAGGTTCGGGCGCTCCTCGATGTGCTCGATAAGCCACATGATAGAGTCGCTCGATCGCCGTGACCGCCGCCGCAACAAACGACATCGCCGCCGCGCGCGAGCGCATCGACCTATTGCGGCGCGAGGTATCGCGCGTCTACGTCGGCTCGCTCCGCCCGGTCGACACCATCCTTCTCGCGCTCCTCGCGCGCGGACATGCGCTCCTCGAGGGCGTGCCCGGCGTTGCGAAGACGACGCTCGTCAAAGCGTTTGCGACGGCGCTCGGGTGCAGCGCACGGCGGATCCAGTTCACTCCGGATCTCCTGCCGGCGGACATCACGGGCACGTACGTGCTGTCACCGCGCGACGGAACCTTCTCGCTTCGCGCGGGGCCCATCTTCGCCAACATCGTTCTCGCGGACGAGATCAACCGGGCGCCGGCCAAGACCCAAAGCGCGCTCCTCGAGGCGATGCAGGAGCGCCAGGTCACGATCGAGGGCGATCGTTTCGAGCTGCCGGCGCCGTTCCTCGTTTTGGCCACGCAAAACCCGATCGACCTCGAGGGAACGTATCCGCTGCCCGAAGCCCAGATCGACCGCTTCCTCGTCCGCGTCGCGATGGGCTATCCCGCGCCGCGCGAGGAGGTGCAAATGCTCAAGGCCCACGGAGTGGAGTCCCCGGTCGCCCACCCGGTGCTCGATGCCGCGAGCGCAGCCCGGCTTCAAGTCGTCGCGTCGACCGTTCACGTCGAAGACGACCTCTATGATTATGCGGTGGGGCTCACAGCTTTCACGCGCTCCCACCCGCGCGTGGCTCTGGGCGCTAGCCCCCGCGCGACGCTCGGCCTGATCCAGGCAGCGAAGGCCTGGGCGCTCATCGAGGGGCGCCCCTTCGTGACGCCCGACGACCTCCGTATCGTGGCGCCGAGCGTGCTCGGTCACCGTTTGGTCATGACCGCGGAGGCCGAGGCCGAGCCGAGGGCGCAAGAGCGACTCATCGAAGAGGCGCTCTCGAAGGTAAGCTTTCGGCGCGGCATGCGCGCGGTATAGAGCGTTGGCGGCATTCACGTCGCGACGGCCATCCCGATGCAGCTTCACCCGACTCCACCGACCGTACACGTCGCGGTCGCCGGCGCCGGTCTGGTCGTGCTCGGCGCCGCGTCGCGCTTGACGCCGATCGTCGCATTCGGCGGGGCCATGCTGATCGCGGTTGCCGTGGGTCGTGCGATGGCCCTCCTCACCGTGACCAACCTGCGCGAAGCGGGGTTCGAGCTCGTTTGGTCGGTGACCGCGCGCGTGCATCGGGTCGCGCGAGGGGAGCGTCTGGTGCTCGAAGCGGAGATGCGCAACCGAAGCGGCCAGGCAGTCCGCGGAGTGGGACTGCGTCCTATCGCGTCCAGCATGCTCCAAGCCGAGATCGAGCCCACGGTGGTCGATCTGCCGCCCGGAGGGCGCGCGAGCGTCGCGGTGACGCTGCTCGCGAAGCGCGCGGGTCGATGGGGCGTGCACGGGCTCGCGCTGGAGGTCCGGGGCACTCCGCTCGGAGGCGAGGGGCTGTACGAAGTGCCGCTCCTTTTCGCCAGCCCACTGGGCATCGAAGTGCTGCCGCGGAGCCTGGCCCTTCTGGCTCGCTCTCCGCGCGGCGGGCGCTCGCGCCGGGCTTCGGAGACCGGCCGGCCCGCGGCGTTCGCCGGGGACGGGGAAGAGCTGCGCGAGCTACGCGATCACGCGCCGGGCGATCCGTTCCGGCGCATCGCATGGAAGGCGAGCGCAAGGCGCGGCCGGCTGCTCGTGCGCGAGATGGAACGCGACGACCGCGACGTCGTTTGGCTCGTGGTCGATGCCTCGGTGGAGCTCTTGGCCGGAGAGCCCGGCAGAGCGCCGCTCGATTGGGTCGTCGAAGAGGTCGCGTCGCACGCGACTCGCTGCTTGCGGCGCGGCGATCGAGTGGGCCTGGTCGTCACGGCGTCTCGGCTGCGCGCGTGGATCGCGCCCGGCCGGGGGGCGGCCCACGCAGCCGCCGTGGCAGCCGCCCTCGCCGGCGCCGCGAGCTGCGTCGACGCGGACCGCTCGGAGCTCGACGAGAGCGGCGTAGCGCAACGCGTCGCCGAACACGCGCGGCCTCTCGACCCGCAAGGGCTCGCGGACCTGCCGAAGGGTGATGTCGACGCCCTTGCCCGACGCGCGGAGCAGCTGCGCGCGCGCGCGCCGTTTGCCTCGCGCCTCCCGTACGCGCACACGCCGCGCGAGCAGTCGCTCCGGCAGTACCTTGCGTCATTCGGAATCGAATCCCCTCCGCGCGTCGACGGCGAGCGCGACCGCACAGAGGGCATGCTGGCGCAGGTGCTTGCGAAGATCGCGACCGAAAAACCCCGCGCGAGCGTCGTGCACGTGTGGGCCGTGCCGCCGGCGAGACCGCCAGCGACCAACAAGGGCATCCGCGCCCTGCGGGCGCGCCGGATCGAGCTGCTCTGGACCTTGCCCCCGCTCGACGCCGCGGTGGGGGCACAACGCGAGCGACGCAGCCCGATCGCCGACGTGGTCGACGAGGCCGTTCGCCGTCGGGCCATGGCGATGGCGATCCGCGGGGAGCGGCTGTTGCGCCGCATGGGCGTGCGCCTGGTCACGCGGACTGTCGCGAGGCCTCCACTTTGACCCCGCGCGATCCGCGGGGCCTGCTGCGCGACGCCGGCTTGCGGCCGAAAAAGAGCTTCGGACAGAACTTCCTCGTCGCGGCGCCCATCGCGCAAGCGATCGCCGTCGCGTGCGTACACGACGACGAAGTGGGGCGGGCACGCGTCGTCGAGATCGGCGCGGGCACCGGGACCCTTACGCGGCTTCTGGCGGAGCGCGCGAGAGCTCTGGTCGCCATCGAGCGCGACCGCGATCTGGTCCCGCTGCTCGATCGCGAGGTCGCGTCCAGCGCGGCTCGCATCCTCGAGGCGGACGCGCAGTCCGTGGATCTCGCGCAGCTCCTCGGCGATCCCGAGGCGGGCTCGCCGCGCATTCTCTGCGGAAACTTGCCATACGCGATCACCGGCCCGCTCCTTCGTCGCGCGGTCGAGATCGTCGGACGTGCCGAGCGGGTCGTCTTCATGATCCAGCAGGAGGTGGCCGACCGGCTCGTGGCCACGCCGGGGACCAAGAGCTGGGGGGCGCTCTCGGTGTTCGTTCGGGCGGCCTACGACGTGCGGCGCCTTCTGCGCGCCCCGCCGGGCGCCTTCTATCCCGCCCCGGAAGTGACGAGCGCCGTCGTGGAGCTCGTCCCCGTGAATCCGCCGCGCGCGAGAGAGACCGACGCCTTCCGCGAGCTCGTGCGCTGCGCGTTTCAGCAGCGCCGCAAGACCCTGCGCAACGCGTGGGCGCGCCTCGCACCGGACCCAGCCACGCTCGAGCAAGCGGCTGCCCTTGCCGGGATTGCCCTCGAGGTTCGCGGCGAGACCCTCGACGTGGCGGCGTTCGCGCGTATGGCCGACGCGCTGGCCTCGAATCGGTAGCCCACCGAGAAATTCGGAACTAGCGCTCGCCGGTGAGCCGCTTGAGCGCCGCCCGCGCGTCGTCACGGTCCGGCGAATTGACCGGTGCGATGTCCAGGAACCGCCGATAGTGCTCGGCCGCCTCCGCCTTGCGGCCGACCTTGTCGAGCGCCTCGGCCGTCAACACCTCGAGCAGCGGCCGCCACCCCGGGCGCTGCTCGAGCTTCTCCATCGTCGCGGCCGCCGGCACGAGAAGCGAGACCGCAGCGTTGGGGTTTCCTCGCTCCATCAACAGCTTGCCGTACTTGTAGCGCCAGTACGGATGGGGCACGCCGCCATCGGGCCCCGGCGCGTCGCCAGCGCCGGCCACGGCCTTCGCCCACTCGGCGATCGCCGCAGCGTACTCGTTGCGATCTTCATAGCACTCCGCCAGCGTCGCGTGCGCCTCGTAACGCGACGGGCGCAGCTCGAGCGCGCGCTTCTCGTCTTTGATCGCGTCCACCACCGCCCCCTGCATCCGCTCGAGCAAACCCCTTTGCCAGTAACCTTCCGCGCTCAGCTTGTCGAGCGACAGCGTCGCGTCGATCTCTCTCGCGGCGACGTCGAACTGTGCGGGGGTCGCCTCGTTGGCCGCCCACGCCAGGTACACGTGGAACTCGGCGCGGTTCGGATCCGCATCCACCGCGCGCTGCAGGTAGCGAATGGCCTCGGCTTGCTGCGTCGGTCCCTTGAGCATGAGCGCCCGCCCTACGTAGTGGTGCGCTTCTGCGCTCGCGGGGCGCTCTTGGAGCACCTTGCGCAGCATCGGAAGGGCGTCGTCGGGCCGCCCGATGGACACGTACGCGCTCCCGACGCGAAGCTGAAGATCCGGATCGTCGGGTGCTCGAGCAAGCGCCGCCTTGAACTGCTCGATCGCTTTTTGAACGTCGCCGGAGTCCTCGAAAAGCAGCCCGCGCTCGAGCGACAGCCCAGGGTAGTCTTTGTCGACGGCGGCGATCTTGTCGAGCTCCGCTCCGGCCTCGTCGAACCGACGGATCCGGCGCAGAGTCACCGCCAGGCGGAAATGGGCCGCGGCATCGCGCGGGTTCTTGGCGATGGCGGCTCGGTACTGCGTGATCGCGATTTCGTGATCACCCTGCAGCTCGGCGACGTCGCCCAGCGCGCGATCGAGCGCGGCGGAGGAGGCGAGGGTCTTCTTCGCGTCGTCGAGCACCGCCTTGGCGTCCGCCAGCCTTCCGCGCGACGAGAGGAGCTCGGAAAGGGCGACGTAGGGGAGTACGGCATCGCGTCGGGACGGGTCCACCATCGCGACCGACGCGCGCATGTCGCTCTCCGCAGCGTCGTAGTTTCCCAGGTGCTGCTCGACTCGGCCGAGCAAAAGGACGATGGGCAGGCTCTTGGGGAACCGCTGGCGCGCCTCTGCGAGCTGCTGCTTCGCGTCCGCCAGACGATCGAGGGCGAGCTTCGCCTCCGCGTCGTTGGCGATCGCGTCGGCCGACGCGGGGTCGATCTGGAGGGCGGCGTCGAAGCGCGCGAGCGCTTCCGTGTAGCGACCCTCGCTGAGGAGCAGTCGCCCCTCGCCGCCCAAAGCCAGACCATTTCGCGGGTCCAGCGTCACGGCCTTTGCGAATGCTTCGCGGGCGTCGGTCGCGGCCCCGCGATCCAGGCTGATCCAAGCCCGTGCCGCGTACGCTTTGGAAAGCTCGCTCGGGGCGGCCTTCGCGCGCGCAGGTCCGTCGAGGACGGTCGCCAGATCTTGGAGCGATTGCGCCTCGTTGGCAGGCGCGCTGTTCAATCGCGCGCGCAGCCCCAGGGCACCAGGATGCTGTGGCGATGCAGCGAGCGTCGCCTCGATCTCCTTCTTGGCGTTCGAAGTATCTCCCAGCGCGTCGTACGCGCGGGCTAGACCGAAATGGGCGCGGGCGTCGTTCGAGAGCCCGAGCGCGCGCTTGAACGACAGGAGCGCCGCCGCACCGTCGTGCGCCGCGAGCTCGAGGTTGCCGAGCATGTGCGCCACGGCGATCCCGATTGGATCGGCCGGGTCGCCGTTGCTCGGTGTTGCCTCGAGCGCTTTGCGGGCCTTATCGATTTCGTCGTTCGCCGCCGCCTGGGCCGCGAGGGCGACGTCTCGGTACTTCACGGCCTCCTCGGGCAGGAGCTCGCCCAGGAGCTGCTTCGCACGGGAAGCGCGCGACGTGTCGGGTCCGAAGCGGACCGTCGTCGCGTAGTCGACGACCGCTGCGTACGCGGTCAGCGGCCGCGCCCGCGGCATGCGCGCATGCGCGGCGACGACCGCGTCGACCGCCGCTTTCGCATCGTCGTACGTGTCGGCGCCAAGGACTCTTTCGGTCGTGCCGATGGTCGCGGCGGCGGCGCGCTCGTAGTCCTTCGCATGAAAGCGATCGGTCGCGTCGAGGTATCCGAACGCGCCGTGTGGCGTCAGTTGAAGCGCTGCCCCGGCGAGGATCACCGCGACGACGGCGGCGAGAGCGACGCGCCTGCCCACAGATCGTTTGCGGGTCGTCGGGACCTTGGCCTCGCGTTCGCCACCGCGCTGATCCGTTCGGACGAGCGCGGTCGCCGCGGCCTTCGACCCCGCCGGCGTCCCGGGGGCGTCTTGGCGTCGACCCCGTCCCGTCGGATCCGGCCCCGCGTCCGCGTTGTCGGGCCGCGGAAAGGGGGCCACGACGCTGATGGAAGAGGGCCCCCCCGAAGGCTCCTCTTGCGGCGACGACAGATCGACTTCGCCGAAGGTCATCCCGCCGCCGCGATCTGGGTCGTGAACGGCGGCGGCATTGCGCGGCGAGCTGCGACGCGAGCGCGGCCTGTCTTCGAGCTCGAGATGACCGAAGTTGCCCGACGGATCGCGAGATTCGCGCGGGGATCCCCCCGGCACGCGCGGCGGTTCGCGCGGCAGCTCGATCTCGCCGAAGCTCGCCGGGGCGGAGAACGGTGGTTGTGCGGGCGAGGGCAGGTGGCCGGCCTGGGGCGATGCGGGCAACGATTCGCCCGTCGGGAGGTCGATTTCTCCGAAGCCACTCGCTGGGACGGCAACGACCGGATTGGGCAGCGAGGCGGCGGTCATGGGGAGGCCGGCCGCGACCCCCGGAAGCGCAGCGGCGACCTCGGGCAAGTGCGCAGCGAGCTCGGGCAAGTGCGCCGCGACAGACGGCAGATCGCGGATGCTGCTGCGCTTGCTCGCCGGCAGATCGGCCTTGGGTGCCGGAAGCTCCGCGTCGATGGGCCGCGCACGCGGCGGTGCGGGTTGGGGCTGGCCGCGTCTGGCTTCGGGCAAGCCGGCCGGAATGGCGGGGAGATCGAGCTCGATGTCGCCGAAGGAGTCGGAGGGTGAGGTCGGCGCGGTGGGCGCTCTTGCCTTGGGCCCAAGGGGCGCCGCGCCAGGCCCCGGCCGCGGAGGCATTCGCCGCGCCGCGGGGAGGTGAGCGGAGGGCGCCTTCGTCGACGGTAAGTCGGCGGAGACGACGGGAAGGTCCGGCTCGTCGAGCGATCCAAGGGCCGCCGGGAAGTCCGACGGCAGCGGCGATCGGGGCGGCTCGGGCCGCGCCGGCGGCCGGGGGGCAAGAGGGATGGGAGGCACAGGAGGGGAAGGCGCCAGCGCGGGCGGGCTCGCGGCGCCGCCGCGCGCTTGGTCGGGGTTCTGGACGAGGAGAGAGTGCCCGCACTTCGGGCACCTCATCTTCAAGCCGCCGGGCGGAACACGACGCTCGTCGATCTGGTACGGCGCCTGACACGAGTCACACTCGACTTTCAACATCCGGGGAGAGGAAGAGCGTACCATGCCAGCGCTGCGGCTCGCGCCGCGGTATCGCGGTACTCGGCGCGAGACGCCCCGGCGGCTGCCGTGCTAACCGGTTCGAACCCAACGTGGATCGTCTCGTCGTCGTCGGCGCCCGCCAACACAACTTGAAGAATGTCAGCGTCTCGCTGCCGCGCGGCAAGGTGGTCGTGTTCACGGGCCCGAGCGGATCGGGCAAGTCGTCGCTCGCGTTCGACACGATCTACGCGGAAGGACAGCGGCGGTACGTCGAGTCGCTGAGCGCCTATGCGCGACAGTTCCTCGAGCAGCTGGCCAAGCCCGACGTCGAGCGAATCGATGGCCTCAGCCCGGCGATCGCAATCGAGCAGCGTCCGCTGTCGAAGTCGCCCCGATCGACGGTCGGCACCGTCACCGAGATCGCCGATTACTTGCGCCTCTTGTACGCGCGCGTGGGCGTTCCGCATTGCCCGAGCTGCGGCAAGCGAATCGAGGCGCAGACGGTGCAGCAGATCGTCGACCGCATCCTCGCCTTTCCGGAAGGAACCAGGCTCTCGGTGATGGCTCCCCTCGCGCGGGCACGCAAGGGCGAGCTCAAGCTCGAGCTCGAACGCCTTCGGCGCGAAGGCTTCGTGCGCGCGCGCATCGACGGTTCCGTCGTCGACCTCGGCGACGAGCTCGAGCTCGACCGCACGCGCGCACACGATTTGGACGTCGTCATCGACCGCCTGGTCCTCAAAGAAGGCCTCAAGGGTCGGCTGACCGACAGCGTGGAGCTCGCCCTCAAGCTCGGGGAGGGGCGTCTGCTCGTCGAGGCGGGGGACGACGAGCCGTTCTGGATGAGCGAGCGATTCGCGTGCATCGACTGCGGCATCTCGCTGCCGCCCATCGAGCCGCGGATGTTCTCGTTCAACGGGCCGCACGGGGCATGCCCGGCGTGCGACGGGCTCGGCGCGCGCGACGTCGTCGATCCCGAGCGCTGCGTGGGCGATCCGCGCCACACGCTGCGCGAAGGCGTCGTCTTGGCGTGGGGACGTCGCGGCAGCGTGGCGCTCGCGACCGAGACCGCGCGGGCGGTCGAAGCGCTCGGCGTCAGTCCGGACGTCGCGTGGTCGAAGCTACCGGAAGAGCAGCGAAAGGCCATCCTCTTCGGGCGCGCCGCAGAGGGGCATGGCCGCAAGCGAGACGGGCGCAAAGCGAAGAGCTACGAAGGCCTCGTGCCGCGACTCGAACAGCGCCTCGCGTCGCTGGCCGATGCGCGGTCGGAAGAGCCGGATGAAGACGATCCGGACGCGAGCGAAGGCGGAATCGCCGACGACGAGCTCGGTCGTTTTCTCGTGACCCGCACCTGCGACGCGTGCAAGGGAAAGCGCCTTCGCCCCGAGGCCCTCGCCGTCAAGCTCGGGGAAAAGGACATCGCACAGGTCGGGTCGATGCCGCTCCGCCACGTGCGCAGGTTCGTCGAGACGCTCGGCGACGGGACGTCCGCCGTCTCACCGCAAGTCTTCGCCGCGCGCGAACGCGCGATCGCCGAGCCGCTTCTCAAAGCCGTCGCGGCCCGCCTCGGCTTTCTCATCGACGTGGGCCTCGATTACCTCACCCTCGATCGCAGCGCGCAGACGCTGTCGTCGGGCGAGGGGCAGCGCATCCGCCTCGCGACGCAAATCGGCGCGGCGCTGGTGGGGGTGCTCTACGTGCTCGACGAACCGAGCATCGGACTGCACGCCCGAGACAACGCCCGCCTCATCGAGGCGCAGGCGCGGCTTCGCGACCTGGGCAACACGGTCATCGTCGTCGAGCACGACCGCGAAGCGATCCTCGCGGCCGACCACGTGGTCGACATGGGCCCGGGCGCAGGGGTGCACGGCGGACAGGTCGTCGCGCAGGGAACGCCCCGCGAGATCATGGCGAACCCGAAGTCGATCACGGGTCCGTGGCTGACCGGAAAGCGGCAGATGCCCGTGCCGAGCAAGCGCAAAGCGCGCGGTAAGCCGAGCGTGCGCGTCGTCGGTGCGCGCGCGAACAACCTGCGCGACGTCACCGTCGAAGTACCGCTCGGCCTCCTCACGTGCGTCACCGGCGTCAGCGGCAGCGGCAAGTCGAGCCTAATCGTCGACACCCTGCTTCCGGCGGCGCGCGCCAAGCTCTACAACGCGACGGCGCCCGTCGGCGAATGCGATCGAGTCGAAGGGCTCGACAACGTCGACAAGGTCGTGTCGATCGACCAGGCGCCGATCGGCCGAACGCCGCGCTCCAACCCTGCGACGTACACGGGCATCTTTGCGCTCTTGCGCGAGCTCTACGCGGGCCTGCCGGACGCCCGGGCCCGCGGATACAAGGCGGGGCGCTTCTCCTTCAATGTCAAAGGGGGGCGCTGCGAGGCCTGCCAGGGCGACGGAGTCCTGCGCATCGAAATGCACTTCTTGCCGGACGTTTTCGTGACGTGCGACACGTGCGCCGGGCGGCGCTACAGCCGCGAAACGCTCGAGGTGAAGTACCGCGGGCTCTCCATCGCCGACGCGCTCGACGTGACGGTAGAGCAAGCGACCGAGCTCTTCGGCGCCGTGCCGCGCATCGCCGACAGGCTGGAAGCGCTGCGAAAGGTGGGCCTCGGCTATCTGACGCTGGGTCAGCCCGCGACGACGCTTTCCGGAGGAGAGGCCCAGCGCGTGAAGCTCGCGCGAGAGCTGGCCCGACGGGCGACCGGCCGTACCCTCTACGTGCTCGACGAGCCGACGACGGGGCTGCACTTCGCCGACATCGAGGTGCTGCTGGCGGCGCTGATGGATCTGCGCGACCAGGGGAACACCATCGTGGTCATCGAGCACAACCTCGACGTGGTCGCCTGCGCGGACTGGGTGATCGACCTCGGCCCCGAAGGCGGCGAGGGCGGGGGGGAGATTGTGGCGCTGGGCACTCCCGAGCAACTCGTGGAGAGCGAGCGATCGCACACCGCGCGGTACTTGCGAGACGTGTTGGCCCGCAGCCTACCGTCGACGAAACGGGTGGCGAGGGGGTAGCGGTCGGTTCGCGGGGTCGGAAGCCCGCTCGCCGGACGTCAGCTGTAGTCCTTCTCCATCCGCTCTTGGTCTTCTTTGCAGCGGATGCAGAGCGTCGTCTCGGGCCGCGCCTCGAGGCGCTTGACCGAGATCTCTTCGCCGCACTCCTCGCACACGCCGAAGGTGCCCTCGTCGATCTTCTTGAGCGCCTTCTCGATCTTGTCGAGAAAGCTCTTCTCCCGCCCGCGCAGGCGGAACGTGAACGACTGCAGGTATTCGCTGGACGCGAGGTCCATCTCGTCGGGCAAGTCGTCCGTGTCGAGCGCCATATCCTGCTCGAGCGTTTGCTTGGCCTTCTTGAGGATCTCGTCGCGCTTGTCGGTGAGCAGCGTTCTGAACTTTTTTAGGGTGGCCTTGTTCACTCGGTCGCTCCACTTCGTGGAGCTCCCTCGTGGACCTCCGCGGATTGCCGTCCAGCGAGCTGGACTCCATCCGCTCCGGTTCACGCGGTGAGCTGAGTTGGGGGTCAGTAGGGCTCGGGTCTGTCTATCGCTTCCCCCCTCGGGTGGAAAGACGAGTCGCCGTTGGAGGGGCCGGTGACGTTAAGCAGCCGTTCGACCTTCGTCAATGAGCAAGCGCGGGCGGCCGCTTTCCCCCCGGGCCCCGGGGACGCCAGAGGCACGCCACGGTCCTCTAGCTTCACGGCGCCCTCACGGCGAGGCAAGGTCTCAGGCGCATGGCTTTGGGAAACGAGCGTAGCCTGTCGACGGGAGGCCGTCGCAAGACCGCTGCCTCGTCGGCTCATGGGCTCATGGGCTCATGGGCAGCGGCGAGCGGCCGCGCTCGCCCCGGGTAAAAGTGGTACAAGGCGCGTCAGCCGGAGCAGAGCCCCGAAGTGACTGAAATCAAGCCCATGCCGGAGGGGCGGACCGAAGGCTCCACATGACCGAGGGCCGCAGCGGAGGCCGCACCAGAGGCGGCCGCACATGACCGACTCCTGCAAGGCGGAAAGCTCGATCCTTCTCGGCATCGACGAGAACGGCCTGGGCCCGCGTCTCGGGCCTCTCGTCGTGACGTCCGTTGTGGCCCGCGTAACGGACGGCGGCCACAAGCGCGTCGTCTCCCGGCCTCGCGGCGCGCTTCGCTCGCGTCTCGGCGATTCGAAGCGCCTGGTCGCCTACGGCGACAGCTCGCTCGGTGAAGCGTGGGCGCGCGCGATCGTGCGGCGAAGCGGGCAGACCGAGCCCAGCGCGCCCGAGGAGCTCGTCCGCATCCTCTCGCTCGACGGCGCCGAGGCGCTGCGGGCCCCATGCCCGGGCGACCACGCCGGCCAGTGCTGGTCGGCGGACCGCGAGTCGTTCGCCGCGGATCCCGAGCTCGTCCTCCAGGTGGGTCGAGACCTGGCGAGGCTGGACGGCGGTGGAATCCGGGTTCTCCACGCGGCCTGCGTGGTCACCTGCGCGCGCCGGCTCAACGAGGGCATCGCCCGCGGTCTCACGCGGTTTCATCTCGACCTTCACGCCATGGAGCGCCTCGCGCTCGAAGCGCGCGCCCGCGCCGGGGTCGACGTGGCGGCGACCTGCGGCAAGGTCGGTGGCTTCGCGCGCTATCCGCCGGCGTTCGGCCCGATGAGCGGGCGGCTCCACGCCGTCGCCGAGGAGGGGCGCGCCCGAAGCGAATACGTCGTACCGGGCCTCGGGAGCATCGCGTTCGTGCGCGACGCGGACGACAAGCATCTTCTCGTGAGCATGGCTTCTCTGATCGGCAAATGGGTGCGCGACCTATTGATGGCGCGCATCGTGCGCTATCACCGTGCGGACGACCCCGACCTCCCCAACGCGAGCGGGTACCACGATCCGGTGACGACGCGCTTCGTCGAAGCGACGCGCCTCACGCGACAGAAGAGCGCGCTCCCGGACGAGTGCTTCGAGCGCCGGTCGTTCGAGGGGTCGTAGGGCTCTTACTTCGCCGTCGACGCGAGCCACTCCGCGAGCTTCTGCACTTTCTCTTCTCTCGTCAGCTTGAGCGGCGCCTGCTTGTCGCTCGGGGTCGCCGGATCGAGCACGAGCTCCTCGTCGCCGACGGCCGCCACGAGCGGGCCCTTGCGAGCGATGACGTACTCTGCCTTGGCGCGGTCGGGAGCCTCCTGCACGATCGCTTGCACAGCCTCGTCGCCGAGCCCCTTGACCGGCAAGGTGCCGGCCTTGAGTCGAAACGCGCGGATCGCCTCTTTCGCCCCGTCCGAGCTGGAGCGCACCATCGCGACGTCGCGCCATCGCTTCTGGCCGTCTCTGTAATACCCCACCGCCGCAGGACCGATGGCGCTGAATCCGAGCGCGTCTTTCGGGTAATACGCGATGCCCAGTGGAATCCTCGACGCCGCGGGCAACGCGGCCGCCGACGGGAGGAGCTCCTTGCCGCCCGGAAGGCTTTCGCCGATTTGCTTGGCGATCGCCCCGGTGGAGACGTCGTTCGCGTGCGCCATGTCCGATGGCGTCATCTTCGTGTCTTCGGTCACGAAGGTGAGCTCGACGATGTATTGGCCGCGCCATACGTAGGCGTTGCTGCTGCTCGTTGCGCCCGCGGCGCCGGCCGCGAGAGGCTTCACCGTCGCGCGCGCGGGATCGCTGTCCGCCACGACCCGCTTCGTGAACATCCCGTACGCGCCGTTTTCCGTGGCGAAGCGCGACAAGTTCACTTCGACGCTGTTCGGCGCCCCGCTGCCGTCGACGTACCGGAGCACGACGACCCGATCCAGACCGAAGCGCTTGTAGACCTCGCACTCGCCGTCGAACGCGGTCGTGCACACATCGTCCATCGAGAGCTTCCCCTTGTCGCCGTACGTCTTCGGCTCGCCCTGGGGATCGAGGCAGAACGCTCCCACCACCCGCGGCACGAAGGGCGCGCTGATGGCGTCCGTGTCTTGCCCGCCGCCTCCCGCGCACACGTCGGCGTGCGCCGAGGGGGCCGGCGGCGGCGCCATGCCTGGAGGCGGCCCGCGGTCGTCCTTGGAGTCACTCTTCTTGTCGCAGGCGTTGTCGCAGACGACGAACACGACGAGTGCAAGCGGGAGCAATCGGCTGGGTCGCATGGTCTCGCTGGCGCCGTGTAGCACGGACGGCGGGCCGGCGGCTGCCGCCGGCGCGGTCCGCAGGTTTTGCAAGGCGTGGAAATCGTTGCTGCACGAGACGGCAACCCGCTGGCGTGCACTGGCGTGCAACGCCGAAAAAACGCGGGGGCACGACGCTTGCTCCCTCCGGTGCCGTGGTCGCGTGTAGGGTGGCGGCGGTGCGTGCAACCTTCCGGAGGGAGGGGCAGCGGGGCTTCTCGCTCATCGAGCTCCTCGTCGTCGTCATCATCATCGGCATCATCGCCGCCCTCGCGGTCCCCACGATGTCCGTCGCGCGCTCCGACCGCCTCGCCTACGACGACGCCGGAGCGGTCATGCGGCTCTTTCGCTCGGCGCGCACCCGGGCGGTCGCGCGCGGCGGGGCTGTCCTCATCAGCATGAGCGCCAACGGGGCGGCCGACCGCGGCACCTTCGGCGTGTACGAAGCCGTTTCGCCCAACGCTCAGGGCGGCCTTGCTCGCACGCCGGTCTCGAGCTGCAAGTCGCCGACGGATTGGACGCTGCTCAACATCGCCGGATTGACGAACAACGTGCTGGGCCTCGACGGGCTGAACCTGAACGGCGCCCTCGAGATCAGCGCCGACATACGGACGCAGATATTCGTCTATCCCAGCCCGGCGGCCAGCGATCGGGTCCCCGTGACGAACGGACTCGCATCGATCTGCTGGACGCCAATCGGCAGGTCGTACATCGCCCAGGGCACGGCGACCAAGACGATGTTCGACGGCCAGCTGCCGACGACGAGTCCGCTCGAAGTCCAAGTGCAGCGCGCGAACGGCGCCACGTTCCGCAGCGTGCTCGTGCCTCCGAACGGCATGGCGCGGCTCTTCTCGCACACATGGTAGCCATAGAGCGATCGGCGTTCACCGGCGCGGCGCGCGGCTACACGGCCGTCGAAGTGCTCATGGCGATGACCGTCATGGCCATCGGCGCTGCGGGGGTCATGAGCATGCAGAAGGCGAGCGTGCAGGGCAACCTCGACGCCCGCAAGGCCGACGTGGCCAACTCGATCGCCCGCACCTGGGTCGAGCGCATTCAGCGCGACGCGATGCAGTGGACCGCCCCTGGTCCGACCACCGGGACTGTTTCGAACATCGCGACCGCGGCGATCCTCGCGAACGCGATCGCCGGCGGCGGCGGCAACTGGGTCTTTCCCAATCAGTACATCGGCAATAACCCCCCCTTCAGCCCGGCGTTCGACATCCTCGGCCGCGATCTGGCGACGGCCGACCTGGGAAAGGCGGTGTTCTGCGTGAACATTCGCGTGACGTGGCTCACCGCCAACGAGCTCCTTCGCGCCGACGTACGGGTCCTGTGGCCGCGCGGCATCACGGGCGCAGCCCCCAACGGCTGGTGCACTGCGTCGCTCGGCAACCGCCCCAGCCCGCTCACCTACCACTCGATCTACGTCACGACCGCCGTGCGAGGGAACCCGCAATGACCCGCGCGCGTCGCCGGTCAGCCGGGTTCACGCTCGTCGAGCTCACGGTCGCCCTCGTCGCGGGCCTCATCGTCGCGATCGCGATCGTGGGGCTCTCGCGCGAGGCGACGGCGACGTTCCACGAGGAGATGCGGAGCTCCGCGGCGGAGGCCACGCTGCGCGCCGCGGTCGATCGACTGCGCGCGGACCTGCAGCGCGCCTCGTACATGAGCACGCCGAACATCATCTCCGACCCGCGCGTCGCAAAGGGGATCAACGATCTGACCACGGTCTCTCGCGTCATCCCGGCGACCGGCGGCGCCATCGTTCACCTCGCGGGGATCCACCTCATCAGCGGCGGGTCGGCGCTGAACGCGCCGCTGTCGGCTGCTCAGACGCCCGCGCTCACCCCGGACATCATCGAGATCGGCGGGAACATGAGCTCCGCCGAACAGTTCGACGTGCAAACGATCAACACGAACGTCGGAGCCTGCGCGCGGATCACACTCTCGGACAGGTCGCCGGCGATGTACCGCCTGAATGCCGCGGGGCCCAATGCGCAGGCCGCGGAGCTCAACAACATCTTTCAGCCCTATCCCGGCCACCAGTTCATCGTCCGCCTCCTCGACGACACGGGTCGCTCGCAGTACCTCGCCACCTGTCCGGGGGAGACACCGACCGGAATCAACAACATGGCGATTCCCCCGACCGCGTACGTCGACGTCGCGCTCGCCACCGCCTCGATCCTGACCCCCCAGGCGACCGGAAACCTCGGCGGCGTCACCCCCATCCCGGCGGGGCGCGCGTGGATCAACCCAGTGCAAATCGTTCACTGGGAGATCACGAACACAGCGGCCGAGGCGGCCGCGACTCCGCAGTACCAGAAGGCGCTAGGCATGCAGTCGCTCGCCGCGGCTGCCGATCCGAACAAGTACGACCTCGTGCGATCGTACGTCGACGCGGCCGGCAACGTGGTGCCCGAGACGTCCGAGGTGATCGCCGAGTACGCCGTCGACTTCAAGTTCGCCTTCTCCGTGGACAACGCGCTGCAGGCCAGCCAACCGAAGATGGTCACGCTCGCGTTCGACGACGCGACCAACCAGGCCTGGGCCGACGACGTCTTCAAAGTGCAGGGGGGCACGAACAAGCCGCAGCGCATCCGCATCGTACGGGCGCGGATCGCGACGCGGACGGCGCTGCCCGACCGAACGGTGAACGTGCCGGTCGTCAACTACGGCGCGGAGGCCTTCCTCTACCGTTACTGCATGACCCCCGGGGCGTGCGCCACCCAAGACAGCACGCTTCGCTGGGCGCGCACGCGCACGCTCACGACCGAAGTCTCCCTTCCCAACCAAGCGGGGGCTTTCTTCTGACCATGACCACCGCGATCGCTCTTGCCAAACGACGCGCTCGACGTCGCCCCGCGCAGGGCGGAGCGGCGATGTTCATCGTCGCGATGACCCTCGCCGTGCTCGGGTCGGTCGGGATCTTCGCGCTCGCCGCCGCCGCGATGGAAGTGCGGACCAGCGGCAACGAGCGGCAGAACACGCAAACCCACTACATGGCGGAGTACGGAGTCGTCGGGGCCGCGCACGAGCTCACCAGCGCTACGGTCAAGTGGCAGCTCGGGGTGATGCTCGACCCCGCGAGTCGGGACGGCCTGAAGCCCGGATCGACCAACGTCCCGTGCCTGGCATTGCAAAACGTGCCCGCGACCGAAGACGTGACGACGCTCGCGTGCCGGCGCCTCGGGTCGGCGGAGCTCGGGGCTCCGTGGGCGCCGACGGCCATCACGGTGCCGTACGCGTCGACCACCCCGCTCATGTCGAACGTGGACCCCGGCAGCCTCGGCCCGGTACCGATGGCCGGCGACTTCTTCGTCGAGCTGACCGACCCGTTCAAGGCCAACACACCGGCGCGCTACGCGCTCGACCTCAATTTCTGCTTCATCGAAATGACCGTCACCGCCGGCGGGATCACGCAGCCGGTCTTCGCCAACAACACGGCGCAGGCCGCGGGTGAGGGGATCGAAGTGCAGCGCGCGCGGCTCGTGGCCGGCCCGATCCAGTGCCCCAAATGAGGACGAGAGAGGCAAGCGAAATGAGGATGACCATCGCGCGAAGGTTCGTTGCTGCCTCGGCGGCCGCCGCGCTCGTCCTTGCGGGCGGCAGCGCGCACGCCCAGCAGATCGACATCAACCCGCCGCTTCCGAACGTGCTCTTGCTCATCGACAACTCTGGGTCGATGGAGCGCATGATCGACGGCACGCTTCCGGAGGGCGCCGCGCAGAACAGCTGCAACTGCGACGCCGTGAGCGGCGCGTGCAACTGGAACGCGCAGCCGCCGCCCAACCGCTGGGGTGTCATGGTGCAGTCGCTGACCGGGTCGTTCCAGAACGGGTACAACTGCGCGGCGATGCCCCGCACGCCCGGGAGCGTCTTCGCGAGCGAATACCAGATTGCCGGCGTCTCGCCGTACGACATCAATTACTACATCCCCTACCATCGCCCAATCGCTGAAGACACGGTGACCAACCCGCTCACCAAGCTCGCGTGCGCGGTCGCGCCGGGCGCATTGCCGGGCGCCTCGACCCCCAACGGCGTCGGACCGCAAGGCGTCGGGGCAGGGGGCCTCGCGACCGATTTCCCGTCGAACGCGATCGTGCAACACACCTACGGGACGAGCAACACCACCGCGTGCAAGTTCGGGCAGTACCAGGACGGCGCGATCGACACCGAGCTCGACATCTTGCGCTTCGGTCTGATGACGTTCGACCAGGACCCGAGCCCCGCGACGGGCATCACGGCCCAGAGCACGGTCGCGAGCCCCGCGTTCGACGGGATGTGGAGCTACTTCCCGGGATGGAATACGGGCGCGTCGAGCACCTATCTCGGCAACCCGGCGAACTGTGCGACGCAGACGATGCTCGCCGTGGGCGCGCGCAATCCCGCGGCGCCGCCGTGGGAAGGTCGCATGGTCCCGTTCCCGGCGACGACGGATCTCGCCACGCAAGAGACGCAGAACGCCAGCATCCAGCAGGTCTTGCTCGCCTCTCGCCCGTACGGAGCGACGCCGCTCGCGGGGATGTTCGCCGGGGCGCAGTACTACCTCCGGACAGACCCCAGTGGCCCGCAAGTGACCGACCCCTTCGTTCAGGGTGGCTGTCGCAAGGAGTACATCATCCTTCTCACGGACGGCGCGCCGAACCTCGACATGCAGCCCGCGTGCGCCGCGCTCGGGGTTCCGAACGGCGTGTGCCCCTTCGCTCTCCCCGAGACGACGGCGCAGTCTCTCTTCCAGCCCACCAACGGTCAGTCGCCGGTCACCACGTTCGTCATCGGATTCGCCGTGTCGTCGTTCCAGGACCAGGGTCAGACGATCTACTGCTCGAACCTCGTCGCCAACGGACAGCTCGCCGCCGTCTGCAGCGACCCGACCAAGCAAGGCCTCTACGGGGCGTGCTGCGAGCTTCAGAAGATTGCGCTCAGCGGCGGGAGCACGTCCGCGTACTTCGCCGACACCCCCGGCGACCTGCAAAAGGCGCTCGGAACGATCCTCTCGGTGATCGCCAAGAACGCGACGACGCGCACGACGCCCGCGTTCTCGTCGGCGCTGAGCAACGTGCTCGCCGACCCGAACGCGCCGACCACCAACGAGTCGCTCTTCCTCGCGTCGTTCTTCGCGAAGCCCGGCGTTCCGTGGTCGGGAGACATTCAGCGGCAGCGCTACGTCTGCACCTACGGGGGGGCGGGCAACGGCTACTCGGTCAACGCGCCGACCGTACAGCCGTCGGCAGGCGACGACTTCGCGGCGAACCTCAACTCGAACGTGGGCACCCGCACCGCCGTCATGTTCAAGCCGGACACGATGGCCAACGGAACCATGGACGCGACGACGACCATCCGCCCCTATGTCGCGGCTGCCGTCGGCGACCACATCGGCAAGTACAGCGCCTCGACCGTCGCCGGGGACCCGGGCACCGTCATCGGATCGATCCCGCCGGCGGCGCTCAATCTGTCGGCCAACTCCTGCCCGTACAACCCCGTGGGCGGCGGCGCGACGAAGAACCTCTCCCAGAACCAATGCCGGGACATGCTGCTCGACTACACGTTCGCGCAGCCGTCGTTCACGAGCAACCCCGGCGATTTTCCGTTCGTGTCGCGCTTCGGCAACGCCTTCGGCGACGTGTTCCACGCCACACCGGCGGTCGTCGGGCCGCCGGCTTCGCTCTTGCGCGACGACTCGTACATCGGCTTCCGGTCGACGTACGCGGCCCGAAAGCAAATCGTCTACGCCGCGACGAACGACGGGCTGCTCCACGCGTTCTGGGCCGACGAGACCAAGCTCGAAAACAACGAGCTCTGGGCGATGATGCCGCCGGCCGTCATGCCGAGCATCCTCTCGTCGTACCCGTCGAGCCACGAGTTTCTCCTCGACGGATCGCCGATCGTCAAAGACGTCGTCTGGGACCGACCCCTGGCCAACCAGGGGGACGCGACCACATGGCATACGATGCTCGTCGCCGGCTTCGGGCCGTCGCAGGCGGGGTACTACGCCGTCGACGTGACGAACGCCGACGTGACGACGGGGATGCCGAGCGGCAGCGTCCCCAGCGACCCGCCGCCCAAGGGGCCCGTCTTCATGTGGCAGCTGACGAAGATGCCCGCGACCAACGCGCCTCTGTTCGGCGCGCGCTCGGCCACGCCCGCGATCACGAGCGTGTTTGCCGATCCCAGCGACGGCAAGGGGGCGCGCGAGATCGGCGTCGCCATCCTGCCAGGGGGGCAGAACTCGGGGCCGACGAACGCCGGGGGCGGCGTCGCGAAGTGCGACCGCTGGAACCCGAACGCCGCGAACGCCGCGCCGGTGAACCGCTACGCCGAGCGCATCCAGGTCCGCTGTTGGGGAACCCCCCCCGGCGGGCAGAACCCCAGCAAAGCCGACGTCGTCATCGGGCGATCGCTGTCGGTGGTGCGCCTCGACACGGGGGAGATCCTGCGCACGTTCATCCGCGCGAACGACGTGCCATCCGGCGACACGCTGCTCAACGCCAGTCCCTCGCGCGTCATCGACACGCCTCTCGACTCGCCCATGACCGGAACGCCGGTGCCCTACCCGAGCGACGTCGGAGCCGACGCGACCAAAGTGTTCGCCGCGGACGCCGATGGCACGATCTGGCGCTTCGATCTGTCGAACCCCGATCCCTCGAAGTGGGTCGGCGAGCTCTACCTCGACCTCTACAATCAAGACGTCGACAAGAACACGACGACGTCCTGGGGCGACGGCCAGCCGGTTCAGGTGCCGATGGTCACGTCGCTGGAGCCCTCGGGCAATCTCGTGATCAACGCGGCCACCGGGACCCAGGAGACGTTCGACGCCACCGGCGTCTACTACGTGTACTCCATCTCCGAGAAGCTCGACGCGAACACCTCCAAGCTGCGCGCGACCGTCAACTGGTGGCTCGACCCTGCGACGGAGACGGGCAAGCTCGGCGAGCGCGTGTCCGGGCCGATGACCGTGTTCGACGGCGTGCTCTACTTCGCGACGTACGGGGCACCCAATGCCGCGTCGCAGTCGTGCACCAGCGGCGACGCGCGCCTATGGGGGCGCGACTACATCACGCCCGACGATGCCAACGATCTCACCAAGGGCGGGAGGCTCGTCCTTCAGCCGCCGTCGGGGCCGCCCACTCCGCTCCCCCTGTTCGTTCAGCCGGACATCAACGACACGACCTTGCAGGGCGCGGTGATTCCCGGGGTGTCCATCAAAGCGACGCCCGCCTGCGCCGGGCTGGGCGCGCCCGGCGCCGACTCCTACGTCTTCGGTGCGCAACACCAGTCGGCGTCGAGCTTCACGTCGCCCCAGAACCAATTCTCGCTCTACACGCAGGTCGGCGCGCCGGGGAAAAACGGCACGGCCACGAGGACGTACGAGCTCCAACTCCCGACGCCGGTGTCGCCGACGATGATCGACTCGTGGGCCGGGGTCCTCGAGTGACGCCCGCTGCCGCGGTCGTCCTCGTGCTCTTGGCGCTGGCCGTCGGGTGCAAGCGACCGGCTCCGGCGACCGAGCTGGAGCCGCCGTCGGACAGCGCTGTCCCATCGACCCCGTCCGAGGCGTTCTCCACGCCCGTGGATCACCTCGCCCCGGACGAGCTTTTGGAGGGCCCCGTCCGCGTCTTTGGCCTGCCCCTTCCGCGCGCCACGGTGGTGAAAGAGACGTTCGTCGACGTCGCCTACGCGAGCGGGCCCGTCTCCGTCCACGCGCTCGCGCGCTACTTCCGCCCGAGACTGGAGGGGGGAACTCTGCGCGAAAGTCAGGCGGTGGCGACGTTCGAGCACGTGAAGGTGCCGGGGAGGCCCGGCGTAGAGCTGTCCGTGCGCATCGCCGCCGCGCAGGACGGCTCGAGCGTCGAAGTCCGCGACTCGACGCCGCCTCCCGCGCCGTCGCTGCCCGACGAAGCCTCTCGGTGGAAGCAGGTCGGCGTCACGCCGCAGGGACGACTGGCCGATCCGACCCACCTGGACTGACAGAAATGCGGCATCGCTCGCCCCGCCCGTGAGAGCATGCCGGGCGCGTGAACTCTCTTCGACGTGCCCACGGCGATGCCGCCTTCGTCTGAGCGCGTTCGAGACCCGCAGAGCGCCGCGCGCGCCGCGGGCCGGGGCGGTGTGGCGGTGCTCGGCGCGAAAGTCTTTTTTTTGGTCGCCGGGTTCGTGCAGCAGCCGCTCCTTCGGCTCGCGGTCGGGCTGAACGACTTCGGCGGGCTCGCTCAAGCGCTCGTGGTCGCGAACATCGTGAACAACGTGGTCATCACGAGCGGCACCCAAGGGGTGAGCCGCACGGTCGCCGGAGCGAAGGGGCGCGAAGACGAGGCGTTGCGCGCCGCGCTCGGCGTTCACGTGCCCCTCGCCGCCGTCGTCGCCGGAGCGATGGCCCTCGCGGCGCCTCTCTACGCGCGCTTCGAGCGCGCAGAAGACGTGGTCGCGCCCCTGCTGGTGCTGGCCGGCGTCGCGCTCCTCTACGGGCTCTACGCCCCGCTCATCGGGTACTTGAACGGCCGAAACCGATTTGGACGCCAGGCAGCCCTCGACGTGACGTTCGCCACGATGCGCACGTTGGGGCTCGTCGGCTTCGGCTACGGTTTCGCCCGGCACGGCTTGTCGGGCGTGCTCGGGACGACGGTCGGGTGGGTCACCGCGGCGGCGTTCATCGTGCCGCTCGCCGCGCGATCGACCGGCGTCGGCAAGGCGGTCGCCCGTGGGGAGCTGCGACCCCCTTCGGTACCCTCCGGGCGGTCGTACCTCACGATGCTCGGGCCGATCGCAGGAGCCCAGCTCTGCACGAATCTGCTCATGCAGATCGACATCGCCCTTCTCGGCCGGTTCTTGAGCGAACGCGCGCTCTTCACCCTCGGCGCCGCAGAAGCCGCCGATCGCGCTTCGGTCAAGGAGTGGCTGGCGATCTACAAGGAGTGCCAGACGTTCGCGTTCTTGCCGTATCAACTTCTCTTCAGCGTGACGCTCATCCTCTTTCCGATGCTCGTGCGCGCCCACGCAGAGAACGACGACGTCGCCGTCCGGGCATACGTCGCGCGGGGCGCCCGGCTCGCCGCGATCTTCTGCGGTTTGCTCGTCGGGATCGTCGTCGCGATGCCGCGGTCGATGCTCTCGTTCGCGTACGGCGCGGCCGACGCGGCGCGCGGGGCGGACGTCCTGCGCACGATGGCGCTCGCCCAAGGCGCGTTCGCGATGCTCGGCATCGCGACCACGGTGTTGACGAGCCTCGGCCGGGAGCGAACCTCGGCGCTGCTGACGCTGGCGGCCGTGATCGCGGTGGGCGCCGCGTGCGCTCTGTTCGTGCCCGAAGCCGACTTCGGACACGAGCAGCTCGTGCGGTCGGCGCAAGCGTGCGCCGGGGCCCTCGTCGCGACGTTGGTCGTCGCCGGCAGCATCGTTCACGCGAAAACGGGCGCCTTCGTGCCCGCGGCCACCGTAGCGCGCACCGGGCTTGCGCTCTCGGCGTGCGTCGCGCTCGGATTCGTCGTCCCGCGCGTAGGGCGGCTGGCGACGCCGGTGCTCGCGCTGGCCGTGGGCACCATGTACGTCGGGTTGCTCGTCCTCACTCGCGAGATTGGCCCCGCGGACTTGGCCATGATCCGCACGCTGGCTTCGCGCAAAGCGAAGTGACCCGCAGAGGGCCGGCGCTACCTTCGCTTCACGAGGATCACCGCGACGTCGTCGGCGAGCGCCCCGCTCGGATGCCGCACCAGCTCGACCAGGCGATCGACGGCCGTGGCAATCTCGTCGGCGCGGACGACGCCGGCGATGACTTCCTTCGACGCGAACTTGAACAGGCCATCGGTCGCGATGACCAGGACGCCGGGCAGGGAGGGTCGCTCGAACGTGGCCAGCTGCACGCGGCCGCTGCCGAGCCTCTGTCTCGTTTGCTGGCCCACGGTGAGGTTGTCGATTCCGCTCGGCGTGACGATCCACGCTTCGCTGTCTCCGATGCTCAGCCCGAAGAGCCCCTGAGGCCCGAGGACGACGACGACCCCCGTGGTCTCTCCGGCGCCTTTCGACACGAGCGCCGCGTGCCGCCGCCGGAACAGATCCAGCCAAGCGCCCACGTCGTCCGCCGCGAACGTCGGGTCCTTCGCGGCCGACTCGACGACCGCGACGAGAGAGCGGCTGGCCGCGTCGCCCCCGCGGATGCCCCCCGCTCCGTCGGCGACCACCACGACGAGAACATCGGCGCGCTCGAAGACCTCGGCGGCGTCTTCCGGCTTCTGGCGGCTCGCCGCGACCGCTCGCGCGTGGACGTACGGGTGGGACACGAGAGCGGCGCTCCGAGCCGCGAGATGCTAGCTTGGAACGTCCGGCGACGAAAGGCAGGCCTCATCGATGCGCGAAGAGAAGAACGTCGCACACGTGCGAATCACCAACCAGTTTCGTAGCGCGAACGCGATGGTCTACGACCTCTCGTGCGAGGACACCCGTCTTACGGTCCAAATTGCGCCGCTTCCCGACGACGGCGGCGAAGGGTTCAGCGCGATGGCGCACGCACGGCAGTCGCCCGAGCGCCCGAGCATCGGCGAGTCCGGCCCCACGCGCGGCGACGCGCTCCGCGCCCTGGGGCGATCCTGGGCGGCGAAGAACGGAGCGTACGGGTTTCCCATGTTGGACTGGGAATCGGTCGCAAAGGCGCTCCTGGCGGTGCGGGCCATCTAGCGCCTGTCCTCCCAATCTCCGCCCGTAAACGTGCCCGTGCCCGTGCCCGTGCCCGGTAGTTCTGCGGAACCCACCTTCCGCGCGGCACGCTCGGCCGCCCATCGTCACCGCTCGGCTCGAAGCTTCGGGCACGGGCACGGGCACGTTCAGAATGCCACGGCCGCCCGCGCCTGCGTCACGACAAGCATCGCTCCCGTGAGGATCAGAGTGCCGCCGAGGACGGCGATCGCACCCACGCGCTCACCGAGAACACCCGCGCCGAGGATCAGCGAGACGACGGGCTCGAGGAGCGTCAGCGTGGACGCGTGGGCCGCCGGCATTCGCCGCAGTCCCCAGACGAATGCCAGCCCCCCGAGCGCACCGGGCCCGATCGCCACGAGCGCGAGGAAACCCAAGGCACGTAGGTCGACGTTCGCCCAGGCACCGCGCGGCACCATCGCGAGCCCGACGAGCGTGGCGACGACGCCGTGCCAGAACATCGCCTGGCTCGTCGAGAACGCGCCTGCGACGAACTTGTTCACGAGGACGTTCGACGCGTAGAAGACCGCGCTGGCGCTCCCGAGAGCCGCGCTCGTCCAGACCGCCGCTGCGGTGGCCCCTCCGCCGGACGGGGCGAGCATCACGGCGAGGCCGAAGAACGACAAGGCGATCGCGAACCCGATGCGCGCGGTCATCCTCTCGCGCAGCACGAGCGGCGCCAGCAGGGCCACGAAGATCGGCGTCAGATAGTGCGTGAGGACGGCGACCGCGATCGTCAGCTTGTAGGCCGCAAAGAAGAGCAGCACGTTGAACATGTCGGCGACGCCGAACCAGCCGACGCACGCCCACGCCTGCCACGTGCGCGACGATGCGGCGCGGTCGCGCAGCGACGCGATGCCGGCGACCGCCGCGATGACGGCCATGACGACGGTCGACTCCAGCGCCGCGGGCATCGGCGCGATCGCTTCGGCGTGACGAATGACGAGCCCCCAGGATCCCCAGCTGCTGGCGGCGAGGGCGACGGCGGCGTACGGCAGCGCTCGCGGTAAGGTCCGGGTCACGTGCCCTGGGCCATCTTCTGGAGGCTCGCGACGAGCCCCAGCGCTTCGAGCGGAGTCAGGCGATCGACGTCGACCGCGCGCAATGTCTCGATCGCCGGGTTCGGCTCGACGCGTGCGCTCGACGCCACCTGGAAGAGACCGAGCTGCGCCCTCGCCGAGGAGGCGCCCGCGGCAGGCGACAGCGGCCCCAGATCGCGCGCCGGGATTCCCTGCTCGAGCTCGCCCAAAAGAACGCGAGCTCGGGCGAGCACCGGCTCCGGCACGCCGGCGAGCCGGGCGCAGGCGATGCCGTAACTGCGCGACGCGGCGCCCCGCTGAAGCCGGTGCAAAAAGACGATCTCCCCCTGGTGCTCGCGCGCGCTGACGCTCCACGTCTCGCACGTCGGCGCGCGGGTCGTCGCGAGCTCGGTGAGCTCGTGATAGTGCGTCGCGAACATCGCGCGGCACGCAACCGCGTCGTGCAGGTGCTCGGCGACCGCCCAGGCGATCGCGAGGCCGTCGTACGTGCTCGTCCCGCGGCCGATCTCGTCGAGCACGACGATCGACCGGCGGGTCGCGCGCCGCAGCACGTTCGCGGTCTCTTTCATCTCGACCATGAACGTGCTCTCCCCGCGGGAGAGGTTGTCGCTCGCGCCGACCCGCGTCAGCACCCGGTCGGCGACGCCGATGCGCGCGCGGCGCGCCGGCACGAACGCCCCCATCTGCGCGAGGATGACGGCGATCGCCGTCTGGCGCATGAGCGTGGACTTCCCCGCCATGTTCGGGCCCGTGACCAGCCACAAGCGCGGGCCGCCGGCGCCGGCGTCGAGCAGCACGTCGTTCGGCACGAAGGACCCGCCGGCCGCGAGCTTTTCGACCACCGGGTGACGGGCGTCTTCGAGCTGAAGGACGAGCGACTCGTCGATGGCCGGGCGCGACCAGTCGTCGCGGTGCGCCACTTCGCCGAGCGCCGCCGCGACGTCCCAGGCGGCCAGGCACGCCGCCAGCGACCGGAGCCGCTCGGCGGCGCGCGCCAGGTCTCGCACCGTCCGCGTGAACAGCTCGGCCTCGCGAGCGGAGGCGCGCTCTTCGGCGTGGGCGAGCTTGTCGGCGACTTCGTCGAGGTCGTCGCACGTGAAGCGCTCGCCGCTCGAGATGGTCTGCTTGCGGCGCCACGTGCCCGGCGCTTTCACGAGATGCGACTTGGTCACTTCGATGTACCAGCCGAAGACGCGCGTGTAGCGGAGCTTCAAGCTGGGAATGCCCGACGACTCGCGCAGCCGCGCCTCGAGGTCCACGATCAGGCGCTGCCCCCCGCGCATCAGATCGCGCGCGTCGTCGAGCTCGCGGTCGAAGCCGTCGCGGATGACGCCGCCGTCGCTCGCACGCACCGGCGGGTCGTCGGCCACGGCGCGGGAGAGCAGGTCGAAGAGGTCGTTGCACTCGTCGATCCAGGCCTCGTCGCCCGTCCGTCCGAGCGCTTCGCGCGCCGAGGGGTCGGGGCAGCGCGCCAGGGTATCCACGAGCCCCGGGAGCGCGGCGAGCGACCGGCGCAGGGCGACGAGATCGCGGGGTGCGGCCCGGTCGAGGGCCAGCTTGATCGCGAGCCGTTCGACGTCGCCGACGTCGCCCAGGCGCTCGCGCAGCTCGGCGCGCATCCCCGGGTGCGTGACGAAGAGCTCGACGGCGTCGAGGCGGCGGCGGATTTCGGCGACGCTCGTCAGCGGCGCGAGCAGGCGGCGCCGCAGCAGGCGCGCCCCGGCCGCGGTCATCGTGGCGTCGATTTGCGCCAGGAGCGACCCGCGCTCGCCGCCGTCGACCGCCCGCACGAGCTCGAGGTGTGCCTGCGTCGCCTCGTCGAGGACCAGCGTGTCGCCGACCGCGTAGAACGCGAGACGGGCGATCGGGATTGGCCGGCCGGTTTCGCACGCGCGCGCCATGGCCACGCACCGCGCCGCCGCGCGCCGCGCGATCGCCGACGGGCAGGACGCCGCGGCCTCGCCCGCGCCGAGCTGTCCGCCCAGGATCGCTTCTACGCCGGCGTCGTCGAGCGGGTCGGAGATCGATCGCACGACGGCCCGCGGGCACGCTTGCTCCAGCGGCTTCGCCACTTCGGCGGCCGCCGCGGCCAGGAGGACCTCGCGCGGATCGAGGCGGACGAGCTCCGACACGGCGCCGCCGACGTCGGCCACTTCGCACGCGGTGAGCTCCCCGGTCGACACGTCGAGCGCGGCGATCCCGAACGGCCCCGGCGCCGCCCGGTCGACCGCGACGAGGAAGTGGTTGCGCCGCGCATCGAGCCCCGCGTCGTCGTAGGCGATGCCGGGCGTGACGACGCGCACCACTTCGCGGGGAACGATTCCTTTCACTTTCGACGGGTCGGCCATTTGCTCGCAGATGGCCACGTTGAACCCCTGCTCGAGGAGCTTCTGCACGTAGGCGCTCGCCGCGTGGTGGGGCACGCCGGCCATCGGCACTTCGTCGGTCGCGCCCTTGTTGCGCGACGTCAACGTCAAGTCGAGCGCGCGGGCCGCGACCACCGCGTCGTCGAAGAAGAGCTCATAGAAGTCGCCCAGGCGAAACAGGAGCAGCGCGTCCGGATGAGCCGCCTTCGCCGCGAGGTATTGACGCATCACGGGCGTCTGCGCGGTCTTGGACATCGCGGGAGTAGCTACGACAAGCGGCGCGCGGGGTCTACGTCCGTCGGCGGAAGCTCTGCCGGGCGAGGCGGCAATCACATGGACGTGGACCTGGACGTGGACCTGGACGTGGACCTGGACGTGGACGTGGACCTGGACGTGGACCTGGACGTGGACCTGGACGTGGACGTGGACGTGGACGTGGACCTGGACGTGGACGTGGACGTCACACGCACGGGCACAGACGCACGAGGCTCGATCGGCGCTGGCCCCGGTCGCCGCGGCACGAACGTACGAGCGGCCGCCGGGGCGCCCTCCGTGCCAGCCGGGACGATGCGTCCCGTTTGCCACGTCGGTGCCCCGGCGGCCCTCGCGTTACGTCACGACGATTTCGTGGCCGTCGGCGGGGTCGCGGGCGTGGCTGCCACCACGCCTTTGACGGTCGCCTTTTGCCGCTTGCCCGCCGTGTGTCGCGCCGCGCGTGTCGCCGCGCGCTTCGCGACCGCCGCCGCCTTGGTCGCCTCGTCGGGAATCTGGCGCGTCGGGACCGAAAACCCGAAGTCGCCGAGAGCGCCCTGCGTGCTCCCGAGCTGATTTTTCACCAGCGACTTGAGCGCGCGAAGGACGGCGTTCCCCTTGGCGCTGGCCGCGGTTTGCGCGGCGACCGCATCGTGGAACGCCTTCTCGGCAATCGCCGACTTGTCGATGGCGTCGATCGCGGCTTGCAAGGCCGCGATGACGTCCTTCGGGGTCATCGTCGCTCCGTCGAGCGCGAGCGTCGGGGTGTTGGCAAAGTGCTTTTGCACCCCGGCGATCGCAAGGCGGCTGTCGTTGAGAGTCTTGTTGCGGTTCGTTTTCATCGTACTGCTCCGTGATGATTCGTTGCGAAGACCCGTCCCGGCGGCGCCTCATGGCGTCGTCTTCGTGGCCCTCACAAGAGCAGTCTCGGCTCGCGGCCCGATTCCGCGCCGGCCGACGAGAAATCGACATGGCCCGCGGCGATTTTCGGTAACCCGTTGATTTCTCGTCGCGAGATGCGGGCCCCTCATGCCGTGGCGGCGGCTCCTCATCATGAGGCGGCGCCGGGCAATGAGGAGGCGCGTCCCGATGGCAAGGACGGAACGCCCGACAGTGAGGCGTCCCGTCCCCACCGTGGGAACTGGCTTCCCCCAAGCGAGGACGGGCCTTCCCCGGCCGATGCCGCCGCCCCCGGACACCCCTTCCCCTGTCCCGGACACACCCCGCGACCCGCCGCACCCGCAAAACGCGCCTCCCTCGCAGGCGGCACGCCCCTCGCTGAGAGCTTCGTTCGACATGCTCGCCACCGCCCTCGGCGCAACACTCGTCGGACTGCAGGCGCACCTCGTCCGCGTCGAAGTGGAGGCGACGCGCGGCCCCCCGTTCTTCGAGCTGGTGGGGCTGGCGGAAGCCACGGTGCGCGAGAGCCGCGTGCGCGTCAAAAGCGCGCTTGCCCAAGTCGGCGTCGACATGTCCCAGTGCCGAATCGTCGTCAACCTCGCCCCGGCCGACGTCAAGAAGACGGGCAGCGGGTTCGACTTGGCGATTGCGGTCGCGACGTTGGGCGCGCTCGGATCGGTTCCTCGCGCCGCCATGGGGGGCGTTCTCTTCGTCGGCGAACTGTCGCTCGAGGGTACCGTGCAGCCGGTGCGCGGGGTGCTCCCGCAACTGCTCGGGGCACGAACGCGGCGCGTGAAGCGGGCGATCGTCCCGCGCGCCAACGCGGCCGAAGCCGCGCTCGTCGAGGGGATTGACGTGCGCTCCGCGGGATCGTTGGGCGAGCTGGTCGAGGCGCTCCGGGGCGGCGCAGCCCTCCCGGTCGCGGAGCGCGCGCCCGAGGCGGCATCCGAAGTGCCGTTCGACGATCTCACGGATGTGCGCGGCCAGGCCGCGGCCCGCCGTGCCCTCGAGATCGCGGCGGCGGGCAACCACAACCTTCTCATGATCGGACCGCCAGGGGCCGGAAAGACGATGCTCGCGCGGCGGCTGCCCGGTCTCTTGCCGAGTCTCTCGACCGAAGAGGCCCTCGAAGTGACGGCGGTGCACAGCGTCGCGGGGCTCCTCGCGACTTCGCGCGGGCTCTCGCGCGCGCGGCCGTTTCGTTCCCCCCACCATACCGTCAGCGACGTGGGCCTCGTGGGGGGCGGAACCGCGCCGCGACCGGGCGAAGTCAGCCTCGCGCACCATGGCGTCCTTTTCCTCGACGAGCTCGCCGAGTTCCGCCGCTCGGCACTCGAGGCGCTGCGCCAACCGCTCGAAGAGGGGTGCGTCACGATCTCCCGTGCGCACGCGAACGTGACGTTCCCCGCGAGCCTGCTGCTCGTGTGCGCGATGAACCCGTGCGCGTGCGGCTGGCTGGGCGATGGAAGCGGGCGATGCACGTGCTCGCGAGACCGGGTCCGCGCCTACCGGTCGAAGATGAGCGGGCCTTTGCTCGATCGGATCGACGTGCACGTGGTCCTGCCGCCGGTCGAGGTCCGGGCACTGCAGGGGCCGGCGCGAGGGGAGGGGAGCACCGAGGTGCGCGCCCGTGTCGAGCGGGCGCGCGCGGCGCAGCTGGGTCGCGCACGGCACGGCGACGTGGCCGCGTCGACGAACGCGGCGCTCGCTCCTCGCGATCTCGAGCGCGTAGCGGCGCTCTGCGGGGAAGGGGCGCGAATGCTGGCGGCGGCGCTCGAGCGGCTGTCCTTGTCGGCTCGGGCGTACGGGAAGGTCCTTCGCGTGTCACGGACGATCGCCGACCTCGACGGCTCCGCCGAAGTGCGTCCGTCCCACGTCGCGGAAGCGATCACCCTGCGCGTGCTCGATCGCGGGCCGCTGGCCGCCGCGGCCTAGAGCGCTTTGGAAACCATGACCGAGCGGGCTCTCTTGAGCGGCCCGTACAAACCGTTCACCGGCACCACCCACCAAGCAAGGAGATCTACGATGTTGGAACAGCTCGCGGACAAGTTGCGCGCCCTCAAGGGAATCGTCGTCTCGGCGGAGAAGCAGTTCGGAAAAGGAGCGGTCATGACGCTCGGGGACGACGAAGACCCGGAACCAGTCGCGACGATCTCGACCGGGTCGCTCGCGCTCGATCTCGCCACCGGCGTCGGCGGCTATCCCCGCGGCCGGGTGGTCGAGATCTACGGCCCCGAATCCAGCGGAAAGACGACGCTCGCGCTGCACGCGATCGCCGAGGCCCAACGAGCCGGAGGGGTCGCGGCCTTCATCGACGCCGAGCACGCGCTCGATGTCGCGTACGCGCGCAGCATCGGTGTCGCGGCAGACAGGCTTCTCATCTCGCAGCCCGACACCGGCGAACAGGCGCTGGACATCACCGAGATGCTCGTTCGTTCGGGAGCGGTCGACCTCGTGGTGATCGACTCGGTGGCGGCGCTCACGCCGAAGGCGGAGCTCGAAGGCGAAATGGGCGACGCGCACATGGGCCTTCAGGCGCGTCTCATGAGCCAGGCCCTGCGAAAGCTCACCGCGGCCGTATATCGAGCGGGTACGACTCTGATGTTCCTCAACCAGCTCCGGCAGAAGATCGGCGTGACCTTCGGCTCACCCGAAACGACGACGGGCGGCAACGCGCTGAAGTTCTACGCGTCGATGCGCTTCGACGTCCGTCGAATCGGCCAGGTGAAGGTGGGCGAAGAGCCGGTCGGCGGTCGGACGCGGGTCAAGCTTGCCAAGAACAAGTGCGCACCGCCGTTCACCGAAGCGGAGTTCGAGATCCGCTGGGGCGCCGGCATCGACAGGGTCGCCGAGCTGCTCGACCTCGGCATGGCGCGAGGGCTCGTCGACAAAGCGGGCAATCACCTCTCGTTCGCAGGTTCCCCGCTGGGCAACGGGCGCGAGCGGTCGCGCGAGACGCTCGCGGCGAGCGCGGAGCTCCAGAGCACGTTGCGCCAGGCGATCGCCGCCACCGGCCCGGTTCGCCAGGGCCGAGGCGTCGAGGCGGACGCGTGACGTAGCGCCCGGTCGCCTTCACTCCTCTGCGTGCGCGCCCTCGAGTTGTTGCCGATCGTAGTCCTCCCTGGCCGAGGTCTCGAGGGCGCTCTCGAGGATCTCCGCCGCGCGAGCGCTGTCGCCGCGCTGCTCGGCGAGCGCGTGGAGCTCGAGCAGCACTTCGCTGCGGGCCATGCCCGGCGCTTCGCCGAGCTCCCCATGACGACGAAGCCCATCCAGGAGAGCACGGTAGGCCTTCTCTGCCGCGTCGAGGTGGCCCGCATCGCGCGCGGTCTCCGCAAGGGTTCGCAGGATCTCCTGGTCGTCCTGGTCGATCGAAGCCGCGGTCTCGAGCTCGATCATGGCCCGCACGAGGTCGCCCGCCGCAAGCTCCAGGCGGGCGAGCCGAGCGTGAACGGCGGCGCGCGGCTTGGGGCGCCGCCGGCCGAACGAGGCGACGACCGACTGCAAGATGGCCCGTGCCTCGTCGAGGCGCTCCGCCCGGGTCAATGCTTCGGCCAGGAGGAGGCTCACGGCGTGGTCCTCGGGAGTCAGGGCGCTCGCCCGCTCCAGAATCGGCACCGCGAGCGCCGGCTCGCCGCAGCGATCGGAAAGCAGCGAGGCTGCCTCGAGCAGGCGCGCTATTCGGGTCGGCTTGTCCAGCCCATCGCCCGCGCCGTCCGTCAGGATCCGGGCGAGCTGGGCCCAGGCACCCGCTTCGCGGTAGAGCGTGACGAGGCGAGCGCGCAGCGGCTCGGTCGCCGGCACGGCATGGAGCTCCTGTTGCAGGCGCTCGATCGCTCTCGCTATTTCGCTCGAAGCGACCAGCGCGTCGCAAAGGCGGAGGATCGTCTCCACCCGTCGCCCGCGATCCACGACGTCGAGCAGGCGCTCGAGCCACTGCGCCGCGGCTGGGTGGTCTGCGCGCGCGGTCGCCAGACGCGCCAGCGCGTCGAGCGACCCCGCTCGGGCTTCGAGCGCGACGGCGCGCGAGTGGTAGCCCTCGGCGTCCGTCGGGGTATGCAAGACCTGCTCGGCAATCGTCCCGGCCAGACACCAGTGGTCGGCCGCGCGGCGATCGTCTCCGCCGGCCTCCGCAAAGAGCGCCTGCTCCTCGAGCAAGTCGCACACCTCGCGGGGACGCCCGTCCCCCATGAGCACCGCCACCAGGGCATCGACCGTACCCGCGTGACGGCCGTCTTCTTCCAGATTGGCCCGCAGCATCGCCGCGGCGCGCGCCGGCTCGCCGAGCTCCCCGAGCAGCCGCGCTGCTTCGAGCCGGAGCACGATCCGCGCCGGGGTGTCGGTCGCCGTGTCGATTTGGCGCTCTCTCAGACCGAGGAGGTCGCGTGTGTATCCGTGCGCCGCATAGGTCGACAGGAGCCGGTCGACCGCCTCGGTATCTTGGGGATCGTCGTCCAGGATCGCGAGGTAGAGGGCGATGGCGCGCCTGTGGTCAGCCAGACGCTCGAGCGCGATCCGTGCGGCGCGGCGTCGCATCGAACGGCGCAGCGTGGGTTCGAGGGGAAGGCGGTCTCCCTCCGCAAGGACATTCACGAGCGCGAGGGCGTCGCCCTCTTGTTCGTGCAACCGCGCGAGGCCCTCGACCGCCCACTCCGCGAGCGCGACGGTTCGTGGGTCGCCCTCCACGGCGTACCGGTCGCGGGCGAGGGCCAGCAGGTCGGTGAGAATCGACCGCGCCAACGTCCGATCGCCCGCGGAGTCGCGCGCAACCTCCGCCGCCTCGCGCAGCAGCGCCATGTCGCCGCCGACCGCCTCGGACAGCCGGAGCAGCGTGTGGACGAGTGGCTCGCCCCGGTCGCGCCTCTGGAGCGCGGCGAGCGCCTCGAGCACCCTCGCGCTCGTGTCGTCTTGAGCGAGCGCGCGGTAGTAGGCGGCCTGCGCGGCGCCGGGATCGCCGCGCCGGTCGCGATGCCACTCCGCGATGCGTGCCTCGATGTCGCGGCCCACAGAACCCCCCACGGCGCCCGCCATGACTCGCTCCTCGAGAGCTTGCACGGCCTCGTCCCAGAGCCCCGATGCGCTCGCGGCCCGCTCGTAGGCCGCGAACAGCTCCCGCGATGGAGCCCCCTGCGCGCGGGCGAGATCGACGACGACTTTCGCCGCCACGGGCCATCGGGCGAGCTGCCCCGCCACGCGCACGGCCGCGCAGCCGGCCTCGATGTCCGCGGTGTCGGCGACCACTTGCACGTACGCCGCGAGCGCGCTGCTCGGGTCTTCGAGGCGGCTCTCGAGCACCGCGCCCGCCCACGCCCGCAACTGAGCCACGAGCCAGGCGTCGCCGCGTGCGGCGCCTTCGATCGCCTCCTGGTAGGAGTCGACCAGCGCGCGCCACCCTCCGACGGCGTCGGCCAGGCGCGCTGTCTCGCTCTGGACCCGTGGGTCCGACGGGCCGATGGCGAACGCCCTGCGCATCGTCTCGAACGCCAGACGCGCGTCTGCGGCGCGCCCCTCCGCGATCTCCATCGTTTCGAGGAGGATCGCCAGCTTGTCGCCGTCGGAGGCGGCCGCGCGAAGTCGAAGGTCGGTGAGGTCGAGGATCGCGCGCCAGTCTTCACTGGCCCGCAGCGATCCGAGGAGCACGTCGACCGCAGCGGCCCGATGGGCGTCGTCGCTTGCGAGCAGCAGCAGCCCCGCGCGCGCCCCGGCGTTGCGGGGATCGGCGTGGAGCGCGCGCGCGAACGCAGACGCAGCGGCGGCGTGCGCTCCCAGGGAGACTTGCTGCACGTCGCCGATCTGACGCCAAAGTTCGGCCCGCGTCGCACCGTCCGAGGTCCGCTCGGCGGCGCGCTCCAGGAGAGTCACGAGCTCTTGCCAGCGCTGCGTCGACCGCAGGAGCGAGGTGAGCGCCACGACCGCGTCGTCGGCCTCGCCGAAGTCGCGCTCCACTTCGCGCCACGTGGCGATCGCTTCTTGCGGACGGCCGAGAACGTCGCTCAGCAGGCGGGCGACTCGGACTCGATCGGCACGTCGAAGCGAGTCGCTCGCGGCCACACGCGCGCGCTGGGTCAGCACCACCGCGAGCCTCGCGTGCTCGCCGGTGCGTTCGAAGAGGTCGACCAGGGCATCGAGCGCCTCGACGTCCCGATCGTCGGCTGCGAGTCGCGTCTGCCAGAGCGCGATCGCGCGCGCGCTCTGTCCGAGCCGAGCGGCCAGGTGTCCGGCCTTGCCGAGCGTCTCGCGCCGGGCGCCCGGGACCGGCTCCGCCGCGGCCAGCCGCTCGAGCACGCCGAGTCGCTCTTCCGCGCGGCCGGCGACGTCGAGCAGCGACTCGAGCCTCCGCCCCACGGCGACCACGTCGTCGTTGGATGCGCCGCGCCTCGTGACCGCCGAGGCCAGGAGGGCGATCGCTCCGCCCGCGTCGTTCAACCGGTCCGCCCGAACGGCCGCCGCCTGGATCGTCAGGGCGATGCCCAGCGCCGGCTTGATCGTTGCGCTCGCTGCGGCCGACAGGAAGTCCGCCAGCCGGTCGAACCGCTCCGTGCTCGTGGCGAGCTTCACGAGCTTCGCTCGCTTGGCTGCGTCGCCCGGGTCGAGGGTCGACGCGAGGCCGACGTGCTCGAGGGCCGCCGTTTCGTCGCCGAGCCGTTCGTAGAGGTCGGCGATCTGCAGGTGGCAGCGAACGCGCTCTTCGGCCGAAGGGGCGGCTTCGAGCTGCACGAGCACCATCCTGGCCAGGTCCGCGTCGCGCCCCGCGCGAGCGTAGTGCCCACGCAGCCACGCCGCTGCGCGCTGTCGCACCGATGCCTCGTCCGGCGACCGATCCGCCGCGGGCGGGACGGCTTCGAGGATGCGCTCCAGAAGGGGGCGCAGCTCGGGCGCCGCTTGGTCGTCCCACGGGCCCGTCCGCAGCGCGGGCTCGATGATGTCCAGGGCAGCCGCCACGTCGCCGAGCTCGTCGAGCGACAGCGCCGCGATGCGTGCGCGAGCGCGCAAGCGGTCTTCCTGTTTCAGCGACGGAAGGCGGGCGGTCAAGAGCGCCACGAGCTCGCGGTGACGGCCTTGCCGATCGTAGAGGCGCTCGAGCGCATTCACGAGGCTCGGGTCGCCGTCGCTGCGATGGACGAGCTCCTCGAGATACCGGATCGCGTGGTCCGGCCGATCGGCGAAGTCTTTCGCGGTCAGCGCCGCCTCTTGCAGGAGGGCATCGCGCCGCTCCTCGGGCGCCGCGTCGAGCGCGCGGTCGTAGAGGGCGAAGAGCTCGTCCCAGCGCTCCAGGGCATCGAGCCGCAGCTTCAGCCGATTGAATGCCCACTCGGCGGACGGCTCTCGTTCGAGCACGCGCTCGAGGATGCGCACGGCGGCTGCCGAGTCTTCGAACCACTCGTCGTGGAACTGGACGGCCCGCTGGCCGAGGCGGAGCGCCTGGTCGCGCGGGAGGGGCCGCGCGAGCACTTCGTCGTAGAGCGCCGTCACCTCGTCCGGGCGCCCCAGCGTCCGCGCAAGCTCCTCCGCTCGGTCCCACAGGGTGACGACCTCCGGCAGCTCGCGCACGGCTCGGATCGTCGTCGCGAGCGCCCCCTGCGGGTCGGCCCCTTCGAGCCGGACGTCGATGAGGCGAGCAAACCACCCGGCGCGCGCGTTCGCGTCCGCGGGACCGGCCGGCGCGTCGAGCAGGCACTCGAGGATCCGCGCGCGCGCGCTGCCGTCGTCCGCTTCGTCGCACGCTCGATCGAGCACGCGCGTTGCCTCGGAGCGGGTCTCTTCGTGACCGAGCAGACGGGCGGCCAGCGCCCGCGCCGTCGGGTCATTCGGCACTTCGCCGAGGACGGAGCCAAGGACCGCGAGCGCTTCCGACGGCCGGTTCGTGCGCGCCAGGAGCACGCGCGCTATCTCCAGGTCGATCGCCGGCGCCCGGCCGCCGGTGCGAGCCCGCTGGAGTCGGAGCGCCGAAAGCGCTTGTTCGGGGTCGCCGCTGGCGAGCGCGAGCCGCGCGGTCGCCGCGAGGTCCTCCAGGCTCGCGGAGCCGCCTTCGGCGGTACGCTGGTAGAGGGCCAGAGCGCGGGGCAACCACGGTTCGATGCGGTCGTCCTCGTGCATACGCGGCTCGTCGAGCGCGGCGCCCCGCGTCGTCTCGGTGGGCCGCTCCAGCGTCGCCAGCGCGATGTCTTCGTCTCCCAGCTCCGGGGCGATCGGTTCGACCGCGTCGTCTCCTGGCTCTCGGGCGGCCAGTTCGACCGCGTCGTCTGCTGGCTCTCGGGCGGCCAGTTCGACCGCGTCGTCTGCTGGCTCTCGGGCGGCCAGTTCGACCGCGTCGTCTGCTGGCTCTCGGGCGGCCAGCTCGACCGCGTCGTCTCCGGCGTCGACCTCTTCGAGCAGTCCCTCGTCGACGCTCTCCAGCACGGCGGTGTCTTCACTCTCCTTGGCGCGCAAGTCCGCGGCGAGCGTCATGAGATCCCGGGCGCGCGCAGGGTCCGCGTCGCTTTTCGCCAGCTCATCGAGGAGGCTCGCGCGCTTGTCGGGCTCGCCGCTCGCCTCGTAAAGGGCCGCCAGCGCCTCGAGCGCCCGTGCGCGGGCGGCCGTCGGCAAGAGCCGCTCGTATGCCGCGATCGCACGGTTCGTGTCGTTCAGCTCCGACGCCACTTCGGCCAACCGCTCGTCCGCCGCTCGGCGTTCGTTGTCGTCGGGCTCGAGCTCCGCGATCCACTCGAGCACGTCGCAGAGGGCCTCTGCGTCCTTCTCCTCCTCGTGGATGACGCGTAGCGTGCGGGCGGCCGCGAGCACTGCATCGACGGGGGCCTCCGGCGCCGCAAGCACGCCCGATAGAACCAGCGTGGCTCGCTCCGAGTCGCCGCGGTGGTGGAGCGCGGCCCCTAGGTGCGCGCTCACTTTCGCCTTGACCGACGCGTCTTTCACCGAAGACAGCGCTCGCCCGAGCGTCTTTGCGGCGTCCCCCCAAGCGCCGATTTCGCCGGCGGCCGCGAGGTAGTGGGCGCGCAAGTCGTCGTCGCCCGGGTCAATGGCGATGGCCTGGTCGAAGAGCTCGAACGCACCCTTCGCGTCCCCCATCCTCTGGTGCTTGAGCTTTCCGAGCTTGAGCAGCAGGGCGATCCGCTTCGCTCCGCGCGTGTGCTCGAGCTCGATGGTCACGTAGCGTGCTGTCTCTTGCGGTGTTCCGAATGCGTCGCTGGCGGTGGCCAGGGCCGAAGCCGCGCGCGCCGCGAGCCCTTTGATGCCCACGAGCCTCTGCGCGACGGTCCGTGCCTCCGCGTGCATCGGATCCATCGCCAAGAGTTGCTCGACATGCGGCAGCGCGCGCTCCGGCTCGTTCAGCTTGTCGGCGTACACTTCGACGATCCGAGAGAGGAGCTTCTTGCGGACGGCCGGTTCCGGCGGGGGTTCCGCGGTCAGCGCTTGCTCGTTGAGCCGGGCGACGTCCCTCAGCCGATTTGCCGCGAGGTACAGCGCCTCGAGGCGAGCGCGCCCGAGCGCGTCGCCCGGGTCGAGTCGAGCGGCTTGCTGCAGGAGCTCGATGACTTTGTCTCCCGCGCCTTCCACCTTCGACAAGACCTCCGCAGCGCGGCGCAGAAGCGGAGCTTGCTCGCCGCGCGGACGGTGCTGGGCCACGGCCACGTAGACTTCGGAGAGTTTCTTCGGCTGCTCGGTCTTGCGAAGAATGTGCTCGATCTTGGCGAACGACGCCGAGTGCGTGGGTGCGAGCGCCAGCGCGCGCTCCAGATAGGTCACCGCCCCCATGTCGTCGCTGAAGACGTCGCCGAAGAAATTCGCCGCCTGAAAGAAGAACTCGGCGGCGACCGGCGGCGGAAGGGTCTTCAGGCGCTTGCCCTGCGAGACGCTCTCGAACCCGAACGCGAGCTCGCTCAGACGGTGCTCGTCCTGCGCGGCGGTGTGCAGCTTCGCCCACGCCTCGGCGGGGAGCGCGCCGCGCGCCATCGACGCGAGCATCGTGTCGAGGATCGCTTCTTCGCTTTCGTGTTTGCCTTCGGATGGCCCGCCAAGGGAGCCTCCACGCAAATGCGGTGTTTGCATGACGATGTCCTTCGTGGCCCCCGAGGGGCGCGCACTGTAGGCGGCCCTTCGTTCGCACCATAACTCCGTCACCCGTCGCGCAGACGAAGTTTCTCGGGCCCGCGGGCAGTAGGGCAGCCGCGCCTCGGCGCTCGTCGAAGCGCCCGACGGTTCGCTCGGTAGAACGCGCTCGCAGCGTCAGCGGCCATCTCCATCGATACTGGAAACTGAGCGTCGCGGGCGCGATTGCCGAGAAGGTCGGCGCTCGGCGACGCGTCGCGGTGGGGCGGACCTTGTGCGAGGCGTTCCGTGGCATACTCGAGACCGCGTGAGCTCCCCTCGATTGCCTTCGAACCCGCTGCCCCCGCCGCCCGCCCGCTCGACTCCGTCCGCGCAGCCGACCTCTCCCATCCTCGAAGACGCCGACATTCCGGGGACCGCCACGAAGCCGTCTTCCTTCTTTCCTCCGGCGACCGAGGGGCCTCCCACGATGCTCCGGCGCGACGACCCCAGCGTCGCGACCGTGCGCACGTTGATCGACACGGTCGCCATTCCGCGGCTGTCGCTCACCGTCGAGCGGGAGGCCGGCAAAGCCGTTTCGCGCACAGTGCTCTTCGACGGAGACTTCTGCCGCGTCGGGACCCATTCGTCGAACGATCTCGTGTTGCAAGATCAGGCCGTCTCGCGGTTTCACTGCCGGCTCCTGCGCGAAGAGGGCGCTTGGCGTGTGCGCGACTGGGGCTCGCTCAACGGAACGCGCCTGGACGGCGTGCGGATTCGGGACGCCGATCTCCCGGCGGATACGACCCTCGCGCTCGGTGATTCGATCGTGCGGGTCCGATCGATTGCGCCGACGGAGCAAGCCGTCGTTCCGATGATCCCCGCGTTCGGCCAGCTCGCCGGGACCAGCATGCCCATGCGCAAGCTCTTCGCGCTCCTCGAGAGGGTGGGGCCGAGCGACATCAACATCCTCATCGAGGGCGAGAGCGGCACCGGCAAGGAGCTCGTCGCCAACGAGATCGTGCAGCGCAGCCCGCGAGCGGACAAAGCGTTCATCGTCGTCGACTGCGGCGCGATCAGCCCGAGCCTGGTCGAGAGCGAGCTGTTCGGGCACATGCGCGGAAGCTTCACGGGCGCAGACCGCGATCGGATCGGTGCGTTCGAGGCCGCCGATGGCGGAACGGTCTTCCTCGACGAAGTGGGCGAGCTCCCTCTGGAGCTTCAGCCGAAGCTGCTTCGCGCGATCGAGGCGCAAGAGATTCGCCGGGTGGGCGAGACGCGGCCGCGCAAAGTGAACGTGCGTGTCGTCAGCGCCAGCAACCGCGATCTGGAGCGGGAAGTGAACCGCGGCGGGTTTCGCGAAGACCTCTACTTCCGGCTGGCCGTGATGTGCGTGCGTGTCCCGCCCCTCCGCGAGCGTCTCGACGACCTGCTCATTCTGGTGCGTGTGTTCCTTCAGGCGCTTGGCGTTCCGGACGAAGAGCGGCTCTTCACTCCCGCGGTGCTCGCCGAAATGGCGCGCCACGATTGGCCGGGGAACGTCCGGGAGCTGCGCAACTACGTCGAGCGCTCCGTCGTGCTCCAGAAGGCGGGGCCGGCGATCCGCCGCTCGCTCGTCGCGACGGCGGGCTCGGCGGCCGCAGACATCAGCGTGCCCTTCAAGATCGCCAAAGACTGTGCGATCGACACGTTCGAGCGGGGATACTTGTCCGCCCTGCTCGACGCGGCCGGCAACAACATGAGCAAAGCGTCGCGCATGGCCGGAATGGACCGGATGTACTTGCACCGGCTCGTGCAAAAGCACGGGCTTCGGGGGGGTGGAACGGCCGGAGGGGCGCCGCCGGCCGACGGGATGAGCTCCTAGAAGCCTGGGCTTTTCGCCGATACCGGGGCGCTGGCTTCGCCTGCCGCGCTCAAAATACCGCAGTAGTCGTCGCGCGGTCGACGAACGCATCGCTTGGTCTTGGCGAAAAGCCAAAGCTTCTAGATTGGTTTAGCCGGCCGAGCTTAGGGTCGCGCCGCTCCCCCAAGTTGGCGACGCGGCTGAACTCGGAGTATGGATTTAACGTGAGTTTCCCGAAGGACCGCAACGCTGACTTCGCGCCGCCTACGCGCCGCGAGGCTCTGGTACGCCTCGGCTCGATGGCCGGAGTGCTCGGCGCGGCGGGCGTCGGGGCGCGCTTCGCTTGGGACAAGGGGGGCTTCGACGTCGCGCAGTCGTCGGCCGCGCGCCAGGTGCGCGACTACCGCATGGCGGAGCGCGACGCCCAGCACGCCGAGCTCGCGATCGCGCGCGCGGCGCCGAAGGAGGTGGGGGACGACTCGCCGGGCGCGACAGCGACTCCCGAGCAGCTCGTGCGCCGCGCGGTAGAGGCACTCGGCGGGATGGCGAAGTTCGTGTCGCGCGGCGACGTCGTCGTCGTGAAGCCGAATATCGGTTGGGATCGCATGCCCATCCATGCCGCGAACACCAACCCCGATGTGGTCGCGTCGGTGATCAGGCTTGCCTTCGAGGCCGGCGCCAAGAAGGTCGTCGTCGCCGACGGCTCGTGCAACGATCCCAACCGCTGCTTTCAGCGCTCCGGGATCTGGCGCGCCGCCTACGAAGCCGGGGCCGACGTCGTCCTGCCCCAGGAGCATCGCTTCCGCACGATGCGCCTCAGGGGCGACGTGCTCGACGAGTGGCCGATCTTCACGACGCTGGTCGACGCCGACAAGGTGATCAACGTGCCCGTCGCCAAGCACCACAACCTCGCGAAGTTCACGGCGGCGATGAAGAACTGGTACGGCGTTCTCGGGGGGCGAAGGAATCGTCTGCACCAGAACATCGATACGTCGATCGCCGATCTCGCGACGTTTATGCGGCCGACGCTGGTCGTCATGGACGCGTGGCGCGTTCTCATGCGAAACGGCCCGCAGGGCGGCAACATCGACGACGCGAGGGACATGCACACGGTCGTCGCGACGGTGGATCAAGTCGCAGCAGACGCGTTCGGATGCACCCTCATCGGCCAGCGACCGGAGAACCTGCCGTACCTCGCCATGGGCGAGAAGCGAGGCCTTGGCACGATGCGCTGGGAGAGCCTCCGCGTGAAGGAGGTCTGATCCCGTGCCGCAGCCGCAAGCGCGTCCGCACGCGGGCGTTCAGCTCGCGCCGGCGGTCATCGCCGGCGGGGCGCCCGATCCGCATCCTGACGTCGAGCCCATCCCGTGGAAGACCGGGCGAGTGGGCGTGGTGCCGCCGCTCGATCTCGTCACCCCGTCGCGGATGGGTCCCGTGCCCGTGCCCGTGCCCGTGCCCGTGCCCGTGCCCGTGCCCGTGCCCGTGCCCGTGCCCGTGCCCGTGCCCGTGCCCGTGCCCGAGGCGTCGTCCGCGTCGTCGGCTGCGTTCGCAACCCCGTCCACGTCCACGTCCCCAACCACGACTGCGACCGCGACCCCAGCCACGACCGCGACCCCAGCCACGACCGCGACCCCAGCCACGACCGCGACCCCAGCCAAGTCAACGACCGCAGCCCCAACGGCACGGCGCAAGAAGAAGCTCCCCGGATCCGGCATTCCCCCGCGGCGCATCGCGGTCGTTCTCAAGTGGGCGCGGCGCTTCGCGCAAGTCTTCTTCTTCGCCCTCTTCATGTACTTCCTCTTCCAGACGGGCTTTCGCGGCAGCTTCGCCGCGCGCGCGGATACGCCGGTGCGTCTGCCGCTGCCGGTCGAAGCGTTCCTCCTCGCCGACCCCTTCGTGGCGGCGATGACCCTGCTGTCGACTCACACGGTCTACCGCGGCCTGCTCTGGAGCGTCGGCCTCCTCGGGCTCACGATGTTGGTCGGTCGCGTCTTCTGCGGCTGGATCTGCCCATTCGGCACCCTGCACCACTTCTTCGCCTGGCTTCTCCCGAGCCGAAAGGGCCGCGGAGGCCCGCGCGTCGAGGCCAACAAGACCCATACCTACCAGCGCGCGAAGTACTACCTCCTCTACGCGTTCCTCGTCGCGGGCGTCGGCGGCAGCGCGATCGGAGGACTCTTCGATCCCATCTGCATCGCCGTGCGATCGATCGGCCTCGGGGTGATCCCCGGGGCGCAGTACCTCACCCACCGTGCCCTCGGCGCAGCCCAAGTCGTGCCCGCGCGATCGGTGCAAGCGGCGGCCGACCACACGCAAGACTGGCTCGCGCAAACCGTCTGGCAGAGCAAGCAATTCTACTTTCACCAGACTTGGTTCATCGTCTTTTTGCTCGTCGCCGTTCTCTTCGCGAATCGCTTCATCCCGCGCTTCTGGTGCCGCGTGCTCTGCCCTCTCGGCGCGTTCCTCGGGGTCTTCTCGCGCTTCGCGCTCTTCGGGATGAAGAAAGATCACGCCAAGTGCACCGACTGCAACTTGTGCCTGGTGCACTGCCAGGGGGCGGACAGCCCGCAGGGTGGCGTCAAGTGGCGGCAGGACGAGTGCCACATGTGCATGAACTGCGAGAACGCGTGCCCGGAAGACGTGATCAAGTTCACGTTCCTCCCCAACCGCCGCAGCACCGTGACCGTCCCGGACACGCAGCGGCGGACAGCGCTCGCCGCCGTAGGCGCCGGAGCGATCTTCTTGCCGGCCGCCCGCGCCGCCGATGCGCTCGACGTCAACTACCACCCGAGAGTGATCCGCCCGCCCGGGGCCGTCGAAGAGCGCGCGTTTCTCGAGCGGTGCATCCGCTGCGCCGAGTGCATGAAGGTGTGTCCCAACAACGCGCTGCACCCGGCGTTCTTCGAGGCGGGGATCGAAGGGGTGTGGACGCCCATTCTCATCGCGCGCATCGGTTACTGCGAGTTCTCGTGCGTTCTCTGCGGGCAGGTATGCCCGACGGGCGCGATTCAGAAGATCACCGAGAAGGAGAAGATGGGTATCGGGCAGCCTCCCGTGAAGATCGGGACGGCCTTCTACGATCAGGGCCGCTGTCTGCCCTGGGCGATGCAGACCCCGTGCATCGTGTGCGAGGAGTTTTGCCCGACGTCGCCGAAGGCAATCTGGGTCGAGGAAGTCGACGCGACGGTCCGCGACAGCAAGCCGGGAGCGGACGGCGCCCCTCCCGCGTACAAGACCGTGCACTTGCAGCGCCCGCACGTCGACCCGAGCCTGTGCGTCGGCTGCGGCGCGTGCGAGAAGGTCTGCCCCGTGCAGGACGAGCCCGCCGTGTACGTGACGAGCGTCGGCGAAACGCGGAGCAAGACGAACGTCATCTTGCTCGAGAACACGAATTACAATCAGAAAAGTTGAAGCGCGAGCCCGGGCTCAGGGGCTCACCGATTGTTCCCAAAATACGACGTCCCCCTCGCGGTTGGCGACGATGGTGACGCCACCGTCGTGAGAGATGACGATCGCGAGACCGCCCGGATGGTCGTTGACGAAGCGGTACGCCGCGCGATGCCGCGTGCCCACATTTTCGATATCCTCGGGACTCCTCTCTCGACCCTCGGTGTCGAGCGCCCGCCAGACTCGGCCGGGCGAAGGAAGCTCGGCAGAGACCTCGGCGCCGAACCCGAGAAGACCGAATCGCTTGTCGAGGACCACGGCACCGTCGATGGCCGTGAGGTTCGCGATGACGCGGCTCCATTCGAACACGGCATGCTCGAGTTTTTCGAAATGGGGATTGACGTCCGTGGCGAAGTCCGACCACCCGACGGTGGTCTTGGACGTGGCGGCGGCCACGGCTTCGAGAATCTGAAAGAGCAATGTCCGGTACCGGTGCGACGGCTCGCTCTGACCGAGCCTGTACTTGAGCCGCAGGCCGTCGACGCCGTTCGACGCCCGGGCGTCCACCGCCAAGATCATTCCGCCGTGGCGGGCCCCTCGGACGAGTTGAATGGCTCGCCGCAGCATGTGCTGGGTAACGCGCCCGACCAGCGAATGGTCGACCAGCGTCGGCGATGCTTTTCGCGCCTGAAGAGCGGCGTGCTCCGCCCGAATCTCCTCCCGCTCGCGCGCGAACATGGCCGGGAGCCACTGGGATTCGAACACGTCGATCATGGCGTCGACTAGCAACCCTCGCTCGATCGCGCCGACCAGCCTACCGGCGCAACGCACGGCGAGCTGCCCTGGAGCGGTCACGTGGACGATCGGGTCGTAGGTCCAGTTGGGAACGACACGGCGCCCGCCCCAGGTGGGCGCGAGCCAAGCGGGTCCCGAATGCGCGATGCCCCAAATGCGCAGCTTTTTCTCTTCGGCATGAGCGCCGATGAGGGACGTTTCGAACGGCGCTGCGGGACTCAAGCGGCGGAGCTCGTCCGCGTGCAGCGGGCGAGTGCGTTCGAACTTGAGAGGCAGCACGCCCTGGTTGGGGGCACCATCGTCGGGGAGCTTTTCGGCGCGCGTGAGCAGAAGTCGAAATCGGGTCGGCCGGCCTTCCTCCAACGTCAACGAAGCCTGGAATGCCGTGGAGAGTGCTTCGCCGAGGAGGTTGGAGGGCACCGTAAGGGTGGTCGCCGGCGGCCAGTGGGCCTCGACGAAGCGGGCGAGGTCCAGTGGGTAGGCGTGGACGCGCGACATCGCGCCATTATGGCGCTCTCCGCGTCGAGGCGGAACCGGGGACGTCCGGGGCGAGGCTCCCGCGACCCTGCGTCCGACGTCCCTTCGATGTGGCCGCCCCCGGACGCTCTGCGTGCACTGACTGCCCCGCGCATCCACGACCGGCAATGCTATCGTCCCGAGCGTGAAGGACCGCTTCCTCCGCGCCTGCCGGCGCGAGCCCGTCGACCGGACGCCCGTATGGTTCATGCGGCAAGCCGGGCGCTACATGCCCGAGTATCGCGCGCTTCGCGAGAAGTACACGTTGCTCGATATCTGCAAAACGCCCGATCTCGCGTTGCAGGTCACCCAGCAGCCGCTGCGACTCGGCGTCGACGCGGCGATCCTCTTCGCGGACATTCTCTTGCCCCTCGAGCCGATGGGCGCGTCGTTCGAGTTCGCCAAGGGAGAAGGGCCCGTCATCCACGAGCCGATCGCTTCGCGCGCACAAATCGAGCGCTTGCGCGTCATCGATCCGGAGGAGTCGCTCGCGTACGTGCTCGCCGCCATCCGGCTTCTCCGGCGTGAGCTGAAGGTGCCGCTCATCGGCTTCGCCGGTGGGCCATTCACGCTCGCGAGCTATCTCATCGAAGGGGGCAAGAGCGCCAACTTCGCCAAGACGAAGAAGCTCATGTTCGGCGAGCCCGAGGCGTGGCACGTGCTGCTCGGCAAGCTCGCAGAGGTCGAGCGGCGGTACTTGCGCGCTCAAATCGCGGCGGGCGCGCAGGCGGTTCAGCTCTTCGACTCGTGGGTTGGCGATCTCGCGCCGGCCGACTACGTCGAATACGTCCAGCCGCACACGCGCCACGTGCTGGCCGACGTCGAGAGGGCAGGGGTGCCCGTCATCCACTTCGGTACGGGCACGGCGACGTTGCTCGAAGCGATGCGCGACGCGGGCGGCACGGTGATCGGCGTGGACTGGTGCACGCCGCTCGACCAGGCGTGGTCCCGCGTGGGGTACGACCGAGCGGTGCAAGGGAACATGGACTCGTGCGCGCTGCTGGCGACCCGCGAAGTAGCCGTGAAGCATGCCCAGCGCGTGCTCGATGCCGCGGCGGGTCGCGCGGGGCACATCTTCAACCTCGGCCACGGGATCTTGCCCGAGACGCCCGTCGATCACGTGCGCGCGGTCGTCGATCACGTGCACGCGGCCAGCGAACGCAGGTGAGCCATGCAGCGAGCGGTGCTCTTGGTCTCGCATGGCACGGTCGACGATCTGGACGATCTCGCGGCGTTCGTCACCAACGTTCGTCGCGGTCGCCCGCCGGGGGCGGAGCTCATCGCGGAGCTCCGGCGCCGCTACCAGGCGATCGGCGGAAGGTCGCCCCTCAACGCGACCAATGCCCTCCTGGCGACCAAGCTCGAGCGGCGGCTGGGCGTGCCCGTCCGATGGGCCAACCGTCTGTGGAAGCCGGCCGTGCGCGATGCCCTGGCGACTCTCGCGCGCGATGGAGCGCAGCGGGTCGCCCTCGTGCCGCTCGCCCAGCACTCGGCGCACGTCTACGCCGAAGACGCGCGGCGCGCCGCCGAGGGAACGGGGATTGATCTGGCGTGCGCGTCCAACTGGGGGAGAGCCCCCGGGCTATGCGCTGCGTTCGCCGAGCGCATTTCACGGGCGCTCCGTGCCGAGAGCGACCTCACGGGCACCCGCGTCGCGATGACTGCGCATAGCCTGCCCAAAGTCGTCGTCGAGCGGGGCGATCCGTACGAAAGCGAAGTGCGCGCGGCGGCCGCCGAAACGGCTTCTCTTCTCCGGGCCGGTGCCGGACAGGACGTTCCGTGCACGGTCGCCTTCCAAAGCCAGGCCCTCGACGTGGGGCCCGGCGGCAAGCCGATCGAATGGCTCGGCCCCGACCTTCGTACGGTCCTCGACGAGGCGCAGGCTCGCGGCGATCGGCGGGTCGTCTTCGCGCCGATCGGCTTTCTCGCCGACCATGTCGAGGTCCTCTACGATCTGGACATCGAGGCACGGGCGATGGCCGAAGCGCGCGGCCTCGCGTATGGTCGCGCCGCTTCGCTCAACGCCGACGACGATTTCGTCGAAGTGCTCGCCGGCCTGGCCACGCCGCTCCTCGATGTCTGACAGGCGCATCGTCATCGTCGGGGGAGGAATCACCGGCCTGGCCGCGGCGCACGCTGCCGTGGCGCGCGCGAGAGCGCAAGGCCGGCCGGTCGCGCTGGCGGTCCTCGAGCGCAGCCCCCGCTTCGGCGGCAACCTCATCACCGAGCGCATCGACGGCTTCCTGGTCGACGGCGGCCCCGACTCCTGGGTGGCGAGCAAGCCCGATGCGACCGCGCTCGCGCGCGATCTGGGGCTCGCAAGCGCCATCGTCGGGACGAACGAGGCGACCCGGCGCTACTACATCGCCTGGGGGGACAGCCTGCACCCGGTTCCCGAAGGCCTGGTGCTGGGCGTGCCGACGCGCATCTTGCCCCTCGCCCGCTCGAGTCTCTTCTCGTGGCGGGGAAAAGCGCGGATGGCGCTCGAGCCCCTGGTGCCCGTGCGCACCCTCGACGGCGACGACGACGAGTCGATTGGCGACTTCGCCGCGCGCCGGCTTGGAACCGAGGCTGCCGATCGCCTGGTGGCGCCGCTCCTGGGCGGCATCACGTCAGGCGACGCCGGCAACGTCTCGGTGCGCGCGACGTTTCCGCAGCTCGTCGCGATGGAGCGCGAGCACGGCTCCCTCATTCGGGGAATGTTGGCTCAAGCGCGCCGTCGCAAGAAGACCGAGGGAGGGAGCGCGTTCCTGTCGCTCCAGGGCGGGGTGGGCACGCTGGTGGACGCGCTGGTGGATCGGCTGCGGTCGGAGGGCGTCGCCCTTCGCGCGGGCGTCGCTGCCCGGTCGATCGCCAGGAAGGGCACGGGCTGGACGATTGACTTGGAGTCCGGAGAGTCGATCGAGGCGGACGAGGTTCTTCTGGCCGTTCCGGCGCACGTCACGGCGCGCCTGGTGGTCGCGCTGGACGCCGTTCTGGGCCGTGACCTGGGTGCGATCCCGTACGGTTCGAGCGCGACCGTGTTCCTCGCCTATCGCCGCGCGGACGTGGCCCATCCTCTCGACGGTGTCGGCTTCGTCGTGCCGCGCGCCATGGGCCGGTCCATCCGGGCGGGAACGTGGGTGTCGAGCAAGTGGCACGGCCGTGCCCCCGACGGGCACACGCTGTTGCGCGCGTTCTTCGGTGGCGCGGGGGGCGAAGCCGATCTCGCGCTCGACGACGCCGCGCTCGTCGCGCTCGCGCGCCGCGAGCTCGGCGCGCTGATGGGGCTCGACGCGCAACCCCTCTGGTCGAAGGTGTTCCGCTTCGAGGGATCCCGGGCGCAGATGCGGGTGGGCCACCTTGCGAAAGTGCGCGCGATTCGAGAGCGCCTCGCTTCCGTCGTACCCGGCTTGCGCATCGCGTTCGGGGGCTTCGACGGGGACAGCATCCCGGACAGCATCCGGCAGGGACAAGAAGCCGGCCGTGCGATGGCGGAGTGGAGCTAGAACTCCGCCGGGTCGCTGTAAGTGCCCATCACGTCGCGGAGCACGTCGCAGATCTCCTGCTGGGTGGCGTAGGACTTCGCCGCCTCGATGATCGGCGGCATCAGGTTGGCCTCGCCCGGCTTGCTGCGCGCGGCCGCCCGCACGGCGTCCAGCGAAACGGCGACTCGCGTCGCGTCGCGCGTTGCTTTCACGCGCTTCAGGTTCGTCACTTGCGTTCGCTGCACTTCGTCATCGATGCGCAGGAGCGGGATTCCTCCAGCGTCGTCTCCGGCGTATTTGTTGACGCCGACCATGACGCGGTCGCCCGCTTCGAGCTGTCGCTGAAACCGATAGGCGCTCGCGGCGATCTCGCGCTGCGGATAGCCCTTCTCGATCGCGCTCACCATACCGCCCATCTCGTCGATGCGCCGAATGTACTGCGCGGCTTCGTTCTCGAGCCGGTCCGTCAGATCTTCGACGAACCAGGCGCCGCCGAGCGGATCGATCGTGCTCGCGACGCCGCTCTCCTCGGCCAAGATCTGCTGCGTTCGCAGCGCGACGGTCACGGTGCTCTCCGTCGGCAGGGCGTACGTCTCGTCGAGGGAGTTGGTGTGCAGCGACTGCGTCCCTCCGAGCACCGCGGCGAGCGCCTGGATCGCCACGCGAACGACGTTGTTGTACGGCTGCTGGGCGGTCAGCGACACGCCCGCTGTTTGCGCGTGCGTACGAAGCTTCATGCTCTCGGCGTTCTTCGCGCCGAATCGATCTTTCATGATTCGCGCCCACATTCGGCGGGCTGCGCGCAGCTTGGCGATCTCTTCGAAGAAGTCGTTGTGCACGTCGAAGAAGAACGAGAGGCGTGGCGCGAAGTCGTCGACCTCCATCCCGCGATCGATGCACGACTGCACGTACCCGACCCCGTCGGCGAGCGTGAACGCGAGCTCCTGAGCCGCGGTCGCGCCGGCCTCCCGGATGTGGTACCCACTGATGCTTACGGTGTTCCAGCGCGGTACCTCGCGCGTGCAGAACTGGATCATGTCGGTGACGACGCGCATCGCCGGGCGGGGGGGAACGAGCCAGGCGTGCTGCGCGATGAACTCTTTGAGGCAGTCGTTCTGGACCGTTCCGCCGATCGCGCTACGAGCGATCCCGCGCACGTCGGCAAGGGCGATGTAGAACGCGAGCAGGACCACCGCGGGACCGTTGATGGTCATCGACGTGGTGACTCGGTCGAGCGGGATGTCCGCGAAAAGAACCTCCATGTCGCGCAGCGTGTCGACCGCGACTCCGCACACCCCGACTTCGCCGAGCGCGCGGGGGCTGTCCGAGTCGTAGCCCATCAGCGTCGGGAAATCGAAGGCGGTCGATAGCCCCGTTTGCCCGTGGGAGAGAAGGTACTTGAAGCGCTCGTTCGTCTGCTCCGGCGTTCCGAAGCCGGCGAACATGCGCATCGTCCATAGCCGACTTCGGTACATCGTCGGCTGCACGCCGCGCGTGAACGGGTACTCCCCGGGCAGGCCGAGGTCGCGCAGGTAGTCGATCGGCGCGTCGGCGGGCGTGAGAACGTCGGGGACGCCCAGGTCGCTCCACGTCGAAAAGCGCGCCATGCGCGGCGGGACCTTCGCCTCGGCCTGGGCTACGGCCGTGGCGCGCCAGCGGAGCGTCGCCCTGCGGATGGCCTCGGCGTTTGCGGGCGACTCCCCGTCGGACGTGTACTCATCGGCTGCCCCGCCCTCGAACGCGGCGCCATGTTCAGCCATAAGCGGAATGTAGCGTCAGTCGGCCTTGGCCGCTTCGGCTTCCTTCGCCGATGCGAGGTCGGCTTGGTGGTGCCGGTACACCTTGACGCGCGACCATACGAAATAGCCCGCGGCCACGACGATTGCGCCACCGATCGCGGCGTCGAAGCGATGCATGGCATGCTTGAGCGGCGAATGCTCGTCGAGCAGGCGAAGGCCGAGCTGCTGTCCGACCCAGGCCAGCCCCAAGCACCACGGGAGCGACCCGACGAACGTGAACACGTGAAACGTCGTGCGGTTCATGCGGGCGACACCCGCGGGAAAGGCGATGAACGTGCGGATGACCGGGAGGAGGCGCGCGACGAGGATGATGACGGTCCCGCCTTTTTCGAACCAGCGGTCGGCGAGCTCGATCTCCTTCTTCGAGATGAGCAAGTACCTGCCGTACTTCTCGATCGCCGGCCGGCCGCCCTTCGCGCCCACCCAGTACGCAACCTCCGACCCGAGATTGCACCCGATCGCACCGGCAATCGCGGCGAGGATCAGGTTGAGCACAGGAAGCTGCATGCCGAACTGCGCGCTCAGCTCGGCCGCGATGCCGGGGTCGGTCAGCGCGCCCGCGTAGGGCATGATGAGCTCACTCGGCAGCGGAATGCACGCGCTCTCGATGCCCATGAGCAACGCGATCCCCGGGTAGGAAAGCGTACCCATGACGTATACGCAGAACCCGCCCAAGACCGCGAAGATCGCTTTGACCATGCCAGGCGCGCGGCTTAGCTGGTGGGACGATGCCGGTCAAGCGGACGATCACGTCCCTGTGCCGAGCTTTGCGCCGTTGGCGCCGCGCCGACTCGCCGGGCTGCTCTCCGCGCGGCCGCCGGCCGCGTCGCCGCCGTCACCCACGAGCTGGCGATCCGCGGCTTCCTCGATCTTGATGAGGACGGCCGTGATGTTGTCTTCCCCACCGCGCTCGTTGGCGCGTTCGATCAGCCGCCGACACGCCTCGCGCATGTCGTCCGCCCCCGTGACGATCTGCGTGATCTCTTCGTCGCTCACCATGCCCGAGAGGCCGTCGGAGCACAGCACGTACACGTCTTCCTGCTTGGGGTCGTCGTGCTGGAGATCGACCACCACGTGGTCTTGCATCCCGAGCGCGCGCGTAATCACGTTCTTCGGAAGCTCGCTCTTTTGCTCGTCCGTCAGGTCGGGCATCGCGACCAGGTAGTCGTTGATGAGCGAATGGTCGCGCGTCAGGAGGCGAATTTGCCCTTCGCGCACCCGGTAGCAGCGGGAATCCCCCACGTGTCCGATGTACATCCGTTGCTTTTTCGGGCTGAACATCGCGCCGACGACGGTCGTGCCCATTCCGTGGCACTCGCGCGAGCGGGTCGACCGCTCGAAGATCTGGCGGTTGGCGACGCGGATGCCCGTCAGCAGACGGTTTTCCTCCTCGCTCAGATTCATGTCGAAGTGAAACGGCCAGGTGACGTCCTCGTTGGCGGTCGTCCGGAAGAACTCGGAGATCGTCTCCGTGGCGATGCGGGAGGCGATGTCGCCCGCTCGGTGGCCGCCCATTCCGTCGGCGACGACGAAGAGGTCGTGCTCCTTGAGGACGACGAACGAGTCCTCATTGTGCTCGCGCTGGAGCCCGACGTCGCTCAGCCCGGCTGCGACCACACGCATCAAGGCGCGGAATCCTCCAACAAGAAAAGACTTTCACCCACCCTGGGGGGTGTCAAGCGAGTCCACCGTTCGCGGCTGCATCCTAGCATCAGGCGTGCCCTGCCCCCCGCGTCGGCTTGCGCCCGTGACGTGCAAGGCCCTTCTTCATACCTCGAGGATGTCCTTCTCCTTGTTCGCGATCATAAAATCGACCTGTTTGACCGCCTCTTGAATCGCCTCCTCGACCTTCTTTTTGGCCCGGTCGACCTCGTCCGCACTCGAGGTGCCCTCCGTCTCGAACTGCGACAGCATGTCGAGCGCATCGTGCCGCGCCTTGCGAATGCCGACCTTGCACTCTTCGCCATACTTTCGGGCGATCTTGACGAACTCCTTGCGCCGCTCTTCGGTCAGCGGAGGCAATGGGATGCGGACGAGGTCGCCGTCGACCAGTGGGTTCAAGCCGAGGTCGCTCTCTCGAAGGGCCTTCTCGACGGCCTTCACCTGCGACCGGTCCCACGGCTTGACCGTCAGAAGGCGGGGCTCGGGTATGTTCACGTGTGCCATTTGCGCGAGCGGGGTCGGGGTGCCGTAGTAATCGGCTTTGATGCCGTCGAGCAGGGCGGCGCTCGCGCGGCCCGCGCGCAGCTTCGTCAGCTCCCGCTTCAGGGCGTCGTGGGATTTGGCAACGGAGCTCGCCAGCTCTTTCTGCAGGTCGTTGATCATGGCTTCTTTAAGCGGAACTTAGTACAGCGCCCCATTGAATGGTACCCAGCTTCGCTGGGCGCGCCTGCTTCGCCAGGCGGGCGCTGTACGAAGACGATTTCCTTTGGGCTCCGCCCCAAACCCGCGAAATCGCCTCCCGGCGATTCGAGTCCAGCTCCCCCCTTAGGAGCCTTCCCGACACCCTCGTGCGTTGAAGGCGTACTTGGAGCCCCTGCCGGGGCTCGAAAGGTGGGTGCGGCTGAGCCTCTCGTTCCGGGCTAAATTGGGCCAGGATGGGGCGAAAGCGGAAGGTCTTGGGCACGGTCGGCGCGGCGTGGCTCGGCGCCGGGATCGCCCTTGTGTGCGCCGGGTCGGCCGAGAAGTCGGCGGAGGCCTGGCCGACCGGCGTCGACGGCGCTGCGCCGTCGCCCTTCGCGGCTCAGGCGCGGCGAGGGGAGGTCGCCGTTCCGGCCATCGAGGAAGTCGAGCACATGTGCGCGCTCCTGACCGGGTGCGACCAGTTGCCGATCCCGCCGTCGCTCTTTCCGGCCGACTTTCAGGACTGCGTGAAGAAGATGGCCAATGAAATGTCCTCGCCGGCCGCCGTGAACTTCTCGCTGACGATCCGGGAGTGCGGGCTCCGCGCCGACTCTTGCGCGAGCCTGCGTGCGTGTGCGCTGCACGGCGCGAGCGCCGAGGCTTGCAAGGGGCGGGGGCGGCAAGGGGTCGTGGGCTTTTGCGACGTCGACGGGCGGGCGATGACGTGCTGGCACGACGATGTGCTCGCCGTTCGTGATTGCACCCGTGGCGGCGAGCAATGCATCGTCGTCGACGGCGAGGCAACGTGCACGCTGGGCCCGTGCTCCGGCGGTGTGAAGGACGGCGAGAAAGCCCGCTGTTCGGCGTCGAGCACGCACTTGCTTCACTGTGAGAAGGGCAAGCTCGCGAGCCTGGATTGTACGGCCTTCGGGCTCAAATGCTCGAGCACCGGCGACGGCACGGCCGGGTGCGCCACGAGCGGGCCTGCGTGCACGGGGGCGGCGCAGCGGTGCGATGGCAACGTTGCGATCGGCTGCTTCAACGGCCACGAGGTGCGCATCGACTGCGACGTCGCCGGCCTTGCGTGCTTGCCATCCCCTGGTCCGCGTCCTCCTCCGCGCGCGATGTCGGTCGGCGCGTGCAGCGCTCCTCTCGGGTCGACTGCTGCGTGTGACCCGAGCGTTAAGGCCCGGTGCGACGGCGCCGCCATCCGCTATTGCCACGCCGGGCGGCCGCGCTCGTACTCCTGCAAAGAGCTCGGGTTTCGCACGTGCGACGCCAGAAAGAACAGCGTGCGCTGCGCCCCGTAGCCCGGACTGTTCACGAGCTTCGGTCCCCTCGTGAAGAGTCCGGGGCCTCCGGGTCGCGGCCGAGCTACTTCTTCTCCTGCTGCGCCGGTTGTACCGACATCGCGATGGCCTGCGTGTAGGTCACGTCCACCGTATCCCCTGCCTTGATGCGATCGAGCTTGGCCTGAACGTCCGGGTCTTGCACTTTGACCATGTGCATCTTGCCCTGAGGATCACGCAGCGTGACCGTCTTCTTGTCGGCGTCCACCGAGACGACCCTGGCCGTGAGCGTCGCCTGCTTTGCCGTCACGCCCTCGCGCTGCACAGTGGTCGTTGTCGACTTGGTGGCGGTCTTGCCGCTCGCGTTGATCGCGATCGCGATCTCTTCGTAATACGTCGCTTCGACGGAGTCCCCTGCGTGAATCCGCTTCAGGTCCACGTCGGGGCCTGCCTTGGCGTCGAACGTCTGGCCGTCCGAAGTCTTGAGCGTGAGCATGCGGTTGGTCTTGTCGATCTTCTGCACGGACAACAGCGCGGTGACCGCCTGGGCCACGGTCGTGTCCGGGGCCGCCTGGGTGTCATGCATCCCCTGGTTGTCCTGCGGGTCTTGCATGTGCTGCGAGTCCTGCGTGCCCTCGGCCAACGACGCGTGGGTCACCGATGAGGCGCCCAGAACGACCGATGCCGCAAATGCTGCCCTGCCAATGCTCCCTAACCGTCGCATGTGTCTCCTCCTTTTCGTGAGTGTCCACGGCGTCGGCTGCAAATTGCGGACGAGGGCGGCGCTGCCGTATGCCTCGGCACGCCCCGGCTGTGCTTCCGATGGGCTCGAGGGTAGGAATGCGCTCGTGACCGACGACGTCCTTCTACTCACGGGGTTCCCGTCATTGCTGGCTCGCGCCGTCTGCTCGGAGGTCGTGCGCTCCGACCCGGGCGCCCGCATTTTCGCGCTCGCTCCGTCGAAGGCAGTCGAAGAGGTACGCGCGTACACCGACGCGCTGACGGTCGAACAGCGCCGGCGCGTGCAGATCATCGAGGGGGACGCCGCCGCGATCGATCTCGGGCTTTCGGGCGCGGAGTTCAAGGCGCTCGCGCGCGAGCTGACGCGCATTCATCATTGCGCGCACGTCACGCATCTCAGCGCGGATCGCGCGACCGCCGAGCGCGTCAACGTCGGTGCGGCGCGCGAGGCGCTCGAGCTCGCCGCGAGCTGCCAGAAGCTCGAATGCCTGGTGTTTCACTCGACCGCGCACGTCGCTGGCGATCGGCGCGGCGTCGTTTTGGAGGAGGAGCTCAACGCGGGCCAGTCCTTTCGGAGCGTGATCGAGGAGACCGAGGCCCGCGCCGAGAAGCTAATGAGAGGCGCGATGGATCGCATCCCGATCGCGGTCGTTCGCCCGTCCACCGTGGTGGGCGACTCGCGCACGGGGGAGGTCGAGCGGTTCGACGGTCCGTATCTATTTTTCTTGCTGGTCGTGACCTCGCCGCCGGACTTCGCCCTCCCCCTGCCCGGCCGCGGCGACGAGCCACTGAACCTCGTCCCGATCGATTGGGTAGCGCGCGCCGCGACGGCCATCGGCCGAGACCGTCGCGCGCCTGGTCGCACGTTTCACCTGGTCGATTCGCAACCGCTGGCGGCGCGACGCGTCTTCGAGCTGGTCGCCCGCGCGGGGGGTCGTCGCGCGCCGCGCGGCTCGATCCCCACGAACCTGGCGAAGGCCCTCCTTCGAGCTCCGGGGCTGGACCGGATCGTCAGAAATCCGCGCGCGTTCATGGAGACGCTGACGACTCCGGTCACCTATGACGCACGAAACGCCGATTTGCTCCTGGCGTCGCTGGGCGTCGATGCCTGCCCCCCGCTCGAGACGTACGTCGACAAGCTCGTCGAGTTCGTCCAGGAGCGCACGCGCCAGCGACGCGCGACCCGGAAGCCGCCTGTCGAGGCGGAAGACCCGCTGGTGTAAGCGGTCGATGGCGCGCAAACCCGTCCCGCCGTGCTTTGGAGAAGGCATGGTCGTGCGAAGGCTGGTCATGCGCGCGCGCGACGTCGTGTTCTTCAAGGGGCTCGTCGAGGCGAGCGAGGGCCTCGCGGCGGTCTTCGCCGAGAGCGGCGGGGACCTCACGGTGGCGGCGCCCGAAGATCGAGCGCAGGAGCTCGACGCGTTGCTCGATGACCTGGCCGGCGAGCTCGGGGCCGTGTTGGTAGCGGAGTAAGGGCGGGGCGCGCGTCACCGGCCAGGCTCGTCGTCACCCATCCCGTGATCGTGGGGGGCCGGCGGATGACTCCACGTGCCGCTGTCCCCGAGCGCCTTCTTTTCGTCGAGGGCGCGCATCACCGAAGCGTCGCCGATCCGTTCCAGCACCGCGCGCAGATCGCCGGGGAGAGTGGACTCGACGACATGCCGCACGCGCGAGTCGGGATGGTCGAACTCGATGCGAGAGGCATGAAGAAAGGGGCGGTCGAGGCCGTTCTTCTCCTCGAAGAACCGGTTGGTCGCCGCGTGGCCGTAGCGGTCGTCGCCGAGCAACGGGTGTCCGATCGCAGCGAGGTGGCGCCGGATCGCCTGGGCCCGGCCCCCTTCGAGCACGATTCGCAAGATACTGTGGCCGCCGGCAATCGCGAGGCGCCGGTAGCGCGTGCGGCTCCCAGGTGTCTTGCCGCCGTCGCGCGACTCGCGATGGACCGTCCCTTTCGACGGCGTCACGCCGCGCGCCGCCCCGAGATAGATCGTGCGCGTCGACGTCGACGACAGCGCCTGCTGCCATTTGGCGGCGTGCTCCACGCGGCGCACGAACACGACGAGGCCGCTCGTTCCGACGTCGAGGCGATGAACGGGAACCGCGCTCTCCGCGCCGGCCATCTGCCGCAGTCGTGCGAAGAGTGAGCCGAGGTACTCCCCCTGAGGAACGGTCGGCTCGTGGGGCGCCTTGTCGACGACGATCACGTCGGCATCCTCGTACACGACGCGCGGGAGCGCCGCACGAGCGCGCTTCAGCACGGCCACCACTTCCACCTCGTCGGTGAGCGGAATCATGTCCAGCGGCTGGAGCGAGTCAGGCGAGTACCCAAGGCGCGCGAAATGATCGAGGTCGCGCGCGAGCGTCTCCGGGTTGCAGGAGACATACGCCACGATCGGCGCCTCGAGTCGCGCGAGCCACTCGCGTGCCATGGGGCTGATGCCGCGGCGCGGGGGATTCGCGACGACCGCGTCGAAGCGTTCGCCCTCTTGCGCCAGGGCACGGACGGCCGATGCTACGTCCGCGCACTGCGTCTCTACGTCGAGCCCCAAGCGCTCCGCCCCCGCGCGCGCTTGGGCGACCGCAGGCGCGAACGACTCGATGAGGCGGACGCTCGCGCCACCCGCGGCGAGGCCGAGGGCCATCGACCCCGAGCCGCCGTACAGGTCGAGCACCCGCGGAGCAAGAGAGCCGGGCACCCGCGGGCCGGAGAGCCCGAAGACGCCGGCGAGCAGGGCGTGCACGCGAGATGCTTGGCCGCGGTGCGTCTGCACGAACGAGCCATACGTCGCCAAGTGCGTGGAAGCGCCGATGCGGTCGGTCGCCGCCGCCGCGCCGGCGAGCACGACGGTCTCGGGGCCCAGCACTTGGGGCGCCTGTCCGTCATGGAGGTTGCAAGCGACGCCCACGACGTCCGGCTCGGCCTGCATCAGCTCGCGCGCGGCCTCGCGGAGTCGGTCGAGCGACGGAACGCGATCGCGCTGTGCGACGAGGGTCACGAGCACCCGGGCGGTCGCGCCGTCCAGGACCTCGCGAAGATCGACCGCACGCAGGCAACCTTGCCTCGACGCGTCGGACGACGGCGCGAGCACCCCGCCGTCCGTTCGCGCAGCCTCGATGCGCGCTCGCAGCGCCGCAGCGACCCGGGCAATGGAAGGCGCGAGGACGCGGCAGCGCGGGATGTCGACCACCCGATGCCCGCCGGCCTTGGCATAGAGGCCAACGGCCCCGTCGGAACCGACGATCAGCTTGGCCCGGGTACGATAGCCGACGATCGGCTGGGCGGGGGCGACCGGCTCCGTATAGACGAGCTCGAGCGACCGGTAGCCGGCCACCGACTGCACGACATACCCGCGCTTTCGCGCGAGTTGCCCGGCGTACGGCAGCGCGATGAGAGGACAGCCGCCGCAGCATTCGGCATGCTCGCACGCGATCGGCTCTTCATCGAGAGATCGATCGGGCGGCGCGGTCATTCGGGGCTACGCTAGCACGCGTCGCACCTGAGACCGCCCGGGGCGAGCCGGCCCGCCAATCAGAAGACGGCGCGTGCGGCGAGAAAGGCCACCCAGGGATGCGGCCCTGACACCATCTCGGGTGCGTGCTGCTCGCGATAAAGAATCGTGTAGTCGGTCTCCAGTGCAAACGCCGTGTGTTCGTCGATCGTGAGCTCGAAGCCTCCCCCGAGCTGCGCGGCGATCTCGACGTCGGCGCGCATGATCGGCATCAAGTCCGTGTCCACGCGCCACTGTCCGAATCCCGCCTGGGCGAATGGGGCGATCCGCCCATCGACGAACCGGACGCGACTGAGGATCATTCGACAAGACCGGTTGAGACGCAGCTCGTCGGTGAGCATCAAGTGTCCCACGAGCAGTTGAGCACCGCTCCAGTCCCGTGCGACGAGCGAAAGGTGCGGCGACGCGCCAACCCATGGCGTCTCCGGCGTCCACGCCGATCGCGTCTTCTTGACGATGGCCCGCTGCGGTGTGTCGCGCGGCAAGATCCCCGCGCCGTCGTTCATGACGTCCGCGAGCTTTGCCCAGTCGACCGACAGGCGAAGCCCGTCGCTCGCTTGCGCTTGGCCAGCTGTCAGGTACGCGACAAGGCTGATTGTTGCGCACGGAACTGCGCGCGAGATTATTCCCATGCGCGGGGGTGTCGCATTCCCAACATAGTACCTGCCGCCCGCGCTGCGCGCATACTGCGTGCGCGCCCAGCTGTAAGTACCCGGGCGCCAATGTACAAGTTCGAGCGGCCTGTACGTGGGCCCCGTAGCTCGCATATCTGGAACAATCCAATGGACGCAGATCGCGATATCGTGATTGTTGGCGGCGGCCCGGCGGGATCGACGACCGCACTGGCCATTGCCCGGGCCGCTCCCAAGCTCGCTTCGCGTGTCGTGCTCCTCGAGAAGGCTCGGTACCCGCGCGACAAACCTTGCGCGGGGGCCATCGGCGGCCGAGGCGACGCGCTCTTGCGCTCGCTCGGGGTCGACGTCGACGTTCCGAGCGTTCCTGTCGACGGCGTATCGTTCCGCGCTTCGACCGGTGAGGCGATCGCTGCGCCGGGCCGCATTGGGCGTGTCGTCCGGCGAATCGAGTTCGACCATGCGCTGGCGCGCACGGTGGCGGCGCGCGGCGTGGAAGTACGCGAAGGCGTGCGCGTGTCGGCAGTCCGCGACGACAATCGAGGGGGGGTGGTCATCGAGACCAGCGAAGGAGAGCGAAGGGCCAGCGTCGTGGTCGGGTGTGACGGCGTCGGAAGCGTCGTGCGAAAGGCGTTGGGGCTTGGCGCGGGCGGGCGGCGGGCGCAAGTGGTCGAAGTCGATACCGAGCCGGTGCCCGGCGATCCCGATCGAAGGCTTCTTCATTTCGACGCCAGCGACCGGCGCCTCCAGGGATATGCCTGGGACTTCCCGACCGTCGTCGACGGGCGCCCGCTCGTTTGCCGTGGCGTCTACGGGCTTGCGACGACCGATAGCGCCGGTGAGCGCCCCGACGTCGGGATGGTCCTCGCCGACCGCCTGCGGGCACTGGGTATCGACATCGCCCGATGCGAGAACAAGCGCTACGCCGAGCGTGGCTACGAGCACGCGTTGCGCATGGGTCGGGGCGCAATCATGCTCGTGGGCGAGGCCGCGGGCATCGACATCGCGACCGGGGAAGGAATCGCGCAGGCGATCGAATACGGCGTGCTCGCGGGGCGCTTCATCGCGCGCCGTGCGGCGCAGGGCCCCGGCGGCCCGCTGACGGTGGGGGATTGGGCCGACCACGTCGCCAGGTCACGGCTCGCGCGTGACTTGCGTATTCGCGGGCGGCTGATGGGCCTCTTCTGCGGCAACGCCCGCTCGCAGACCGAGCGGCTGCTCACCGACTCGCCGGACATGCTCCACGTAGGCTGCCAGCACTTCGCGGCCCAGCCCTACGACTGGCTGAAGCTCGGCAAAGTCGCGGCCCGCGGCGCCGCCGGATGGCTGCGCGCGATGTGGCCGTAGAATTCGAAATGCGTGATCATTGGGTGGGATTCCAGTACTCGCCGTTCATCATCACGAGCGACAGCGCGGTCCACGACTCCGTGTAATAGGTGCTGCCGTCGAGCTCGTTCAACGTCGCGACGCCGGCGTAGGCTTGGTCGCGGAGCATGGCGAAAGCCGGGTCGCTCATGGCGCCGACACCAGCGGGGCCCACGAATGCCGCCGACTGATTGACCGTCGGGTTGGTCGGATTGGGGGTGCCGTCGAGGTTGTAGCCGTTCACGATGTGACTTGCGCCGATCTGCTGATAAAAGGCGCTGATCTTTGCGAGGTAGGCCTTGGCTCGAGGCTCGCCGTACCAGCAATAGTCCTGTCCCAGACGAAACGGCGTCCGACAGGAGTCGAGCTGGTGGTTGGTCGGCAGGCTCGCGTTCGGTGATTGTGGAACCCCCGCCGGTGTCGACCAAGCGGGCACGAGACCGTTCGTCGTATTCTTGTTCGCAGCGTTGAGGGTCGCAGCAAGAACGGTGTAGCTCGACTCGACCACTTTGTTCCAATCGCTCTGCTTTCCGTTGGCCTGTCCGAAGAGTCGATAGTAGGCGGGGGCGAAGTACGAAATGTTCAGGTCGCCGGCGCCCGATGGAAACGAGTCGCCCGGGGCAAGGGCTTGCGCCCGACTTTGATCCACTTCGTGCATCCAGACGAGGTCGATCTGCTTCAGTGCGAAGTTGCGATACGTATCGGAGAGCGAGCCTTTGCCGCCCCATCGATGGTCTGCCCAGAGCAGCGCGTACGCCATGTCTTCGTCGCCGTCGGTCGCCGCGCCCGTCCCCTCGCCCGTGGGTCCGGCCCCCGTCGGGTCGATCTCCCAGTTCATCAAACCGTTGCCGTCGAGGAAGAGCTGCTCGTAGCGCCAGAGGTCGTCGAAGAGCGCTTGGTCGTCCATCGCGACAGCGAGGATCATCCCGTATCCGGTTCCCTCGGAGTTCGACGTGTTCATGGCCCCCGGCGAATTGGGCCTGGTAACGCGCCGAAAGCCCCTGGCGCCGCTGGTGACGACGAGGTCATTCTTCCACTTGGTGTAAGCCGCCTGCGCGTCGGAAGCCTTTGCGCCGGTCGGGACGGTGCACATGCCCAGCGCAGCCATTGCATCGACGGACGGTGCGCTGTCGCCGCTCCCGACCGCCACGGTCACGGCCGCGGCTTCGGTCCCCGCCGCGTCGGTTTCGCTCCGGACACTGGCGTCCACGCTCGGGGCGCCGGCTTCGGGCGCCGTTGAAACGCCGCCGGCGCTGCTGCCTCCCCCCCCGTTGGTGCCTCCCGAGGACCCGGACCCTCCCGACCCTCCGAATGCGCCGCCCGATCCGCTCCCCGCATCGGAGCCGACCGATGTCTGCGCGCCGCCAGGTCCAGTCGCGGCGGGCCCGCTGGCGCCGCTGCATCCGACGGAGACCGCAATCAGCGCGAGGGCGACTTGGCGGACGGGGAGCTTCGAAATGGTCACGCTCGACGTGCCTATCCACATTGCTAGAGCAGCCAGCTTGCGCCTTTCGTCGTCAGGGTGCCAGCCGGTTGAGCATTCTCGGAAAGGGGATTGTCTCTCGCACGTGCGGCAGCCCACATATCCATGCGACGGTGCGCTCGATGCCGAGGCCGAATCCGGCGTGCTGGAAAGTTCCATATCGGCGCACGTCGAGGTACCACTCGAAAGGCGCGCGCGGGAGCTTGTGCGCTTCGAGCGATGCCTCGAGCGTGGCGAGGTCGTCCTCTCGCTGCCCGCCGCCGATGATTTCGCCATAACCTTCCGGCGCCAGCACATCCATATTCAGGGTCAACGTGTCGTCGGTCGGGTCGCGCTTGAAGTAGAAGGCCTTCAGCTCGGCCGGGTAGCGATGCACGATCACCGGGCGATCGAAGCGGCCGCTGATGGCGGTCTCCTCGTCGGCCCCGAAGTCGTCTCCCACTTTCGCCTCGGGGTGCCCGGACTCGTGGAGAATGTCGATCGCCTGTCCGTACGTGATCCGCGGGAAGGGCGCCTGGACCCTGTCGAGCGCGGTCGTGTCGCGCTCGAGCACCTTGAGCTCTTCGCGCCGCCCATCGAGAACCCGCCCGACGATGTGCGCCACGAAGTCTTCCGCCAGCCGCATATCGCCTTCCAGATCGAGGAAGGCGACCTCCGGCTCGACCATCCAGAACTCCGCCAGGTGCCTGCGGGTTTTGCTTTTCTCGGCTCGGAACGTGGGCCCGAAGCAGTAGACCCGGCCGAACGCCGCCGCCGCGGCCTCCATATAGAGCTGTCCGGACTGCGTGAGATAAGCCTTGTCGCCGTGGTAGTCGGTCTCGAAGAGCGTGCTCGTTCCTTCGCACGCGTTGCTGGTCAAGATGGGCGCGTCGATCAGCGTAAAGCCCCGATCGTCGAAGAAGTCGCGTACGGCTTTGACGATGGTGTGGCGCACGCGGACGATCGCGTGCTGGCGCCGGGACCGAAGCCACAGGTGGCGATGGTCCATCAGAAAGTCGGTCCCGTGTTCCTTCGGCCCGATCGGGTACTCCCGCGCGACCGGGGCCAAGAGCTTCACGTCCTTGGCGTCGAGCTCGTACAGGCCGGGGGTTCGGGCGTGCTCTTTGACGGTGCCCATGACCTCGAGCGCCGACTCCTGCTGGATGTGATCGGCGAGAAGGAACGTTTCGGGCGACACGTTGCCCTTGAAGACGACGCACTGGACGGTCGCCGTGCCGTCGCGCACTTCGAGAAAGTGCAGCTTGCCGCTCGAGCGGCGGTGATAGAGCCAGCCGCGGACCGTGACCGATTCGCCGACGTGCTTGCCAAGCTCCTCCACACGTACTTCGACCATTCCCGCGAAATAGCACGACCCGGCTCGAAGAACCGCGACGACGCTGCGCCCCGGCAGGTTGCCGAAAGTAGGCTGACGAGAGAACGCCAGGAGCGCTAGAAGCGCCAAGGGTAAAATCCGCGAGGACTTGGCTCATGCAACCATGGCGTCCGTGTCTCGGCGGTCGAATCCTCTTGGTCAACACGCTGCTAGACAATGGGCCTACCATCCGCCGTCGTTCGTGAGCCGAGGAGCATTGTCATGAGACCGAACTTTGCCGCAGTCGCTCTGGGGGCGGTGTTGCAGCTCGCGTGCTCGAGCTCCGAGACCCCGGTGATGCCATCGAGTGGGGCGAGTGCGAGCAGGCCAGACGGCGGCGGCGAAGCGTCGGGTTCTTCGAGCGGCGGCGGCTCCTCGAGCGGAGCCCCTGCGAGTGGCAGCGGCTCTTCCAGTGGCGGCGGTCCGGGCGACGCGGGAACGGCCGGGAACGCGGTAGCGCCAGAAGGTGGTGCCGGCGGTCCAGCGGGCACGCCCGACGGCGGAGGGAGTGTCACCATCGCCGATGCGTCCACGGACGCCGGCGGCGGTGACGGGGCCTCGACCGGCGCGGCTGCCTGGCCCGCGGTGACCGACTACTCGGCAAGCGGTCCATTCACTCCCACGCGCCAGGACAACACTGGGCCTGGCGGCGTCTACGACGTGTTCCTCCCGACCGTGCTGGGCGCCGAGCATCGGAAGCATCCCATCATCAGCTGGGCCAACGGAACGCTCTACAGCGTGGACAACTACCAGCCGCTTCTCCAGCACTGGGCCTCGCACGGGTTCGTCGTCATTGCCGGCCAAACCAACACCACCGCCGGTGGAGGAACGCACAAGGCAGGCATCGATTGGCTGGTGGCCGAGAATTCCCGCGCCGCGAGCCCCTACTTCGGCGTCCTCGACGTGACCAAGATCGGTGCTTCGGGCCACTCGCAGGGCGGCGGCGCCACCGTCGCGGCGGGTGCCAACGCACCCGGCATCACGGGGATTACGACGACGCTGCCACTCATGCCCCTCCTGTCGTTCGAAACGGACAAGACGATCGTGTCACGTCAGCTCGTCCCGATGTTCAACGTCAACGCCACCATGGACACCCGCGATCCGACGGGGACCTTCGCGACCCAGATCTACGATGGAGCGGTCACCGAGCTCGTTCAGGCCGCGTTCATCGGGGTTCACGAGGACGCGATGAACCCGGTCATGCACGCCCCGACGGTGGCGTGGTTTCGCTGGAAGCTCATGGGCGACGTACAGGCCAAGTCGTTTTTCTATCCGGCCTCCACCTGCGGCCTCTGCCAGGACGCGGCCTGGAAGTCCGTTCGTTACAAGAACCCATCACCGTGAGCGTTCGGGAGCCCGTGCCCGTCCCCTCGGAGTGCGTCGCGCCGGCGGCGGGGTGATGCGAGCGACCTTGCGATGACGACGACCGTTCGCACGATCGACGATGGGACCGTTCCGCTCGTGCTTCGCGAGCGCGACGGAAGGACGGAGCTTCTCTCGGGTCGAGTCGTTCTCCTGTCGAGCGCCGCGCTCGAGACGGAACATGCCTTCGGCCGCGTGGTGGCGGCGCGCATCGGTGCGATCGAGCGTCCGGCTCGGGTACTCGTCGGCGGCCTCGGGTTCGGCGCCACCGTGCGCGGCGTGCTCGAAGGCGCGCGATCGGACGCGAGTCTGTTGGTCGTCGAGAAGGTGCCCGCGGTCGAGCGACTCGTCCGCGACGATCTCTCCGCGTTCGCGCGCGACCCGCTCGCCGACGCCCGCGTGTGCGTCGCCATCGGCGACGTGGGCGAAGCGATCGCGCGAGCCCGGGCCCTGGACGCCATCGCGCTCGACGTCGATAACGGACCCCACTGGGCGAGCTTTCGGGGCAACGCACGGCTTTACGCGCCGGCGGGATTGCTCGCGGCGTTTCGCGCTCTCCGGCCGGGGGGCATCTTCGCCGTGTGGAGCGGCTACCGCGCAGACGCGTTTCTGCCCCGATTGCGTGAAGCCGGCTTCGAGGCCTCGGTCGTGCCTCTTCACGAGCGCGGCCGCGTCCGCGCCCGAGCGTACCTGGGCGTCAGGCGGTGACCTGTCCGCGGGTCCGAGCGGTCGCCTATGCGCCGGGGCGCGCCTCGTCCCTCAAGGCAACGCGAGCTCCCGCTCGATCGCGCGAGCGATTTCGGGCGATGACGGGTCCACCGCGCTCGGCCATGCCTCCACCGGACGCCCCTTCTTGTCGATGAGATACTTGTGAAAGTTCCACTTCGGCTCTCCCTTTGCTTCCGCAAGCAGGGCGTAGAGTGGGGCGCGCTCGTTGCCCTTTACCTTCACCTTCTGAAACATCGGGAAGGTCACTCCGTACTTGGTCTTGCAGAAGGTGGCGATCTGCTCGGAGCTTCCCGGCTCTTGTCCTCCGAAGTCGTTCGAGGGAAAGCCCAGGACGGAGAAACCGCGAGGCTCGTACTTGGATTGCAGCGCCTCGAGCCCCTCGTATTGGGGGGTGTACCCACACTCGGAGGCGGTGTTGACGATCAGAACGACTCGGCCCGCCCAAGACGAGAGCGACACATCCGATCCATCCAGGCGTTTGACGGTCAGCGAGTGAATCACGGCAGCCTCCTCGGTTGGACGCACGACGGTAGCCGCGACGATGGGGTTGTTCTGGGCTTGGCCGCCCCGGCATCCCATCGCGACGGCCAGCCACCAGGGGAGCCACAAGGGCGGCCCGGTTCGCGACGTCATGAGTCTCCCACCCATCGTTCGATGCACGGAGATGGGTGACCGTGGCGGGGGTCGACGCCTGCGCCGATGCCGGCGACGTTTCAGAGGCGTGCTCGACGGAGCCGACGGGCGGAGGCGGGTCGCCGCGGCTCAGGCCATCGACCGCCAGTTGTCCTGCGTTCCACGCACGCTTGCCCAGGTCGGGAGCGCCATCAGCAGAAACTCGGCCAGCGAATTCATGTAGGGCTCGTACATCTCTCGGAGACGGCGCAACCTCTCGTCGACGTCCGGTCCACCCCGCAAAGCGACGCCCGCGGCACCCAGCACCTCGCGCAGGTGCTCGAGCTCCGCGGCGGTCAAGCGGTCTGCCCCGGGCCGTTGTGGCTCGAGGCGGAACATCCGGCTCAGATCGACCGCGGCATGCCGCGCCATCGCGAACGCGAGGCGGGCGGACCGGACGGGCCCGTCCTCGGCGCCGGCGATGAGCAACGCGCAGACGTCCAGGATCGTGGTCAGCGCGGCGACCCACGACTGGTTGTCGTGCTGGGATCGGTAGTAGGCGAGGACCGGAAACGAAATGTGCGTCTCGAGCAGGTCCGCAGACCACCGATCCCACTGCTCGAGCAGCCGGGCAAGCGACTCTTTTCCCTCGACGCCGACGTGTCGGAGAAGCAGCTCGCCGGCGCTTGGCGGCGATCCCGCCCGCGCGTCCAGCAGAGTGACGTTGACCTCCCGACGCGAGAATGCCTGCGACAGCGTCGGCAGGTACCCGATGACCATCGCGAGAAACGCTAGGCCCGTCGCCGCTTCGAGAATCGCGAAGAAGCGTTCCAGATTCGACGCGGGGAAGAGGTCGCCCAGCCCGAGCGTGAACAGCGTGGCGCCGCTGAAGAGAAGGTCGCCCACGAATGGTCGCATGCCCGGCGGCGCTTGCAGCTGGCTTCCGGCTCCCCAGTGCAGAAGAGCAAAGGCCAGAATTTGGAGCACCACCCACGCGCCCAGCAAGAGGAGCAGCGAGATGGGTCCGAATACAGAGAGGAAGGACTCGCGTCGCTTCCCGGCCCGGAGGCGGGAGCCGATCGCGCGCCAAGGCAACCAGGTTGCCCAGTAGAACACGCGCGTGAACCGGAAGCGCCGCGAGACCCGCCGCGGGAAGACGATGGTCTCGAATGCCTCCCAGTAGACGCCCAGCACCACGAGCGACCCGGCGACGAGCCCGCTGGGATGCATCGACATGGGAGAGTGCGAAGCAGTAAACGCGAACCAATAGGGGGTCAAGCGGCTTGGCCGGCGTCGGCCCGTGAGTCAGCCGCGCGATCCAGTCACTACCTCTTCGCCAATCGCGCCCGACGCCTCTCTTCGGCGGCCGCTTGCGCCGTGCGGTGACCTTCGGTCTCGAGCACGAGCCGCGGGATGACGACGGGCCTTGCGTCGTCGCCCATCGCCACGAACGTCGCAAGGCACTCCACGGTCGGCCACCGTTCGCCCGTGATCGTGTTTTCGCCATGCACGGCCACTTCGATTTCCATCGACGTGCGGAAGGTCGCCGTCAACTGGGCGCGCAGGAGCACGACCTGACCGACGCGGACGGGGCGCTTGAACAGCAGGTCGTCCACGAACGCCGTCACGCACGGGCGACCCGCGTGACGCTGCGCACAAACCGCCGCACAGAGATCGATCCAGGCCATGATCTGCCCGCCGAAGACGCTTCCGTGCACGTTCGCGTGCTGCGGGAGGACGTACTCGGTCATCTCCGTCGTCGATGCCGCGCGTGTCTTGGGCACGAGCGCGCTCACGGCGACGGCTCCTCGACGTCGGGCGCGCCGGACCATGCGGGGTGGGGTGCCCCGAGCCACGACGTGAACGCCGCGCGTGCGGCAGGGGGAGCGTCGCGGTGTGCGACGATCTTCGTGCGATCGGGCTTCGGCGCGTCGAGGGTCGCGCGCCGTCTCGCCATTCGCCCGTCCCGCGCGACGACGATCTCGGCGACCTCGCCGGGCGCGAGGCCGCGCAGCGCGGCGTCCAAATTGGAACCGTCGACGCGAGCCTCCCCGACGCTGATGATCTCGTCGCCAGGGTCGACGCCGGCGCGCCAGGCCGCCGCGTCGCGCGTGACCGATGCCACGATCGCGCGCCCCCCTTCGGCCCGAAGGCGAACCCCGAGCGAGCACGAGGGCCCCTCGGCCCGCAGCGAACGCTCGAGGGTTAGCCCGACGCGCGCGAGCGTCGGCCGGAAGTCGATCTCCGCGGGCGAGCGAATCCACGCGTCGAAGAGGTCGCCGAGGGGTACCCCGGCGACGCGCTCGAAGATGTCCTGCATCGCGTCCTCCGGCACGGGTCGATCGCGCGCCCCGTGCTCCTGCCAGAGATGAGCCAGAACGGAGTCGAGCGTGACGTGGCCCGACGTCCTCGCGCGGATCTCGAGGTCGAGCAATGCGCAGACGATCTCTCCCTTGCGGTAGTAGCTCACCGTGCTGTTCGAGGAGTTTTCGTCCGGGCGGTAGAGCTTTATCCACGCGTCGAAGCTCGCGTCTTCGAGCGGATGAACGAGACGCCCCGGGGTGCGCTCGAGATAGCCGATCTCCGACGCGAGGTGGTCCAAGTACTCCTCGATCGTGCAGAGATGCGTGAGCGCGAGGACCCGCCAATCGTAGTAGCTCGTGCCGCCTTCGAACCACCAGAGAAGCCGCGTGTAGCACTCTTCTTCGTAGCGATAGGGGGTCAGGCCGCCCGGGCGAATGCGTTTCACGTTCCACGCGTGGAAGCATTCGTGCGCGACCAGCGAGAGCAAGTCGAGATAGGCCTCGCGCGTGACGAAGCTCGTCGGCGGCGCGATGAGCGCCGCGCATGCGCGGTGCTCGAGCCCCCCGCGGCTGCGCGGCGACAAGTGGAGCAGGAGATCGTACGCGTCGTACGGAAGCACCCCGCCGAAGAACCTGGCCTCCTGTTCGAGGATGGTTCGCGTGTCGTCGACCAGGCGACGAACGTCGGCGTCGCCGATCGCGTCGGCCGGCCAGATGCTGTACCGGTGCTCCTTTCCGAGCACGTCGAAGCGTTCTTCGCGATGCGTGCCGAGCTCGATCGGCGAATCGACCAGGGTGTCGAAATCCGGTGCCTCGAAGCAGCGGCGCGCACCCTCCCCGCGCGGCGGTACGGCCACGAGCGACGTGGCGATGCGCCACTGCGGCGGTGCGTCGATCTCCACGCGCGCCCCGATCTCGCCGGCACCTTCGACGCAGAGAAAGAGCGACGCGCCGACGAGGAACGCGTGGCTCTCGTCGACATGGCTCGTGCGGACGGTGAGCTCGTTGGCGTAGACGCGGTAGCGCACGACGGCGCGCTCCGCCCCCCGCGTTTCGATGCGCCACGCGTTCTTGCGCACTTTGGTCGCACGCGCCGGTGGCTCAGCCACGAGCGCCTCGACGTTCCGGGCGTACTCGCGGACCAGGTAGGATCCAGGCGTCCACACCGGCATCAGCAGCATGAGTGCGTCAGGCAGCCTGTCGCTCGACGAGATCGTCGTCTGGACGTGCACGAGGTGGCTCTTCGCGTCCGGGATGGAGACGCGGTGGGTGATCGCCAAGGGCATGTGGCTCGGCTTTTTACCATGGCCTTCGAGGGCGAGATCTGCCACCTTCCCCCCCGTCGATCGCCCCATGTACGAGCCGCTCTTTCGGCCCATAGCCCCCGCGGATCCGATGAGCACCGCATCGTTGTCGGCCCGTAGCTCGGGCTCCACACTCGACCCCGAGCTCGTCCTCTCCGTCCCCGAGGCCGACGTCGACGACCCCGAGCTCTCGATCGTGGTTCCCGCCCTCAACGAGCAGCTGACCATCGGCGAGTTCGTCGACTGGTGCCGAGAGGGGCTGAAAAAGGCGGACATCCGCGGCGAGATTCTCATCGTCGACAGCTCCACCGATCGAACCGGCGAGATCGCTCTCTCGAAGGGCGCGAGGGTGCTCAAGTCGCCGAAGCGCGGGCTCGGACGCGCCTACATCGATAGCCTGCCGTTCATTCGCGGAAAGTACGTCCTCATGGGCGACTGTGACTGCACCTACGATTTCCGCGAGCTCGGAGCGTTCGTCGCGAAGTTTCGCGAGGGGGCGCAGTTCATCATGGGCTCGCGTTTCCGGGGATACATCGAGCCGGGGGCGATGCCCCCTCTTCACCGGTATCTCGGAACGCCGGTCACAACGTGGATCCTGAACGTTCTTTTCTCGAGCCACTTCTCGGACATCCACTGCGGGATGCGCGGCATCACCAAGGCCTCGCTCGAGAGGATGGGGCTCCGATCGCAGTCGTGGGAGTACGCCTCGGAGATGGTCCTCAAGTCGGTCCACATGAAGCTGAAGACCGACGAGGTTCCGATTCGCTTTCTGAAAGACAAGGAGGGCAGGCTCAGCCACCACAAGCGATCCGGCTGGTTTTCGCCGTGGGCAGCCGCCTGGATCAACCTTCGGGCGATGTTCATCTACGGCGCGGCGTTCTTCCTCTACCGTCCCGGTTTCGTCCTGACGGCGATCGGCGTGGCGCTCACCCTTCCGCTGTCGTTCGGTCCCGTGCGGGTCGGGTCGGTCGTCTTCTCCTTGCACTGGATGTTGCTGGGACTCACCTTGGCGACGCTCGGCCTGCAGTGCATTTATCTCGGGATTCTGACCCAGGTGTTCTTCGACTATTCTGGCGAGACCACCAAGCAGTGGTTCGCGCGGTTTGCCTACACCCGCACGGTCCTTCTCGCGGCGGGGCTCTTCACGGGCGGCTTGGCCCTGACCGGCTGGCTGCTCTTGTATTACGTACGCCATCAGTTCCTCCTTGCCCCGGATGGAACGGAGAACTACCTCGGCGTGACGGGCCTCCTCCTGATGATCGCTGGGTTTATGACATTCACGTTTACCCTACTATTGCATTCGACGTCCGTCGTCGTATGGCGCAAGAGGTGAGGTCGTCGATGCGCTCGTTCGTGGTGGGCGGTGCGGGTTTCATCGGGAGCCATCTCGTCGAGCTCCTGGTCGGGCGCGGACCGGTGACGGTCTTCGACGACTTGAGCGTCGGCAAGCCGGAGTTCATCGAAGGGCCCCTTTCGAGCGGTCGCGCGAAGCTCGTGAAGGGCGACGCGCGCGATCTTCCAGCGCTGACCGACGCGATGCGAGAGCACGACGTCGTGTTTCACCTTGCTGCGAACCCCGAGGCGCGCTGGGGGCTCGAGCGCACGCGACTCGATCTCGAGCAGGGCACGATCGCAACCTACAACGCCCTCGAGGCGGCGCGGTTGAACGGCGTCGAGAAGTTCGTATTGGCGTCGAGCGGAACCGTATACGGTAACGTCGCTCGAGCCTGCGGAGAGCTCGATCTCGGGCACTTGCCCATCTCGCTCTACGGGGCGAGCAAGTTTGCCGGCGAGGCCATGGTCTCGGCATTTGCCGAGTGCTTTGGCATCGATGGGTTCATCTGCCGCTTTGGCAACGTCGTCGGTCCGCGCGGCACACACGGCGCGATTCTCGACTTTTGCAAGAAGCTCAAGGCGCATCGCGAGTACCTCGACGTGCTCGGCGACGGCCGTCAGGCCAAGCCTTATCTTCACGTCACCGACTGCGTCGCAGGTCTGCTCTTCGTTCTGGATCACGCCAGGGGTGAAAAACCCGCTATCTACAATCTTGCACCACCCGACTGCACGACCGTCAAGCGGATCGCGGAGCTGTGCGTGGCCGCATCGCCGAACACGGCAGCCCGAATCGAGTACGGAACCGCAGCCCAGGGTTGGCCCGGTGACGTCCCGCGGTCGCTGCTCAAGCCCGACAAGCTCGCCGCGCTCGGCTTTCGCGTGCGCTACACCTCCGACGACGCCGTAGGTCTCGCCGTCGCCGAGGTGGCCCGCGAAGTCTTCAGCGCGTCGTAGGCAGGTTCCCGCGCATGCACCCCAAGGCTTATCCTCTCGACCTCGCCAGCACGGCCTACTCGTACGTCGAACGGTCGAACCCCGCGATCCAGGCGCTCCTGGCCAAGCACGTGATCTCGGCGCGCCCCGACCCTCGCGTTCTCGACATCGGCTGCGGCTGCGGCGCGAACGCGAGCGCCCTCAAAGAGCAGTGCCGGACCGCCCGCGTGGTCGGCGTCGAGCCGAGCCAGCGGGCGGTCGATCTCGCGGCGCGCGCCTGCGACGAGGTCTTTCACGGGACCTTCGACGAGTGGGCGCGTACCGCGCGGAGCGAGGTCCGGTTCGACGCTCTGGTGCTCTCGGACGTGCTCGAGCACGTCGCCGATCCCATCCCGTTCGTCCGGAGCATCGCCGCGTTGCCGTCGCTGAGCGGCGCGCTCTGGATCGTGTCGGTGCCCAACTACGCGGTTTGGTACAATCGCATCCAGACGCTGCTGGGCGTGCAGCACTACGGGTGGTCCGGGCTCTGGGACCGAACGCACCTGCGCTTTTACACGCGGCGCACGGTGCGCGAGCTGCTCGAGTATTGCGGTCTTTCGATCGTCGACGAGGCGTGCACGCCGTCGCTCGTGCAATCGGGCGCCCCCGCGTTGCGCAAGATGTTCGAACGCGACGTCGCGCGAGGCGATCACCTCGCGCTCGCTGATTCCCGCGCCTACCAGATCTATCGTTCGTTCGTAGAGCCCGCCGAGTCGCGTGTTTGCGGCCTATGGCCGGAGCTCCTCGGCTTTCAGATCGTGCATGCAGCCCGCCTTGCGGCTGGCAGAGCGTGACCCTCCTCGATGCGATCTTGCGCGACCCTCGGGTGAGCCGAATCGGTCGGGCGGCCGCCGACTGGACCGACCTTGAAGGCTCTTCGCTCGTCGAGGCGCTGCGGCGCGTGGCGCCACGAGCGCACGGGCGGCTGCTCGACGTCGGCTGCGGCGACAAGGCGTACGAAGAGATCTTTCTCCCTTTCGTCGACTCGTACTTGGGCATCGAGCACGAGACTACGTACGCCGCGACGGACGCCTCCTCGCGGCCGAAGAAGGCGGACGTTTTGTACGACGGAGAACGGCTACCCTTCGAAGATCGCTCCTTCGACACCGTTCTCTCGCTGCAAGTGCTCGAGCACACGCCCCGGCCCGGCGATCTTCTCGCGGAAATGGCGCGCGTCCTGTCCGAGGACGGCGTCCTGATCGTCACGGTGCCGTTTTCGTTCCGCCTGCACGAAGAGCCGCACGACTATTTCCGGTTCACTCCCCACGTGATGCGCGAGATGTGCCGGAGCGCCGGGCTGGTGGTCGACGAGATTGCACCGCGCGGCGGACTGTGGAGCGTGCTGGGCCACAAGCTGAACAGCTATCTCGGGCTTCACGTCGCCAGAATCGGGGCCTTCGCCCAAACGATGGGCAAGCTGTCGCACGAGCAGACCGCGACCGCCGGCGCCCGCTTGTGGACCTTGCCGGTGGTCGCCCCGGCCATGATGGGACTGGCGCTCTCGGCCCGCGTGCTCGACCGCGTTCTGCCTGATCCCACGGAGATGCTCGGGTTCACCCTCGTCGCGAGGCGGGAGCGATCGTCCGCGCGGTGAGGTCGTTCAAACGACGAGCGTCTCCACGTGCTCCCCCCACACTCCGCGCAGCACGTCGGAGATTTCACCGATCGTCGCGTACGCCTTCACGGCGTCGAGCACCCGCGGGACCAAGTTCTCGGTCCCGCGCGCGGCTTGCTCGAGTCGCTCGAGCGCGACCCCGTGGGCGGCGCCACTTCGCCTCGCGCGCATCGCCCGCAGCGCGTCGATCTGTTCGGGTTCGCCGCGCGGATCGATCCGCATCGCGGCGAGCATCCCCCCGTCGCCGGCGGCCTGATCCGCCTCTTCGAAGGCGTTCACGCCCACCACGATTCGTTCGTTGCGCTCGATCTCGAGCTGGTATTCGTACGCGGAGCGCTGGATCTCCCGCTGGGGATAGCCCCGTTCGATGGCGGCCACCATTCCGCCCATTTCGTCGATTCGCGCGATGTACTCCCTCGCCATCGCTTCGAGCCGGGACGTGAGTGATTCCACCGCATAGCTTCCGGCCAGCGCATCGACGAAATCGGTCACTCCGCTCTCGTAGGCGACGACCTGTTGCGTGCGCAACGCAACCGTGGCCGCGTCGGTCGTAGGCAGGCCGAGCGCTTCGTCGTACGCGTTCGTGTGCAGCGACTGGCACCCACCGAGCACGGCCGCCAGCGTCTGCACGGTCACCCGAGACACGTTCACGGTCGGCTGCTGCGCCGTCAGGGTCGCCCCGGCCGTCTGACAGTGAAAGCGCAGCGCGCGCGCGCGGTCGGTCTTCGCTCCGAAGCGGTCGCGCATCACCGTGCTCCACAGGCGGCGCGCGGCCCGAAACTTCGCCACTTCTTCGACGAAGTTGTTGTGCACGTTGAAGAAGAACGACAGGTTCGCCCCGAATTGATCGACGTCGAGCCCGGCGCGCACCGCCGCCTCGACATAGGCGATTCCATCCGCGATCGTGAACGCGAGCTCCTGCGCGGCGTCCGAACCGGCCTCGCGAATGTGATAACCGCTGATCGAGATGGTATTCCACCTGGGGGCTTCGCGCGCGCACCATGCGAACGTGTCGGTGATGAGACGCAGCGACGGACTGGGCGGGTAGATGTACGTTCCGCGCGCGATGTACTCCTTCAGAATGTCGTTTTGGATCGTGCCGCGGAGCGCCGTCCGAGGCACCCCTTGCTCGTCAGCCACCGCGACGTAGAGGCAGAGCAAGATCGCCGCTGTCGCGTTGATCGTCATCGACGTCGAGATGCGATCGAGCGGCAGCCCACGGAGAAGGACGCGCATGTCTTCGATCGAGTCGATCGCCACCCCCACCCGGCCGACCTCGCCGCGCGCCCGAACGTCGTCCGAGTCACGCCCCATCTGCGTCGGCAGATCGAACGCGACGCTCAGCCCCGTTTGCCCCTTCGACAGGAGATAGTGGTAACGGTCGTTCGACTCCTTCGCCGTGCCGAAGCCCGCGTACTGACGCATCGTCCAGAGTCGTCCCCGGTGCATGTTCGGTTGCACGCCGCGCGTGAAGGGCGGCCGGCCGGGTACACCGAGGTCGCGAACCGGGTCGAAGCCGATGGCTTCGAGATCGTCCGGTCCGTACAGGGGGGCGGCGTCCGCGTGTCCGGCGAGGTTCGGCGCACGGACGCGCGAAGTTTCGTTGGCCTCGTGCGGCCCGAGGACCTCGCCCTGCCATTGGCGGCGGAGTTGGGCGTAGTCGCTCATGGAGAGCGGGATAGCACGCGCCTTCCGGGCACGGGCATGGGCACGGGAACGTTTACCGATGCCCAATTCGGGGACACGCACTTAGGGCGTGGCGAACTGAAACACGACCTCACTCTTTCGTACCATTCCGAGCTCGTCTCGCGCGATGCGCTCCACCGCCGCCGGATCGTCCCGGAGCTGGCGGACCTCGATGCGCAGTCGTCCCACCTCCCGACGCAGCTCCTGCGTCTCGGCGTCCACGTCCGCCAGCTCCTTCTGCAATGCCCGGAGGCGCGGCAGCCCCGCTGGCGCGAGCACGAGGACGGGGACCGTCACCAGGGCGAGCGACAGGATGGCGATCGGGAGCGTGCGCCGAAGCAAGTCCGCGGTGAAAGGCACGGCCGCCGCCATGGTCGCACGGTTGCGTGTTGGGGCCCAGTTCTCGGGGAGCGTGTACCATGCCGAGAGGACGCGATGGCCCTGCTCCGTCAAACTCGCACCGGCGCTCTATCTGTTCTGGAAGCCGAGCACCTCGTCGGCCGGTCGCTCCGTGCGTCCCTTCGCATCGACCAGTCGTACGTTTCCGGGCAGCACGCGTCCGTGCGCTGGGTCCACGACGGCTGGGAGCTGAAGGACCTCGGGAGTCGAAACGGCACGCTCGTCGACGACGCGCCGATAAGGCCCGGGCAAACGTTCCGCCTGGCCCGCGGCAATCGCATTTCATTCGGGAGCGCCGAGCAAACGTGGGAGCTCGCCGACGACTCCCCTCCCAAGGTCATGGTCGTTCGCCTCGATGACGAAGGCGACCCGTTGTTTCCCGAGGGCGACATTCTCGCGCTGCCCTCGGAAGACGATCCCAAAGCGATGGTCTTTCGCGCGACCGACGGGGCTTGGTGCCTCGAACGACAAGACGAGATCGTGCCACTCGCCGGCAACCAGCTCTTCGAGGCGTCGGGGCTTCACTACCGCTTTTCCTGCCCGGACGTGGTCGCCGAGACGTGGACGCAGGGCTGGCCCGACGGCGCAGACGCCGAAGTGGCGCGTCTGCACCTCGTGTTCCGAGCGTCGATGGACGAAGAATACGTGGAAATCGAGGCGGACATGGGCAAGCGGCGCGAGAACCTCGGAAGTCGAGGGCACAACTACTTGCTGCTCCTGCTCGCGCGCCGCCGCATCGCAGACGCCGCGCACGACCTACTGGAGACCGCCTGCGGTTGGGTCTATCAGGACGAGCTCGTCGACTCGCTGCGCATTTCGCCGGAGCGTCTGAACATCGACATCTTTCGAATCCGGAGGCAGTTCGCCAGCCTCGGCGTCTCGGACCCCGCGAACATCGTCGAGCGGCGCCCCCGGACCAAGCAGCTCCGGATCGGGGTTGCCTCCCTCTCGATCCGGACGGTCTAGGCTAGCGCGCTGCGGCGGCAGCGCGGGCTGCGCGCGAACCACGCGCATGGTACACAGGAACGCCCATGCGCTACGAGGCGGTCATCGGGCTTGAAGTGCACGCGCAGCTGATGACGCGCACCAAGGCGTTCTGCGGGTGTTCGACCGCGTACGGCGCTCCGCCGAACACCCAGGTCTGTCCCGTTTGCCTCGGGCTCCCGGGCGCGCTCCCCGTGCTCAACGGAGAGGCGGTCCGCTTGGCGGTGCGAACCGCGCTCGCGCTCTCCTGTGCGATCCGGGACAAGAGCCGCTTCGCCCGCAAGAACTACTTCTATCCCGATCTGCCGAAAGGCTATCAGATCAGCCAGTTCGACGAGCCGTTCAGCGACCATGGCTACCTCGAGCTCGAAGTCGACGGCGCGACCAAGCGCGCCGGCATCACCCGCGTTCACATGGAGGAGGACGCCGGGAAGAATCTGCACGGCGCGCACTCGTCCGTCGTGGACCTGAACCGCTCGGGCGTGCCGCTCGTCGAGATCGTCGGCGAACCGGACCTGCGAAGCCCCGCGGAAGCGGCCGAGTATCTGCGCACGCTCCGCGACGTCCTCGTTTTCATCGGCGTCAACGACGGCAACCTCGAAGAGGGGAGCTTTCGCTGCGACGCGAACGTGAGCATCCGCCCCGCTGGTGAGACGAAGCTCGGCACGCGCGTCGAGCTCAAGAACATCAACTCGTTTCGGTTCGTGGAAAAGGCGCTCCTCTACGAAATCGCACGCCAGTCGGCCGTGCTCGACGGAGGGGGCCGGATCGTGCAGGAGACCCGCGGCTGGAACGAGGACGACGGAAGCACATTCAGCCTGCGCAGCAAGGAGGAAGCCCAGGACTACCGCTACTTCCCGGATCCGGACTTGCCGCCGCTGGTCATCGAGCCGGCTTCCGTGGACCAGGTACGCGCGATGCTCCCGGAGCTGCCGCGCGCCAAGCGGGCGCGGTTCGTTCGGGAGCTGGGGATCAGCCCCGCGCTGGCGAAGGTCCTGACCGGTCATCCGCGAATCGCCGGGTTCTTCGAAGAGGCCGCGACGCTCCACGGCAACGCCACGAGGGTGGCCAACTTCATTTCCAGCGAGCTTTTGCGTGACGTGGCCATCCACGGCATCGAAGCGCGCATTCCCGTGTCGCCCGGGCAGATCGCGCGGCTGCTCACGCTGGTCGACGTCGGCACCATCAGCGGCAAGCAGGCGAAGGAGGTCTACGCCAAGGTCGCGGGAACCGACCGCACTCCCGAGGACGTGATCGCCGAGCTCGGCCTCGTGCAGGTCAGCGACGTCTCGGCGATCGAAACCATCTGCCGGCGCCTCGTCGAGCAAAACCCGAAGCAGGCCGATCAGCTGCGCGCCGGAAAAGTCGCTCTCATGGGCTACTTCGTCGGGCAGGTGATGAAAGAGACCCAGGGCTCCGCCAATCCGCAGATCGTCAACGAAGTGATGCGCAAGCTCCTCGGCGTGGCGTGAGCCCGCGCCCGTTCCCGCCGCCCGGGAATGCCTCGGACCCGCCGCGCGCGCGTGTGCTCATCATCGACGACAACGCCGATCTCGTGGGGACGCTGCACGCCGTGCTCACCGGCGCCAATTTGCTGGACGGGCGCGTCGCGGGAGCCGAGAGCCCGAGCGGGCCGCCGATCGAGGTGGTGACGGCCGCGCGTGGAGACGATGGCCTCGCGGTGGCGCGCGCGCGAGGCTTTGACGTCGCGATCGTCGACGTCAAGCTGCCCGATGCCAGCGGCGTGGACCTGATCCCGGAGCTGCGTGGGGCTTCGCCGTTCGGCGAGGTCGTCCTCATCACCGGCTTCGCGTCGATGGACACGGCGATCGGCGCACTGCGCTCGGGAGCCTTCGCCTTCATACCCAAGTCGTTTCGACCCGAGGAGCTCGTCTCGACGATCGAGCAGGCTCTCAAGAAGGTGCGCCTGGCGAGGGAGCGCGACGAGCTCGAGCGCCGTTATCGGGCCCTGGTCGAGCTGACCGACGTTCTCGTCGTGGGCTTGGACGCGGGCGATCGCGTGGCCCTGTTCAATCCCAAGGCGTCGAGCGTCGCGGGCGTGGAGCCCAGCGAGGCGATCGGCCGGTTGTTCGTCGAGAGCTGGGTTTCGCCGGAGGACCGAGCGCGTATGCACGAGGTGATCGCGCTCGCGCGCGGAGGGCGAACGCAAGAGGTCGAGATCGGCTTCGTCGATCGCGCCCCGCAGGACGGCACGTCCGTGGCCACGCCGGAGGTGGTCGCGCGGCGCCGTGTGCGCTGGCACTTGTCCATGGCCCGCGAAGCTGGGAACGCGGCTCCACTCGTCTACGGGATCGGGATCGACGTCACCGAGCGGCGGGCGCTCGAGGAGCGGGCCGCCGACGCCGAGGCCCTGTCGGCGATGGGCACGTTGGCGCTCAACCTCGCCCACGAGATTCGCAACCCGCTCAACGCCGCCGTGCTCCAGCTTCATCTCCTGGGGCGTCACGTGGACAGGCTCGCGGTCGACGCGGACGTGCGCGCATCGCTCCACCACAAGGCCAAGATCGTCGGCGACGAGATCGGCCGCCTCAACCGGCTGCTCACCGAGTTTCTCGAGCTCGCGCGCCCGCGGGCGCCCGTACGCGAGCTCGTTCGCTTCGGAAAGCTGATCGACGACGTTTTGGACCTGGAGCAGGGATCGGCGGTGGCCCGCGGTGTCGTCGTCGAGCGATTCATCGACGGCGAGTGCGTGCTCGTGGGCGACCCGGCGAAGCTCAAGCAGATGGCGCTGAACCTGGTGATGAACGCGCTCGAGGCGATGAAAGACGGAGGCAAGCTCTCGGTCGCGCTGGCGGGCTGCGGAGACCATGCGCGGCTGGTGGTGGAAGACACCGGAACCGGCATCGACCCGCCGGCGCTGTCTCGGGTCTTCGAACCGTTCTTCACCACGAAGGAAGCCGGGACGGGGCTCGGCCTGTCGATCGTGCGCAAGATCGTCGACCAGCACAGGGGCGAGGTACGCCTCGAAAGCGAGCGTGCGGTTGGCACGCGCGCGGTGGTGCTTCTTCCCCTACCGCCCCGGGGGACGGAGCGGTAGCGCGGTGGTCGAGGGCGGGGGAGGGGGGATGCGCTGGAGCTCGGGCTCGCCGCCCGAATCGATTGCCTGGATGGCGTTGAAAAGGCGGTCCATCCCTACCTCGAGCGCCCCTTCCTTCAGGAAGAGGGCGGCCACCCGCACGAGCTTGAGGGACGTGGTCTTGCCCAGGTCGATCTCCCGCTCGACGAACGCCTCGAAAGAAGGAAACCGTTTGGCCTCGTAGAGCCGGCGCGCCTGGATGTCCTTGAGGATGACGCCGATGTCGTAGAACGTCTTCGGCAGGTTCTTCCGGAGGCCCTTGATCTGGGCGAGGCACGCGTGCAGGTCGCGCACCTTCTGCTTGATGTCCTCGGCGTTCTCCGGCGTGCGTATCGTGGCCCGGGCGCTTCCCGGCAGGGGCGGCTCGGCTGCCCGCGCTCGCGCTTCGGCCGCGTGCTTGGCGGCGTGGCGCGCCGCCCACGGCGCGGCTCCGCGCAGGCCGAGCTTGCGCTTGCCGCCCGCTGCCTCATCCTTTGCCCCCGGTTTGGCAGCCGCCGGTGGCCTCATCGAAGTGCGACTCTTGCCGGAATCGCCCGTCTTCGTTGCCGCAGCCTTTTTCGTCTTGGCCATATCGCTCTCGGTTCGGGGCAAAGCCCTGGAAGACTCTGGCTTCGCGCCCGTCCCCCCCCGGGCCTCGCTCGGTCGTGTCCGGGGGTGACTCGGGCGAAACGCTTCGCGCCCATTACCAGAGTCACGCGCCGCCCGTCTACACGGGAAATTGGCGAGGCGCGCGGAGCCGCCCCCGAGTTGGCCCGCGAAACCCCGCAAAAGGCGGCGAAGGGCCGCGTGACGGCGCGGGTCGCGAGAAATCCGGGCCAGGAAGAAATCCCCGGCTAGCATCCCGAGACGGCCATGGCGGTCCTGACGCGGGTCACGCAACCCGAAGCGCTCTCGCTCCTTTCGGCATACGGCATCACGAGGCTCGACGCGCTGGAGGGGATCGCGGGCGGGAGCGTCAACTCGAACTTCGCCATCGATTGCGAAGCGGGACGGCTGTTTCTTCGGCTCTACGAAGAGCGCGATCGGCCTGGCGCGGAGCGCGAAACGGCGATGCTCGAGCGGCTCGCCCTCGCGGGGGTCCCCACGCCCGGGCCCATCCGCCGGCTCGATCGCGGGTTCGTGTCGGTGGTCCGCGGCAAGCCGGCGGCTCTTTTTCCCTGGCGAAACGGAGCGATGCGCTGCCAAGCGGCGGTGACTACGGAGGACGCGGGTCGCGTGGGCGAAGCCCTGGCACGGGTGCACGTGGAGGGTGTTCGGGAGGAATGCGACGCGGGGCGCTTTCGGTTCGTGGACCTGGTAGGGCGGCTCGACGGCATCGCCGCGAGCGGGGACGGTCGCTTCAGCTCGCTCGCGGCGCCGCTGCGGTCCAGCCTGGAGCGCACCCAGGCGGCGCGCGATCCGCGCCTGCCGAGCGGCCTAGTTCACAGCGACCTCTTTCGCGACAACGTCCTTTGGGACGAGCACGGAGAGATCGCGGCCTTGCTCGATTTCGAGAGCGCGTGCGAGGGGACGTACGCCTATGACCTGATGGTCACGGTGCTGGCGTGGTGCGTCGGCGACGACCTGCAGCCGCCCCTCGCGACGGCCTTGCGGGCCGGCTACGAGCGCGTACGGCCGCTCACACCCGGGGAGAGGCGCGGCCTGCACGCCGAGGCGGGCTTCGCGGCGCTGCGCTTCACCGTTACGCGCATCACGGACTTCGCGATGCGCACGGAGGCCCACGGTGCGCGGGTCGTCAAAGACTGGCGGCGCTTCTTGAAGCGCTTCGACATGATCGAGGCGATGGGAAGCGAGGGTCTACTGCGCGCGCTTGGGATGTGAGGGCGGACCGCGACGGCCCGATCGTCGGGATGCGCGCTCCGCATTCCTCCCGGAGGGGATCCCGTTCGAGAATCCGCCGTACCGGATGCGATTGTGAGCTTGGCGGGCGCGGTCAGTCGCGGACCAGACGCGATGGCGAGCTTGGCTGGCGCGGTCGGTCGCGGACAAGACGCGATCGTGAGCTTGGCTGGCGCGATTGGTCGCGGACCAGACGCGATGGCGAGCTTGGCTGGCGCGGTCGGTCGCGGACCAGACGCGATGGCGAGCTTGGCTGGCGCGGTTGGTCGAGGACAAGACGGGCGAGTGAGCTTGGCTGGCGCGACTGGTCGAGGACAAGACGGGCGAGTGAGCTTGGCTGGCGCGACTGGTCGAGGACAAGACGGGCGAGTGAGCTTGGCTGGCGCGGTTGGTCGAGGACAAGACGGGCGAGTGAGCTTGGTGATTGCGATTGATCGCGGACAAGACGCGAGGGCGAGCTGCGCTATGTCGATTTCCTCCCGTACCGCGCGGAATCCGCCCCCGGCGCGGGAGTGTCCATATGAGGGCCGCGAAAACGACGCGTTGACCCCCCGGGGTACTCCGGCTCCGAGGGGCTCTCCATGTCGTCTTTCGCGTCACCCCTCGGAAAAGAGAGATAGGCACATGTCCAGTACCCCGTCGACCATGACCAAGGCGGCTGCCTTGGGGCGGGTGCAGGCGATCATCGCCGGCACGACGAAGCACTTCCCGAACGGGTCGTTCACGATCGGGAGCGCCGTGTATACGTCGGCATCGCTCATCCAGGTCCTCCAAGGCCTGGCCAACGCGATGACGGCGCGCAACAGGGCGGCAGCTGCCGCCAAGGACGCCTTGGCGGCGGAGCATGCGGCAGAGACGCGGGTTGGCCCGATCCTTCTTGCTTACAGGCGCCTCGTCCTTGCCGCGTTCGGGAACGCGTCGCAGACGCTCGCGGACTTCGGCCTCACGCCTCCCAAAGCGCGAACGCCGTTGACCATCGAGCAGCAGGCCGCCCAGGTGGCGAAGGCCAGGGCCACGCGCATAGCGCGTGGTACGACGAGCAAGAAGCAAAAGCTCGCCATCCAAGGCGACGTGACGGGAGTCACCGTGACCCCCGTCACCACGCCGGCCCCGGCCAAACCGCCGGCTGAAGACAGCGCCTGATCCAGGGACCAGGAGGCGCCGCCCGCACGGCAAGAGCACCGAACGGTTTGGCGGACCGAGGATTTGCGGCGAGTTTCGAGCAGCGCGAGGCGCGACGACGAGAACTACTGGCGGTACCTGCCCCTCACGGCCGCGGTTGCGGCTCCGCCACCCTCACGTGCCCCTGCGGCGTCCACAGCTCTGCCCGTAGCGTTTCGATTCGCCCGGTCACGGCGGCAAGCGCAGCCGCCTGGGCCTCCACCGCCGCGGTCGCCGCTGCTTCGTCGCCTTGCCCCGCCCCACGCGCCTCTTTGGTCGCTTGCAACACTTCCACGACCTCGCGGTGCAACTCTTCGCCGGCGGCCACGACCCACGCGTCGAGCTTCTGCGCGAACTGTTCGATGAGAGCGTCGAGCTTCGGACCGACCTTCTTCGCAGTCTCGCGCATCACTTCGGGCGCGAGCTCGTTGGCGCGCTTCTTCAGCTCTTCGTGGATCTTGCCGCGGGCGAACATCGCGAAGATCGCCGGTCCGGCTACGGCCAGAAGCCCCCCGGCCATCAGGTTGACGGCCATCAGCGCGACGCCGCCGAACATCAACGCCACGACGCCGACGTCATACCGGATCGTGTCGACTTGGACGTCGAGCCGTCGAAGGTCGCTGCCGAGCGCCGCCGCAACGCGCCGGGCGCTGTCGCGCGCGTCGTCCCGCACGAGCGCCACCGTCTTTTCGGCGCAGAGCTCGAGCTGCACCGCGATCTCTTTGGTCTGCTCCTCCGCCCATTGCTTGAACGCGTCTTCGAGAAACGCGGGGAGATATTGCTTGAGATCCTGCGCTTTGGCCGACTCGATCACGTTGGGGAGCTGGCGGCTCACGTCGTCGACGAAGCGGTCGAGGTCCTTGCGCGCGCCAGTCTTGATCGCGGAAATGTCCTCGCGGATCTGCATGCGCCGCTGCTCGATCGTCCCCGCCTGGCCGGTCAGGTCCTTTTCGAGGGCGGCGATGCGCCGTACGATCTCGTCGGTCTTCATCAGGACGCCGCGCCGCCGGGCATCGACCCCCTTCGAGAGAAGCTCGGAGATGCCGAGACCCTCGCCGAGCGCGTTGTCGAGCAAGATGCGCCCGCGCTCTTCTGCGAGAAAGCGGGTCAAGTGAGCGAGCAGCGCCTCGAGCCCGCTCGCCGCGACGTCTCCCGTGAGCGCCTTCTCGGCGCTGACCGGGAACACCACCGGCTCTTTGACCAACGTCGAGAGGTGGTTTTTCGCGTACGCCAGCGCCTCGCGCTGCTCGTCGGGCGACAGCAGGTCCCACTTAGTAATGACGAAGACGATCTTGTCGCGCGACGCCTTCAGGAGCTTGTCGTTCAAAAAGACGCGCTCGCTCTCCTTTAGGATCTGCCCGGCGTCGAGCAAGAACAGCACCGCATCGGCCCGCGGAATGTAGCTGTACGTGATGTCTGCGCGCTGGAGAGACAGGTCGTTCACCCCTGGCGTGTCGACGAGCAAAATCCGCTCGCGGAGCAGCGGCGCCGGATAACCGATCTCGAGGTAGTCGACGTTCTCGGTGGTCGCGCCGCCCCCGACCGCGAAGCGCTTCGCGTCTTCGAACGGAATGGGGCGCTTCTCGCCGCCGGCGGATACGACCAGCGCCTCGGGCACCGCGGCCCAGCGGATGTGGTGGATGGCCGCCGTCGTCGGCGTGACGCCGACCGGAAGCGCGTGCTCGCCGAGCAGGGCGTTGACGAACGTCGTCTTGCCATGGTTGAACTCGCCGACCACGACCAGATGAAACCGGTCTTCCTCGAGCTTTCGGACGAGGCCCCGATCGATCCGGTCGCGCAGCGTCTTGGTCCCGAGCGATCCGGCGACCTCTCCGAGCCCCCGCAGCGCGCCCACCACTTCGTCGCGCTTTTCGAAGAACGCGTCGAGCGAAGGCTTCGTCGCCTGATCGTTGCTCATCACGCGTCTCCCTTCAAGAGCGCCGACACGCGGCCGTCGACCTCGCTCATGCTCAGCCCTGTGGCGGGCTGCCCAATCGCCCTGCGGAAGAGTTGGCTCTCGCCGAAGACGCGCATCGCCAGCACGCGCTTGGGCAGCCACGGATGGGTGGCAAAGACCTCCATGTATTTTCCGATGCCCTGGCTGCCTTCGTCGTGCTGCTCGAGAAACGCGTCCAGGTTGAACTCTTCGTAGAGCTTGCGCGATCCGACCGCGAGCTTCGTGATCGCGCGCTCGGCTGCGTGCTGATCTTTCGCGACGAGCATTCCAGCGCGGTCGCACGTGATCTCGGCTCGTCGCGACCACGTTCGCAGCGCGACGAGGGCGGGCTGCAGAACCCACGGGAGAAACATCCCCGCCATGTACGTGAGGTAGTGCATCGCGGTCAGGTACGCGACGTGCGAATTGTGAATGTGCCCGCACTCGTGGCCGATGACGGCCAGGAGCTCTTCGTCGGAGTAGTGATCGATCAGCGCCGAGTGCACCATGATGAACGAGTCTTCGTTCGTTCCGAGCGTTCCCGCGTTGAACGTCGGACTGTTGATGACGAAGACCTGGGGCATCGAGATTTGAAGCGCGTCACTGGCCGCCTTCGTGATGCTGTAGATGCGCGGGAACTGCCGGTCGCTGACTTTGACCGCATGACCCAAAAGCTGGTGCTTGCCCATCTGCTTGAACAAGCGCACGCTCGCCTCGACCGCGAGCGCGACCGGCCGGGTGTTCTCGAAGGCGATCCGCGACTGTCGATCGAACGTGTACGTGTACTCGTGGCCGGTCGTCTCGGTGCCGCCGCCGGCGCGCTCCGTTCTTTTTCGTGCGACGAAGCCGTCGAAGTCCAGTCGGGGTGCTTGCGCCATGGGCTTAGCGTAAGCAGCGCACCCCCGATCCGCAATTCGCGGCCGTCCGGCCGGACTACTGCTTCTTGATGCCGCCGCTGACAAATCGGACCTCGGTCGGCGCCGGTTGCAGGGCCTCTGCGGCGACGATCGCCACTGCGGTGGCGATCGCCACACCGACCCCGGCGAGGCCCCAGGCGGCCCAGGGCACGCCCGTGCGGTCGCTGGCGGGCTCGGCCTCCGGCGACCAGGTCCACGGCATCGACGTGCTCGACGCGCGCCAGGCGAACGCTGGGCCGCAACGGTCTTTGTCGCACGTCGCCACGCGCACGACCCCCTGGGCGGCACCGCCAAACGCCGCCACCCATGTTTCGCAACGGACGTGACGCGCGTCGATCGCGTCCGTCGACGCCCCGGCGGCCTCGGACGGCCTGTGGGCTCGGGCCACATCGTCGACGGAGCAACCGAGCGCGCCGGGCGCGTCCACCCACACCGACGAGCTACCGGCGGGGGCCTCGATCCACCCGGCCCAGATGGGAGCGCCCCCCCACTTGGCGACCAGGGTGTGGACCCCGGCGCGCGTCGCGACCACGTCGCTGGGCGCGCGGGCTCCGTCGAGCCAGAGCTCCGCATCGTCGGGCGAGAGCGGCGAAAACGCGACCGCGACGGTCGCCGGTTGGGGGTGGCGTGCCGACGCCACCTCCCCGACCCCGGGAACACGCCCGCCGTCGATCGCTTCCGCGCGCAGCCAGGCCGTCTCGGCCGCTTCCGGATCGGCCGGTGGAACGTGCCGCCACTGCGTTGCGCGCGCGCGCATCACTTCGGCCATGAGCCAGGCTGCTTGCGGCAGCTCCGGGTGTGCCCGCAGGGTCGACTCGGCCGACGAGAGGGTGCGATCCACGCCGTCGCGGTCGCGCGCTGCAATGGCGTCGCGGGCGCCGTCGAGCAGCGCCTCCACCGCATCGCCGGGCCGCACGTCGACCTCCAACGCTTTCGCCGCCGCTTTCGCGGGGGCGGCGAGCTTCACTCCGTGGGCCCGCCCCCAGCTCGACAGGGCGCGCGCCTGCTCGGCGTCGGGCGGTTCCGGGTCCATCCACACGAGCGTCGCCGGCGCGTCCATCTAGTGCAGCCTCCGCTCCGCCCCTCCGGCGTGGACTTGGCTGCAATGCCTTCGGGGCTCCGCTCCGGCTGACGCGATTGAACGAACTTCACCCGGGGGGAGCGCGGCCGCTCCCCCCGGAGACCCCCCAGCCGTGGGCCGCGGCGCGGGCGGGCTGCAACGAGAAACCGCCGGGACGCCCGAATCGCCAAGGGAAGAATCCTGGAAAATTTGGCTCATGCAGACCTGGCGTCCCTGCGGTCGAATCATCTTTGCCCGCTCTCAGCGGGGCGGCTTCGCGGCCGCCTTTCTTGCTCCCTTTTCCTCTTCGATCGCGGCGATCACTTTGTCGACGTGCCCGTCGACTTTCACGCTTCGCCAGGCGCGGGCGATCTTGCCGCCAGGAGCGATGAGGAAGGTCGAGCGGATCACGCCCTGTACTTTCTTTCCGTACATCGTCTTTTCTCCCCACGCTCCGTAGGCGCGATGGACCTCGAGATCGGGATCGCTAAGGAGTGGAATGGCGATCCCGCACTTCTCTTTGAACCCCGTGTGCGACTTGGCCGAGTCCTTCGATACGCCCACGACGTCTGCGCCCAGCTTTGCGAGGCGGGCCGCGGCTGCCGTGAAGGCCTGGCCCTCGCGCGTGCACCCGGGCGTATTGTCCTTCGGATAGAAATAGACGACGAGCCACCGGTCCGCGTAGTCCCGGAGCGCGATCCGGTCCCCTGCGTCGCTCTCCAGATCGAATCTCGGCGCCGCGGCGCCTTCTTGAACGGCCATGACCGCCGATTCTAAGAGGCTGTCCTACAGTCGTCACGACCGATTTGATCGCAAATCGCAAACGCGCGGTGCGCGGGCCGCGTGTCGACTCCGCGCATCTGATACGATGATTATCAGAGGAACGTGCAAATCAACTTCGGCGGCCGCGAGATTGCGCTCAAGCTCGTGTACTACGGGCCCGCGCTCAGTGGGAAGACCACCAACCTACGCTCGCTCCACCATCTCACCACCGAGGGGTCGCGCGGGCGGCTGATGACCCTCGAGACGAAGGACGACCGCACGCTCTTCTTCGACATGCTGCCGCTCACCTTGCGGGCAGAGACGGAGCGCGGCGCTCCGCCGGGGATGACGTTGCGGATCAAGATCTTCACGGTCCCGGGTCAAGTGCTGCACGCCTCGACGCGGAGACTCGTGTTGCAAGGGGCCGACGGCGTGGTCTTCGTCGCGGACTCGCAGATCAGCGAGACCGAGCACAACGCGGCGTCGTTTCTCGATCTCCGGCAGAATCTCAAAGAGCTCGGCCTGAGCGTCAAACAGCTCCCGATCGTGATTCAGTTCAATAAGCGCGACCTCGACAAGGTGCGCTCCGATGAAGAGATCGACGTGCTGGCGCGGAGGGGACGCGAGCCGGTGTTCAAAGCGAGCGCCGTGGCCGGTCCGGGGGTGCTCGAGACATTCTTCGGGCTGCTTTATCTCACGTGGACGAAGCTCGATCGCGATCATCAGCTGGCGAAGATGCTCGGTATCGGCTCGAGCGAGTTGCTCCCGATGGCGGCCCGCCAGCTCGGTGTCGCCGCCGCCGTGCCCACGCTCCTCGCATCGTGTGTCGGCGGCAACCTCGACCGGCATCTCCAGGTGCTCGCGTGACGCCGATGGGCGGCGGAGCCGGCCCGCTCCCCGTCGCGGTCGAAGATCTGGTCCTCGACGCAAGGATCCGCATCGAAGACCTGGTGGCCCGCGACGGGCTCGAGGAGCTTTGCCTGAGCTTTCAGGCCCTCTTCGGTATTCCGGTCCGCATTTACTCGACCGAGGGCGCCCTTCTCGCGGACGCGGCCGGTGAGCACGAGCTATGTGCCTATGTGAACACGACCACCGGTGGGCGCAAGGCCTGCGAGGCCACGGTGAGCGCGGTCAAGGCGCGCGATCCCGGCGAAGCCGGCGACGTGACACACCCGTGCTTCACGGGAGCGGCGTACCGCGTGCTCGGCCTCGAGTACGACGGGCGACGGATCGGACGGCTCGTGATGGGACCCTTCCTCCCGGCGAATGTCACCGATCCGCCCGCGTCGCTCTTGGGAGTCGACCCCGGCGTCGCGAAGGACCGCGCGCAGGCGCTCCTCGCGAAGATGCCGCGCGCAAAAGCAGAGACGGTGACGCGCATGGCCACCCACTTGAAGGCTGCGCTCGACCTCATCTTGTTCGCCGGCCACAAGGCACACGTTACCAGCACGATGCATCTGGCGAGCGTGCGCGAGAGCTATCGGCAGCTCGAGGACAAGACGGCGAAGCTGCAGGAGGCCTTCGATCGGCTCAAGGAGCTCGACCGGCTCAAGTCGGCCTTTCTTGCGACGGTGAGTCACGAGCTTCGGACACCGCTGACGTCGATCATCGGGTACAGCGAGATGCTCGTCGAGGGGCTCGCGGGGGAGATGAAGGCCGAGCAGGCCGAGTTCGTGAAGACCATTCACGAAAAGGGGCAGCAACTCCTGTCCCTGATCTCGGGCTTGCTCGACCTGGGCAAGCTCGAGAGCGGAACGATGAGGATGGTGATGGGAACGGTGCGCATCGACGAAGTGCTCGACGAGGTGGCGTCGACGCTGAGGCCGACGGCCCGCAAGAAGGACGTGCGGATCGAGGTCGAAGCACCGGCCGACCTGCCGGACCTCTACGGCGACGCGGAGCGGTTGCGCCAAGTCTTTTTGAATCTCGTCGAGAACGGCATCAAGTTCACGCCGCCCGGCGGCTCGGTGACGTTGCGCGCGCGCTCGGGGCAAGGGCACGACGGCGGAAGCCAAGACGAGGAAGGGCTCGCGCTCCTCGCGCCGGCGCGTACGAACCTCGAAGTCCGCGTGAGCGACACCGGGATCGGCATCCCGGCGCGGGAGCGCGCGAAGGTCTTCGACGCATTCTACCAAGTCGATTCGTCGAGCACCCGCGAGTACGGCGGAACGGGGTTGGGTCTCTCGATCGTCAAACGGCTGGTTGTCGCCCACTCGGGTACCGTTCGCATCGAAGACAATCGCCCGAGGGGGACGGTGTTCGTCGTCTCGCTGCCGCAGCAGGGCCCGGCGGCGGTGGCAGAGGAGCCGCGTCTGTCATAAGCCCGGATGCAACGATGAATGAGACGGGGCGTATCGCCATGCTCGCCCGCATACTCGGGGCCGGCACCGAGGGTTCTCGGGCGGGTGTGGAGGTAGGTATCGGCGACGACGCCGCCGTGCTCCGGACGGATCCGGGTGCGGCGCGGCTCGTGTGGACGATCGACGAGCAGGTTGAAGAGGTGCACTTTCGGCGGGGTCTTGTCTCGTGGCGCGACGTCGGGTGGCGCAGCTTCATGGCGGCTGCGAGCGACATCGCGGCCATGGGGGCTGCTCCCTGGTGCGCGCTCGCGGCCATCGTCCTCCCCGACGATCTCGACGACGAGGCTCTCGCGGAGATCGGGCGAGGACAGCGTGATGCGGCCGAAGCGATCGGGGCGCCTGTGGTGGGCGGCAACCTGGCACGTGGAAAGATGCTGTCGATCGCGACCACGCTGCTCGGGAAGTGCGAGCGCGCAGTGGAACGTGGCTGCGCCCGTGCAGGCGACGGGGTGTGGCTGGCGGGTCGGGTCGGGCTTGCGGCCGCGGGGCTAAAGGCCCTCGAACGGAGTGTCGCCGACGGCAGCTGGCTCGAGGCGGCGGTGCAGGCGTGGCGCAGGCCGCGAGCCCTCGTGGCGGAGGGGCTGCGGATGGCCGCTGTGGCGCACGCCGCGGTAGACGTGTCGGACGGACTCGCGCGCGACGCCGGTCACATGGCCGACGCGAGCGGCGTTTCAATCGTGTTCGACGAAGCGGCGCTGCTGGCGGACGCGGAGCTCACCGCTGCGGCGGGCGCGCTAGGGGAGAGCGCCCTCGACCTCGCGCTCCATGGCGGCGAGGACTACGCGCTGGTTGTCGCCAGCAGTCAGGCCATTCCAGGCTTCCGGCGGATCGGCGAGGTGCGAAGGGGAAGTGGGTTTCGGTTGCGCGGTGCGGGTGGCGAGCGTGTGATCGAAGCGGGGGGTTTTGATCATTTCTGTGCAGCCTGCGCTGCGCCCCTCCGGCGTGGCCTTGGTTGGACGCACTTGGGGGCTCCGCTCCGGCTGACGCGATTGGAGCTCACGCGACTGAACGAATTTCACACGGGGGGAGCGCGGCCGCTCCCCCCGACCCCCCAGCCGTAGTCGTCTTGTGCAGCCTGCGCTGCGCCCCTCCGGCGTGGCCTTGGTTGGACGCACTTGGGGGCTCCGCTTGGCGATCGAAGGTTCGACCATGGCGTTTATGGTCCCACGATAAATGGGCAGTTCGATTGAACGACGGAACGCGGTGAGTACGATCCAGACGGCCGGCCGGGGACTGGATTCCCTGAGTGGGCTATACGTCGGTCGTGAGTCGTCGCTCCTGGATGCTCGTGGGGCTGGTCGGGGCTGCGGCTTGCGCGCACGCCGTGAAGTCGTCGGTGTCGAACGACACGGTGCTGCCCGCCGAGGACGGGGGCGTCGTGCAGAGCGGGACGTCGCCCGGTAGCGCAGCCCCTCCGCAGGGGTCGAGCGGCGGCACGATCGTCATCCCGGCGGCTGTCCCGCCCATGGATGCGGGCGAGGGCGGCCCAGGCGACGGCTCGGCCGCGCTCTCGGAGAACAAGTCGGGAACGTGTGCGTCCGGTCGGTCGTGCGATCCAACGTGCGACGAGCTCGTCGAAGACGGCGCGCACGAATACATCGAGCAGCACCCCGATGACGGGTCGCAGATCCCGGCCAAGGCGGTCGCCACCCTTGCGCCGCTCTTCAGTGCCGCGGCGGCCGCGACCGGCGGGCCTTGCATCGTGGAGCCTCCCGACGGCTCGCTCTTTCCCAACAACTGGCTGCGCCCGCGGATTCGCTTCACTCCCGCGAGCGCGACGCAAACGATTTTCCAGATTCGCATCCACGCCGATCGGCAAATGAACGATCTGGTCGTTTATACGAAGAGCAAGACTTGGGAGATTCCCGCGGACATCTGGAAAGCCATCGCCGGATCGACGTGGGGCGAAGACGTCACCGTGACGGTCAGCGCGGTCGCGGCGACCGGAGGCACGCCGACGAGCTCGTCGGTGAAGTTCCAGATCGCGCCCGCGTTCGCGAACGGCACCATCATTTACTGGGCGGCTGTCGGTTCGTCCTGGACGCCACCCTCCCCGCAGTCGTGGCTCGAGAGCTTCAGCGTCGGCGACGAGAACGTCGCCACGGCGCTCACGGTGTCCCAGGTGCAATGGAAGCAAGCGCGCGCGGAGAACGGAGCCCTTCAAACGAGAGGCGCGTCGAAAGGCGCGGCCGCGTGCATCGGCTGTCACGTCGCCGTGCCCGATCGCAGCTCGGTGACGTTCGTCGAGACGTATCCGTGGGATGGCGTCACCGCCATGGTCGACCCGAACGACACCGGCAAGCTTCCCCCTTGGCTGACGCCGGGCGGCGCCGAGGCCCTGAGCATGCCATGGCTCGGAATGATGACGTTCTCACCCCACGTGTGGAACGAACTCGCCCAGCACATCGTCGTGGCGTCGTTCCAGGACGAGAGCACTTTCAATGCGGCCGCATTTGACGGCGGACCGGCCGCGGCGCCGATCGCGCCTTGGGGGTACCAGGGGGGCAATACGTGGGATACGTCCGCCAAGTCGCAGCTCGGCTGGATCGACCTGTCGACGACCGCGCCGCCGATCGCGCCCACCGATGGAGGCACGATCAGCGGCGATCAGCTCTCGCTCGGCATGGCGGCCAACTATGGAACGACCTGGGGCATCATCGCGCGGACGGGAGACACGTCCGGGGTGGCTTCGCCCGCATGGGCGCACGGGGGCGACACGATCGTGTACGCGTCGACGAAGGCCTCGATGAGCGGCCGGCTCGCTTTGGGCACCGCCGACCTTTGGTCGGTGCCGTTCGCAGGCGGCATGGGCGGCGCCGCGGCCCCCATCAAGGGCGCGTCCGATCCGGCGTGGAACGAGTACTACCCCGCGTTTTCACCCGATGACCAATTCATCGCGTTCAACCGTTCGCCGGTCGCCGACAACATGTATTACGACACGAAGGCGCAGGTGTACGTGATTCCCGCAGCAGGCGGAACACCCGTCCGCCTCGTCGCCAACGATCCACCGGCGTGCACGGGCGTCGTGAGCCCGGGCATCAACAACAGCTGGCCGAAGTGGTCGCCCGAGTATCCGAAATGCGGCGGCAAGACCTACTACTGGCTGATCTTCTCTTCGTCTCGCAACCAGGTGCCGTTCGGTCCCAAGAGCAACGTGCAAAACGAGAGCACGTCGCACCTTTACCTCTCGTCGCTGGTCGTCGATGCGGCGGGCTCGCTGACCACCACGCCCGGCATCTTCATCTGGAACCAGCACACGACCGCGACGCTCGCGGGGTTCGCCGGTCAGCCGCAGAGCAACCACACGCCGCAGTGGGAGCCGATCGATCTGCCGCCGCCACCGCCCCCCCCGCCGCCTCCGCCTCCGCCTCCGCCTCCCCCGATGTAGCGCGCGAACTCGACAATGAATGTCACTCGAGCCCGCTGAACCCGCGACGATACAGGCCCGCCTCGAGGTCCTTCTCGAGCGCAATCGGGTCGTGAGCGACGATGACGTGCACGTCCGCAGGCAACCGAGCGAAGGCCCGCAGTTGGGCCGCGACGGCGGGTCGGTCTTCCTTCATGAGCAGGGTGGCCAGCCCTGGGCGGCCGATTTGTCGCGTGATGTTCTCGGACGACCAGGCGATGTCACCCACGAAAAGGAAGCGCACGCCGCTCGCGAGCTCGACGTACAAGAGTTGAGAGCCGACGCTGTGACCGGGAGCCTTTTGCAGCACGACGCCGGGTGCCAGCGCGTAGAGGCCTTGGTAGGAGAGGGGATCGAGGCTCGCGAGCGCGCCCGGTGGAAAGTCGCCGCGCTCTAGGGAGGGCCCGTTCCACTGTTCGGTGGTCATGCGTACTTTCTTCGCGATGGCCGCAAAATCGGGGGCGCTGGCAACGCCCCCGACGTGGTCCACGTGCTCGTGCGTGAACACGATCGCACTCGCCTTGCGCATCGCCACTTGCACCCGGCCGAACGCGGCGACGTCCATCTTGCTGCCCGGTAGCTTCTTCGCAGCCTCGGGACTCATCGCCGTGTCGATGACGATGGAGTGGTCCGGCCACATCACGCGGTGCGAAAGCAGCACCATCGGGTGCATGTGAAATCCATCGCCCGCGACGACGAGCGTTTGTGGGAAGGCAAACTCGCCCACCTTCTCCACTTCGATGCCCTGGGGAAGCGGCCCCGAAGCCGTTGCGGCGCGATGGAGCGCATCGACGTCGATGGAGTACTCGCTGCCGGCAGCTGCCGCTGTGTCCAGCAAGAAATGCTTGGAGACGAGGAGCAACGCGATGATGGCCAGCACGACCCACGGCCAGCGTCGTTTCTTGCGCATGGGGGCGGGCTCTAGCATCGCCCCGCCCGCTATGGTGGCGCGATCCGACGGACGAGTGCCGCTCGGCACAAGTTCTGCGGTTGATTGCCAGGCCGAACGCCGCCAGCAAAACCGGCGGACCGCACTAGAACTGACACGCCGACGGCAGCTTGACGCTCGTCAGCAGCTGCCGGACCTGGGCGAACTCGGGCGCCGTTCCCTGGGGCCCGACCTGCTTCACGAAGAGGTCGCACTGAACCGCGGCCGCGTTGAGCTGAAACGCCTCGGGGGACTGTCCCATCTGCTTGGCTTGCGAGCGCATGGCGGCGCAGCACGCCGCGAGCTTCGACTGGTTCGGTGTCACCGCCGGGCCAACCCACTTCTTCGGGGGGCTCGCCGCCTCCGCCGCGGCGTCGCCGGCGTCCGTCGCTTCCGTCAACGGCGCGATCTCGGTCACCGTCGGCGCGCTCGGGGGCGGAGGTGGCTCGGCGTCTTCCACTGCGACGGGCTGCTTCTTCGGGCAGCCCGGCAGGAGGAGAGAGAGCGATGCCATGAGACCCAGAATGTGCAGCCGGCGGCGAACGATCACGCGGTTCATCGACCGGCGAGCGTACAGGGATCTCCGCAGACGGGGCAATGTTGCTTGCCCGGCGGGCGAGCGGAGGTCAATGCATTCGAGCGAACACTATCCCTTCGCTCATCTGCGCGGTCGCCCGGTCGACGAGCTCGATGGCGCGCTCTCGGTGCCCGCCATCGTTCGGTGCCGCGCGATCGAGTGACCCGCGCGCTCTCCGGAGGTGCGCGCGGACGACTCAGCTCCGGCGCGGGGAGTCCTTCGCGCCGGCGTGCGGACCCTGTCCTTTTGGCTTGGCGCTCAGCGCGATCCGCTTTCGCACGAGATCCACTTCGAGCACGTGCACGTGAATCGTATCGCCCACTTTGACCACTTCGTGCGGATCACGCACGAATCGGGAGGCCAGCTGCGAGACGTGGACAAGGCCGTCCTGATGCACCCCGACGTCGACGAACGCGCCGAAGGCGGTCACGTTCGTGACGACTCCTTGGAGATCCATTCCCGGAGCGAGGTCCTCGAGCTTGCGGACGTCGTCGCGAAACGCGGGCGCCTCGAATGCGCTGCGCGGATCCCGACCCGGCCTCACCAGCTCGGCCTGTATGTCCTCCAAGGTTGGCCCGCCGACGTCGGCGGAGGCGTAGTTCGACCACGGTATATTCGCGATCGCTTCGGCTCGGCCGATGAGGTCCGTCAGCGCGACGTTCGCGTCCGCGGCAATGCGGGCTACCAGCGCATAGCGCTCCGGGTGGACGCCGCTCGCGTCGAGCGGATTCGCTCCGCCGCGGATCCGGACGAATCCCGCGCACTGCTCGAAGGCCTTCGGTCCCAGGCCGGGTACGTCGAGCAATTGTTGGCGTGTTCGGAAGGCGCCCCTGTTTTCGCGGTGAGCGACGACGCGCTTGGCGAGCGCGTCGCCCAAGCCCGCGACGTGCGACAAGAGAAGGGCGCTCGCCGTGTTGAGCTCCACGCCGACCGCGTTGACGCAGCTCTCGACCACTTCGTCGAGCTTTCGCTTGAGCGTGGGCTGGTGCACGTCGTGCTGGTACTGGCCGACGCCGATCGCCTTCGGGTCGATCTTCACGAGCTCCGCGAGTGGATCCTGGAGGCGGCGGGCGATCGATATGGCTCCGCGGACGGTCAAGTCGAGATCCGGGTGTTCCTCGCGCGCGACGTCGCTTGCAGAGTAGACGCTGGCGCCCGATTCGCTCACCATGACGACGAGCGCGCTCGAGCCCGCGCCCTTGACGACGCTTCTGCAGAAATCCGCGGTCTCTCGTCCGTGTGTCCCGTTGCCGACCGCGATGGCGAACGGAGAATGTTTGCCGAGGAGTGCGAGCAGCGTCTGGCGGGCGCGCGCCAACGCGTCGTCGCCGGACACCAGGTGGAAGACCGTGTGGAAGACGAGCTTGCCCGTGTCGTCGACCACCGCGCACTTGCAGCCGGTGCGCTGTCCCGGGTCGACGCCGACGACCACCTTGCGTCCGAGGGCGGGCGCAAGGAGGAGCCGGCGAAGGTTCTCGGCGAAGACGACCACGGCGTCTCTGTCGGCTGAGACTTTCATCTCGCCGAGCACTTCTCCCTCGATGCTCGGGCAGAGAAGCCTGGCGACGGCGTCTTCAATCGCCGCCGCGAGCTCCCCGGCGAACGGCGAGGCGGGCCTATGCTTGGCGAAGATCGCGATGCGAGCCCCGATGGCCTCCTTGTCGACGTCGATCGACATGCGAAGAACTCCTTCTTCGGTGCCCCGGCGGATGGCGAGGAAGCGGTGCGAAGGAATGGATCGCGCCTTCTCCTGGAAGTCGTAGTAGGCCTCGAACTTGGTCGGCTGGCTTACTTTGCTCTTCACGGCCCTGCTGACGAGGAGCCCGTCCTTCTTGAAGACGTCGCGGACGAAGGCCCGCACCTCGCTTCGGTCGGCGATCGTCTCGGCGACGATGTCGCGCGCTCCGGCAAGCGCGCTCGTCGCGTCGGGTGCTCCTTTCCCCGGGTCGATGAACGGGGCGACGACCGCTTGCATCGCGCCCATCGCCGACTGCTCGAGAATTCGTCTCGCGAGAGGCTCGAGGCCGCGCTCCCTGGCGATTGCCGCCCGCGTGCGGCGCTTGGGCTTGAAGGGCAGGTACGCGTCTTCCAGGGCGGCCTTGACCCAGGAGCCCTCGAGCTTCGCCCGGAGCTCGGGCGTCAACTTTCCTTGCGATTCGATCTCCGAAAGGATGGCGCGCCGTCGCGCGTCGAGCTCCGTGAGGTAGGCGGATCGCTCTTCGACGCCGCGAATCTGCAATTCGTCGAGGCCGCCGGTTTGTTCTTTGCGATAGCGGGCGATAAAGGGCACCGTGGCCCCTTCTGCCAGAAGACGGATGACCGACCGGACCCCCGCGAGCGGGAGCTGGGACTCGTCGGCGATGCGCGGTGCGGAGTCGAACATGGTGGAGCGACGGCGCTACCGCGCTTCGGCGCACTCGCTCCGATAGCTACAGTTGGGATTTCCGCTGCTTGGTGGGTTGCTCGTCGGGCGCAAAGCCTCTCGCGCGCGGCGGCGGAACACTGCGCGGGCGCTGCCTCAGCGTCTGGTAGCGCTCATAGGCACCGAGAAGGTCCTTTTCTTCCGGCGACAGGCGACCTTTGCGGCTCGCCGACCAGAGCTCGACGGCGTCGATCACGTCGCCGAGAGCGTTCAAGAATTTGCGGGCGGTCATGTGGCTCCCTTGGGTCCATTCTATACGCGCGGGCCCTCACGCGCGATCCGACGCGATCCGTCGTGCCGCGTGGTCACCGCCTACGAGCACCCCATCGAGTTGCCGCAGTTGAGGCATTTGTAGCAGGCGCCGTTTCGCACCGTGATATGCCCGCATACGTCGCAGACCGGTGCGTCGCCCATCATGGTGTCGAGCTGCGCGTCGAGCGGCGAGGCGCCAGCGCTATCACCGAGCGTCTCGCTCATCGCCGCGCTGCGTGCGAGCGCCTCACGCGTGTGCGGCAGCGGCGCGCTGTCCATCGAGCGCGCCTGCGGGGGCTGCGTGGGCGACAGCAAATGAACCGGCGTCGTGTCCACCGGCGCCGAGTCCTCAGGCTTGATGTGCGCCAGGTCGTGCCGATGCAAGTACTCGACGCCGAGCGTGCGGAAAATGAAGTCGACGATCGAAGTCGCGAACTTCACGTACGGGTGCCCCTCGACCGGTCCCTGCGGCTCGAAGCGCGTGAAGGTGAACTGATCGACGTAGGTCTGGAGCGGCACGCCATATTGAAGGCCGACGCTGACGCTCATCGCAAAGCAGTTCATCAGCGACCGGAAGGCGGCCCCTTCCTTGTGCATGTCGATGAAGATTTCGCCGAGCTGACCGTCGTCGTATTCGCCGGTTCGAAGGAATATCTTGTGCCCGCCGACGCGAGCCTCTTGCGTGAAGCCGTGCCGCTTCTTCGGCAGCCGCGCGCGCTGCCCGTACAGTCGCGTGTTCGGCGCGATCGGGAGCGTGAGCTGCTGCGTCGCCTCGGTCGTTAGCGGCATGGGGGCGAGCAGGGGCTCGCGCTTTTCCTTGGTCTTTTCGTCGCCGGTCGACGAGAGCGGCTGGCTCGCCTTGCATCCGTCGCGGTAGAGGGCGACCGCTTTGAGCCCGAGCCGCCACCCCTGCTCGTAAATCGACTGCACTTCGTCGACGGTCGCGTCGTTCGGCAAGTTGACGGTCTTCGAGATGGCGCCGCTCAAGAACGGCTGGACGGCCGCCATCATCCGAACGTGCGACATCGCAGCGAGAAATCGCTGGCCGTGCTTGCCGCAACGGTTCGCGCAATCGAACACCGGGTAGTGCTCCGTCCGAAGGTGCGGCGCCCCCTCGATCGTCATGCGACCGATGATCGCGTCTTGCGCCTCGTCGATCTGGGCCCTCGAGAAGCCCATGTGCTCGAGGAGGGAGAACCCCTTGCGCGACCGCACGTCTTTGGTCGCGCCCAACCGCTCGTACGCCGCCTCGCCGAGCACCCACGCCGCAAACGAGCCGTCGAGGTCGAACACCCCGCGGATCGCACCCTCGACTTTGTCGAGCTCTCCGTCGGTGAGTCCCTTTTCTCGGAGCGTGCGCCGGTTCACGTGGGGCGCGCCGAGAAGCGTATTGCTACCGGAGATGTAGGCCACGATCTCCTGAGCTTCTCGCTCCGTGTACCCGAGGCGGCGCAGCGCGCGAGGTACGGTCTGGTTGACGATCTTGAAGTATCCGCCACCGGCGAGCTTCTTGAACTTCACGAGCGCGAAGTCCGGCTCGATGCCCGTCGTGTCACAGTCCATGAGCAGGCCGATCGTGCCCGTCGGAGCGAGCACCGTCGCCTGCGCGTTGCGATAGCCGTGCGTCTCGCCGAGGCGCACCGCCGCGTCCCAGTCGTCGCACGCCGCGCGGTAGAGCTCGACCGGCGTGGCGTCGCGGTCGATGTCGTAGGCCGCGTCGCGGTGCATCCGCATGACGCGAAGCATCGGTTCTCGGTTCTTCGCGTAGCCCTCGAACGGTGACTTCGAAGCGGCCATCTCGGCGCTCGTCTTATACGCCTGTCCGCACATGATCGCCGTCAGCGCTGCTGCGATCGCGCGCCCGTCGCGGCTATCGTACGGGACCCCGAGCGACATCAGAAGGCTGCCGAGGTTCGCGTAGCCGAGGCCCAAGGGGCGGTAGTCGTGGCTGTTGTGCGCGATGCTCGCGGTGGGATAGCTCGAAAGATCGACGAGGATCTCCTGCGCGATGAAGAAGATGCGGCACGCGTGGCGATAGCCATCGACGTCAAACGTGCTGTCCTCGCGAAGAAACTTCGTGAGGTTCACGCTCGAGAGGTTGCACGCCGTATCGTCGAGGAACATGTACTCGGAGCACGGATTGGAGGCATTGATGCGCCCCGAGTTCGGGCAGGTATGCCAGCGGTTGATCGTCGAGTCGTACTGCACTCCAGGGTCGGCGCACCCCCACGCTGCCTCTGCGATCTTGCGCCAGAGGTCCTTCGCCTCGTAGGTGTCGCAGACTTCGCCGGTCGTGCGAAATCGCGTTTGCCACTTGCCGCCGGCAAGCACCGCGCGCACGAACTCGTCGGTGACGCGCACGCTGTTGTTCGAGTTCTGCCCGCTGATGGTGTGGTACGCGTCGCCGTTGAAGTCGGCGGCGTAGCCGGCGGCGATGAGCGCGTGCGCCTTTTTCTCTTCGCGTACTTTCCATTCGACGAAGTCCGCGATCTCGGGGTGATCCACGTCGAGGCAAACCATCTTGGCCGCGCGCCGCGTCGTGCCGCCGCTCTTGGTCGCCCCCGCCGCACGATCGAAGACTTCGAGAAATGACATGAGCCCCGACGACGTGCCGCCTCCGGAGAGCTTTTCTTGTTTGCCGCGGATGGTGCTGAAGTTCGACCCCGTGCCCGACCCGTACTTGAAAAGGCGCGCCTCGGACTTCACCAGGTCGTAAATCGACATCAGGTCGTCTTTGACCGCCTGGATGAAGCACGCGGAGCACTGCGGGCGCTCGTAGGCGACCTCGGTCTCGGCGACGCCGGCGGCGTCGAAGTCCCATGCCCAATTGCCGCCCGAGCCGGCGATGCCGTACTCGTGCCAGAGCCCGAGGTTGAACCATACGGGCGAGTTGAAGGCGCCGTGCTGGTTCACCAGCAAGAAGGCAAGCTCGGCCTCGAAGGCGTCGGCGTCCGCTTTGGTGGCGAAGTAGCCGCCAAAGTCGTCGGCGGCTCGGCGAATCGTGTGCGCGAGGCGGTGCACGACCTGGCGAACGCTCGTTTCCCCCTTGTCCTTGTCGCCGTGGAGCCCTGCCTTGCGGAAGTACTTCGAGATGAGGATGTCGGTCGCCAGCTGACTCCAACTCGCGGGAACTTCGGCCCCGTCCATCTTGAAGACGACGCTTCCGTCCTGGTTCGTGATCGTGCTCGAGCGGCGCTCGTAGACGACGGCGTCAAGGGGGTCGGCTCCCGCCGTGGAGAAGCGGCGCTCGATGCGGACGCCGAGTGGGGCGGCGGCGGGTTTGGCGCCGCTCGCCCGCTTCCCGCTCTTATCGCGCGTGTGCGTTCGGCTCGCCGTCACGTTCTCCTTGTCTACCTTGTCCGCCGCCTTGTGCTCGTTGCGCGCCTTCAGGTGTGTCGCCCCGTTCCCGCCAAAGTCGGTCGAGTATGCCATGATCAGCCTCCACGCGCGTTCCTCTGAACTAACTGTCTAGCCCTGACCCCGCATCCGTTCAGTCACGCACAAAATGCCTCCTCGTTCACGCGGCCTCGCTGGCTGCGTGTGCAACCTTCTCCCCCGGAGCTCTACCGTGTAGGACCCTTTCCCCCCCTACGCCACGAGACCCCGACGCCGCTTTCGGCGACGGGCAGGGAACG
>Ga0265313_10000027_pt1 | contig 133281 bp, 122 predicted proteins | sample 4123metaG_FD_203122 | JGI IMG/M metagenome (GOLD analysis project Ga0265313, IMG submission 203122) | Rhizosphere microbial communities from Carex aquatilis grown in University of Washington, Seatle, WA, United States - 4-1-23 metaG | ecosystem: Host-associated > Plants > Roots > Rhizosphere... | reverse complement strand
CGGCCGCCGGCACCACAGACGATGAACCCGTTCCTGCCGCCGCTAGATCAGGCCACGCAAATGCAATAGTCTCTCTATGACGCTGGTACAAAATATCCGTCAGGCCAGTCAGGCCGGCTTTTTTGCAGGCTGTTGCCCGTGAGCTTCCAAACCCGTCATTGAAGAACTCGATCGACAATGGAAATAAGATGCCAGCTTAATTCTTTTGCTCTATCTCACACCAACGCGTCAGTAATTGGAACGACAATATTCGAATGATAGAACAAAGAAATCTTGCGTTCCCGTTTCAGGATCCGCCGGCGCCAGGACAAGTCATCGAGGTTGCGGCCGGCATCCTTTGGGCTCGCCTGCCACTGCCGTACAGGCTCAATCATATCAATATCTATTTCATCGACGATGGCGACGGCTGGGCGATACTTGATACGGGAATTGGCGACGACGCCACGCGGGCCGCCTGGGAAGCCCTGGTGGCGGGACCCTTGCGTGGCAGGCGCCTGACCCGCCTCATCGTAACGCACCATCATCCCGACCATATCGGCCTGGCAGGATGGTTATGCGAGAAATTCGGTCTGCCGTTGCTGACCAGCCAGACGTCCTATCTGGGCTGCCTGAATATCTCGTTGAGCCCGGAGGCATTCGGTGCAAAAGCGTATCGCGAATTTTACCAGCGGCACGGTCTCGGTGCGGCAACAACAGAAATTGTCTCAACGCTGGGCCATGATTATCTGAAGAAAGTGACTGCGTTGCCGCTCAGCTTCAATCGCTTGGTCGCGGGCGATTCGCTCAATATCGGTGGCCGCACGTTTTCGGTGCTTACGGGTGACGGCCATGCGCCAGAGCAGGTCATGTTGTACTGCGTTGACGAGAAATTGTTCCTAGCCGCCGATCAGGTGCTTGCCAGAATTTCGCCCAATGTCAGTGTCTGGGCCGTTGAACCGGAGGGCGATCCCCTCGGGCTCTATCTCCGGTCGCTGCGAGCCATCAAGGCGACATTGAGCGAAGACGCGATGGTTTTGCCTGGTCATCAGCTTCCCTTTAAGGGGCTTCCGATTCGAATTGGTGAACTTATTGACCATCACAGAGCGCGCTGCGCAATCATCGCCGAGGCGTGTCGTGAGTCACCGAAGTCGGCAGCCGATTTGTTGCCTGTCTTGTTCAATCGTCAGTTGGATCCTCATCAGACAAGCTTCGCTTTCAGCGAAATTCTGGCCCATGTCAATTACATGATGAGAAAAGACGAATTGGCTTGGGCAGAATCCAAACACGGTGTCCGACGAATGCTGACGGTGTAAAGGCGCGCAAGCCTTCGCCTCATCGAATCTCGATCCCTCGCATTGGCGGGGCACTAGTCTCGAGCGCATGCGTAACGTCGGAATGGGCTCTAACGATATGAGCTTCCATTTGCGAGGCTGCGACGTCGGCGTTTCGAGCTAACAACGCATTGACAATTGCGGTGTGCTCTTTCCAGACCCGGGTCGAAACAACTCTTTGCTGCAGGACTGTGCCCATGGCCCGGCGCAGGTGTTGCCAGTTCAGGCGCATGGCATCGACGATCAGCATATTTCCAGACAACTCATAAAGAAAAATATGGAAGTTCATGTCGGCTTCGATCATGCTGCGGATGTCTCGGCGCCGCGTCGCGGCCTTGCCGTCGGCGAGCAAGGTGCGGGCTCGCGCGATATCCTTGGTCTTGACTCTTGCGCAGGCGAGCCGCACCGCGAGCGGTTCTACCGCCGCGCGAAATTCGAACAAGGAATGAAAGAAGCCTTGGTCGACCGGCGCGACGGCGAGACCCCGGCGTCCGGCCGATCGCACGAAGCCCTGCGACTTCAAGACCAGCAATGCATTGTGAACAGGCTGCCGCGAAACCTTCAATCGGTCCGCAACCACGGCCTGCGTAAGCCGTTCACCCGGCTTTAAGGTGCCGTCGCAAATTGCGTCGAGCAGCGTCGTGTAGGCCTGATCGGCCAGGGTCGTCGGATTGATGAGCGCTTCCACAGACATGCCCTCGAAATTCAATGAGCTCGCGGCGTTGCATCGGACGGAATACGGTATACAATAATGGCAATCAAAAATATACCAGGGAAGGGAGCTCATGCCGCCGCCAATTCGGATTTTGCTCGCCAAGGTCGGCCTCGACGGACATGACCGCGGCGTGAAGGTTGTGGCTCGCGCGCTACGTGATGCCGGCATGGATGTCATTTACACCGGTCTGCACAGAACGCCGGACGAAGTCGTCACGGCGGCAATCCAGGAAGATGCGGACATTCTTGGTGTCAGCCTGCTGTCCGGCGTGCAAATGACCGTATTCCCGAAGATCTTCGCACGCCTGAAACAGGAAGGCGCCGACGACATGATTGTCGTCGCCGGCGGCGTTATGCCCGACGAAGACGTTGCTGCGCTCAAGGAGATGGGCGTGAGCGAAGTGCTTTTGCAAGATACGCCACCGGAAAAAATCGTGGCGCGCCTGCGTGAGCTTGTCGAACAACGGGGCGCGCGATAACCGGGATGGAATCGTGGTCCTATCCAGCGTCCTACGACGAAGCCTATTTCCCAAACTCGTCGAGCCGCTATTGGTTTCCCAAGCGCGAGACCATGCCGTCCGCGCAACGCGAAACGTTGATACTGGAACGCCTTAAGGCGGTGTGTGCGCATGCCTATGCGCATGCGCCGTTCTATCGCCGCAAGTGGAACGAAGCCGGCTTCCATCCGTCCCATCTCAAATCACTTGAGGATTTCGAATCGAAGGTTCCGGTAGTCGAGAAAAAGGACTTGCGCGTCTCGCAAGAGCGGGCACCGCCCTATGGCGATTATCTCTGCGTTCCCGAGTCCGAGATCTTTCATATCCATGGAACAAGCGGGACCACGGGCCGGCCGACTGCTTTCGCGATAGGGCGCAATGATTGGCGTACGATCGCCAATGCACATGCCCGGATCATGTGGGCGATGGGTTTGCGCCCGGGCGACACAATCTGCGTTGCCGCGATCTTCTCCCTGTACATGGGAAGCTGGGGTGCGCTTGCGGGGGCCGAGCGTCTCGGCGCACGCTGTTTTCCGTTCGGCGCCGGCGTATCCGGGATGTCGGCGCGATGCGCCCATTGGCTGAACATGATCAAGCCGACTGCGTTTTACGGCACGCCCACCTACGCGTTGCACCTCGCGCAAGTTGCCGAGGAGGAAAGACTGAATGTTCGCGATTTCAACATCAGAATCATGTTCTTTTCGGGTGAGCCCGGCGCCTCAATCCCAGGCGTGCGCGATAAGATCGAGGCATTGTACGGCGCGAAAGTGTTCGACTGCGGCTCGATGGCCGAGATGTCGCCATGGATGAATGTGGCCGGTACGGCCGAAACGTCGGGCATGCTGTGCTGGCAGGATGTGGTCTATACCGAAGTCTGCTCGGCGGACTCGATGACTCGGGTGCCTTATGGTTCGCGTGGCACGCCTGTCTATACTCATCTCGAACGCACATCGCAGCCGATGATCCGGCTGCTATCCGGAGACCTCACGCTCTGGACCGACGATCCTAATCCTTGCGGCCGCACCTATCCCCGCCTGCCCAATGGCATCTTCGGACGAATCGACGACATGTTCACGATCCGCGGCGAGAACGTATATCCAAGCGAAATCGACGCCGCGCTTAACGAACTCGCCAATTATGGCGGCGAGCATCGGATTTTGGTCAGCCGCGAGACGACCATGGACGAACTGTTGCTGCGCGTCGAAGCGGACACGCTTACCTTCCAGAAGGGAGCCGATGCGATTGCCGGATTTCGCGGGGAGGTCGAGCGCAAACTGCAGAACGTGCTCGGCCTGAGGACTCTGGTTGAAGTCGCCGAGCCCAATTCTATTACGCGAACCGATTTCAAGGCGCGTCGCGTGGTCGACGACCGCAAGGTTTTTGCGGATATGCATGCGCAGATCGAGAAATCATAACGTGCTCGGCAAATTGTCATCAATCGATCTGGTGGAGCGGATCAAGGCCGGCGAGCCGGCCGCGATCGCGAGATTGATTTCGCGGGCCGAGCATGGCTATCCGGAGGCCCGCGAGGCTCTCGCCAGGATCTATAAACTTGCTGGCCGCGCTCATGTCGTCGGTGTGACCGGCGTGCCCGGCAGCGGCAAATCGACCCTCGTTGCCAAGCTCACCGAGCATATCCGCGCCAAAGGCGGCAAGGTCGGGGTGATTGCAATTGATCCTTCTAGTCCTTATTCAGGCGGCGCAATTCTCGGCGACCGTATCCGGATGAGCGAAATGGCCTCGGATCCCGGGGTCTATATCCGCTCCATGGCAAGTCATGGTGCGACCGGAGGCATGGCGCATACGACCCTGGACACGGTCGATATCCTCGACGTTGCCGGCTTTGACACGATTATCATCGAAACAGTCGGCGTGGGCCAAGACGAGGTGGAAATCGTAAAAGCCTCGCACACGACCATTGTCGTTTCGGCCCCGGGTCTCGGAGACGAGGTTCAAGCCATCAAGGCCGGGATTCTTGAGATTGCCGACATCCATGTCGTGTCAAAATGCGACCGCAGCGACGCCAATCGAACGGTCGTCGATCTCAAGCAGATGCTGATGCTGGGATTGAAGGCCCAAAGGCCGGCCTGGGCCGTCCCGGTGATCGGGACCAGCGCAATTTCGGGCGTCGGTTTCGATGAGTTGTCTACGGCGATCGATAAGCATCGGGCCGTCGCAGTCGAAACCCCGCTCGGCCGCAGCCGCGAGCTTGCGATCGCAAAATTCCGCCTGCGCAAAACCGCCGAGAACATGCTGCTGCGCCGCTTCTCGGAGGCGATTGTCAAGGAGGACGCTGCGCTGGCGACGCGCCTGCAGCGGCGCGAAACCGACCCCTACTCGATCGCCGTCGAATTTCTCGAACAGGCCAACCTCAGTGATTCTCAGGGAGCGCGTCGTGAACCGGATGCTCGATCCAAAATCGCTTGAAAAACTAGCGAATGAAACGAATGAATGGGAGCGTAATGAAGTCGCGACGTTCTTGCGAAAGCAAGCCGAGCGCCGCGAGCAGTTCTTTACGACCGGGGATGTGCCGGTCAAGCGCGTCTATACCGCGGCCGACATTGCGGATGTCCCACTGGAAGACATCGGTTTGCCGGGTCGCTATCCGTTCACGCGCGGCCCTTACCCGACGATGTACCGCAGCCGGCATTGGACGATGCGGCAGATCGCCGGATTCGGTACCGGTGAAGACACCAATAGGCGTTTCAAATATCTGATCAAGCAGGGTCAAACCGGGCTATCGACTGATTTCGATATGCCGACGCTGATGGGTTACGACAGCGATCATCCGATGAGCGATGGCGAGGTTGGCCGCGAAGGCGTCGCGGTCGATACCCTTGCCGATATGGAGGCGCTCTACGACGGCATCGATCTGGAAAACATCTCGGTGTCCATGACGATCAATCCGTCAGCCTGGATCTTGCTGGCAATGTATGTCGCGATGGCGAAGAAGCGCGGGCTAGACCTGAACAAGCTGTCCGGCACGATTCAAGCCGACATCCTCAAGGAATACATGGCACAGAAGGAATATTGCTTTCCGATCGGGCCGTCGGTGCGCATCTGCCGCGATTGCATTACTTACTGCGCCGAGAACATGCGGCGCTACAATCCGATCAATATTTCAGGGTACCACATCTCGGAAGCCGGCGCCTCGCCGTTGCAGGAGGCCGCCTTCACCTTGGCCAACGGCATCGTCTACGTAGAGGAGGTGCTCAAGACGGGAATGGACGTCGACAAATTCGCTCCGCGCCTGGCGTTCTATTTTGTCAGCCAAGGCGACTTCTTCGAAGAGATCGCCAAATTCCGCGCCGCACGACGCGCTTGGGCGAAGATCATGAAAACGCGGTTTGGCGCGAAGAACCCGGATTCGATGCGGTTGCGCTTCCACTGCCAGACTGCAGCAGCGACACTGACCAAGCCGCAATATCAGATCAACATTGTCCGTACCGCCTTGCAGGCGCTGTCAGCAGTCCTTGGCGGTTGTCAGTCGCTGCATACTAACGGTTATGATGAGGCATTCGCCATTCCCACTGAGGATGCGATGCGGATGGCGTTGCGGACGCAACAAATCATCGCGGAGGAAATCAATGTGTCGAACGTGGTCGATCCGCTGGGTGGGTCTTATTTTATCGAAAGCCTCACAAGCGAATATGAAAAGCGGATATTCGACATCCTCGATCATGTCGACAACAGCGGCGGCGCCATCAAATTGATCGAGGAAGGCTGGTTTCAGAAGCAAATTGCGGACTTCTCGTACGAGATCGCGTTGCGCAAACAAAATGGTGAAAAGCCGGTCATCGGCGTCAACCGCTTTGTCGATGAGGAGGAGACCCACGACATCGAGACCCACCCTTACGACCCGAAAACCGCCGAGCGGCAGATTACCCGCACCAAACGGGTACGCGCCACGCGCGACGCGTCAAAACATCGGATGCTCATGGAAAAGCTGGTGGCGACCGCGAGCGACGACAAGCAGAACATCATGCCGGTCACCATTGAAGCCGTTGAAAATGGTGCAACCATGGGCGAGATTGTCGATGCCTTGAAGAAGCTGTGGGGGACGTATCGCGAAACTCCGGTTTTCTGACCGCGAGCCTCATTCGGATTTTGTGCCGCTCTTGTCTCTCGTGAATTGCGACTGGATCATCCAATTCTTGAGCGGCCGGCTTATCCTCGGAGTCTGAAATGCCGCTTTACAGTTTGCGAGGAGATAAGCCGGACATGGCGCCGCTCGACCGTTGCTATGTGGCCGAGACCGCCATCGTAATCGGAAAGGTCCGGATAAAATCAGGCGCAAGTATCTGGTTTGGCGCCGTCTTGCGGGGTGACAATGAGTGGATCGAGATCGGTGAGCGCACCAATATCCAGGACAGTTGCACGCTTCATACCGATCCAGGTTACCCGCTCAAAGTGGGCCGTGGCTGCACGATTGGGCACAATGCAATTCTTCACGGCTGTTCAGTAGGCAATAATACGCTGATCGGTATGGGAGCGATTCTTCTCAATGGTGCAAGGGTTGGATCCAATTGTGTGGTCGGTGCGGGGGCACTTGTTGGCGAAAGAAAAGAGGTGCCGGATAACACGATCTTTGTCGGTTCGCCCGCCCGTAAGCTTCGCGACAATGACGACACGACAATTAAATTGATCGAGCAGTCGGCGGAGATCTATTTTCAACGTTGGCAGACCTACGTGTCAGCTTTAAAGCGTATTCGCACACCTGCAGCGCGCGCGAAGCGATAAAGCCGGGGCTCGGTATCACCGGCTTCCGCGCTCTCCAATCGGCAAATAGGCTGAAACTTACCGGATGGCGCGCTGTGCGCCACCGTCGACTGGCAGCGTCAAACCGGTGACGTAAGAGGCGCGCGGCGAAAGCAGCAGCGCGACGACAGAGGCTATTTCTTGCGGCTCGCCGACTCGGCCGAGTGGAATCTCCCTGGTGAGATCCTGAATCGACTTGTCAGATGCCACGATGTCCAGCCGCGGAGTCCTGACCAAGCCGGGACAAATTGTGTTGATACGAATATTATCTGATCCGAGTTCGATCGACAGTGTTTTCGCGAGACCGATGACACCATTCCAGGTCGCGACCGAAAGACCGAAGCCGGCTAATGGTTGCAGTGCGGAAAGGGCGGTTACATTGACGATACTGCCGCCGCGGGTCTTCATTGCCGGAACGACGCCGCGGATCATGCGCACGACGCTCATTAGGTTTTGCTCGACCGCGCGAGCCCAACGTAAGTCGTCAAATCCCAACGCATCCCCGAGCGGCGGCGCGCCATCGTTGTTGACCAGCATGTCCACCGCCTTGAAGCGCTCTGCCGCGGCCTTGATAATATCGTTGCAGCCATCATTGGTACGAATGTCACCAATGACGGTATGAATCTCGGCCCCCGTTTCCTTGCGCAGGCGGTCGGCCGCTTCCTCAAGCGGAAGCTGCTTTCTTGCGCTGATGAGCAGCTCGGCACCTTCCTCGGCCAGTAGATGCGCAATTGCGTAGCCGATACCCTGGCTAGCGCCGTTTACGATGGCGGTTTTGCCTTTGATACCAAGGTCCATTGCTGGCCGACCCGTTTGGCTAGACACGCCGCCGATTGCTTAGGTTCTTGAGGGGGCGGGTATCTTCTTGTCCTGGACGATCTTTGCCAGCGGCCCTTTTTGGATTTTTCCGGTCGGGGTTCGCGGCAAATCCGCCATGATTTCCAGCATTTCCGGCAGCTTGTAGGTGGCGATCTTCGGTTTTAGAAACGCGATCATTTCTTCGAAGGTGAAGGTGTGGCCTGCCTTCGGGACGACGCAGGCGCAGGTCCGCTCTCCCAGCCGCGGATCAGGAATGCCGATCACCGCAGCGTCAAGAACCTTTTCGTGCTGGTAAAGCACTTCCTCGATCTCGCGCGGGTAGATGTTGGCGCCACCGCGTATGATCATTTCCTTCTTGCGTCCGGCGATCCGCAAATAGCCTTTCTCGGTAAACAACCCAAGATCGCCGGTATGAAACCAGCCGTCAGCTGTGAAGGCTCGCTTATTGGCGTCGGGATTGTTGTAATAGCCGATCGTCACCGATGGGCCGAATGTGAGTATCTCGCCAATCTCGTTCGGCGCGCAATCAGAGCCGTCGTCTTTGACGACCTTAATACCCATCTCCGGGACCGGCCTTCCCACCGTGCCGCCCACTTCGGCTGGATCGTCGGTCAATGTTGTGTGAGCTTGCGTGCCACACTCAAGCATGCCGTACATTTCGAGAAGATGGCCGCTCATTCGTCGCTGGACGTCGCGGATCACTTCAATCGGGCAGGAAGCGCCGCCGGTCATGATGACTTCAAGCGAACTCAGATCGTAGCCATCAAAGTTAGGGACATTGAGCAAGGAAACCAAATGAGCCGGCGCGCAACAGAAATGCGTGACCTTCTCGCGCTGGATGATATCGAGTGCAATCTCAGCCTTGAATGTATCCATCAGAATCGCTGAAGCGCCGGCATAGGTCGCCTGGAGGATATTGAACAAGCCCCAGTTCAGGCCGACCGGAAGAAATATCAGCATCACGCTCTTGTCGGTTATGCGCTGGCCGCGATTGAGAAATCTCAACGCACAATTCGTCGTGTTGTGCAGGTGCAGAACGGCTTTCGGATCTCCGGTTGTTCCGGACGTGAACGCTGTGCGCGCAAAATCGCTGCCACGCGGGCGAACGGCGCGCAGCGCAGCCTCGTCGACCTCAGGCGGGCTCCTTGAATCGAGAAAGGAGCGTAAATCGAAGAGATTTGGCGGGACCCTCGATCCCACCGGCATGATGTGCTTCAGCTTCGGCACGCGTGACCGCATTCCATCGACCATCGCAAGATGGTCGAATCCGCGGAATTCGGTTGGGCAAATTAACGCGGCAGCCCCTGTGAATCCGAGAATGAATTCGACTTCGCGACTGCGAAAATCGCTGTGAAACTGACAAAATGGGACCCCGGCGAGCATTGCTGCATTGATGGCGACGGCAAATTCGGTCCAATTCGGCAACTGAATGGCGATGACGTCATCCCCCGTCAGTCCCAGCTTGACGAGATGACTCGCCAGCAAACGACTGCGCTCCCAGTATTCCTTGGCGGTCAGCCGGACCCGAAAGTCCGCGAGTGCCAGTTTATCCGGCTGCTCGCGAGCAAAGTTTTCGAGCTCTTCATTGCTCGTTGTCTCGACCCAGTATCCGGCATCGACAAAAGCGCGAGCGCGCTCGGGTGGAATCGTAAATTCGTCAACCTGCATTGCAATCACACTGCCGTTGCGACAGACTGAGCGCCCAGTCAGGATTGAATTGCAGCATCGATGGATGGGGCTGTCAAGAAACCGGTAAATCCGACCTTCAGGCCAGCCGCTTTAAAGCGGCGTCCGGCGTCGACGCGGGTTTTGGTCGCTGGTCCGCCGGCGTCGAAGCGTGAGGTCCGCAGTACAGTCAAGGATCGTGATCTAATTGCGCAGCGCCAACACCAGCTTGTCCAGGCGGCAATCTCGGTTTTCATCAAGAAGGGTTTTCACCGGGCGAGCGTACGCGACATCGGCCGCGCCGCCGGCCTGACTCAAGGAACGATCTACAACTATATTCGCTCGAAGAACGACATCCTCTATCTCGCCTGTGACGAGATGATCAGCGCTTACCAGACTGCGGTATTTCGCGCGATGGCTGAGGTTGATGATCCGCTGCTGCGGCTGCGCGAAGCGGTTCGTGCGACAACGGAAGTCATCGCAACGCACCAAGAATACATTCTGCTGGTCTATCGTTCGAGCCACGAGCTCGATAAGAAATCGCGGCGTGCGATCGTCTCGCGCATTGCAGCTCATATCGATGCGTTTGAACGGCTGGTCGTGGCGGCCACTCAGGATCGGGTTCTTCCGCACCAGACCTGCCGCCTGATCGCGAACATTTTCACCTTTTTGCCAACGATGTTTGCGCTGCGCCGCTGGGACCTCAAACGAGTGCCATTTGCCGAAGGTGAGGCCGCAGACCTCTTGGTAGAATTCATGATCGGCAGTCTAGCGTCGGGCTTTCCCGCGCACCCGAAGACAGCATCTCAAGCTGCCAAAGATATCCGGACCAACAAAGCAACAGTGAGGGAGGTACAAAATGAAAATGAAAAGTCAGCTGAGAGTTATGGTCGCCGCCGCGGCCCTGTGTCTGCTCCCCGTTAGCGTTTACGCACAACAGGGTGTCACGTCCGACGAAATTCTGATTGGTTCGTTTGGAAGCCTGTCGGGGCCATCGGCCTTCGTTGGCTTGCCCGGGCGCGACGGCACCAATCTCGCGGTAAAGGAAATCAATGCAGCGGGCGGCGTCAACGGCCGCAAGATCCGGCTAATCTTTGAAGACGACGGAAATTCTCCCACTCGCGCTTTGGCCGCGGCGAAGAAACTCGTCGAGCAAGACAAGGTCTTCGCGTTGTTTTCGATCGGCGGAAGCAATCCAACGTCGGGAACTCTGGCCTATGTCAAGGAGAAGGGCGTGGTGATGTATGTGTCCTTCGCGTCCGCTCCTGGGGTGACCTTCCCATTCGACAAGCATCTGTTCCGTGGCGGCACGACGGAAAGCGCCCGTTACGGCGAGCTCTACGCCGAGTTCATGGTGGACTACCTCAAGGCCAAGAAAATCGCCTTGATCAGTGGCCGCGACGAATATGCCAAGAACGAGGCCGACTACGTCACGCGTCAGCTGAAGGATAGCTTCGGGACCGCGCCGGTGGCGCGGGCCGATTTCAATCCGGGCGACAAGGATTTCACCCCGCAATTGCTGCAGATTAAGGGGGCAAACCCTGACGTTATCGCCATCCTGGGTTATCCGGCGGAAGCGATCATCATTTTGCGCCAGGCACGCGAGCTCGGACTCGACCAGCGGTTCTTTGTCGGCGCGACGATGGTTGAGGAATCCGTGGCGAAGAATGCCGGCGCCGCGGCGGAAGGCATCACTGGGTTCACGCTGCTTCCGCTGCTTCCGACATCACAGGATCCAGGGATGGTGGCCTGGCTCGCCAAGTGGAAAAAGGAATATCCGAACGCGCCAGCCGGCCGTCCGAACTTGTTCGACGTCCTCGGATACAACGACATGTATGTGTTCGCGCAAGGCCTGCGTAATGCAGGGCCTTCGCCGACGACCGACAGCCTTATCGCGGGATTGGAGCAGATCAAAGACTATCGCGTCGGTCCCACGGCCAATCCGATCACCTTCACCGACAAATACCACATCGGAAATCTGCGGCTGCAGCCGAAGATCGTGAAGAACGGCGCCTGGGAAAACGTTGATTGGGAGAGCAAGCGCGAAAGCGCCATTCTTCAGCGCTATAAATAGCCGCGCCGTCTGCCGATTGAACGAAACCGTCTAGGGCGACCGGCGTCATGACCGTCACGATTGCATTGCAGCTGCTTTTCTCCGGGCTGAGCATCGGGGCTGTCTACGCGCTGGTCGCCCTGGCGATTGTCATTCCTTACAAAGCATCCGGCGTTCTCAATTTCGGCCAAGGCGAAGTTGTCACGCTCGGCGCTTATATTGCGTTGGTCTTCACCCAATGGGGCGTTGACTATTGGCTGGTGCTGCTCGGAACGCTGGTGGTTTCGGCGTTGTTCGGCCTCATCTTCGAACGCGTCGCCATCCGGCCGATCGTCCGCGCTCCCGAATTTACCATCGTCATAGCAACATTCGCGGTCGGCCTGATAATCCGGGGCGCAATTCGCCTGTATTGGGAGGACAATGAATATTCGTTAAGTTCGCCATTCAACATGCCGCCGCTCAATCTTGGCGGCGTTCGCCTCAACGCGAATTTCATCTGGATTCTCGTTTGCACCGCATTCGTAAGCGGCTCATCGGCGCTGTTCTTCAAATACACGCGATTTGGCAAGGCGATGCGCGCGGTGTCGCAGAACCGTGCGGCGGCCAGGCTGATGGGGATCGTTGTCGAGCACGTGTACATGACAGCATGGGCAATCTCGACTGCGATTGGCGCCGTCGCAGGTTTGCTGATGGCGCCGGTCACCGGCATTAATCCGGAGATTGGCAACATTCTTCTCAAAGCCATCGTCGGTGCCGTCATCGGGGGTTTCACAAGCCTCAGCGGCGCCCTGGTTGGTGGGCTCGTGGTGGGTGTGATCGAGACCTTCTCCGGCGTTTTCATTGGCGGGACTTTCAAACACATCGCGCCGTTCGTGGTCTTGATTGTCGTTCTGCTGGTGCGTCCTTATGGTTTCTTTGGCCGAGCGCAGGTGCGACGTGTTTAGTCCAATGTCCCGGCAGCACGCGATGTTGGTGATCGTGCTCGCCGCGCTGGCGGTTGTGCCGTTTTTCCTGACGTCTTACTGGGTCTATCTGACCAATCTTTTCCTCATTAATGCGATCGTCGCCGTGGGCCTCAATATTCTCACGGGCAACGCCGGTCAGATCTCGCTCTGTCAATCCTCGTTCATGGCGATCGGCGCCTATACCACCGCTGTGCTGTCGGCTCGATATGGCTTGCCTTACTGGCTGACCCTTCCGGCGGCGATGGCGGTCGCCGGCGGTACCGGGGCGCTGCTTGGCTATCCGGCGCGGCGGCTCTCCGATATCTACCTTGCGCTCGCGACTTTCGGTTTCCTCGAGATTTTCCAAGTCGTGATCGAAGAGTTTTCCGATCTGACCGGCGGCGTTCGCGGCATCAGCATCGGCAGGCCGAGCCTGTTTGGGGTCACGTTGAAATCGGATCTTAGCCTCTACTGCCTGGTGCTCGCCGCCGCCGTAATCATGATCTGGGTCGCGTCCAATCTCATGCGTTCGCGCTTCGGCCGCGCGTTCAACGCGGTGCGGCAAAGCCCTTACGCGGCGCAAGCGCTCGGAATCTCGATCGGCCGGGTCAAGCTCATCACCTTTGCCCTGTCAGCGGTTTTTGCCGCAGTCGGCGGCAGTCTGATGGCGGTGGTCGTCGGCTTCATTGATCCGCTTGAGTTCAACGTGATCGCTTCGCTTCGCCAGATCACCTTCATCGTCGTGGGCGGATTGGGCTCGATTGCCGGCTCGGTCATCGGCGCGTTGGTTCTGACCGCGCTTCCCGAGCTTCTGCGCGGCGTCAAGGAGTATGTGGGGATCATCTATGCCATCATCCTGCTTGGCTTCCTGCTGTTCATGCCCGGTGGACTGATCACGATTTGGGCGATCATTCGCGACCGTATCTGGCGTAAGCCGGTGAAAATCGAGGGAGCCAATCGTGCCGCTTCTCTCGATTGAGCAGCTTCAGGTCGAATTCGGCGGAATTCGCGCCGTAAATCAGGTGAGCCTGTCGCTGGAGGCCGGAGAAATCCGCGGCCTGATTGGTCCCAATGGCGCCGGCAAAACGTCGATCATCAACGCGATCACGGGGATGGTCCCGACCCGGGCCGGCCGGGTTCTGTTCGAAAATCGCGATATTACGTCTTTCGCTCCGCACGACGTCAGCCGCTGCGGCGTCGGCCGTACCTTCCAGCATGCCGAAATCTTTCCTGACGACAGCGTACTCGACAATGTGCGCATTGGAGTCGATCATCATTCGCAGGTCGGCTTCCTTCAGGCGGCGTTCGGGCTGCCGGCGGCGCGCAAAGCGGAGTCCGAGACGCGGTCTATAGCCATCGGCTTGCTTGAGGCCTTTGCGCTCGCTCCATGGCACGGTCAGCGTGCCGGCGATCTTCCGTTTGGATTGCTGAAGCGGCTGGATATCGCCCGCGCTTTTGCAACCCGTCCGAAGCTCTTGCTGCTGGATGAGCCGACATCGGGAATGAGCGAGGCCGAGTCGAAACTCGTCGTCGACCAGATCGTGGCGCTAAGCCGCCAGTATGGCACCGCCCTGATGGTCATCGAGCACAATATGCGCGTGATCATGCAACTTGCCGAGCGGATTACGGTGCTGCAAAGCGGCATGGTGCTGTTCGAGGGAACGCCGGCGGAGGTGCAATCCAATCACAAGGTCATCGATGCGTATCTCGGCGAGGAGATGACCGATGCTTGAGGTTTCCAATGTCGTATCCGGCTATGGCCGGGCCGATGTGCTGCGGTCGATTTCAATGAAAGTCGAAACCGGCAGCATTGTCGGAATTCTCGGCGGCAATGGTGCGGGCAAGACGACGCTGCTGCAAACGATCTCCGGCCTTGTGCCGCTGCGCCAAGGCAGCATCCGTTTCAACGGCGAGGACATCGGCCGGATGCGGGCTGAGGCTGTCGTCGGCATGGGCCTCGTCCATGTGCCGCAAGGGCGCATGCTGTTTCCGGAAATGACCGTCTCCGAAAATCTGGAGATGGGCGGCTTTCTCGACCGCGACCGCGGGCATTTCAACCGCGAGATCGAAAAGGTCTATGCAATGTTCCCGATCCTTCGCGAGCGCGGTACACAACCGGCGGCGTATCTTTCCGGCGGGGAGCAGCAGATGCTCGCCATCGGCCGCGCCCTGATGTCGTCGCCGAAATTCCTGACGCTCGACGAGCCCTCGCTGGGTCTCGGGCCGCGCATCTTCGACGACATTCTTGCAACAATCCAAACAATCAATCGGGCCGGTGTGTCGGTGATCATCGCCGAGCAAAATGCGCGCAAGGTGTTTCGCACAGCGCACTATTGCTATGTGATCGAGAATGGAACGATTGCGCTCCACGGCCCAAGTGAAGACCTCGCCCGTGATGAACGGGTCCGCAAAGTCTATCTAGGCAACCACACTCCGGTAGGAACATGAAGAAAATTGACGTGCATTCGCATTGGGGCACCAAGCGTGGCTATCCGCTTCGCACTGCGGCTCAACTTGAGCAGCAGCGCATAACCTGGAACTCGGACCCCAAATACGCGACCGAACAGGAAATGTGCGACTACTTTCGCAAGGCCGACGTCAGGGCAATTCTCGACCTGCATTTTCCGAAGTACATGCCGTTCGAGGAAATGCGCGTCTACAATGATTACAGCTTCGAGGTGCAGCGCAGTCATCCCGATGTGATCTTGGGGCACTGGATTCACATCGATCCGCGCACCGGTCAGCAAGGCCTTAACGAGCTTCGGCGCTGCGTCGACAACGCACCCGGCTTCGTCGGCCTTGGCGTATCCGGATCCGGCACGGTGCCGGCGAGTGATGAGAACTGGTTTCCGTTTTACAAGCTCTGCATCGAAGCGAAAGTACCTGTGCTTGTCTTCGTCGGCATGACCGGGCATGGCGCAGGACTGGTCGGCGGCGGGGGCGTGTTGCTTGACGACTGTCACCCGCGCCATCTGGACTATGTCGCCGCGAAATTTCCCGGCCTGACGCTCGTCGCGGCCCGCCCGGGTTGGCCTTGGCAGGATGAAACCAATGCCGTTCTGCTTCACAAGCGCAACGTCTGGTATGAGGTGCATGGCTGGTCGCCAAAGTATTTCACGCCGTCGCTCAAGCGCGAAATCTCGCGCCGCCTGAAGGACCGTGTGATGTTCGGCGCCGACTATCCGCTATTTACCTATGAACGCCTCGAGAGCGATTGGCGTGAAGAAGGTTATTCCGAAGAGGTCCTCGAGCAAGTCTTCTTCAAGAATGCGGAGCGTTTCTTCGCGTCGCTGGGCAAGCGATGAATCTCGAGCTCGCGGGAAAGGTAGCGATCGTTGGCGGCGCCAGCCAGGGCATTGGGTTTGGCATTGCGCGAACGCTCGCTTCGGAAGGCGCTAATGTCGTGATAACAGCCCGCCGCGAGGACAAGCTCGCCGAGGCCGCCGGTCGAATCCGCGCCGCATGCGGCAGCGAGGTGAGATACGTCGCCTCCGACGTGCGTAGCGCCGAAGACTGCAAGACGGTCGTTGCCGCGGCCGTTGCGGAGTTCGGCGCCGTCGACGTGCTTGTCAACAATGACGGTGCGCCGCCGCTTGGCGCGCTGGAATCCTTCGATGACGCTTCATGGGAGAAAGCTGTCACGCAAAACATGATGAGCGTCATACGCATGGTGCGAGAAGTCTTGCCGCACATGCGCAAGCGCGGCGCCGGCAGCATCATCAATATCACGGCGTTATCCGCAATTCAGCCGATCAATGGCTTCGGCCTGTCGGTCGCGACCTGGGCCGGCGTCATCGGGTACGCGAAGACCCTGTCGAATGAACTCGGGCCCGACAATATCCGCGTCAACACAATATGCCCGGGTTATATCGAGACCCCACGCCTTCAGCGGTCGATGGCGCAGGGCGGCGAGCCGGACGCGGTTCGGCAGAAGCGGGCAGCGCAAACGGCGCTTGGGCGAATCGGTGCAGTCGAGGAAGTCGCGAATGTCGTGACGTTTCTCGCCTCAGCCCGCGCCAGCTACGTGACCGGCACGACAATCCAGATCGATGGCGGAATGTTCAAGGCGGTACGATAGGGGACGGCCGATGTTCGATATTCGATGGAATGAGAAACAAGCGCTCGAATTTTACGGAAAGGGCTATTGGTCCAAGCGCACGTTCTACGACATTCTTTCGGACAAGGCGGCCGCTCACCCCGATCGCGAGGTTTTCAAGGATTCACGACGCGCGATAACCTACCGGCAGCTCAAGAACGAGGTCGAGCGTTGCGCGGAGATTTACCGGCGCAACGGCGTTGGCCGAGGCGACGTCGTCGCGGTGCAGATCGCAAATCGCATCGACTTCTGCGTGGTGGTTTATGCGCTCGAACTGGTCGGCGCCATCGCCAATAATCTCAATCCGGATTTCCGAGCCGTGGAGGTCGATTACATTCTGCGGTTTTCAAACGCCAAGGGCTATGTTTGCGCGAACGAATTCAAGAATTTCCATTACGTCCCGATGATCAGGGAGTTGCGGACGAAGCTTCCGAATCTCTCGATGATCGCGACCGTCGATGAAAGCCCGGAAGCAGGTGTCATTTCCATCAGGGACGAACTGGCGCGCGTCGCCCCGATTGATGAACGGCACCGGATCCGGATGGATTCGGACGAGGTCATGCGCATGGCCTTCACGTCCGGCACCACCGGAAACCCGAAAGGCGTCATGCATTCGTTCAATACGACACTGTGCACCAACGATGTCCTTAACAAGAATCTGGGCATGTCGCCGGACGACGTCATGCTCATTTTCATGCCGGTGGGATTGAACGCTGGCTATCTGAACACCATGCAGGTCATCCAGGCGGGAGCGCGCGGCGTGCTGATGGAGCGCTTTTCGCCACCCGCCGCGCTCGCGCTCATCCAGCAGGAGCGCGTCACTGTCATGCTGTCGCCGCCGGCCGGGCTAGTGATGATGATGCAGGTGCCGGACTTCGATTCCTACAACTTGAAGTCATTGCGAGTCGTGTTGACTGGCGGCGCGACCACCAGTGTCGAGACGCTTAAGGCTTTCGGAAAATCGGTGGGAGCCAAGATCGTCGACATCTATGGAATGCTGGAGTCCGGCTATCATACGCATACGCGTCTCGACGACGATTTCGACAAGGTGATCGGTACCGTCGGCCGCGTTGTCGAAATCATGGGATTGCGGATCGCGGACGAGCAAGGCCGGGACGTCAAGCCGGGTGAGGAGGGTGAAATTCTCGCTTTTGGCCCGAGCATCCATCTCGGCTACTTCAACAATCCCACCGCCAATTTCGATGCTTTCCTGCCGGACGGCTGGTTCCGCACCGGTGATCTCGGCCATATCGTCGATGAAAAAGGAAATGTTCGAATTTCGGGGCGGCGGAAAGAAATCATCAATCGAGGCGGTAAAAAGTACTTTCCGCGTGAAGTCGAAGAAATCCTCTTTCAACACCCAAAGGTCGTGAATGTCGCGATTGTCGGCGTGCCGGATCCGCGGCTCGGTGAGAAAAACTGCGTTTGCATCATCCCGAAGCCAGGCGCTTCGGTGGATCTCGCCGAAATCGTGACGTTTCTTAAAGGAAAGGTCGCCGACTACAAGCTACCGGAGCAACTCGTCATCCGGACCGAATTCCCGATGACTGCGACGGGAAAAATCAGGCGGGCGGTTCTTGCCGGTGAAGTCGGCAAAGCGCAGCAATGACGGGAATGTCTCGGTGTTGAAGGATCCACTGAAGCAGATTCGCCTCAATGAGGCGGCGGCACGGGAATTTTATGCGGTGGGGCACTGGTCGAATCGGACCTTCTACGACGTTCTAAAAGCGCGGGCGGCGAGTGACCCGGATCGCGAGGTCTTCAAGGATTCGCGGCATTCTCTGACCTATGCCGAGCTCAAGGCCAGGGTCGAGCGCTGCGCCGAATTCCTCAGGCGGCAGGGAATCGGCAGGGGCGATGTCGTCGCGGTCCAGCTCCCGAACCGAATTGAATTTCCGGTGCTGATGTTCTCGCTCGAACTGATTGGGGCCGTCGCAAACAACCTCAACCCGGATTTTCGGAGTGTCGAGGTCGAATACATCCTGCGCGTTTCGCAGGCCAAGGCCTATCTCTGCGCATCAAAGGATACGAAATTCGACTATCTGGCAATGATCGGCGCGTTGCGTCCAAAACTTCCGTCCTTGGACATTGTCATTCCGGTCGATAGCGAGAGCGGCGACGGCCCTTCGTTTGCTGAGGCGCTCAAAAGCGGTTTGCCGATCAGTGAGCGCGATCAGGTTCGTATGGCGCCCGACGAAGTCATGCGTCTCGCCTTTACCTCGGGGACGACCGGCAATCCGAAGGGCGTGATGCATTCGTTCAACACCACGCTGTGCACCGCGGAAGTAATGAACAAGAATATGAAGCTCACGAGCGCTGATGTTCTGCTCGTATTCATGCCGGTCGGGCTCAATTCCGGCTATATTCAATTGCTGCAGGTGGTCATGGCGGGCGCTCGGGCCGTTCTGATGGAGCGGTTTAATCCCGCCGCAGCACTTGCGATCATCCGGTCGGAACGTGTGACCGCCTTCGTCTCGCCGCCTACTGCGCTGGTGATGCTCCTGCAAGTGCCGGATTTCGCGTCTTACAACCTCAATACGCTGCGTCTCATACGATCGGGGGGCGCGTCCGCCAGCGTCGAGACGTTGCGTGCGATCAAGGCAGCCGTTCCCGCTGCGATCATGAATTCGTACGGCATGCTCGAGACCGGCTTTCATGCTCACACGCGCCCCGACGACGACTTTGAAACGGTCGTCGGCACCGTCGGCCGCGTTCTTGACAATATGGGGTTGCGCATCGTCGATGATGCAGGCCGGGACGTGCCCTTCGGGGAAGAGGGGGAAATTCTCGCCTACGGCCCCAGCCTTCTGCTCGGCTATTTCAACCAGCCCGACGCGACTGCCGCGTCATTCACATCCGATGGGTGGTTCCGTACCGGCGATCTCGGGCAGTTCGTCGATCAAGCCGGGAATCTCCGGATATCCGGGCGCCGCAAGGAGATCATCAATCGCGCTGGCAAGAAGTACCTGCCGCGCGAGATCGAGGAATTGCTGTTTCAGCATCCAAAGGTCGTCGACGTTGCGGTGATCGGCATCCCCGATCCGCGGCTGGGCGAGCGCAATTGCGCATGCGTCATTGCAAAACCGGGCGCGACACTCGAGCTTCCGGAGCTTGTCGAGTTTCTGCGCGGCAAAGTGGCGGACTACAAGCTTCCCGAACAGCTTGTGCAAATGCGGGCATTTCCGTTGACGGCTACGGGGAAGGTCATGAGATCGGCCCTCGTCGCGGAAGTGTCCGGCGATTCGGGAGAAACCGGCCCGAAAAGCTAGCGCTGTGTGTTCTGATTAGTGAGCAATGCAATTGCCCTAAATCCCGTCGGGAAACTATTTCATGCTATGCTCGATCGGAGCGAGGTGTTCGAGCGAGGCGCGCTCTAACGCATAGGCGAGGCGGTAGGTGGTCAATGTGGTGCCGGCCTTGTCAAGACCGAGATCGGTAAGGCTCGCCAGGATGTCCGGCACCACTCTGGACAGTTCGTCATCGTCGTAGCTCTCGATCAAAATGGCGCCTGCCCGTGGAAAATTCGGGCTATCCCCTCCGACCGTGAAGGGCACGTCAGGAACATCGCGGTCTGATTCCAGTACGTGGGCGGCGACCGCGCCGGGTTCTTTGAGCAGCTTCGCCAAAGCTCGTTGCAGTGCGGGCGCTCGCAGATCGGCATGCTCATCCACGACCAGCGCAATTAAGGAACCGCCCAGTCCGCCGCCCAGCGTCAGGAGTCTCCGACAACTCATCCGCATGAAACCGCGGAATGACGGACGCATGGCGCGCGACCAAGCCGTCGGGTTTTCCAACAGCGAGCGGTAGGCGTCGCTTTTCAACACGGCGGTGTCGTCCAAAGAATATAACGTGAGGTAGTCAGGCAGCGGCCCGCCCGATTTCATATAGCGACGGGCGCTGGCCATTCCGGGAATGCAAAGACGTCCGACAACATGTTCACGCGTGTGCCAGGCGTTGTATTCTCGAATACGCGCTGTTTCGATGCCGTTCCAGAGTGCGAGGACGGCCCCGCCTGTCAAATCCAACATGGCTCAACCCCGGCACTCATATCGACGAACTAAGCGATCTTGTTGGTCAATTCAGCACGCGATTTGACATGGACGGTTGCCGCGTGATGTCGCAAACCAGTATACGTCTGTGACCGGATAACAAAACAAGCCAAGCAAAAGGTGGAGGAGACAATGTTTCGGCATTTCATGGGCAAAATTGTCCGCGCGACGTTAGTTTTGGCCGGCACGGCGGCGCTTCAGGTGGGGCCTGCTTTCGCGGCAGAGCCAGCCGCGCTCAATCCGCCGCAGAAGGTCAAGGTCGCCTATGTGCCGATCATGAAATTCGCGACAGCCTATGTCGCGGCCGATCGCGGCCTGTTCAAGAAATACGGCCTCGAGGTCGATATGGAGAAGGTCAAGTCAGGGACCGAAGCGATCGCCTTTCTGACGCAGGGCAGTGTCGATGTCGGCGGCATCGCCATCGTCACCTCGCTGTGGAATAGCTGGAATCGCGGTCTCGACATCCGCATCATCGCTCCGGGCGGGCTCGAGCCGATGAAGGGCAGTCCCACCAATCTGCTGCTGAGCACCAAATCGGCGGCTGCCGGCGTAAAGACGCTGGCCGATCTTAAGGGCAAGAAAGTCGGCGCCGCGGGTGGCCCCGGCAGCGGCGGCGAATACCTGGTGGCAAAGGCGCTCGAGCGCGCCAAGCTCACGATCCGTGACGTCAATCTCGTGAATGTCGGCAATCCAGACATCCCCGCGGCGCTGGCCGCCGGCTCGGTCGATGCCGCTCTCGCCGGTCCGCCCTATTCGGAGCAGTCGATCAAGTCAGGCGCCGCGACCGTGATTGCGACCGACCTGACACCCGGCCTGATGACGGTGGCCTTCGTCGGATCGGCCAAGTTCGTCACAGAGCGTCCGGAGGCAGCGGAACGGTTTGTGCTCGCGCTGACCGAAGCGGCTCGGCTGATGCAGGGCGACAATTATCTTTCGACGGAAAATCTCAACGCCTACCAGAAATACACCGCCTCGACGGCTGAGGCGCTGAAGGCGGCGCTTCCCGCGGTTTATGATCCTAACATGGACATCCCGGTCAACGGGCTGGCGGACGTGGAACGGGTCTACCGCGAGAATGGCCGCACCGACTACGACAAGCCGATCGACTTGGCCAAGATTGTTGATGAGCAGTTCGTCGACAAGGCACTTGCTGCCATCGGCAAAGCCAAGAACTGATGTGCCCCTTCAACTCGACCTGGGGCACGCGGAAGCGGCCTTTCCGTAGCGCCATAGGCAGTGACCATGGCTGATCGCGCGGTCGACGCCTCGCCGCCCAACACAGCGCCTAAGGCAGCGCCCAAGATCGAGACTCGCCATGTCTCGAAGGTTTACGATACGGCTGCCGGCCCGATGACGGCCGTGGACGATTTCAGCCTCGATGTCGCCGACGGCGAGTTTGTTTGTATCGTTGGGCCGTCCGGCTGCGGAAAATCCACTTACCTGCGGATGCTCGCCGGTCTCGATACCCATAGTTCAGGCACGATCTTGATCCGACCCGGCGAAGACCCGAAGAAGCCGCTCAACAGCGTCGTGTTCCAGGAATACGCGGTGTTTCCCTGGAAAACCGTGATCGAGAACGTCGCCTTCGGTCTGCAAATGCGGGGCTACGCCAAGGCAGAGCGGCTGCAGATCGCCGATTACTGGCTCGAGCGGGTGGGCTTGCGCAAATTCGCGCAATATTATCCGTACCAGATTTCCGGCGGCATGAAGCAGCGCGTCAGCATCATTCGCGCGCTTGCCAACGATCCCGAAGTCCTGCTGATGGACGAGCCGCTCGGCGCGCTTGACGCGCAGACGCGCATTGTCTTGCAGGACGAACTGCTGCGCATCTGGGAAGAGACGCGGAAAACCGTCGTCTATATTACGCATAGTCTGGATGAGGCCATCCTGCTCGGCGACCGTGTGATTCTGATGACGGCCCATCCCGGACGGCTGCTTGCGACCTTCAATATTGGCATCGAGCGGCCGCGCACGGTCGCGACCATGAACACGCCGGAGTTCACCGAGTTGCGCGGCGAAATCTGGGGCCAGCTCAGCCGCGAAGTAACGCGGGCGATGGAGATGCAGGCATGAGCGGGTCTGCCGGGAAAAGCCCGCAAGCCGCGGCCGGCCCGCTGGCAGCCGTGATGTTTCTTGGCGCGGCGGTGCTGCTGTGGAACGGCGTTCTCTATATCGCCGCACTGTGGGGTCGGTTCTGGTGGGTCGCGCTGCTCGGCAATTTCACGTTGATCGTGCTTGCCGCCGAGCGGATCGGGCGCAGTGTGCCTCCGGCGCACCGCAAGCTTTATGAGCGCACGCTCGCCTTCGGCTTTCCACTATTGGCGCTAATTGCGTGGCAATTGATCGTCGATGCCGGACTCCTGAGCCCGCTATGGTTTCCGCAGCCCACGAAGATTGCCAAGGCGCTGTGGGATACGGCCGTCAATTACGACCGCTTCTCGGAAACCAGCCTGATCGGGCGGCCATGGCTCATTCCATCGCGGTTTATGGAGGAAGGCTGGACCGGAGTCTGGAAGCTGTTTGCCGAGAGCCATGTCTGGGCCACACTGGGCCGTGTCGGCGCGGGCTTTGCCATCGGCGCCGTTCCGGGAATCCTGCTTGGCGTTGTGATGGGCGTCAACCGCACCGTCCGCCTGATGCTCGACACGACGCTTTCGGCAATCTATGTGCTGCCGAAGATCGCGATTTTCCCCATCGTCATGCTGTTGTTCGCCGATCCGTTCGGCGAAGGGCCGAAGATCGCGGTGGTGGCGCTGTCGGTATTCTTCCTGATGACGATCAACACCATGGCCGGCGTGCGCGACATCGATCCGGTCTTCCTGATGGCCGGTCGCAATTACGGGGCGCGGGGGTTCTCGCTGCTGCGTCACGTCATCATCCCGGCGGCGCTGCCGGTCATCTTTGCCGGGCTGCGGCTCGCGCTGGGCACCGCGCTCATTGTCATTATCTCGGTCGAGTTTCTGCGCGCCAAGCAAGGCGTCGGCTTCATGACCTTCTATTATTGGGAGGTGTTGAATCCGGAAAAAATGTATGCCGGCCTGGTGGTGGTCATGGTTCTGGGTGTTGTGCTCACCTATGGGCTGCAGGCGCTGCAACACCGGCTGATGCCGTGGCAACGCTGAACCCACCAGCAATGGCTTTGAGGTGTGCGTCATGAAGGTTGCGTTGATCACCGGCGGGGCAGGTTCGGTGGGATCGGCGACAGCCAGAATGCTGGCGCAAGATGGCTTTGCAATCGTTCTGGCAGATCTCGAAATCGATCGGGCGACGGCCATTTGCGACGAGATTCGACGCGATCATCACGTCGAAGCAGTGGCAAAATCGGTCGATCTCGCCGATTTTGGCTCGCTAAATCCGCTGATAGCCTCGATCCGCGAAAAGTTCGGCCGGCTCGATTGCCTGGTCAATAATGCCGGACGAACCGGTGCGTCGAAGATCGGTATCGTCGATGTGAACGAGTGGAACGCCATCTTCACGATCAATCTCACGGCGCCGATGTTGCTGTCCCAGGAGGCCTTGCCGTTGATGAGGGCCAGCGGCGGTGGGAGTATCGTTAACGTGGCGTCACGCGTCTATTTGAGCGGCACCGGCGTTGGATATACATCGAGCAAGTCCGGCCTGATCGGCCTGACCCGCGCGCTGGCCGTGCAGCTCGGCAAGGACCGCATTCGCGTCAACGCCGTCGCACCAAGTTTTCTCAATACGCCGTTCAACAAGACGATCGTCGCGCAGAACAGCTCGCTGGCGGAGTCGTTTCGGAAAATAACTCCGCTCGACCGTGTCGGAACGCCGGAAGACGTCGCCGGAGCGATCGCGTTTCTCGCCTCCGACCGCGCCTCGTTTATCACCGGCGACATTCTTCATGTCTGCGGCGGAGCGCAGCTCGCACCGCAACCCGGTTAAGGGATTCTTTTGCCGAGTTTGGCCCCGTTCGATCGCACTATCAGTTTTTGGCTTTGCCGATGGCGGCAAGCGCCTTGTCGACGAACTGCTCGTCGACCACCTTGGCAAGATCGATCGGTTTGTCGTAGTCGGTGCGCCCGTTTTCGCGATGGACCCGCTCGACGTCCGCCAGACCTTTCACCGGAATGCTCATATTCGGGTCGTAGACCGCGGGTTTTGTCGCCTTCAGTGCCTCCGCCGTCGAGGCGGTGTATTTCTGGTAGGCGCCGAGATTTTCCTCGGAAAAGTAGTTGCTGCCTTGCATGAGCCGCGCCGCTTCGGTGAGGGCAAGCACAAAGCGTTCCGCGACTTGCGGGCGCTCCTTGACGAGCTTGCCGGAGCCGACGAAGGCGACCGTCATCAGGCCGGGAGTGAGATCGGTCGCCAATATGGTGGCGCCGGACTGGATTGCCTTCTCCGAATAGGGCGGGGCTGCAAGCGCGGCATCGACTGAGCCGTTTTCAAGCGCCGCCGGAATGTCGGGGTCGCCGACATTCACGAAGTTCACGTCGCGGATGGTGAGCTTGGCACGCTCCAGCGCTTTCGCCACCAGATATTCAGCGCCGCTGCCGGGTCCACCCGATGCTCCGACCCGCTTTCCCTTCAGGTCGGCGAGCGTCTTGATGCCGGCTTCCACCGCCTTTTTGCTCAGCAGAACGCTGGTCGGGCTGTCCTTCATCGGCTCGAGGCCGCCCGGAGCGATGATGCGGACATCGAGACCGCGATTCCAGCTATTCCACAGCGAGGTAACGATAGCGATGCCGCCGATGTCGATGGTGCCCTGGGTCAGGAAGGCGATAGCTTCGGTGCCGGACTTGACCTTTTCCAGGTCGACATCGAGACCGTATTTCTTGAACAGTCCCCGGTCGGCGGCCACATACATGGTCGCGAACTTCATGATCGGCACATAGGCGACTTTGACCTTCTGCGGCGGATTGAGCGGCGCAGGCTCGGCCGCGAAGGCGTGGCCGATCAGGAGTCCCGAAGCGCCAAGGAAGGCGGCAGCGGTCGCCGTGCGAAACACCTTTATGGTTGACTGATAAGACATCGATTCACTCCCTGATTGTTTTTGTTGCTCACCGACTGGACAATCGCCGGCATCTCAATTTTCGGCCATCTCGCGGACCGGATTTAGGAATGCGCCCTGCGCGGCCAGATTGTGTCTCAGTTCCGGTATTGGGACTGCGGCAAGGTTCAGGCCGCGATTGGCGGCAATTGCCGCAGCCACACCGGCAGCGTGGCCGGTCAGCCAGCATTGTGGAATTTCGCGCATGAATGAGTGGCTGGTCGCATCGCAGGACAGGTGCCGGCCTGGAGCCAGCAAACCTTCAATGTCGCGCGGAACGATCGCGCCGTAGGGCACCGAGACGTTCCGGAATTTCGGCGACAATGGCGGCGACACCCCGATCTCGTCGGGCGCCACGGCGCCGTCCCAATTGTCTCGCGTTAACTTTGCCCGGCCGGCCAGCCGGCGGCCGTGGCGCACGCCGAGTTGTGGCGCCGACAGCATGATGAACGCGTTTTCGAAACCCGGCGCGTTGTCGCGAAAGAACGCGAGGTGCCTGAGCATGAGTTGGTGGCTTTTTATCTCGACCTCGGACAGATCCTCAACCTTCAACGCGGAATAGCCGGCCAGCCGCGGCCCCATGAACACGGCGATGTCGTTGCGCCAGGACACGACCGGCTTTTCGAAGAAGCGCATCGTCTCACGGCCCCGCGCCATGAACTGCTCGAATTGCTGCGGGGTCTCGGAACGGAACCGCAAAAAAGTGTTCATGTCGACGCCGCCGAACAGCCAAGCGGTATTCATGCATCCGTGGATGTCGCCAGCATCGACCTCGGTCTCGAACGCTGAGCCGGCGCGGGCATAAAGGTCGCCGTCGCCGGTTGCGTCGATCGTGGCCTTGGCGAGCACCGCGCGGCGGCCTTCCTTGCTTTCGAAAATGCAACCGTTGACGCGCCGATCCTCGACCAGCGGGCGGGCGCTCCAGGCATGAAAGATCGGGTGAACGCCGGCCTCAAGAACCATTGCGAGGGACTCGGCCTTCAGCCACTCCGGATCTGCGGTCGGCGAGTGGGTCACAATCCCGTGGTAAGCCGCGGTGCGGAGCGCCCAATATGCAGCCTTGTCGGGGTCTTTGGATCCCCAATCGGCGGCGACGGGTCCGGCAATCTTGTCGGGCGTCAACCGCGACAACAACTCCTCGCCAAAGCCGCGGATGACGTGTTGGCCGGTCCAGTCCGTCATCCGGTCGATCCAGATAACGAGGCCTCCGGTCGAAAGGCCGCCAAGGTGGTTGTAACGCTCAAGCAGCACGACGTCGGCGCCCATTCGCGCCGCGGCAACCGCGGCCGCCGTCCCCGATGGCCCGCCCCCGACCACGAGCACGTCGCATTCGGTGTGGACGGGAACCGCCTGCGCCGGCTCCTCAACGGCACGCGCGGACGGCTTTCGCCTGTCCAGTTTCTGCGTTTCGAACGTCTCGGCCTGAAAGAAGAGTCTGCCGCCGTCCGCGTCGATCGGTTCCATTGAGGCCTTATCTCCGGGTCCTATGGCTTAGAACCGATAATCTCGTCTTCCAAGTCACACGCTTCCTGGATGATGCGAGAATAGATGTCTTTGACAAATTCGGGTCTTAAGCCGTTTTCCATGCCTAGTTCCGCACACCTCGTTTTGACCACTTCGACGCGGTCCGGCTGCATCATCGGAATATTGTGCTCTCGTTTATACGTCGCCACTTCCGCGCAAACCCGAAATCGTTCCGCCAGCAAGGTCGTGATCTGCTGATCGATATCGTTGATACGTTTCCGGAACGGGTCGAGACCCTCAGTCGCTGCATTCATTCTTGGCTCTTTCCAGTCGATCTTATTTGGCTTTGGCGGCATCGGTTGTTTCGGATCCCTGGCGGATCGAGCGGCCAAACGGGCTATCCCGCCATGCCAGCAAGCCGCCGCCCGACGTCCGTGTCTTGCCATACACGATCCAGATGTCGTCAGGAGAGCCAATGATCTCATCGACTCTCACGCGGTCCGGATATTTCTCAGCGTACTCCAAATATACAAGCGCCGAATCATATTGTCCCTTCAGAAGGTTTTCGAAAAGGACAGGAATTGAAGCGGCCGTATGCTTTTCGGCCCAACGGCTCAAATCTGAATATTGTTCGGTAGCGGGCAAAAGCAGGCCGATCGATTTAGGATGGGTCACGTCCTTCCGCGTCAGAATCGCCAGCTCCTTGCTGAGCGATATGAAGCAGTCGACGGCAAAGACATCGCGGAAATTCGACCCCAGCGTATTCGGCGTGTCGGGGTGAACCGCGCACTGAATCACGAAGTCAAACCGACCCGCCCGGAGGCCGTCGATCGCCTGGCTGAAATCATCGACCAACTCAATGCGGGCGTTCTTGATGTCATGAAAAGCGATGAAGCGCTTCGTGATCAATTCATGATTGGTACCGGCCGGCCCCAATGTTGCAAAGACTGTCACCTGGCGTTTTCCTGATGGATTTACATCGGGCGAGCGGCAAACCGCGCCCAATTGGTCATGGCATTGGTATCCTATAGGTAGGACTTTGGCAGCCCCGAGCGCGCCGCCGCATCGGCGGCGGGCCATTGGGGCGACGGCGGCGGCGACAGCACATGAGCCCGATCAGTCGCCCAGCCTATGCCGGCGCAACACAGGTTTCAGTATTTTACGGTTACCGCCAAATCCTCATACTTGACCGTCACCGGATTCTTCGCGCCGAGATTCATCCAGACTAAAGTCTTATCCAGATGCGTCTTGGTGAATTGCAGCGTGCGCGGCGTCCCCTTGCGATAGGTTTCGCAGGCGGCCTTGAACACCGGCTCCTCGACGTCCGGGAACGAAGTGCGCACCATCTTGCAGCTCTCCACCGGCTCAGCGGCGGAGAACTCCATCGCGCGGACAATCGCGCGCATGGCGTGCTTGATCAGCTCCGGTTTCTTTTCCAGCTCTGCCCGCGAGGTCGCCAGGACGAGATAGGGTACGTTGTCGAGCTCCGGCACTTCGCCGCTGAACGGATCGACCACGGTCTTGCCGAGGCCACGGTACTCGATAATCTCCGGCACCGGCGACGGCCAGACCACGCCGTCGATCAGTTTCTTCTCGAATGCGGCGAGCAGCGCCGCGCCATTGCCGAGCGGCTGCAGGTTCACGACTTTGTCGGGATCGTAACCGCGGGCCAGAAACAAACTTCGGATCAAGGCATCGGTCGAGGAGCCCGAGCTGGACATTCCGATCTTCAGACCCTGCATTCGCTTGATCTTCTCGTCGATCGGCATTCCCGGTGTGATGCCCACCTTGGCGATCGCCTCGTTCGACAGCGCGACCTTGACGCCGTAGACGTCGAAGCTCGAGCCGAGAACGACGACGTCGTTGCCTTCGGCGCGTGCCTTGATGACCTGAATGAGAGAAATCGCGAGCAGATCGGAACTGCCGCCGACCAGAGAAGCGATCTGGCGGGGCCCAGCGGCGAGATTGACCCAGTCAGGCTCGATGCCTTCCTTGGCGAAGAAGTTGCCGCCGCGCGCCACATAGATAGGGAAATAATGCAGGCCGTCCGACAGCGGCACCGTCAGTTTTTCCAGCTTTTGCTGGGCACCGGCACCGCCGGCGAGCAACGTCAGGCCGGCCACCGCCAGCGCGGCCAATGATCTACCGGTGAACTTTTTCCGCATGTGTTTCCACCCTTGTTCGACCCATTTTTGTTATCGATAACATCAGCAAGAAAATGGCGAGTCAATGGTGCGTGGGGTTTCAATCTCCCCACGCAAGAAGCTGATGGCGCGGCTTCATCGCCGGAAGATCGGATCATTCCGGATCGCCTTGATGCGCCATTGGTCCGCCACCGTCACCAAGTGCGCTTTATAGAGCGTCACCAGCAACGGCATTTCCATTGGCCAGGGCGGTGGCGAATTCGTGCCGGGAGACGATCGCAGCGCGGTGACGTAAAACACGGCATGCACCTCGTTCGACGACACACGATTGATTTGCAGGTTAGTGACCAGATGAACCGTCGGCATGACCGGCGGAATATCGGCTAGCGACTGCCGGACCTGGTCCGGACCCTGGTTCCCGACGCCCCTGCGATGCCAGACGCCGTCCTCGGCAAACAACGTCGGAATCCGGCTGTAATCCTGGTCGTCGAGATAACGGAAAAATCGCAGGACGACATCGGCCGGATCGGCGGGAACGCGTTGCAAGCCTTGTCTCCTTCGCAGATTGAGCCCGTGCTGGCCGATCTCGAATCAAGCGGGCATTGTTTTGCCAGCTCATGCGACAATCATCACTCCCAAAGCCGTTCCGGAAGTGGCAGATCCTTCAGCAAGGCAGGGTCGAGCGCCGGCGAAGGTTGAACACTCTGGCGGGTGAGAACGTCGGCGAGTTGCCGGACGTGCTGGGCACTGTGCCAGGTCTGGCGCTCCAAAAACCAATGCAGCGATTGCATCCCCTGGAAGGTTTTTACCTTGTCGCCGCTGATGTCGTGGTTTTGCCGGCCCCACCAGTCGCGCAGCATCTCCTTGACCCGATCGCCGTAAGCGACGACGGCCTCGGCGTTGCGCGAACCGGCGGGAGCCGGCTGCATGCAATTGTCGATCCACTGCTCGACGCCGCGCTCGGTCGCGTCGAGGAACGCCTCGACGATGCGAAAGACATGGTAGCCGAGATCCAAAATCGATTGAGCTCTGCCGGATATCGGCCGTTCGCCGAGTAGTGAAGGCGGCAGTTGTCGCACATAGGATTGGCCGACCGTCAGGATCGCCAGCCAGGTGTCGACCAGCGCTCGGGGCGGCAGTCGTTTTGCCGGGACGAGATCGACTCCGACGAATTTGGCGACATCGTCGATATTCTGTCCGAAAACGAAATCCTTGCCCATCGCGACCACCGGGATGTGCTGCACGCCGAGCGCGAGCAGTTCAGTCATCCCGTCCGGATCGTTGGCGACGTCGACGACACGGTGAATAATGCCGTGCTTGGCTAGAAACTCCTTGGTTCGAAGACAGCTTGAGCATCCGGGCTGAACGAAAATCCGGTATCCGATGTCGGCCTCGGCCGTGACGTGTGGACTGTTCATCGTAGCTCCCTTTCGATTTGCGCGGTCGAGTGAAAAGTTGTCACTAAGTACTTTGCCGTTCGATAATGCGAAAGCCGACATCGATCGGCTCGATCTTGCCCTTGTCGCCGTCAAGACGGCGCAGCATCAATTCGGCTGCGCATTCGCCGATCCGGTAGCGCGGAATGTCCAGCGTCGTGATCGGGGTGGCGAACTGCCGGGAGATCTCCCAGTCGTCGAAGCCGGCGATCGCGATTTTCTTCGGCACCTGCCATCCTCGTCGGGTACATTCCATCATCGCGCCGATCGCCAGGACGTCGCCAGCAAAAAAAATCGCGTCGACACTGGGTCGGATCGCCATGAGCCGCAGCAGGGCCTGAGCGCCATTTTCAAAACTTCCGACGGTCTCAAGGACCAGTGTGTCGTCCTGCGGTATATTGGCCGCCGCGAGGGCGGCATGATATCCGCGCCGGCGTTCCCTGACACGCTCGTTGCGGGCGCCTGGCAGGCCGACGAAGGCAATCCGGCGATAGCCGCGGCTGAGCAGATAGTCGGTCATGGCTTTGGCGGCGGCGAAATTCGAATAGCTGACCACGAGATCGACCGGGTCGCTCGTCAGGTTTCCGGTCTCAACAACCGGGACGCCGGATCGCTGTAGCAGCCGGCGAGTGCGCGCGGTGTGGGTCGTGTCGTGCAGGACCACGCCACATGGCCGGTGCGCGAGGAACGCCGCGATCAACGTTTCCTCATCCTCGTGGGAATATCCGCTGTCGCCCAGCATCAGGCTGATGCCTCGCTTGCGCAGCGTATCGGTCAGCCCCTGCAAGGTCGCGGCAAACAGCGAATTCCGCACGCTCGGCACGATGGCGGCGGCCAACTGGGTTCGGGTCGGAGCTTTCAATCCTCCCGCCAGACGATTGGGCACGTAGCCCATTTCCCGCACCGCCTTCTGCACGCGTCGCAACGTCTCGGCGGATACCTGATCGGGCGAGCGCAGCGCGCGCGACACGCTCATCGGCGACACCCTCGCGCGCAACGCGACTTCCTTCATGCGGGCTTGTGGCGGGGGCGTCTGCGGTTTTTTCGACATGAGCCGTTGGATCGTACTTGACGGATTAGCGACATTCCAATTAACTGGTATCGATAACAATAATCAATGGTATCGGTACCGGGGAGGTACGACAATCATGGGTCTCACCGCCACTCAAAAGATCGTTGCGAGCCACTCCGGCCGCGACAGCGTTGCGGTCGGCGAAACCGTCACGGTCAAGGTCGATCTGGCGATGTCGAACGACATGACGTCGCCGCTTGCCGTGAAGCAATTTCGCAGCGCCGGGGCCACCAAGGTGTTCGATCCCGACCGTATCTGCATCGTCGCCGGCCGTCACATGCCGTTCCGCGACGAGGCCTTCGGCAAAGCCGTTGGCAGCGTCGGCGAATTTTGCCGCGAGCAGGGCATCAAGAATTTCTACGCCAATATGGAGGGTATGGATCACGCTTTGGTGCCGGATCTCGGCTACATTCGCCCCGGAATGCTGGTCTGCAACGCCGACTCTCACACCTGCACTTATGGTGCGATGGGCGCCTGGGGTCTGCCGATGGGCTCGACCGACATGGCCTACATCTATGCCTTCGGCGAGACCTGGGTTCGCGTCCCGGAAACAATTCGCGTGCGCTATACCGGCACGCCAAGCCGCTACATCACCAGCAAGGACTACGTGCTGGCCACCGAGGGCGTGCTCGGTGTCGACGGCGCGCGTTACAAGACGATCGAATTCTCCGGCCCGGCGCTGGACGCGCTCTCGGTCGACGAGCGCTTCACCATCAGCAACATGGGCATCGAGATGGGGGCCAAGACCTCATTCATGGCGCCCGACAAGAAGGTGAAGGATTATCTGGCGACACGCACGACAGTGCCCTGGACGGCGGTTGAATCGGACCCCGATGCCGAGTTCGAACGCACCGTCGATATCGACGTCGGCAAGCTCGAGCCAGTGGTGTCGAAGCCGCATAGTCCGGACAATGTGGTGCCGGTCTCCGAAATGAAGGGTATCCGTGTCACGCAGGTGTGCATCGGCACATGCACCAATGGGCGAATTATCGACCTGCAGCAGGCGCTCGAGGTTCTGCGCGGCCACAAAGTGGCGGCTGGGGTTCGTCTGATTGTGACGCCGGCGACCAATATCATCATGCGCGAAGCCGAAAAGCTCGGCCTGATCGACGAATTCCGCGCGCTTGGCGCCACCATCAATCCGCCGGGCTGCGGCCCCTGCGCCGGCTGGCACCAGGGCGTGCTCGGCGCCGACGATGTTTGCGTCGCCACCCACAACCGCAACTTCCCCGGCCGGATGGGCCATCCGTCCGCGCAGATTTACCTGAGCAGTCCCTATGTGGCAGCCGCGACCGCCATAGCGGGCGAAATCGCATCACCGGAAGGCATCGCGTCATGATCTACCAAGGCAATATTCACAAAATCGGCGATCACATCGATACCGATCAGATCATCCCGGCTCGGTTTCTCGGATCGCTCGATCCAAAGGTCCTCGCGGAAGGCTGTTTCTTCAACCTGATCCCGCAATTCTCCACCACGGTGAAGGCCGGTGACATCCTGGTGGCCGGCGATAATCTCGGCTGCGGCAGTTCGCGCGAACATGCGCCGATCGCGATCAAGGCGACCGGCATTTCATGCGTGGTGGCGAACAGCTTCAGCCGGATCTTCTACCGCAGCGCCATCAATATCGGTCTGCCGGCGGTGGTCTGCCCCGAGGCTGTGGCGTTCGCCAAGCAAGGCGCTGCGATGACTGTCGATTTCGATCGCGGCGTCGTGGAAAGTGGCGGAAAGTCCGCGGAATTTGCGCCATTCGGGCCATCAATCCTGGCCATCATCGCGGCCGGCGGTCTGGTGCCCTTCATGTCGCAGCGGCTTGCCCGGGAAGGGGCCCGCGCATGAAGCCGTTGATTATCTGCGCCGCCGTGACCGGCGGCTCGCCGGCAAGATCGAAGACGCCGCACCATCCCGTCACACCGCAGGCGGTCGTCGATGAGGCGCTGGCGTGCTGGCGCGCCGGTGCGGCGATGATCCACCTCCATGCCCGTCTCGAGGACGGCTCGACCATCATGGAGGTCGGTGCCTATCGCAACATCGTCGATAAGATCGAAGCTGCCGGCTGCGACGCGATCATCAATCTCAGCGCCGGCGACGATGGCGGCAAGGCGGATCACAAGATGAGGCTGAGCATCGCCGACAGCCGCGTTGAAATGGTCTCACTCGATGCCGGACCGATCAATATCGGAAACCGCATCTACAACAATTCGCTGGCCTATCTCGAGGAAATGGCTGGCCGGATGCTGAAGAACAAAATAACCCCGGAGGTCGAGATTTTCGATGTCGGGCACATTGCGGCGATCAAGGGGCTCATCGCCAAGAAGCTGATGAAGCCGCCATATTACCTTCAATTTGTGTTCGGCGTTCCCGGCGGCATGCCACTCGACGCACGCATGCTGACAATGTGCCTTGAGCACATGCCGGAAAACACCGAATGGGCGATTTCGGCGCAAACTGCGAAACCACAAGAATATATCGCGCTACAAATGCAGGCTTTCGTCCAAGGTGGCCATGTTCGCTGCGGTATGGAAGACTTTGTCTATCTGCGCGATGGCGAGTTGGCAAAAAGCAATGCGCAATCCGTCGAGCAATGGATACAGACCGCCAAAATCTGGGGGCGTCCGGTGGCTTCACCGGACGATGCGCGCAAATTGCTCGGCATCGCGCACTGACAAAAGCAAAAGCCGCAAGATAGGGAGGAAATAATGCGAAAGATTTTGACGGGACTGATCCTCGCTGCATGTCTTCTCCTGCCCGGCGTCGCGGCCGCACAGCAAAAGCTGGAAAAACTGACGGTCACGTCGGGCGGCGACGGGATGCACTACTTCCCGTTTTATATCGCCCGCGGCGGCGGGTTTTTCGCCAAGGAAGGAATCGACGCCGATTGGGTCAACGTGAATTCGGGAACGCGTCAGGCCGCGTCGATCATGGGCGGCAGCGCCGACATGACGCCGATGGCGTTCTTTCACGTCATCAAGGCGCGCGGTGAGGGGGCCGACATCGTCGCGATCGGCGATGTGTTCGACGTTTATGGCATGACCATCGCGCTCTCCAACGAGGCGATCGCGAAAAAGGGCATCACGCTCGACATGCCGATCGACGAGAAGGTCAAGCGCCTTGAGGGCCTCAAGATCGGCATCTCATCGCCCGGCAGTTCGACCGACGCGCTGATCCGCAGTGTCCTGGTTGCGCGCGGCTATGACCCGGACAAGACCGTCAGCCTGCTGCCGTTCGGCGCGGGGACGTCGATTCTTGCGGCGTTCGAGAAGAAACTGACCGACGGCGTGGTTTATGTTGCCCCGATCCCGGAGATCATCGAACAGAAAGGCCTGGGGAAAACCGTCATCAATCCGTTCAAGAATGACGTGCCGGAGCTGGTCGACGTGCCATTTGTCGTAATCGCGACGAGCCGGGCGACGTTGGAGAAGAAGCCCGATCTGATGCGGCGGGCGATGCACGCGCTGGCGAATGCCATGGAATTCGCACAGACCCATCCCGAGGAGACTGCGACGATCATGCACCAGTACTTCCCCGACCTGGACGCCACGCTGTTCAAGCAGGTGGTGGAGACCTATCGCAAGGCCACGCCGCGGTCACCAATGCTCACAAAAAATCATCTCGACAAGACCGTCACTTGGATGAATATCGGGGCCAAGACCAAGGTGTCTGCCAAGTTCGATGATGTCGTCGATGATCGCCTTGCAAAAGAGGCCGTGGAAAACCTGAAGAAGCAGCACTAGTCGATGCTCGATGGGCTGGCCCAAGACGTCGCGGCCGAGCGGCGCGTTGTGCTGTTCTGGCGCGTCGCGTTGCTGGTTGCAATTCTGTGCGGGTGGGAGCTGTACGGACGTTTTGTTGACGACACGTGGTTCAGCCGGCCGAGCCTGATTTTCGCCCGGATCTGGACCTTGGCCGGCAACGGCTTGGCGGGGCATGTCCTCACGACGTTGACTGAAATGGCCGGCGGCCTTGTCATCGGCGTGCCGCTCGGCGCGCTGCTCGGCCTGACCTTGGGCCGTTTGCCGGTGGTCGCCGGCGTGGTGCGCCCGATCATTTTCGGGCTCTACAGCATTCCGCTGGTGACGCTCGCGCCGCTGTTCATCTTCTGGTTTGGCCTCGATCTGACACCGAAGGTCATCCTCGTCGCCATCGTGACGTTTTTCCTGTTGTTCTTCACGACGTTTGCCGGCGTGCAGACCATCGATCGTGAGCTGATCGAGAATTATCGCCTGCTTGGTGCGACGCGGGCGGAATTGCTGCGCAAGCTGATCGCCCCGGCCTGCCTCGCCTGGATTCTGTCCGGCCTCAAGATCGCACTGCCTTATTCGCTGATTGCCGCCGTGGTCGGCGAAATGCTGCTGGCGCGCTCGGGACTAGGCTTTCTGTTGATGTTCGCCAGTCAGCAGATCGACATGACCGGAATGTTTGCTGCGCTCGTCATTTTGATGGTTGCAGGCGTGGCGGTCGGCGAGTCGATCAATCTGCTCGAACGCCGCGTCATGCGCTGGCGCGTCTTGTCCGTTTAGGAGCGCCATGACCGGCTCACTCATAAAGCTCGAGGGCATCTCGAAAACCTTCCAGCGCGATTCGAACGCCATCATGGCGCTGTCGCCGACCGACCTTTCGATCGAACGCGGCGACTTCGTTGCGTTCGTTGGGCCGAGCGGCTGCGGTAAATCGACGATCCTGAACATGGTCGCCGGATTGCTGCGGCCGAGCGAAGGCCGTCTGTTCTACGGCGGCGCCCCGGTCGATGACCTCAATCTGCACGTCGGATACATGACGCAGAAGGACACGCTGCTGCCCTGGCGGACGGTGACCGACAATATCGGGTCGCCGCTGGAGCTTGCCTGCCGCAAGACGCCCAAGACAGAGCGGATGGATAAAATCCGGCAGATGATCGATCTGGTGGGACTGGGCGGCTTTGAGAAGCACTATCCCGGCGAATTATCGGGCGGTATGCGCCGCCGCGTCGCATTGGCACGCATGCTGATCTACAACCCCGACACGCTGCTGATGGACGAGCCGTTCGGCGCACTCGACGCTCAACTCAAGCTGGTGATGCACGACGAAATCCAACGCATCGTCGGCATTGGCCAGAAGACCGTGCTGTTCGTCACCCACGATCTTGGCGAAGCCATCGCCCTGGCCGATCGCGTCGTGGTGTTCTCAAGTCGTCCCGGCCGCATCAAGGTCATCCGGTCCGTCGATCTGCCGCGGCCGCGGGATGTCTTCCGCATCCGTTTTGCACCGCGGTTTACCGAGCTGCACGAGGAGCTTTGGGATCAGTTGAAGGATGAAGTGAAAAAGGGCGTCGACACGTGACCCTGGCGACGCGCGACAGCGAAGATCGTATCATCCTTGCCGCCGCCCTGGCGCGCACGGATTTACGCCCGGCCACGCGCATGCAATGGCTGCGCGAGCTGTTCGCGCGTCCGGCGGGCAGGCTGGCCGGCCAGATTGCGATCGTCGCCCTGCTGCTGGCAATCTGGCAATTCGGCTCGGGACGTTTCCTGCCACACGTCTGGGTATCGTCTCCCAGCGCGATTTTTGCTCGCCTGATCTCGTGGTTCGTGGACGGATCGATCTGGATTCATCTCGCAGCGACCCTGAGCGCAGCGGCAAGCGGCTATGTCATCGGCAGCGTCGCCGGCATTGCCAGCGGTCTGGCGCTCGGCCTGTCGCCGCGGCTCGAGCGTATTCTCAGCCCGTTCGTGACGGCGCTTTATTCTCTGCCGAAAGTGGCGCTGGCGCCGTTCTTCGTGATTTTCCTCGGCATCGGAGTTGAGTCCAAAATCGCGCTGGTGGCGGTCACGGTCTATTTCCTGCTGCTCTACAACACGCTCGATGGCCTGCACGATCTCGAACGCAGCTGGGCCAGCGCCTACCGCATCATGGGCGCCAGGCAGCAGGAGATCATCCGGCACGTCCTGTTGCCCGGGGTCATGCCCTGGATTTTCTCGGGCCTTCGCATCGCGGTTCGCTATGCCTTTACAGCGGCGGTGCTCGGCGAACTGATCGCGGGTAATGAGGGCATTGGCTTTCTGATCGAAAATTCCGCCGGCAACTACAATTCTGCTGGTATTTTCGCCGGCGTGTTCGTGCTCGTGATCTGCAGCGTCACCGCGACCCAGATCATCGCCCGGGCGGAGAAAGCCGTCTTGCACTGGCGGACTTAGAGAGGACCTTCAAAATGCGGATCGCTTTTGTCGGACTCGGCCAAATGGGCCGGCCGATGGCGGAGAATTTGATCAAGGCCGGCCATACGCTGGTCGCACATAATCGCAGCAGGGCAGTCGTCGACGCGCTGGTCGCGCAAGGCGCGGTCGCGGCGCAATCGACGCGCCAGGCGCTCGACGGCGCCGATGCTTTCATGAGTTGCCTGCTGCTTCCCGAGCAGCTGCGCGACGTCTATTTCGGAGTTGACGGGATCGTCGAGGCGATCCGCCCGAACCAGATCGTCATCGATTTTGCGACCGTCGAGCCAGCGCTGAGCCGTGAAATCGGCGCAGCGGTCGCCGAGAAAGGTGGACGCTTCCTCGACGCTCCGATCAGCGGCGGGCCGAAGGGCGCCGCGGCCGCAACGCTCAGCATCATGGTCGGGGGAAGTCTGGACGATTTCGCGGCGGCAAAGCCGATCTTCGATAAGCTCGGCACGAAGGTCTTTCACATGGGGCCGGTCGGAGCAGGGACCTCAACCAAGATCTGCAACCAGATCCTGACGGGCGTTACGCACGCGCTGGTCTGTGAAGCGATGGTACTCGGCACCAAATCGGGGATCGAGCCGCGCGCTCTGTTCGACGTGTTGCGGCAGAGCTCGGGCCAATCCAATTCGCTTGAGCGCGCGGTGCCGAATTTCATCTTGCCGGGCAATTTCAAGCCTGCTTATGCCGTCGAGGGCATCATCAAGGATCTCGAATGTGCCATCCAGACCGCAAAAGCGCTTGGCGTTCGCTTCATGCTGGCGCCGGTTGCGCAACAGCTGTTCATTGAAACCGCTGCGCTCGGACATGCAAAAGATGACGTCGCCTCGGTCATTCTGCCAATGGAAGAAATTGCCGGGGTGACGGTGCGATCGGTGCGCTAACTCAGGTTACGTGCCGGCCCGAGCCAATGGCGGCTCTCACGCCGCGCACCGGCACGCCCGGACGGCGGTTTACCTTAAGGCCTGCTTAACAGTGTCGACTTGCCGCCGGTGTTTCCGCCCAACGGGGACACGGTTCGTCCCAGCAGGCCAGCAATCCCTCAAATTTTATCGACTTCTTTCAGAAAAAAATGAACGATTCAAATCATTATAATTTTTCTCTATGGGTCGGGAATGACATTGACCAACATCGACAAAGGCTGGGGATTTGTTGTCCGCCTTCTCAGATCGATTGTCCGCCGTGGGACGATCCATCTGACAGGAAAGTATGCCGCAACGCTAAAAATGGCCGGCGCGGCGCTCACGATCCGTGTGGTCAGCGCGGCGATCGCATTTGGTTCGCAGGTTCTGGTGGCGCGCTGGCTCGGCAGCTCCGAGTTCGGATCATACGTTTACGTTTGGACTTGGCTGCTCTTGCTCGGCGACCTCGTTCATTTGGGATTGCCGCTGACGGCCCAGCGCTTCGTTCCCGAATATGTGCAAGCCGGCTCCACCGATCTGCTCCGCGGCTATCTCAGCGGCAGCCGGTGGCTGACCTTCCTGGCAGCAACCGCGATCGCGCTTATTGGCACGCTCATTGTCGCTCTCGCCGGACAGGCGCTCGACGACAATCTGGTGGTGCCCTTCTACCTGGCGTGCGCGGCGATCCCGGCCTATGCGCTCACATTCATGGTTGACGGATTGGCGCGCTCGTACAATTGGATCAACCTCGCTCTGCTGCCCGCCTATATCGTCCGGCCGCTGATTTGGATCGCCATGATCGCCGGCTTGCGTGCTGCCGACATTCCGTTGGATGCGACCAAGGTCATGGCGGTTCTGGTCTGCGCTGCCTGGCTGGCCTGCCTGCTGCAAATCGTGCAACTCGACCGCAAATTGAGCGCGGTGGTGAGCAAAGGGCCAAGGCGTTATGCGCCGAAACAGTGGCTCAGCACCGCTCTGCCCGTCGTATTCGTGTGGGGACTCTACACGCTGTTGACGTCCACCGACATCCTGGTTTTGAAACAGTTCCGGCCCGCGGAAGATGTCGCGCACTATTACGCGGCGGCGAAGATGCTGGCCTTTGTCAGCATGATCTATTTCGCAGTTGCCGCCTCAAGTGCGCATCGCTTCACCGATTACCACGTGTCCGGTGATAGGGAGGGGCTGGCAGCCTTCGCGGCAACGACGGTTGGCTTGACGTTCTGGCCCTCTCTTGCCGTTTCCGTCTTTATTCTCGTATTCGGCCGGCCACTGCTGTCGCTGTTCGGCACCGATTTCGTTTCCGGTTACCCCGTAATGGCCATTCTGGCCATTGGCGTGCTTGCGCGGTCTTCGATCGGGCCGGCGGAGCGGCTGTTGAACGTGCTCGGCCATCAGCGCACCTGTGCTGTCGCTTACAGCATCGCCTTTGCATTCAACATCATCGCCTGTTTGGTCTTGGCCCCGGTTTACGGTGCGATCGGAGCTGCGACGGCGACCGCAGGGGCATTTGTGATCGAATCCCTCCTTCTGTTTGTCATCGTGAAGCGCGCCCTTGGGCTGCACATGTTCGTATGGAATCCCGCGAAGGCGCGGGTAATGCCGGTTCGCCCTGCCGTGGCGAAGGTTAACTAAATTTGAAGTCGATGAATGTCGAAGCTGGCCAGTAACACCTTGTGAAACGAGTTTTGCTACTTTCGCCGAGATGAGCAGAGAAATGTTTGAGGATCGCACCGTGCCACGGACGCTGCCATGTCGACGCTGAGCGCCCTTCAAGCTCCTGTTTCGCGTGTGCTGCTGCCGGAGGTGGACGCCGTTCCGGCTGGACGCCTTACAGCGGGACGAGAAAAAGCGGTCTCCGATGCGGTTGCCATTTCGATCGAATCGGCCGGATGCGATCGGCTGGGCGAGATTGAAACCGATTGGCTGGACCTGGTTGGTCGCGCCCACGAGCCAAATGTATTCATGGATCCGGCGCTGGTCCGTATTGCCGGACTTGATCATGCGGCCGAGCGCTGTGTGACCTTGCTGGCTTGGCAGTCCTGCGCGAATGAACGAAAGCTGGTGGGGCTCTGGGCCTTTTTCATCGGCCCCGTTCCCCGGTCGATTATTCCGGTCCGTGTTTTAGCCGCGCCGGCCGCACCCCATGCCTATCTTGCTACGCCGGTCGTTGATCGCGACGTCGCCGAACCGGCGTTGAATGCGATGCTCGATTTCATCGCCCGCGAACAGAATCTGCCCAAGCTCATTGTGGTTGATCCGATCAGGACGGACGGACCGACCATGGTGGCGCTGACCCGGGTATTGGATGCCCGCTCCACCTCGGCCGTCACCATGACGCAAGTCCAGCGGCCGATTCTTGCGTCCGACCTTGATGGCAAGCAGTACTTCGAGAAAGCACAATCGAGTTCCAGCCGGAAGAAGCTGCGGCAATACCGTCGCCGGCTCGAGGAGACCGGGAAGCTCGAATTGGTTGTTTTCGACGGGCCGCAAGCCATCGACGCCGCCTTCGATGATTTTCTGCAGCTGGAGGCAGCGGGCTGGAAAGGCCGTGGCGCTACCGCGCTTTTGTCCAGTTCGGCGGATGCGGCGTTCGCAAAGAAGATGATTCAGGCATTGGCTAATCGTGGCAATGCGGCCATCCATGCGCTGTATCTCGATGGCAAGGCGATAAGCATGCAGGTTGTGCTGCGTGCTGGCGCGGTCGCGTTCACCTGGAAGACGGCGTACGACGAGACGTTGCGAGACTTCTCTCCCGGCATGCTGCTCCTGGAGGATTACACCAAGGCGTTTCTCGCCGACCGGTCGATCGCATGGGTCGATTCCTGCGCCATCGATGACAGCGGTTACATGTCGGCGTGGATGGAGCGCGAGACGGTCGCGCAGGTCTGGATAGATGCGCGTCGGGGCCATTCCCTACGCTTCCAGGCGCTTTGCCATCTGCAAAAGACGTTCTTGCGCCTGCGCTCGGCAGCGAAGGCCGGATATCTGTCATGGAGAGCGAAGTGGAAAGTCCATTAGTGGAACTTCAAAGGCCGGTCGAGCTGCTTCGCGGTGAGCCTTCGGCGCATGCCGAAGTGCTCACGACCGATGTCGCCATCGTCGGCGGCGGTCTCGCCGGTTCGCTGACCGCGGCCATGCTTGGACGCGCCGGATTTGATTGTGTTCTGATCGACCCGCGCCTCGACTATCCGCCGGATTTCCGTTGCGAAAAACTTGACAGCGTTCAGGTCGCCATCCTTGAGAAAACCGGGCTTGCCGACGTCGTGTTGCCGGTCTCGACCCCGGATCGCGAATGCTGGATCGCCCGCCAGGGCCGGCTGGTCGACAAGCGGCCGGGCGACCAACGCGGCATTTATTATGCTCCGTTCGTCAATACGGTGCGCGCCCATATTCCAGGGAACGTCCGATTCATCCATGCCAAGGCCACGGCCCTTGCGACCGGGCCCGAGCGTCAGACCGTATTCACATCGATCGATCAAACAGTGTCAGCCCGGCTGATCGTATTGGCAAATGGGCTCAATGTCGGGTTGCGCGATTCCATCAATCTCAAGCGCGAGATGTTGAGCGTCTGCCATTCGATCAGCATTGGTTTCGATGCGAAGCCGGTCGGTCGCAGCGAATTTCGGTTTCCCGCACTGACATATTATGCCGAACGGCCAGGTGATCGCACGGCGCTGATCACCCTGTTTCCGATCGGCCAGGCCATGCGCGCCAATCTTTTCGTTTACCGGGATATGCAGGACCCATGGCTGCAGAAATTCCGGGCCGGGCCGGCGAATACATTGTTCGAGCTAATGCCCGGGCTGCGCGCGCTCATGGGCGACTTTACCGTCGAGGACCACATCAAGATTCGGCCTGCGGACCTCTATACGACACGCGGCCATCTGCAGCCGGGTGTCGTTCTGGTCGGCGACGCCTTCGCAACATCCTGCCCGGCGGCCGGCACCGGCGTCCGCAAGGTTCTCACAGACGTCGAGCGGCTTTGTAACGTGTACATTCCCAGGTGGCTCGCCACCCCGGGACTCGACGCCGACAAGATCGCGGAATTCTACGACGATCCGGTCAAGAGAGCGTGCGACGACGCTTCAATCGACAAAGCCCGGTGGGTCAAGGCCTACTCGACTGATGCGACGTGGGAATGGGAAGCCAGGCGTTGGTTTCATTTCGCCGCCCATTACAGTGCCGGAAAAATCCGACAACTCAAGACCGCTTTGCGTGTGCGCCGCATGGTCCAGACTCCGATGCAGCGACGGCTTCCATCGTAGCGGACGCGCGTCCATGCTGCCGTCCTTTGCCTTCACCCCGATTCCGGCCGCGCTGACGTGATCGCGTCGCATGCGGCCTAGGAACAATTAGGCGGCGACAATATTTTCAGCAGAGAGACCAAGAGAGGTTTGCTTTGCTCAAAATCAACCCGGCTAAGTCGGATCGCGGTCACGTCTCGCTGGTCGACGTGGCGCTCGTCCGCCATTGGACCCGCATTTTTGGGCGCTCCAGGGAAGACATTGCCGCGGCGATCGACAAGGTCGGGAACAACGTCGACAGCGTGAGGCACGAGCTCAACCGCAAAGCCGGTCCGGATCTGCCGCAGTGCCGGACGCCGTAAAGTAAGTGCGGCTGGAACTAATACCGCCCTGCCGCATTTTTATGCGTGCCATAACGGCAGGAGATTCGTCAAATGAACGAACGCATTGGATTCGATTCGGCGCTCTCGTGGGCAGCCGTTCTAGCGGGCGGCGTGACGGCAGCTGCGGTGACATTGCTGCTGCTCGCGTTCGGTGTAGGCGCCGGATTGTCCATTGTTTCGCCTTGGGGCGATGGGGTTTCAGCGTCCACGGCCGGTTGGACGGCCGGGCTGTTCCTCGTTGTCGTCGCCATGATCGCTTCGACGATCGGGGGCTATATTACGGGCCGGCTCCGCCACGCCTGGGATGATGTCCACGCCGATGAGCGGTTTTTTCGCGACACGGCGCACGGCTTTGTAACCTGGGCGTTCGCGACGGTGCTGAGCGCGACCATTCTGGCAGGCGCCGCGACCCACATTCTGGCTGGTGCCTCGGCGGGCTCGATACCGGCTGCCGGAGCCGGGGCGGCGCAAGCCGCCAATTCGGGCAGTCCGGGCGATGTCTACGTCGATACCTTGTTACGTGCGGATCCCTCGGCTGCCGCCGGAGCTTCGGCGGGCGCCGCGCCGCAACCGGGCAGCCAGGCTGCCACGCGCGGCGAGCTTTTGCGCATCGTCGGACCAGCGACGCGCGCTGGCGGTGAGGTGTCTGCGGCGGATCGTACTTATGCCGCGAAGCTGGTCGCCGCGCGGATCGGCCTGTCCCAGGCCGATGCCGAGCAACGCGTGAACCAGACAATCACGCAAGCCAAAGAGGCGGCGGACAAGGCACGCAAGGCGGCCGCGAAGCTGTCGTTCTGGCTGGCTGTGTCTATGTTAGCTGGCGCGCTCAGCGCCAGTCTCGCGGCGGTCGAAGGCGGCAAGCTCCGTAATTCACGTTGGTACGAAGTGTCCGGCGCCTCGACCACAACCTATGTAAGGAGCTGATCATGCCGATTCTTCTTTGGCTGCTGGGCGTGCCCGTAAGCATCATCATTCTCCTGATGATTCTCTGAGCCGCCGAACGTTCTCTCGCGACACTCCCAGCCCCTGTCGGCGTTCGATTCGCACCGAATCGGACGCTGGTGGAGGCTGTGGTGCAGTATCGAGGCCGTAGGACGACCTAATCGCGGCAGATATGGTTTCTTTGGCGTAAATCCTCCGCGGAATCTTCTTCGCCGCCATTTCAGCTAAAATTTAAATCTTCGCGCTATCAATTCTCAAAGGTTGGCTCGCCAGTCAAAGGGGATTGCCGACAACGGTCGAGGTCGGCCGGGCGGCCTTGTTAAATATCTCGCACCATCCGATCGTGCTGATCCGGTTCGCCGCTATTCGGATCCTGAGGTCGGTGAAGCGAGTTGCGGTGGGGATCAGTCGGTTGAAATCAAAGCATTCGGCTTCCGCGGACATATTGGCTCGCCGGGGCTCAATTCTGGCACCGTTGAAGCCCGACACGATGTCTTCGCTTTGGCCGCAAATGCGCGCGCTGGTGTCCGGCTCGCACGTCACCGCGTTGGTCGACCAAGGGATTGTCAGCGGAACGAGTTTTTTGACCAGCGTCATGATCGCCAGATTTGGCGGTTCGAGCCAATTAGGGCTCTACGCGATTGCGATGTCGATCTTGGTGACCTTGATGGCGATCCAGGAATCGCTGGTCTTGCTGCCCTACACGATTCAAAAGCATCGTCCGATCGGAACAGCGGCCGAATATGCAGGGGCCTCGCTGGCGTTTAGCGGGCTGTTCTCGTCAGCGAGTGTCGTAATCCTGGTCGTTGCTGCCTTGGCATTTTACGTCTCGGGCGCGGCGCAGGAGACAATGATGTTGCTGCTGGCCTTGGCAGCCTTGATGCCTTTTGCCCTGGTTCGGGAATTTGCCCGCCAATTTGGCTTCGCGCACCTGAAGGTCTGGCAGGTCTTGGCGATCGACGTCGTCGTCGCGGTGGTCCAGCTCGGAGTGCTGGGCTGGCTCGGGCTCGGCGGTCATCTCTCCGGTCTTGGCGCCTGCGGTGCACTTTTCGCGGCCTATGCGATGGCCGCCATGGGCTGGCTTATTCTGGCCCGCGGTGAATTCAGGCTTCGGATGAGTTGCTGGTCGGCAACGATGCGGCGGAGCTGGTTGCTCGGCCGCTGGCTACTGGCCGGCCAGATCACCGTCCAGCTCCAAAGCTACATTGTCTATTGGATTTTGATCGCGCTCAGCGGCGCCAGCATGACCGGCATTTATGCGGCTTGTATGAGCATCATTGCCTTTGCAAATCCGATTGTTTTCGGCCTCGGCAACATTCTGACGCCAAAATCGGTGCTGGCGTGGAAAAATGGCGGCGGGGAGCGCCTGCTCGAGCAAGCCATCCGTGACCTGGTTTTGCTGGGCGCTCTCATGGGCGCGTTCAGCCTGGCCATCTTCATTGCCGGCAATGACCTTATGCACTTTCTCTATCGAGGTGGCGAGTTCGACGGTTATTGGCACATTCTCGTCGTGCTGGCTTTGTCGAACTCGATCATGGCGATTGGGATGCCGGCCACGAACGGATTGGTGGCAATGGAGCGCGCGCGCGCGGTCGTCACTGCGCAGGCCGTAGGGGCCGCCGCAACTGTGGTGCTGGTGTCAGTCTTGATGATCGAGTGGGGACTTTTCGGCGCGGCCTATGGCGTGCTCGGAGGCAGTTTGGTCAGCTCCGCCGGACGGTGGGCGGCTTTCTTGGCCCTGGTTCCGCGCCGATCAGCGACCGGGCGAATCCACGCCGCGCGGTAAGGAACCGCGGCTGGTGACCCCATCAGCGGGAATCGGCGCGGACCCCGCACAGAGCGCCTGCTGATACGAACTCAAGACTCCGTCTATCATCGCATCAACCGAGAAAGATGCGGCAATCCGTGCTCGCAGGGTCAGCGCGTTCTGCAGGGATCGCGCGGAATTGTCGATTGTCTCAAGGATGGATTTGGCGAGCGCGTCGACATTGCCAGGCGGAATCAAAAGATGCGCCAGCGGCCCGTAAATTTCCGGAATCCCGCCAACATTCGTGGCAAGCAGTGGTTTGCCGGCAGCAGCGGCCTCCAACGCGACATAGGGCAGTGATTCGGCCCGGGACGGCATGACGACAATGTTGCCGAGCGCCAGGGCGGTTCGCGCGGGTAGCGCCGATCTGAAAGCGATCAGATTGCCGAGGTTTTGGCGGGCCACCATGGCGCGCAGCTCCGGCCCGTCCTGGCCGTCGCCAACGATCACCGCCGTGACCGGACGGCCGTTTCGGCGCAGCACCGCAATGGCATCGATCAGGACATCGATGCCCTTCAGATGGCGAAGCTCACCGAGAAAGACGATATCGGCCGCGTCGGGGGAGGGGGAGATCGGCTCGAATTCAGCTTGGCCGATTCCATTGCGGATTATTCGCGTGGTCACGGCGGTTCGGCCGATTTTACGATCGAATGCTTGCTGGCTATAGGCGCTTTCAAAAATGTAGAGATTTCCCAGAGGCAGCAAAGCTTTTTCCAGCAGCAAATGAAATCGGCTCCCCACCGCATCGTGCAGACTGCCGCCGTGCGGCGTGTAAGCGCGGACGATCCCTCGTCGCGCCAGTGCCAGGCGGGCGAGGGCACCGCCCTTGGCGCCGTGGCCATGAACGACTTCGGCATTAGCCTGCTGAATTTGCCGCGACACTTGCCAAATTGCTTGAATGTCTCTGGCGCCCGGGTCTCTTGGAATGCGAATTCGGGTGAGGCCGAGGGCGAGCTTCGGCTTCAGGCCGGCGAGGATATTGTCGCTGCGTGGGTTCTGGTCACCAAGATCGGTGATGAGCCCAACACGATGCCCGCGCGCGATCTGGCCGGTTGCCAGATCGATGACGTGACGGAAAAGTCCGCCGACCGGAGCCCGAAAGATATGGACAATATCCATGTCAGGCCTTCATTTTCGATGCAGCATCGAGCCCATGAGCGCGCGGTATTTGCTGAAGGCGGCCCAGAGCAGCGGCGTCTGCTTGATCGAGCGCTTCAGCCAATGCGTCAGCCGCATTCGCGACGCGATGAGCGACCCCGTCATGCTCACGCTCGCGACATAGTCATAAAGCGGCCGGCTCTGGTCGCACCAATCGCGTTTGTACGGCTCGTCACCGATCGTGAAGTCGAAAACCGTGAAGCCATGCTCGATTGCGTAACGTAGCAATTCGTGGAGATGGGCCGCGCCCGGTCCGCAGCGCGAAAGCTGCTCGTCGTCGTCGTAGCTTGCGAGCACGTAATAGTAGCGATCGCGAAATTTCAGGCCGAGATTGACCGCCGCGGCGCGAGTGCCGACCTTGAGCTCGCTGACGTGGACCAGGTGTTTGGATTGCGGCGCGGTGGCGAGAGCCGTATAGAATTCGCGATAACCCGGCTTGGCAAACAGGTTGCCGATCCCCATGCGCGCAAACGAGCGGGCCTTTTGGGTCATCAATGTGCCGAGCGCGCTTGCGATGCCTTTGGGGTCGTCAGGGGTAAAATGCTGGATGTCGCCAAATTCGGCCAGACGATTTCGTTTGGTGCGATCCCGGCGCCGCGTCGAGGATGAGCGCGCGGCGGAATAGAACGTGTCCCAGCTGCCGGAAATTGCCACTTCATAAGCGCCGCTTGGGTTGAGCGTGACACCGATGCCTAGCATCGGGTTTTGCTGGTTGCCGATCGTGGCCGGCATCTTTTCCAGGTTGATCAGGTCGTAGCGGAGCCGCGGATCGCCCTGCACGGCCTGCGTAATCGATGTCCATAAGGGCGCGAATGACGCCGGCTGGATCGACTGCGGAAACCGCGGCGCCAATAGCGGCGCGTTAAAGTCGCACAGCTCCGATCCGAGCCAAACCAACTCTCTGACAAAGCCCGAGGGCTGAGTCGCCAGCGGGAATATGAACAGCAGTTTTTGCTCTCTGTCCCGTCCGAGGACAATCGCCGGCCTGACGTCCTTGCCGGCGCCGATATGCCGTTGCCAGGTTTCCATCCATTCGATCGTTTGGAAGACCGTGCAGTCCGCCTCGCGCTGGAATTCGCGCCACTCGTCGGCGATAGTCGTGATGTCGCTGCACACCGTCAATGAAACGCTGACGTCCCGTTGCGATGCTCGCGCAAGGTTCGTTGGCGCTATTTCGGTCCGAGTCATTATCTCGGCTGTCGAATCGGCGGTATGCGCCATGGCAAGGAGTCCGAATGCTGTCTCGCCGGAATCCTTAGGGTCAAATGCTTTAGATACCCCTGCAAATTGTCGGCGAAGCGGCCATACCGGCCGGCAAAAGTTCATAAATAATAAACGATAGAAAAGCGCCGCCCCGGCCGGCGGCGGCTCGACTCTATTGCAGGGTGGTGATCATCCGGCGTGCCGCACGGGCCGAGACGCGCGCCGCCTCGAACGCCGGCACTATGTCTGCCGGAGCGTGGCAGGCCTCTTCGAGCGCGCTGCAACGCCGGGACAGCTCTGAAAACCCAAGAAAACCCGCTTGCGAAACCAGGGCGTGAACCTGCAGGGCCAGCCGCGAGCATGCCGTCACTGTCGCGCATGCAGGCTCGCTCCGCCTCCGAAGCGGGAACCATCGCCGTCAGACCAGCAATTCGCCGGCGATGAATTTCTTCGCCGCGTCCGAGCGCGGGGCGGCAAAGAAGCTCGCCGCCGGGCCGGTTTCGATCAGCTGACCGCGGTGCAGCAGAATCACGTCGCTGGCGAGCCGCCGGGCCTGGCCCAGGTCGTGCGTCGACATGACGATCTTGGTGCCGCGGGCGGCAACCGCGCGAACGATGTCCTCGATCGACTTGGTCGCCGCCGGATCGAGACTGGCGGTTGGCTCGTCGAGCAGCAGCACCGACGGGTCGCGCGCCAGGCCGCGTGCCAACGCCAGCCGCTGCTGCTCGCCACCGGACAGGCGGCGGGCCGGCCGCTGTTCCAATCCGGTGAGGCCGACCATCGCCAGCAATTCATTGATCCGGCCGTCGTGCTGGCCGCGCGGTACGCCGGCAGCATTCAAGGCAAAGCGCAGATTGCTGGCGGCGCTGCGGCGAAGCATCACCGGCCGCTGGAACACGATGGCGCGCCGCGCCGGCGCGCTCGGCCGCCCGGCCCAGTCGATCGTGCCGGCCGCCGGCCTCAGCAATCCCGCCATCACCCGCAGCAGCGTGGTCTTGCCGGCGCCGTTCGGCCCGATCAGCACGGTCGGTGCGCCTGCCGACACTATCAGCGACACGCGATCAAGCAGCGTCACTGAACGCGCGGTGACGCTGACCTTGTCCAGCGTGATCGGCAGATCGGAAACCGGCGCCCGCATCGTCATCCTGCGTAGATTTCCCCGGCGCGTCTCGCACACCACGCCAGCGCATTGACGATGATCACGATCGCGATCAGCACCACGCCAAGTCCCACCGCCAGCGGCAGGTCACCCTTCGAGGTCTCGAGCGCGATCGCGGTCGTCATGGTGCGGGTAAAGCCGTCAATATTGCCGCCGACAATGATGATGGCGCCGACTTCCGCCGCGGCACGGCCGAAGCCCGCGAGCAGTGCCGTCACCAGGCTGAAGCGCGCGTCCCAGATCAGCGTGACGACGCGGCGCGCCGGGCCGATATCCAGCGCGGTGAGCTCGTCGCGATACTCCGCCCATAGATCCTCGATGGTCTGGCGCGTCAATGCGGCGATGATCGGGGCCACCAGGATGGTTTGCGCGATCACCATGGCCTGTGGCGTGAACAGCAGGCCGAACGAGCCGAGCGGCCCTGAGCGCGACAGCAGAAGATAGACCGCCAATCCGGCCACGACCGGCGGCAGGCCCATCAGCGCATTGAGTACGACGATCACCGCCTCGCGGCCGGAGAACCGCGTCAGCGCGATCAATGCGCCCAATGGCGTGCCGATGAGGGCCGCGCAGATCGTCGCCGACAGGCTGACCAGGAGCGACAACCGCACGATGGAAAAAAGCGCCGGGTCGGCCGTCAACAGCAGTTCAAAAACAGAACTATGGTCCGGCATCGGCCTCGCGCCTTGCTGCAAGCACTTGAAATTAAATGGTTTCCGGAAGCCAGCAATCCCTGATCATGGCATCCGGACCGGGCCAATCGCAACCGTCAATCGGAGGCGCATGACCGGTCGGGGTCGCCGATGACACCTCCCGGCCGCGGGGCGACTTGCGGCCCTATTGATGCTGCACCACGACCTTGGTGCCGATCGGCACGCGATTGTACAGGTCGATGACGTCGTCATTGACCAGCCGGAAGCAGCCCGACGACACGTTCTGGCCGATCGTCTCCGGCGCGTTGGTGCCGTGGATGCGATAGACGGTAGCGCCGAGATTCATCGCGCGCGCGCCGAGCGGATTGCCGGGGCCCCCCGCCATCCAGCGCGGCAGATAGGGCTGCCGCTCGATCATCTCCGGCGGCGGCACCCAGTCCGGCCATTCGCGCTTGAGGGTGATCTTCTGCGTGCCGCCCCACTGGAACCCCTCACGGCCGACGCCGATGCCATAGCGCAGCGCATTGGTCGAGGACTGCACCAGATAGAGATAACGGTCGGCGGTGTTGACGACGATGGTGCCGGGCGCGAAATCGCTGCGGAAGAACACCGGCTGGCGGCGGTATTCGTACGGCAACTGGTCTTCGCTCGAGCCGTGGTCGATACCGGGATCGACGTCTTGAATTGTCGGCTCGGGAATGCGCACTTGCGCCCGCGCCGGCGCGCCCGCGCAAAGCAGCACCAGCGAAAATGCAGCGGCCGCTGATGCGGCGGATAAAAAAGACATGCCCATCTCATTTGCCATTTGCTGCGCGCTTTCGTTTGCGCGGATCCGGCCATTCCGGCTGGTCGACGACGCCGCGCTCGAAAGCCGATGCGCGCCGGCGATGCTTTAATACCACTTTTGGCGCCAGCGCGACATGGGGCGAATCGTCGAGCGCGACGATCAGCCAATCGAGATTGTCGGGCGCGGTCACCCATCGTTTCGGCGCATAGCGCGTGACGCGGAATGGCCGCGAATAGGCGATCAGCGACTTCTTGCCGCCGCGCAAATAATATTCATGGGCGTAAGACATCGCCAGTTCGCGGGCGGTCTTATAGATCGGGTCGCGCCAGCGCAGGATGGCGTGATTGGTCTTGCTGATCGCGCCCCACAGCCCGCGCTCCTTGAACAGCGTGACGACGTGATCCTGGTCCGAGGCCAGCGCACGCAGGTCCATCAGGTAGGCTGGCTTGCCATGATAGGCCAGGCAGGCGGCGGCAAAGATCGCGCCTTCGGTGCAATGGGCGACGCGCGCCGCGATCAGGCGTCGTGGCGACATATGGGTGTCGCCATTGAGCTCGAAATTGGCCGGCAAGGTATCGATAAAGCTCTGAATCTTGTCCGGCGTGTCGAGCCGCGCGAACAGCCGCCGTTCACGCGGGGTCAGCAGGCTGTCGATTGATCGCCGGTAATGTTTATTGGCCATGCCGCGATCTTAGGCGGAGAAAGCGCGACGAGCCAAGATTTAGCGCGGGTCCACGGCAGTCGGCGGGTCAGCCGGACGGGCTAGCGCCGCAATGGCTGCGGCATCAGTTTCGGACGTGGCGACGGCAGCGGCACCATCTCGAATGATGCCGGCGGTTCGGATCGGGGCGCCGGAGCGAACGCCGCCACCGGGATCGCTGCGGAAACGGCTGCCGGCTGCGCCGCGGGCGGCACCGATTTGATCTCGGGCGCCGAGGCGACCGGCATCACTGTCAGCGCCGCGGCCGCTGGCGGCTCGTCCGGTGTATAGGCGAAGGCGTTGTAGTGGTTGTTCTTGATCGCCGGGTACGGCTCCTGGATGATCCGGTCGCCCTCGCGCCGGTTGCCGTAGCTCGAGCCGCGCTCGCCGAAGCTCATCGCATAGGCCGGCTTGTCCGCCAATGGCGCGTCCGCAACGGTGCGGTCGAAAGCCCGCCGATCGTAATTGACGATGCCGCGCTCGTGGAAGGCCTTGGCGTAGTTCGGGTTGAGCTTGATCGCCTGGTTGATGTCGGTCATCGCGCTGTCGAATTTGTGCTTGGCGTGCAGCACCATGCCGCGATTGTAGAAGGCGAGCGCGTAGGCCCCGTCGAGTTCGATGGCGCGGCTGTAATCGGCGATGGCGCGCTCGGCGTCGCCCCGGTTGTCGTAGGCGAAGCCGCGATTGTTGAAATAGACCGCATTCTTCGGGTCGAGTTTGATTGCCTTGCTGAAATCCTCGATCGCGGCGTCCGGCTGCTCCTTGTTGTCGTAGGCGAGTCCGCGCGCATTGTAGGCCGCCGCGAAATCCGGCTTCAGCTTCACTGCCGCATCGAAATCCTTGATGGCGCTGTCATAGTCCTGCTTGCCGAAGGCGACGGTGCCGCGGTTGAAATAGGCCGGCACGTAATTGGTGTCGATCTTGATCGCGGCGCTGAAGTCGGCGATGGCGTGCTCGCTGTCGCCCTTGTTGCGATAGGCGAAGCCACGATTGTTGAGCGCGACCGCGCTCTTTGGATCGAGTTTCGCCGCCTGCTCGAAATCGGCGATGGCGCGGTCGTCGTCGCCGCGCATGCCATAGGCGGTGCCGCGGCCGTTATAGGCCTCGGCGAGCTTCGGATCGAGCCGCAACGCCAGGTCGAAGTCGGCGATGGCGCGCTCGATGTCACCCTTGTCGCGATAGGCCAGCGCACGGCTCAGAACCGCCTGGATCTCCTTGGGGTCGAGTTTGATCGCGGCGCCAAAATCGGCGACGGCGCGGTCCAAATCGCCCTTGGCCCGGTAGGCAAGGCCACGGCGGTAATAGGCCGCCTGATCGTTCGGATTGATGCGGACCGCCTCGGCAAAATCGGCAATGGCGCGGTCATAATCGGCGCGCTCGCGGTAAAGCTCGGCGCGTTGAATATAGGCCGGCGCCAGTTTGCCATCGAGCTTGATGGCGTCGCCGAAGTCCTGCGCTGCGCGCGTCGTGTCGCGCTTGCCGCGATAGGCGACGCCGCGATTGTAATAGGCCATGGCGTTTTTCGGGTCGATCTTGATCGCCTCGCCAAAATCGGCAATGGCGCGTTCGCCGTCGCCTTTCGCGGCATTGGCCAGCGCGCGGTCGATGATTGCCGCGGCGTAGTCCGGCTTGAGCTTGATGGCCTGGTCGAAGCTCGCGGCGGCGCGGGCGTAATCGCGCTTGAGCGCATAGGTGACGCCGAGATTGAAATGGGCGGCGGTGTAGCCCGGATTGATTCGCGTCGCCTGCTCGAAGCTTTGCGCGGCGCGGTCGAGGTCGTTCTTGTCGCGCCAGGTCAGGCCGCGATTGAACAAAGCGAGGCTGTCGGCGGCGTCGAACTTGATCGCCTGGTCGAAATCGGCGACCGCGCGGTCGATATCGCCCTTGGCGCCATAGGCGACGCCGCGGTCATTATAGGCCCGCGCATAGGAGCCATCGAGGGCGATGGCGCGGCTCAGATCGGCAATGGCGCGGTCGTATTGCCGCTGGTTGGCGAAGGCATCGCCGCGATTGACGAGGATGCGCTTGTCGGACGGCGCCAGCTTCAGCGCCTGGTCGTAATCGGCGATGGCGCGGCCATAATCCTCCTTGTCGTAGAGCGCATTGCCGCGATTGTAGAAAGCGAGCGCGCCGCCGGCATCGAGCTTGACCGCCTGGTCGTAATCGGCGAGGGCGCGGTCGGCCTGGCCCTTGCTCGCATAGGCGATGCCGCGATTATTGAGCGCCGGCGCGTACTTGCCGTCGAGCGCCAGCGCCGCGTCGAAATCGGCGATGGCGCGGTCGCTGTCGCCGTTGAGCTGGTTGGCAATGCCGCGCTCGTTGAGCGCCACGGCGTCGCTCGGGTTGAGCTTGAGCGCCTGCGACAGGTCGGCAATGGCGCGGCCGTACTCGCCCTTGGCTGAATAGGCGCCGCCGCGCGCGCTGAACGCCTGGGCGAGCTTGCCGTCGAGCTTGATGGCGCGGTCGAAATCGGCGATGGCGCGGTCGAGATCGTGGCTGGCGAAATAGGCGACGCCGCGATTGTAGAAGGCCGGCGCGTTCTTGCCGTCGAGCTTGGTGGTCTGCTCGAAATCGGCGATGGCGCGGTCGTAATTGCCGCGCGCGTAATAGGTTACGCCGCGGTCGTACAGCGCGACGGCATCCTTCGGGTTGAGCCGCAGCGCATCGTCATAGGCGCGCAGTGCGCCGTCATAATCGCGTTTCTGGTACAGCGCATTGCCGCGGTTGTAATAGGCGATCGCGAAGTTCGGGTTGAGCTTGATGGCGCGATCGAAATCGGCGAGCGCCTTGGCGTAGTCGGCCTTGGCGGCGGCAGCAATGCCGCGATCATTATAAGCGAGGGCGAACACCGAACTGAGCTGCAGCGGCGGCGCATTGTCCATGGCGCCGCGGTCGAAGCCGTGCTGGCCGCGCAGTTCGTTGCCGTCGGGCTTGGCAGCGGCGGTGTAGCTCGCGCCGAGCTTGACGATCTGCTCGAAGTCGGCGATGGCGCGCTCGACATCGTGCTTCTGATAATAGGCGACGCCGCGGTCGTGCAGGGCGAAGACGTCCTTGGTATCGAGGCTGACCGCCTGGTCAAAGTCGGCGATGGCGCGATCGCTGTCGCGCTTGTCGAGATAGGCGTTGCCGCGGTTGTAAAAGGCAATCGAATATTTCGGGTTGATCTTGATCGCCTCGCCGAAGTCGGCGATGGCGCGGTCGCTATCGCCCTTCAGCCGATAGACGAAGCCGCGATTGTTGAAGGCGGCGGCGTTGCCGCGGTCGAGCTTGATCGCGTCGTTGAAGTCGCCGAGCGCGTGATCGAGGTCGCCCTTGGCGCCATAGGCGATGCCGCGGTCGTAATAGGCGCCGACCGCGCTCGGATTGAGCTTGATCGCGATATTGAGGTCGCCGATGGCGTGGTCGTAGTCGCGCTTGTCGAAATAGGCATTGCCGCGGTTGCTGAACGCCATCGCGTAGTTCGGGTCGAGCTTCGCCGCCTGGCTGAAATCGGCGATGGCGCGGTCATTGTCGCCCATGCCGCGATAGGCGAGGCCGCGATTATTGTAGGCGGCGGCAAATTGGGCGTTGACCTTCAGCGCCTGGGCAAAATCGGTGATGGCGCGGGCGAACTGGCGCTTGCTCACGAAAGCGAGGCCGCGGGCGTTGAGCGCCTTGGCGTTGTTGGCGTCGAGCTTGAGCGCGGCGTCGAGATCCTTCATGGCGCGGTCGTGATAGCCGATCTGCTCGAGCGCCTCGCCGCGATTGCCGAGCGCCTCGACGAAATCCGGATTGACCTTGAGCGCTTGATCGAAATTGCCGATCGCCTTCTCCAACTCGCCTCGCGCCTGATAGAGCAGGCCGAGGCTGTTCCAGGTGCCCTCGAAATTCGGCCGCGCCTTCACGGCCTGCGTGAAGTCGGCAATGGCGCGGTCGCTGTCGCCCTTGGCCTGATAGATCAGCCCGCGCGTGTTGAGCGCCGGCGCGAAGGTCGGATCGAGCTTGATCGCCTGATCGAGATCGGCCAGCGCGCGCTTGGCGTCGCCGCGGCGCTGATACAGCATGGCGCGGCTGTGGAACACGCCGGCGTAAGTCGGGTTGAACTTGATCGCCTGCTCGTAGTCCTGCAACGCACGGTCGATATTGCCGCTCAACGCATAGGTATTGCCGCGCTCGGTGAAGGCCGCGGCAGATTTCGGGTCGAGCTTGATCGCCTGATCGTAATCCTTGATGGCGAGCGGATACTTGCCCGACTGCTGGTAGGCATTGCCGCGGTCGACATAGGCGGCGATGAATTTCGGGTTGAGCTTGAGCGCCTGCTCGAAATCGGCGATGGCGTGGACGTAATCATGGCGCTCGCGGTAGGCGATGCCGCGGCCCTGCGCCGCCAGCGCATCGCGCGGGTCGAGCCGCACCGCCTGGTTCAGATCGCTGATCGCCTGCTCGAAGCTGTGGCGCTCGGCGGCCGCCATGCCGCGGTTGAAATAGGCGTTGGCATAGTTCGGGTTGAGCTTGATGGCGCGGTCGAAGTCCTTGAGTGCGTTCTCGGTATCGCCGAGCTTGCCGTAGCAGAAGCCACGATTGTTGAACGCCAATGCGCTGTTGCCGTCGAGCTTGATGGCCTGGCTGAAATCCTCGATGGCGCGCGCATAGTCGCGCTTGTCCTGATAGACGCGGCCGCGACTCGCATAGGCGCCGGCGAAATTCGGATTGGCCTTGATCGCTTGGTCGAAATCGGCAACGGCGCGATCGAAGTCACCCTTGCGCTGATGGGCCTCGCCGCGATTGGTGTAGGCGGCGGAGTCGCGCGGATCGATGCGGATCGCCTGGTCGAAATCGGCGATGGCGCGGTCGCTGTCGCCTTTGCCGTTATAGGCCAGGCCGCGGACGTTGAAGGCGTCGGTGTAGTCGGGACGGATATTGATCGCCAGATTGAGGTCGGCGATGGCGCGGTCATAGTCCTGCCGGGTGAAATGACCGCGGCCGCGTTCGTAATACACCGCGGCATTCTTCGGATCGAGCTTGGCCGAACTGTCGAAATCCGCCATGGCGCCGTCGAGATTGCCCTTGCGGCGATAGGCCAGCCCGCGATGATAGAGCGCCAGAGCGTTCTTCGGATCGAGATTGATCGCCTGGCTCAGGTCGGCAATCGCGGCGTCGCTGGCGCCCTTGCTGATGGCGGCGAGGCCGCGATTGTAATAGGCCAGCGCGTTTTTCGGATCGATCTTGATGGCGTGGTCGAAATCCGCGATGGCGAGATCGGTTTCGTTCCTGGCGATGTGGGTGACGCCGCGATTGTAATAAGACAGCGCGTCCTTGGGATCGAGCTTGACCGCCATCGTGAGGTCGCTCAGCGCCTGGTCGTAATTCTTCTTGGCATAATAGGACACGCCGCGGTCGTAATAGGCCAGCGCGTAGCTCGCATCGAGCTTGATGGCCTGATCGTAGTTTTCAATGGCGCGATCATAGTCGCGCCTGTCGTAGTAGGCGTTGCCGCGATTGTAGTAGGCCAGAACGTATTGCGGGTTGAGCAGCAGGGCCTGATCGTAGTCCTTGATGGCGCGCTCGATTTCGCCGCGGTTGCGGTAAGCCAGGCCGCGATTGTTGTAGGCGAAGCCGTCGCGCGGATCGAGCAGGATCGCCTGGTCGAACTCGTTGATGGCGCGCTCGACGTCGCCGCGCGCGGCATAGGCGATGCCGCGGTCGTTGAGCGCGAGAATGAAATCAGGCTTGAGCTTGATCGCCTGGTCGAAGTCCTGAATCGCCCGCTCATAGTCGCGGATGTCGCGATAGGCGAGGCCGCGGCTGTGCCAGCCGACCGGATCCTCCGGCTTGAGCTTGATGGCGCGATCGTAATCGGGGATGGCGCGGTCGGGCTCGCCCTTGGCGCGATAGGCCATGCCGCGATTGTAATAGGCCAGCGCGTCGTTCGGCTTCAGCTTGACGGCGAGATCGAGCACCGAGATGGCGTGGATAAAATCGCGCTTGTCGTAATACAAATGACTGAGCGTGTTCATCAGCTCGTTGTTCTTGCGGTCGCGCTTGAGCGCGCCTTCGAGATCGGCGGCGGCCTCGTCGCGCTTGCCGCGGTCGCGATAGATCATGCCGCGCTTCAGCAGCGCGTAGGAATTGTCGGCATCGAGCTTGATGGCTTCGCCGTAGTCGGCGATCGCGCCATCCTGATCGTTCCTGGCGGCGCGCGCGTCGGCGCGGTTGTTGTAGACGTCGACCTTGTTGATCTTCTCGGCCTTGTCCTTGTGTCCCTTGGCAGGCTTTGCGGGCTTGGCCTCGAGCAGCGCCGTGCAGGCGGCGATCCGCGTGTCGGCGGCGACGCCCTGCTTGCCGTCGCATTGGCGGATCTGCTCCGGCGTTGCCGCAGCCGGCATGACGGCGAGCGCCAGCATGGCGCCGGCGCCGATCGCCATTGCGATATGTCGTGCGGCCTTGATCACTTTCGCCTAACCCCGCCGGCGTCCGCGTCGTGCGCGAACCCCTTTTTGATTGCGCGGAATTTAGCGCGAAGGCCGCGCCGGCAACGGACTAGCGAAAGTTAAGATTAATCGGGCAAGCGCGAGGATTTGCGCGGAGCGTTAATGCCGCGAGTTGTCGATGTGTCGCGTTGCGTGTCAGGGCCGCGCGATAGCCGAGGCGTTGGCGCTGGCATTGGCGCGCGCGGCCGTGGCGATTTCCTGCAGCACGTAATCGGGCGGCATCACGTAGCCCATGACGCGCTCTTTCGGATAGGTCGACTGGCTCACCGCGTTGCCGTGATTGCCCGAAACGATGATCGGATTGCCCTTGCCGTCGGTGCCGCGCACGATGCCGACATGGCCATTGTTCGGCCCCTTGCGCGACATGATGGCGATGGCGCCGACGCGCGGGCCATCGAGCCGCTTGCCGTAGGTGAGGAAGGAGCGCGCGGCGCGCGACTTGGTGCCGGCGCCGCCGGACCTTCGCAGCACGAAATTCATGAAGTCGGCGCACCACAGCCGGGTCGGCAGGCCGATCTGGCTCGCGGTGCGGCCGCGCCAGCGCAGCGCTTCAAGCAGCACCGAGGCGGCGCCCGGCACCTGCGCAGCGGCTTCGGCGGCGTCGCTGCGGCTCTTCGGCATCGGCTCGAGCGGCTCGACATTGCGGAAGCGCACCGAGTCCTTGTCGGTGACCGCATGGGCCGGCATGGCGGCCGCGAGCATCGACGCCGCGATCACTGCAATCGACGCCAGCTTTTTCACGCCACGGGCTCGACCAATCACCATCGAATGAGCTCCCCCGAGCTCTTCGCGCCGTGCCGAAATCGTTTCCGTTCGCCGCGGCGTTCTTGGTTAATGTCTGGTTTATCATTCCGCCGCGCGGCGCTCGACGCAAGCGAAAGGCGGGAACTTTTACTGCCGTTTCGCAATATGGTTAACGCGCGTTAGCTTTCACGCGTTCAGCGCATGCTGTAGCGGATCGGCACCATGACCGCGATCTGCGCGCCGCGCATGTCGGCGGGCGGCGCCGGCAGTGGCTGCGCACGCTGCAACAGCGACAATGTTTCCTGATCGAGCGCGGCCGAGCCTGAGCTGCGCACAATGTGCGCGCGATGCACGCCGCCCTGGCGGTCGACGGCGAAGGCGAGCATGGCCACGCCCTGGTCGCCATGCGACTGGGCTTCGGAGGGGTATCGCTTGTTGCGTTCGAGCAGCGCGAGCAGCTGCGACTTCCAGTTCGGCAGGGCATTGTCGTCGTGCAGATTTGCCCCCGGCGCTGGCGCCGAGGCGCGCGCCTGTTGCGCGGCGGCGCTTGGTGCACTGGGGACGCTGGCGCGGCTGGTGGTGTGTTTCCGCGGCTCGGTGGCGTCCGAGGGGCGGGCCGGTTGGGTTTGCTCGGGCTGTCTCGCCGGCTCGATTTTCTCCGCCGCCGGAATCGGATCGCTCGCCGTCGTTGCCGCCATTACCGGCGGCTGCGGCGCCGGTTGCGGCTCTGCGGGCTTCACCGCATTGTCGGTCGCAGCCTGAGTGTCCGGACGCTGCGGGCCGGGGGCGAGCTGGTTCGGCTGCTCGGCGGGTGCCGCGGTCACCTGGGCGAGCTCGACCAGGATCGCCGGCGCGCCGTCAATGTCGTCGCGGTCTTGCGGCCACGGCGCCAGCAGCGCAGCGAAGGCGGCGGCGTGAAAGGCGATCGCAAAGACGACGCAGAGCGCCCATCGCGTGCCGTTGCTGCCGCGGGCCGGTTCGCCGGGCTCGCGTGCCGCCGTCAGTTGTCCGGTTGAATTCTCGTCTGCGCTCATGCCGGGTTCTCTCCGGCCCTGTGTAGCGCGATTTTGCCGTCTTGACTGCACGTTGCCAAAGAATAGGCGCAAAAGAAAACTGCCCGGCGGAGTCCCGTCGGGCAGTATCTTAGCTATCGAGTCGAAGAGGCTTAGTAGCGGTAGGAGGTTTCGCCGCCGCTGACCGCAACCCGTTCGCTGCCGCCGCAGTTGCAGTTTCTGCCCGGCACGGTGCGGTAGACGGTGCTCTCGGAGGTCGTCCTGGCAAAGCGCTCCTGCACGCCGCCACGCACGACTTCCTCGCGGAAGCGGTTGATGGTGTTGATCCGCCTCGTCACCACGTTCTGGTAGTGGACGTGTTCGCGATGAACAACGACTTCACGATTGATGACCGGACGAACGTGGACGACGAGTTGATTTTCCTCGACCGTACGGTTGCGCACGACCACCCGGCGGTTGTTGACCACGCGGGTGTGTAGAACGACGCGGGGCGCTTCACGCACCACGCGGGTAGAGGAGACGGGCCTGTTGCAGTTACAACCCGGATCCCAGCGGGATTCGTCGGCTTGCGCCGGCGCCGCTATAAGACCCGCCGATCCGACGATCAGCAGAGCCAAAAACGCGGAATACAAGTGCTTCATCGGATGACCTCGTTAACCATGTAAGTCACGCTTAGACCACTATTTTTCCTTTATTAACCATCTTTGTAAAGGGGAGTTCCCAGTCTCGCCAAAAAGCCGCCAAAATTGAAATCACGCGGACTCAAAGGCTTGGCGTTTGATCGCTAAAATTGTAGCGAATTTCCCGCATCTTTTTTTCACTATCGACCATGCTGCCACACTTTTCGGCCGCATGATCGCTCTCATCGCCGCCTCAAAAAATAAGAGGAAGTCCCGTGGCTGACCAACTCGCCGACCTTCGCTATGACATCGCACTCGCCAACCGCATGCTCGCGCATGAGGGCGTGCTCGACGCCTTCGGCCATGTCAGTGCGCGCCATCCCGACGATCCCAACCGCTATTTGCTGTCGCGCTCGCGCGCGCCTGAACTGGTCGAGCCCGATGACATCCTCGAATACACGCTCGACTCCGGGCCGGTCACGGCGACCGACATTCCGCAATACTCCGAGCGGGTGATCCACGGCGAGATCTACAAGGCGCGGCCCGACGTGATGAGCGTGTGCCATCATCACGCGCCGGCCTTCATGCCGCTGGTCATCTGCGGCATTGACTTCAAGCCGGTATTCCATCTCGGCGCGGTCGGCGGGCTCAATCCGCCGTTCTGGGATCAGCGCGACGAATTCGGCGACACCAATCTGCTGGTGGTGAAGCCGGAGGAGGGCGCCTCGCTGGCCAGGCGCCTCGGCCAGCATTGGATGGTGCTGATGAACCGCCATGGCGTCACCGTCGCCGGCACCTCGGTGCGCGAGACCGTGTTCCGCTGCTATTTCTCGTCGCGCAATGCCGAATACCAGATCGCGGCGGCCGCCGCCGGCGCCGCGCAGCCTTTGTCGCCGGGCGAGGTCAAGCACGCCTTCAACCTCGGCACCGGAACCACCGGCCAGGCCCGATCCTGGGAAGTGTGGACGGCGCGCCTCGGCAAGGCCGGCGGATTGCCGCCAAGGGGCAAAACCGCCGCCAAGCCGAAGGCCAAGGCTGCGGCTGCGCCGAAGCGCAGGACCGCACGGCGGTAGCGGGACGGCAATTGCTTCCTTCTCGTCAGCCTTTGGTGTTGAATGCCGGTCCATAAATGACCGCGTGTCAAACGCGGCGGAAAAAATTCAGGGAGGATATTGATGCAGTCGAAATCAATTGCGCTCGCGTTTGGTTTTGCGGCGGCGCTCGCCGCCAGTAACGCGGCTTTCGCCGACGACACCCTCAAGATGGTGATCGGCCAGATCAACAATTGGGAAAACCAGCAGCCGACGCTCGGCCAGGATGCCGGCATCTTCAAGAAGCACGGCATCGTCATGGAGAACACCGGCACCCAGGGCGCCGGCGAAACGCTGCAGGCGGTGATCTCCGGCAGCGCCGATCTCGGTGGCGGCGTCGGTGTCGCCGGCGCGATGCGGGCGTTCTCGAAAGGCGCGCCGGTGCGCATCCTGCTGCCGGCCTTTACCGGCACCAGCGATCTTTACTGGTACGTCAAAGCCGATTCGCCGATCAAAAGCCTCAAGGACACCACTGAGAAAAACACCATCGCCTATTCAACCTCGGGCTCGTCGTCGAACAACATCGTCGAGGCCTTCGTGCAGGAGCTCGGCGCCAAGGCGACCCCGACCAAGACCGGCGGCCCGGCGCCGACCCTGACCGCGGTGATGTCCGGCCAGGTCGATATTGGCTGGGCGGCGCCGCCATTCGGCCTGCGCGAGATGGAGGAGGGCAAGATCCGCATGATCGCGCGCGGCAGCGACGTGCCGTCGCTGCGCGGCCAGACCGTGCGCGCCATCATCGTCAATGCCGACGCGCTCAAGACCAAGCGCGACGCCATCATGCGATTCGTCGATGCCTACCGGGAAGCGGTCGACTGGATGTATGCGGACCCCAAGGCCATGGATATGTACGCCGAGAAGATCAAGGTGCCGATCGGCTACATCAAGGAAAACGCCCAGAAATTTCAGCCCAAGGAGACCATCCAGAGCGACCAGATGGCGGATCTCGATGGTGCAGTGCGGGATGCAGTTAAGTTGAAATTTCTCGACGTCCCGCTTACCAAGGAGCAACTCGCGGAATTCATCCAGATCCCTCCGCGCAAAAAATAAGACAAGAAATAGAAGCGTCCGAGGAAAAAACTAAGGGTTCGCAGTGCCGGGTTGTAAACGGGCCGCTGTCATGCAGTGGCCCGTTTGCTTTTTTCGACCACTCTTTGAGACTTGTGGAGTTTGCCAGGAGCAAGGCGGGGCTGGCCGGGACGAGCCCGGCCATGGCAAAAACTACGTCTTCCCCTTCGCTGCGCTCACCGCCTTGAGCAGCGCGTCGCGGCCTTGGGTCTTCGCCGCGCGCACATTGTCGTCCTTGCCGATCGCGCCCATCTCGCGCTGCCGGACCACGGTCGCGTCCACCATCAGCGGGTCGATGCCGAGCTCGCGCAAGGTCGCGGCGCTTTCTTCCATCTCGGCGGCCGCCGCGCGCCGTGGCTCGCCATGCGCTCGACATTGTATTCGGACATCTTGGCCCAATCGATGCCGACATAATTGTTCTTCAGCGACGCGGGCACTTCCTCGAGCACGCCGGCGCGGCTGGCGGCGATGAAGCATTCGAAGCTCAGCGCCTCGATGCCCTTGATCATCACCGAGCGGATCATCTTGATGCCGGCGGCGGCGCCAATTTTGTCGCCGGCGATGGTGGTCGCCATGCCGAGCTCGCCGAGCAGCGCGGCTGCGGCCTGCGCATGCGGGCCGGCCAGCAGCATCGGCGTCTTGTGGCGCTTCGGGTGGATCGCCGCCACCACCGCGACGTCGACATAGCGCGCTCTGTCGCCGAGCAGCTTCGCGGTCGCCTGCTTGCGGCCGGGCGACACCGAATTGATGTCGAGGTAGTACGGCGTGCCGGACAAATGCGACTCGGCCGATTGCGCCGCCTCGAGGCTCGACGCCGCAGTCACCGCCGCGATCACGATGTCGGCGTCGCGCACCGCCTCGGCAGCAGAGCCGGCCAGCCGCACGCCATGCTGCTCGCCGGCGGCCTTGAGCCTGGCGCCCTCGGCCTGCGGAAACAGGATGTCCCAGGCGGCGATGCGCTCGATGCCCTCGTCGCGAAGACCTGCGGCAATGGCCTGGCCGGCTTCGCCGAAGCCGATGAAGGCGATGCGGGGCGAGTTGCGGTTCATGTCTGCTTCACCACCGGGGTGCCGTGGGTGTGGAACGACTCGATGGTCTTCAGGCCCCAGGCCTGGCCCTTCTTGCGCTCCTCTTCGGTCCAGGTGATCGGCTTCCAGTCCGGCGCCAGGATCAGATGGGCGCCGGCATTGGCGACCTCGACGCGATTGCCGCCCGGCTCGTAGACGTAGAGGAAGAACGTCTGCTGGATGGCGTGCTTGTGCGGCCCGGTCTCGATGTACACGCCGTTCTCGAGGAAGATATCGGCGGCGAGCAGCACCTCCTCGCGCGAATTCAGCGCATAGGTGACGTGGTGGAAGCGCCCCGCCACGCCGGTATGGTCGCGGGTATAGGCGAAGTCGTAGGACTTGTTGGTCGCCGTCATCCAGATCGCGGCCTCGCTGCCGTCGTTCAGCACGATGCGCTCGGTGAGGCGAAAGCCGAGATATGTCTCGAAGAAGCCGCGGCACTCGGAGATGTTCGCGGCGAGCCCGTTCCAGTGATCGAGGCGCCGCACATTGCAGCCGCGCGCCTGGAAACGCTGGGCCTGGTTCTTCAGCGCCGGCTTCTGGTCCGGCGGCGGGTCGTACCATTCGGTGTCGTAGTAAAGCTCGATGACGTGGCCGTCCGGGTCCTTGCAGACGAAGCTCTTGCCGTGGCCGAGATCGCCGTCCGACCAGCCGACGTCGAAGCCTGAGCCTTTCAGTGCCGCGGCGCGCCGCTCCAGCGCCTGCGGCGAGCGCGTGCGATAGGCGACATGGCCCATGCCGTTGGTTTTCGACGCGGTGAGCTTGAGCGAATAGCGCTCATAGTCGTCATAACCGCGCAGGAAAATGCTGTCGCCCTTTTCGCCGCTCTGCGTCATGCCCATGACGTCGATGAAGAAGCGCGCGCTCTTGTCGAAGGTCGGCGTCAGCAATTCGAGATGCCCGAGATGGGCGATGTCCATATTGGGTTCGGCCGTCATGGACTGTTTTTAGCGTGGCGGCGCGGCTTCGGCTAGCGCGCAAAGGCCGCTCAGCGCAGCGGAAAATCGAGCTCGCAGACCAGGCCTTCCGGCTTGAAAGTCAGTTTGGCGCGGCCGCCAAGCTGCGCCGCGACGCCCTGCTGGATCAGGCCTGAGCCGAAGCCGGACCGCTGCGGCTCCTTGACCGGTGGCCCGCTGCGTTCCACCCAGCGTAATGCGACGCGCGGCTCGGCGTTTCCGCCGGTCTTCTCCCAGTCAATCGCGACCCGCCCCTCGGGGTTGCTGAGCGCGCCGTATTTCGCGGCGTTGGTGGCAAGTTCCTGAATCACCATGGCCAGCATCGTCACGGTGCGCGCGTCGATCTGCAGCGGCGGCCCGGTCATCGCAATGCGGCCGCCGGCACTCTGGAATGGCGCGATCACCGCGGCCAACGCTTCGCGGATGTCGGCGCCCTTCCATTCGCTGGCACTGAGCAGATCGTGCGCGCTGCCGAGCCCGACCAGCCGCGAGTTGAACTTCTGCCTGGCCTCGGTGTCGCTGGCGCCGCGGAATGTCTGCGCCGCGACCGATTGCACCGTCGCCAGCGTGTTCTTGACGCGGTGATTGAGCTCGTTGATCAGCAGTTGGTGCAAGGCCTCGCCGCGGGCGATCTGCGAGGCCATGCGCAGCGCGAAGCCGAGCCCGATCAGCAGCAGCAGGCCGCCGATCGACAGCGCGATCACCAGATTCGTCAAGGCCGGCGCGGTAAGCGTACTCTTGGCGATGCCGCTGACCGCAATCCAGCCGGTGCTGTCGGAGCGTGAAATCACGGTGATCAGTTCCACGCCCTCGCGCGACACCGTCGGAAACGGGGCTTCCGTTGCGGAGAACAGCCGATCGAGCAATTGCGGCGACGCGCTTTGACCGATGGTTCTTTCCGGGTTGGGAAGACGAGCAATGTTGCGGCCCTGCTGGTCGAAGATCGACATCGTCCATTCCTCGCTCGGCCTTTGCTGCTCGAGGATATGCTGGAATACTTCCAGCGGAGGATTGAACGAGACGTCGTAGAGGGCGTTGCCATTGCGAAGCACCGGCACCGAGACCGTCACGATCGGCATCTTCGTCACCGAGCCGATGAACACCGGCGAGAAGGTCGGCTTGCCGGTGCGGAACACGCTGTCGCGTTCGACGCGCGGCGTGCGCGGCGGCAGCGGCGCGCCGGCCGGCACGCTGGAGTTGAACAACTGGTCGCCGGCCTCGTCGCCGATCGAAATAGCCGGGTGGCCCGGGAACAGCCGCACGAAGGCGTCGGCACTGATGCGGAAGCCCTCGAAATCGTCGGCCGCCAGCGCACGCGAATTGGCCAGGACGACAAGCCCGCCGACAATGCCCTGCATCTCGCGGTCGAGCGCCTGCCGGATGCCGCGCGACACCTGCAGGACTCGGTCATCGGCGTTCCGTCGGTCGTCATTGTAGTCGCTGACGATCAGAACCCCGGCGAACACGATAAGCGGCAAGACCGTGCCGCCGACAAGGAGCGCCAGCCGAACCCGTAACGTCAGATTTCGAAACATGGGGGATGAGCTACCCGGACTGACGAGTGTCCACTAAAGGCCGCATTGCGACAAGCCTGTCAAAAAACCCGATAACGTCCCTGCGCAGGGCAAGCGGTTTGGTTTATTGTGGCTTGCGGCGCAGTGAATGTGCCGCCTCGCATGCTGGGACCGGTTGCTGATGAAACACACGACGCTTCGCATCGCCATCGGCGATTATCCCCACACATTGCCGCTCAAGCGCGGCGAGGTCGTCTCGGATTGGCTCAAGCTCGACTTCGTCGAGGTCAAGCCGACCTATACGGCGTTCAAGCCGATGGTGCGCAAGCACGCCTATGACGCCAGCGAGATGGCGCTGACGACCTATTTTCAGGCCACCGAGCATCGCAAAGGCCTCCGGCTGTTGCCGGCGGCGATGCTGGCGCGGTTTCAGCACGGCGCGATGGTTTACAATTCCGCGCGCGGCTCGCTGACGCCGAAGGACCTTGCCGGCAAACGGATCGGCATGCGCTCGTACCCGCAGACCACCGGGGTCTGGCTGCGCGGCATCCTGGAAAACGACTACGGCGTCGACTTCAGCAAGGTGCAATGGGTGACGTTCGAGGACGGCCATGTGGCCGAGGCGCCCGATCCGCCGGGCGTGATGCGCGGCACCAAGGACATGACCGCGATGCTGCTCGAGGGCGAGCTCGATGCCGCGATCTACGGCGCGGCGATGCCGGCCGATCCGCGGCTGAAAAGCGTGGTGGCCGATCCCGACGCCGAGGCGCGCGGCTGGTACGCCAAGCATCGCCTGATGCCGGTCAACCACATGGTGGTGGTGACCGATGAACTGGCGCAACGGAATCCTGACGCGGTTGCCGAGCTCTATCGTCTGCTCGAAGCCGGACGCAAAATCATCGCGCCGCGCCTCGACGGCATCGACCCGGCGCCATTCGGCAAGGACGCCAACCGCCGCGGCCTCGAGCTGCTGATGGGCTACGCCGTGCAGCAGAGGCTGGTGTCGCGGCCGATCGCGTTCGAGGATTTGTGGTGAGCGGTATGCTGCGATGAAACCTCTGCCGTCGGTTCTTTCAAAACCGTCGTCCCCGCTTTCGCAGGGACGACGGTGCAGAATGACGCAGGGTCGGCGCGAAAAATACCGCTTGACATTTCTGGATTATATTCCTATAGCGAACGGGTCCGGTCCACAAAGGGCGCTGTCATGAGGCGTCGTGGAAGCGAGATCGGATGCGGCCCCCGCGCCCAGGTTTCGCAAACCTGCCCTCGGGAGGCTCCGGGACCCCGCCCGGGCGGCATTACGACCGCTCTGCAGGGAGCCTGCTGGACTGGGACAGGGCGAGCCGGGTAATTCCCGAGGAGCCCAAGTCCCAGGAAGCGCGGGCCTGGGGCCTGTATCCTTGGCCCTCCGGGCGGGGATGCAAAACCGCGATGGAGCGCCGGTCGGCGCGCGCGTCTCGCCAGACGCGCCCGCGCCGCAAGGCGTGGAATGAAGACGTTGCGCCGCCCGGCGCTCCGTCCCCTTCGCCTTGTGCGGAGGGGGAGACGAAGGCGGCCCCGCAGAGCGGGGCAGGGTTACGGCGCCCCCGCGCCGCAAACAACAGGGGTGCACAAGCTCGCCCAAAATTCAGCGTCATTACCGGGCTTGACCCGGTGATCCATGATGAAGTTCAGCGATGACAGCCTTACGAAAGGACCGTTGGTGCGCGCCGCCTGATGGATTGCCGGGTCAAGCCCGGCAATGACAATCGAATATGGTGTCGAACCTATTGCTCCGATCCATTTCCTTGTCTGGAGTTTCCCCCGCAATCTGGTGCAGGATCGCCCCATGAAACGCACACCGTCGGTTGATCGCCTCGACGCCGCGCTCGCCCGCATCGACGATCCGCAAGGCGAGGGCAAGCGCGCGATCCTCACCATCTACCGCGAGGCCGCGCAGGCCGCGGCGCAGGCCGCCGACGCGCGCACCCGCACTCATGGTTCGCTTGGGCCCCTCGACGGCGCCATCATCACCATCAAGGACCTGTTCGACGTCGCCGGCGAGGTGACCCGCGCCGGCTCGAAGCTGATCGCCCGCGAAGGCAAGCCTGCTGCTGCCGACGCCCCGGCGATTCGCCGGCTGCGCGCCGCCGGCGCGGTGATGGCGGCCAAGACCAACATGACCGAATTCGCCTTCTCCGGCATCGGCGCCAACCCGCATTTCGGCACGCCCGGCAATCCGGCCGACCGCGCCCGCATCCCGGGCGGCTCGACCTCGGGCGGCGCCATCGCGGTCGCCGACGGCATGTGCGAAATCACCATCGGCAGCGACACCGGCGGCTCGACCCGGATCCCGGCGGCGCTGTGCGGCATTGTCGGCTTCAAGCCGAGCAAATGGCGGATCCCGACCGACGGTGCGTTTCCGCTGTCGTCATCGCTCGACTCGATCGGGCCGATGGCGCGCACCGTCGCTGCCTGCGCCAAGGCCGATGCGGTGATGGCGGGCGAGGAGCCGCATCCGCTCGATCCGCCGGCGCTCGCCGGTCTGCGCATCGGCGTCGCGCAGGGCGCGGCGCTCGACAGCCTCGACGACACGGTCGGGCCGCGATTTTCAGCGGCGCTGGCGCTGCTCGGAAAAGCCGGCGCGCGACTTTCCGACGAAACCATCGCGCTCACCGCCGACATGGACAAGATCAACGCCAAAGGCGGGCTGGTGCCGCCCGAGGCCTATGCGGTTCACCGCGACCGCTTCGAGCGCAGCCGCGCCGAGATCGACCCGATCCTGGCGCTGCGTCTCGAGCGCGCGAAGAGCGTGTCGGCCGCCGATTATCAGGACATGCTGCGCGAGCGCGCGCGGCTGGTGAAGGCGATGGATGCGCGGCTCTCCGATCTCGACGTGCTGGCAATGCCGACGGTGCCGATCGTCGCGCCACTCCTGGCGGAGGTCGCGACGCCGGAAGGGTTCGCGCGCAAGAACGCCATGGTGCTGCGCAACACCTCGTTCGGCAATTTCTTCGACCTGACCGCGATCTCGCTGCCGATGCCGGGCAGCGGACTGCCATGCGGGCTGATGCTGATGGCGCGCAACGGCCATGACCACCGGCTGCTGCGAATCGCAGCGGCGGTCGAGCGGCTGTTCAATACGTGAAGCTGCTAGCGGGTCCGGTACACCGGGCCGAACGAGCGGGGGCGCCGGCGCATCAGGTAATCGAGCGCGGCAACCCGCGCGCTCAGCGGGCATTCCGGAAAGCTGGTGCGCAGCAGCTTCAGCGCCTCGGCGTCGGTGGCCGGCGCGAATTCCATCACGCGGGCGGCCATGGCCTCGGGATCGGTCGCAAGGGCGCTGAATTGCTCGGATTTGAAGGCGGAAGCCATATGATTCATCCAAAATCGGTCACGCGCAGTGTGAAGCCACGCCTTTACGAACTCGTTAACGGCGCATTGCGCCCCCCGGTTCCCGCCGGCAGGCCAAATTCGCGTCGATGGAAAAAGGGCCGGCCGCTCTATTTCGCCGGCTGGCCGATGCTGACGGACAATGTACCGACGCCTTCGACTTCGCACTCGATCTTGTCGCCGGCGACCAGGGCGGCGACGCCGGAGGGCGTGCCGGTCATGATGATGTCGCCGGCCGCCAGCTCGACCATTTCGGACAGCTTCGAGATCGTCTCCGGCACGTTCCAGATCATCTGGTCGAGGTCGCCGTCCTGGCGCACCTGGCCGTTTACCTTGAGGACGATCTTGCCTTTGGCCGGATGGCCGATTTCGCTGGCCGGCTTCAGCGGGCCGCAGGGCGCGGAATGATCGAACGCCTTGCCGATTTCCCACGGCCGCTTGACGTCGCGCGAGGCGATCTGCAGGTCGCGGCGGGTGAGGTCGATGCCGACCGCGTAGCCGTAAATGCAGTCATTGGCCTTGGCGACCGGAATGTTGCGGCCGCCCGATTTGAGGGCGACGACAAGCTCGACCTCGTGATGCATGTCCTTGGTCAACGACGGATAAGGCACGGTGCCGCCATCGGCGACGATGGCGTCGGCCGGCTTGGCGAAGAAGAACGGCGGCGCGCGCTCGTCCTGGCCCATCTCGCGGATGTGCTCGATGTAGTTGCGCCCGACGCACCAGATGCGGCGCACGGGAAAGGTCCTGGCTGTGCCGGCGACCGCGATCACGGCTTGCGGGGCGGGCTCAATGACGTAACGGCTATCGGTCATGGTGCTGTGCAATCTGAAAAATTGTCCGAAGGACCTGGGTGGAAGCCGAGGTAGCGAAGTGAACGCCGCGCGTCAACGGCCCGCGCTAGAGGTTTGCCGCCATCGGCTCGCGGGTTTCCTGTTCCTTGAGCTGGAGGCGGTAGAACATGGCGTAACGGCCGCTCTTGCGCAGCAATTCGTCATGCCGGCCGGACTCGACGACGCGGCCGCCTTCGACCACGACGATGCGATCGGCGTGGGCGATCGTGTGCAGGCGGTGCGCGATCACCAAGGTGGTCTTATTCTCGCACAGCCGCGTGATCGCGTCGCGCACCAGCAGTTCGGATTCCGAATCGAGCGCGGCGGTCGCTTCGTCAAGCAGCACGATCGGCTCGTCCTTGATCAAGGCGCGCGCGATCGCAATGCGCTGGCGCTGGCCGCCGGACAATTGCAATCCGTGCTCTCCGACCTCGGTGTCGTAACCGCTGGGGAACGCGGAAATGAATTCGTGCGCATGGGCGTCCCTGGCGGCGGCGATGATGTCAGGCTCGCTCGCGTTCGGCCTGCCGCAGGCGATGTTGTCGCGGACGGTGCCGCGGAACAGGAACACATCCTGCCCGACATAAGCGATGTGCTGGCGCAGTGAACGGCGCGCCACCGTGGTGATGTCGTCGCCGCCTATGGTGATCGCGCCGCGCTCGGCATCGTAGAAGCGCAGCAGCAGGTTGAAGACGGTCGATTTGCCGCCGCCGGACGGACCGACCAAAGCGGTCATCCGGCCCGGCTCGGCAACGAAGGACATGTCGCGCAACACCGGCTCTTCCGCGCGATAGCCAAAGCGCACGCCTGAAAACTCGATGCGCTCGTTGGCCGGCCGCAGCGCCGGTTTGTCGTCGTCGTTCGGTTCGGTTGCCGGACTGTCGAGAATTTCCAGCAGCAGCCGGACGCCGACCATCTTGCTGGTGAGATCCATATTGAATCGTGCCAGCCGCCGCGCCGGCTCGTAAGCCATCAGGAAAGCGGCGATAAAGGTGAAGAATTCGCCGGGCGCCGCGCCGTTCACGACGGTGCGATAGCCGCCATAGACCGTAACCAGAGCCAGCGCAAAGCCGCCGAGCACTTCCATCACCGGGCTGGCGCGATTGGCGACCCGCGCCATCTTGTTGGCGGCGGTTTCGAGCGTGCCGACCTGGCGGTCGAAACGCTCCCGCATCGTGTCCTCCAGCGTGAACGCCTTGACGATGCGGATGCCGTGCAGCGCTTCCTGCAGCGTTTCCAGCATGTCGGCGCTGCCCTGAATTCGACGGCGCGCGATCGCGTTGATGCGGCGGATCAATTGGCGCAGCAGCAACAGCGCCGGCGGCGCAATGACCACAGCCGACAGCGACATCACCGGATCCTGAATGATCATGACGGCGGCGAGGCCAAGCAGCGAGAAGAAATCGCGGCCGATCGAGGTGATCAGCAGATTGAGGATCTGCGCAATCGCATCGGCGCCGGCGGTCACGCGGGTGATGAATTCGCTGGAATGACGATCGGCGTAGAAGGCCAGGTTCTCGTGGAGCAGCTTCGCGAACACGCGGCGCTGGTTCGAGATCATGATACGGTTTGCGATCCGCGCCAGGATCACGGACTGGCCGTAGCCGGCAAAGCCCTTGCCGCAGAACAGCAGGAACACCACGGTGGCGCCGACCACCACGCCGTTGAAATCCTTGTTGACGTAGGCCTGATTGATGACCTTGCCGAAGAAATACGGGACCATCGCGGTGCAGCCGGCGACGATCGACATCATCACGAACGCCAAGACATATTTCTTCCAGTGCCGGACGCCTTCGTCCTTCACCAGCCGGCGGATCATGGCGAGCGCGCCGTAATACTTGTCGGCCGAGGCGGGCAGCAGGAATTTGCTCATGTCGAACTGTCGATTGTTGTGGCGCGCGCTGCGCAACCGAGTTGCGCGATTCACGGGATCGCGTGCCAAGCGCACGCTTCCTTGCCCGTCCGGGCGCTGATTTTCAAGCCAAAATAGGGTGATGTGCCGGATTTCTCAGGGAAATCCGGGCTGGTGCCGGTTAACGCGGAGCCTGTTTGGCGGCGAGGCGACGTTCCCAGGCCAGCGCATGGGTGACGATGGTGTCGAGGTCGTCATAGAGCGGGCGCCAATCGAGCGCCGAATGAATGCGCGACACGTCGGCGACCAGCGCGGCCGGATCGCCGGGACGGCGGCCGGCGAATTCGACCGGAAAGTTGCGGCCGCTGACGCGCCGCGCGGTTTCCAGCACGTCCATCACCGAGTGGCCGTGACCGTAGCCGCAATTGAACGTCGCGCTGTCGCCGCCGCGGCGCAGATAAGCCAGCGCCGCCGAATGCGCGCGCGCGAGGTCGCTGACGTGGATGTAATCGCGGATGCAGGTGCCGTCCGGCGTCGGATAGTCGGTGCCGAACACGCTCATCGTTTCGCGCTTGCCGAGCACGGTCTCGACCGCGACCTTGATGAGATGGGTCGCCTGCGGCGTCGACTGCCCGGTGCGGCCTTTCGGGTCGGCGCCGGCGACGTTGAAATATCGCAGCACGACGAAGCGCAATCCGTGCGCGCGCGCCGCATCGCGCAGGACGATCTCGGACATCAGCTTCGAGGTGCCGTAAGGCGAGATCGGATTGGTCGCGGCGTTCTCGCGCACCGGGACCGCGGCGGGATTGCCGTAAACCGCGGCGGTCGAGGAGAAAATGATTTGACGCACGCCGCCCGCGATGGCCGCTTGCAGCAGCAGCGCGGTGTTGATCGTGTTGTTGCGATAATAGCCGAGCGGATCGCTGATCGAATCCGGCACCACGATAGAGGCGGCGAAATGGATGATGGCATCGACGCGATGGTCGGCGATGGTCTTCGCGACCAGATCCTGGTCGCCGGTATTGCCGACGATGATCGGCACCGATGCCGGCAACAGGAAGCGAAATCCGGTGGAGAGGTTGTCGAGCACGACGACCGGTTGTCCGGCATCGTTCAACTCGTGCACCATGTGGCTGCCAATATAGCCGGCGCCGCCCGTGACCAGAATCGCCATGTCGCTGCCCCCTTCTGCCGCCCCAGACTTCAATAACCGCCTTGAATCAGCGCTTGGCGCCGAGGTCCGGGCGAATGCATATAGCCGTCATGCCTGACGCCGCGTATATCAGCGCAAAAGCCTGGCTGAAAGCTATAGCTTGACCGACATTCTCTTCATAAAGACCTCGTCGCTCGGCGACGTCATCCATCACATGCCGGCGATCAGCGAGGCGCGGGCGCATCTGCCGCAGGCGCGGTTCGCCTGGCTGGTCGAAGAGGCCTACGCGCCGCTGGTGGCGCTGCATCCGGCGGTCGGCGACGTCATTCCGGTGGCCTGGCGGCGCTGGCGCCATGCGCTGGCCGCGCCAGCGACCTGGCGCGAGATCGCCGCGAGCCGCAAGACCCTGCGAGCAAGCCGTTACGATGCGGTGGTGGACACGCAAGGGCTGATCCGCAGCGCGGTGATGGCGAAGAGCGCGCGCGGCGTGCGCCACGGCTATGACCGCGACAGCATCCGCGAGCCGCTGGCCTCGCTGTTCTACGACGTGCGCCATAAGGTCTCGCGCGACCTGCATGCCATCGAGCGCAACCGCATTTTGACCGGGCTGGCGCTCGGCTATCGGCCGCAAGGCGCTCCGCGCTACGGGCTCGATCGTGGGCAGCTTCGTCAGGGCGACGAGCGCTACGCGGTGCTGCTGCATGCCACGGCGCGCGCCGAGAAAGAATGGCCGGTGGCAAGCTGGATCGCACTCGGCCATGCGCTCGCGCGGCACGGTATCGCGCTGCTTCTGCCATGGGGCAATGATGGGGAGCGGGCGCGCGCGCTGCAGATTGCCGGAGCCGTCGACGGCGCTCGGGTCGCCGATCGCATGCCGCTCGATGGCATGGCCAGGTTGATCGCCGGCGCCGACTTCGTCGTCGGTGTCGATACCGGGCTGCTGCATGTCGCTGCCGCGCTCGGCGTGCCGCTGGTCGCGATTTTTTCCGGCAGCGAGCCGAGCCTGACCCGGCCGGTTGGGCCGGGCCCGATCGAAGTGGTCGGCGCCAAGAGCGCAACGCCGTCGGTCGAACAGGTGCAGGGCGCGCTCGCCGAAATCCTCCGCTGATGTTGCGCTAGGCTTTACCGCCGAGAACGCGGCGCGCCGTCTCCAGCACCGTTTCGACGGCGACATCCGCGGTGTTGCGATGCGCGACGGCATCATTGCCCTGGGTGCGGGCGCGGTCCTTGGCGGCCTCGTCGCCAAGCGGCTCGAGAATGGCGGCGATCGGATTGAGCGGCTTCCAATGCCACGGACTGGTCGGCCCGAAAATGGTGATAGTCGGCGTGCCGATCGCGGCGGCAACATGCATCAAACCGGAATCGTTGGTGACTGCGGCGTCGGCTGCGGCGAGCGCCAGCACCGCATTGCGCAGATCGTTGCCGATGAGGTCGCGCACCGCGTCGCCGCCGCCGGCCGCGATTTCGGCGGCGAGGGGCGTCTCGTTCGGCCCGCCCAGCACCCAGATCGCGCAGCCGTCCTTGGCCAGTTCGCGCGCCAGCTTTGCGTAATGACCGGCCGGCCAGGCCTTGCCCTTGCCGACGGCGCCGGGCGCGAAAGCGACGATTTTTCGTCCATCGGCGGCAAGCTTGCGCGCCGCGCGCCATTTCGCGACGTCGTCAGCGGGAACGCGCAACTCCGGCAACGGCCATTGCGGCGGCAGCGGCGCGCCGGACGGCAGAGCCAGCGCGCCCATGCGGTCGATCATGCGCGGCAGAGCGCGCTCGCCGTTGCGCATGTCGTTGATGAGGCCGAACCGCATCTCACCGACGAAGCCGGTGCGCAATGGAATCCGCGCCAGCCATGGCGCCAGCGCCGACTTCCAGGTGCGCAGCATCACCAGCGCCTGCGCGTAGTGCTCGTCGCGCAGCCGGGCGGCAAGCGCGCGGTAAAGCGACAGCGGCAGGCTGCGGCGCGGCAGATCGCAGACGATCGCCTTGCGCAGGCCCGGCATGTAATCGACCAGCGGTGCGCATAAGGTTGACGACACGATGTCGATCGGCCGCGCCGGATTCTGCGCCTGCAGCAGTCGGACCACCGAATGGCCGCGCACGAAATCGCCGATCCAGACATAAGGCACGATCAGGATCGGCGCCGGGCTTTGATCGGGGGTCATCGAGACAGGCTATGGGTTTTGCGGCCAATCGCACAGCCGTTAGCGTGCGGCGGCGCAGCCTGTCCAGTGCCGCATTTACCGCATTGGCATAAGGATTTGCGCGGGCGGCCTGACTGGGGCAAAAGCTGGCCACACGATTGGGCGTAAAACAGCATGATCTTGGTGACGGGCGGCGCCGGCTTCATCGGTTCGAATATCGTGGCAAGCCTCAACGAGGCCGGCCGCAGCGATATCGCCGTCAATGATTTCATCGGCGATGACGATGCCAAGTGGCGCAATCTTCGCAAGCGCCAGATTGCCGATGTCGTGCCGCCTGCCGAGCTGATGAGATGGCTGGCCGGCCGCAAGCTCGACGCCGTCATCCACATGGGCGCGATTTCCGACACCACCGCGACCGACGGCGATCTGGTGATGGAGAACAATTTCCGGCTGTCGCTGCGGCTGCTGGACTGGTGCACGACCACGCGAACGCCGTTCATCTATGCGTCGTCCGCGGCGACCTATGGCGACGGCGCGCAGGGCTTTGCCGACGATTGGTCGCCCGACGCGTTGCGCCAGTTCAAGCCGATGAATCTCTACGGGCTGAGCAAGCACCTGTTCGACCAGGCGGTGTCGGAACGCGTCGCCAGGAAAGAGCCGCTGCCGCCGCATTGGGCCGGCCTTAAATTTTTCAACGTGTTCGGCCCGAACGAATACCACAAGGGCAAGATGATGAGCGTGCTGGCGCGCGTTTTCGACAGCGCCAAGGCCGGCGACACCGTCAAGCTGTTCAAGTCCCATCGCGACGGCATTGCCGACGGCGACCAGCGCCGCGACTTCATCTATGTCGACGACGCGGTCGCCATCGTGCGCTGGCTGATGGAGACGCCTCGCGTCAACGGCATTTTCAACGCCGGCACCGGGCAGGCGAGGAGCTTCCGCGACATGATCGTCGCCATGTTCACGGCGCTCGGCCGCGAGGCCAGGATCGAATACGTCGACATGCCGGATAATATTCGCGGCCAATATCAGTATTTCACCCAGGCCGAGGTGGGGAATCTGCGCCGCGCCGGGTACAATGCCGGCTTCACGCCGCTCGAGGATTCGGTGACGCAATACGTCACCGGCTATCTCGACCGCCCCGACCGCTATCATTGACGCCATGTTCGATTTCGACAAACAGCTTGCCGCGCTCGCCCAGCAGACCGTGCTGTGCGTCGGCGATCTGATGCTCGACGATTTCGTCTATGGCGAGGTGTCGCGTATCTCGCCGGAGGCGCCGACGCCGGTCATCGCGGTCAGCCGCAGCGAACTGATGATCGGCGGCGCCGGCAATGTGGCGCGCAATCTCGCAGGTCTCGGCGTCAAATGCCTGTTCGTCGGCGTGGTCGGCGACGACGATACCGGCCGCGCCCTGGCGGCGTCGCTGAAAGCCGAGCCATTGATCGAGCCGCATCTCGTCATCGACAAGACGCGTCCGACCACGCGCAAAGTGCGGTTCGTCTCGGAGCGCCATTCGACCCATATGCTGCGCGCCGACTGGGAGGTCGCCGGGCCGGTGAACAAGGTCTGCGAGGATGCGCTGATCGGCCATGTCGAAAAGACGCTGCCACGGGCCGGCGCGGTCGTGCTGTCGGACTACGCCAAGGGCGCGCTGACGCCACGGGTCGTGCGCGCCGTGATCGAGGCCGCGGCGAAGCTCAGCAAGCCGGTGGTGGTCGACCCGAAAGGGCGCGATTACAGCATCTATAAAGGCGCGACCTTGATCACGCCGAATCGCCAGGAACTGGCCGACGCCACGCATTCAGCGGCGGTGAGCGATGGCGAGGTCGAACAGGCCGCGGCGGCGCTTCGCAGCTCGGTTGGCGCCAAGGCGGTGCTGGTGACCCGCAGCGAAGCCGGCATGACGCTGGTGGCCGACGGCAAGCCGGTGCATGTGCCGGCCTATCCGGTCCGCGTGCGCGACGTCTCCGGCGCCGGCGACACCGTGGTCGCGACGCTTGCCGCCATGCTGGCGATGAAAGCCGATTTTGAAAGCGCGATGCGCGCCGCCAATGCCGCCGCCTCGGTCGTGGTCGGCAAGCGCGGCACCGCGACCGTGGCGCCGGCCGAATTGCGCTCGCGCATCCTGCCGGCGGCCTCGCTCGCGCCGGAAGAAAAGATTCTCTATGACTGGGCGCTGCTCGACGAGCGGCTCGACGAATGGCGCAAGCAGGGCCTGCGCATCGGCTTCACCAATGGCTGCTTCGACCTGCTGCATCCCGGCCACATCAAGGTGCTGGCCGGCGCGCGCAGCGTCTGCGACCGGCTGGTGGTCGGTCTCAACAGCGATGCTTCGGTCAAGCGGCTCAAGGGCGCCGACCGCCCGGTGCAAAACGTGCATGCGCGCGCCGAGATCTTGGCCGCGCTCGAAGCGGTCGATCTGGTCGTGATGTTCGAGGAGGACACGCCGGAGAAACTGATCACGCGGGTGAAGCCCAAGGTTCTGGTCAAGGGCGGCGATTACAAGCGCAGTGAAGTCGTCGGTCACGAGATCGTCGAGGCGCAAGGCGGCGAGGTGATCCTGATCGAGCTGGTGCCCGGCCATTCGACCAGCGCCATGGTCGAGCGGGCCCGCACCAAAAAGCCGTGACCGACCTGTAAGGCTTTGACTCAAAACGTGTTCGCCCGGTTTGGCCGCTCGGGTCGCCAGCGCAGGATCGTCATGCTAGTCAGGGCACCGATTGTGGGGTTGGGATTCGAGCGGCATGGCCAGCGTTCCGATTAGCGACGAGGCGCGCCCATTACGCATTGGCGTGATCGGCGTCGGCGTCATGGGCAGCAACCATGCGCGTGTGCTGTCCGGCCTGTCGGGAGTGACGCTGGCCGGCGTCGCCGATCCGGATCGCGATCAGGCGGCCAAGGTCGCGCGGGCGCTGGGCTGCCCGATGTTCGCCAGCGTCGAGCAGTTGCTCGATCAAAAGCCCGATGCGGTCACCATCGCGGCGCCGACCGAATTGCACCATCAGGTCGCGCTGACCTGCATCTCGCGCGGGGTCCACGTCCTGGTGGAAAAGCCGATTGCGTCGACGGTGAAAGAGGGTCTCGAGATCGTCGCCGCGGCAAAGCGCGCTGGCGTCACGCTGATGGTCGGCCATGTCGAGCGTTTCAACCCAGCGGTCGAGACCGTCAAGGAAGCGATCCGCGGCGAGAGCATCCTGTCGATTGCCATTACCCGCGTCGGCCCGTTCCCGCCGCGCATGTCCAAGGTCGGCGTCGTCATCGATCTCGCGGTTCACGACATCGACCTGATCCGCTGGTTCACCGAATCCGAGATTGTCGAAGTGCAGCCGCAACTCTCCAGCGCCATCGCCGAGCGCGAGGACATCGCCTTGCTGCAGTTCCGCACGGCTTCGGGCGTGCTCGCCCATATCAACACCAATTGGCTGACGCCGTTCAAGGCGCGCAGCGTAACGGTGGCGACGCGCGGCAAATACATTGTCGGCGACCTGCTGACCCGGCAGGTCACCGAATGCTTCGGCTTCCAGCCCGACGGCAGCTATTCGATGCGGCATCTTTCGGTCGGCTACAGCGAGCCGCTGCACACCGAACTGACCGCCTTTATCCATTCGGTGCGGACCGGGTCGCCGCCGCCGGTGACCGGCGAGCAGGGCGTTGCCAGCCTCGACATCGCGATCCAGTGCCTTGGCGACCATGCCGCAAGGCCGGCCGCGGCGCGCCAGGCGCCGCGTGCGGTCGCGCGCTGAACGCGGCTATTTCCGTTTGTAGATGTCGTCGAAACGGACGATGTCGTCCTCGCCGAGATAGCTGCCGGTCTGCACTTCGATCAGTTCGAGCGGCGTTTCGCCCCGGTTGGCGAGCCGATGAACGGTGCCGATCGGAATGTAGATTGATTCATTTTCGTGCAGGTCGCGCCTGTCTTCGCCAATCGTGACTTCCGCAGTGCCGCGCACCACGACCCAATGCTCGGCGCGATGTTGATGGCTTTGCAGTGACAGCACGCCGCCCGGGATTACCACGATGCGCTTGACCTGGAAGCGCTCGCCGAGATCGAGCGCCTCATAGTAACCCCAAGGCCGGTCGACGCGCCGATGCGTATCCGCTTCCGGCCGTTGCTCGGCTTTCAACTGCGTTACGAGCCCGCGTACGTCCTGCGCGCGATCGCGCGGCACCACCATCACTGCGTCGGGCGTGCTGACCACGACCAGGTCGCTGACCCCGATCGTCGTCACCAGCCGGTCGCCGGCATGGATGATGCAGCCGCTGCTGTCGATGCTGACCGCATTGCCCTGCACGATGTTGTCGTCATCGTCCGGCGGGATGACGTCGGCCAGCGCGTCCCAACTGCCGATGTCCGACCAGCGAAATTGCCCGCTGATCACGGCGGCGCGCTCGGTCTTTTCCATCACGGCGTAGTCGATCGAGATCTGTGGTGCGGCCGAGAACGCCTCGGTGCCGAGCCGCAGAAAGCCGATGTCGTTGTCCGCGCGCGCGATCGAGTCTTCGACCGCGCTGATGATGCCAGGCTGGAATCGCGCCATCTCGTTCAGCATGATGTCGGCGCGGAACAGGAAATTGCCGGAATTCCACAGATAACCCTCGCGCAGATAGCGCTCCGCGGTGGCGGCGTCCGGCTTTTCGACGAAGCGCATCACCTTGTGTACGCCATTGGTACCGATGGCGGCGCCGGGAAGGATGTAGCCATAGGACGTTTTCGGCGCGCTCGGCTTGATACCGAAGGTGACGATGAATCCGCTGTCCGCCGCCTCGCGGCCCGCGAGGCAGGTGGCGCGGAACGCCTCGACGTCGAGGATGAGATGGTCGGCGGCGAGCGCCAGCACCACGGCCTCCGGATCGCGTTGCCGCGCGATCATCGTTGCTGCCGCGATCGCCGGACCGGAATCGCGGCGCAGCGGCTCGATCACGACCTGCGCGGCGATGCCGACCTCCTCGGCCTGCCGCTTGGCGAAGAAGTGGAAATTCGGCCCGGTGATCACGATCGGAGGCGCGAACATTGGATGCGCGACGCGCAGCAGAGTTTCCTGATAGGTGGTGCGCGGCCCGCTGAACGCCAGAAATTGCTTGGGCATGGCGTCACGCGACACCGGCCACAGCCGCGTGCCGGTGCCGCCGGCAAGGATAACGGGAGTGATCGGAGCGGGCATCGGAATGACTTTGGCTATGGCGCGGCTCGCGCTGGCGGTATGGTCGGTGTCGAGATTCGTTTAGGGCAGTTTTATGCGCCTGACCATCGCTATCCTATAGAGATCAAAGCTCTAACGCGCGATCCGGCTGGACCCAGCAATGATTAACCGCATTCTGACGGTCGGTGGTTTCACGCTGCTGTCGCGCGTCACCGGATTTGTCCGCGACATCATCCTGGCCGCGGTGCTCGGCGCAGGGCCGGTCGCCGATGCGTTTTTCGTGGCGCTGCGGCTGCCCAATCATTTTCGCGCCATTTTCGCCGAGGGCGCCTTCAATGCCGCCTTCGTACCGGCCTATGCGCGCATCCGCGAGCAGGGCGGCGCCGGCCGCGCGCAGATCTTCGCCGACCGCGTCTTCACCCTGCTGCTGGCGAGCCAGATCGTGCTGCTCGCGGTGGCGCTGGTTTTCACGCCACAGGTCATCGACCTCTTGGCGCCGGGTTTTTCGCGCGATCCCGGCCGCTATGACCTTGCGGTAACGCTGACCCGCATCACCTTTCCCTATTTGCTGCTGATCACGCTGGTCACGTTGTACGGCGGCATTCTCAACGCATTGCATCGCTTCGCGGCAGCGGCGGCGGCGCCGATCCTGCTCAATCTGTCGATCGTGATGGCGCTGGCGCTGGCGGCGTTCTTCCCGACCGCGGGACATGCCGCGGCGTGGGGCGTGCTCGCCGCCGGCGTTCTTGAATTCCTGCTGGTCGCCGGCGACGCCAAGCGTGCCGGCGCCATCACCGCGCTGCGCTGGCCCGAGCTCGATGCCGATGTGCGGAAATTCTTTCGCGCGCTGGGACCGGCGACCATCGGTTCGGGCGGCGTGCAGCTCGCGCTGTTTGCCGACACCATCATTGCGAGCTTCCTGCCGGCCGGTGCGATTTCGGCGCTGTATTACGCCGACCGGATCGATCAGCTGCCGATCGGCGTCATCGGCATCGCCGCCGGCACCGTTATTCTGCCGGAAATGTCGCGGCGGATAGCGGCGGGCGACGAGGCCGGCGCGCTGCACGCCCAAAATCGCGCGGTCGAGTTCACGCTGCTATTGTCGATCCCGTGCATCGCGGCGTTTTTCGTGGTGCCCGACGCGATCATGCGTGGGCTGTTCATGCACGGCGCCTTCACCGCCGCCGATGCACAGGCCGCCGCGCAAACGCTGACCGCCTATGCGGTCGGCCTCTTGCCGTTCGTGCTGATCCGCAGCGTGGTCGCCACATTCTATGCGCGCGGCGACACCGCGACACCGGTCAAGGCGGCGCTGATCGCGGCGGTCGTCAATATCGCGTTCAAGGTCGTGCTGATGGGGCCGCTGGCGCAGGTCGGGCTTGCGCTGGCGACCTCGATCGGCGCCTGGATCAATTTCGGGCTGGTGGTCTGGTTCGCGCGCCGCGCCGGCGATGGCGGCATCGATGACCGATTGCGGCGGTCAATGATTCGGCTGGCTGGCGCCGGCCTGGTGCTTGCGGGCGTGCTGTGGCTGGCGCGGATGCCGGTGATAAATATGGTGGCGACGCTGCATTCGTTGCGCGAGGAGTCCGTGCTCGCTGCGTTCGTTGTCATAGGTGGTCTTGTGTACGGGGTCGCCATCGCCGTCATGTTCGGGCCCGGCTGGCTCAGGGCCTTTAGCGGACGCGCGCGAACGTGATTTCGCCAAGAATCCTCACTCTATAGTCGGTCGGCGGGCATGGACTAAGCTCTCCGCGGCCGTTATGGGGATGGGCCGGACGCGCGAAAATGCCCCTCATTAGGATGAGTATGTCTAGCCTTTCCCTGCTTCGATCATTGCCGTTTCAGCGTCATCTCCGGCCCGCCGCCCTGCTTCTGGTGATTGCGACTTTGGTCGCAGGCTGCGGCGAAGAGAAACAGGCCGCCGCGCCGCCGCCACCGCCGGCGGTCACCGTTGCCGTGCCGATCAAGCGCACGGTGTTCGATTTTGACGAATATGTCGGCCGCTTCGTCGCCGTGAATTCGGTGGAGATGCGCGCGCGTGTGTCCGGCTACCTCGACGGCATTCATTTCAACGACGGCCAGATCGTCAAAACCGGCGATTTGCTGTTCACCATCGACAAGCGGCCATACCAGAACGCGCTGGCCCAGGCGCGCGCCAACCTCGTGCAGGCGCAGTCCAACAAAGAATATACCAAGGCGGACTTTGATCGCGCGCAGCAATTGGTCAAGGACAAGACCATCACCGAGCAGACGTACGATCAGCGCGCGCAAGCCTTTCGCAATGCCGAGGCCTCGGTCGCCAACAACGACGCCGCGGTCCGGCAAGCGGAACTCGACCTGCAATATACCGAGCTACGCTCGCCGATTGACGGCCGCATCGGCGACCGCCGCGTGTCTCCCGGCAATCTGGTGACGGGGGGCACGACCGGCAATACGACCTTGCTTGCGACCATCGTTTCGAGCGATCCGATCCGGTTCGAGTTCACGTTCGATGAGGCGTCATTTCTGCGCTACGAGCGCGTCGCCAAGGCGGGGCAGGACGTGGCCAGCCGCGGCACCGGCGTTCAGATCGCGCTCAAGCTGATCGACGAGAACGATTACGACCACTCCGGCCGCATGGACTTCATCGACAACGTCATCGACCGCTCCACCGGAACGATCCGCGGCCGCGGCGTGTTCGACAATCCGAATGGGTTGTTCACGCCCGGCATGTTCGCCCGCGTTCGGGTGCCGGGCTCGCCGCCTTACGAGGCGTTGCTGTTGCCGGATGCCGCGATCGGCACCGAGCAGACCCGCAAATTCGTGTTCGCCGTCGGAGCCGATAACAAGGTCGTGCAGAAATACGTCACGCTCGGCCAGACTACGCCCGACAACCTGCGCGTCATCAAGGATGGCATCGGCCCCAACGACAAAGTGATCGTCAACGGGCTGATGCGGGCGCGGCCGGGTCAGCCGGTCACGCCGCAGGAGCAGGGCGCCACACCGGCGCCGCCGCCGGCGGCAACATCTGCCCAGAAGCCGAAGTAGCGCGCATGCGAATTTCGCATTTCTTCATCGACCGTCCGATCTTCGCTGCGGTCATCTCGATCATCTTCGTGATTCTGGGAGCGGTGTCGTTCGTGCGGCTGCCGGTCGCGCAATTTCCGGAAATCGCGCCGCCGACCATCAATGTCAGCGGCCAATATCCGGGTGCCAGCGCCGATATCGTGGCCTCGACGGTGATTTCTCCGATCGAGGACCAGATCAACGGCGTCGAGAACATGCTTTACGTGTCCTCGAACGCGACCGCCGACGGCCGGTTCTCGATCGCGGTGACCTTCGATCTCGGCACCAATCTCGATATCGCGCAGGTTCAGGTGCAGAATCGCGTCGCCATCGCGCAGCCGCGCCTGCCGGCCGATGTGCGCAATATTGGCGTCACCGTCACCAAAAGCTCGCCCGACCTGATGATGGTCGTGCACCTGTTTTCGCCGGATAAATCGCGCGATCCCTTGTTCATCTCCAACTACGCCACGCTCGAAATCAAGGACGTGGTGACGCGCGTCGACGGCGTCGGTTCGATTACCGTGTTTGGCAGCCGCGACTATGCGATGCGCATCTGGATCGATCCGGCCCGGCTGCAATCGCTCGGGCTGACTGCCAACGATGTCGTCAACGCGCTGGCGGCGCAAAACGTCCAGGTCGCCTCGGGCGTGCTGGATCAGCCGCCGGTCGCGAATCCCGGCGCCTTCCAGATCGCGGTGCAAACTCTTGGCCGCCTCACCAGTCCGGCCGAGTTCGGCGACATCGTCGTCAAGAAGACCGACACCGCGGTGGTGCGGATCCGCGACATTTCAGATGTCAGGCTCGAAGCGCTCGATTACGGGTCGAATTCTTATCTGAATCTCGATCCCGCCGTGGCGCTTGCGATTTTCCAGCGCCCCGGCTCGAACGCCTTGGCGACAGCGACGGCGATCCGCTCGACCATGGCCGACCTGTCGAAGCGTTTTCCGCCCGGCGTGCAGTACACGATCATCTACGATCCCACCCAGTTCATCGATCAATCGGTCAAGGCGGTGCAGGAGACGATCGGCGAGGCGATTCTTCTGGTTCTGCTGGTCATCATCTTGTTCCTGCAGACCTGGCGCGCGGCTCTGGTCCCGTTGGTCGCGATCCCGGTGTCCCTGGTCGGCACGTTTTTCATCATGACGTTGTCCGGCTTCACGCTGAACACGTTGTCGCTGTTCGGCCTGGTGCTCGCCGTCGGCATCGTGGTGGACGACGCCATCGTCGTGGTCGAAAACGTCGAGCGCAATATCGAGGACGGCCTGTCGCCGCGCGATGCCGCCCGCAAGAGCATGGACGAGGTCGGCGGCGCGCTGGTCGCGATTGCGCTGGTGCTGGGGGCGGTGTTCGTGCCGTCAGCCTTTATCACCGGCATTTCGGGACAATTCTATCGCCAGTTCGCGCTGACCATCGCCGGCGCGGCGACGATCTCGCTGGTCTGCTCGCTGACATTGTCGCCGGCACTCTGCGCGCTGCTGCTCAAGCCGCATGGCGAGCGCAAGGAATATTGGTGGGGCAAGCCGCTACGGGTGTTTTTCGGCTGGTTTAATTGGGGCTTCGACAAGTTCGCCGAGGGCTATTCCCGCTTGGCCGGCAAGGTGGTGCGCATCGCGACCGTGATGCTGATCATCTATGCCGGTGTCCTTGCTTTCGGCCTTAACGAATTCCGCAAGACTCCGGTCGGCTTCATTCCGCAGGTCGATGCCGGCTATCTGATCACGATCATTCAGCTGCCGCCGGGCGCGTCGCTGGACCGCACCGACGCCGTCAACAAGCGCGTGGTTCAACTCGCCGCGGACGTTCCCGGCATCCAGGGCGCCGTCAACATTGTCGGATTTTCTGGCGCGACGTTCACCCAGGCGCCCAATGCCGGCGCCATCTTCTTCGCCTTGAAGCCATTCGACGAGCGCGCCGGCGATCCACAGCAAACCGCCACGGCGATCCAGGCGCAGTTGTTTCAACGATTTGCCTCGATCCAGGAAGGCCTGGTGATCACCGTGCAGCCGCCGCCGGTGCGCGGCGTCGGCAATGCCGGCGGCTTCCGCATGATGGTCGAGGACCGCGCCGGGCGCGGCTCCGGCGCATTGCTGGCGGCGACCTACGCGATGATGGGACGCGCGGCGCAGACACCAGGCCTGCAGCAGGTGTTCACGCTGTTCGAGACCTCGACGCCGCAACTTTATCTCGATATCGACCGCACCAAGGCGCAACTGCTCGGCGTCAATGTCGCCGACGTGTTCGCGGCGCTGCAGATCTTTTTGGGGTCGTCCTATGTCAATGACTTCAATCTGTTCGGCCGCACGTTTCGCGTGATCGCGCAGGCCAATGACGAAGATCGGATGGACCGTGCCGATGTCCTCAAGCTCCGGGTCCGCAATGGCAATGGCGACACCGTGCCGCTCGGCTCGTTCACGACGGTGCGCGACATTTCCGGGCCTTATCGGGTGCCGCGCTACAATCTTTATCCGGCCGCCGAGCTCGACGGCAATGCCGCGCCCGGTTACTCGCAAGGCCAGGCCATCGAGATCATGGAGAAGCTCGCGGCCGAAACCTTGCCCGAAGGCTTCGGCTACGAATGGACCACGCTGGCGTTCCAGCAGTTGCGCGCCGGCAATACCGCGATGTTTGCTTTCGTGCTCGCGGTGGTGTTCGTGTTCCTGGTGCTGGCGGCGCAATTCGAAAGCCTGACGCTGCCGCTCGCCGTCATCCTCATCGTGCCAATGTGCCTCGTCGCCTCCATCATCGGCGTGGTGTTGCGCAGCTACGATAACAACATCCTGACCCAGGTCGGCTTCGTGGTGCTGATTGCGTTGGCCGCGAAGAATGCGATTTTGATCGTGGAATTCGCCAAGCAGATCGAGGATACCGGCCGCAACCGCTTTGAGGCGGCGGTCGAGGCGGCACGATTGCGCTTCCGGCCGATCCTGATGACGTCGCTCGCCTTCGTCTTCGGTGTCTCGCCGCTGGTGTGGGCGATTGGCGCCGGCGCGGAACTGCGGCGAACACTCGGTACGGCCGTGTTTTCGGGCATGATCGGCGTGACCGCATTTGGCCTGATTTTCACGCCAGTGTTCTATGTGGTGACTCGTTGGATTGCGCTTCGCGCCGCGGGGCGCAAAGTGCCGCCGTCGGCAAAACCGGTGAAGCAGAAATCCTGATTGGATCGTGACATGGCAGCGAACCCAAAATTCGGCGTAGGCCAATCGGTTCGACGCAAGGAAGACGACCCGCTGCTGCGCGGCACCGGGCACTACGTCGCCGACTTTACGCCGAAGGGCACGCTCCATGCCGTGGTGGTGCGCTCGCCGCATGCCAATGCGCGCTTCAATATCGGCGACCTGGCGCGGGTGCGCGCCATGTCGGGTGTCCGCCTGGTGCTGACCGCCGCCGACGTCGCCGATCTTGGCGACTTGCCGACGCCCGGCGTCATCAGCCCCGACATCAAGGTGCCGCCATATCGGATCCTCGAAGGCCAGCAGGTCCGGTATGTCGGCGACGCCATCGCCTTTGTCGTCGCCGACACGCTCGCCGCCGCCAAGGATGCGGCGGAGGCGTTGAGCGTCGACTGGCAGCCGCTGCCGCACATCATCGGCGCCGAGGCCGCACTCGAGCGCAACGCGCCGCTGGTGTGGCCCGACCGTCCCGGCAATCTCGCCTTTGAAACCACGCTCGGCGACGAGAAAACGACCCGCGATATATTCGCGAAGGCGGCGCGTATCGTCACCGTCAAGGTCGTCAACCAGCGGCTGGTGACGAATTACATGGATACGCGCGGTGTCATCGCCGAGTTCGACGGCGACCGCATCACGCTCACTTTGGGCAGCCAGGGCAGCCACATCATCCGCGACATTATCGGCGGCCAGGTGCTGAAGATTCCGCCGGAGAAGTTGCGGGTCATCACGCCCGATGTTGGCGGCGGCTTCGGCACCAAGCTTTTCCCCTATCGCGAATATGCACTGGCGGCGGTGGCGGCGCGGCAATTGCGCCAACCGGTCAAATGGATCGGCGAGCGCACCGAGCATTTCCTCAGCGACAGCCACGGCCGTGACAACATCACGACGGCGAAAATGGCGCTCGACGAGAAGGGCCGGTTTTTGGCGCTCGACATCGACATCATCGCCGACATGGGCGCCTATCTGTCCTGCTTTGCGCCCTACATTCCCTGGCTCGGCGCCGGCATGGCGACCGGTGTCTATGACATTCCGGCAGCGTTCGTGCGGCTGCGCGCCGCCTATACCAACACCGTTCCGGTCGACGCCTATCGCGGCGCCGGGCGGCCGGAAGCCGCCTATGTGATCGAGCGGCTGGTCGACGCGATCGCCCGCGAGCTCGATATCGCGCCCGACGTGCTGCGGCGGCGCAACTTCATCAAGCCGAAGGCGATGCCCTACACCACGCCGACCGGAAAGACCTACGACAGCGGCGACTTCGCGGCGCATCTCGCGCGGGCGCAGGAAATGGTCGAATGGGACGGCTTCCGCAAGCGGGCCGCGGCGGCGCATAAGCGCGGCAAGCTGCTCGGCATCGGTATTTCGTCCTACATTGAAGCCTGCGGCAATCTGGGCCCGGAAACCGCGACGGTGACGCTCGATGACCGCGGCGACGTCACGATCCTGATCGGCTCGCAATCGACCGGGCAGGGCCACGCCACCGCCTATGCGCAGCTGGTCGCCGAGCAGCTCGGCCTGCCGCCGGAACGCGTGCACATGGTGCAAGGCGATACCGACAAGATCGCGACCGGCGGCGGCACCGGCGGTTCGAGCTCGATCCCGTGTGGCGGCGCTTCGCTTGAAAGCGCGACCAAGAAGCTCGCCGATGCGCTCAAGAAGATCGCGGCCGACGCGCTGGAAGCTGCTCCGGGCGATCTCGAGATCGACGCCGGCACAATTCGGGTTGCCGGCACCGACCGCGTCGTCTCCTTCGCCGATCTCGCCGCGCGCGCAACACGAGAGCAGGTCACTGCGGCCGACGTGTGGACGCCGGAACAGCCGACCTATCCGAACGGCACCCACATCGCCGAGGTCGAAGTCGATGAAGGCACCGGACAGGTCTCGATCGTCAAATATGCGGTGGTGGACGACTTCGGCATGACCCTCAATCCGCTGATGTTGGCCGGCCAGGTGCATGGCGGCGCGGTGCAGGGCATCGGCCAGGCGCTGATGGAGAACACGGCTTACGACGCCGCGTCCGGGCAACTCTTGAGCGCGAGCCTGATGGACTATGCGCTGCCGCGCGCATCCGATTCGCCGGTATTTGCTTTCGAGACTCGCAACGTGCCATGCCTGACCAATCCGCTCGGCGTCAAAGGCGCCGGCGAGGCCGGCGCCATCGGTTCCTGTCCGGCGGTGATGAACGCGATTCTCGATGCGCTGTGGCGTGCCTACCGGGTCTGCAATCTCAATATGCCGGCGACCTCGCAGCGGGTCTGGGCGGCGATTGAAGAGGGCCGGCGGCTGCACACGCTCTGAATGGCGATGGAATACCGGCGATGGCGCCGTGTTCTCAAACCAGATGCACAAGTTGCAAGCTTTTCGATAACCGAGGGCCGCAAATGAACAATCGGGCAGCAGTGGCGGTCGTGGCGCTCGCAATGGCTTTCGCGGCCTCGGCGGTGATCGCGCAATCCGATCCGATCGCGGCGCGCAAGGCGCTGATGAAGGGCAATGACGACGGCGCCAAAGTCGTCGTGCCGATGATGCGCGGCCGGGTGCCATTCGATGGCGCCAAGGTTGAGCCGGTGTTTGCCCAATGGGCCGAGACCGCGCGGAAGCTGCCCGGCCTGTTTCCGCCGGGATCGGAAACCGGCGGCAGAACTCATGCCTCGCCGAAAGTCTGGCAGAACAAAGCCGATTTCGACGCCAAGGCGGCCGATTTCGGCAAGGCTGTGGCGGACAATCGGACCCAGGCGGCGGCATCGCTCGACGGGCTCAAGGCCGCTGTCGCGGCGGTCGGCAAGGCGTGCGACAATTGCCATGAGGATTATCGCCTGTCGTCGCGCTAGGCCGGAGCCGGGATGTTGCGCAAGCTGATCGTGTCGGCGCTTCTTGCCGCGGCTGTCGGCTCCGCCGCTGTGTGGTATCTGACTATTCCTGCCGTCGTCCCGGCAAGCGCGCTCGGCGCGCATACGCCGGATCTCGTCAATGGCCGCACGATGTTTCTGGTCGGCGGCTGCACGTCGTGCCACGCCGTGCCGAAGCAGCCCGACCGCACCCGGCTCGGCGGCGGCCTGGCGCTCGGCTCGCCGTTCGGCACCTTCTACGTGCCGAACATCTCCTCCGATCCGAAAGACGGCATCGGCAACTGGACCGAAGCGGAATTCGTCACCGCGATGACGAAGGGCACCGCGCCGGACGGCGCGCACCTGTTTCCGGCGTTTCCATACACGTCGTATCGCAACATGACGTTCGACGATCTGCGCGATCTGCTCGCCTATCTCAAGACGCTGCCGGGCGTCGCCGGCAAGGTGCGTGATCACGACGTGGCGTTTCCATTCAACGTGCGGCGGGCGGTCGGTCTCTGGAAGCGGCTCTATCTCGATCGCGCGCCATTCAAGGCCGATCCAGCGCAGAGCGCGCAATGGAATCGCGGTGCCTATCTGGTCAACGGGCCGGGCCATTGCACCGAATGCCACAGCCCGCGCGATTTTCTCGGCGGCATCGTTGCGGGCAAGCGCTTTGCCGGCGGGCCTAGTTTCGACGGGCAGGGCAGCGTCCCCAACATTACGCAAACGAAACTCAAGGACTGGTCGGTGGGCGACATCGCCTCCATGCTCGAGGACGGCATGACGCCCGATGCCGATCGGGTCGGCGGCTCAATGGTCGAAGTGGTGCGCAATACCTCCCAGTTGAGCGAGGCCGACCGCACGGCGATCGCCGTCTACATCAAGTCTTTGCCGCCCGGCTGAAAGCCGCCGAGCGACGCTTATGCGCGAATAGCTGAGGGCCATTCGCCATCCGTGCTGGTTCATTGCGCCGGGAAGGTGCATGATCGCGCCGCCGCTCGTTGCCGGGCGGGGAATGGAACTGGACTTGGGCGGCAATAATCTTTTCAAGGCGATCGGGCTAAAGCTCGCATCCACGCTGCTTTTCGCGATCATGTCGGTCTTCGTGCGCCTGATGGGCGAGGTCACGTCGGTCGGACAGATCGTGTTCTTCCGCGGCCTGTTCGCGATCGTGCCGGTGCTGCTGATCTACGCCTATCGCGGGCAGATCGGCGCGGCGATCTACACCCGCTCGCCGTTCGGTCAGTTGTTCCGTGGCCTGATCAGCGCGGTCGGCATGTTTGCGAATTTCGGCGCACTGGTGCGCATCCCGTTCGCCGAGGTGACGGCGATCGGATTTGCCTCGCCGCTGATGATCGTCGCGCTCGCCGCGATCCTGCTCAAGGAGCGGGTGCGGATCTTCCGCTGGTCTGCGGTCGCGGTCGGATTCGTCGGCGTGATCGTCATGCTGATTCCGAATCTCGACTTCCATCTCTATGCTGCGGCGACGGCGGCCACGGCGATCGGTTCATTGCTGGCGGTGCTGTCCGCCTTCACCAATTCGGCTGCGGTCATCCAGACCAGGCACCTGGTGCGCAGCGAGACGACACCCTCGATCGTGTTTTATTTTTCGTTGATCTGCGCGATTGCCGGCGCGGTCACGTTGCCCTTTGACTGGCACACGCCAACGTTCAGCCAGTTCGTCATGCTGGCCGCAATCGGCCTGATGGGCGGCTACTCCCACATCCTGCTGACCGAGAGCTATCGCTTTGCTCCGGCTTCCGTCGTGGCGCCGTTCGATTACACGTCGATGATATGGGCGGTGTTGTTCGGCTACTGGGTCTTCGATGAGGTTCCCGGCCTGCTGGTCTTCATCGGCGCCGCGATTGTCGTGGCAGCCGGGCTGTTCGTAATCTGGCGCGAACGCCAACTCGGCATTCAGCGCACGCGTGAGGCGGAAGGCCCATCGGTGCCGATCTGAGCGTCAATGGGCCTCGAGCACGAGCACCCAATCATTATCGCCATCACTATTATTGCCCGGCGGCGTGAAGTGCTGGCTCCCGGTGTTGGCAAACGGCGAGCCGCTGATGGCGAGAAAGCTGCCGGTCGTCGGATCGTACCAACGCGCCGTGACCGGTCCCGCCAGTTTCGACATGTCAACCGTCACTTTCCGGATGCTCGGCAGATAGGCGATCACCAGCGAGCCGTCGGGTGTCGCGGCGGCGGTCGCGTAAGTATCGGTCGTGATCGAGTCGCTGTCTGAGAACCGGCCGCGGCCGCCGGTAACGATCTGGTGAGAGCGATCCGGAACGAGATCGAACCATTTCCGGTTCATGAACAGCCGCTTCATGTAGTGAAGCTGGATGATGCCCGCCGTGTTCAGGTTGTGCTGCCAATCGCCATCGAGCCGCCAGGTGTATTGACTGCCGTAGAGTTGCCCGGTCGCGCCGCTCAACATCGTCCAATATTCCTGCTTGCGCAGGTTTTCCTTGATGATGCCGCCGTCGGTGCCGCCGTTCTGCTCGAATTCGTAATTGGCTTCGACCATGAACATCGGCTTGAATTTGGTGCGTTTGTACTCCGACAGCAACTTGGCGTAGGTCGGATGATAGGTGTAAACCGCATCAAGTCCGACGAACTTTCGAAACGCCGGATCGTCCAACGTCGCGCTGACCAGGTAGTCGAGTTCGGCGGTCTGGATGTGGTTCGGATCGGTCTGCGCGATGCCTTTGGCGACGGCGATCACAAGTTCATTGTCGCTCGGCGTGCGCCATGACTGGAAGTCGTTGCCGTGCATCCAGATGATGTTCGGGACATTTTTGTAGCGGTTGCCCAAAAACCGTCCGTAAGCGCGCGCCTTCGACAGCCCGTTGGCTTGTAAGGTCGCGAGCCAACTGCCGGTTTCGATCGGATCGAGCAGCACCACCGTGCCGTGACTGGCGGCGATGGCAAGCATGTCGTCGACGCGCTGGAAGTAGGCGGGGTTGGGCGTCGACAGATCGTAATCCGAAGGACCGGAGCCGGCCGTGAACGGCGCGATGTTGTCATAGGTCGTGCCGTCGGCGTGACATGCGGTGTAGCTGGCGCAGAGCAGATTGATCCAGAGCGCATTCACGCCGTGCTTGGCGCGGTTCGAAATGAATTTCTCGGCCTGGATCTCGCTCAGATTGCCGATCAGCGCCTGCGGCGAATCGCCGACCATCAGGAACGGCACGTCGTTCTGATCGACCAGGTAGCGGTTGTTGGCGCTCGCCTTGAGCGGATAGACCGGCGCGGCAGCCGCATTATTTTGATCTTGCGCGGACACGTGGCCTCCAATCGTCAGGGCGGCCGCCAATGTCAGCCAGGCCGAGATTTGCCGAATTGTTAGGCGGCTCTCGACATTCCGCGGATTGATCGATGCCCCCATCGAATTGCCCCGCCGGTTCGCGCCGGGCTCGCCTGGATTCGCTTAGCCCTGAAACGCCTTGAACGTAATGATGGTCCGCGTGTCCTGAATGCCAGGGATTGTCTGCACTTTTTCGTTAACGAAGTGCCCGATGTCGGTGTTCGGATCGACGTAAAATTTCACCAGCAGGTCGAATTCACCCGCGGTCGAATAGACCTCGGACGCGATCTCGGCTTCGGCCAGCCGGTTGGCCACCTCATAAGACTTGCCCAACTGGCATTTGATCTGGACGAAGAAAGGGACCATGGACGCTCCGGCGGCCTTCCCAACATCGGGAAGCCAGCAATCCAGCAAAATCGCCCCGCACTGGCAAGGCCAATGACAGGCTCGCTTGCGCCCGCTGGCTGAGCGCACTAGCCTTACGGCTGCAATCTCGTGGGGTGCCCGGCTCGAATGGCCGGACTGAGAGGCGCCAACGCCAACCCAACGAACCTGATCCGGGTCATGCCGGCGGAGGGAGAAGAGATGCGCAAGCCCCTCGATCTTCGCGTGGCTGTGCAGTCAAGCGGCGATATCCTCGCGCGTCTGCGCGACAAGGCGCCGCGCGTGCATTGCATCACCAACACTGTCGCGCAGAATTTCACCGCGAATGTGCTGCTTGCGGCCGGCGCGGTCCCGTCCATGACCACCTCGCCGGAGGAGGTCGGCCAATTCGCCGGCAGCGCCGATGCGCTCCTGGTCAATCTCGGCACGTTCGACCGCGAACGCGCCGAGGCGATCGGTATTGCCCTGACCGCGGCCGAAGCGGCACGCAGGCCCTGGGTGCTCGATCCGGTGCTGATCGACCGCTCGCCGATGCGTGCCTCGCTGGCGCGCGATTTGCTGAGCCGCGAGCCGGCGGCGTTGCGGCTCAATGCGGCGGAATTCGCCACGCTGTCGGGCCACGAGGCGAGTGCGGACGCGGTCGGCGATCTCGCCGGCGAGTATTCCACCGTGATTGCGCTGTCCGGCAAGACCGATCTTGTCGCCGATGCGACGCGCCGCGCCATGCTCGCCAACGGGCATGCGCTGATGGCGAAAATCACCGCGATGGGCTGCGCCGCCTCGGCTCTGGTTGCCGCCTGTCTCGCGGTCGAAGCCGACCGCTGGCATGCGAGCCTCGCCGCCATGACGGTGTTCGGCGTCGCCGGCGAGTTGGCGGGCGCGAAGGCCGAAGGGCCGGGCAGCTTCGCCGTGGCTTTCCTCGATGAGCTCAACCGGCTGACGCCGGCCATGCTGGTCGAACGGGCGCGGGTGTCGTGATGGCAGTCGACCTTCGCCTTTACGCGCTGCTCGATCCCGCGCAAAGCGGCGGCCGCACGCTTGGCGAATTGGCGGCGTCGATCGCGCACGGCGCGACCATTGTGCAATTGCGCGACAAGCACGGCACCACCCGCGCGATGATCCAGGAGGCGCGGGCCATCATGTCGGCGCTCGACGGCCGCGCCCCGCTGCTGGTCAATGATCGGGTCGACGTCGCGCTGGCTGCGGAAGCCGACGGTGTTCACATCGGCTGGGACGACATCGAGCCGGCCGACGCGCGGCTGCTGCTCGGCAGGCAGGCCATCATCGGGCTGAGCCTCAAGACCGTCGCTCAGGCGCAGGCCGCGCCGCTCGACCTGCTCGATTACGTCGCCATTGGCGGCGTCTTTGTCACGCAGTCGAAGGACAATCCCGACCCGCCGGTCGGGCTCGACGGCTTCGCGGCCATTCTCAAGGCGGTGCGGGCCCGCGCGCCGCGGATGCCGGTTTGCGCCATTGCCGGGATCAATGCGGCAAACGCCGCGACTGTCATTGCCGCCGGCGCCGACGGCGTCGCGGTGATTTCCGCGCTGTCATCGGCCAGCGATCCGGCGAAGGCGACGCGGGAGCTGCGCGCCATCATCGACGACGCGCTGGCACGGCGAGGCGGGACATGACCGCGATCGCGCTCACCATCGCGGGATCGGATTCGAGCGGCGGCGCGGGGATCCAGGCCGACCTCAAGACCTTCGCCGCGCTCGGCGTCTATGGCGCATCGGTGATCACCGCATTGACGGCGCAGAATACGCGCGGCGTCAGTGCGATCCATGACGTACCGCCGGATTTCATCGCCGCGCAGATGAAGGCGGTATTTTCCGATCTCGCCGTCAAGGCCGTGAAGATCGGTATGTTGTCGCGCGCCGCCACCATTCACAGCGTCGCCCGCGGCCTGGCGCGCCACAAGGCACGCAACATTGTGCTCGACCCGGTGATGATCGCGACATCGGGCAGCCACTTGCTGACGCGCAACGCGGTGGCCGTGCTGCGCGAGGAGCTTCTGCATCGCGCGCTGATCGTGACGCCGAATTTGCCGGAAGCGGCTGCGCTGACCGGCGCGAGCTTGGCGCGCAACGAGGCCGAGATGGAAGTGCAGGCGCGCCACTTGTTGACCGAGGGCGCGCGCAATGTCCTGATCAAAGGCGGCCACGGCCACGGCCGGGACAGCGTCGATCTTCTGGTCGGCCAGACGCTGAAAAGGACCTTCCGCTTTTCCGCGCCGCGGGTCGCGACCAAAAACACGCACGGCACCGGCTGCACGTTGTCGTCGGCGATCGCCGCCGGCCTCGCCAAGGGGCTCAGCCTTGTCGATGCGGTCGGCGAAGCCAAGGCCTACGTAACCGCCGCCATTGCCGCCGCCGATCGGCTCGACATCGGCAAGGGCCACGGCCCGCTGCATCATTTCCACGCTCACTGGTGAGGACACCATGACCACTTTCACCCGCCGCGATGCCGTCACCGCAGCCGCCGCCGGATTGGCCGGCACCGTGGCGATGCCGGCTGTGGCGCGGGCGCAACCCCTCAAGTGGCGCATGGTGACATCCTGGCCGAAGCGACTGCCCGGGCCAGGCATGTCGGCCGAGCGCATCGCCGATCGGCTGCGCGCGCTCTCCAACGGCGCGATCGATGTCACTGTTTATGCGGCCGGCGAGATCGTGCCGGCGTTCGAGGTGCTGGGTGCCGTCGGCAACGGCGTCGCCGAGCTTGGCCACACCGCGGCGTTCTACTGGCAGGGCAAGATGCCGGCTGCGGCGTTCTTCACGACTGTCCCGTTCGGCCTGACCCCCGGCGAGCATGTTGCCTGGATCGAGGCTGCCGGCGGCCAGCAATTATGGGATGAGCTTTACGCGCCGTTCGGCGTCAAGCCGTTCATGGGCGGCAATACTGGCGTCTGCATGGGCGGATGGTTTCGCCGCGAGCTCGCCAGCCTCGCCGAGCTGCGCGGGCTGAAATTGCGCTCGCTCGGCCTGGGCGGCGAGATCTATCGGCGCCTTGGCGCCACGCCGCAGACCACGCCGCCCGGCGAGATTCTGAGCGGGCTGCAATCCGGCGTGCTCGACGGCGCCGAATTCGTTGGGCCGGGAACCGACATCGCGCTCGGACTCTATCGGGTGGCGCCGTTTTATTACTATCCGGGATTCAACAAGCCGAACGGCACCGGCGAATGCCTGGTCTCGCTCAAGGTCTGGGCGGCGCTGGATTCGTCGCAGCAGGCGATGCTGGCCCATGCCTGCGCGGCGGAAGCCAATTACGCGCTGGCCGAAATGGAAAAACTCAACGCCGAGGCGCTCACTGTGCTGATTTCGCAACACGGCGTGAAATTGCGGGCGTTTCCGGCTGATCTCATCGCGGCCGCCCGCCAGCAATCGGTCGACGTGCTGGGCGAGCTTTCCGCGCGTGACGCGGTGAGCCGCAAGGTGCACGATTCCTACATTGATTTCCGCGGCCGGACCGCCGGCTGGTCGCGCGCCTCGATCGAAGCGGTGCTGTCCGCTCGAAGTTAGCCCCGGAAAACGGGGCTTTCCGAGTTCCATTAACCTTAACCGGCCATTAACCAAAAACGTGCAGTTGTTAGCCCGTGCGCAACTGCTGCGCGCCGAATCAGCGTCGGGTCGATCTCGCGGGTCGTCCCAAGTTTCAACATCTGGCGGAAGGGCTGCTACAAATGAAATCTAAACTGATCCAATCCGGGATTGCACTTGCGGCACTGCTCGCCGCGCCGTTCGCGGCGCAAGCCGCCGATCTGTCACCATCGCCGGCCTACAAGGCCCCGTCCTATGTCGCGCCAGTCTTCACCTGGAGCGGCTTCTACGTCGGCGGCAATATCGGCTACGGCTTTGGCGATGCCAAATGGACTGCACCGTCGGTTTCCTCGAAGCCGAAGGGCTTCCTGGGCGGCTTGACGTGGGGCTACAACCTACAGACCGGCATCTGGGTCTGGGGCATCGAGGGTGACTTGGACTACAGCGCGGCCAAGGGCAGCGTCGCCTGCGGCGGCGTGACCTGCACGCTCAAGGACCAATGGTTCGGCACGGCACGCGGCCGCATCGGCTATGCCGGCTGGAATAATTTCATGCCCTACTTTACCGGTGGCGCGGCGTTCGCCGATTTGAAGGCCAGCGCTGGGGCGTTGCAGAAGACCGATTGGCGCATTGGCTGGACCATCGGCGGCGGCGTGGAATACGCGCTGTGGAGCAACTGGTCGGTCAAGGGCGAATATCTCTACGCCGACCTCGGCAAGGAGACCTGCTGCGGCGCTGGCCGCTCGGTCACCTATACCACCAACATCGTCCGCACCGGCTTGAACTACCGCTTCTAACCGCGGCCTTTCTGCCTGATACGGAGCCCCGGGCTTTTGGCCCGGGGCTTTTTGCTTTGCCGGCCGATCAGTATTTGCCCGGCACGATCTTCTGCCGTTGCTCGCCGAGCCCCTGAATTCCCAGCGTGACGACATCGCCGGCCTTGAGGAATTGCGGCGGCTTCATGCCGAGCCCGACGCCCGGCGGCGTGCCGGTGATGATGATGTCGCCCGGGTTCATGACGAAGAACTGCGAGCAGTACCAGACGATGTGTTCGCAATCGAAGATCATCGTCTTGGTGTTGCCGCGCTGGCGCTTCTCGCCGTTGACGTCGAGCCACATGTCGAGAGTCTGCACGTTCCTGATCTCGTCTCGGGTGACGAACCAGGGTCCGATCGGGCCGAACGTCTCGCAGCCCTTGCCCTTGTTCCATTGTCCGCCCGAGCGCTCGATCTGAAAATTGCGTTCCGACACGTCGTTGCCGACGAAGTAGCCGGCAATCGCATCCTTGGCCTTGTTCCTGGCGAGATAGCGGGCGCGCTTGCCGATGACGATGCCGAGCTCGACCTCCCAATCGAGCTTGGTCGAATCCTTCGGAATGACGGTGTCGTCATTCGGCCCGCAGATCGCGCTCGGCGGCTTCGAGAAGATGATCGGCTCTTTCGGGATCGGCATGCCGGACTCGGCGGCGTGGTCGGAATAATTCAGGCCGATGCAGATGAAGCTGCGCACGTCGCCGATGCAGGGGCCGAGCCGCGGCTTGCCGGGCACCGCCTTGAGGCGCTTGATGTTCGCCTTCCTGATCTTGCCGAGCCCGCCGGATGCCAGCATCGCGCCGTCAATATCTTTCACGATCCGCGACAGGTCGCGGATCTTGCCGTCGGCACCGACGATGCCGGGCTTTTCGCGGCCGGGCGCGCCATAACGCACGAGCTTCATGAGTTTCACTCCCATTGATGTTTGTTTGGACGCAAAGGCAGGTCGGCCGCGATCATGCGACGGGGAGGGCGGTGGGGCAAGGTGGCGGGCGCCGCCCGCGCTCGAAAAAAAGGCGCGGCTGTTCGCCCCTGTTCTTTGCGGCGCGGGGACGCCGTCGTTCGAAATCCGGTCCCTCCCGAAAGAGGGCGCGCGGAACGCCGGGTCCGAGTCGGACCCGCGGACCCCGGCGCCTCGCGGCACCGAGGCTTGCCGAAGTCAAAGTCATCGCAAGTCCGCCGATGCCCGGCGTCCCGCGCGCGGTGTTTGAGGTTTGCTCCGCGATCACCCCGGTGGGCAGACAATTTCTTACCCACCGCTGTGGGGGAGCCGGGAAACCCGGGGGCGCCGAACTGCCCGGGACCGCCCCGGCGCGTCGCCTCGCCCCCTCCGCTGCCCCCGTGGACGCCTGCCGGGCGCCCGGGAAAATCGCGGCTTGGACCGCCGCCGCGTCGGGTGTTCGTCTTGACACCCCGCAGCAGCCACCGCACCCCGTCCCACGCGTCGTGACGACCGCGAAGCGCCCCTCCAGTGAGGGACGGGATGGCGCAATGATGGATGCGGATTGTGGCGGCAATATGATTTAATTCCTATTACCTGCAACGATAGTGCAGGGCCGAATTCTGATGTGACCGCCGCAGACGCTCGATGAATGTCCGCAACAACCCGGCGGCTATGCGATCGGCCAAGCCCCTAACGCGTTCGCGGCCTGGTCCAGTTCGCGAGAAAGACGTTCTGATTGGAAAGCGTCGCGACGTGCGGCGTCCTTGTTGCAACGCGCGGCGCCCTTTGGGCGTTATCGAATCGTTAATGACGCCGGTGTTTTTTCCCATTTCATTTTCACGACCGCGTAAACCGTTTGGCGCACAATGCATGAAAGCGGGTCGCGGATTGACCCGGAGGTCGCGTTTGGCGTTTGTCGCAATAGACGACGCCGTTGCTTGAGACCGAGGTTCGCCATGGTCGAAACCGAACGACGCCGCGTCCAGCGGCACCGCACCCTCAAGGCGGGGCACATCGCGTTCAATCGCGCCGGCACGATCGATTGCCGCGTGCGCAACATGTCGGCAATCGGCGCCTGTCTCGAGGTGATCAGCCAGGTCGGCATCCCGGATGAGTTCACGCTGCTGATCGAATATGACCATCTCAAGCGGCGATGCCGGGTGATCTGGCGCAATCCGAAGCAACTCGGCGTCGAGTTTATTCCTGAGGCGATCGCGACCGATATCGGCGAGCAATCGGCGACGGTCGAGAAGGCATTATCGTAGAGAACCTGCGGTTTTCTTCAATTCCGCGGCCGTGGTGCATTGCACCTAACTAGTGACGGGCGCGCAACAGTTCGAAATTTTTCCGATCGCTCGGTGCTGTGCCCACAGCAATGCATGGCTATTTCCGTCGCAGTCCAGAACAATCCCCTCAAGCGCGCGGGCTGAATGCGCGCATGGGGGCGTCCATGGAGTTTCGTCGGGGTTCGTCCGGTCTCGTTCTCGCCGCTGCGGCCGTAGCCCTGTGTGCCGCCATTACCCAAGCGCATGCCGGAGGCTTCGCGCTGCGCGAGCAAAGCAGCGACGGGCAGGGCTCGTCTTACGCGGGCGTCGCGGCGGGCGGATCGCTGTCGTCGATGTTCTGGAATCCGGCGACGATGACTCAGATCCCCGGCATTCAAACTGAGATCGTCGCCACCGGCATTTTTCCGTACGCGGCCAATACGCCGGCGCCAACTAGCCCGCTGTTTCCTTTCGGCGGCACTGGCAATACCGCCGAGAACGCCCTGGTGCCGTCTGGTTATTTCTCATGGCAGGTCAACCCGGACCTGTGGCTCGGCCTGTCGATCAATTCGCCGTTCGGCCTGTCGGTGGAATTTCCCGAACTGTGGGCCGGGCGCGATTACGCGGCCAACAAGTCTCACCTGAAGACGTATAATTTCACGCCCAGCTTTGCTTATGCGCTCAACAATTGGATCAGCGTCGGTTTCGGCGTCCAAGTTCAATACGGCGATGCCCTGCTCAACAAAGGCGTCAGTCTCGGCGCGCCGCCATTCCCGGACTTCACATTGTCGGGGACCGGATGGGGTTACGGCGTCACCGCGGGCGTCACGCTGACGCCGACGCCCAACACCAGCATCGGTCTCGGCTACCGCTCGCAGCTCAACCAGAAGATCAAGGGCGATATGACCCTGACCGGCGCGCTGGCGCCGTTTTCGGCCGCTGGCGTCAACACCACGCTCAAGCTGCCCGACATGGTTTCGCTCGGTTTGCGCCAGCGTCTCGATGCGCAATGGACCCTGCTCGGCACCGTCGAATGGACCAATTGGAGCCGCATCGGCACCTCGACTGTCTATCAGGGTGGCGCGCCGGTGTTCGTCGGCCCTGCAGCGGTGACGCTGCCGTTCCAGTTCAAGGACGGCTGGTATTTCGCGCTCGGTGCCGAATACCAATGGAACGATCGACTGACACTCCGTGCCGGCGCCGGCTACGAGAAGTCGCCGATCACCGACATGGTGCGGATCCCGCTGCTGCCGGATAACGACCGGACCTGGCTGTCGGGCGGCTTGACCTACAAGGTGACGAACGCATTGTCGTTCGACTTCGCCTATTCACATCTGTTCGTGAAGAACTCGAACATCGACGTCTCCGCGGCATCGGGCAATCCCTGGTTCGACGGCGTCACCTATCAGGGCAACGTCAAGGCCCATATCGACATCGTCTCGGTCGCGCTGAAATATCGCTTCGACGAGCCGCCTCCCGCTCCGAGGACGACGCTGTACACGAAATAGCGGACGCCGTCGGCGCTTGCCAACGGGCCGGCGGCGACGCCGGCCTGTTTTGTTATGCGCGGGCTAGAACGCCGTCGGGATCATGCCGCCGTCGAGCAACATGTTCTGGCCGGTAATGTAGCTGGCCTGTGACGAGCACAGGAAGGCGCAGGCGGCGCCGAATTCCTCCGGCGTGCCGAAGCGCCTCGCCGGCACGGTCAGCTTGCGCGCCGCCGTCGCCTCGTCGAAGCTCTTGCCGGCCTTTTTCGCGTTGGCTTCGATATTGCTGCGCAGCCGGTCGGTGTCGAACGGACCGGGCAGCAGGAAATTGATCGTGACGTTCTTGTCGGCGACGGTGCGCGCGACGCCGGCAAGGAATGCGGTCAGGCCGGCGCGTGCGCCGGACGACAGATCGAGCCCGGCGATCGGCGCCTTCACCGCGCTCGATGTGATGTTGACGATGCGGCCGAACTTGCGCTCGATCATCGGGTCGATGACCTTCTGGATGAGCTCGATCGCCACGATCATGTTGGCGATGACGCCGTCGATCATCTGCTGGCGCGACAGCTCGCGGAAATCGCGAAACGGCGGCCCGGCATTATTGTTGATCAGGATGTCGGGCGACGGGCAGGCGGCGAACAGCTTGGCCTGGCCTTCCGGGGTCCCGACATCGGCGGCGACCGGAATGATCTTGGCCTTGGTCGCCTTGGCGATCTGGTTCGCGGTCGCGTCCAGCGTCTTTGGATCGCGGCCGTTGATCACCACCTCGCAGCCGGCTTCCGCCAATGCCATGGCGCAGCCTTTGCCGAGCCCGCGGCTCGAGGCGCAGACAATGGCCTTGCGGCCTTTTATTCCGAGATCCATGGCGTGTCCTCCGTAGGGCCGCTGTTGTTTCACCGGGGCTGTGTCAGCGTCAAGGGAGCCTTCCGATGGGGTCCGTCGCCGACGATCGCGGACTTCGTCGCATCCCGCCGTCGCGTGACTGTTAATGAAACATGACTGCGGCTGTCACGACACTGAGACATTCCCCTGTTAATCGAGCCTCATGACATTGCTCCTGGAGATCGTCTCGTCGTGACCGAGGCCGCCACGCGACGGTTTCGCGCGTTGTTCATTTCGGACGTGCATCTCGGCACCCGCGGCTGCCAGGCCGACAAGCTCCTCGACTTCCTGCGCCACCATGAGGCCGAGACGCTGTATCTCGTCGGCGATATTGTCGATGGCTGGGCGCTGCGCTCGTCTTGGTATTGGCCGCAAGCGCATAACGACGTGGTGCAGAAGCTGCTGCGCCAGGGGCGCAAGGGCGCGCGACTGATCTACATTCCCGGCAATCATGACGAATTCTTGCGTGGCTATTACGGCACTCATTTCGGCGGCATCGAGGTGGTCGAGAACGCCATCCACGTCAACGCCAAGGGCAAACGCTTTTTCGTTGTGCACGGCGACATGTTCGATCTGGTGGTGACGCAGGCCAAGTGGCTGGCGCTGCTCGGCGACAAGACCTACGAATTCGCGCTTACCGCCAACCGGGTGTTCAACGCATTGCGACGCATCTTCGGCGCACCCTATTGGTCGCTGTCGAAATGGGCCAAGCACAAGGTGAAGAACGCGGTGAACTATATCGGCGCCTTCGAGAAGGCTTTGGCGACGGAGGCGAAGCATCACAACGCCGACGGCATCATCTGCGGCCACATTCACACGGCTGCGATCCACGACGAATTCGGCCTGCGCTACATCAATTGCGGCGACTGGGTCGAAAGCTGCACCGCGATCGCCGAGCGTGACGACGGCGAATTCGAGCTCATCACCTGGACGCAGACCGGCGCCGACACCGCGATCGTCGCCGGTTCTGCGCGAGCTCAAGCGGCATGACGAAACTCTTGATCGCGACCGACGCCTGGCATCCTCAGGTCAACGGCGTCGTGCGGACGCTCGGCCATCTTGCGCGCGAGGCAAGAACGCTCGGCGTACAGATCGAATTCCTCGCCCCGGATGGCTTTCTCACCTTGCCGATGCCGAGCTATCCCGAAATCCGCTTGGCGCTGATACCGCCGGGCGGCGTGGCGCGGCGGCTCGACAAGGCGGCGCCCGATGCGATTCACATCGCCACCGAGGGGCCGGTCGGTCGCGCCCTGCGCAAGCTCTGCCTCAAGCGCGGGCTGCCGTTCACCACCAGCTTTCACACCCGGTTTCCCGATTACCTCGCCGAACGCCTGCCGCTGCCCGAACATTGGAGTTCCTCATTCGGTTGGCGGCTGATGCGCGACTTCCATGCTCCGAGCGCGGCCGTGATGGCGGCGACGCCGTCGCTCGCCGCCGAATTGACCGAGCGCGGTTTCCCGCGTGTCGGCTTATGGCCGCGGGGCGTCGATTCTGATATGTTTCACCCGCGCACGAATGCCGATTTTGGCACAGACTTCGCCTTGCCGCGGCCGGTGTTCCTGACGGTCGGTCGGCTGGCGCCGGAGAAGAACGTCGAGGCGTTCCTCGCGCTCGATCTACCCGGCTGCAAGGTCGTGGTTGGCGACGGGCCATCGCGCACCGTCTTGCAGCGGCGGTTTCCCACGGCGATTTTCCTCGGCAGCCGCAGCGGGCAGGCGCTGGCCGCGGCTTATGCGGCGGCGGACGTGTTCGTGTTTCCGAGTTGCACCGACACTTATGGCCTTGTTCTGCTCGAGGCACTGGCGAGCGGAGTTCCGGTCGCGGCATTCCCGGCCGCCGCGCCGCGCGACGTGATTGGCGAGGTGCCGGTCGGTGCGCTCGACGGGGATCTACGGCGCGCCTGCCTCGCGGCGCTCGCCCTCGACCGCGGCGATTGCCGCGAATTTGCTTGCCGGCTGACCTGGCGGGCGAGCGCCGAGGCCTTTTTGAGCCATGTCACGCGGGCAAGCGGCGGAAAAATGGCCGCCTAATCCCTTGCGGCGCACGGCGCGGCGGCGTTACCGTTGTCCTATGACCGTCATGACAGTTCCGCCGCCGACCGCCGCCGATGTGGACGCGGCCGCCGCCCGCCTTGCTGGCATCGCCGTACGCACGCCTTTGATCAGTTCGCCGGTGCTCGACGCCGCGATCGGCGCCCGCGTGTTCCTGAAGGCCGAGACCCTGCAGCGCACCGGCTCGTTCAAGTTCCGCGGCGCCTATAACCGGATTTCGCAGATCGCCGCCGACAAGCGCGCCGGCGGCGTAGTGGCCTATTCGTCCGGCAATCACGCCCAGGGCGTCGCCTGCGCGGCGCAGTTGCTCGGCATGCGCGCCGTCATCGTCATGCCGCGCGACGCCCCTGCAGCGAAGCGCGAGCGCACCGCCGCGCTCGGCGCCGAAGTCGTGCTGTACGACCGCATGACCGAAGATCGTGCCGCGATCGCGCGCCGGATTGCCGACGAGCGCGGCGCGACGTTGGTGCCGCCTTATGACGATCCGATGATCATTGCCGGGCAGGGCACCATCGGCCGCGAGATCGTCGAGGACCTCACCGCGCTCGGCCTCAAGCCGGAGGTCGTGGTGATCGGCGCCTCGGGCGGCGGCCTCGCCGCCGGCGTCGCGCTCGGCGTCAAGTCGCGGGTGCCAAGCGCCAAGTTCTACACCGCCGAGCCGGAAGGCTTCGACGACACCGCGCGCTCGTTCAAGAGCGGGCGGCGCGAGGCCAATGCCAAGATGAGCGGCACGATCTGCGACGCGCTGATGACGCAGACGCCCGGTGAGATCACCTGGCCGATCAATCGCGAGCTGATCGGCGAGGGCGTCGCCGCCAGTGATGCCGAGGTCGGCCGCGCGGTCGCGTTCGCATTCCGCGAATTGAAGTTGGTGGTCGAGCCGGGCGGCGCCATCGGTCTTGCCGCGCTCTTGGCCGGCAAGCCCGACGTCAAGGGCAAGATCGTGGTCGCGGTGCTGTCGGGCGGCAATGTCGATGCCGAGATGTTCGACCGCCTGATTGCGGCATAGCTCACGAAAACAGCGCGATCCGCTCTTCCGGCGACATCGCCATGACTCGCGCCAGCACGTCGGCACTCGATGGGCGCTCTGCGGTTGCGGCAGGCGGCGCGGACACCGTCTCCGGCTGGGCCTCCGGCACGTCGGGTTCCTCCAGTTCGAACGGCACATAGGCTTCGTCGGACGGGATTCCCGCAAAGGGCTCTTCATCGACCTCGGACATGGCCGCGGGCGCAGCCGACGGCGTCGCTGCACTCTGCGGCGCGTCGGTCTTATCAGTGGCTTTGTCGTCCAGCCTGTCGTTGAGCCTATCGCTGAGCTTGGCCTCAATCCGCGCCAGCGCCCCGAGCGCCGCCAGCGTATCGGCATTGCGCGCTCGGCGGGCCACTTCGTCGAGGAAGGCACGGCCCCGCGCGGTGCTGGCCAGCGCGGCGTAGAGCGCCTCGTAAACAGCCTCGTCGGCGGCCGGCGGCTCGTCCTGCCTGGCGGATTGATCTTGCCGCAATGGATCCTGCGCCTTGTGCAATGGCTCGCCGCGCAGTTTATCAATCGGGCCGACTGATTCGTTGGAAACTTGTCCCCACAGGCTTGAGGCCAAACTTGCGGCCCATGTCCATCGGTTTTGCTCCACGCCTGGCGGCGCTCTACGCCGCCTTGTTCTGCACCGTCGGCATCCAGCTGCCGTTTTTCCCGCTCTGGCTCAAGGCCAAGGGCCTCGACGCGCAGGCCACCGGCGTGGTGCTGGCGCTGCCCATGCTGGTGCGGATATTCGCAATTCCCGCGGCGGCGCGGGTGGCCGACCGCGGCGGAGCGCTGCGTGGGACCATGGTGGCGGCGTTGCTGGCGGCGACGTTCGGTTACGTCGCGATCGGATTCACCACCGGCGTGGTTGCAATCGCCGTGGTGTTTGCGCTGGCGGCGGCGGCCGCCTCGCCGGCCATGCCACTCGCGGAGACCTACGCCTTCGCGGGCCTGCGCCATCGCAGCGCCTATGGTCCGGTGCGGCTGTGGGGCTCGGCCGCGTTCATCTTCGGCACGTTCGTCGCCGGCATCGTCGCCGACGCGTTGCCGGCGCGCGATCTGATCTGGCTGATCGCCGGCGCGGTCGGATTATCGGCGCTCGCCGCGCTGGCGCTGCAGCCGGTTACGCCGGCGCACGCCGAGGAACCCGCTAAAGCGCGGCCGCGCCGCCTGCTGACCGATCCGCTATTCATGTCGGTCATTGTCGGCGCCAGCCTCATTCAGGCGAGCCATGCGGTCTATTACGGCTTCTCGACTCTGGCCTGGAGCCAGACCGGACTGAACGGCACCGCGATCGCCGCGCTTTGGGCGCTCGGCGTCGCCGCCGAGATCGTGCTGTTCGCGCTGTCGGGTCGGCTCCCGCCGTTCATGACGCCGCTGGCGCTGCTCATGCTCGGCGGCGGCGCCGGAATCCTGCGCTGGACCGCGATGGCGCTCGACCCGCCGGCGGTCTTGCTGCCGGCCTTGCAACTGCTGCACGGGCTGACATTCGGCGCCACCCATCTCGGCGCGCTGGGCTTTATCTCGCGCGCGGCGCCACAGGGCCGCAGCGCCATGGCGCAAGGCTATTACGCCATCGTGTCCGGCGGCATCACGGCGGCGATGATGGGATTGTCCGGCTGGCTGTTCGCGGCTTACGGAGCGCTGGCTTATCTGGCGATGGCGCTAGCGGCTGTCGCGGGCTGCGCTTGCTGTGCCGTAGCGCACGAGGCGCGGCAGCGCGCGGTGATGTAAGCGCGGCTCCTTGCTGGCCGAGCGGGTCTGCGTGCCGCAGGCCGGGACAATGCGGCTGAGCTCATGGCCCTGCAGGAAGATCATCTTGCGCGACAGCCCGCCGTGCTGATTGATCCAGGAGCGCACACGCGAGGGATAGATGTTCCACAGCGCCTGCGTTCCCATCGGGCTGGTCACCGGCCGTCCGCTGTCATCGGGCATCCAGGCGGCGTGGAACCCGAGCCGCGCCCGCTCGGTCACGCAGATGCGCTGACGCGGGATCAGGCCGAGCACCAACGTGCAGGCGGACAGGCAATTGCCGTCGATCACGACGTCCTGGCCCGACGAGCGCAGCGCCGCAAAGGCCTGCAGATAATGGCCGATCTGGCCGCCACGATCTTCGGAAATGAGCATGGAGGCGGACGCGGATGACCCGCCCCACACCGCCAGCAAGGCGCCCGCAATGATGCTGCGGAAACGCATGACCCCAACCCCTGTTCCGTCCAAACCGATTGTTTCGGTCTTGTTGCCGCGTTGCTTCGCGGTTCCGATTGTCGCGAGCCTAGCGCAACTTCATCGATGCGGAAAGCTTTTGTTAACCAAAAAATGTATGGCGGGCTGCATCAATTTGGAACAACGCGCGGCCCGCATCATTCAAATTTGAATCAAATATTCGCTGCGGCTTGAGGGCGAGATCTGCTGCGCGTTTTGCATGCGGTGGCGTCAGCCCCACAGTGCGGGCGGCGGTGGATAAACCAATCCGGACTCGTAACGCAGTCCCGGCGCGCGATCGCGCGCCAGCAGCAGCGGACCGTCGAGATCGACATAACGCGCGCGCTGCGCCAGCAGCACCGCGGGCGCCATGGCGAGCGAGGTCGCCACCATGCAGCCGACCATGATGTCGAGGCCAAGCCGCGCGGCTTCCGCCGCCATGGCCAGTGCCTCGGTCAGGCCGCCGGCCTTGTCGAGCTTGATGTTGACCGCGTCGTAGCGACCGGCGAGCGCGGCGAGCGACGCACGGTCATGCGCGCTCTCGTCGGCGCAGACCGGAACCGCGCGGCGGATTTTCCCGAGCATCTCATCCTGCGCGGCCGGCAGCGGCTGCTCGATCAACGCCACCCCGGCGGCGGCGCAGGCCGCGAGATTCGTTTCCAGATGATCCGGCGACCAGCCTTCATTGGCGTCGGCGATCAGCATCGCCTTCGGCACCGCGGCGCGAACCGCGGCGACGCGCGCCGGATCGCCGCCGTCCTCGCCGCCGCCGCCGAGCTTGATCTTGATCAGGGTGTAACCGGCAGCGCGCGCCGCCGCTTGCGCCATGACGTCCGGCGTGCCGAGCGAAATCGTGAAGGCGGTAATAAGCGGGCGGGGCGCGACGTTATCGGCAGCTGATCCGATCAGGGCTGCGGCACTTTGACCCGTGCGCTTGGCCTCGAAGTCCCACAAAGCGCAGTCGAGTGCGTTGCGGGCCGCGCCCGGTGGCATCGCCTGTTGCAGGCCGAGCCGATCGAGCCCGCCTTCGAGCGCGCCGCGCATGGCGCCGATCGCCGCGATGACGCCGTCGACGCTCTCGCCGTAACGGCCATAGGGCACGCATTCGCCACGCCCGCGCGCGTGTCCGTCGGATACCTCGGCGACCACGACCGCGGCCTCGGTTTTGCTGCCGCGGCTGATCGAGAAAGCGCCGGCGATCGGCCAGCGTTCAGCCGCTACATTGAGGGTCAGGGGCATGGCGTTAACCATATTCACTAAACTTTACCTTAACCTCGACAGTTTCAACGAGCATGGTCAAGATTGCCGGGGCAATTATATGCCCTCGATGGGCGAGGTTTGTGGCGTGAGCGAAGCGGCATTACTCGATAGCCGGCCGGAAGGCGACCGGCTGACGCTGGCTGCGGCCGGCGATTGGACCGCAACGCAGGCGCGGACCCTCGAGGGCCTCGTCACCTCGCAAGTGGCGGCCAACCAGGAGGCGCGCAAGGTCGTCGTCGACATGGCGCGCATCCACGCGCTCGATACTTACGGCGCCTGGCTGCTGGAGCGGCTGCTGCGGGATTTCAAGGAGCGCGGCGCCGACACGCAGGTGACCGGCCTGCCGCCGGTCTATCAGGGCCTGATCGACGAGCTGCACGCCGTCAATCTCGAGGCCTGGAAGGAGCCGGCGGCGGAAGGCGCGGTATCGAGCGCGCTCGAATCGATCGGCATCACGATCTACAGTGTCGTGCACTCGATGCGGGCGGTGCTCGACATGCTCGGCGCCGTCGTCGTCGCGCTGGGCCGGGTCATTCTGCATCCGAGCCGTTTCCGCTTCACCTCGATGGTGCACAATCTCGACAATGTCGGCTGGCGTGCGGTGCCGATCATCCTGCTCATTACCTTCCTGATCGGCTGCATCATCTCGCAGCAGGGCATTTTCCACTTCCGCAAATTCGGCGCCGACATCTATGTCGTCGACATGGTCGGCATTCTGGTGATGCGCGAGATCGGGGTTCTCATCGTCGCCATCATGGTGGCCGGCCGCTCCGGCTCGGCATTCACCGCCGAACTCGGCTCGATGAAAATGCGCGAGGAGGTCGACGCGCTGCGCACCATGGGCTTTGATCCGATCGAGGTGCTGGTGTTGCCGCGCGTCATCGCGCTGGTCATCGGCCTGCCGATTCTGGCCTTCATCGGCTCGCTCGCCGCGCTCTATGGCGGCGGCTTGGTCGCCTGGCTCTACGGCGGCATCGACCCCGACGTGTTCCTGCAGCGTCTGCGCGAGGCCATCACCATCGACCACTTCAAGGTCGGCATGATCAAGGCGCCGTTCATGGCGCTGGTCATCGGCATCGTCGCCTGCGTGCAGGGCTTCGAGGTCAAGGGCTCGGCGGAATCGCTCGGCCTGCAGACCACCGCCTCGGTCGTCGAATCGATCTTCCTGGTGATCGTGCTCGACGGCATCTTCGCGATCTTCTTTGCCGCGATCGGAATGTGACATGGCGGACATTCCGGCGAACAGGAAGGCAGATGCTCCCGCGAACAAGCGGGAAGTCGTCATCAAGGTGCGCGACGTGGTGGTCGGTTTCCGCAACACCGTCATCCTCGACCATGTCGATCTCGACGTCTATCGCGGCGAGATCCTCGGCTTCGTCGGCGGCTCCGGCGCCGGCAAGTCGGTGCTGATGCGCACCATCATCGGATTGATGCCGCGGCGCGAGGGCGTCATCGAGGTGTTCGGCACCGACATGCTGCACGCGACCGAAGAGCAGCGCGGCGCGATCGAACGGCGCTGGGGCGTGCTGTTCCAGCAGGGCGCGCTGTTTTCCTCGCTCACCGTGCGCGAGAACATCCAGTTCCCGATCCGCGAATATCTCAAGCTGCCGGACCGGCTGCTCGACGAATTGGTCGTCGCCAAGCTCGAAATGGTCGGGTTGCATGCCGACGTGCGCGACAAGTTTCCGTCCGAATTGTCCGGCGGCATGACCAAGCGCGTGGCGCTGGCGCGCGCCCTGGCGCTGGATCCGGAAATCGTGTTTCTCGACGAGCCGACGTCGGGCCTCGACCCGATCGGCGCCGGTGAATTCGACACCCTGATCGCGACGTTGCAGCGCACATTGGGGCTCACCGTCTACATGGTGACCCACGATCTCGACAGCCTGCATACGGTTTGCGACCGGATCGCGGTGCTCGCCGACGGCAAGGTGATCGCCGAAGGCACAATGGATACAATGCTCGAGTCCGAGCATCCCTGGCTGAAGGCCTACTTCCGCGGCAAGCGTTCCCGCGAAGGTATCAAGCAAGTTGTGAACGCGTAGTTTGGATTGAGCGGATGGAAACGAAGGCCAATTACACCCTGATCGGAGTGTTCACGCTGGCGATTGTCGCGGCGGTGTTCGGCTTCGTTTACTGGTTCCAGCACATCGATGGCAGCGGCGAGCGCGCGGTCTATCGCATCATGTTCTCAAGCTCGGTGTCGGGCCTGCGCACCGGCAGCGCGGTGCTGTTCAATGGCATCCGCGTCGGCGAGGTGACCAGTCTCAGCCTGCAGCCGGACGATCCGGCCAACGTCGCCGCGGTCATTGCGGTCGACAAGGCGGTGAAGATCCGCCCCGACACCAAGGCCGGCGTAGAATTCCAGGGCCTCACCGGCATTGCCGCGGTGGCGCTGACCGGCGGCAGTCCCGGCGAGCCGCCGCTCGAGGGGTCGGCCACCAAGCCGCCGACCATTTCGGCCTCGCCGGCCTCGACGCAGGACGTCACCCAGGGCGCGCGCGAGGTGTTGAAGCGGATCGAGGACTTCATCGAGGAGAACCGCCCGGCCTTCCGCAGCACGTTGCAGAGCATCGACACCTTCTCGGCGGCGCTGGCGCGCAATTCGGCCCGCATCGACAATATCCTGGCCGGTGTCGAGAACATCACCGGCGGACCCGACGGCAAGAGCGGCGAGATCAATGATGCGGCGAAATCGGTCCGCGAACTCGCGGACCGGCTGGGCAAGCTGGCCGACAATCTCGACAAGCGCACCGAGACGATCACGCAGGGCATCAACAGCCTGACCGAGACCGGAACCAAGCAGCTCAACACGGTGGGCCGCGACCTGCAACGCACGCTCTCGACCATTGACCGGACCGTCAACAATATCGACAAGAATCCGAGCCGGCTGCTGTTCGGCGGCAGCCCGCCGCCGAAAAACCAATAGCGATCCCATGAAATGAAAACGGCCCCGGAGCGATCCGGGGCCGTTTCGATTCGTGCGGGCTGCTTATTGCGCCTGGTCGAAGCGGCCCGAGGCGTGCGCCAGCATGGTGTAGACCTTGCCGGTTTCCGAGGTGAGATAGGTCCTCGCCACCACCTGGCCGCGGTCGTCGCGCGAGACGTCCTCGAGCAGGCGCTCGAACTCGGCAATATAGCGGTCGACCGTTTGCTTGAACTCGCGGTCGGCGCGATACTTGACGCGGATCTCGTCAAACGCCTTCTGCCCCTGCAGCGTGTAGAGCCGCCGCGTGAACACGTTGCGCTCGCCGCGCTTGTAGCGGTCCCACAAATCGGCGGCGGCGTCGTGATCGATCATGCGGGCGATATCGACCGACAATGAATCGAGCGACTCGATCGAATGGCGCGGCGTACGCTCGTCGGTGCGGGCGGTGACCGGCTGCGGCGCCGGCGTCGCGGGACGCGGCGCCTCGTCATCGCCTTCGCCCTCCTCGCGCGAGGCGCGGTTGAGCAGATCGGTCAGCCAGCCGCGATTGGCGGCTTGCGCGCTGGCGGAGCTATCGAGGCGTGCGCGGGGCGGCGGCGCGAAGTTGGCTGCGCTGGTGCGCGCTGCCGGCCGGGTCATGTCGACGCGGGCCGCGGCGGAGGACAGCCCGGCCTCGTCGCGCGGCGCGCGGCGCACTGCGGTGTCGGACTGTTCAAGGCTGCGGCCGTGACGGGCGACGATGCGGTTGAGCTCGGCCAGCGCCTCGATCTGGTCGACCAGGACGCGGCGCATCTGCATGGCGCTTTCGGCGGTCTCCTGCGGCAATTCCAGGATGCCGCGGCGCAACTGCTCGCGGGTCTGGTCGAGCTCGCGGCCCATCTCGGCCGCCATGGTCTTCATCGAGGTCATGATCTCGGCGAAGCGGTCGGTGGCCTGGCGCAGCAGCGTGTCGCTTTCGGTGGTCGCCTGCTCGTAGACCGCGCGCATCGATTCGCTGGTCTGCTCGCGCTCGCTCTCGGCGGTGGCGCGCATGCGCTCGAACTGGTCGGCGATGACGTGCGCGCTTTCGACGCTGGATTCCGAGACGACGCGCGCGATCTCGCGGGCGCGGGCGCCGGCAGCTTCGAGCGATTCGTCGAGCAACCCGGCGAAACGCTTGAGCCGCTGGTCGAGGTCCTCGGTGCGGATGTCGAGCGTCGAGATCAGCGAGTCGAGCGTCACGCGTCGCTCGTTCACCGCGTCTTCGGTCCGCATATTACTGCGGTCGATATGGTCGATCGCCTTGTTGAGCTCGGCGCCGTGACGCTCGAACTGCTGATTGATCTGACCGAGCTCCCTGACCACGCGGCTGGTGGTGTCGCGGAACTGCTCGATCGTGTATTCGACCCGCGCGCTGGCGTCCTGGGTGCCGTCGGTGACGTCCTTCATCGCGGTGACGAAGTCGGTGACGCGCAGGATCATGGTGTTTTCGAGCGCGGTCATGTTCTCATGGGCGCCGGACAGCACTTCCTGCAGCAGAATATTGGCCTCGCGCAGCCGCTCGTAGAGCGCGGTCGAATCGCCGCGCAGCATGTTGTGGGTCTCGAGCATTTCGGAAACGCTGGCCGCGGCGGTCTGCTTCGACTGCTCGATCGCGGTCTGTGCGACGTCCTGCAGTTCCGACAGCGTGCGGCTGACCGTTCCGGTCGCCACTTCGCCGGCGGTATTGATGATGCGGGCGAGTTCTTCGCTGTTGCTCATCATGGTCTGGCCGAAGGCGAAGCCCTTGTTCTCGATCGCCTCCACCGCAGCCTCGGTGGCGCGCGTCAGGTTGTCGGAGAACTGCTGGCCCTTCTCGACGATCGAGGCGAGGACCCCGCCGCTGGTGTCCGACAGCAGCGTCGTCATGTGATCGGTCTGACGTGTGACGGTCTCGGTGATCTCGTTGGCCTTGCCGACGAAAGTATCCGCCACCTTGGTGCTGAGACCGACCAGGGTGCGCTCGACGTCCTCGGCATTCTTCTTGAGCGAACCGCCGACATTTTCGGACAGGCTGGTCAGCGAACGCTCGGCATCGCCGGCGCTGGAACGGATTGCCAGCGTGGTCGAGGCGGTGAGCTGGCCAAGCGACTGTTCGGCCTGCGAGGCATTAGTGGTGATCGAGCGGCTCAAATCCTCCAGCCGCGCGTTGAGCACATCGGCCGCGGCCTTGGTCCGGGTCTCGATGTCGGTGGCCAAGGTCTCGGCGCGCCCGACCAGGAGCTGCTCGAAGCGGTCGATGCGCGAATCGAGATTATTGGCCACGTCGCTGGCGCGCGCGCCCAACGTGCTGTCGATGTCGCTGGCCTTGGCGGCGATCTTTGTCGCGACGTCGTCGCCGCGGCGGTTGATGGTGTCGCCGGCATCGTTGATGCGGTGATCGAGCGCGGCAATCATGTCCTTGCCGCCATCGGCCAGCGTCTGGGCCAGGCTGGCGACGCGGGCGTCCATGCCGTGCTCGAACTGCGACAAGCGCTGGTCGAGCGTACCGCCGAGCTCCTGGGTGCGGGTGGTGACGCGCTGATCGAAGCCATCGACATAGCTGCGCATCGATTCGGCAACGTCCTGCGTCCGCTGGCCGAGCTTGCCGACCAGCTCGTCGCCGTAGGTCTTGAGGGTGCGGTCGAATTCGGTGACGTGACGGACGATCAGATTGCCGAGCGTCGAGGACTCGCGCGCGATCTTTTCGCTGAGCTCGGTGCCGTTGCGCGCGAAAACCTCGTCGAAGGCCCGCGAGCGCGCGGCCAGCATGTCGCGCACATTGTTGCCGTTGTTGTCGATGGATTCCGCCAGCGCTTCCGAGTGTTCGCGGAAGCTGTCGGCAACCTTGTTGCTGCGCGCGACGATGGTGTCGGCGATGCGCGCACCGGTCTGCTCCATATTTGCAACGACATCGCCGCCGCGCGCATTGAGGTCGAGGATGAGCGAGTCGCCGGTGGTGCGGAGCGTGTTGTTGACCTCGCCGATCCGCGCCGCGATCGCTTCGTTGAGGCGGCCGCCGGTCTCGGTCAGGCTTTCAGTCATCTGCTGCGAGCGCCCGGCCATGGTCTCGATCAAGGCCGCGGAACGCTGCGCAAAACTTTGGGTGACCTCATCGAGCCGCGTGCTCATCATCTGCTGCAGGCTGGTCGACAGGCCGGCGAATTCCTCGTGGATGGTGTCGGTCTTGATGTTCAGGCCGCTGGTCAGGCGTTCGCTCGCCGAGGCGATTGCGGTCGTGGCGCGGTCGCTGGTGTGCTCGAGGCGGTCGAGCAGCGTCGAGCCGCGTTCGGACAGCGCATCGATCATCGAATCGCCGGCGTGGCCGAGGGCGAGCGTGATGTGCTCGCCCTTCTCGGTCATGGTCCGCGTGACGCGCTGGGCAACCTCGCTGACGCGCTCGGAGAACGTGTCTCCGACCGCATTGATCTCCTGCGACAGGCCGAGATGGACGCTGGAAATGGCGGTGCGGACCTGTTCGGCCTGGCCGACCAGAGTGTCGCGCTGATTGGAGAGTTCGCCCAAGAGGTCGCGGATGCGGACTTCGTTGTCGTTATAGGCGCGCTCGAGCGCGGAGACTTCGTTATGCACCAGGGCTTCGAGCTCGGCGGCGCGCGCCAGGGCGCGCTCGACGCCGTCGCCCATCGCCGTGACCTCGCGGCGGATCGCTTGGCCGACATTGACGATCGATTCGCGCGCGGCGGCCTCAGGCTCGGCGAGCCGCATCGCGACTTCGGCCATGGTCTGGGCGACCAGCCGCAGATCCTGGGTGCGGCGGATGGTGTGGGCGAGGGCGTAGAACACCGCGATTGGGACGATGACGGCAGCGCCGGCGGCGACCATGAACGGGATGGCGAGATCGGGCTGGGCGGCGACTTCGAGAATCTTGCTCTTGAACACGGCGGCGAACGCCGTGGCGCCGATCACCCACAGCGCCGACAGGCCGGTCGCGACCACGTAGGGGGTCCGGGTCGGTCGGCGCTGGAGGGTTTGCAGGATCTTGCCGATGGCGGCGCGGTCGTCATTGGCGGCACGGCGCACCGGTCCGTCGTCGGCGGTCCAGGGTTCGGCCTGTGCCTCCTCCTGGAACAGATCGGCGCCGGGCGACTGGCGCGGTTCGGCGGGCATGGCCGGTGGGGCAAGGTGCGGGTCCTCGTCGCGGGCGCGGAGCGCGTCTTCAATCGCCGAGATAGCGTCTTTGGTCGGATCGCTGGATTTCTGCGGGATTTTCGCCATTACGGTCGTCGCCTCGTCATTACGCCGGACTATCGTCACGGCCCGAACCATCCACATTCACGGGCCGCACTGCGAGCGCGGGATCCATTCGACGGCCTGACGGCCAATTTTTGGTTCTGATTGCCCGTAACCATCCTATCGGCTTGGCAATACAAAGAAAACCGCTCCGGTAAGGTCTTTTTCATCATCGTTAACGTGCATTAACCATATCGTCTGCCGAGCTTTAGACCGGTCCATCGACCGGGTCCATTTACCGGTCCTTGGCGCATGGCTGCGACAATGCCGGCCATGGCACGATCACCGGCTCAGACCGATAGGATTATCGACCAAAGCCTCGCCGCGGTGGAAGGCGGCGGCGCGATCGACCGCGCCCATTTGCGGCAGATGACCTTCGGCGACGCGGCGCTCGAGCGTGAAGTGCTCGGCCTGTTCGACCGCCAGGCTGCCACCATGCTGGAGCGTTTGCCCACGGCCGAGCCACAGGCGCTGCCGGCGCTGGCGCATGCCGTCAAGGGTTCGGCGCGCGGTATCGGCGCCTGGCGTGTCGCGCAGGCGGCTGCGGACGTGGAGGGCGGCAACTCCGCCTTGGCTCCTCTCACGGATGCGGTGGCCGAGGCCCGCACTGCGATCGCGAAAATCCTCCGGGCTGAATGATCGCAATGCGGGCGCCAGCGCTGGCGCCTGCGAGGCAGAGACTATATAGGGGGCATCCTCTTAACCCCGCCCACGCCTGACATGCCGAAAATCACCTATATCGAGGCGAACGGAACGCCCCGCACCGTCGACGCCGAGGTCGGCGCGACCGTGATGGAAACCGCGATCCGCAACAACGTCCCCGGCATCGAGGCCGAATGCGGCGGCGCCTGCGCCTGCGCGACCTGCCACGTCTATGTCGACGAGGCCTGGCGCGCCAAGACCGGCGAGCCGTCGCCGATGGAAGAGGACATGCTCGATTTCGGCTACGACGTGCGGCCGAATTCGCGGCTGTCGTGCCAGATCAAGGTCACCGACGAACTCGACGGGCTGGTGGTGACGACGCCGGAGCGGCAGGCTTGAGCCTTAAGGGCTGGCTTCGTCGTCGATGAAGACGATCCTGCAATCTCTCAGCACATCGCCCTCGCATAACTTGAGCGCTTCGGCTTTGGCCTGATCGCCGGTCCGCCGGCCGGTTCGCCAGCCGAAATGTCCGTCTGCCGAAATCGCAAACGCCTTGTGCGACGCCGCCATCCGATACAGCTCGAACGCGTTGCGCCCGCGCTCGGACAATTGCGGCGGCGGCATCAAGGCTGGCAAATCCAGCGTCATCGGCGTTGGCCGTTGCGTCAAGTTTTGCTTTGCCAGGAATTCGTTGACGATCGGCGTCCACACCGGAATCCCGGCCAGGGAAAACAGGTTGTGGCCGTCGGCGCCAAACGGTGCGGCCTTGACGAAGTCGACACGTCCGCCGCCGTCGACAAAGGCCTGACGGAATTTCTCCGCAAGCTGTGGTGCAAAGTAATGATCGTTTTCCGAATAGACCCACAGCATGGGCACGCGCGACGTCTTGCCGAATAGGCCGAAGGCCGAGATCAGCCGGTCCTCGCGGCAAAGCTCGTTGTCGCTTCGCGAACCGCGGCCGCCGGCAAAATTGATGGCGGCGAGGAGGCCCGGCGGCGGCTCGGCCGTGAGCGCGACCGTCGCCAGGCCGCCGGCTGAATGGCCGACGGCGAGAATTCGCGAGCCGTCAATATCGGACCGCTGCACCAGCGCCCTGATCGCGGCATTGAGGTCCGCGGCCGAGGTTCGCGCCGAGGCCACGTAATCCGGATCGGTGCAGGACCGGCTGCGTTCGACGTCATTGCCCCCGGACTGGCCGTAGCCGCGGCGCATGACGATGACCGCGGCCCAGCCACGGCGGGCGAATTCCGTGGCTGCGGGAACCAGACTCCGCGGCGACATTGTCCTGGCGTTATCGGCCTTGCGCGGCGCGCCGTGGCTGATGAGCACCAGCGGATATCGGCCCGTGGCCTGCGGCCGGATCAGAAGCGCCTCCAAGCCTTCCGGTCCCGCCGCCGCGAAGGGGATGTGCAGCTCCTCCTGATAAAAAGTGCCGCCGGCAGCCTGCGTCAGGGAGGCCAGCGCCAGTGCGAGTACAATCAGGGTCCGGCGCAACATCATCGCTAGGTCTCGCCGCGATATGTCCATGGATCAAGCCGCGCGATCACCTCTTTCGGCAACTCGATCGGCTTGCGGCTGGCTTTGTCCAGCGTCACCATCGTGAAGTCGCCGGTCGCGACACAGGTCTCGTTGTGGAACACCGCCTGCGCCACGACGAAGGACCGCCGCCGGAATTCCTTGAGCGCGGTCCCGACCATGAGATCGCCGGGCCAGCGCAGTTCGCGCAGGAAATCGATCTCGGCGCGCGCCAGCACGAAGGTAGCGTTGGCGACGCCGATGCTCAGGTCGGGATCGCGAAACATCGCGACCCGGCCGGTCTCGAAATAGGTCGAATAGACCGCATTGTTGACATGGCCCTGCGCATCCATATCGCGGAATCGCACAATGTCGCGGACCTGATGCGGATAATCGGCAAGCTGCGGCTTGCGCTTTGGCGGCGGGGTGTCGGTCACGGCACCGGGCATAGCCGGGCAGCAGCGGCGACCGCAAGCGGGAATCTGGCCTTTCCCAGGCTGGCAGTCTTGGCTAGACAAGCGCCACCATGAGCGAGTCGATCAAAACCGACGCATTGATCATCGGGGCGGGGCCGGTCGGGCTGTTCGCGGTGTTCGAACTTGGCCTGCTCGACGTCAAGGCGCACATCGTCGACATCCTCGACAAGGTCGGCGGGCAGTGCGCCGAGCTTTATCCGGAAAAGCCGATCTATGACATTCCCGGCTTTCCGATCGTCACTGCGCAAGGGTTGGTCGACGGCCTGGTGGCGCAGAGCAAGCCGTTCCACCCGCAGCTTCATCTCAACGAAATGGTCGAGAGCATCGAGCGCCTCACCGGCGCGCCGGGCGAAGCGCGGTTTCGCGTCACGACCGGTCTCGGCAAGAGCTTCGAGACCAAGGTGATCGTGATCGCGGCCGGCGGCGGCTCGTTCCAGCCGAAGCGGCCGCCGATCCCCGGCATCGAGGCTTACGAGAAGAAATCGGTGCACTACGCGGTGCGCCGCATCGAGGACTTCCGCGGCAAGCGTGTCCTGATTGCCGGCGGCGGCGACTCGGCGCTCGACTGGACGCTCAACCTGGCGCCGGTGGCGAGCCACCTGACGCTGCTGCATCGCCGCCAGGAATTCCGTGCCGCGCCCGACAGCGTCAACAAGATGATGACGCTGGTCGGCGAGGGCAAGATCGATTTCGTGATGGGGCAGGCGTCGTCGGTCGAAGGCGCCGACGGCAAGGTCAGCAAAGTCATCGTCAAGAGCAATGACGGCTCGAATTTCGAGATCGCCTGCGACGCCATCCTGCCGTTCTTCGGCCTGACCATGAAGCTTGGGCCGGTCGCCAATTGGGGGCTGCGGCTCAACGAAGAGCTGATCCCGGTCGACACGCAGGCATTCGAGACCAGCGAACCGGGGATATTCGCGATCGGCGACATCAACACCTATCCCGGCAAGCTCAAATTGATCCTGTCCGGCTTCCACGAGGCGGCGCTGATGGCGCGCAAGGCGGCCCATTACGTGTTCCCCGACAAGAAGCAGGTGTTCCAGTACACGACGTCGTCGACCAGCCTGCAGAAGAAGCTCGGCGTGGCGTGATGCCGACCGAAAAAATCACCACAACCTGCGCCATTGCCGGCGGCGGGCCAGCCGGGATGATGCTCGGCTTTCTGCTGGCGCGGGCCGGCGTCGATGTCGTGGTGCTCGAGAAGCACAAGGACTTTCTGCGCGACTTCCGCGGCGACACTATTCATCCCTCGACGCTCGAATTGATGCACGAACTCGGCCTGCTCACGGAATTCCTGAAACTGCCGCATCAGAAGGTGAAGACGCTGGCCGCCCAGGTCGGCTCCGAGCGCGTCACCATCGCCGATTTCACCCACCTGCCGACGCGTTGCAAATTCATCGCGCTGATGCCGCAATGGGACTTCCTGAATTTTCTCGCCGACCGCGGCAAGCGCTACAAGACCTTCGACCTGCGGATGCGGGTGGAGGCGACCGGCCTGATCGTCAAGAACGGCCGCGTCGTCGGGCTGCGCGCCAAGACGCCGCGCAAACAGCTCGAAATCCATGCCGACCTGGTGATCGGCGCCGACGGCCGCCATTCGACCGTGCGCGAGAAGGCCGGCCTCGAGAGCGACGATTACGGCGCGCCGATGGACGTGTTGTGGTTTCGCGTCAGCCGCAAGAAAAGCGACAATGCCGACACGTTCGGCCACGCCGAAGCCGGCGTGCTGCTGGTGATGCTCGACCGCGGCGATTACTGGCAATGCGCCTATGTGATTCCGAAAGGCGGCATCGAGCGGGTCAAGGCCCGCGGGCTCGACGATTTCCGCAAGCGGGTGATTGCGCTGTCACCGTTCCTGAAGAACCGCATGCGCGAAATCGCAAGCTGGGACGACGTCAAGCTGCTCACGGTCGCGGTCGACCGGCTGCGACAGTGGCACCGGCCCGGTCTGCTGTGCATCGGCGACGCCGCGCACGCGATGTCGCCGATCGGCGGCGTCGGCATCAATCTCGCGGTGCAGGACGCGGTGGCGGCGGCGAATATTCTTGCCGCGCCGCTCAAGGCGCGCAGCGCGACCCAGGACGATCTGCACGAGGTCGAGCAGCGGCGCATGCTGCCGGTGAAATTCACGCAGTGGCTGCAACTGACGATTCAGAAGCGCCTGATCAGCCGCCTGCTGCAAAGCACCGCACGGCCGAAGCCGCCGCTGTTGTTCCGGCTGGTCGGTCGCTTCCCGTTGCTGCGGCGGATTCCGGCGCGCCTGATCGGCGTCGGCATCAGGCCGGAGCACATTCGTACGCCGGAGGCTTGACCTCTCGCGACCGCCCTTTACGGGCAGCGCTGCTCCCAGACGTTGAGACTGCGCTTCTTGTAGATCGGGGACAAGCCGACCGTGTCCGCTTGCGCGCAGAAGGCGGAAAAATCGATGTGGTTGTCGGTATATTCGATGGCGAACACCGGCTTGTTCTTGTCGATGAAGTTCTTCGATACCTGGCACCAGCCCTGCTTGAAGCAATCTTCGGTCACCGCGAAGTCGATGGTGTCGAGCAGGCGCGGTGCGATTTCGGTGGCGTTTTTCAGGCCAATACCGAGGCCGCGCTGATGCGCCGCATGGGCGAGGAAGCGGAGATATTTAATCGCTTCGGCTTTGGTCAGTGGAAAGCCGGTCTTGGTCTCGAAACCGTCGACATTGTCGGGATCGACCGCGTCGAAGCCTTTCGACTTACACAGATCGAGCCGGGCTTTCATGATCGGGCCGAGCACGGCGAGATTGCGGATGTCGAGATAGCGCTCGCCCGGCCAGCCGTCGAGCGTTTTGCCCTTCACGCTCGTTGGAAAGGCTTTCTTGTCCGGGCGCCAGTTTTCCCACGAGCCGGCGCTCATGTAGCAGATGACGTGCTTGCCCTGCTGCTTGAGCGCCGTCACTGTCGACGGCTTGGTGTCGAACAGATCGAGATCCACGACCTCCGCCGACGTCGTCACCGTCGCCGGCGACACCGAGAGGATGATGGAGAACGACGCGCCGGCCGGCGGCTGCCAATGCGAGGCGGCGAGCGCGGGCGGCGCGAGCGACAAGGCCAGCAATAAAACTGCGGTGCGGCGCATCATGACTTCATCCCGGCGGGCGCGACCTGCGAACTCGTCAAGCCGATATCGTCGAGCGCCTTGCGTACTAGCCCGGAGGCCTTGGCTTCCTCGATGAACTCGGTGACATAGGCGAGCGATTGCGGCTTGCCCTTCGGCACTGCGACCGAGGTGGTCGAGTTCATGAAGCCGCCATCGAGAATGCGCGAGCCGAGGACTTTTTTCATCAGGCCGGTCAGCGACTCACGCGAGAACGCGATCATGTCGACCTTGCCTTCGGCGAGCGCGGCGACCGCCTGGTCGGCCGACTCGAATGTGACGTGCGCCGCATTCGGCGCGGTCTTGCTGGAGGCGCGGAATGTTGCGGTGCCACCAATCCCGCCGATGCGCACGCCGGCGCGGTTGGCTTCGGCCACTGCCATGGTCCTGGAGCCGGGTGCGACCAGATAGGTGCTCTGCAGCACGTGAAAGGCATTGCCGAAATCGACGAATTTCTTGCGCTCCTCGTCGACCGGCATGAACGCCACGTCCCATTTGTTCTCGGCGGCGGAGGCCTGAACCTCGCCGGAGCCTTTGTGCGGAATGTATTCGACCGGCACGCCCAGTTTCCTGGCAAGCGCCGCGCCGAGATCGACGGTAACACCGCGATGGCCGCCTTTGCCGTCGGCGATGGCGAACTGCGCCGATGGCGCGGGTGCGACCGCGATGGCAACGCGCAGTTTTCCGGTGGGTGCAAGCTCGTGCATGACCGATTGGGCCTGGCTGTTCGGTGCGACCGCCGAGATTAGCACGGCGGGCGGCCAAAAATCCGTTAAGCGCGACCGCTCATTTCTATGCTGGCCTGCGGCTCGCCAACACCACCATCAAGGCTAGCGGCGCCAGCGGAATGAGCCGGCTCTGATAGCGGTCGGCGGCGTGCGAGAAAACCCCGCAGACCACGGCGTTGATTGCCAGCGCCAGCAGCACGGTGGCGCCAAGCGCTGCCGCGCGGGGGGCGAGGCCAAGGCGACGGCGGAACAGCAGCACGGCGGCGAGGCCGGCGATTGAGAGCGCGCCGACCGGGACGTCGAGCCAATTCAGCGGCGAGACGTCGAATTGCTCGGTCAACTGGCGTGCGACGATCAGTTGCGGATATTGCCTCGGCAGGCGTTCGCGGAAGGTATCGGTGGTGTGAGAATTGTCGTCGTGATCGGTGGCGACTTCGGTGCGGAATGAGATGAATTGCTCGAGGCTGTGCGCGATCGCGGTAGTGAGATGCGCCAGCGGATCGCTCGTGAGCGTGGCGAGGATGATGCGACGCTCTTCCTCGGTGTAACCTTTCCAGCCGCCAAGTTTCCAGAACGGCGTGTCGTTCTTCCATAGCCAGTCGTCATAGTCGCGCGACAAGTCGTTGCGGTAGGCGCAGATGCGCAACGTTTGGTCGGGACATTGCTTGTCGAGATAACGGCCGACGATACCGTCCTCGACAAGGCGGCCGAACAAAAAGCTGGCGCCGCCGGGCGTGAAGGCGAATTCGTCGGCGATCAGCGCGTTCGACGCCGGGGCGACAATGAGCCCGGCGGCGATCGCGAACGCCGCGGCGGGCAGGCGCGGCGACAGGTAGGCAAAGGCCGGGATCCGCGCGAGGAGCCATAGCGTAACGGCGAGGCCAAGCGCCAACGCCAGCATCGCCATATGAGCGCTGATGGCGAAGGCGATCACGCCGCACAGCGCGAGGCGCTCGACGACGTTCAGTCGGTCAACGCCGTAGGCGAGCAGGTACAGCGCCAGCACGCCGGCCGGAAACAGGATGTCGGGCATCAATTGGCTGGCGAACCAGGGCAGGCTAGTGGTGAGCGCGAGGACGAGGGTAATGGCGACCGCGAGCCAGGGCTGCCGGCGCAGATCGTGGACGCGCAGCATCAACGCGATCAGCCACGCGATCAGGAGCGCCTGCAGCATGACGTTCGGCCAGAACGCGAGCGGTGCGCCCGCCAGCAGAAACGCGCCGTAGAGCGCCGAACGGCCGAGTTCGAGCGTGCCGGTCAAGGGCCGCATCAGGTAGCCGCCGGTGTCCGGATAGATCAGCGGGTAGCCGTTCCACAGCGCCGGCGCCAATAGCAGGGCAGCGCAGGTAATGATGATGGTAAGCCAAATCGCGGCGTTTGAGATTCCGGCAGATGCAACGCGAGCATTCGACGACGCCACGTCCAAAACTCCCCAGCGGTCGCAACCGGCCCTGCTGAGTTAGGGCACTGCAGGGGCAACGGGGTCAAGCGCGGCGACTGCCGGCCGTTCCGCAGCCAGCCGGGCCGCCGCGGCCGCGACGGCGAAAGCCGCGAGCCAGACGATGCGGGCGCCATAGCGGTCATGCGGATTGGAGAAAATCCCGCACACCGCGGCATTGGCCAGCACCGCCAGCGACATCGCCGCGGCAAAATCGCGCACCGGCCGGAACCGCTGCGCCCGCAGCAGGAACATAATCAGCGGCAGCAGCAGCAGCGACAGCAGCGCCAGCGGATAGTGCAGCCTGTTGACCAGCGTGAAGTCGATCTGGCGTTTCATCTGGCGCGACGCGTCGAGCGCCGGCATCACCCAGGGGGTGTAGCGCTGCATCATTCCGTAGGAATGCCAGACCCAATAGACGACGCCTTCGCCGGTGTGGACGGCGGCGAGCTGGTGGGCCGTGGCGGCGAGGGCCGCTTCCGCCTGCAGCAGCGGATAGTCGCGCAGGCTGTCGAGGGCGATGTGCTGCATCTCGCTGCCAAGCCCGGCGAAGCGGCCGAGCCGGTCGAACAGCTTCGAGCCCCAGAACCACATGTCGGCATTCGCCGGCAATTCGGCGCGGTAGCTGCACAGCGTCAGGCGCCGATCCGGGCAGTGCTCGTCGAGATAGCGTTTGACGATGCCGTCCTGCAGCATGCGGCCGAACATCAGAGATGCGCCGCCCGGCGTCCACGCCAGCTTGCCGCTGACGATGAAATTGCCGGCCAGCATCAGCACGGCGCCGAGCGCGACGGCGATCGCGCCGTCGCGCAGCCGCGGCAGGGCAAAGCGCTGCCGATCAATGAACCGATAGGCCATGGCGGCGATCCACAAAGCGATCAAGACCGCGAACGTCGCGCTGTGGGTCGAGCCGGCATAGCCGATCAGGACGATGAGCGCATAGCGCTCCCATCGCTGCAACGAGCCCGCTTCGGCCACCACAAGATAGAGCGCCAGGATGCCGAGGCCGCAGAATATGTCGGTCAACAGAATGGCGCTGAGCCAGGGCAGGGTGGTCAGGAACGATAGGGCGACGATGACGCCGAGGACGGCGAGCGGCCGCGCCAGCCCTTGCGCGCGCAGCACAAGGGCGACGATCCAGATCGTCAGGCTCGATTGCAAAATGACGACCGGCCAGAAATTCCACAAGGCGCCGAGATCGAGCAGCAACCCGTAGGGCGCCGGCCGGCTCGGCACCAGATAGCCTTCGTACCAGCGCACCAGATAGCCGCCAGTGTCGTATTGCAGCAGCGGAAAGCCGTTCCACAACGCCGGCGCGCACAGCAGCACCAGCGAAATGACAAAAACAAGCGTCCACAACGCGCGGTCGCGCGCTAGCATCGGAATCCCCCCGGTCCCTTTTCTTATCGTTGCCGCTTTTTTAGCCGACTTGACGGGTCCGGCGCTAGAGTGGATTTCTTGCCGTCATGGCCGGGCTCGACCCCGCCATTCCGCCGAGGGACGCACTGCGCCCTCCATCGGGATCGCCGGGACAAGTGTTACGACCGGGCCGGCTTTTGGCCGGACCCGGTTGCCCAGCAATGACAAGAATTGAGTCATCGACGCATGTTCGTCAGCTTCTTCACCGAGCTCAAAAGTGCCGGCGTTCCCGTCACGCTGCGGGAATACCTGACATTGATGCAGGCGATGCAGGCCGATCTCGCCTCGCGGCGGGTCGAGGACTTCTATTATATGTCGCGCGCCACGCTGGTGAAGGACGAGCGCAATCTCGACAAGTTCGATCGGGTGTTCGGCCACGTCTTCAAGGGGCTCGAAACCGTCGGCGACGGCATCGAGGCCAATATTCCGGAAGACTGGCTGCGCAAGCTGACCGAGAAATACCTGACCGCCGAAGAGAAAAAGCAGATCGAGGCGATGGGCGGCCTCGATAAATTGCTCGAGACGCTGAAGCAGCGCCTCGCTGAGCAGAAAGGCCGCCACCAGGGCGGCAGCAAATGGATCGGCACCGCCGGCACCTCGCCCTACGGCAATGCCGGCTACAACCCGGAAGGCATCCGCATCGGTGGCGAGAGCAAGAACCGCCGCGCGGTGAAGGTCTGGGACAAACGCGAATTCAAGGATCTCGACGACGACGTTGAGCTCGGCACCCGCAACATCAAGATCGCGCTGCGCCGCTTGCGCAAATTCGCCCGCACCGGGGCGCCGGACGAGCTCGATCTCGACGGCACCATCAGGGGCACCGCGCACAAGGGGTCTCTCGACGTCCAGATGCGTCCGGAGCGGCACAATGCCGTGAAGGTGCTGCTGTTCTTCGACATTGGCGGCTCGATGGACTGGCACATCAAGGCAACCGAGGAATTGTTCTCGGCGGCGCGCACCGAGTTCAAGCACATGGAGCATTTCTACTTCCACAATTGCCTGTACGAGAAGGTGTGGAAGGAGAACCGGCGGCGCTTTCAGGCCCACACCGCGACCTGGGACGTGCTGCATACCTATCCGCACGACTACAAGGTAGTGTTCGTCGGCGACGCCTCGATGTCGCCTTACGAGATCATGACGGCGGGCGGCTCGGTCGAGCACTTCAATGACGAGCCGGGCGCGCTGTGGATGGAGCGGGTGACGCGCACCTATCCGGCCTGCGTCTGGCTCAATCCGGTGCCGGAGCGGGAATGGGACTATACCCATTCGATCGGCGTGATGCGGCAGTTAATGGGCGGGCGGATGTATCCGCTGACGCTGGACGGGTTGGATCGGGCGATGCGGGAATTGGTGCGCTAAGTGACGGACGCGCCGCCAAATCCAATCGTCATCTATGTCGATGCCGACGCTTGCCCGGTGAAGGACGAGGTCTATCGCGTCGCCGCGCGCTACGGCCTCAAGGTCTTTGTCGTCACCAACAGCCCGATCATGGTGCCGCGCGAGCCGTGGATCGAGCGCGTCGTGGTCGGCGCCAAGATGGATGAGGCCGATGACTGGATCGCCGAGCGGGCGGTGCCGGGCGCCATCGTCATCACCGCGGACATTCCGCTGGCCAGCCGCGTGGTCAAGGCGGGCGGGCAGGCGATTGCGCCAAACGGCCGCGCGTTCTCCGAAGACTCGATCGGCCTGACGCTGGCGACCCGCAATCTGATGGACGATCTGCGCTCGGCCGGCGCGGTCACCGGCGGACCGAAGCCGTTTTCGCCGCGCGACCGATCGAGCTTTCTCTCGGCTCTGGACGCGGCAATCGTGCGGCTCAAGCGGGCTGGATCTGCCGACGCCTGAGCGGCGGCGGACCCGCGCGCTAGTCCTTGCCGTTGCTTTCCGGCGAGCGTCCGGTGACGCTGAAATCCGACGATTTGGTCCGTGACGAAACGGCCGCATAGCCTTCAGCGGCAAGCCCTCGGTTGAGGAGTTCCCGAACCGCCGCTGCCCGGCTCGGCATCCGGTGCTTGAAGCGGAAATCGTCGAGCGCGGTAAGCTCTTCTTCCGCCAGCATGATCTGGAGACGTTCACCGCGATTTTCGGCCATGATAACCCCCGAAATTCAACCCTTCCTGTGGACGCGGCGCATGCCGCCATCGGCACCAAACGATTATATGCCGATTTAGTTCCTTGTATCACTTACTCAACAACCTCATTTTGCGGCTGTCAAGTCAAACACGGGGACCGCTGGTTGTGAGGATGTGGCGTAAGTAAAGCAGGATTATCTACTTACTGTTCTTGGTGTAATCTACCAAACTGTGCTGTTCATAAGTATTAATTGACAATATTGGAGGCAAGCGTAGCATGAATACTATGACCAATATCATCATGAATTTTTCCGACAACGTGGCTGCTCCGGTGTGCCCGCGCTGCGGCAACGAAACCCGCCTCTACGGCATCGAGCCGCATCTGGCATTTCCGCGCACCGATATCCGTACCTACGTCTGCAAGAGCTGCGACGGCATCGAAGTCATGCAGGTGCCGCTTCCGGCGGCCCACGTCGACGGCCGTGCTGAAAAGCAATCGCCGGGCGCGAGGCCCGGCGACCACGAATAGGGTTGATCTTGGGCTAGGCGGCGTTGGCCGAATGCAGCTCCGGCAGTGGCTCACGCATCGCGCGCTGCTGCTCGAGCGCCATCAGTTCGCGCATCAGCCGGCTGAAGTCCTTGCGCGCGGCCTCGAGTGCGCCTTCCACCACCGCCCGCTCGACCTTTTCGCGGCGCAGCGCCTCATTGAGGTCGTCGATCTGCTTTTCGACGCCGTTTCTGCCGGCGCGAACCTGCTCCTCAATGAACGTGACCTTGTCGGTCAGCGTCTTGATCGTTTCCTGCGCGCGCGTCAACTCGGCGTCTTTGGTGTTATAGGCCTTGGCCAGCGCGCTGGCGCGCTCCAGCAGGGAGGTGCGGCCATCTTCGCCTTCGCGCAGCGCGGCCTCGCGCTGATAGAGATCGGCCTCCATCCCTGCGATCCGCGTCGCCAGCGTGTCGCGCTCCAGCGTGATCTCGCTCAAGCGCCGTTCCAGCACGCGCACTTCCTCGGATTTCGCGCCGATATGGTCGCGGGCTTCCGACATCAGACGGTCGGTGGTCGTGGTGCGCGTCTGCAGTGCGTCGAAGCGCATCTGATGCTTGGCGATCTCGCCGGCGTGACGCTCGGTCGCTTCCTCAAGCGCCGCCGACAGCCGCCCGCGGTCGCTGGTCATCTCGGCAAGACTGTTCTCGGTGCTGCGTAGCCGTGATTGCATCGCGTTCAAATTATTCTCCGCTTCGGCGAGCCGCCGTGCCAGCCGCGTGGCGTCGGCCGAGGTCTTCTCGAAGGCAGCCTGCAAGGCGCGTTTCTCGTCGTCGGTGAGAGCCAGTTTCTGACGCAACGAATTGATTTCGGCCTCGACCTGCAGGATGTGCTTGTCGACGGTGGCCTGGCGGGTCTTGAGCCGATCGTTTTCGTCGCGCAATGATTTGGTTTCGGCGCATTCCTGATTGAGCCGGCCTTCGAGGTCGGCGATCTGGGCGCGTCGTCCCGCAATGTCGATGGCGAGTTCGCCGCGGATCGTCTCGAGCGCCTTGGCCGCGTTGTCGGCGAAGGCGAGATCCTTGCGCAGCTGCTCGGCCTCGCGCTCGAAGCTGGCCGCTCGCTTTTCGAGCTCGGTCACTTCGTTCCGCAGCTTGCCGTAGGCGGTGCGGGTATTGCTGAGCGCGGCCTGCAGATTGATCTTGTCGGCCTTCTCGGTCTCGAATTCGCGCAGCGCCTTGCTGACCGGCGCCACCAGCTTGCCGACGGCATCCTTGATGCTGTCGAGCTCGCCGATCTTGTGGTTGGCGTTGAGCAGAAGATTGCGCAGCGTCTCATTGCTGTTGCCGAGCTGTGCGCCGATCGCCGAGAACAACTCCTCGTCGAGATCCAGCGGGTTTTCCGGCGGGCCGGCGTCGGCCAAGCGGGCGGATGACGTCACCTGGGGCGACTTGCGGGCTAGCAGGGCCGCAATCTTGCTCATCGCAGTGATCCTCAATTGCGCCGATCCGCCCGGCAAAGCGACGCCGAATCACCTGAACTCAATCCTAATCGAAACCTGATTTACGAAGGTAAATGAAAGGTTAATGGCGGCCTCCGGCAGGCCCTAAATCTCGGAAAATCAATGACTAATCCGCCGAGTCCGGGGACCGGCCGGGCCTTGAATCCGGCTGCGGACAGCCGCGCCATTAACAAATCGCGCCGGCCATTGCTGTGAACAAGTTGGCGCGCCACGGCACCTTTCCTCGACTCGCGCGTTCAATCGGCACCACAATCCGGGCAATTGCCGCTTGGGGAGCTTCGACATGCCGCGCCGGGTCGCCGTTCTGGCCGCTTTGACCTCCGCTTTCGTCGCGACCTTGGTGCTGACCTGCCAGCCAGCCGAAGCGTTCCTGCGCCACCGCAAGGTCGACCCGCGTGTCGCCGACGTATCGCTCGGCGTCGGTATCGCGTCCACGCTGGCCTATTGGACCGGGCTGGACTGGAGCTGGAACAAACATTCGAGCGGCTACAAGTGGGGCGTCTGGGGCGCGACCACCGCGGGCTGCATAGTGCTGTCGCCGATGGTGGCGGCGGCGTTCATCCGCGAACGCGAGCTGACCTTCCGCGAGGTCTGGGTGATGGAAGGCTCCTGCGTCATCCCGATCATCGGTGGCTGGCTGGTCAACGCCGCGCTCGACGGCAATCCGTCATGGGATCCGGATCTCGCGGTCGCGGCATCCAAAGCCGCCGCGAAGAAGAAAAAGAAAAGATAACGTCGGCGCGCTAATGTCGTCGCGCGCTATGTCTTGCGCGCGACGAACATTCCCTCGCACAGCCGGAAGCTGACCTTGCCGCCGTCGTCCTGCGGCGTCAGTGTCGCCTTCACCTCCGGCGTCACTTGCGACAGCATGGAGCGCAACAGCGCCTGCATGGTCGCGTCATGCCGCGCGGCCCATGAGCTGAAGTCCATCTGCTTGTAGATCTGCTCTTCGTGCGCGATGGCAAAGCCCGCGGTGTTGAGCGCGTCGCGCCATTCCTCCATGGTCCAGGCGCGCAGGTGGCTCGGATCGCGGAACCGCTCGAACGCATTGACATAATCACCGACGCTGCCGGCCGGCACGACATTGTCGACCACGGCCAGTACGCCGTCCTTGGTGAGGACCCGATGCGCCTCGGCGAGGAACATTGGAATGCTGTCGAAGTGATGCGGCGCGATGCGGCAGGTGACCAGCTCGACGCTGTTGTCTTCGAACGGCAGCGCCTCGGCCTTGGCATAGGCGGTGCGCACATTGCCGAGGCCGCGCTTTAAGGCTTCCTCGCGCACCATGGTCAGCATCTCGTCGGTAATGTCGGTCGCCCACATGCGCGCAACGTGCGGCGCGAACGTATAAGCGACATGGCCGCCGCCGGTGGCGATGTCGAGTGCGCGCCAGTCCGGCTTCGGTTTGACGATCTCGACCATGCGCTCGAGGCTTTTGCCCAGCGCGTGCGGCTTGCTGGTGAGATAGCTGGCGGCGGTCTTGCCGAATTCCTGCTGGACCAGGGTCTTGCTCATGGCGGGTTCCGAATTGCGCGGTGCGGACGGAATTATAGGCAAAAAAATGCCCCGCGTCCTTCGACGCGGGGCATGGCTGTTGAGCGGCCCGGTTAGGGCTGAACGATCATCCAGGTGAACACGTAAGCCTGCAGCATGACGAGGCAGCCGACCAAGGAGGCGAGCACGATCGAATGCCAGAACACGAAGCGTAGAATCGTGCCCTCATGCCCGAACCAGTTGGTGGCGGTCGAGGCGACGACGATCGACTGCGCGTCGATCATCTTGCCCATGACGCCGCCGGACGAGTTGGCGGCACCCATCAGGATCGGCGAGATGCCGAGCTGGGTGGACGTGATTTTCTGCAGGTTGCCGAACAGGATATTTGACGCCGTGTCCGAGCCCGTCAAAGCGACGCCCAACCAGCCGAGCAGGGTGCCGAAGAACGGGTAGAGCACGCCGGTCGCCGCGAAGGCGAGGCCGAGGGTGGCGTCGATGCCGGACAGACGGGTCAGCGTTCCGATCGCCAGCATGGCCGAGATCGTGAGCAGCGAATAGGCGCAGATCCGGATGGTGTTGGCATAGGATTTCACCAGCCCGACCGGGGAAAAACCCATCAGCAGGCCCGAGATGATCGCTGCGATCAACATTCCCGAGCCGGTGTAGGACAGCCAGGTGAACGAGAACACCGCGCCTTCCTTGGTCGGCGTCGCCGCGATCGGCGCGACCTTGTTGATCATGTTGTGCAGGTCTGGAACCGCATAGTTCCAGGTCGCCCAGGGATTGACGGCGAACTTGAACGCATTGGTGCCCCAGATCAGCAGGACCACGCAGACGATGATCCACGGCAATAGCGCCATCCACATGTCGCCGGAGGCGACTGGCTTTATCGGCTTCGGCTTCGGCATGGTCGCGGCCGATTCATCCTTGCTGCGCAAGGCGGCCGACAGCCACAGCTCTTTCGGCTGCCAGACCTTGAGGAACAGGATCAGGCAGGCCATCGAGATCAGTGAGGCGCCGATATCGACGATCCACGGATTGATGAAATTCGAGATCAGGTATTGCGGGATCGCGAACGATACACCGGTGACCAGAACGGCCGGCCACACGCCTTTGACGCCTTTCCATCCGGAGAACGCCCACACCACCCAGAATGGAACGATCAGCGAGAAGAACGGCAACTGACGGCCGACCATCGCGCCAAGCAGGAAAGGATCGATGCCGGTGACGCTGGAGAGGCCCGCGATCGGCGTGCCGAGCGCGCCATAGGCGACCGGCGCGGTGTTGGCGATCAGCGACAGGCCGGAGGCGGCGAGCGGCGAGAAGCCGAGCCCGATCAGGATCGCGCCGGTGACCGCGACCGGCGTGCCAAACCCGGAGGCGCCTTCGAAGAAGGCGCCGAACGAGAACGCGATCAACAGAAGTTGCAGCCGCCGGTCGGTGGTGACGCCGCCGATCGTGTTCTGCAGCGTTTCGAATACGCCTTTCTCCACCGTCAAGCGGTAGAGAAAGATGACGTTCAGCACGATCCAGCCGATCGGGAAGAACCCGGTGACGACGCCGAGGAGGGACGCGCGGATCGACATGCCCGCCGGCATGGTGAAGATAAAAATCGCAACGAGATTGGCGACGACCAGCGCGATGACGGCGGCGATATGCGCCTTGACCTTATTCGACGCGATCAAAACCAGCAGCGTGACGACCGGCAAGGCCGCCGCGATCGTGGACGCCACGGTATTGTTGAATGGATTGTAGACTTGATTCCACATCCGTCCCTCCCCAGGGTACAAAATGAGCCA
>Ga0265313_10000026_pt1 | contig 134612 bp, 125 predicted proteins | sample 4123metaG_FD_203122 | JGI IMG/M metagenome (GOLD analysis project Ga0265313, IMG submission 203122) | Rhizosphere microbial communities from Carex aquatilis grown in University of Washington, Seatle, WA, United States - 4-1-23 metaG | ecosystem: Host-associated > Plants > Roots > Rhizosphere... | reverse complement strand
TGGGGCCGAGGGCGCGCCACTGTCCGAAGTGAGGGGTGGGCCGCTATCCGCGCCTGCCGGTGGGCCCCCCTCGCCGTCATCGGAGGCGCCACCCTCCCCGACTGCCGGCGAGCCACCCTCGGAACCTCGTGAGCCATCGTCGCCGTCCTCGAATGCGCCACCCTCCACATCCGCGAGTGGCCCACCCTCTGGGGCCGAGGACAAGCCACTCTCCGCGCCTGGGGACGAGCTGTCGTCGCCCGCGTCGACGGCCTGAGACCACGCACTGGCCCACCCGGGCGGACTGTAGCCAGCTAGCGAAGCGGCTCGGTTGGCGGCGTCGACGAGGAGCGGGCCCCAAGCATCGAAGCGCGTGTAGGTACCCTGGAGGCACGTACCACCGTCGGTGTCGACGCCGCCGCGCGACAAGACACCGAAGCTGAGCCAGTTGCCGCTGTTGAAGTTTCGTTGCTCGAAGGCGCTCGACCCCGAGTCGCCGCCGCAGGTGGCATTGCCGGACACGAACTCGTTCGCCGAAATCTGCTGCGAACCAAGCGGGAAGCAGTCGTCGAAGCTCGTGTCGTTCGGGATGCACACCAGGTCCACGTTTTCCTTGATACGGCGGATTCCCGAAGTCACGCCAGTCGTGTCCGACGGCGTGGCGATGCCGTAGCCAATGGCGGTCACGGTTGTCGTATAGGCTCTGTGGTCGGTCATCGGTGGACTGATGACCGGCGTCACGTACTGCGCAAGGGTGACCGCCTGCGATAGGATGAGGAGCGCGAGATCGTTGCCACAAACGAGCGTTTCGTTCGATCCCGATGGGACGATGATCTCGCTGACACTTTGAACCGGGCTGCTTGCGGAGACCGTCGGGTCGGTGGTCACCGCCAAGTTGCTCGCCGCCGTGACGCTGCCGAACGTCGAGGTGGCGCAGTCGATTCCGCCGCTGACCGTCGACGTGATCGGCGCCACGCAGTGACGGGCCGTGGCGACCAGGTTGGGGGCGAGCAATGCGCCGGAGCAAAGAACGACTCCTCCGCCGTCTTGTTCGATGATGACAGCCACGGCAAACGAATGTGTCGTGTCGCTCGTGCTGCCCTGGATCGGGCTCGACGAGGCCGTCGTGGCTTCGGGAGGCGGGCGTCGGCTGCTGCAACCTGCGGCGCAGGCAAGGGCTACAAAGCCGCCAAGGACCAGAGATGTCATTGTCGCCGCAAGGCCGATGCCGCTCATAACGGTTCGCAGTCCGACCCTGCCGTGCTCGGCGTGTAGCAGGTCGAGCTCGCGGGGCACGCACTTGCATCCGAGCCGCCGCACCTCGGCAAGCAGTACCCGCCGAGCCCCGGGTTTTGGGTCGTGAAGCCCAAGATGCCGCTATAAGACGTCTGGAGAAGCGCATCGCAGCGCCGGACCCACTGTCTGAGCTGCTGCTGTCCGAGCTGCTGCTGTCCAAGCTGCGGCTGTCCGAGCTGCTGCTGTCCAAGCTGCCACTGTCCGAGCTGCCACTGTCCGAGCTGCCGCTGTCCAAGCTGCCGCTGTCCGAGCTGCTGCTGTCCAAGCGGCCACTGTCCGAGCTGCCGCTGTCCAAGCGGCCACTGTCCGAGCTGCTGCTGCCCGAGCTGCCGCTGCCCGAGCTGCTACTGCCCGAGCTGCTGCTGCCCGAGCTGCTGCTGCCCGAGCTGCTGCTGCCCGAGCTGCCGCTGCCCGAGCTGCCGCTGCCCGAGCTGCTGTCCGAGCCACTGGAGCTCCCCGAGCCCCCTGAGCTATTGGCGCTCCCGTCCGGGTGCAGGACCGACGTGCCGGGCGCGTCCGCGCCGCCATCGTCGCCTCCCCGAGTGGTGGTGCTGCTGCCAGAGCAGCTTACGATGGCCACGGCGCCCACCAGCGCACCCGAGACCAGAATGCGTTCCCACGTTCGCCGCCTCAAGGACATGAGCCTGCCTCCTGTGGACTTCCCAGCGCTCTCGGCGACGCAAGTCCGAACCTAATCGCCCCAAATCTGCAGTGCGAATGCGCCGCTTCCCATACCCACGCTGACCACGACGGTCGCCTGATCGTCCTTGGTGAAGCACACCGCGCCGTTGTCGAGAACGACGGGGCTCGGATCATCGCTCGAGTCTTCGGCGATGACCACGCCGGCGGAGTCTTTGACGATGAGATCGAGATCTCGGATGCCCTCCGCCGCTTGCGCGTAAACGCGGTAACAGTGGCCGGCTTTCGCGTCGAGCGGGAAGCTCTGCGGCGCGTCCTGGTCGGCTTGCTTGCCGGCGACGGCCTTGCCGAGGAGCTTCATTTTCGTTGCTCTCTCACAGGCCTTCGCCAGAGCCGCCGCGCCTGTGGACACGTCTTTGGTGGCGGCTTTGTATCCGTGATGGCAGCGCGCCCAGGTTGAGTCGGTCTTCGTGCTTGCGACGGTCGACACCGGCACCGGGGTCGGCGGTACGGGCAGCGCGCTTGCCGTGGGACCGGGCGCCGCTGGCGCGGTCGCCAGGGGCGGGGCCAATCCTGCGCTGGCCGGAGCTTGCGCAATCGCCGCCACGGGCGTCGTGGGTGAGGGCGGCGGAGCAGTCCGGGGCTGGACGGCGCACGCCCCGAGAGCGAGTGCTGCGCCGGCGAAGACCGCTAGGACGGCAGGATCGCCAAGGGAGAATGATGGACGATGTTCCAACTCTCGCATGGCGTCGGCGGCCTGGCGGTTTCTCTCTCGCCTCTTCAACGGCCTACCTAGAGCTACCAGAGGGCAAGTGACAAGCGCAAAGGTGCGCCAGACTTGGGTCACCTGTCGCCGTTCATCAAGTGGACTTCCAGCTCGCAGGCGCCGTTTGCTGGCGGCGCCACGAGCGCCGATGGCAGCGGCCCGCCAAGCGGGCTACATCGGCCCGATGTCCCGCATCGTCGTCGTCGACGCGTACGCACCGGACGCGGCTGCGGTCGCTGACGCGGCTCGCGTTCTTCGTTCGGGCGGGCTCGTGGCGCTGCCGACCGAGACCGTCTACGGGCTGGGTGTACGCGCGCTCGACGAACGCGCCATCGCGCGCGTGTTCGCGGCGAAGGGCCGCCCGTCTCACCATCCGCTCATCGCCCACGTTCTCGACGAAGTCCAGGCTCGGAGGCTCGCCGCGTCCTGGCCGGAGCCAGCCTCGCGGTTGGCGCGCGCGTTCTGGCCAGGGCCGTTGACGCTCGTAGTGGATCGGGCGCACGACGTGCCGGCGGCCATCTCGGGAGGCGGCGATTCGATCGCGCTACGCGCGCCTTCGCACCCGGTGGCGCGCGCGGTCATCGCGGCGCTCGGCGAACCGGTCGCCGCGCCGAGCGCCAACCGGTACCAAGGGCTGTCGCCGACGACGGCGCAGCACGTGGTCAAGCAGCTCGGAAGCGCCGTCGACCTGCTCCTCGACGCCGGAGCCTGCGACGCGGGCATCGAGTCCACGGTGGTCGACGTGCGCGGGGCGATCCCGCGTGTTCTGCGCCCCGGCGCCGTCGGCACGGCGGCTCTGCGCGCCCTGCTTCCCGATCTCGAGGCGCGGGTCGAGCGCGCGCGCGAAGGCCAGCGACGGGCATCGCCGGGGATGGAGGGCCGCCACTACGCCCCTCGCGCGCCCCTCGTCCTGGCCGGCACGGGCGAAGAGGCACACCGCATCGCGCGGCAGCTGGCGTCCGACGGCAAGCGCGTGGGGCTCATGGTCCGGAGCTCCGGCGAGACGGTCCCTGCCCAGGTGCTGGTCCGAGAGCTGCCCGACGAGCCCGCGGAGTACGCGCGAGCCCTCTATCGCACGCTGCACGATCTCGACGACATGGTCTGCGACGCGATCGTCGTACAGCGCGTGCCGAGCGGCGACGCGTGGTGGGCGATAGCCGACCGCCTCGAGCGGGCGTGCGCGAGGCCCTGACGGAGCGCGATCCCTCAAGAGGCCCGAAGCGCGTGCACCATGGCCGGGTGCTTCGCCAACCGGCGCAGTGCCTTCCCCAGCAACGTCTTGCCCGGTTCCATCCGATGCCACGGCGACGCGCCGCTCGGGTGCGGCAGCGAGATGACGTCCACGTCTCGCCCGTGCCAGCGAGCTCGCTGCTTCGTGCCCACGATCTGCGCGAGTGGAGCTTTTGCGCCGACCACTTGCTCGATCGCCAACGTGCCGACTGGGACCACGAGATCCGGCTCCAAGATCCCCGCCTCGCGGGCAAGCCATGTCTTGCACCGTGCGACCTCCGTCGCGTCGGGCTTGCGGTCGCCCCCTCCGCTCGCTTTGCCCGGGAAGCAGCGCGCCACGGCGGCGATGTAGACGCGCGCTCGAAACGTTGCCTCGTCGACGCCGAGCGCCTCTTCGAACCAGCGAAACATCGTGCGCCCGGCCGTCCACGCGAACGGGCGCCCGAACGCCCCCTCCCGCGGCCCGGGCGCCTGGCCGACGAGGATCACACGGCTGTCGACCGGCGGACCGTGCACGACCGGGCCGATCATCTTCGGACAGGCGCGGCACGCTCCGAGATCCGAGTGCAAGAGCTCGAGCAGTCGCGTCGTCTTGTCGGGGTTCATCGTCTTATCTGGGGTCATCGTCGGAGCTCGGCTCTCTCGTCGTCGTCCTCAATCTCCTCGGCCGTTCTGCCCTCGGCGTCCGCCCGCGTGCTTTGTGCTACGCGGACACGCGCGTCGAAGTCGCTGCCGGGCCCGCGTACGGCGCGGTACCAGATCACCCCCTGTTCGTCGACGTCCACCGCGATCCGCTCGGGCTCGTGCTTGGCGAGTCTCGTCAGCATCGCGTCCGCGTCGGCGACACCCACGCCGAGCGCGCGCGCCGCATCCGCAGCGGTCACCGCGCCGCGGTGCGCGGCCAGGGCGAGCAGCGCCTGTTCGCGAGTCGCCCGCTCCGCGTCAACGCCGGAGCGGCGAAGCGATCGACCTCCGGTCAGCAGCACGAGCCCGACAACGAGCGTCACGAGCGCCGAGGGGAGCGCGATCGCAAGCGCGACGGCGACTGTCCATATCGCGTAGAGCAGGAGCCCCAGCCCGAGCGTCGTCGACAGGCCGACGAGGAGCACGAGCCACCCCACGACGCTCGCCACGGTGCCCCCTACTTTCGACGGCTTCCCCGCGAGGTTGACCGAGGGGCTCGAGAGAAGCGGCCGGAGCCCGCCGCACGCCGTGCAGTACGGCAGCGCACCGCGATAGACAATGGGTGCGTCACGTCCGCAATGAGGGCACATGGGCAGGGAGAATGAGCGCACGGCGTCGGGCGTCAAGCCCCGCTACGGCCGGGCTTTCCGGGGGCGGCGCGCTGGCGCCCCCCTCCCCTGCCGATTAGGATAGCGCAGCGCGCCAACGCACCCAAGGAGGCGCCACGATGGTCGACAAGGTAAAGAAGATTTGGCTCGACGGGCAGTTCATCGACTGGGACGCCGCCTCGGTTCCCATCTTGACCCACTCGTTCCATTACGGGCTCGCTGTGTTCGACGGAATGCGCGCGTACAAGCGGGCCGACGGCGGGACGTACGTATTTCGCCTTCGCGAGCACGTCGACCGGCTCTTCGACTCCAGCAAAATGTGCTTTCTCAAACCGGAACACACGCGCGAACAAGTCATGAGCGCGTGCGTCGAAGCGCTTCGGGTGAACGACATGCCCGACGGCTACCTGCGCCCCATGGTCTACATCGGCGAAGGCGCGATGGGGATCTACGCGCCGACCAACCCGATCCACACGGCCGTCATCGCGTGGAAATGGGGGGCCTACCTTGGCGAAGAGGCACTCAAGAGCGGCATCCGCGCGAAGATCAGCTCGTTCTCGCGCCACCACATCAACGTGAGTCTCGCCAAGGCCAAGATGACCGGGCAGTACACCAACAGCGTCCTCGCCAAGCGGGAGGCGAAGCTCGGCGGGTACGACGAAGCGATCTTGCTCGACGTCAACGGCCACGTGAGCGAGGGGTCGGGGGAGAACATCTTCGTCGTGCGAAAAGGCGTCATCCACACGCCGGATCTCTCCTGCTCGATCCTGGAAGGGATCACCCGCGACACGGTGATCACCCTCGCTCGGGAGCTCGGTCTGACGGTGGTCGAGGGCCGCCTCACGCGCGATCAGCTCTGGCTGGCCGACGAAGTGTTTCTGACGGGCACCGCCGCGGAGGTAACCCCGGTGCGCGAGGTGGACAACCGGGCCATCGGCGAGGGAACGGTCGGGCCGATCACCAAGAAGATTCAAACGCGATTCTTCGAAGTGGTGCGGGGCAACGACAGCTCGCACCCCGAGTGGCTCACGCGCGTGTGAGGTCGCGCAGCCCCGAGCGACCGTTACGCGGTGGGTGGATGGCTGTCGCCCTGGCTGTTCAAGTCATCGGCGGGTGCGGCAAGGCCCAGGCGCCTCTCGCCGCTGCCGCACCGCCGAGGGCGTCCGCCCCGACCTTTCCCGACGACGCCGCGCCGCTGCCCCGATACGTCTCGAGGCGCCTCGCTTTGTCCGTCGCTTTGCCCGACGGAAAAGGCTGGCGAATCGACGACCACTCTCAGCCGGAGCTCGTGGCGACCCATGCGCCCACGCGGTCGAAAGTGGTCGTCGCGGTGTTCCACGCCGATGAGATCGTCGGCCGAACCCAGTGTGAGGCGCTCGCGCGTGCGCGCAAGATCGTGCCGACCGGCGATCTGCGAACGCTCGAGGAAGAAGTCACATTCACCCAACAGACGTTCGACACGCGCGTCTGGGTCGCTCTGGAAGCTGGCGGCGGTCCCGGCGGCCCGCTCACGGGTCACGTGATGGCGTTCGGTGGCTTCTTGCGGAAATGCTTCGTGTTCATCTTCTCGACTCAGGTCGACGCCGCCTCCGACGAGCCGGTGCTGGCGTCGCGTCTGGCGTTTGCGAGGGCGCGCGTCCTCGGCGGGCTGGTGCTGGACGACGCTCTTCAGCCGAAGGTGCGACCTCCAAACTAGTGCCTGCTCGGGCACGGGCACGGGCACGTGCACGTTTACGGGCAGATTGGGAGACAGGCCCTGTAGGAGCCCTGTCCCTGCCGCCCGCCATCTCGCTATGATCCCGGCGTGAGCCCGAGCCCCCAGCTCGACACCGATGTCGCCATCGAGACCCCGGAGCACATCGTGTTCCGCTATCGCCTTGCGGGTCCCGCGCGCCGTCTCGTCGCCTATCTCATCGACCTCTCGATCTGCTACGCGACGCTGACCGCCGTTGCCTTGGTCGTCCTGCTCGCGGCGGGAGGGGCAGCGGGCGTGGCCGGGGCGGCGCAGAGCGCGGTCGGCGCCGGAGTTGGCTTGCTCCTGCTGCTGCTATTCGGGATTCAGTGGCTGTACTTCGCTGTGCTCGAAGCGTGGCGCGGCGCAACGCCCGGAAAGTCCGCGCTCGGCTTGCGCGTCGTGACCACGACAGGACGCCCGGTAGGCCTGCCCGCGGCCGCGCTCCGGAACGTCATGCGCGCGGCCGACGCGCTGCCGCTGGCGTATTCGGCCGGCTGCCTGTCGATCGCGGCCCTCGTGTCGATGTCGGCGACGCGGCGCTTCCAGCGGCTGGGCGATCTGGTCGCGGGGACGATGGTCGTCATCGCGGCGCGTCCGCGGTCTGCCGTTCCGGTGGTCCTCTCGCCTCCGGCCCTGCCGTCGGAGCTGGCCATGCTGCCCGACGACGTGCACCTCGATCCAGACGAGCGTCAGGCCATCGAGATGTTCCTGCGTCGCAAAGTCCACCTCGGGCGCGCACGCGAGCTGGAGCTCGCGGAGATGATTGCACCCCTGCTCGCCGACCGGCTCGGCACGCCCGGCGCCGATCCGTCGCGCACGCTCGCGCTGCTCTACGACCGCGGCGAAAGCGCGGCGCACGCTCTCTCCGCCCGTTCTTCGAAGGCGGGATGATGCCGCGCGGCTCGGCGCTCCAAGAGGCCGCGTTCATCGAGCGGCGACAGCGTGACTGGAACGCGCTCGACTCCGCTCTGCGCGTGGAGCAAGAGCGCGGCGTGCGAGCGCTGTCGCGCGAGCAATTGTCCGCGATTTCACCGCTCTACTGCGATGTTTGCGCCGATCTGGCCCGCGCCCAAGCCGCGCGTCACAGTCCGCCCTTGCTCGATTACCTCCAGGGTCTCACCGCAGCGGCGCACGCCACGCTTTACGGGCGGCCTCTCCACGCGATCACGGAAGGCGGGCGGAGATCCCCGCTGCGCCTTACGCTCGAGGCGTTCCCGCGCGCGGTTCGAAGACACCACGTCGCGATGGGGATCGCCTTTTGCCTCTTCTTCGTTCCGCTCTTCGGGGGACTCTTCGCCACCCTGGCTGACCCGAGCTTCGCGGCGCGCGTCGTGCCCGAGGTGCAGTTGCGGCCCATGGTCGAGGCCTACCAGCATGGTTTCTCGTCGGGGCGCGCCGCCGGCATCGACGCGCAGATGGCGGGATTTTACGTCAACAACAACATCGGCATCGCCCTCCGGTGCTTTGCGACCGGTCTTGCCTTCGGCATCGGTTCGGCGTTCTACCTGGTGCAGAACGGCCTCGCGACGGGCGCGATGGTCGGGTACGTCGTCGCGCACGGCGCTGGGGACAACATTCTCACGTTCGTCGTCGGGCACTCCTCGCTCGAGCTGGGCGCCATCGTGATGGCCGGCGGCGCAGGGCTCGTGCTCGGCTGGTCGATTGTCGCGCCCGGAGACCGAACGCGAGTCGCATCCCTTCAGCAGGCCGCCGGGAGTGTCATCGTCGTCGTCTTCGGCGCCGCGACGATGCTCGCGGTGGCCGCGGCCATCGAGGGCTTCTGGTCAGCGTCGAACATGCCGTCGGTCGTCAAGCGCGTGGTCGGATGCGTCCTCTTCATGGTCGTCGTCGCGTACATCGCGCTCGCGGGCCGCCGCTCGGGCAGCGAATCGGCAGTCGAGCGCGGGCACTCGGAACCATCGGCCCACCGGCGGGTGCCGTGAACCTGATCCGCTCGCGCGTGGCGCTGCGCGAGCGCGCCCTGCTCGACGTGCTCGATCTCGCCCTTCTTTTTTGCGCGACCCACGCGCGTGCCTACGCAAGACTGAGCTCGATCGTGCTCGTTCCTGCGTTCGCCATGTCATGCGTCGCTGCCTGGGCCGGCGGGTGGTGGCTCGGTTGGGCGACGACCGTCGTCCTGACGGCCTTCGCAGGGGCTCCCTTCGTCGCGCTCGCGTCGCGCCTGGTCTTCGCCGACGACGCGAGCGTTGGGGAGGCGATCGGCGTCGCGCTTCACGAGCTTCCCGGGCTCGCCGCGGTGCGCGCGCTACAGGCCGTGTGGCTCGGTTTGAGCCTCTTTTTGCTGGGTCTGCCGTGGCTCTGGATGGGGACGATCTTGCTCTTTGTGGTCGAGGTGCTCCTCCTCGAGCGGCAGGGCGGGGTCGGCGCAGCCCTCGGGCGCGCGCACCGCATCGCGCGCGCGCGGTTCGGGCCGGCCCTCGCGGCGATGCTGCTTTTCGCGGCAGCGCCCATCGCTGCGGCGATCGTGGTCGACATCGCGGGACGCGAGTTGCTCGGCGGGCTGCTGCAGATCGCGCCGCCCCCGTCGATGTTCCACGAGGGCGGCAGCTGGCTCGCGCTCGCCGGCTGGTGGGCGACGGTACCGCTCATGTCGACCGCACGCTTCCTCCTCTACCTCGACATCCGCACACGCTCCGAAGGGTGGGACATCCAGACCCGGTTCGCCGCCATCGCGGCGCGTGCGGCGGCGCAGCTTCGGCAGCAAGCGATTCGCGCCCCCCGTGCGGCGCTCCTGGTGCTGGCGTTTCTCACCGTTCCGTCCGTGGCGCACGCTGCGATGGATCCGGTGCGCGCGAAGGCCGATGTCGACGCCGCCATCGCCGAAAGCGACTACTCCTTCTGCCGCGAGCCACGTGAGCCCCTCTCGCTTCGGGCGCGGTCGCTCTGCGGGCACGCCGCAGCAGCAGGCTGCCAGGGGTTCGCCGCGGCTTGCGCCCGAGCCGAGACGGTGCCCGGCCACGGCAGCCGGAAGGAGGGCAGCTCCGGGCTGCCGACCATCCGGGTGCCCGGGGCTGTCTCGCGGATCGCCCGTTGGGTCGTTTGGTTGCTCGTCGCAGCAATCCTCGGGGTAGTGCTGGTGCCGGCCCTCCGAGCCATGGCGCGGGCGCGGTTGCGAGCCCGCGGCCCCGACAGCCAACAGACGGCGCAGGTCAGCGCGCTCGTGTCGGTCCCCGAACCTCCCCCGACGTCATCGGGGAGCGTCTTGCTCGACCGCGCCGATGCGCTCGCGCGGGGCGGCGACACGGCGCAAGCCCTCGAAGTTTACCTGGCAGCGGCGTTGCAAGCCCTCGGCGAGCGAGGCGCGATTCAGTTGGCCAGACACCGGACAAACGGCGAGTACGTTCGGTCATGCGCCGAAGAGGGCGCGCGGGATCTTCTCCAGGGCATCGTGCGCGACGTCGACCGCGTCAAATTCGGCGGTGAGGGCGTATCGGGCGACGCCGTGTCGCGCGCAGCTCGAGGAGCGACATTTCTCGTGCGCGCGCTGACGCCGGTGTTGCTCGCGCTGAGCCTTGCTCTCTCGCTCGGCTGTGGAGGCAAGGGCGGGCCAACGGCTCGGGTGGGCGATGACCCCGCTGGTGACGAGCTTCTCTACGACGTCCTCCGGCGACAAGGGTTGCGGGTCGAACCGCTGGAAAGCGCGCTCGCATCGGTCCCGTTGCCGGCGGTGGGCGAACCTGCGTTGGCGGTCATCGTGGACGCAGAGCGCACGGACCTCGACGCGGAGACGCGCGCGCATCTTGTCTCGTGGGTCGACGCCGGCGGGTCGCTGGTGATCGCCGGGGCACCGGAGACCTGGCCGCGGGAATTCGGCATGGCTCCACGGTTCGGCTCCGGGCTCACCGTCACGGCAACGCGAGGAGACCCCGACACGCCCGAAGGCGGGACGGAGCAAGCGAAGCTCGTGTGGGGGAGGGCGATCGAGCCTCCGGCGAACGCGGAGTCTGTGGCCTGGCTCGACGACGGGACCACCTACGCCGCGATGGTGCCTTACGGCGAGGGCGTGGTCCTCGGGCTCGCGACCGGCGAGCTCATGACCAACGTCGGGCTCGCCCGAAGCCGAAACTCCGGCGCGGCGGTCGCCATCTTGTCGCACGTGAGTGGCGCCGAGATACGCGTGGCCGAGGAAGACGACGGCGTAGCCCCACCGACGACGCCGCTCGCGGCGCTGTCGCGGGCTGGCCTCGGGGTCGGACTCGCGCACGCCCTCGTCGCCTCGCTGATTCTCTTTCTCGCTGTGGGGACGCGCCTCTCCCGTCCCCGACCGGCGCCACCCCCACGCAGCCGCGCGTTTGCCGAGCACGTGGAAGCCGTGGGAGCGCTGTACGCGCGCGCCGGTGCCGCTTCCCACGCGCTGGCCAGCTATGCGCGGTTCGCGGAGGAGCGGCTGCGCGCGCGGATGCCTCGCGCACCGCGACAGCGACGATGGGGTTACGTCGCAGGTCGGACCGACGTCGCGTCGTTTCTCGCGTCGCAAACGCACTTGCCGGCCGACGTGTGCGAGCGTCTCTGGGCGCGCGCGACCGCTTCAAGAGCGGCTGCCGCGGCCCCTCTCGGCGATGAACTCGCCGTTCTCGAAGAGCTGAGCGCCGCATACGCCGCGGCGACAGCAGAAGACGCCTGAGGTACTACAGCCGGAGAGGAGCCTCGGTGGACGCGACAGCCTTCCAGCAAACGTTCTCTCGCATAAAGCGACAGGTGGCAGCGGTCGTGGTGGGGCAGGAGGAGCTCGTCGCCGGCGTGCTTGTGGCTGCGATCGGACAGGGTCACGTGCTCATCGAAGGACCGCCCGGACTGGGCAAGACGCTCGTGGCGCGAGCGCTGGCCGTCGTGAGCGGCTGCGCGTTCAAGCGGATTCAGTTCACGCCGGATCTGATGCCGGGGGACATCACGGGGTCGAACGTCTACAGCCGCGAAACGGGCCGGTTCACGTTCGTCCACGGTCCCGTCTTCGCGCAGCTGCTGCTCGCCGACGAAATCAACCGAGCCCCGGCCAAGACGCAGAGCGCGCTGCTCGAAGCGATGCAAGACCACCAGGTGACCGTCGACGGCACATCGCGCCCGCTGCCCGCGCCGTTCGTCGTGATGGCGACGCAGAATCCGGTCGAGTCGCACGGGACCTATCCCCTCCCCGAAGCGCAGCTCGATCGCTTCCTCTTCAAGTTGACCGTGGGCTACCCGCCGGACGAGGGCGAGCGAACGATCGTGCGGCAACACGCGGCCGGCTTCGACCCGGCTGACCTCTCCGCGTTGGGGACGGTGAGCTCGCCGCAGGAATTGGTCGCGATGCAACAGCAGGCGCGCGCGGTCCGGGTGCACGACGCCGTGATTGCATACATCGTGGAGCTCGTGCGGCGAACCCGCGAGGACCGAGCGATCGAGCTCGGGGCCAGCCCTCGGGCGAGCATCGCGCTGCTCAAAGCGGCGCAGGTCATCGCCGCGAGCGAGGGCCGGTCTTTCGTCACCCCCGACGACGTCAAGCCGATGGTCTCGGCCGTGCTTCGTCACCGCCTCGTTCTCCACCCCGACGCGCAGCTCCAGGGCGTCTCCGCCGACGAGCGCATCGAAGAGATCCTCCGCGCTGTCCCCGTGCCCAGGCTCGCCGCGTGAACCCCCCTCCCGTGGACACGCGCCGCGCATCGCTCTCCTTAGTCGCCGACCGCGGGCACTACGAAAGAGTAACGCTGGCGATCGCCCGCGCGCGCACATCCGTCTGGATCGCTACGGCGAACGTCAAACAGCTGATGATCGAAGCGCCGATCGGCACGCGGGCAAGAGCCCGCGGCCGCTACATGCCCATCCTCGACACGCTGCAATCGCTGTGCGACCGCGGCGTCCACGTGCGATTGCTTCACGCGACCGCTCCGTCGCGTCCCTTCCGAGAGGAGCTCGCCGCGCGATCGCCCCGGCTCCAGCCGCCGAGTTTTCAGATGCGCGCCTGCATGCGCGTGCACATGAAGATGATCGCGATCGACGGCGCGCTTCTCTACCTCGGCAGCGCAAACTTCACCGGAGCGGGGCTGGGCGCCAAGGGAGACGGAAGGCGCAACTTCGAGATGGGCGTTCTGACGGACGACGAGTGGATGCTCGACGTCGCGCAAGCGCGATTCGAAACCATCTGGCGTGGATCCGAATGCGCCGCCTGCCGCTTGCGCCGCGAGTGCCCCGCGCCGCTCGATACGCTCACGACCCGAGCACTGCTCGCGCAAGAGCGAGTCCAAGCATCCCCGCGGCCAAGCACGCGGCGAGCGTCACCGCCACGTTGACCAGCCCGGTGCCCCACGCGCCGTCGCGCAAGAAGGCTATCGTCTCCCAGTTGAACGCCGAGTACGTCGTGAGGCCTCCCATGAACCCGGCGCCGAGGACGAGACGCGCATCGGACGAAATGACGAGGCGGGCCGCGGCGTACGCGACGATGGACATGAAGAAGCAGCCGACCACGTTCACCGCGAGTGTTCCCCACGGAAAGGTCGCGCCGAAGAGGCGGATGGCCGCGAGCCCGACGAGGTAGCGGATCCCCGTGCCGATCGCTCCCGCGAGGCAGACCTTGAGCAGAAGCGCCATGACCGACGCATGATACGTTAGAACCAGCCTGCGGATGCTCCCGACCCGTCGACTGGCGCTCTTGGCATTCGTCGCGTCGTTCGTCTCCCTCGTCGCCGGCTACGTACCGGCGGTCGTTCCCGCGATGTGGGCCATCGATTGCGCAGTCGCGGTCGGCGTCGTCGCCGACCTGATGTTCGCGCTCGGACAGCGGGTCCACGTCGACCGAGAGGTGGCCGCCGTCTTCTCCGTGGGCCGGCCGAATCTCGTGACGCTTCGCCTTCGCAGCCCGCGCGCGCGCGCGCTCCGCTGCGTCGTCGCCGACGACCCTCTCGAAGGCTGTGAGTCGAGCGGCAATCCGGCCTTGGTCGACCTCTCGGCGCACGGATCGACGACCGTCGCGTACCGGGTCGTGCCGTCCCACCGCGGCCGGCGCGATCTCGGTGCGGTGACCGTTCGCTACCCCTCGCCCTTCGGCCTCGTCGCCCGCCAGGAGCGCACTTCCATTGCCGGGAGCGTCGACGTGTATCCCGACGTCCACGCCGCGCGGGATCTCGAGCTCTTGCGCCGCCAAGGCAGACAGGACGCCCGCCTGGGCAGCCTGCGGGTGCGCGGCGGAAACACCGAGTTCGAGCGGCTGCGGCCTTACCGCGTCGGCGACGAGGTACGTCACGTCGACTGGCGCGCGAGCGCCCGCCGGGACGAGTTGATCGTTCGCCAGATGCAGACCGAGTCGAACCAGAACGTCGTCTTCGCCATCGATGTCGGGCGAGGGATGCGCGGCGAGTCCGAGGGATTGACGGCGGTCGACCACGCTCTCAACGCGGCGTTGCTCACCGCGGATGTCGCCGTCCGCGGAGGCGATAAGGCGGGGCTGCTGGCGTTCGACGATTCGCCACGCTGCTTCGTGCCGCCGACCGGCGGTGCCGCCGGGGCGCGCAAGCTGACGCGGGCCGTCTACGCGCTCGAGGCGGGCCTGGCCGCCACGGATTACTGTGCCGCGCTGGCGTTTCTGCAAGCTCGCGTGCGCGCGCGATCGCTCTTCATCGTGTTCACGAACCTGCTCGACCCGCGCTCCGCAGAGGAGCTCTCATCGTCGATGAAGGCTCTCCTGCCAAAGCATCTGGCGCTTTGCGTGCTCTTGCGCGATATGGACGTCGAGCGGCTCGCGACGGCGGCGGCCTGTAGGGGAAACGCTTCTCGAAGCGAGGACCTATACGTCCGTGCCGCCGCCGCCGAGGCACTCGCGTCGCGCGATTCATTGATCCGCGGCTTGATGAACGCCGGCGTGCTGGTGCTCGACGCAAAGCCGCGCGACCTGACGCCGGATCTGGTCAAAGGGTACTTGGAGGTCAAGGCGCAAAGGCTTCTTTAGTAGGCCGCGACTTCGCGGTCAGTCTCTCTTGGCACATGGCACATGGGGCGCGCTCGAAGTTGCGCGATCGGCGAGCGGGTGCAATGGCTTGGTTCGTGCTTTGCTGATCAGCGTGAGAACAATCGTCGCGTCGGCGCTCGCGGGCGTCCTGCTTTCGGGGTGCGGTGGAAAGGCCTCCTCCCCCGGCGCGGGCGACCACAATGGATCGAGCGGTGCCATCGGCACTGGCACGGGGTCCGCATCCGCGGCGACCGACACGTCGACGGGGTACAACCCGGGCGGGTACCAGACGGGAATCGGCTACGGTACGGCGGGCGGGTACAGCACGACGACCGCGTACAGCACGGGGAGCCAGTACAGCTCGGCGACGGGATACGACACAGGGACGGCGTACGACACGGCCGGTGGGTACGGCACGGGCAGCGGGTATGGCACGTCGACCGCCTTCGGCACGTCGAACGGCAGCTGCATGCTCTACTACAATCCGTGGCTTTCCAGCTGCGCCACCGACTCGAATACCGACGTCCGAACGTCGATGGGGTCTGGTGGTACCGGCGGCTGGACCGGAGTCGACACGGGGACCGACACGGGGACCGGCGTCGACACGGGAACCGTGAGTTGGGTATCGACCGGCACGGACTCGTGGAGTGGCTACGCCTCCTCGACCGGAACGGGCACGGCGACGGGCACCGGCCGCCATCAGGTCGGCCCGTGCCCGCTCGTTCCCGCGAGCGATCCCGGCAATCCTGCCTCCGGCTGCACGATCGTGGGTCGCTGGTCCCTCGTCAGCTCGCACGGGTCGGTCCAGAGCGTCGACACCATCGAGTTCGATTCGGACGGCTCGTACTACGGCGGACCGGTGGGTACCGATCCGGCCCGAGCGTACGCATTCGATGGTGCGTATTCGGTCACCTCGCCGGGGCCGGACGCGGGGACGCCGCAGTTCAACCTAATCTACTCGTGTGGCGACGGAACGTGCGTTGGTTCGGGCACGTTCACGATGCAGTTCAACACCGCGTGCTCGCTGCTCGTTCTCAAAGAACAAACGACCGAATGCACCGGCAATCGGACGGCGGTCGCAGGAACGGTCGTGCTCACGCGCCAGTAGGTACGCGGTCAGCGGCCCTTCTTGATCAAATCCGCGAGGGTGAACCGGGCCTCTGCCTTCAGCTGCTGACGGTACTGCTGGTACGCGCTGCGCTCTTGCTCTTCGCTGAGCGCTTTGATCGATAGCTTCACCTCGCCGCGGCGAGGATCGACCTCGATGACCTTCGCGTCGACGTCTTGGCCGACGTGAAACGCCTTGCGAAGCTCGGTGCCGCGCGGTGTTCCCGTACCGGCGGAGGTGATGTAGCCGCGCGCATTGCGCCCGGTCACCCCGAGAACCCGCACCACCAGCCCGCCGCTCTCGATCGCGACGATTCGGACCTTCACCGCCTTGTGCGGCGCGACGCGCTGGGCCGGCTCGCTCGCAAGGTCTCCCTGCGGAGCCGGGTGAAGAGCGATCTTGTGCTGCGAAGGGTCGACGCCCGCGACGATCACGTCGATCGCGTCGCCGACTTTGACGGCGTCGGCCGGGGTCTCGATGCGCTTGATCGACAGGTCCTGGGTGTGGATGAGCCCATCGACCCCCGACTCGAGCTCGATGAACGCTCCAAACGGTTGCAGCCGGACCACGGTGCCGGTGTGGCGCGTCCCTTGCGCATACTTTTTGGCCACCTGCTGCCACGGGTCGGGGATGGTCGCCTTTCGCGACAGCCAAACCTTGCCGCGGTCATCCACTTTGATGACCTGAACCCGCGTCGGCTCGCCCGCCTTGAAGACGTCGCTGGGGCCGTCGCCGCGATTGTGGCTCATCTCCTGAAGCGGAACGAGCCCTTCGATTCCGCCGACGTCGACGAACGCGCCGAACGGCACGACGCTGCGCACCACGCCGTCGATCTCGTCGCCCACCTTCAGCTTGGCCAGGGCATCGGTGCGCGCCTTCCGCGCCTCTTCTTCGATGAGCGACTTGCGCGAGAGGACGACGTCGCGCCCGCGCTTTGCGTACTGCGTCACGAAGAACGGAAGGCGCTGGGCCACGAGGTGCGAGAGATCCGCGCCCATGCGCATGTCGACGTGCGATCCCGGCGCGAACGCGCGCAGGCCGCCGATGTCGACTTCGACGCCGCCCTTGATGACCCCGGTCACGAGGCCCAAGATCGTCGCCTTTTCCTGGAAGGCCTTCTCGACGAGAGGCTTCGCCTTCTCGGCGCGGTTCGGATGATGGGTGAGCACGACGAGCCCGCCGCGCGCGCCGTCGTTGTGCACGACGGCGATGAAGTCAGCTCCCATCTCCAGGATGACACGAGGAACTTTGGGCTCCTTCGGAGGCTCGGCAGACGGCGCGGTGTCTGCGGCCGCCGGCGAGTCCCCGGCGGGAGCCGCGGCCGCTTCCGACGCAACCGTAAGGGCTTCTTGGGCTGCGAGGGCACCGCCCGACGACTCGCCGTCGAGCGAGGCGGCTTCCGCCGGTTGAACCGGCTGCTGGGTGGACGCACCATTGGTGGCCGCCGAGACATCGCCGGCCTGCTCCGCGGCTTGCGGCTCGGACGCGTCCGCGACGACCTCTTCGGCCGGCGCGGCGCGACTCGGCTTCGCAGACTCGTCCTCGTCCGCCAGAAGCATCTCACGACGATCGAAGATCGCGTGCGCCTTGCCCGGGATGTCGACGATGATCGCCTCGTCCGTAATGTCGAGGATCTTGCCGAAGACGATGTCGCCCGCGTTCACGGGAGGGCGCTCGCGCTGCGGCCGGTGCTTTCTTTCGGCCTTTCGGTCCTTCGGGCTCGGAGTGCGCGCCTGACCTTCCTTTTCAGCGCTCGACGATTCCGGTCCGGCCTCCGCGGCACCCTCGGCCTCTGCGACGTCGGTCGATTGCTCCGGCTGCTCCGACCCGCCCGCTTCCCCAGCAGCGTGGGCACCGGGCTTGCGTTTGCGCCGCCGCCGGCGCCGCTTCTTCTCGCCACCCGGCCCCGCGGGCGCGACGCCCTCGTCTGCCTCTGCCGACGTTGCAGCGCTGGTGGGCACGACGGCGTCAGTGTTCACGTCGGCGGCTTGTTCCTGGGTACCATTGCTCGCCGCATCCACCGGGGGTGCGCTAAGCTCGGGAGGAGCCGCAGCCGCGCTTGAAGCGACAGGCGTCGTCGGGGTTTGCGGAGGCGTTTCCTGGTTGCTCATGGCGGCGAGGCGCCCGAGCCTAGCGCAAAGCCGTCCGGTTTTCCCGTCCCGCAGGTTGCGGCCCGGCAGGTTCAGCCGGAAAGGGACCAATCGAGCGTGGGCGGCACCTCGATGCCGATGTCGCCGGCGTTCGGAAATCGTAGGCCGCAAGCTCTGACGGTGGGCTTGATGTCATCGAGAAATGCTTGCATCACCTCCGCGGAGTCGCGCTTCTTCAGCCCCGCGGCGATCGCGTAACGATTCCCCTCGGTGTGCGGGCGCCCGAAGGAGAGCATCCCGAGGCGGAGCCACTTTTCGAAATAGAGCTGCTTCGACTCGCCCTGCGCCCCGTCCCGACAGAGCTCGACGACCAGGCGCTCGCCGAGCGCTTGGTGCCCCGACTCCTCGTCGAGGATCTTCTGGACGATCCGGCGATAGGGAACGAACGCGCACTCGTCGTATTCGCGCAGCTGCCAGAGGCCTCCGCGATCGTAAAGAAACTGGGCCATGGCCAGCTCGACCCAGCTCTGGGCGAATTCGATTGGCTTGGTTGCGAGCCGGGCGGCCACGCGTGGCTCGATGCTCTCGCCCACGAAGTCTTCGAACATCCGCACGACGACTTCGTAGTGCTCCACCTCCTCACGCACGTGCCAGACGAGAAACTTCAGCCATTTGAGGCGCGGTACAAACTTCAGCCCGTAGCCGAACATCTGTGCGGCGAAAAGCTCGCGGTACGCTTGGCTCTCCATCATCTGGGCGAGCGTCGCGACCATCCGAGCGTCCATCTCCGCCTTGGTTTGGTACGTTTTCATGGCCGCGGATGAGCGTAGCTCCGGCGGACGACCGACGCCGGCTATCGCAAATGCCGGCCCCGTGTGTGGTATCCGTAGGGCACTCGATGGACCCCTCCACGCCCGATCAAGACGCCTCCGGGACGAAGCTGCGCCTGCCGCCCTCCGTCACGAGCTTCAAGCTGAACCTCATCGCGCTCGTGGCGCTCTTGGCGACGCTCTACGTGTTGCGCCGTTACCACTTCGCGAACATCGACCCGATGATGGTGCTCATGTGCTCGCTGTCGGTGCCGGTGATTCTCATCGATCTCTTCGTCTTGCGCGTCAATCGTCGCGCGTCGACGGGCCTCGATTGGGACAAGCCACGGCCGTTCGATCTGGCGCGCATCTTCACGAAGCTCCTCGGCCTCGGGCTCACGCTGGGGCTGATCTGGCTCGCCTTCTGGGCGTTCCCCGAATACCAGGGCTCGTTCTACGATCCGCTCTACAACGCGCTTCGCAAGTTCTGGATCTCGCTGCTCGCCATCGCCGTCACGTACGTCTGGTTCGTCGACGGACTGATGCGCGAGCCGCGTGACGCGTACTGGCAGCTCGGACGCGTGGTGCTCGGTCGTTTTTCGGACGCGCGCCGAGCCGACATCGCCAACCACTTTCGAGGCTGGCTCGTGAAAGCGTACTTCTTTCCGCTGATGTTCGTGTGGCTGCACAACTCCGTGCACGAGCTCATCTACTTCGATCTCGCGAACGCGACATGGTCGAACCTGCGCCTCTACGATTATCTCTACACACTGGTCTTCGGGGTCGATCTCCTCTTCACGACCGCTGGCTATGCGCTCTCGATGCGTATCATCGACACGCACATCCGCACGGCCGAGCCGACGATGTACGGCTGGACCGTCGCGCTCTTTTGCTATCAGCCGTTCTTCAGCCTGATGGAAAGGCAATACGTCTCGTACGGCGGCAACGTCTCGTTCGGCGGCTGGCTCGAGGGGTGGCCGATGGTGCGCGCCGTCTGGGCGGCGGTCATCATCGCGCTGCTCGCCACGTACTCGCTGGCCACCGTGGCCTTCGGGGTGCGCTTCTCGAACCTCACCCATCGCGGGATCCTGACCGGCGGCCCCTACCGCTTCAGCAAGCACCCGGCCTACCTCACGAAGAATCTGTCGTGGTGGCTAATCTCCATTCCCTTCTTGCACTCGCCGCCCGCCACCGCGATCCGGCACTCGATCGCGCTCGCCTGCATCAATACGATCTACTTCTTGCGCGCTCGCACCGAGGAGCGGCACCTGTCGCGCGACGCCGACTACGTCGCGTACGCGCTCTGGATGAACGAGCACGGGCTCTTGCGGTTCTTGGGCCGGTGGATCCCCGCGCTTCGGTACAAGGCCCCGGCGCAGGTCGCGCCTATCGCGTTGCCGGCAGCTGCGGAGTGAGCGACTCGGCCAGCCCATCGGTCACCTCCGAGACGATCATCTCGACGAGGCGCGCGTAGAGCTCTTCGCCTTCGGCGCGCGTCGCCTCGGCGGGGGCCCCGGTGTATGCCCGCGCGAGCCCCAACTCGCGGAAGGTCTTCTTGCCCGCCGCGAGGTGGGAGGACAGGCGGATCGAAAGGGGAGGCAACCCGCGATGGTCGTCCCGGACCCGCGCGCCGGCCGCAAGCGCGAGCGACGTCTCGTAGCGCCCGGCGTGGCACGCGCCGCGCTTGAACTCGTCGGAGAGCGTGCGGGCCCACCGCTTCGCGAGAGGGCACGCCACGCTCGCCGGGAGTCCGTGCGCGGCAGCGCGCACCGCGCCGTCGTGCGCGGGCTCGAGGTGGTTGTTCACGAAGCAAACGTGTGTCCACCCATCTCGCAGGAGACGCTGCGCGACCGCTCGGAGCAACGCCGTCAGAACCGCCGCCGGCACGCCGACGGCGCCCGGGAAGCCTTCGGCGCAGTCCGTCACGCCGTAGCCGATGCTCGGGGCGACGTAAGCCCGGACGCCCCGGGCGGCCAGGGGGGCGCACGCACGCAGCGCGGCGCTTTCGCTGATCAACGTGTCGGTCGAAATCGGTAGGTGCGGCCCGTGAGGCTCGACGCTCCCGACGGGCACGAGCACCGCCGTGGGTGAGCGCGCGAGGATCGAGCCCACTTCTTCGGTCGTCAAATGACCGAGGCGGCGCTCGATCACAGCGGCCCACTGTCGGCTCGCAAGAGCCTTCGATCGATCTTGCCGCGGTCGGTTCTCGGGAGCTCGTCGACGAACTCGATGACGCGCGGGCACTTGTGCTTTGCCAGCCGGCCTCTCACGAAGTCTTTCAGCTCGGCGGCCAGCTCGACGCCGGACGTCAGGCCCGCCCGGATCTTCACGAACGCCTTGGTCGTCACGAGACCGTCCACTTCGACGCCGATGACGGCCGCGTGGAGCACCGCGTGGTGATCCATCAGGCACTGCTCGACCTCGACCGGCGCCACCCACAGCCCGCTCACTTTCAGAAGATCGTCGGCGCGACCCGCGAAGTACAGGTATCCGTCGACGTCCGCGCGGAAGAGATCCCCGGTGCGGCACCAGTGGCCGTGAAACACCTTCCAGCTCTTGTCGCGATCGAGCCAGTAGCCATGGCTCACGCTGTCGCCCTTCACCCATAGAACACCGATTTCACCGGGCGGTACGGGCCGCGCCCCGGGCCCCTCCGCGTCCTCCGGCAGGATGCGGATCTCGTAGCCTTCGACCGCCTTGCCGACCGATCCCGGTCTGACGTCGCCCGGGCGGTTGGTCGCGTAGATATGAAACATCTCCGCAGAACCGATTCCGTCGTACACGTCGCTTCCGAAGCGGCTCGACCACCGACGCAAGAGCGTGGGAGGCAGGGCTTCCCCAGCCGACAAGGAGAAACGCACACAAGACAGGTCCAGCCCCGGCCTTCCGAGCTCGCGCTGCGTGCCGTCGTACTCGAGGAGCTTGCCGAGCATCGTGGGGACGTTGGTCACGATGCTCGGCCGATAAAGATCGATCGCTGCCGCGAGCGACTCGGGAGTAGGCCGCTCGCTGAATAAGCCCACGGTGGCGCCGACGGCGAACGGGAAGAAGAGGTTCGTGCCAAGCGCATATCCGAAGGACAGGCGCGGAACGCTGACCGTCACATCGCCGCGGGCGTATCGGACGGTGCGCTTGGCGTAGACTTCGGTGTTGAAGACGAAGTCGCGGTGGGAGTGCACGTTCGCCTTCGGCTCCCCGGTGGACCCGCTTGTAAACAGCCAGATCGCCGGCTCGTCGCGGTGGGTGAGCGACGGCGCCGTGGCGTGCTCGATCGGCGCAAGCGCGCGCGCCAAAGGCGCGGCCCCGTCGACTTCGCTCGCATCGGCCTCCGGGTCGTCCGAACCCGAGAGGGCGACCGCCTCGGCGACGCACCACACGCGCCGGAGAGAGCGCGCGCGTCCGCGCGTCCGATCGCAGAGGGCGGCCGCCACGCGCGGTACTGTGACCACCGCGGTCGCGCCCGTGTATTGGACGAGGTAGTCGATCGTCTCGGCCGGCAAATCCGGGCTCGCCAGCGCCGCCACGCACCCGCGCGCCAGCACACCGAATAGTGCCCACACCAGCGGCGGCACGTCCGGCAAGACGAGGAGAACGCGTTCGCCGCGCCGCACGTCGGCGGTCTCGAGCGCCGCCTCGAAGGCTCGTGCGCGCCGCGCGACGGCGTCGTACGTGTATTGGCGCGCTCCGAAACGAAGGCACGACTTGGCGCCGAGCCCCTCGCGCACGCGATCGAAGAGGAGGTAGTCGGCGAGGTTGAACCGAACAGGTATCGTCGGAGGCGGCGTCATCGGCGGACCCTCCCTAATGACGGCGAATGACTGGAATGTAAGAGGCCCTTGTATGGTTCACAGCGTCGATGGTCGGTAGTCGAAGCAAGGCACTGGCGATTTTCGCGTCCATCGCCGGGCTCGTTGGATGCGACCACGCGACCAAAGTCGCCGCGGAGCTGGCATTGCGCGACCACTCGCCCGTCTCCCTCGTGCCCGGTGTGGTCGACCTCACGTACACGGAGAACCGCGACGTCGCGTTCGACGCGCTCGCGCGCTTTTCGCTGCACCCGCCTTCGCTCGTCATCGTGGCCATCAATCTCGCCGCGACCGCGGCTGTTCTGGTCGTCTGGCTTCGCCGGCGGGGCGCGGCGGGATCGGAGCACGCGGCGTTCGCGCTCATCGTCGCGGGCGCGGTCGGCAATGCCATCGACCGCCTCGCGCGCGGCCATGTCGTCGACTTCATCCATGTGCACTTCTGGCCCGTGTTCAACGTCGCCGACGTCTTGGTCGTCGCCGGCGTGGCGCTCCTGCTTCTCGTGCGCGGGCGGCGCGGTCCCGCGCTATCGTGAAGCTTCGTCCGGCAGGATGGCCGTTCCCTCGATCTCGACGAGCGCCGCCGGCTCGATGAGCCCGGACACCTTCACGAGGCTCATCGCCGGCCAATAACTTCCCATTCGTATCCGCCATCCTTCGCCGATGGTCCTCTGCGAATCGCGGTACTTGTCGAGATCGGTGACGAAAGCGAGCAGCCTGACGATGTGCTCGGCTCCGGCCCCCGCGGCGCGCACGACTTCGATGACGTTGTCGAGCGCGGCGAGGAACTGTGTCGAAAAGTCGGCGCTGACGATCCGCGCGTCCTTGTCGAACGCGACTTGCCCGGCGATACAAAGGATGCGCCCGGGAGTGCAGAGCACTCCGTTGGCGTACCCGCGGGGCTTCGGGAAGTGCGGAGGCTGGATGATCTCGTTCATGTGCGGACCTCGCGTTCACCAGGAGACGCAGCGCGGCTGCTTCTGCAGAATCGGGGCCGGCAAAACGCGCTTTGGCGCTATCTCCGCAAGAGCACGTACACCGCGCCTTCGCCCCCGTCGGCCTCGCGTGCCGTGGCGAACGCTGCGACGTGCTGGCTCGACGGGCCCTGCGACAGCCACGCGCCCATCTCGCCCCGCAGGACACCCACGCCCTGCGGCGAGTGCTCGCCCTTGCCGTGAACGACGAGCAAGCAGCGCTCGCCGCGCGCGCGCATCGTCCGAAGGAAGAGATCGAGCTGGACCCGCGCCTCTTGGACTCGCATCCCGTGGAGGTCGAGGCGTGCGTCGATCGGCAGCACGCCCCGGCGCAGCCGTCGCACTGCGTCGAGGGCCAAGTCGACACGCCGCCCTTCGATCCGGCGGCCATCGTCGGCGACCTCGAACCGGGCGCCGCCTTCGACCAGCTCCCGCAGGCGATCGCGAACGGCGGCGGCCTCCGCTTGCTCCGCCTCCAGCCCGCGCGCGGCGGCTCGATCCGCGACGCCCGGCCCCGCATTCCGCGAGGACGCCGGCTTGCCCCCCGCGTCGGAGCGCTCGCCGCGGTCCTTCGGCACCCGCCCAGGCGATCGGTCAAGCGGCCGGACGCCAGCAAACATGCGATGAAAAAGGAAGGCTTCGTCTTCCGCCTCCGGGGGCGCGGCGCGGTTGGCGCGCGGCGGCTCGGGCTTCTTGGTCTCCGGCTTCTTCTCTTCGGATGCGAGCTTTTCCTTGAGCGCGCGCAGCCCCTCGAACGGTCCACTGCCCTTGCGCTTCTTGCCGGCCCCCACGCTCAGCCTCCTTCGTCGTGGCCCGGCCGACGCCCACGCGCGCCTCGACCGAGAGACACGTCGGCGCGCACCGCCGCGAGGACGCTCTGAATGCCCGCGAGCGTTCCGTCCTCGTACTGCCAGTCCGGGTCGCCCAGCTCAGGGAAATCGTGGGGGTTCCGGATGTCCTCGGACGTGATGCCCGGGCGCAAACGGCGCGCGAGATCGACGACTTTGCGCCGCTGGAGGTCTTCGAGCTCCACCACGAGCCGTTCCATCCGTCCGCTGTCGCTGCTGCGTCGCTTTCGCCAATATGTCTCGAGCGCGCTCTGCACGAGCGAGTGCGTGACTTGTCCTCCGTCCAGCAGATCGGCGATTCGATCGGCGGGAAGCAGGGCCGTCTCGAGCTCCTCCTGGTGATCGAAGTCCGTCGCGCCGGTCGGACGCGCACCCTGCGCGAGGAACGTGAAGCAGCGGTTGTTCTGAATGGCGGGGTTCGGCTCGATCGCGAGCAACAGGTCGAGCTGCTCCGCTTCGTAACCCGTCTCTTCGCGGAGCTCGCGCCGCGCAGCATCTTCGGGCGCCTCGCCAGGATCGATGACGCCCCCGGGAATCTCCAGCGACAGCGCGTCGGTGCCGAAGCGGTATTGCCACACGAGCACGACGCGGTCGTCGGGAGTGACCGCGACCACGTTGCACCAGTCGCTGCCGCGCAGCGTGAACGCGTCGCCGCGCGGCTGGCCCGCGGCGTCGACCAGCTCGACGCGGCAGACTTCGAAGATCCGGTATGACGCGAGCGGCTCGCAGCGCACTCGGCGCCATGGTTGGAGCGTGGGAGCGGGGAGGCGGAACATGGCCCGCTCAGGGTAGCGCAGGAGCGCTCGGTGCTAAGCTCCTCGACGCTGCCGATGTACGGGCCGATTCAATGGGCGAAAACGCTGCTTCGCGGGGCGGAGCTCGTCGCCGAGGACATTCGCGCCGTCCGCGCAAACGATCCGGCTGCGCGCTCGTCCCTCGAAGTCGTACTCGTCTACCCCGGCGTGCACGCGCTGTGGCTCCACAGGGCAAGCCACGCCCTCTGGCTGCACGATTGGAAACTCGCCGCGCGGGTCCTCGCGTACGGCAACCGGTTCGCCACGGGGATCGAGATCCACCCCGGTGCGCGCATCGGGCGGCGTGTATTCATCGACCATGGCATGGGGATCGTCGTCGGCGAGACGGCGACGATCGGCGACGAATGCCTTCTCTACAAAGGGGTCGTCCTGGGCGGAACGTCGCTCGAGCACACCGTTCGCCACCCCCAAGTGGGCAAAGGGGTGGTCATCGGATCGAACGCATGCATTCTGGGCGCGATCCACGTGGGAGACCACGCGCGCGTCGGTTCGGGCAGCGTGGTCGTGCGAGACGTTCCGGCGGCGACGACCGTCGTGGGCGTGCCCGCGCGGGCCATGGTGTCCCGGCGTGATCGCTTCGATGCGACGCTCGACCACGCGAACCTGCCGGACCCGATGACCGAGATGATCCGCGCCCTCGCCCGACAGAACGAGGGTTTGCAAGAGCGCGTCACGGCGCTCGAGCGGCAGCTCGGGATCGCCTCCCAGGAGCCGCCATTTGATCCGGCTCACGATGGAGGAGACTTGCCGCGCGCCGACGGAGGGTGAGAGAAGGCGAAGGCAATGGCCAAGGAAGAGCGAGAGCCGCTCATCGTCAAGAATCGGCGCGCGTTCTTCGACTACGAGATCGAAGAACGCTACGAGGCCGGGATCGTCCTCGCGGGCAGCGAGGTTAAGTCGATGCGCGCCGGCAAGGTGGACGTGAGCGACGCGTACATCGCGGTCGAGCGCGACGAGGCGTGGCTCAAGCAGATGTTTGTCGCGCCGTTCGAGCAGGCCAACGCGTTCCCCCACGAGCCGAGGCGCCCGCGGAAGCTGCTCCTACACGCACGCCAGATCGAAGAAATCCACCAGGCCCTCGCCCGCGGCGGGTACACGGCGGTGCCCATTCGCCTCTACTTCAAAGAAGGGCGAGTCAAAGTCGAGGTCGGAGTGGGCAAAGGAAAAAAGACATACGACAAGCGCGCCGCCATCGCGAAGCGCGACGCCGAGCGGGACGCGCGGGTGGCGATTCGCGCACGAAGCCGATGAGCCGCGCTCGCGTGACGTGGGCCAAGGGCGGGGAAGCGCGCGTCGTGTCGATCGCGGCCGACGCGATCGCCCTCCGGTCCACCGTGCCATTTCCGCCGGGCGCGCGCATCGAAGGTATGGTGCGCGCAGACGGAGATCCGGTCACGCTGCGGATGAAGGTGCACTCGTCGAGGCGGGACGGAGAGCGGGACTTCCTGGTGCAGGGGCGGCCGATCGATTTGCCGCGCGAAGCGCGCGAGCGGCTGGAGAGGTGGATCAGGGTGGCGGAGGGCTAGGGGTGCTTTGCATGCGAAGCGGGTTTCCTGCCTTTCTCCGCCGCGCCGTGGTCTGAGTGCACGACGCGCTTCGTCTCTCTTAGCGTCGTCGCCGTGTGCGGAGCTCTCTCCTGTTTGGTCTCGCTGGTTCGATGCACGGACGGCTCGGACCATCGTGATCCGACGGACGGCGGCTCCAGCTCCGGATCGAGCGCGAGCTCGAGCTCGGGAGCTAGCTCGAGCTCCGGTTCCAGCTCGGGCTCGGGTGGCGGTTGCCCCTCGGGTACGCGGGCGACCCCGTGCGGTTGCATCGGCGGAAATTGCACGCTGTGCCTTGCGCTCGACCCCGGAGCGCTCGATGCAAGCGACCCCGGGCCGCTCGACGCGGGCCCCGGCGCGGTGGATGCGAGCGGGTCGAGCTCCGGCGACAGCTCCGGCGGAGGCCCGCAGAGGGGTGGCGATCCGTGCAAGCCGTTGTGCGGAACCGCCGGCCCCTGGCAATCGTGTCAACCGATCCAGGACGCCGGCGCATGGTTCGTCGAGTGCACCTACGGGGTGCTCTCCGGGTGCTAGCCGGACAACACTCGGGCCCGAGAGCCGTTTTATCGCCGCATCCCCCGGATCACTTCGAGCACGGACGGAGCGTCGGCGTTCAGCTGCATCGCTTTGAGCTGCTTCATCGCGACCCCCATCGCCTGCCCTTCGGTCTTGGCCGCCCGCAGCGCGTCTGCGACGGGCGCCAGCGCGCTTTCGAGCGCCTCTGCGGATAGCGCAGGCGGCAAGAGCGAAGAGAGCACCGCGATCTCGTGGCGCAGCGCGGTCGATGCGGAGGCTTCCGTTGCCAGCGACAGCGTTTCTTCGTTCGACTTCAATAGCTTGCGCACGACCGCCACCGCCTCGTCGTCGCGTAGCGGGCGGTTCGCACGGGCCTCGGCGGTCTGGATCTCCCCCAGCGCGACGCCGAGGACGTTTCTGGCCACATCGTCCTTTTCGCGCCGCGCACGGGTCAGGCGTGCCTTGATCTCGTCCACTACCACGGTCCCGGTATAGCTCATCGGCATGCGGGGCTCGACCTCGGCCGCGCATGGGTTATTAATTCGTCATACGGGAGCCGACATTGAACGTGCCGCGCAAGCCTCGCCCCAATAAGCAGATCGTCGCCTTCAAGGTCGAGCCCGAGCTCGCCGCGCTGCTCGACGCGATGCCCAACAAGAGCGAGTTCATTCGCAACGCGGTGGCGCGACAGCTGTCGAGCGCATGTCCTTTGTGCCGCGGCACGGGCATCGCGCCCTACATCGGCGTGACCGATGAGCTCACCCGCCTGGTCCAGCAGCACCCGCTGTGCGTTTGCGCGGGGTGCGGCGTGAAGGTTCCGCGCCCGTGCCACACGCCCGGCCACTGCGAGGACGACCCGCGCATCGCGTCGTTCGAGCGCTGGGGAATCTTCTATTGCGACGCCTGCGGGCCCACGATCACGTTCTGCGGCGACTGCCATAAGCCGCTCGGGCGCGCCGGCGCTCGGAAGAAGCTCGTCTGCGACAGCTGCCACGCGGCGTAGCTTTCTCCCACTCCGTGCGGAGAGCCTGCTTGCTGAGTCTGCGCTAAGCTCGGGGGCATGCGCTGGCGATTCCGAGCGACCCGACAAGACGCGATGCGCGGCGCGGCCGCCGGGGCGGAGGCTATCGCCGCTCGCGGAGCGGCGCAGGCGCTCTTCGAGGCCGGCGGCCGCCGTGTGCTGCCTGCGACGGTGCAACACGCGGTACGCACCGCGGTCGAGAGCCAGGCGGCGCGGCTGCTCACAGCCGACGCGGGCAAGCGACTGCTCGAGTCAGGCGGCGCGGCAGCAGCGCTGGGGGAGAGCAGTGTCGTCCGGACGCTGGCAGCGCAGAGCGTCCGCCGAGCGGGGCGACAGCTGCTCCGCGGCGTCACCGCCGCGGCAGGCGCCGGTGCTCTCATCGACGGCGGCTGGGCGCTTGTCTCGGCGGCGAAGCGGATGCGCGCGGGGACGATGAGCGGGCGCCAGGCTGCGCTTCATGTGGCGCGCGAGGCTGGCACGGGGGCGGCTGCGACAGCGGCGGGTACGGCCGCGGCGGCGCTCCTGGTCGCCCTCACGGGCGGCATCGCGGCACCTGCTGTCTTCGTGGTGGGCGGTGCGGCGTCCCTGGGCGCCAAGATGGGGCTCGACGCATGGCTCGGGGGAGCCGGCGGCGGAGTCCGCGCGGCATGACGCGGGCGGCGCTCGCGCTGGTAGCCGCCGCCTCCGTCATCGCCTGCGCCGGAGCCGCGAAGCGCGAGGCGTCGATCCTCGTCGCGGCGGTCGATCGCTACCGGCGCGCCGACAGCGCGTCGAAGCCCGCGGAGGCGCAAACGGTCGCCGCCGTGTCATGCACGGACACCAAGGTCTGCGGCGCCAAGCGGGCGTGCCTCGCCGCGCTCGATCCTACAGCGCGCGCGCTCGCCATCAAGGACGAGGTGGCGCGGCGGATCACCGACCTCCAAGAAAGGCGCCTCGCGCCCGATTCGCCGGAAGCGCAGGCCCTCCCGGCGAAGCTCGACGAAGCCGAAAAGCTCCTCCGCGAAGGGCGCGCAAAGATGCCCGACTGCGAGAAGCAACTCACCGACCTACAGGTCGAGTACGGCGTTTGATTCGAACAGAGAGGTCGGCAGCAGCCAGATTGCGGCCTCCTTGACCTCTCGATGTCCCTGTTCGCACTTCATCGTGCAGTCGGTCAGGCCGGGCTCTGTACGAGCTCGCGCGCCGTGGCGACCACCTGATCGAGCTGGGGCACGCTCGCGCGCTCCAGCGCCTCGGCCAAGCCGACGCCGGGCACGTGCGCTCCCGCGAGAAGCCGGGGCGGCGCATAGAGCTGGTAGAAGAGCTCTTCGGTGGTGCGCCGGAGCAAGTGCTCGCCGAAGTTCGTCACTTCGGTGTCCTCGTTCAAGAAAATTACCCGGTTGGTCTTGCTCACGCTGCTCTTGACCGCGTCCCAGTCGTACGGGCATAGCGACCGCAGATCGATCACTTCGACCTCGATCCCCTCGCCAGCGAGCCGAGTCGCCGCTTGCGTCGCCACCGGGACCATGCGCCCGTACGTGACGATGGTCACGTGCCGCCCCTCGCGACACACGCGCGCCTGCCCGATCGGAACGAACAAGTCCTCCACCGGGGGCCAATCCGGGCGCCACTTCGACCGGTCGCCCAGCGGTGCGTCGATCATCCTCGACAAGAGGCGCTCGTCGTCAGGCTCTCCGGGGATGCGCTCGTTCGGCTCGGCCTTCGCGCGCAAGAGCGCCTTGGGCGGTAGAACCATCACCGGGTTCGGATCGACGATCGCCGACAGCATCAACCCGTAAGCATCGAGGGGATTGCTGGGCATCACGATCTTCCATCCAGCGATCCGCGTGGCCTGTGCATCAAACGAATGCGAATGGTAGATGCTCCCGCGGATGCCGCTTCCCACGGGCGTCATCAGCACCATGGGGCAGTTGTAGTCACCCGCCGACGTCCAGCAGATCCCGCCCGCGATCTTGAGCAGGTCGACCATGTTGAAGGCGTAGTCGCAGAACTGGATCTCGGCGACCGGGCGCTGCCCCGCGAGCGCGAGGCCGATCGCCGTCCCGACGATGCCGCGCTCGTCGAGCGGCGAGTTCCACGCAGTCTTCAGACCTTGCGACTGCGTGAACACGCCGCCGAGCGGCGGCCCCACGTCTTCGCCGAAGACGTCGGTCACGCCGTGGCGCTCCTCGCCGACGTGGAGCGCGAGGCGAATCGCCTGAACGAGCGTCGCCATCTACGCCGCCCCGTTGCGTCCGCGACTCAGATCGCTCCCGCCGCTCGGCGGCGCGACGTCGGATCTCGCCGATGCGCCCGATTCGCCGACGAGATCGCGGTCCGCGAAGACGTGTTTCCAGATGTCGGCGCCCGCGGGGGTCGGCTCGTCACGCACGCGCTTGGTCGCCTCGAGCAGCTCCTGCGTGCAACGCGCCCGGAGCTCGTCCATCGCGGTGCGCGTCAGGATCCGGCGCTCCTCGAGCTTCTTCTCGAACTGCGCGATGCAGTCCACTTCGTCGGACACGAAGTTGGCGCCGGACGCCGACGAGTGCCCGTACAGGCGCGACACGGTCGCCTCGAGGAGGAACGGCTTGCGCTCGCCGCGCACGTAGTCCATGGCCTTCTTCAGCTCCCGATAGGCCACTTCGGGGTCGTTGCCGTCGATGATCGCGCTTTTGATTCCAAAGGCTCGACCGCGATCGGCGATGTACTTTTCGCCGTGCTGCTCGCGGGCTGGCGTCGAGATTCCCCATTCGTTGTTCGCCACGATCATGAGGCACGGGAGCTCGTGCCCCGGCCGCGAGCACCAGATGAGGCACGTGGCGAAGTCGGGCTCGGCGGTTCCGGCGTCGCCCCCCTGAACGATGGTGATCCCGCGGCCGCCCGCGCGCTTGTTGGCGAGGGCCGTTCCGGGCGCCATCGAGAACTGGACTTCGATCGGCGACGACACGGGCAAGACGTTCCACTTGCGCACCGAGTAGTGATTGCAGAAGTTTCGGCCGCGCGAATAGACGTCCGTGTTCGTGCTCTTCATCTGCCGGAGCGTGTCGACCGGGTCGGCGCCCATCGCAAGCAGCGTGGCGCTCGAACGATAATGCAGATGCAGATAGTCGTATTGGGGACCTTGTCCCTTGTGGACGAGCATGCCGAGCGGTGCGTTGAGGGCCTCTTCGCCGGGGCCGCCGATCCAGAAGTACCCGTCCCCCTGTTTGTTCATCCGAATCAGGCGCTCCTCGAGACACCGCGAGCGGAGCATCCACTCGTGCATCCGAACGAGCAGCTCCGGCGCCAGCGCGCTCTCCTCCGCGGGCAGGGGTTCAAGTGCCCTGATCATGGTCACACTCGACTCTTAGCGCGGAGGCGGCGTCCTCGGAAGGACGGGGGTTGACGTTCGCCGCCCTTCTGGCGCATCGCGTCAGGAAGAGGAGGTTGGGGGGTCGTAGGCGAGGTTAGGCGCAAGCCACCGCTCGACCTCGGGCACCGCCATCGCCTTGCGCCGCGCGTAGTCCTCGACTTGGTCGCGCCCGACACGGCCGACGTTGAAATAGCGCGCCCGGGGATGGCCCAAGTAGAGGCCGCTCACGCTCGCCGCCGGGAGCATCGCGCCGTGCTCGGTCAACGAGACACCGATGCGGTCGGCGTGCACGAGGTCGAAGAGGGCGCGCTTCTGGGAGTGGTCGGGGCACGCCGGGTACCCGAACGCCGGACGTATGCCGCGGTACTTCTCCCCGATGAGCGCGTCCTTGGACAGGGCTTCGCCGGGGGCGTACCAGGCGCGACGCACCCGCTCGTGGAGCATTTCGGTCAGTGCCTCGGCCAGCCTGTCGGCCAGAGCCTTGGTCATGATCGCGTGATAGTCGTCGAGCTCCTTTTCGTACGCCGCCGCGAGGTCCTGCGCACCGATCCCGGCCGTGACCACGAACGCGCCGGCCCAATCGCGCACGCCGCTCTCGCGCGGAGCGACGAAGTCGGCCAGCGACAGGCAATGCCCCGAATCGGCCTTCTCTTGCTGTTGTCGAAGGGTCGGGAATCGCGTCAGGGGGTGCTGGCGAGCATCGTCTTCGTAAAGAACGATGTCGTTGCCGTCGCTCTGCGCAGGCCACAGGCCGTACACGGCCTTCGCGACGAGGCGCTTTTCGCGCACGATGCGGTCGAGCAGCGCGCGCCCGTTGGCGTACAGATCGCGAGCGGCCGACCCGTAGCGCGCGTCCTCGAGGATCGCGGGGAACTTTCCCACGAGCTCCCATGCCGTGAAAAAGAACGTCCAGTCGACGTACTCGACAATCTCGGCGAGCGGCACGTCTTCGAGGATGCGTGCGCCCGTGAAGGTCGGTTGGGTCACGTCCTCGGGACGCCAGTCGACCTGCATGCGACGCGCATTCGCCTCCGCGAACGGCAGGATGGGTTTGGCTCGCTTGTGCGCGTGGAGCCGCCGTAGCTGCTCGTGCTCTTCGCGCGTGTTGTGCAAGAATTCCGCGCTCCTCTTCGGGTCGAGCAGCAGCGACACCGTCGAGACCGCGCGCGACGCGTCGAGGACGTGCACCGTGGCGCCGTCGTACTCGGGCGCAATCTTCACCGCGGTGTGCTGCCGGCTCGTCGTGGCACCGCCGATCAGTAGCGGCATCACCATCCCGCGCCGCTTCATCTCCTTCGCCACCGTCACCATCTCGTCGAGCGACGGGGTGATTAGCCCCGAGAGGCCGACGATGTCGCACTTCTGCTCGATCGCCGTGTCGAGAATCTTATCGCACGGGACCATCACCCCGAGGTCCACGACGTCGTAGCCGTTGCAACCGAGAACGACCCCCACGATGTTCTTACCGATGTCGTGCACGTCCCCCTTGACGGTCGCCATCAGGATTTTCGTGTTGCTCTGGCCTTGCGTGCCAAGCCGGGCCTTTTCCTTTTCCATGAACGGCAAGAGGTACGCGACCGCGCGCTTCATCGCCCGAGCGCTCTTGACCACCTGGGGCAAGAACATCTTCCCGGCGCCGAAGAGATCTCCGACGACGCGCATCCCATCCATCAGCGGCCCCTCGATGACGTCGAGCGGCCGCGTCGACCGCGCGCGCGCCTCTTCCGTGTCGACTTCGATGAAGTCGACGATGCCGTGCACGAGCGCGTGCGCGAGCCGCTGGTCCACCGGCGCGTCTCGCCACGCGAGGTCGACCTCTCTCTTCTTACCCGCCCCCCTCACGCTCTCGGCGAACGCCACCAGCCGCTCGGTCGCGTCCGGGCGCCGATCGAAGATGACGTCTTCGACGTGATCGAGCAGATCCCTGGGGATATCCGCGTAGACGCCGATCTGTCCGGCGTTGACGATTCCCATGTCCATCCCGGCGCGAATCGCGTGGAACAAGAACGCCGAGTGCATCGCCTCGCGCACGACGTTGTTGCCGCGGAACGAGAACGAAAGATTGCTGACGCCGCCCGAGATCTTCGCGCCGGAGCACGACTCTTTGATGATCCGCGTCGCGTCGATGTAGTTGCGCGCGTACGCCGCGTGCTCTTCGATCCCCGTCGCGATCGCGAGGATGTTCGGGTCGAACACCACGTCGGTCGGATCCCAGCCACCCTGTTTCGTCAGCAAGTCGAACGCGCGCCGGCAGATCGCCACCTTTCGATCCACAGTGTCGGCCTGCCCTTGCTCGTCGAAGGCCATCACCACGACACCCGCGCCGTAGCGTCGAATCTTCTTCGCCTTCTCGAGGAAGTCGTGCTCGCCTTCTTTGAGGCTGATCGAATTGGCAATTCCCTTGCCCTGAAGGCACTTGAGCCCCGCCTCGACGACGGTCCACTTCGAGCTGTCGACCATGAACGGAATGCGCGCGATCTCCGGCTCACTCGCGAGCAAGTGGAGAAACGTCGTCATCGCGCTCTCGCCTTCGAGCATCCCCTCGTCCATGTTCACGTCGAGGATGTTGGCGCCTCCGCGCACCTGGTCGAGCGCAACCTCCACCGCCTTCGCAAAGTCACCCGCCTTGACGAGCTCGGCGAACTTCTTCGATCCGGTGACGTTGGTGCGCTCGCCGATCATCATGAAGTTCGAGTCGGGCCGGATGACCAACGCCTCGAGGCCCGAGAGGCGCGTGAACCGCTCGAGCTTCGGCGGCTTGCGAGGGGCGACTCCTTCGACCTGCGCGGCGATGGCACGGATGTGGCGCGGCGTTGTGCCGCAGCAGCCACCGACGATGTTCACCAGGCCTTCGTCGGCGAACCCGCGGACGAGCGCCGAGGTCGTCTCCGCAGACTCGTCGTACTCGCCGAACGCGTTCGGGAGCCCGGCGTTGGGATAGCAGCTGACGAAGACGTCGGCGACGCGCGAGAGCTCGGCCACGTGCGGGCGCATCTCGCGCGCGCCGAGAGCGCAATTGATGCCCACGGCGAGGGGGCGCGCGTGCGCCACCGAGATCCAAAACGCCTCGACCGTCTGTCCGGAGAGCGTTCGGCCGCTCCTGTCGGTGATCGTCATCGAGATGACGACGGGTAGGCGGACGCCCTTCTCGTCGAAGACGTCTTGCATGGCGACGAGAGCGGCTTTCGCGTTCAGCGTGTCGATGAATGTCTCGAAGAGGAGGAGGTCGGCGCCTCCATCGACGAGGCCTCGCAGCTGCTCGGCGTACGCGTCACGCACTTGATCGAAGGTGACGGCGCGATAGCCCGGGTCGGCGACGCTCGGCGACAGCGAGAGCGTCTTGTTCAAAGGGCCTACGGCGCCCGCGACGAACCGCGGCTTCTTCGGTGTGCGCCTGGTCCACTCGCGAGCGCTCTCCTTTGCGATGCGCGTCGCAGCGACGTTGATCTCGTACGCCTTGTCCTCCAGGCCGTAGTCGGCCTGGACGATCGAAGTCGCATTGAACGTGATGGTCTCGATGAGGTCGGCCCCGGCCTCGAAGTAGGCGTCATGGGCGGAGCGCACGATGTCCGGCCGGGTAAGGACGAGCATGTCGAAGTCCCCCTTGAGGTCGTGGGGGTGTCGCTCGAACCGCGTGCCTCGAAAGTCTCCTTCGGAGAGCCGGCGCTGTTGAAGGAGCGTTCCCATCGCGCCATCGAGCACCAAAATGCGCTGGCTGAGAAGCTCGCGGAGAATCGTTTCTGTGTCCGTCATGCGCTTTCTTGCATAGGCGGAAAAGGGCATACTTGCTAGGAGTGCCATGTCGGATCCTGTGAAGCCGAAGCGCCCGCACTCGAAGTCCGGGCGCCCGCGTTCGCGTCCTCCCATTCGTGATCCGCGCGTGGAACGGTCGTCCTCCAGCGCCCCGGGCGTGTCCGCGCCTTTGCACGGGACCAGTCAACCGCACCACGAAGTGCTGCCGCGACAACCGCCCTCCCTCCAGCGTCTAGAGGTCGTCCCCGGACGGATCGCCGCGCTGGAAGCGGAGCTCGCGCGGCTCGGGGCGGAGCGCGACGCCGAAGCGGACGAGCTGGCGCGCATGCTGGTGCGGATCGCTGAGGCAGAGCGGACGCGGGCCACCGCCGAACAGCGCGCGGGTGCGCTCGCCGAGCGGGTACGGGAACTTGAGGCGGAGTGCGAACAGGGGCGGCACGACCTGGACGCGGCGCGCCAGCAGCTTCGCCGCAGCGCTGAGCTCGTGGAGATGGCGTCGCGTCGCGCAGGGCTCGCAGAGAGGTCGGCGTCCGACGGAGCGGTCGCGCTCGAGCGTGCCGCCGTCGAGCTCGAGGCCGACCGCGCGCGCCTAACTGATCTAGAGGCGCGGCTGGCGAGGACCCGGCGTGAGCACTCCATTGAGCTTGTGGCGCTGCGCGCGGCACACGACGAGGCGTGCGTCGAGGCCGCGCGCGCCATCGAGGAAGAGCGCGCCGCGGCGGCGCAAGGGCAAGAACAGCTCGCCGCGGCCGAAGCGGACCTCGCCGCGATGCGGGACGCGATCGCGAGTACCGCGAGCTTGGTCGACGAAATCGATCGGCGCGAAGAGATGACCGCGGCGCTCCGCGGGCGCGCCCTCGACCAAGCGCGACGCATTCTGTCGGCCTGCGTGGCGGTGGAGCCGGGCTCGAGCGACTCCCGTGTCACCATTGCGCCCGGGGCCGACGTGGCGGGCGGCGAATGTGGGCCGCCCGAACCCGGCGGAGCGCCCGAGCGCCTCGGACCTCATCGAGAAGCGAGCTTGCAAGCCATCGCGCTCGACGAGGTCGACCTCGACTTGATGGACGAATAGGCGCAAACGGGCTGCGCCCCCGTCGCCGCCGCGTCGCTCGGCTAGAATTGCCCGCGCCACCAATCGAGCCGCCGGGTCGCGAGTCTTGGTGTTGGCGAGGTACGCCCGCAACGGCAAATTCCAGGCTCGCGGCTTCTGCGGTTCAACGGGTGCGCAAAACGCGAGCATAATGAAGGACCGCGGCGACTAATGTGCGGCGAGTGTCAATCGCTTCGAGAGGTCCGATGAAAACAACGAGAGCTTCAGTGGCCTTGGCAGCAACGTTCTTGGTGCTCGCATGCGGGAGCCAAGGCTCCACGGGGAAGCCCAACGGCGGGGCTCCGGGGACCCAGTCGCAGGACGGCAGCAGCGGAGCACCGGGCGGAGCGAACGCGAGCTCCGGGGGCTCGATGTCGTCCGGAGGATCGGGCGCGGGCAGCAGCGGAATGGCGTCAGGGTCGGGGTCGGGGATGGGGTCGGGTTCGGGATCGGGCTCCACGGACACCGGCACGGGCATGGGCACAGGCATGGGCACGGGCACGGGCACGGGATTGGGCGACGATGGGGGAACAGGGAGCAGCGACGCGGGTGTTCACGACGCCGGGATGGGCAGCAGCGGCACGGGTACAGGCACCGGAGTCATCGTTGGCAACCCGCCCACCCCCTTGCCCAATCGGGTGCGGACGATCATCCCGTTCGATACGGGCTGGCTTTTCAACTACGGCGACGCGACCGGCGCGGACGCGGCGGCGTTTGCCGACACGGCGTGGAGAGCGCTGAATGTACCGCACGACTGGAGCATCGAGGGTCCGATGCCGCCCGCCAATCCGTTCTCGATGTCGGCCACAACCACCGGCCGGGGGGCCTACGCGCCGTCGGGAATCGGCTGGTACCGAAAGCACTTCACGCTCCCGCAAGCGATGTCCGGTGACAAGGTGTACGTCGAATTTGACGGCGTGATGGAGAACGCCACCATCTACCTCAACGGCACGCAGCTCGGGCAGCACCCGTACGGATACGCGAGCTTCCGCTACGACATGACTTCGGGCGTCAAGTTCGCGGCGGACAACGTGATCGCGGTCAAGACCGACACGTCCGTGCAGCCCGCCGAGCGTTATTATACGGGCGCCGGGATTTATCGACACGTCCGCATCCTCGTGACCAACCCGGTTCATGTCGATCAGTACGCGACGTACGTCACGACACCAGCGCCGACGACGGCGTCGGCCACCGTGAAAGTGACGACGTCGGTGGTCAACAGCGGCGCCGCGCCGCAAAGCGTGACCGTAGCGGGCGTCGTCTCCGACCCTGCGGGGACGATGCTTCCGGCGGTCCAGGCGACCGCGCAGATGATCGCCGCCGGAGCAGCGGCGACATTCGCGTTCGATGTCCCCGTGACGAATGCCAAACTCTGGGACCTCGCTTCGCCGAACATGTATTCCCTCTTGATCAACGTCCAAGTCGGCGGGGCCGCCGTCGACGACGACGTCACCCCGTTCGGAATCCGGGAGATCCTCTTCAACACCGGAATGACGCTCAACGGCAAGAGCGTCAAGTTCCAGGGCGTCGCCGACCACCAAGACTTCCACGGCCTCGGCTCGGCCGCGCCGCAGCGGGCGATGCAGCGGCGGATGGCGCAGCTCAAGGCCCTCGGAGTCAACGCGATCCGCACGGCCCACAATCCGCCCAGCCCTGATTTGCTCGATCTGGCCGATCGCATGGGCTTTCTCGTCCTCGACGAATTCACCGATATGTGGGTCGCACATCGGTACAGCGATGTCGGCGATTACGGGGCCTATTTCTCGAAGACGGCGACCGCGCCGACGGGAATGCCGGCCGTGCCCGGCGTCACCACGGGCGCCACGTGGTGGCAGGTGGACTTTACCGGCTGGATCATGCGGGACCGCAACCATCCGAGCGTGGCCCTCTACAGCACGGGCAACGAGATTCGTGACTCGATAGCCACGCGAACGCCGATTCTGACCAACATGATCGCGATCAGCCACGCGCTCGATACGACGCGTAAAGTCACCCAGGCCCTGTTCGACCCGGCCACGGCCATGGACATCGGCGGGGCAACGAATACGCTCCTCGACGTCTGGGGCAACAATTACAACGTTCCCAATTGCCTTCAGGCCATGACCGCTGCGCCGACGAAGTCCGGCGTGCTCACGGAGATCGGCAGCAATTCGCAGAGCGACTGGGCCACCGTGACGGGGAACCCGGGGCTGACAGGGTTGTTCATCTGGACGGGGGTCGAATATCTCGGCGAGGCGCCCCTCATGTGGCCCACCATCGGGGGCGGAGGCACGTCGGGCGGCGCGCTGATGGACGCGCTCGGCGCCCCCACCGCGGCGGGCCTGTCGTGGCAAAAGACATGGGGCATGCCCGCGTCGGCCAATCCGGCCACCGGAACGACCGCGAGCCAGCTGGTCGTCACGGCGGATCACGCGTCGATCACGACCGATGTGAACGACATCTCGTACGTCAAGGCGGTGGTCGCCGACGCCGCAGGGGGCGTCGTGACCAGCTCGGCCGTGCCGATCACCTTCGCGATCACCGGGCCGGGGACGATCGTCGCAGTGGACAGCGGGAGCATGATTCAGGAGACGTTCCGCGGCAACGTGCGCAATGCCTTCAACGGCGTCGCGTACGCGCTCGTCCAAGCGACCGGCGCGGGCGCCATCACGGTGAAAGCGTCGGGGACAGGGCTCACTGCCGGGAGCGCGACGGTGATGGCGACCGCGGGGACATTCGTGCCTTGCTCCGGGATGTGCAATTGAGGCTCGCGCAGTCGCACCGGACCAGGAGCATGCTGCCCCCTTCCGGGGCTCCTCCTACGCGAAGACAAATGGCTCGCGATCCTCGCGACTACGCGTGACCTCCACACCGGGCAACCCCTCCCGGAGGAGCCGCTCGAGAGTCGCGAGCACCGCGCGCTCGCTGGCGCTGTGCAGTACGCATATCACGCGCAACCCGGCCGCAGCCGCGCGGAGCGCGTCGTGGTGCCGCAGCTCGCCCGTCAGAAGTACGTCGGCGCCCGCGGATATCGCGTCACCCACGAACTCTCCGCCACTACCGGCGCACACCGCAGCCCGCGTCACGTCCCGATCGAGGGAGCCGGCCACCAGGACGTGCGCTACTCCAAGCGCCCGCTTCACGCGTGCGATCACCTCGGGCATCACGGCTCGGGGCAGCGACCCCACGCGCCCGAACCCACGCGCCTCTTTGGCCGCAGCCAGGCGCACGAGATCGAAGGCGGGCTCTTCGTACGGATGCGCACTTCGCAGCGCGCCAATGACGGCGTCGACACGCTCAATCGGCACGACCGTCTCGAGACGCAGCTCTGCCACCTGCTCGAGGCGCCCGGATTCGCCCACCGCGGGGCGCGTCCCGTCCTCTCCAAAGAACGTACCCGTGCCCGGCGCGCGGAAGCTGCACGACGAGTACTTCCCTATTTGCCCTGCGCCGGCCCCGAAGAGGGCCCGGCCGACGGCGTCGACGTTCTCGCTCGGCACGAAGACGACGAGCTTGTACTGGGCGTCGCGCGGTTCGATTGCGCGCAGCGGCCCGCGATCGACCATCCCCAGCGCATCGGCGAGGATGTCGTTCGTTCCCCCGGCGGCGACGTCGAGTGCGGTGTGCGGGCTGTACATCGCCACGCCGGCTCGCGCGGCATCGTATGCGAGCGAGCCGGCGACGAAGCGTTTTTGTGCGTCGAAGATCGGTGGGTGATACGCGACGATGGCGCCGTGGCCCCCTCGCACAGCCTCGTCGACGACCGATCGCGTACAGTCAATCGAGAGGAGAACGCGAGCGATCTCGCGAGCCGGATCCCCGACCAACAAGCCCACGTTGTCCCAAGGCGCAGCGAAGCGCGTGGGGGCGATGGTCTCCATCACGCGCACCAGGTCCGCCACGTTCATCTCGCGGCAACGGTAGAGCGTTTCGGCGCGCCGTGGAACCTCGACCGTGCGAGGCACGGCTCTGGCACTCCTGCCGCCCATGCAGAACCGTACCGCGGCCGCGCCGTCGGCGCGTCCTAGTGTGGCCGTGCCGCAGCGCCGGTTGACCATGGTCCCAGCACAAACACCTGAACCGTTCGCGTTGCGAATCGACCGGCGGAGCCGCCCCTCTCGGGCGATCCTCACTCAATGGGGCACGCTCGCACAAGATGCCTCCCCGATGCTCGCGCCCGAGTTCATCCTCCTCACGGCCCGCCTTCTGGGCGAAACCGAGGTGGTTTTGTTCGGAGCACAGCGCGGCGGCACGCTCACGGCAGCGCTTCCGATGGCACGGCGCGGCCGGACCCTCGTCTCCGTGCACGGCGACCACACGCCACGCATGGATCTCGTGGGCGACCCCGCCTCGGTCCCCGCGCTCTGGCGCGCCCTGCGCGAAGCGGGAGGGTGGGACGTTCTCGAGCTGCGCGGCGTGCCTTCGGATTCGCCCCTGTCGCAGGTGCTGCCTGAGCTCGCGCGCGAAGCCCGCTGCCGCGTTTACGTTCACGAGACCAGCCGGGCTCCGTGGTTTCTCGTCGAGGGGATCGAGCAGCGCATCCACCGCCGCTTCCGGGGCGACATGCAGCGGCTCGAGCGGCAGCTCGGGGGTGTGGAGCTCGAGCGCGTGTCGGTCTTCGACCGCCGAGCGCTCGACGACGTCTTGCACCTGGAGGCCGCCGCCTGGAAGGGGGCGGCGGGAACGGCCATCGCGTGCGACCGACGCCTCACCTCGTTTTACGCGGCGCTGGCGCGTGTGTTCGCGCGAAAGGGCCAGCTCACGATGGCGTTCTTGCGCGCGCGGGGCGCTCGCATCGCCGCGCAGTTTGCGCTGGAGGATGCCACCACGTTCCACTTGATGAAGGTGGGTTACGATCCCGAGTACGCGCACTTTGGGCCGGGGCAGATCCTGGTCCGCGAGACCGCGGCCGACGCCGAGCGCCGCGGGCTGGCGCGCTACGACATGCTCGGCAAAAACACGCCGTGGAAAATGAAGTGGACGAGCGACGTGCGCTCGCACGTAGCAATCACGATCTACGCCCCGTCCGCCCGCGGACGGATTCACCACTTCGTGCACGAAGTGGTACGCCCCTTGGCGGGGCGAGCGCTGCGGCGGGTCCGCGCCAACCGCACCCAGCCTTCATGACGCAGATGCCACGATAGGGCATCCCTGAGGCCCGGCGCGGGCGGCCTCGGCGCCGTTCGCGCCGTTCTCCGAGAGAGGGAACGTACGGTTCGGCCGTTGCACGGGTCATGGCGCGATGAAGCGCCGCACCCCCTTCCCCTGGACTGACCGGATTGCCGTCGCGGGCGCGCTCGCCGCGTGCGGAGTACCCATCATCGTCGGGTGCGGCAGCGACGGCCGCGACCCGACGACCTCCACGACATTTAGCCACGTCGACGCCGGCGAGCCGACGAAGGGCGACGCGACGACGGACGTCTCGTGGCGGAGCTCACCCAACGCAGGCGACTCGGCGACCGACGACGTAACGGTGACGGCGAAAGAAGCGGCGGGCGAGGCCGGGCAGGAGATGTACGACGCGGGCCCGACGACGGTGGCATCCGGTCCGGAAGCGTCCACCGTCATGGAGGACGCCCCGATAGGGCCGCAGGCGTGCGGCCTGGCGGATTGTCCGCCGGGGGGCCCCTGTGCCGACCTGACCGTCGACCGAAGCGACCTCCTCGCATCGATCATCATCAGCCAGCGGACGTTCAGCCCGACCGACTGCGCGGTCGCAGAAGGTTGCATCACGACCACCGGGACGCGCACCTTGCTGCGCTTCGACACAGGCACAGTCAACACAGGAACCGCCGACGTGGTCATCGGAGATCCGACCCAAAACGCGTGCTTCACGTTCTCGCAGTGCCACCAGCACTACCACTTCCGAGGAGTCGGCCACTACACCCTCTACCAATCCGACGGCGTCACCGTGGCGGCCACGGGCCACAAGCAGGGGTTCTGTCTCGAGGACGTCGACCCCGCGCCGGACCTTTCGCCCACGCCTCCCGGCACGACGATGAAGTACAGTTGCACGAACCAAGGTCTGCAGGTCGGCTGGGAGGACATCTATCCCAACGATATCGATTGCCAATGGATCGATATCACCGGGGTGCCGGCGGGTGACTACATCTTGTCGGTCGTGATCAACGCAGGGCACGACTTGCCGGAGTCGAACTACGACAACAACGAAGAGCGCGTCCCGGTCACCGTCCAGTGAGGCGAGAGAGGAGAAACCGCAGAGACGCCGAGGTCCGAGATGGGATGGACAGGCCGCAGGAACCTGCCCTCGGCGCTTATCTTCTATTCAGCGGGCTTGGGCTTGGCCTCGGCCTGCGTTCCCTCGCCCTTGCCGCGCACCTCGATGCGCATTCCGTAGAAGCTGCGCCAGACAAAGAAGAGCGTGACGGCAAAGCACGCGGCCGCGACGACCGCCGTCGTCTCGCGCGGGATCGGATTCGCTTCGTCGTTCGCGAGCTCCACGGCGAGGAGCCCGAAGAGCGTCGTGAACTTGATGATCGGATTCATCGCGACGCTGCTCGTGTCTTTGAACGGATCGCCGACAGTGTCGCCGACGACCGTCGCTGCGTGAAGCTCCGATCCCTTCTCTTTCAGCTCGACCTCGACGATCTTCTTCGCGTTGTCCCAAGCGCCGCCGGCGTTCGCCATGAAGAGCGCCTGGAATAAGCCGAAGAGAGCGATCGAAATGAGGTACCCCACGAAGAAGAACGGGTCGAGGAACGCGAACGCGAGCGTGCCGAAGAAGACGACGAGGAAGATATTGAACATCCCTTTTTGCGCGTACGTCGTGCAGATTTCGACCACCTTCTTGCTGTCGGCGATCGACGCCTTCTCGGCTCCGTCGAGCTTGATGTTCGCCTTGATGAACTCGACTGCGCGGTACGCACCGGTCGTCACCGCCTGCGTGCTCGCACCGGTGAACCAGTAGATGATTGATCCGCCGGCGATCATGCCGAGCAAGAACGGGGGATGGAGGAGCGAGAGCTTCCGGATCTTGTCGGGATTGGTCAGCCCGTCGGTGAGAAGAACGATGATCGCGAAAATCATCGTCGTCGCGCCGACGACCGCCGTGCCGATGAGCACCGGCTTCGCGGTGGCTTTGAACGTGTTGCCTGCTCCGTCGTTCTCTTCGAGCATGTGCTTGGCCTTCTCGAAGTCGACGTCGAAGCCGAAGTCCTTCTTGATCTCCGCCTGGATGTTCGGAACGGTCTCGATGCAGCTGAGCTCGTAGACGCTCTGCGCGTTGTCGGTGACCGGACCGTACGAGTCGACGGCAAGCGTGACCGGCCCCATCCCGAGGAACCCGAAAGCGACGAGGCCGAACGCGAAGACCGGCGAGACGTCCACGGAGCCGACGGTCATCGTGGAGGCGAGTCCCATGCCGCTCACGAAGTACGCGACGCCCATCAGCCCGAGCATCGTCATGCCCAGCCAGAACGCGCTGAAGTTACCCGCGGTGAGACCGGACAGAATGTTGAGCGACGGCCCGCCTTCGCGAGACGACGTGACCACCTCTTGGACGTGAGCGCTCTCGGTCGACGTGAAGACTTTGACGAGCTCGGGGATGATCGCGCCCGCGAGGGTTCCGCACGTGATGATCGCACTTAGCTTCCACCACTGCGAGCTGTCGCCGCTGAGGTCCGGGATGAGGGCGTAGGACGCGACGAACGTGAATAGGATCGATACGATCGATGTGATCCACACGAGCTGCGTGAGCGGGGCCTCGAAGTTGAGCTTGTCGGCGTTGCCATAGCGCGCCTTCGTGATCGCCTCGTTGGCGAAATAGCTGATGGCGCTCGATATGATCATCAGGACGCGCATCACGAAGATCCACGTCAAGAGCTCCACCTGCACGACGTGATCGGTGACGGCGAGCAGGATGAACACGATCAGTGCGACGCCAGTCACGCCGTACGTCTCGAAGCCGTCCGCGCTGGGGCCAACGGAATCGCCGGCGTTGTCGCCCGTGCAGTCGGCGATGACGCCCGGGTTGCGCGCGTCGTCTTCCTTGATCTTGAAGACGATCTTCATCAGGTCCGAGCCGATGTCGGCGATCTTCGTGAAGATCCCGCCGGCGACCCGGAGCGCCGCGGCGCCGAGCGACTCGCCGATCGCAAAGCCGATGAAACATTTGCCGGCGTACTCGTGCGGGATGAGCGTCAAGATGCACAGCATGAACGCGAGCTCGATGCTGATGAGGAGCATGCCGATGCTCATCCCCGCCTTGAGCGGGATCGCGTAGACGGGGTACGGCTTGCCCCGAAGGCTTGCGAACGCCGTGCGGCTATTGGCAAACGTGTTTACCCGGATGCCGAAGAGGGCGACCGTGGCGCTGCCGGCGATGCCGACGATGCTGAATATCAGGATGAGAAGGACGACGGTCGCGGGCTCCCCCTTGAGCACGCCGTAGTAGACGACGATGACCGACCCTATGAAGAGCCAGAGCAAGCCGAGGAACTTGGCCTGCGTGATCAAGTAGGTCTTGCAGGTCTCGAAGATGAGCTCCGAGACCTCCAACATCGCCCTGTGAACTGGGGCGTTCTTGAGCTGCACGTAGACGACGAGGCCGAAGACGACGCCCAGGGCGCACACAATGAGCCCGAGCATGAGGAGCTTGCTCGCCTCGATGCCGAAGAACTGCTGGGTGTCGAGCTCTGCCGGGACGACCAGCGAGTCCTCGCCCGCGCCGTGGCGGGGAGGTGCGAGCGCGCCTTGCGCGAACGCCGAGATGCTCAGCAGGGATGGAACCAGGAGCGCGACGGTGGCGAACAGGATTTGAATGGGTAGGCGCAGCGCACGGCTGTACGAGATGGACTTCATGCGAACCTCTCGACGGTTTCGTTTGGACGTTGCGGGTCCCCTCGCGGTGACGGCAACGCCTGCGATTCCGAGTGGTTGGCCGCCTGCGGCGGGTTCGCAGACGCTTCAGCACGCCTCGTCTCGCCCGCTACTGGGGCGAGCGGCGCTGCCTTACCAAGGTTCGGACGGGTTGTAAACCCGGGGAGTCTCGACGCGTCAAAACGGACGGCGAGCTTCGCACACCCTCCCTTACAGGCGTGGCGACCGCCCCCGGTCGACGAAGCGGCTCGCCGCTGCCGGTTCTTTGCTGAGCTATCGAGGAAGCTCGAGGCGTTGTGACCGCGACGGCCCGCGCCTGGGTCCGGGGACAGAGAGATTGCAGCTGCCCAGACCGCGCTACCATCGGTGACCATGGAAGCGCCGAGCCTGGACGGGCTCTACTTGACCCACGTCGCCGACCTGGAACGCCGATTCGCGAGTGTTCTCGCGGAGCAAGGCTGGGACGCGGTGGCGATTCACTCCGGATCGCCCGTCAGGCGCAGCCGGTTCGACGACCAGACGTGGCCGCTTCGGCCTTGCCCCCACTTCCAGCATTGGCTGCCCCTCGCGGAAGCCGACGACCTCCTCGTCGTGCGCGCCGGGACCAAGCCGAAGCTCCTGCGCTACGCCGGTCATAGCTTCTGGGAGGGACCAGCTCAGCCAGAGACCGCGGTGTTCGCGGATGCCATCGACGTCATCGACGTGCGCGACCTGGGCGCGGCGAAAGCTCACGTGCCAGGCGGTCGCGTCGCGTTCGTCGGAGAAGACCCCGCATGCGCTGGACAATGGGGGATCGGCTCCGACGCGGCGTGCCCTGCCTCGCTCGTCTCGGCCCTCGATGCCCTCCGGACAACGAAGACGCCGTACGAGGTTGCGTGCATCGCGGAAGCCAACCGCCGCGCCCGGGCCGGCCATGAGGCCCTTCGCGACGCGTTCCGCGATGACGACGTGTCGGAGCTCGATCTGCACCTTCTGTTTTTGCGGGAGACGTTGCAGGACGACCCGGATACTCCCTACAAGAACATCGTGGCCCTCGGGCGGCACGCGGCCACCCTCCACCACGTCACGTACGGGCGGCATGCCCCCAAGCGAGCCGCGGAGTCATTGCTCGTCGACGCTGGGGCGACTTGCCGCGGGTATTGCTCCGACGTGACGCGGACTTGGGTCAAAGGAGAGGGAGCCGCAGCAAGCGCGTTCGCCCAGGTCGTCGCGGGGGTCGAGGCGATGCAGCAGCGGCTCTGCACGGCGCTGCGCGTAGGGACGCCCTATGAGGCGCTACACGACGAATCGCACAGGCAGGTGGCGGCGATCCTGCGCGAAGCGGGGATCGTGATCGCGTCGGCGGAAGAGGCCGTGGCCAGCGGCGCGACGCGGGCGTTCTATCCGCACGGGCTGGGGCATTCGCTCGGGCTGCAGACGCACGACGTCGGCTGCGGGCTGCGCGCGCCTCGAAGGGACAACCCCTTCTTGCGCAACACGAGCGACGTCACCGCGGGGCAGGTGGTCACGATCGAGCCGGGAGTCTATTTCATCGACAGCCTGCTCGCGGAGCTGCGCGCGGACCCGCGAGGGGGCCGGGCGGTGAATTGGGGCTTGGTCGATGCCTTCGCGCCGCTCGGCGGCGTACGCATCGAAGACGACGTGCTCGTGCTCGAGCGGGGCATCCGCAATCTCACGCGAGAGCACCTGCCGTCGGGCGGCGGCGCGGTCGGCTAGACGTTCGAGCCGTTGGTGATCAAGCACCATGCCCGCAGCACGGGCGAGGGTAGATAGGCGGACGGGCACTGGCTAGCTCCCTGCGATTTCCCGCAGGATCTCCGCCACCGCCTCGTACAGCGCCTCGGGGATGGCCTGGCCCGGTGCAAGCTCGATGAGCGCGTGGGCGAGCGGCGCGGCGCGGACGACCGGGACCCCGTAGGCGACCGCGGCCTGCGCGATCTTCGCGGCGACCGGCCCCTCACCGGAGGCGACGACGACCGGTGCATCGTCCCCTCGCTTCTCATCGTATCGCAGCGCGCAAGCGAGGTGGGTGGGGTTGACGACGACGACGCTCGCCTTGCGCACCTCCGCGATCGTCTCCTGCGCCCGGAGCTCGTGGTAGGCGCGCTCGCGCGCAGCCTTCAGCTGCGGGTCCCCTTCCGCGTCTCGATGCTCGCGTCGCACCTCGTCTTTGCTCATCCGCAGCTTGCGCATCCACGCGTAGCGCGTAAGGGCGAGATCGAGCGCTCCGATCACCAACCCCACCAGCGCCGCGCGCCACACCAGCCCGCCAGCGAGCTCACCCAGCACACCGCCGATCCATCGCGGCCGGTCGACGAGGCGAGCCAAGGAAACGAGGTGGTCGCTCAGTCCCTCGTACGCGAGCCAGCCTATGGCTGCGCTGGCGACGATGGCACGCGCGACGGCAAAGAGGCGGGTCGCCGAGAAAAGCCCTTTGAGCCCCGCGACCGGATCGAGCCGCTCGAGCTTCGGCGTAAGCCGCTTGGTCGCGACGACGCCTCCGGTCTGCACCGCGAGCACCACCGCCCCAACGATGCCCGCGGCCAGGAGGACCGGCAACGTGAGCGAGACCACCGTCGTGGCAAGATCGAGCGGGTCGAATCGGGGGGCCGCGCGCGGTGTGGCCGCTTGTGCGAGGGCCGCACGCAGGTCGGCCGAGGCCCGCGACGCAAGCGCGCGCACGGCCTGCGGCACGAGCGCTGCGACGACGACGAATGCGACCGCTTGCGCCGCATAGGTGCTGGCGCCGCTATCGCCCTCTTCGCGCGCTTTGCGAAGACGACGGGAGGTGGGCGCTTCGCTTTGGTCGGCCATCGAGCTCGGAGGATCCCAGGAAGACGGGACGGCGGGAAGACGGCAAGTAGAGAACACGAACTACCAGTTGTCCTGCTCACCCCATCCGGGGTATCGGACGTGGTGTGAACGACACCCATGCCAACGGGCACACCGCCCGCGGACCGGCCGCCGAGGGTGCCATCGCGCCCGACTCGAACGGCGCGAGCACCCGCGACCGCGGCACCGCCTCCAGTCTTCCGATCGCGACGCGTGACTTGCTGCCGCGGTCTTTGCCAGGCACCTCGACCGCGGCTCTCGTACGCGCTGCAGTCGCACGCGCGCGGACCGCTCAGTACGAATGGCGGCTGCAACCGTTCGAAGAGCGCGCGAAGGCGCTGACCCGCGCGGCCAAAGACATGCTGCGGCGCCGCGACGAAGTCATCGCGCTGGCCCGAGAGGAGATGGGAAAGGTCGACGTCGAGGGGCTTTTCATCGAGGCGCTGGGACCGCTCGACAACGTCGGAGGCTGGACGCAGGTCGTCCGCCGGGCGACGCGCCGCGAGCCCGTTCGGCTCAACCCCATCAGCTTTCCGAGGAAGCACGCGTACGTCGACCTGGTCCCGCGCGGTGTGGTCGGCGTCATCGCGCCTTGGAACTTTCCCGTGGCAGGTCTTTACCGGCCGACGATCCCGGCGCTTTTGACGGGCAACGGCGTCGTCGTCAAACCTTCGGAGTTCACGCCGAAGACGAGCGCCTGGCTCGTCGAGCGCTTCGCAGCCGAGCTACCGGAGGGGCTCGTGCACGTCGTCCAAGGGGATGGGCGCGCCGGGGCCGCGCTCATCGACTCGGGCATCGACGCCTGCGTGTTCACCGGCTCGCCCGAATCGGGGCGCGCGGTACACATCCACTGCGCCGAGCGCGGCATCCCGTCGAGCATCGAAATGGGCGGCAAGGACCCGGCGATTGTTCTAGCTGACTGCGACTTACCGCGCACGGTCGCGGGGATCACGCACTGGGCGCTCTCGAACGTCGGGCAAGCCTGCGGCGCGATCGAGATCGCGTACGTCGACGAGCTCATCGCCGATGCGTTCGTGGCGGCCATGGCAAGCGCTTGGACGCGCCTTCGCCTCGGGCCGGAGCGGATGGCGGACGTCGGTCCGCTGGCGAACCGGCGGCAGCTGCAAACCGTCGTGGCGCATGTAGAGGACGCGCGAGCCAAAGGAGCACTGGTGGTCTGCGGCGGAGCTCCGGTCGGCAGCACCCTGTTTTACCCGCCCACGTTGCTCGATCGCTGCGACGATCGGATGAGGGTCGTGCGCGACGAGACGTTCGGCCCTGTCCTCGCCGTCATACGCGTCGCCGGCGCGGCGGAGGCCGTGCGCCGCACCAACGAGTCGAGGTACGGCCTGGGCGCTTCGATCTGGACGCGGGACATCGCGAGGGCAAAGCGCCTCGCCGAGCGGCTGGACGTCGGGACCGTGACCATCAACAACCATGCGTTCTCGGGCGCCATCCCATCGCTCCCGTGGAGCGGTACGCGCGAGACCGGGTTCGGAGTTGCCAACAGCGCCCATTCTCTCTCGACGTTCGTGCGTCCGAGGGCCACGGTGATCGACCGGGCGAAGTCCGCCGAGTTCTTCTGGATGCCGTACGACAAAACACTCTGGGACATCGGACAGATCGTGGCCGACCTTCAGCTCGGGCGCATCGGGGGCGCGCTCCGGCTGCCGCTGGCGATCCGAAGGCGGATGAAGACCGTGCGCGAATTCTTCAGGTGATTCGGTCTGCGATCTTCTCGGCGGCGCGGGTCGCCATCGCCATGATCGTGAGCTGCGGATTGACCCCGAGCGGCCCCGGCACGGTGCTCCCGTCGACGATGTAAAGTCCTCGGACGTCGTGGGTCTCGTGGCTCGTATCGACGACGCTCGTCTTCGGGTCGCGTCCCATCTTGGACGTCCCAAGGGGATGATAGCTCGTGAAGGCATAGTCGCCGGCGCCCAGCCTCGCCGACCGGAACGCATGGAGATCGGACGGCCCTTTCAGCGAGCGCATCTTCAGGGCGGTCGGGTGCAGCCGGGTGGCGCCTGCGGCGAGGCACATTTCGCCGACGCGAACCATCGCACGGTGCATGCGATCGACGTCTTCGGCGGTCACGCTGTAGGTGATCGCGGGAATACCCCCGACGTCTCGCCATACACGACCGTTGCGGGACGAATCGCGGATCAGCATCGCGAAGTAGGCCAGGTGATCGATGTGGCCGAGCGTCTCCATGAGTCGGCGGCCAGCGAACGGGAGCACGGCCGCCGCGATGTTGAGGTCCGGCTGCGCAGCCGTGATGAGCATCCCGTCGCGAAGAAACTCGTCGCACGCGTACCCTTGCGGGATATGAGCGTGCCCGCGGATCTCTTCGTCGAAGATCGCGGAGAAACCGCAACTCGGGTGGGTGGTCAGGTTCCTGCCAACCTGACCGCTCGCATTGCAGATACCCTGCTTCAGAAGAAAGAGCGGCGTCGGGATGGCGCCGCCAGCCAGCACCACCGCGCGAGCCCGCACGCGGATCGGGCGGCCATTCTTGGCGACCGCGTCGATGCCGACCGCGCGGCCTCCCTCAATCACCACGTGCTCGGCGCGCAACCCCGTAAAGAGCATCGACCCCCTCTCGAGGGCCGGCGGAATGTAGGCGATGTTCGTGCCTCGCCGCGCGTCGGTCCGGCAGCCGAAATCGCAGAAGCCGGAGCCGTCGCAGCCCGGCGCGTTTCGTCGGATCGCGAGATGGTGCCACCCGAGCGCATCGCACCCTCGCGCCATGACGTCGCCGATGGGCCCGACGGTCTTTGGATCGGCCGCTCGAACGTCGAGAACCGCCTCGACCCGCTCGAAGTACGGGCGCATGCAGTCGGCCGAGAAGTCCGCGGAGTCCGTGTCCTCGCACCAACGATCGAGCACCCAGGGGGGCGCCCGGAAGCACGTTCCGCCGTTGATCGCCGTGGAGCCGCCGACGAGCCGGCCCATGAACACGGGCATGGCGACGTTGCCGAGCGAGAAGGCGCCCCGGTAAAAGCGCTGGTGGGCGCGCACCGAGCTCCCGTCGAACGCGTCGCGCCGGTGGTGATCCCCCTCTTCGACGAACACCACCGCAAACCCGCGGTCGGCGAGCTCGCGCCCCACCACCCCGCCGCCCGCGCCCGTGCCGACCACCACGACCTCGCACTCGACCTCGCCGCCATCCCACTCGTCGGCGCGGTGAATCTGACGAAGCCAGCGCGGCGTCTCGAGGGCCCCGACGACGTTCAGCTTCCCGCCGAGCGTCTCGTACACGCTTCGCTGATCGAAATGCACGAACTTGTAGACGAGAGCAACGAGGGCGAGCGGCATCTTGAGAATGGGATCGTCCTCCCATTGCCGAATGAGCGCCTCTTGCCGAGCCACCGAGAGCGCGTCGAAGGCACGCCCGGTCTGGCCGATCGCGGCGGCAGCCAAGGTCGCCTGGGCAATGCTCCACGCGCGCGGCAGACTCGGATGAAACGCTTGCACGACTTCGTGCGCGCGCGCGACCGTGGCCTCGTCTGCCGCAGGAATCGACGCTGATCCGGGGATGATCGCCTCAGCGAGGGCAAGCGCCGCGCGGTACGGAAACCCGCTCGGCCGCCCGTCGTTGCGCGCCGTCTTGGTCGGAGGGCCGACGTAGAGATCGCTCATCGCGGGGCAATTTACACCGATCTCCGCCGCCGGGGGCGCCATCAGATCGCTCGCGCCGCGCCGCAATCGATCGTAAAGGTAGCGTCTGTGCACATTGCCCTGCGCGACCCGACCTACACGCCGCCCGCGGCCCCCGGCCTCGTCGAACGAGTGGCGGCTCGCCTCATCCACGATCCTCGCGACGTGCCCTTCTTGAAGCTCATGGCCGTCCTGACGGCGACGGTGGTCCCGACGGGCATTGCTCTCTTCGTGCCGAACGCCTTTCGCTGGTGGCTCGCCGGGGCGCACCTCACGCTCGTCGTCTACTTTCTCGGCCCGTTCGTCCTGATGCTCCACAACACGAGCCATCGCCGGCTGTTCCGGCGCCCGTGGGATCTGCTGAATCAGTACGTGCCGTGGGTGCTCGGGCCATTCTTCGGCGAGTCACCCGAGGCCTATTTCACCCATCACGTGGGGATGCATCACCCCGAGAACAATCTCGACGACGACATCAGCTCAACCCTGCCCTACAGGCGCGACCGGCTGGCCGATTTTCTGCGCTATTTCGGGCGCTTTTTCTTCTTCGGCTTCTTCGAGCTGACCGGGTACTTCGTCAAGAAGCGGCGACGCTCGTTGCTAGCCCGCACCCTCGTCGGGGAGCTGACGTTCTATTTTGCCGTCGTCGCGCTTCTCTTCGTCAATTGGCGGGCGACGGTCGTCGTCTTCGTCGTCCCGCTGATCGTCGCACGCTTCGCGATGATGGCGGGCAATTGGGGGCAGCACGCGTTCGTCGACGAAGCGGCGCCGGAGAACTGCTACCGCAACAGCATCACGTGCATCAACTCCGGCTACAATCGGCGCTGCTTCAACGACGGTTATCACATCGGGCACCACTTGAAGGCGACTCGCCATTGGACCGAAATGCCCGAAGACTTTCGACTCCACCAGGCGACGTACGCTTTCGAAGGGGCCATCGTCTTCGAGGGGCTCGATTTTTTCGGCGTCTGGCTGTGGCTGATGCTGGGCCGTTACGACCGACTCGCGCGACGATTCGTCGAGCTCGGCGACACACGACGGACGCCCGAGGAGATCGTCGATCTTCTTCGGAGTCGCACCGGCTGGACACGGCAGGTGCACGCAATTCCCAGGTAGACGGCCCCCCCCGTCCATTCCCCCGATGCGACCGCCGTCCTGCCGGGCGGTTCGCGGTCCCTGATCGACGATCGACGCTCTCCCGAACACTGAGGCGGCCACGCGTCCGTATGGCATGGATGCACTGGGCATTCGTTCCACGAAGTGGAAGGTCTCCGCGATTCTCGAGTCGGAACAGAGCGTGCAAGCACGCTGACGCAGCGATGAAGCGTCCCATGCCGCCGGCGAAACGCATCGAGCTCTTGCTGCAAACGGCGCTCACCGAACGGCACTTGAGAAGAGCATTGCTCGCCGAGGTGGTCGACGAGCTCGTCGGCAGCGGCCAATATCCCGAAGCGGCGCAGGCTGGTCACGCTCTCCTGACGCAGCTCGCCACCGGCATCGACGGGCGCGAATACGTGCGCCGGGTCCAGCACATGATCGCGCTCATCGGCCAATCTCCGTCCGAACGCGATGGAATGACGGCGATCCCAATCGGTGACGCTCGGCCGCGAGCCAACGCCTCGCGAGCGACGGGCGAAGGCTGACTGACGGCCTCAGAGCATACGTGAACCCCTTGGATCGCACCCGGGGCCGCTGGTCCGGCATTCCGGTTGCTCGAGGCGACCCCCAATGGGCTCCAGCGCAGCCGTGCGCGTCGGCGGGAGGTGGGGCCCCTGGCTCGTCTACGGGTCGACGCTCGCGTGCTCCTCCGTTCCACATGGGCGCGCCGCGCTCGATGCGGTGGACTTTCGAGGAGTTTACGAGGTGAGCCCGTCCGATCTGTCGAAGAAGATCGCGACTGCGGAAAGCCCGAAGTTCCTCGGTCTGTTCGAAGGGGTCATCTACGAGTACGAGCTCTTCGACCCATTCGTTTTGCAGAAGGATCTCGAGCGGGTCGAGCGCTACTACCGCGCGCGCGGCTTCTACCAAGCACGCGCCCGCGCCGGACGGGTCGTCCACACGCAGATCGACCACGTCCGGGTGTACGTCGTCGTCGAGGAGGGCGCGCCCGTCTTGGTCGGGTCTGTGCGTGTCGAAGGGGTCGACGAGCTACCCGCGCGCGTGAGGCACGACGTCGAGGGCTCCGCGCGAGTCGCGGGCCTGAGCGCGGGGACACCCTTCGACGAAGACGAGTTTGCAGGAGCGCAGTGGCACGTGGAGCGCGCGCTGCAGGACCACGCCTACGCCTTCGCGAGGGTCGAACGCAGCGCGAGCGTCGATCTGCGGAGCCATCGGGCAGACATGGTCTTTCGCGTCACGCCGGACCAGCCTTCCACGTTCGGAAAGATTACGGTCGAAGGGCTGGAGTCGCTGCCGCTGGAGCCCATTCTTCGCGCGCTCGACATCGAGGAAGGCCAGCGTTACTCGGCGGCGGCCCTCGAACACGCGCAGCAGGCGGTGCTCGATCTGGGCGTGTTCAGCTCGGTCGCCGTCACCCCGGAGGGCGGCGACCCGCCGCCTCCCGATCGATCGGTCCCGCTGACGGTCCGGGTGACACCGAGCAAGCTGCACACGCTGCGCTTGGGCGGCGGGCTGGAGCTCGACGTCATCAAGACCGACGTGCATGTTCTGGCCGACTGGACGAACAACAACCTGTTCGGCGGTCTGCGCCGTCTCGACGTCGAGCTCCGCCCTGGCGTCGCGCTCTACCCGACGCGAGTTCCCAATTTCGAAAAGCCCACCCACTTCCTGCCCGAAGAGCGGTTCCGGGCGCAGCTCACCCAGCCAGGCGTCATCGAGGCGCGAACGAACGGCTATCTCCGCGGCGAGCTCAACGTCTATCCGCTGCTTCTCACGTCGACGCCACCCTCCGGCGCGCCGGTTGACGGCTATCGCGAGGCGCGCGGCGCGCTGGGCGTGAACCGCATCTTTTGGAAGCTCTACGCGGACTTCGGTTACGACCTGCAGTTCAACTCGCCTTTCGCGTACGTGGGCACGCTCGATCCCGATCTACGCACGGTGCTCGTTTCGTATGTCGACCTGCGCACGACGGTCGATCTTCGCGATGACCCCATCGCGCCCCACAAAGGACTGTACCTCTCGAACGACCTTCAGTTCGCGGGCGGTCCGCTCGGCGGTCAGGCGGAGGACCTTCGCATCCTGCCCGAGGCGCGCGGCTACATTCCCATCGGCCGCGCCACCTTCGCCCTGCGCGCGATGACCGGCCTCCTGCTGCCAGCCAACTACGGCGATTCCCTCGGGCTGGCACCGCCGGGGCAGGTGCCGCCCGGCGTCGACGAAGCCACGTACGTGCGCGACTTGCAGCTGGTGTACTTCCGGGGGTTCTTCTCGGGCGGTCCGGGGAGCAACCGCGGCTACCCCCTTTACGGCGTCGGACCGCATGGCCCGGTGCCGTTCCTCCTGCCGAACATCAACCGACAGATCGCCAGCGAATGTGTGCCGGGGCTGGGTCTCGCGACCCTGTCGGGCAACAGCTGCTTGCAGCCCCTCGGCGGCCTGACGATGTGGGCGATGTCCGCAGAGATTCGATTCCCCCTCTCGCCCGAGCTCACGCAAGCCACGTTCTGCGACGCGAGCGACGTCGAGGTGGGGCGCGCGCAGTACGAGCTCAATACCCATCTGTCGTGCGGGCTCGGCCTTCGCTACAAGACGCCGGTCGGCCCCGTCCGCCTCGACGTCGCGTATCGAATCCCCGGCTTGAATCCGGTGCCGGGCGATCCCGACTACCCGGGTGACGTGGCTGGCCTGCCGATCGGCGTGGCCTTTGGCATCGGCGAGGCGTTCTGATGGCAGGAACTCGTCGAAGCAGGACGATGCACGCGCTGGCGGTGATGGGCCGCTCGGTGGGGGCGGCGGCGCTGCTGGTGATCGCCGCGATGGGCGGCGTCGGGTTGCACTCGCGCATGACCGCCTTTCGCCGGCTGGTCACGGACCAGGCGAACCGCGCGTTCGCGGACGCCTTCCGGGGTACGCTACGGGTCACGAGCGTGGAGCGCTTCGGGCTCGGAGGCGTCGGCGGCGTCGGACTGACGCTGCGCGATCCGCAAGGCCGCGTCGTGGCGGCAGCGGTGGGAGTCACCATCCGCGTCGCGCTCCCGTCCCTCGCCCGCCTCGTCTGGGGTGTCCTCCGGGGCACGGGCGAAGTGCCCGTCGTGCTCTCTCTCGCGCGCGCGCAACAGGTCGACGTGACTCTCGTGCGTGGACCCGACGGAGAGCCGACCGTCGTGCACGCGTTCGATGTGCGCCACTCCGCACCGCCCGGCCAGTCGTCGCGCGGCGTGCGAGTCGACGTGGAGTCGCTGCGGATCGCGGAGCTGCACATCCGAGGTCCGGTCGCGTCATGGGACGATCTCGATGTTACGGCCAGGTCCATCGCGGCGTCGTTTGCGGGCGGCGCGGCGGGGACGTCGGTCGCCGTGCGCGGACTCGACCTGAAGGTGCGCGGCGTTCTTCCCGACGTGGTTGCCGCACACGTCACGGCGCAAGCCGATCTGCCGGCGGCGGGGACGAGACGTGCGAGAGGTTCGATCGAGGGCAGCGTGGGGGCCGTCGCCGTGTCGCTGCGCGCTTCCATGGCGGGCGACAAGGTCGAGGCGACCGCTCGCGCGATCGCGGGAGGCGGAACGGTCGATGCACGGGCACTTGCCGATCTGGGCGCGATCAAGACGGCGGAGATGACTGTGGCCGTCACCGGCGTCAATCCGCAGAGCTTGGTCCCCGGAGCGCCGGCGGCCGACCTCCACGCCGTGGCCCACGCGCGCGCCCGCGTCGAGCCGGACGGCGAGGTCACCGGCGAAGCCACACTCCACACGGATCCGACCCGAGTCGCATCGCAGCCCGTCCCATCGCTCGACGCCCAGGCCCACTTCACGGGCTCGCGGGCCGCGGGCACCGCGCACCTCGCCGAGCCGGGCGCGCCGGTGGACCTTCACTTTGACGCGCGTCTTGCAGGCTCCGAGAAGGCGATCGAGCTCGACGCGCGCGCAACCGCGCCTGACCTCGCCGCGGTGACTCGCCTTCGCCCGCGCAAGGCCGCGGGCTCCGCGGACGTCCACCTCGTAGGCCGCATCGACCTCGGCCGGCGCACAGTCGACGCGGACTTCGAAGCCACAGCCTCCGGCTTGCGTGTCGACGCGAACGCTGCGGGCTCTGCCTTCGCCCGCGGACGCTTGCAGGGCCCTCTGGAGTCGCCCACGGGCTACGTGACGCTCTCCGCACGGTCGGTCGAGATCGCGGGCCAGACGATCGACACCGTCACTCTCGAGGCCAGCGGCCCCTTGGGGGCGCCCGAAGTGAACGCGACGCTACGAGGTCCGGCGATCCCGGACGTCGACGCGCACGCAAGGCTCCGGTTCGGCGGCGGCGTCGCGGCGGATGACGCCGTCCTTCGGCTGGCCCGCAATCGAGCGGCCGTCACGGCCCGCGCTGGGCGCCTTCACGTCGGCGGCGGCGAAGTCGACGTGCTCGGCCTCGAGATCGACGGACTTGGTTCGATCGTCCGTGGTGAGCTCCACGCGAGCCCGCGGGCGCTCGCGGTTCGCGTGCGGGCACCTGGCGAAGACGTACCGACCTTGATGCGTCTTCTCGGCAGGCGACCCGAAGGGGAGGGTCGGCTCGCGCTGGACGTCGACGTTCGCGCCGACGCCGGCGGCGCGACCGGACACGCCGGGGGGACGTTGACCGCCACGGGGATGTTCGGGGCGCAGCGCAGCCGCGCCCACGTCGACTTGCGACTCGACGGGCGGCGGGTCGACGGCGAAGCCGGGCTCGCGTTCGATGACGTGCAAGCCGAAGCTGCGCTGGGGAACGTGGTCCTCGGCGGGCGGCCCAACGAGGCAAACGCGTGGAAGCGGGCGACGGGGACCGTCGATATCACGTCCAGCGTTGCGCTGGCCACGTTGCGCGAGCTGATCCCCGATCGCGCCGTGCGCGCCGCGCGGATGAGTGGTCTCCTGTCACTGAAGATGCACGTGGCGCGCGAGCGGCCGGACGCCGTTCCCGACGCCTCGGTCGACGTCGAGACGCAGAACCTCGCGCTCACTATCGCGCACGGTAGAGAGCAGGAGCCGGGCGACCTGCGTCGTACCGAGGAAGGCGACCCACGAAACCTGCCTTTCCGCACGAGCGGAGTGGACATGCGTGCCGCAGCGTCGCTCGACGGAGCCTCGAATCGTCTCACGTTTCACGGGGAGCTCTTCGATGCGCGAGGGGCGATCTTGAGGTTGCAAGGACTAGCGATACCGCCGCTGGCTGAGTTGCTGGGCCGGAGAGGCCAGGCGATGGCGCGGCTCGAGCACACCGCGCTCCAGGTCCACGCGGAGCTCCCGCAGCGCGACCTCGCGGGTTTGCCGCCGGTCCTGCGTCCGGCGGCGGTTCGCGGACGCCTGCAGGGAACCATCGACGTGAGCGGGGAGGTCGTCGACCCACGCGTGAAGCTGCTTGCCCGCGCAACAGGCGTCACCTTGATGCAATCGAGCTCGGCTCTGCCCTTGGACGGCTCCGTCGATGCGACCTACGACGGACGCGCGGCGATCGCGCGCGTCATCGCGCGGCGGCCGGAGGGGGTCGTGCTCGACGTGCGGACCGACATCGACGCGCCCATCGCGCAGTTTCTTTCTTCGTCCCCTGGCGGCGCGACCTGGGACGCCGCGACCACCGTTGCTCTTCACGGTTTTCCGATCGATACGATCCCGCCGATCGCATCGCGTGGCCTCGGCGGCAACGTGAGCGGCGTCGTGACGGTCGAGGGGCTGCACCGCGACGCCCACGTCGACGCGGACATCGAGCTGGACAAGCCGCGACTCGGTGCCGTGTGCCTCCAAGGTGGCTTCGTACGAATGAGGATCGATCGCGATCGCTTGGTCGCAGCGATTCGCGTAGAGCGTCCGGGCGCGTTCGCGGCTGCCACGGTCAGTGCCTCGACGCACTGGGGCGCGGGCATCACGCCGACGCTCGACGCCTCACGACCAATCGACGCAACACTGCAAGCGCGAGACTTCGGTGCAGCGGCACTCATGCCGTTCGTGCGGGGAGCGGTCGACCAGCTCGACGGCCGCCTCGATGCGAACGTCCGTGTGCACGTCGACCCGGACCCAAAGAGCGGTCAGTTCGACGGCGAGCTCGTGTTCTCGAAGGGCGTCGTCGAGATCGCCGCCCTCGGCGAACAGCTTCACGATGTGGGCGCCCGCATGACCATCCGGCCATGGGGCACTCTGCGCATCGACGAGATCTCTGCGAGCGGCCCCACAGGACACTTGACGGCGTCGGCGCAGGCGCTGCTCGACGGAGCCAAGCTCCGCAGCGTGACGGCGGACATCGACATTCCGCGTGACAAACGAATGCCGCTCACAGTCGAGGGCGTGTCGATCGGGGAGGCCTCGGGCCGCCTGCACGCCGATGCCTCGATGGCCCCGGACGGCAAGACGCTCGACTTCCGGATCGACGTGCCTCAGGCCCAGGTGGATCTGCCGAGCACCGCGGGCCGCTCGGTGCAGTCGTTGGACCCCGCGCCGTACATTCGGGTCGGGGCGCGTCAGCCGTCGACGGGGCGCTTCGCGATCGTGCCGCAGCACCCGCCGGAGACGCCGCGCTCCCCGGATGCGCTCGCCTTCCACGCCGTGGTGAAGCTCGGCCGCGAAGTGCGCATCAAACGCGACCAGAATCTGGACGTCGAGCTGACGGGGCAGCCGGTGCTCGACATCACCGACCAGACGCACGTGACGGGCACGCTCCGCCTGACGCGCGGCATGGTCGACGTGTTCGGCAAGCGGTTCACGCTGGAGCCTTCGAGCACCGTGGCGTTCACCGGGGACCCGGGCAGCCCTCAGCTCGCCGTCACGGCAAGCTACGACGCCCCCGACCACACCCGCATCTTCGCGGACGTCGTCGGAACGCCGCAGAAGCTCAAGCCGAACCTGCGATCCGAACCGCCGCTCAAGCAGGACGAGATCCTCGGGCTGCTCCTCTTCGGTAGCCAGGAAGGCCTCGGCGGAACGCCCGCGCCGGGCGATCAGCCCGACCCGACGCAGCGCGCGGCTGGGCTGGCGGGTGGCGTGGTCACGCAAGGCATAAACCAGGCCCTCGCCGGCATCACCCAGGTCGAGATCTCGACACGGGTCGACACGTCGCAGGCGACCAACCCGCGCCCGGAAGTGGCCGTGCGCCTCTCGAGCGACGTGCTCGCGCATGTCACCGTGCAAACGGGCATGCCCGCGCCGGGCGAGCCCCCGGATCGGTACCTCCTCACGGTCGATTGGCGGTTCAAGCCCCGCTGGTCGCTGCAATCGACGGTCGGCGATCAGGGGAGCACGCTGTTCGATCTGCTTTGGCACCACCGCTACTGAGACGACTCCTGCGGCGCGCGCTTCTTCTCGTCTTCGAGCAGCTTCCAGAGCGCCACCACCACGTCGCGCATCCCTTCGCCCGTGGCTGCGGACACGAGCTTGAGGTCGATCCCGCGCTCGGCAAACTTCCCCTTCGCCGTCGCCCACGCATCGCGCACTTCGGGCAGGTCTGCCTTGCTCATCGCCACGACTTGGGGGCGTGCCGCGAGACGTGGATCGAATTTCGACAATTCGGCGTTGATGGCGTCGAAGTCGGCGAGCGGCTCGCGACCCTCGCCGGGGTCGACCGAGATCAAGTGCAGCAGCCCGCGTGTTCGTTCTACGTGTTTGAGAAAGCGAATGCCCAGCCCCGCTCCTTGTGCGGCGCCCGGAATGAGCCCCGGAATGTCCGCGAGCACGAAATGCGAGTCTTCGCCGACGGCGACCACTCCCAGATGGGGGATGAGCGTCGTGAACGGGTAGTCGGCTACCTTGGGGTGAGCGCGCGACACGGCGCTTATGAATGTGCTCTTTCCTACGTTCGGAAAGCCGAGCAGCCCGGCGTCGGCCATGACTTTCAGCTCGAGCCGCAACGTCCTTGCTTCACCGGGCTCGCCCGGCTCGGCGCGACGGGGGGCTCGGTCGAACGGCGTGGCGAAGTGGATATTTCCACGACCGCCTCGGCCTCCGCGAGCGATGACGACTTGCTTGCCGCCCGCGTCGACGTCGAACGCCCGCTGACCGGTCGAGACATCGAACCCCTGCGTGCCGACCGGCACACGCACCACGAGGTCTTCCCCCCCCCGGCCGTATTGGTCTTTGCCGCGGCCGTGCTCGCCCCGCTTGGCCTGAAGCACGCGCGAAAGCGCGACGTCGAGCAACGTGGTCTTGCCCTCGTCGCCGACGAAAATGACGTCGCCCCCCCTCCCGCCGTCGCCGCCGGAGGGCCCACCGTGCGGCTCGTATCGCTCGCGCCGGAACGCGATGCAGCCGTTGCCGCCGTCCCCCCCGGAGACCTTCACCTCACACGAATCGACGAATTTCACGGAGCGCGCCTTCTAGCACTTCCGAGCAACCGCCGCGGCGCGCAGTCGGAGATCAGGGGGAGTCGTGAGGCCCCTCTCCTGATCTCCTCGCGCCTTTGCGTCGTCTCGGCGCTACATCGACAGAGCGCCGGTGCGGAGCAGATAAGCGAGCTTCGCCCTCTGCTCGGGGCGCATTAGCGCGTGAATCCGCATGAGCGCGCGCGAAACCGCCGCTTGAACCCGTTCAGTGCTCTTCACCCGCTCGCCCGCCGCCGCCTGCGCCTTGGCCTCATCGAACGAGTCGCTCGCGACTGCGTCGGCCAACGCGGACGTCGTCCGCCGGTGGTCGACTTCCGCCTGAGCGCGCTCGGTCTTCAAATCGTGCAGGATCGCTGCCAGCTCGGTGACCTGCGTGTCGTTCAGGTCCAGCTTGTAGGCGAGGAACCGCAGGGGCCGGCGCACCCCGAAGCTGCCGCCGCCGAACGGATCCCCCTCACCTGCGCCGGCGCCGCCGCCACCCCCGAAGGGCCCGCCTTGCCAGCCGCCTTGTTCGCCGCATGCCGCGCGACGGTGCCCATGCCAAAAGAACATTCCCGGATGCATCGTCGTGACCTCCTCGCCCAGGCGATTCGCTCTCGGCGGGTGTTGCCGAGCGAGGCAAGATGCCGCGCGCGGGCGCGGGCATGACGCCACGCGCACGAGACAGTGTGTGTCGCCTGTGGCGCATGTCAACGCGTGGCCGATCCGCGGCGTCAGCCGTCCGCCGCACGTCGACCGATCGGAAGCCTTGCAAGCAGGCGCCGGGTCGAAACCGACACCGCGGTGCTCAGGATGGTGATGACGAGGGAACGAGCGATCTGGCCGAAGAACGAGCGCCGCTCGCCACGCATGGCTCGTTCGGGGTAACGCCACATGTCCCTCGCCAGGCGCCAGCGGTTGCGCCGCCGGCGGTGGGTCGCCGTGGCGATGCGGCTCACGACCAGCGCCACCGAGCCCGCCGTGGCGACCAGAAGCAGCCCGCCGCCGATAGCGAAGGTGCGCAGGTGACTCTTGAGCTGCGACCGAACATCCAGCGCTTCGTGACGGCGCTGATTGAGCTCAGCCACGGTGCGAAGCAGCTGCGACCGCACTTGGTACGCTTGTTGGGTGAGATCCTCGCGCGACCTGGAGCTCCCGTTCATGCGCTCTTCTCCTTGAGCCGCGCGAAGTCGGCCTCGATGCGCGCCTTGGTCTGCGCCATCGGCTTGGTAGGCAGCGCCTTGTACGCCGCGAAGCCGAGCGCGCCCGCGATGCAGAGGAGGGTCGCTCCGATGACGAGCGCCGCAAACCACGGTACGGAGAAAGCCAGAGCGATCGCCGCCATGAACATCGTGATGGACGCGACCGCCGCCACGGCGGCACCGCCGCACACGATGGCGCTGGCGCGAGCCTGCCGCAGCTCGGTCGTCACCTCTTCACGCGCGAGGGCAATCTCCAGACGCACGAGCTCGCGCCCTTCGTCGAGTGCATCTCGAATGAGCTGCACCGTCGACTCGTTCGGTTCCGGCTGCATTCCGAGGGCGGAGGAATGCAAAGTTCGTGGGCGAGCGCCTCGGGCGACATTCACTCAGCCTTGGCAGCCGATTCGCTGAAACCAGAGCTCTGGATGCCCGTCGCGCGTGTCGACATACATCACGCCGAACTCGCGTCCGGTCCAGACCACGTCGGGATACTTGGAGGTGCCTGCGGTGCCGTTCGAGACTTGCAGATCGTGGAGGCCCCCGACACGCGCACCTTTGCCGTCGACGAAGCTCATGAATACTTGCGGGCGGTTCTCGCGCCACTGGTAGTAAACGATTCCCGCGCTCTGACCCGTCCAGGCCATATTCGGCCAGTTCGCGTCGCCGCTGTTCGGCTCTTCGACCAGGCCACCGGCCATCGCGGCGCCGCGCGAGTCGACCACGGACATGAAAATCGCGTTGTCGCTCCCGCGCATGTCTTCCCACGCGGCGAGAAATCCGGCGCCCGTTCGGATCATCCGCGGCAATGCGGCAGGCGTGCCTGCGGTGCCGCGCAGCGATGTCGGCGCCGACGGGGCGAGGCTTTGCGGATCGAGGGCCGCGAACGCAATGTCGTACGACGGACTGCCATTCGTTTGGGTCCCCTGGTCGCGCCACACGACGGCAACGGCCTGATCGTCCCCGGCGATCCACGGCCAGCCGGCCGCGTCGGTCGACGCCAAGCGCTGGGGGCCGGTGACCTGCATGGACGATGGCGCGATGCTCGCCAGCTCCACCCCTTGGCTCCCATCCGAGAACTGGTCCATCCAAGTGACGACAACCTCGCCGCGAGGCGCGAGAGCGAGCACCGGTCGCGACTGCTGCAACTGGGTCGCAGCCACGGCAACGCCGTCGCCCACCGGCTGGGCATCGGGCCCGAGCTTGCGGGCGTACACCACGCTGCCGGCAGAGCCCTCCTCCCATGCGACGACGTAACCAGTCGAGGTCTTGACCAGGCTGGGCAAGTCGCTTAGCGCCGACGTCGTCTGCACATCGACGGGGGAACCCATCGCCCTGCCATCGGAGGCTAGCGTGCCCGCATAGATGTCGCCGGATGCGGGATCCGGATAGACCACGACGTAGTGGTCGGTGTTCCAGGCAAACGCGAACGACTGGGCGCCCGAGCCGAACGCGACCTTCGTCTCGCTGCCGACCCGCGCGCAGGCCGACGCTCCGAACACTTGGCCGTTGCCCAGGTCGGGGCTCGGAGGCGGGCCTCCCGATCCCACCCGCAACGAACAGCTCGAAGCGACCACGGCGAAGAGGAGCGCCGGACTGACCACGCGGCGGCGAACGTACCGTGAGCTCATGTGGCGGAGCTCGGGCAAAGAGCGAGCCGCACTTCGCTGCCGCGGGGCGTGACGGATTTCCGCCGCATCCTGGACAGCTCGACCATCCAGATGGCCCATGCACGTAGCTCGGCCTCTCGCGTAGCTCGGCCTCCCGGTTGCAACCGCCGAGGTTCGATGCGACTGCCCACGTGCCTTCTTCTTGTCGCCCCGATCGCCGCGGGCTGCGCCGCGCGTTCGAACGACTTGCTCGCGCCCGATGATGGTGCCGCCGAAGGCGCCGTGCCGACCTCCATCTCTGTGCCGCTGCCGGGCGAATCGCCTGCGACGCAGCGTGGCCAACGATCCGGCACGACCACTCCTCCGGTGGCGACCGCGGGCACCGAGAGCCCCGACGCCCCGACCCCGGACATCGGGATCCCCGATGCGACGACGATGCGCGACGCCTCGGCCCCCGACGCAACGCTCGACGACGCGCCCGATGACGACGCCGCCCCCGACGCCCTACCCGGACCGGATGGGGGCCCGAACGCCAACGCCGTCGGGAGCTCCTCGGATGCCGGCCCGCCCAGTGACGTCGACGCCGCGGACGCTCCGGGCGGCGGTGAGATTCCGCTCGATTGTCCGACGGGCATGGATCACCCGACGCTGCTCCAGTGCACGGGCCTCTACTCGGACTGGTCGTCACGCACGATCGCACCGGCCGCTCGCCCCTACGCTCCGGGCCTCGTGCTCTGGAGCGATGGCGCCGAGAAGAGCCGCTGGATCGAGCTGCCTCCTGGAAGCACCATCGACACGCGGGACATGGACGAATGGTCGTTCCCGATGGGCACGAAGATTTGGAAGGAGTTTCGGCTGGCGGGGCGGCCGGTCGAGACCCGATTCCTCTGGAAGCGCAGCACCGGCGAATGGCTTGCCACGACGTACGCCTGGTCCGCGGACGGCTCGAGCGCGACGGAGGTGACGACGGGGGTGACCAACGTGGGCGGAGGCACCTACGAGATCCCATCCCAGAAGATGTGCACCATGTGCCATCAGGGCCGCATCGACAGCGTCCTCGGCTTCGACGCCGTGAGCCTGTCGGCCCCGAGCGCGACAGGGCTGCCGATCGCGGAGCTCGTCCGCGAAGGATTGCTCACCGACCCGCCGAGTGCGCCGATCGTCGTTCCGGGAGGGGCCACGGACTCCGCCGCGCTCGGATGGCTTCACGCGAACTGCGGCACGGCGTGCCACAATCGTTCGCCCCGAGCGCTCGCAGGTCGAACAGGGCTGTTCATGCGGCTCGACGTGGCGAGCATGGCCACCGTAGAGGCGACCGACACATGGACGACCGCGGTGGGCCAGCCTTCGAACTTCCAGCCGGCGCCAGGTGCGAACCTGCTGCTGATCGATCCGGGCAATCCGAGCGACAGCGCCGTCTACTTTCGCCCCTCGTTCCGCGACGACCAGGGACAAGGGTTCCAGATGCCGCCCATTGATACCCACGTCGTTTCGGACGCGGGTGTCGCCGCCATCGGGGCGTGGATCGAGGCGATGCGCTGACTCAATCTTCGTGCGGTCCAGTGCCTTTTTTTTTCTCAAATCCCTGACGGTTCGAACGTCCTTCGGGAGCGGGGCGCCTGCGCTCGTGCCGGCGCGGGGCGGAACGCCGGAGCGCTCGGAGCGGTGGCCGGGCTCGGGGTGGGGGGGATCGAGGGGGTCTCGACGAGCCGGGCGCTGGCGCTCGGGGGAGCCAGGGCGATCGGCGCCAGTGTCCCGGCCGAGGCCGTCGCGACGAGCCCCGTGCCTTTCGTATGCGAGCTCATTGCGGCCGCCAGTGCAACGGTTGCAGCGATCCCGATCGGCAAACCGACGACCGCGGCAGCCACCCAGGGCTGTCGCCACCACCGGCGCGAGCGTGGTGCGGGCGTCGCGGGACGTGCCGTCGGGGCTTCGCGCAAGCGAAGGTCGCGCTCCGTCGGCCCCGGGCTCTCGGGCGTCACGATGACTCCCTGCTGTTTGGCGAGGGCGGTCAAGAGATCGACCTGGGACAAGAGACGCAGGTCGAGCAACACGCGGCCAAGGAGCTTGCCGCTCCTCCGCTGCTCGGTGAGCGCGCGCTGCAGATCGGTCGGCGTGAGCAGCCCCTCGGCGATTAGGATCTCACCGAGCTTGCCCCGCCCGCGCGGCGCGTCGGCTACCGCTTCGGCGATGCTCAGCTTGGGACCGAACGGCTCGAGCGCTTGCCCCAGCTGGCGCATGTTCTGGAAGCGCTGCTGCGGGTCGCGTTGAAGGGCACCCATGACGACGCGCGCGAGATCGCGCGGCAAGTCCGGCCGAAGCTCCGTGGGCCAGGGAACCGGTTCGGAGACCACTTTGGCGATGACCGCCGTCGGCGGGCCGATGAACGGCGTCCGCCCGGTGAGGAGCTCGAACAGGATCGAGCCGAGCGACCACACGTCACTTCGGGCGTCGGCGGTGCAGGCGGCACGGAGCTGCTCCGGAGCGGCATAGTAGGGCGTACCGAAGTACTCGTGCGAAGGCGTCAGCCGGGCGTCCTCGCTCTCGGTCTTGGAGATGCCGAAGTCGAGAACCTTCACGACGCGCCGTCCGTGCTCGCCGACGCGGCACACGAAAAGGTTCGACGGCTTGAGGTCGCGGTGCACGATGCCGAGGGCGTGGGCCTCGGACATCGCTTCGGTCACCTGCTGCACGATGTCGACGGCATCCTCGACGGGCATCGGACCGGTTGCTTCGAGCTCCGCGTCGAGGTCCCTGCCCTCGAGAAACTCGAGGACGATGTACGGTAGGCCGTTCGCCAATACGTCGACATCGATGACGCGCGCGGTGTGAATCGACTGGAGCTGCGCCGCGGCGCGGGCCTCCCGCTCGAAGCGCGCAACGACCGTCGCGAATTCAGGGAGGTCGGGGCGCAGGACTTTGATCGCCACGCGCTGATGAAGGCGCAGGTGCGTCGCTTCATAGACGACCCCCATCCCGCCTTCGCCGATCAGGCCCACAAGGGCGTACTTGCCCGCGATGGTATCCCCCGGCCGCGGGAGCGCGGGGACAGCGCGCATGCGCGGCCGCGACCGCTCGTTCGCGTCGAAAGCATGTCGGGGGACATTGACCATCTGCCACGAGAGAACGGCAGACGGCCGCGACGCATTAGCGCGCAGCCACTCCCCGGCCGTCAGACCCCCGAAACGCTCTCCCGCAGGGCGGTGGCGGCGTCCCAATGGCCCGCGCCAGCATAGAGCTTGGCCAGGAGCGCGATGCACGCGCTGGTGGCCTTCGCATCGTGCGCCTCGCGCGCTCTGGCCAACGCGTCGAGCGCCTCGAACAACGCCTCCTCGGCACGCCCTGCGATCGACAGCGCAAGCGCGAGCGCAAGCGACGCCCGACAGCGCACCGACAGGGGGCTACCCTCTGCGTGTGCGCGCGCCCGCCTCAGCACGGCGAGGGAGTCGAGCACCGCGGCGCTTTCCGCCCCGTGGGTGAGTGTGCGAACCCTCGCTGCCAAAGCCTCCTGAGGGGCAGCGAACGACCGATCGGGAGGAAGCTTCGATTCCAGGTGGACCGGCGGCGCGCCGAGAAGATCCGTCGACTCGGGCTTTTCCGGAGCAACCTTGTCGTCGGGCGCTCGCTTCCAGGGCTGTTCGAGGTCCAGCCGCCAGCCGCGCACGCTTTCGGTCACGTCGGCTGACGCGCGCGCACCCAGGAGCGACAGCCGCCCCGCCCGCAGGGCCCGGACGCCGCCGTCGACAAGCACCTCGCCCGATCGGGCAATTTCCGCCAGCAACGCGGCCGACAGGAGCGCCGGGCCCCAGCCGAGAATCCCCTGCCCGTCGGGCGACAGCGACTCGAGCTCCCCCTCGGCCAAACCGCACGCCCAGGCGCGTTCAGGCGACAGCGCCTCGTCGCCCACGCTGGCCGCGAACGTCACCGCGTCTTCGATCGAGTCGATGTCCCACCCCAACGCGAGCCCCGCGGCGCTCCACGCGACCAGAGAGCCGCCCACCCCTTCGCCGCGCACACACAGCGACCGCGCGCGGTCGAGGTAGCTGCCCTCGGGACCGGGGATCATGCCCGCGGGCGACATCCGGAACGCGACGACGATGCTGCGGGACACGGCCGTCGCTCCCCGAGTCGGCTCAGACGCGAATCCGCTTCTTCAGCGCGGCCAGATCGTCTTCCACGTCACTGCTCGCGCCGGTCCCCCCTCCGACGTGCCGCTCCAGATCGCGAAATTTGGCCTCGATGTCTTGACCTTTTTCGCGCCCGCCCAGCGCGTCTTCGACCTCTGCCATGGCGGCGCCTTCGGCTTCGCGTCCTTCGATCTTCTCCTCCATGCGGCGGAAGTTGTCGAACGCACTCGTTCCCCCTCGGGCGCCGAGCTGCTCCGACCCCGACGCGGTCGCGCGAGCCTGCTGCGCACGGGCCACGATGGTCGGCTTTCGAAGTTTCAGCTCGGCGAGCTTTTGCTTCATCCGCTCGAGATCATCCTTCATCCGCACCGACGCGTTGAGCTGCTCGATGCGCACCTTATCGGCCATTTCGAGCTCGGCCGCGCGCAGCTTCTTCTGTTTGAGGGCCTCGCGGGCGAGGGCCTCGTCGCCGCTCTTCAGGGCGAGCTCGGCGCGCTTGTCCCATCGGGAGACGTCCGCTTGCAGGTCGTCACACTTCTTTCGGAGCTGCTTCTCGGCCGCGACCGCCTGGACGACCTCTTGGTGGCCGGCTTTGATCTGCTCGTCCATCTCGTCGAGGTTGAGGTCGACGAGCTTGCGTTCGTCCTCCGCTTTGTCGAGCAGGGCGTTGAGGTTGCTCTGAATGACCTTGCCCATCCGATCGAAGATGCCCATGGCTCGCGAGGCCTCGTGGGGAGCGAATCTAACACGCCCGGTCGGAGGCCGCCCGAGCGCGCCTCGTTGAACCGGTTTGTCGCGAACGGCTCCGAACGCGCGGTATCCTCACGTGCTCTGCCTCTGCCGTCGGAGGCGGGGGTCAGCACCGTAGGAGGCGTACGCAATGCCCATTTGCAAGCAATGCGGAGAAGAGGTCGGCGAGCTCGTGACCGTCAAAGTCGCGGGCAAGGCGAAGAAGCTCTGCGAAGACTGCGCCGACCGCCAGCGCGAGCAAGCCGAGGTCGCCGAGCAGAGCGAAGCGGTCGTTCAGAACATGATGGGCTTCAAAGGAAGACGATAGTGGTCTCGTGAAAACCCGCGACCCGTCCTCGTCTGGGGGGCGCCAGTTCCCACGGTGGGGAAAGGACGCCTCACTGTCGGGCGTTCCGTCCTCACCGTCGGGCGCCGCGTCCCCACCGTCGGGCGCCGCGTCCCCACCGTCGGCCGCCGCGTCCTCATCGCCGGCCGCCGCGTCCTCATCGCCGGGCGCCGTGTCCTCATGGCCGGGCGCCGCCTCCTCACCGTGAGGCGCCGCCTCCTCACCACGAGGCGGCGGCGCCGAATGCGGGGGCGTGGCCGCCTCGTGACGAGGCGACGTCGCCGAAGCACCAGAAACCGCCGTCCCACGGTGAGAAGGCGCCGCTTCGACGAGATCGGACGCTTTCTGGGGTCGGGGCGCCGCGTTCCTGTGTCGAGGCGCCGTCGCCTCGTGGTGAGCAGGCGCCGCCTCATGATGAGGAGCCACCGCCACGACCTGAGCGGGCCGCCTCTCGCGACGAGCACTCCCCCGCGAGCACAAGCACTTGCACCGCGAGCGCAAGCGCCTGCCCGGGCTGTCGAGAGTCACTTGTTGAGCAGGTGAACCGACTGTCCGAGGCCGTGCAACGCCGCTTCCATCATCGCCTCTCCGAGCGTCGGATGCGGATGGACGGTCAACGCGACGTCTTCGAGGAATGCGTGCATCTCGAGCGCGAGCGCCGCCTCGCTGACGAGATCCGTCGCCGACGGACCGACGATCTGAAAGCCCAGGATCTCGTGCGTGGCCTTGTTGGCGACGACTTTGACGAACCCGTCGGTCTCGCTGACGGCCATCGCGCGCCCGAGGACGCTGAAGGGGAACTTTCCGACGCGCACGTCGATTCCTTTCTCTTTCGCCTGCTGCTCGCCCAACCCCACGGTCGCGATCTCGGGATCCGTGAAGATCGCGGTTGGAATGGCCACCCAGTCCTTGGCCGTCTTGTGACCGGCGATCACCTCCGCCACGACCTCTCCCTCTTTGCTCGCCTTGTGCGCGAGCATCGGGACGCTCGAACAGTCGCCAACGGCGTAAATGCCGGGCACGTTGGTCGCCCCGACCGAATCGGTGGGAACGAACCCCTTCTCCACCTTCACGCCGAGCTCCTCGAGGCCGATGCCGGCCCCATTCGGGCGCATCCCGACCGCGACGAGCACCACGTCGGTCACGACCGTCTCGCTCTTTCCGGCGATCTCGAGCCGCACGGCGACCGACCCGTCCTTTTGATACTCGTAGCCGAGGGCCTTGGCCCCTTTGAGAATCTTGGCGCCATGCTTGACGTACGCCCGCTCGACGACCGCTGCGACGTCGGCGTCGACCCCATTCAGGAGGTTCGGCAGCGCCTCGACCACGGTGATCTCGGAGCCGAGCCGCTGGTAGGCACCGCCGAGCTCCATGCCGATGATGCCTCCGCCGATGACCAGCAAGCGCTTCGGGATCTCTCGCAGGCTCACGGCTTCTTTGGCGCCGATGATCTTCTTGCCGTCGAACTTGAAGCTCGGGATCTCGATGGTCGACGATCCGGTCGCGATGACGATTGCCTTGAGCGCCTCGACCGTTTCGGTCGTCCCCTCCCGCGTCTTGATGCTCACCGTCTTCGGACCGGTGACGCGCGCGTCGCCGTAGACAAGCTCGACCCCGTTGCCGCGGAAGAGAGTCCGGATTCCGCCGGTGAGCTTCTTGACGATGCCCTCTTTCCAGTCTTGCAGCTTGTTCGCGTCGATGCGCGGGTTGTCGACGAACAGGCCGTACGCCTGGCCCGCCTTGACCTTGTCGAACGTATGGCTCGTCGCGATGACCGCCTTGCTCGGCACGCAGCCCCAGTTCAGGCACACGCCGCCCACTTCCTCTCGCTCGATGCAGAGCACCGTGAGCTTCAGTTGCGCAAGGCGGATCGCGCAGGGATACCCGCCGGGGCCGCCGCCGATGACGATGGCGTCGTAGGTTTTGTTGGCCATGCTCTTCCTCTCGCCAATCTCCGTAGGTTACGTCGGCTGCGGCCGCTCATTGGGCCGCGCAGACCCACTCCTTACCCGTGCGTAGGAGCGACCGCTACCTTTTGCAACTCCTCCCGCTGCTCGCGCAAGTGCCAGGGGGGCTCCGCGTACACGTCGGTCACCAGCGACGCCCGCTCGGGTTGGGACATCGTCTCCACTTGGTTCACGGCCGCGGCAATCTCGGCGGTCAGATCGGCCTCGAGCGCCCGATCGTCGGCGTCGGTCAGCAGCCCCGTGACGACGAGGTGCCTTCGCAGCCGGTCGAGCGGGTCTTTGCGCGCCCACGCGGCGACCTCGGACTCGGACCGGTAGCGTGCGGGGTCGTCGCTGGTCGAGTGCGGGCCCATCCGGTAGGTGACCGCTTCGATGAGCGTGGGCCCCCCGCCGGACCGGGCGCGGGCGATCGCTTCGCGTACGACCGCAACCGTGGCGAGGAGATCGTTGCCGTCGACGCGCCGGCCGGGGATGCCGTAGGCGCGCGCTTTGATCGCGATCGTACGCGACGCGGTCTGTCTCTCGATCGGGACGCTGATGGACCAATGGTTATTCTGGCAAACGATCACGCAGGGCACGCTCCATAGGCTCGCGGCGTTCATCGCCGTGTGAAAATCGGGCTGGCTCGTCGCGCCGTCTCCGCAGAACGCCAACGCGACCGCGCTCGACTTGCGCGCGCGCATCGCCCACGCCGCGCCCACCGCTTGGGGTAGCTGAGGACCCGTGCAAGACGACCAGCTCACCTGGTTGACCGCACGCCCCGACTGGTGGCTGGGCATTTGCCGCCCTCGGAGGATGTCGGCTTCGTTGCCGAAGACTTGCGCGACGAAGGCGGCAAGAGGAAACCCCCGCACCAGCATGACGCCCTGCTCGCGCAGCGCCGGGAACACCCAGTCGCCCGCATCGAGGGCGAGCCCCACGCCGATGGGGACCGCCTCTTGTCCTTGCGCGGCGCCGTAGAAGCCGACCCGACCCTGGCGCTGCAGCGTGATCATCCGCGCGTCGAGGAGCCGCAGACGTCTCATCTCGCGATACGCGCGCAGCACCGTCTCCGCCGAGAGCAAGGGATCGCTCGCCGGATCCACGCTGCCATCGTCGCGGAGAACCCGCAGGATCGCGATGTCCGGGTCCTCGTCGCAGACTTCCTCGTGGTCCACGCCGACAGGGTACCTCGATCAGTCTTTCGCCGCGTCCGACAATGCGTCCGCTCCCGCGTCGCCCGGCGACGCGTCGAGAGCAGTCGCGACGGTCCTGCCATCGCCGGCCGCGTCGATCGGCTTGGCATCGATGACAGCGTCGCCCCTTGCGTCGACGGCCATGTCCACCCTGGCGTCCGCGAGCGAGTCGGTCAGCGCATCCGCCGGAGGGGTCGCTGATGCTTCGACAAGGTCTTCCTCGGACGCGTCGACGCCCAGGGCCGCGACTCCCGCGTCGCGCTTGGGCGGTACGCCGCAAAAGAGCGGCACGACCGCGTAGTAGAAGTCCGCGAACGCCGGAAGGAGGCACGACGGGGCGGAGGCCGCCTCCTGGGCGAGGCAAGCAGCCGCCGTGTCGTACGGTTGGCAGCCAGCGCGATCGGCGTGGCTTGCGCACGTGTCGTACGCCGCCCGTGAGGCCTGGTCGTGCACCGGGCAGTTGGCCTCGCAAGCGCGCAGCTCACACCCGCCCAATGCTTGCACGGCCTTCGCGCACGAGAGCGCGCTTGGATCGGTGAGCTCGACGCAACCCGCGACGTTCGTGGTGATGAAGGTCCCGTAGTTGATGAGCGGACCGTAGCCATCGTGGCTCGCCGTCGAAGCGGGCGTCAGGATGCACTTGGCACACTCGGCGTTGGCGAGGTCCGACTGGAACACGCCACACCCTTCCGGCGTGGCGTCGGGCGCCAGGCACTTGTCGAAAAAGAGACGGTCCTGGCCGTTTCCGGTCGGTCCTTCGATGACGCAGACGCCGCGCCACGCAGCGGCCGCAAAGTGGTAGGTGCTTGGCTGGTACGTCTCGACATCGCCTGGACGGCACGCGCTGGCGTCGGGGGCCGGGAAGGCAGCGCCGCTGCCTGCGTCGTCGGCAGTGACATCCGGAACGCTTGCGTCACCGGAGCCGGTCGGTGCGCTCGAAGCGCAGCCATCCGCGCCGACGACCGCCAAGAGCGTCGAGGAGAGGAGCGACGGCCAAACGGCGACGCGGGCGTGCGGTGACATCCGAAGCCAACTGGAAGAAAGGAACGTGCCGCTCAGTATGGCACGCAAGGAGGCCGAGCGCAGTCGGTTCGACTCTAGAGCCTGTCCACGGGCGCGCCTTGTTGCCCCTTCCGTCCACGTCCACGACGGCCTTTGATGGGCCAGCGGGTATGGGGAGAGGCCCTTAGAGTAGAAGCCCGGTGATTTTCGCCGAGACCAAGCGATGGGTTCGGCGGCCGCGCGACGAATACTGCGGTATTTTGAGCGCGGCCGACGAAGCGAGCGCGCCGGTATCGGCGAGGAGCACCGGGCTTCTACCTAGGGCAAACAATCGGGGCCGGCGAGCGTCCCGAGCGTGTCGCCCGGGGCCGAGCAGGTCGAGAGCGGCGGGAGGTTCGAGGCACCCGGGCATTGCCCCCCGCTCGCACCGGCGTCACCCGCCCCCGCCTCGGGGGCGCCCGCGTCCGCCGCGCACGTCGCGAAGCACTGCCCGGCCAGGCCGGGGCTCTGCATGATGGACGCGGGCAGAACGATGTCGCCGCCGTCGAGCGCGGCACCGGTATACGTCACCGGGATGAGCGCGTCGCAAACGAACCCCGTGGGGCAGGGGTTGCCGCCGGTCACGCAGGCCGACGTGCAGTAAAAGGCGGTCGTCGTCGACCCGGAAAAGGGGCAGTTGCAGGCTCCCGTTTCGCTATCGCTCGTCGGCACGGGCGTGGCGCCCATCCCGGAGTTCGAGCACGAAGTGCCGATGGTCTTGGTGCGGACCTTCTTGGTCTTGGTGCACACGCCGAGGTCTGTCTGGCAGACCCAGCCCGTGCCGAGCCCCGAGCAGTCGCTGTCGGCCTGGCACGTTCCCTGGCAATAGCCGTGTCCCTCGATGGCGCCGGTGGTCGGATCTTGCAAGAACGCCGACGGCGTGCACGTGTTCTTGCCGGCGCAGCCCACGGCCGGTGATCCGTCCAGCGCGAACGAGCAATGGGGCAAACAGAAGCCGTTCATTGGCCCGGCTTCTTGCGGAACCGTAAGCGGCAAGCAGATTCCGTGGGACGTCGGGTCCGTGGGGTCGGCGCTGTCGCAGAATGACTGGGTGTTCGCAGGTCCGGGATCGCAATTGCCGGCGCCCGCCATCGTGGGAAGCGGCACCATGCAAATCGGACTGGGCCAGAACTGGGGGCTCGTCACGCCATTCAGGCTGTTGAGCTTCCCGCTGTAGGTGTTGCTGCAGACGTTGACGCCCGTCGAGCCGCAATCGGCGTTCGAGCTGCACAGTTTGCCGCTGGTCCCGTCGAAGGCCGCAACGACGCCCACGTCGGGTCCCGCATCGTCGCCGCCGCCTGAAACGAAGTGGTCGGGGCTTGCATCCCTGTGGGTCGGACGCGACCCGTCCGACGACGCGTCGGTGACCGTGTTGCTGCCGCCCGTGTTATCGCCCCCGCAGCCGTCGAGGGCCACGACAACGACGCCGACCAAGGCGCTGGCCAGAAGGCCTTCCCATATTTTCCGCGACATACCCATGCCTCCTAGCCCGCCCGGACCTACCCACCGGCACGGACGGTACCGTGCGGCCGAGGATTGCGTCAACCGGGTGAACTTAGCCGCGTCCGCTGCACAGACGGGGTCCGCAGGGCGACCACGTGGAGCGCGACGACCGCCACGAGCAGCCCGACCTGCGCCTTGCCGCACGCCTCGGCCACGTCATGCAGCCGCGCGAGCTCGATCCCGGTGGTCCCCAGCCCCCGCACCGCCCCGGCCCAGTGCAGCGCCGCGATGCGCGGCGACACGACCTCGCCCTCGAGCACCGCCAGTGCCCCGGCGAGCGCGCTCGCCCCGACCCGCAGATGGTCGAACACCCCGAACGGATCCCGCGCCCACGCCCGGGTCGCCTCGACCGAGAGCACGACCACGGCACACGCCATAGCGACGAGGTCAAAACGTCGGAAGACGATCGTCATCGCGTCGGCGCTCGATGGCGCGGGCACGACCGAAAAGACGACCGGCGCGGCGATCGCGCCGAGCGCGAGAAGCCCGCCGAGCCAGACGGCGACGGCAAGGAGAGCGACGACGACGGCGACGGCACGGATGCGGCTCATGCGCACGCAAGCCGGACGAGCGCCTCGCGAACCAGCGCGGTGTCCACCGACTCTCCCAACCCCTCGAGCAGGCCTCGCGCCTCGCGAATGCGCGCCCGGCCGGCCGCGACGACCGCCGCCTCCCGGGTTTCGCGCCGCCACGATGCGAGGTCGGCCAGAATCTCGGCGCGCGCACGCTCGTGCCCCATCCGGGCCAGCGCGATGCGCGCGTGCCACGCGCAGCTGGCGCCGTCGCCCGCGCCCCACGAAAGGAGGGTCCTCACCACGCGACGCGCTCCCCACGCTCGACGCTCGAGGTGCGCGACCGCGTCGTCCAGCCGCAGCTCGCCGGCGAGCTCGACGCACGCTTGCTCGTCCTCGAGCTCCGGGGTGCTTCGTCGCTCGGCGACGACGTCGAGGACGATCGCACGGCCGCGCGGTCGCCCCAAGCGAGCCAGGTAGAGCGCGGAGACGACCGCCAATGCGTCATCGGGATCCTCGATCCGCTGCTCGGCTTTCTGGGCCATGGCCTCGGCGCGTGCCGGCTCCGGGTCGGCCTCGGCGGCCAGTCGCTCTTCTGCGACACGCATCGCGATGTACCGGATGGCGTTGTCGGGGTCGTCGAGCGCGCGACCGAGCACGGTTGCCACCGCCGCCCCGTCGTCCTTGGCGACTCGTGCAAAGGCGATGACCGCCTGGTAGCGAACTTCGGGACGGTCGTCGGCGAGCGCGCGCTCGAGGCGGGGGCCGGCTCGCGCGTCGCCGATCTCACCGAGCGCCGAGAGCGCCATCTGACGTACGTTCGCGTCGCCGTCTTCCACGGCTACGAGCAGTACCGCCAGGGCCTCGTGGGCGCGCACGTCCGCCAGAGCGATGGCTGCGCCGGCGCGCACTTCCGGCGAAGGGTCCCCACGCAAGGCCTTCTCGAGCTGTGGGATCGCGCGGGCGCGTGTGACGTCGCTTCGGAGCGCGTGGCGCACGACGTCTCGGATGGCAGACGTGCGTGTTTGCGCGCGCTGGGATCCCAGGTCCCGGAAGCTCGCCTCGAGGTTCCGTGGCAGAGGCGACGGGGTGAACATCGGCGCTCCTTCGTAGCACGGCGAGGCCGCGACTCACCCTTCCGCGGCCCTTCCCGCGACCAGCAACGCGGCGCTGGTGGCGAACACCGCCGCCGAGCCTACGAGGAGAACATGCGGCGCGCGGAGCATCGCCGCCACGCCCTGATCGAGGACCCCCCCGAGCGATACGCCACCGGGTGGGCCGAGACCCACGAAGGCCAGCGCCGCCTCGCTGATGACGATGGCCGCCCCGGTGGACCCGAGCTGCACGGCGACGACGCCCAGAAGGTTGGGCACCACGTGACGCGCCAGCACCCCCAGGGGACCGCGGCCGAGCGCGACTGCAGCTTCGACGAATGCTGCATCGCGCAGTACGCGCGTCTGCGCCAGCGCCAGCCGCGCGAACGGCGCCCACGCCGTCAGCGCGAACACGGCGCCCAGCGCGACCCGGGATGGGGCGCGAACGGCGCTCATGACGGCAAGCGCCAGAATGAAGCTGGGAAACGCCTGCACGAGGTCACAGACGCGCTCCACTGCGCGCTCGAAGCGCCCTCGGACGATGGCAGCCGCCGCTCCGAGCGGCGTACCCACCGCGAAGCCGGCCAGCGCGACGACCACCGCCAGAGCGATGGCGCGCAGCTCGGCGACGGAGAGGAGAGCGGCCAGGTCGACCCCTGCCTCGCCGCAGCCGAGCGGGCGCGCGAGCGACGGCGCGCACCATGCTTGCGCGGGATCGAGGCGCCCCGCCGGGCCTTTCGTGAGGGCCACGCCCGCGGCGGCGGCCCCGATCAGGACGAGGAGCGGGGCAAGATCCAACCAGCGACGCGCCTTCCGCCTCATGGGCCAGCCCCCCGCGCCCGGGGATCGATCGCTGCGTGCGTCGCCGAGCCGACCGCCTGAGCCAATGCGAAGAGAAGCCCCGCGGCAACGACGGCCCCTTCGAGCACAGGCAGATCGCGCGTGGCGTAGGCCTCGAGGATCAGCGTGCCGAGACCTCTGCGCTCGAACATGCGCTCGAGCACCACCGCGCCGCCGAGCAGTGCGCCGAGCTGCGTGGCCACGGTCGTCACGACCGGGCCGGCGACGGCGGGAAGGGCATGCACGACCCACACGCGAAGAGGCGCCATCCCTTTGGCCTTCGCCGTGACCAGGAACTGCGCCCGCGCGACCTCGGCGAGCGCGGCGCGCGCGACCCGACCGACATGCGCGCCGAGCGGAACAGCGAGGAGCGTGCTTGCGAACAGCAGACCCGCCGCGCCGGCTTCGGGATCCCCGGGAAGGGGTACGAGGCGCCAGCGCGCCGCGAGCGCCCAGGTCGCCACCGGCGCGAACGCCACGAGCGGGACGGCAGCCACGCCGACGAACATTCGCTCCACCCAGACACGCGCTCGGGAAGGGAGCCACGGGCCACTGGCCGCCACCGCCCCCGCGACGCCGAAAAGCGCGCCGATCGTCACCGCGATGGCTGCGAGCACGGCCGTCGGCACGACAGCTTCGCCGACGCGGGCCATCGCACTCGTTCCCGGCCTGCGAAAGGAGTCTCCGAGGTCGAGCGTCACCAGCCCGCGCAGGAAACGTGCGTATTGCGTCGCGAGGGGCTCGTCCAGGTGCAAAAGAGCGCGGACGCGCGCAAGCTCCACCGGGCTCGCTTCGTCGCCGAGAACCAGCGCCGCGGGGTCGCCGGGCAGGAGGCGAAGCGCGAAGAACACGAGCGATGCAAGCACCAGGACGACGAGCAGCGACTCGATTGCTCGCGCCGCGAGGACGCGCGCCACGCGAACGGCAGCAGCCATCGGCACCCCTAGAGATTCACAGGAAGACGGGGAGACGGGAAGCTTCTACTGGCTGCCGTCGCCGTCGACGGCTGTCGCATCCGCTGTCTCGGTACCGTCGCCATCGACGGGCGTCGAGTCCGTTGTCGCATCGAGAGGGGCGTCGAGCTCGACGTCCGCAAGGGAAACCGCGTCGTCGGCTTCGCCGTTCGTGCCGCCGTCGCCGAGCGCCAACGTCGATGCCCCGTCCAGGGGTGGAACGTCCACGCGGCTCGATGAGCAGACTTGCGCGTCGACCACCGACGTTACGGGAGGATTCGGCGCAATGAGGCACACCTGCTTGGTTTGGTCGGTGTCCAAGATGACCGCAAAGCTCATCGGGCCGGCTGGGTGGCCGCACGTGTAGCCGTCGCTTTGCCTGCAATCCGAGTTGGACGAGCAGGTCTTGAGGCACATTGGGCTCGCAACGCGAGACGGCGCCGCGTAGTCGTCGTAGGCACAGCCGGGGACGCTCGCGCCGACCTCGACGCAGGCCGCGTTGTCCGGGCATTTGTCGGCCGTGCACGGGACCGCGGTGCAGTAGCCGCCCGGTTGGGTGGTGTCGCAGATGCGGTTGCCCTGAACCGAGCAATCGGTCGATAGCGTGCAGCGGTCGCCGATGGCTGGGGTGCAGCCGGAGAGAATGAAAGTGGCCAGCGCGAGCGCAGTGACGATGGAGCAAATGGAGCAAACGGAATAGGAAGAGGCACGCGGTGCGGTGGCCAAGGCGGGGGGGACCCTAGCTTTGCCCCCCGGCGCGTCGCAAGCGTTGCGGGCGTCGGGGCGTTGCAGGCGTCGGGGCGTCGGGGCGTCGAGCCGGCGGGGCGTCTGGACGGCGGGCCCCCCGCACCGCATCCGTTGACATCGCCGTGGCAGGTTCCTACGTTGACTGCCCCTCCGGTAAAGGCCCCAGAGCTTGCCATGTCCACGTACATTACCTCCGACTGCATCAATTGCGGCGCTTGCGAGCCCGAGTGCCCGAACGAAGCGATCAGCGAAGGGGACGAGATTTACGTCATCGATCCCGAGCTCTGCACCGAGTGCGTCGGCTTTCACGATCACGAAGCCTGTCAGGCTGTGTGCCCGGTCGAGTGCTGCATTCCCGACCCGAACCACCGCGAGGAAGAGCAGATGCTGCTCGAGCGGGCGATTCGCCTCCACCCCGAGGACGAAGAGCTCAAGAAGCGCGCGGATGGCGGGTCGTTTCCATCGCGCTTCCGGAAGTGACGCGCTCAAGCCGGCCATCGTTCGACTAGCCAGCGCCTTGCTCCTGGCGGGCTGCGGCGGCGGCCTGCCTCTCTTGCATCCTGCGCAGACCCTCGGCGGCGGCGAGCTGCGCGCATCGTCGGGGTTCAGTGCCAACGTGGCTACCGGACCGTTCGCAAACTCGCTTCGAGCGGCGGATCCTTCGAGCGCGTCCGACACCGACGCAAAGGCAGCGCTCGTCGACGCGTCGGTCGCGCCCGGCATCGCCCCGTGGGTGAGCGCGCGCGTGGGGATCTCGCACCGCGCGGAGGGAGGGCTGACGTACACGGGCCGCGCTGCGCGAGCCGACGTTCGGCGCTCGTTCGAGCTGTCTCGCAATTGGGCCCTGTCCCTCGGTGTCGGAGGCTCGGCCGTGCTCGACAGCCGGCAGACGACGGTGACACGACCCGACTTTCAACTCGGCCCGGTCAGCGGCTGGGGAGCCGACGCCCCTCTGCTCGCCGGCTACTCGAGCGATGGCGGCCTTTACATGGTCTGGCTGGGGATACGGGGAGGGTGGGAGCAGGCCGACACGACGGTAGAGCGGACGGCTCAGAGCATGCCCTCCCTGACGACGACAGCCCGATTTCGGGTGTCGGCGACCCGATTCTGGGGAGGCGGCCTGTTTGGGGCTGCAGTTGGCTTCCGGCATGTCCACGTGGCGATGGAGATCGACGCTTCGTATGCCAGTGTCACGGGCGACTTCGGCTTCGCTCATGCGCACGTCGCCGGACTCGTGCTCACCCCGGCGAGCGCTCTCTGGTGGGACTTCTAGAAAAGAATCGCGCAACGGCCCGCTTGCGCGGGTGCGCCGAGCGTTCAAGGCTCGGGACACCGTAACGGCGTCGAGACCTGAATCACGGGGGCATTTATCACGATGAGCTTGGACATGGCATTTGGCGCACTACCGCTCGTGCTGCTCGTGGACCCGAGCGTGACATCGCGACATTGGATGTGGCGTCCGCTCAGCCGAGCCTTCGGCGTGATCGAGGCGAGCAATGCGCGGGGCGCGCGCGAATGGCTTGCGCGCCGACCGGACATCGACGCGCTCGTCGTCGACAACGAGCTCCCTGACGAGCGCGGTGTCGACCTCGTCAGCGATCTCGCGCGCGTGCACCACCCGGTCGCGTCGCGGGCGATCGTCCTCACGCGGCCGAGCCCAGACTGGGCCCGCATCGCGCAGGCAGGATCGACGCTCGTCGAGCGTGGCGACCTCCGCGCCGTGTTCTCGAAGCTCTCGGGGTGGTTTCTCGCCCGCGACGCCGGCCTGGCGAGGGCCTTGCTGCGCGAAGCCGATTGGCGGTGAGGATCCGGGCCTTCTGGCTCCGGTCACCACCGCTTCTGGATGTTCGCGATGAACTCGTAGGGATACCCCATCTCGAACGCGCTCGCCGCGTCGAGCTTTCGCGTTTCCTCCGGCGATAGCTTCACGTCCGCCGCCTTCAGGTTGTCGTCGAGCTGCGCGACGGATCGCGCGCCGAAGATGACCGAGGTCACCGCGGGCTTTGCGAGGAGCCACGCCAGAGCGACCGCGGAGGCGGTCGTGCCCTTCTCTTTCGCGACCGCCTTCACCGCGTCGAGGATCCGCCAGCCGCGGTCGTTGTCGAAACCCGCGAAGCGGTCCTTCCACTTCTCGAGGCGCACGCCGGGAGGCGGCGGTTGGTTCTTCTCGTACTTGCCGGACAGAAAGCCGGCGGCGAGCGGCGACCACGGGAGGATGCCGAGCCCGAACTGCCTGCACACAGGGACGTGTTCGCGCTCGAGATCGCGCACGAGCAGGCTGTACTGCATCTGCAGCGCGACGAACCGATGGAGGTGCTCGCTCTTCGCGATCCACTGGCTGTCGGTCAGGCGGTACGCCGCGTAGTTGCTCGCGCCCAGGTAGAGAACCTTGCCCGCCCGGACGAGATCGTCGAGCGCGCGCAGCGTCTCCTCCTCCGGCGTGTCGATGTCTTGCATGTGGATTTGGTAGAGGTCGATGCGGTCGGTCTGGAGGCGCCGCAGGCTGTCTTCCACCGTTCGCACGATGCGGTAGCGCGACGCGCCGGTGGAGTTGGGACCCTCGCCCATCCGGAAGCGGAACTTCGTGGCGAGCACCACGCGGTCCCGGCTCTTGGCCGCCGTCAGCCAGGCGCCCACGACGCGCTCGGACAGCCCGTCCTGCCCGTAGACGTCGGCCGTATCGATGAAGTTCACGCCTCGCTCGAGGGCGCGGCTCATGATCGCGAACGATGTCTTCTCGTCGCAGCCGACTTTGTGCATGAACGACTTGTCGTCCGCTTCGCCGAACGTCATGGCGCCGAGGCAGAGCACGGGGACCTTGAGCCCGCTGTTTCCGAGCGACCTGTACTCCATTTCGGCTATCTCCTTGTGGCGAGCGCGGCGAGGATAGCCGTCGAAATGGGTCCGCGCGAGCGCGACCCCACGTGTGACATGATTGGCGCATGCCCCGGCTCGGTTCGCTCGTCGCGGCCATCGTCACTGTATTGGGGGCGTTCTTCGCGAAGCAGCGGGTCGCGCACGCGGCCGCCTCGGCGCGTCTGGTGTACCTGCGGGGGCCCGGCGCCGAACAGTGCGCGGGGGAACAAGCGCTGCACGCAGCCGTCAGCGCTCGCCTCGGCTACGACCCGTTCTTTGCCTGGGCGCACGACACCCTCTTCGCGGAAATCCAGCGCGCGGGCGGAGCGTTTCGCGCAGTGGTCAAGCTGGTCGACGAGAACAACTTGCAGCGCGGATCGCGCGAAATTTCGGTGGATGGCGACGATTGCTCCGCCGTGGTCGACGCGATGGGACTGACGATCAGCCTGACGCTCGACCCCTCGAGCCTGATCGGTGGTCCGAGCGCGACACCCGCGCCCCAGCCTCCCCCGGCACCGGAGCCTGCGATCGTCGAAGCGCCATCCCCGCCTCCTGCGCGCGAAGCGATCGTTTCCTTCGCACCGGCGCCCGCTCGCGAGTGGTATCCGTATGCGGGTCTCGGGGCGACGGGATCGATCAACGCGGCGCCGTCGACCACGGCTGGCGCGACCGTCTTCCTCGGGGTTGCGTGGCGGGCACTGTCCGTCGATGTCGAGGCGCGAGCCAACTACCCGGTCACCGGCGACGGCGAAGCCCCGCTCATTGGCCGGCCGCGTGCCTGGCTTTGGGCCGGCTCGGTCGTGCCGTGCGTGCACGTGGCCTTCGCGTTCGGGTGCGTCGTCGTCGCCGGAGGCGCGCTCGGGGCATCGGCCCAGGGCGCGGTCAGCTCTGTGGAACAATACGGTCCGTGGTCAGCTGTCGGGGGACGGCTGGGAGGCGAGTGGACACCGCCCGCCCTCCACGTCTCCCTCCGCGCCTACGGGGAGCTCCTGGGCGTCCTGCTGCGCGACACGCTGAAGGTCGACACAACCCCGGTGTACGTGGTGGAGCCGTGGTCGGCCGCCGTAGGCCTGGCTGCCGCCTTTCGTTTTCCATGACAATTTCGCGCGGCTCGTCCCAAGACGGGGGGGATGGTGACGCCTCTCGCCGCGCAGGGCGCTGACGACGACGCGGAGCGTCGCCTGCGCTTTCGCGCGGTGTTCGAGCGCGAGTTCGACTACGTGTGGGCCTCCTTGCGCCGCCTGGGGGTCCACCCGCGCGAGGTCGAGGATGTCGCCCAGGACGTCTTCGTGCACGTGCATCGGAGGCTCGACAAATACGATCCGGCGCGCCCGCTCCGCCCGTGGCTCTTCGCGTTCGCGGCGCGGTGCGCCGCGGACTGGCGCCGACTCGCGCGTCACCGCATCGAGCTTCTGGGGGTCGAGCGCGAGGCCGCGGCGACCGCGCCTGCGGCCGATGCCGTGCTCGAGCAAACGCAGGACGCCGACCTCGTCTTGCGGGCGCTCGAGCACCTCGACCCGGAGCGGCGATCGGTCTTCATTCTGTACGAGCTCGACGAGTGCCCGATGAAGGAGATCGCCGCGTCGCTCGGCATCCCGCTTTTCACGGGCTATTCGCGATTGCGCGTCGCGCGCGAAGAATTCACGGCGGCCGTCCGACGACTGCGCCCGCAGGGAGGTGGACCATGAACGAACCGGGCATTCCGCCTCTGGACGACGACGTACGTGCCCTGGTGCGACGCGCCGCACGAGTGGACCCGGCGCCGGCCGGCGCAAGCGTACGTGTACTCGAGCGCGTCGAGCGCATCGTGTTTGGACCGCCTGGGGGGGGGAGCGGCGGAGCGAACCGGGACAACCCGCCGGGCGACGCAGGACCGGGGGCGTTCCGCTCTGCGCTTCGTCTCGCGCGACGCGTGGCCCCGCTGGCCGCGAGCTTCGCCGCGGGGGGCGGCGTGGTGGCCGTCGCGATGCACAGAGCGCCCGAGCCGCCGCGGATCGTGTACGTCGATCGGTCCCTGGCGACGCCCCCGGCCACCGAGTCCCGTCTCAACCCACAGCCCATGCCGCCGCAAGCGCCCGAGGCCGCCGCACCGCCAAGCGCGCCCGAAGCCCCGCGTGCGAACGCACCCACGGGCGCTCTGGCGACGGCATCGCCTTCGCGCGACCAGCTCACAGCCGAGCGACAGCTCCTCGACCTCGCCCGAGGCGCCCTCGAACGCGAGGAGCCCGAGAGGGCCCTCGACGCCACGGCGCGGCACGAACGCAAGTACCCGAACGGCGCGCTCGTGCAGGAACGGGAGGCGATGGCCATTCGCGCGCTGGTGATGCTCGGTCGAGTGGGCGAGGCGCACGAGCGCGCCGATCGATTCCGCACTCGTTTTCCCCAGAGCTTGCTCCTTCCGACAATCGACGCGACCGTGGGCACGGCGCACAGGCCGTGACAAAACGGGCGAGGTCGCGCCAAGCCATGAAGAGAAGAGCCTCGAACGATCGTCGCTCCCGAAGGGATGGCTGGGGCATGTCGACACGAAGTGCACTCGTTCTCGCCGTCGTGGGACCCGTGCTCGTGCACTGCGGAGGGCAAACGCTCACGATTGGGTCCAACGACGGCGGAGCGACGACCACCGAGGGCGGCGGTGCAGCCGCGGATGCGGGCGGTTCGCTACCCTTCGGCGATGATTCTTCCACACTCTCGGAGGGGGGCGGCCCGCCGTCCACGATCGAGATCACCACCTGCGTCGGCGACCCCGCGGACGCGTGGAGCCCACGCGCGGGAGTGTGCTCGTGCGCTTCCACCGAGGCGACGAAGATCTCCGAAAGTGACCCGCTCGGCCTTTCCGCGGCGATGCTCGGACGCTGGGTGTGGTGCGGCAACGAGGCTCCGCCCTCGCTGCCCCAGGGGTTCGCCCTCCCGCATGGCTCGGGGCTGTTCGACGGACCCGGGATGGGCATCGAATTCGCCAGCGGCAGCACTTGGTACGAGCTCAAGCTGGACTCGACCGGTGCCCTCACCCGCTCGGGTGCGGCGTCCGAGCACGGCACGTTTTCGTTCACCGGCGGCCCAACCAGCCTTGTCGGCATTTTTGGCCAGGAGCCGGGGCTCACGCTCGAGCTGGAACCGACGACGGGGGACCCGTCGTTCACCAAGGTTGTCGTCACGCAGAACCCTCGGGCTCTTCTTCTGAACACCGAACTACAATCCGACGGACAGATCGGATCGTTCATTGAGAACGCTATCCTCTTCCCCGACACATCGCCCGCGACGGTCACCGTCTCGGCGTGCGCCGAGGGGCCGCCGGACGCATCGGCGACGACGGGTGTTGGCTTGACGGCGGTGCCGCCGGCCGAGTGTACGGCTGCCTCCGGTCCAGCGCATGCCGTCGCGTCCCCCGCCGACGTGAGCAGTCTCTTGGTAGGCGACTGGCTCACGTGCGGCGGCCAAGTCTTCGGCCTGCCGATTCCTTCGGCCGACGGCATCGAGCTCGCGATGGACGGGAGCTACCGTGTGCTTGGTGAGACCGCGGATGGCAGCCTCGTGCCGCTCGATTCGATAGCGGGATCCGACGCGGGGTCGGGGCCCTCCGTCCCAGGCACGGGGACATACGACGTCGTCGACGGCTCAGCGACCTATGGCGCGGGGGCGTACGAGCTCCGGCTTCATCCGTTGGGAGGCGGTATTTTCATCGGCCAAGTCGCTGTCAGCGACGCGCCGCGCCAGCTCCGCTATTTCGCGCCAAACGGGAGCCCTCAGGTCTACGCGCATCCCGCGCCGTGGAGCCCTCGCGCCGGGGTTTGCTCTTGCGCTTCCGCGGGAGCGACCCAGGTGGCCCAGAATGACGCTGCGGCGCTCGCCGCCTCGATGGTGGGTCGCTGGGTTTGGTGCGGGAACGAGCCATTGCCCAGTCCCTCGCCACCCCTTCCCCCCAATGTGCCCGTGGGCACGCTGTTCGACGGCCCGGGAATGGGCATCGAATTCACGAGCGACGGGTCTTGGTACGAGCTCGACGAAGACTCGACGGGAATGCTCAGCCGCGGAGCGGGGCCATCGGACCATGGCACTTTTCAGGTCCTCGGGATTAATCCGACCAACCCCGCGTTCGTCCCCTTCTACAGCCCCGAGCCGCTGACGCTCCAATTGCAAACGACGACCTACCGCTTGGCGACCAAAGTCGTCGTCACGCAGGGCCCCAGAGCCCTCCTTCTTAACACCATCCGTCAACCCGACGGAAAAGACGGGGCGGTGATGCAGAACGCGGTCCTCTTCCCCCTGCCCTGAGTCGCTCGTCCCTGACGTCGCCCGTCCGGTCGCGTCTCCCGGCCTCCCAGTCGGGGGAGCTCGGGAGCCGCGCCCGAGAATCTAGAAGATGTAGAACCCCGAGAACTGAATGCGGTGGTTGATCGAGTGAATGCCGTCGACGGTCATCGTGTTGAAGTTGGCGTACTCGAGGCCGAGGCGCAGAGCCGGTATCGGGTCGGCAAAGAAATTCACGTCGAACCAGTCTTCGGCGGCCATCGTCTTGGCCGGAGCGCCGTAGTAATGGCTGTTCGCCGACTCCATGTGCGAGTAGTTGCCGGTGAGGAACATCTTCCCGTCGAGCCCGGGAAAGTAGTACTGCCCGCCGAAGAGGTACGTCGTCCACTGGATGCCGTGCAGCTTGCCGCCACTGTCGTACGTCACCGTGCCGTTGTCGATGTTCGGGATCGCTTGCGTTCCTCCCGCTGGGGGAGCGGGGTAGGTCGGGAACGAAATTCCACCGGTCAAGCCGGTGTACATGTCGTTGAAGCCGTAGCCCGACGCGAACTCGCCGTTGAAGGAGAGCGAGTTTCCTTTCTGTTCTTTGGTTCCCGGGAGCACCGGGAGGAACGCCTCGACGGAGAACGCGCTCGACGTGAGCTCCGTCGTGTTCTTCGGCACCGAAGCAAACTGGTTTACCTCCACGCGGCGAACGAGCCCGGTCGCAGCAATGGACAGCGGAGAGATCTGCGTTCCGGTGGCTCCCACGGTCTGCACCCCCGTCCACGAGTCGACCGCGAATCGAATCCCTCCCTGCCCGTCGGGGATGCCCGTGTCGCGCTGCACGGGGCGCGTGGCCGCGACGGCGATCTCGAACGTGATGGGGCTCGCCTTGACCGTCTTGCTGATCCGGAACTGGGGAGTGCGCGAGTAGACCTCGCCGGGCACCCCTTGGAGCTGGACGGTGTTCGGCTGATAGATCGGCTGGTAGCCGAAGAGCTGCCAGTACTGGCCGAGAAGAAAGTCGACGACGGGAGTCTCGACTTTGAAGTTCAAGTGACGGACGCGTAGGAGCGGGTTCGACCCGAACGCTCCTTCGCTGACGCCGGATATCGAGTACGCCGTCGTGGTCGCGCCGACGATGGCCGGCATGCCGATGAAGTCGAACTCGAACTGCGCGCTCGCGCGCACCCCGGACACTTCCGGTGCCTTCATTCGAAGGCCGAGACGCGAGTTGCGGATGCCCTCAGTCCAGCGGTAGTTCTCGCCCGCGACCGATCCGGCGCGTGCGACGAGGCCGGACCCGGCGAGGTCGTTGAAGGTCTGCGTCGAATCCGAAATCGAGTCGGCCTCGACGAAGCCGTAGATGGTGGTCGCCCACTTCCCCATGACGACCGTGCCTTGCTGGGCCGCGGCGCTCGCGCCCACGCTCTCCGACAGGTCGTGCACGGCGCTGTCGAACTCCGCCTGCGAGATGACGCCCTTGTCGCGCATCAAACGGAGCGATGTGAGCTCGACGGGGGTTCCCGACGAAGGCTTCGTAGGCACCGCGGGTGCTGGGGGCGGCGGGGGATAGGCCGGCTCGGGCGGCGGGGCGGCAGGCGGGGGAGCCATGGGCGCAAGCGGCGATGCTTGCGGCAATGGCGCAGGCGCAGGAGGAGGCGGCGCCGTAGCGTCGGGCGGCGCTGAGGGCAGAGGGCCCGGCGCACCCTGCGCGAGCGCCAGGCCGGGGGTGCACAGCAATAGCGAGCTGACGGTCCGAGTGAGTCTCTTCACGATGGCCACCTCTTTGCGGCGCCACGTTGGAAGAGCTTGGCGACGGTTGGGTGACGAAATTGGTACGTTCAAGCATGAATATTCACCGGCGACCGCTGCAAGCCGCGCGGCCGACGGAACGCGGCGGCGCGCAGGAGCCGGATGTTTCGCTCGTGGGCTCCAATGCACATGGCCGCGCCGTCATGCCGCTCGATCATCGTCGTCGTGCTTGCGTGCGCGCAGGCAGGCAGGCAGGCAGGCAGGCAGGCAGGCAGTAGAAGACGGACACGAGGACAGTCCAACGGGCGCTGGGATTCGCCCGATCCAGGAACGGTCCGTGTCAGTTCGACGCTTGCGACGGCCTCCGCGCGAGCTCCGAGCACTCCAGCGCATCTTCGAGCGCGCCGATGACATCCCCGGGAGTGACCGCGTAGCCTTGATCGCGCAGTCGCTCCGCGCATCGATCCGCGGCCGTGCGGATCGCTCGACGCAGATCGACGTCGAGCACTTCGACGACAATATCGATCTCTAGAAGCTCGATCGTCACGACAAAAGCGCCCATGTCGGGCTCGGCGGCCAGGCGGAGCTTGAGCTGGAGCGATTTTGCATCGCTCAAGTCGTGGGCGGTGGGCATCGCGGCCTACAGTGCATGGGGGGTGCCACACGCGTCGGCACGGGCTCGCCGTGGCCCTGCTTGGGGCCGCGACTATTTGCCTTGGGGGCGCGCCGAGGCCCCGCCTTCTTTCGGCCCACAAAGGTGGTAGAAAGCGCGTCAGGCCAAGCAGCGCAACGGGGCGACGCGAAGGCCACGGCGAGGGCACGCCTGGGAGGCCGCACATGACGCAAGCCACGGTGCTCATCGTCGACGACTTCGAAGACAATCGAACGATGTACGCGGAGTTCCTGAAATTCGTGGGCTTCGATGTCCTCGAAGCGTCCAACGGCCTCGAGGCCATCCAGAAGGCCAACTCGTTCGCGCCCGATATCGTGGTCATGGACCTGTCCCTCCCCCTGCTCGACGGATGGGAGGCGACACGGCGGCTCAAGAGGGACCCTCGGACGAGTCACATTCCGGTCGTGGTCCTCACGGGGCACGCCCTAGAAGGACACTGGCAGAGCGCTCGTGAGGCCGGATGCGACGGCTTCCTCGCGAAGCCTTGCTTGCCCGAGACGCTGCTCGAAACGGTCCGACAAGTCCTCGCGGCGGACCTTCTTCCTGCCAGCGAGCGGCTGTAGACGGGCCGCTCGCCACGGCGAAACGGCAACTCTCGGAGCGGTCACGTGCCAAGACGGACTGTCGAGCGCCCTCTCGAGCCGCGCGAGCCTGTGGAGGTGATCCATGGGCTGCGCGCCGGGCTCGCCGTTTTCACCCGCCGACGGGACGACATCGTTCGGATCGCATACGCCGCGCAGCGAGAGTTGGGCGAACTGACTCGCTGGGCGGTGGCGCATCGTGTGCCGTGTGTCCAGCTGCGAGACGCGGAGCTCGACCGGCTCGCCGAGTCATCCCACCACGAGGGCCTATGTGTCGTTGCCCGCCCGCGCCGCTGGCTGTCCACCAGCGACCTTGCCGACGTGCTCACGCGCGGCAGCGGCGCGGGCCTGGCGCTCGACCGCGTTCGAAACCCTTACAACGTCGGCGCCATGATGCGTACGGCCGCGTTCTTCGGTCTCGACGCGGCGCTGCTCGGAGCGCCGGCGCCGCATCCCGGACTCGCCCCAACGGCCGTCCGCGTCGCGGAGGGGGGGGTCGAGCACGTAAAGCTCGCGCGCACGACCGATCTGGCGGAAACCCTTGCTCGGCTCCGCGCGCGCGGCGTTCGCGTCGTCGGCGCCGATGCCCGCGCGACGGAGAGTGATGGCGGCTTCGCCGTTGATCAGCCGGTCTTGCTCGTAGTGGGCAACGAGCGCGAGGGGCTCGGCGATCGGGTTCGCTCGCAGTGCGACGCTCTCGTTGCCGTCCGGGGAGGTGGCGCCATCGAGTCGCTCAACGTTGCCGTCGCGGCGGGCGTCCTCCTCGCGGCCTGGGCCAGGGCGCGCGAAGGTCGGAGATGATGCCTCGGGAAGGCGGTTGGGGCTTTCCAGTAGCGACGGCTTGCACCTACGATAGGGGAACAGGCCGCCCGGAGAGGAGTCCCATGTCACGTCGGTCGCGATCGCAGCGCCCCCCCAAGGTTCGCAACTCCGAGGCCCCGCGTCCGGAGGTGCCGGTTGTCGTGAAAACAGCCGACCCCGTCGAAGAGCGTGGACGCGAACCGTCCTCCGCTGCGCCGGTCGACGAGCTGGCCGAGCTGGACGCGGGGTGGGATCTGCTGGGCTGACCGTTGCGACCGCTCACACGTCTGCGTCCGATCCTTTCTCCGAGAATCGATATCCGACTCCACGCACCGTCTGGATGAAACGCCCTGCGCTCCCGAGCTTGTCGCGCAGGCGCTTGACGTGGGTGTCCACAGTGCGAGACGACACGCCCGGGTCGAGCTCCCAGACGTCACCCAGGAGCGTGGACCGCGTCTGCACCCGCTCGCGACGCATGACGAGGGTCAAGAGCAGCTTGAACTCGAGCGGCGTCATCGGAATCTCCGCTCCTTCCACCTGCACGCGGTGGGCGTCGCGGTCGATGCGCAGCTCGCTCACTTCGATGAGCGGCGGCTCCTTTGCCTCGCCGCGGCGAAGCACGGCGTTCATTCGGAGCACGAGCTCGCGGACACTGAACGGCTTGACGAGGTAGTCGTCGGCGCCTAGCTCCAAGCCGACGATCCGGTCCACCTCTTCGCCCTTGGCGGTGACCATGATGATCGGAATGTCTTGCGTGCGCGTTTCGCGCTTGAGCGCCGTGCACACGCTGGTCCCGGGGCGATCGGGAAGCATCAAGTCCAGAAGGACGATGTCCGGCAGCGTCTCGCGTGCGAGGCGCAATCCGGCTTCCGCGGTTCCCGCGGTCTGGACGCGATGGCCCGCTTGCGTAAGGTTGTACTGCAGGATCTCGCGCAGATCCGGTTCATCCTCGATGAGGATCACGCGTGCCATGCGGCGGACGCTACCGACGGCGGGCATCACGGCCGGGGAGGCCGCGTGACATTTCAGTAACGGCCTGGCGAAAGGTCTGCCCGGACGCCCGGCGCGCGCGCTCCCACCGCCGCCGGGCTTAGCCGCGCAGGCGCGCCCGCGCGTAGCTCCCTTCGTGGGCGTCCGCGTCGGAGCCCGCGGGAGCTTCCGCGCGCGTCGATCCGCGCCGCGCAACGCGCGCCGACGGGTCGAACACGCCTGAGGTGCGGGGGATCGCCCCACTCTTGTCGCTTCTTCGCCGCCGCGCTCGAGTTGCAACCATACTCTTCAACGTCCCAGGTGAGCATGCGGTGCGCTACTCCAAGTCGCGCGAGTCGCAGAGGATTCGCCCCGTCGACACACGTTTGTTGCTTTTCAGACGAGCGCAGCACGCTTCCTTCCGTTGCCCCATTGCCCGTGCGGCCGCGAACGGCGACTTCGGGTGAACGTCCTTAGGCAAAACGTCGTCAGGAGACGTCTTCCGGTGGACCTATTCACGCAGAAGGCAACTGTTCACGCGCCGTTCGACGGCGCGCCCCACGCGCGTCACGCAAGGGGGCCAACCATCGTAACGCTTGATGTCATCCATGGCGCCCGAGCAAGTGGTGGCCGGTCGGGGCATGTTCGCGGGGGGAGCGAAGACGAAGCGGCTCAGAGTCGTCGTTACGACGGTCGGGTGCCTGCTCGCCGCGTACCTCTTCGCACGCCTCTTCGCGAGCACCGGTGCATCGGCAACATGGCACGCCCTCACGACCGGGGGACCGCTCGTCCTCCTGTCGCTCGCGCCGTTCGCGGTCGGGACGACCATCGACGCGTACGGGAGCGTGCTCTTGCTCCGCGCGCTCGGAAGGCAGACGACCCTCGCGCAAATGCTTCCCGTCCGAATCGCAAGCGAAGCCCTGCACTCCAGCGTTCCCGCGGGGTTCGTCGCGTCGGACGCCGCGACCGCCGTGCTCCTCGAGGCGCGTTCGGACGTTCCGATGCGAGACGGCGCCGTCGCGGCCATCGCACGCAAGTGGCTCGTGATGCGCGCGCACGCCGTGTACATCGCCGTCGGAGCCGTGGCTGGGTTCGCGGCCCTGGCCGCGTGCTCCCGGCACCTTTTGGGGGGTGCGGCGCTTCCGTGGATCGTCCTCACGTCGGCTGCAGCTCCGCTCGGCGCTTCCTGGGCGCTCGGGGCCGGACTCCTCGGACGGTCGACGTTCACTCGGCTCCACGCGGCTGTCGTGCGACTCCCGTCACAACGGGTGCGCGACTGGGCCCTCGCCCGACGACACGAGGCGGTCGCGACGGATGCGCAGGTCGCGCGTCTTCGCGCTGCGCGGTTCGTGACGGCCGCGGCGACGCTGGCCTTCCTTGGGGCCTGGTGCTTCGAGGCGCTCGAGTCCGCGCTCCTGCTGCGTTTGGTCGGAGCGGACGTCGCGCTGTCGGCGGTGCTCGCGGTGGAGGCGGGGCTGTCCCTCGTACGGTCGCTCGCCGTCGTCGCTCCCTCCGGACTCGGGGTCGTTGACTTCGGCTACGCGACGGTGCTGCCACTGCTCGGCGCAGACGCGGGGAGCGCGGCCGCGTTCGTCGTGCTCAAACGGGCGAAAGAGCTCGCATGGGTGGCTGCGGGTTACGCCCTTCTCGGCGCGATGCGCGGGCGCGCACCGCTGGTGCCATCGACCACGAGCTCGGCGAGCTTCTGAAACGGGGTACGGTGGTTGCCATCGAATGCGCGCACCCTGGGCGGCGTGGATCATTATCGGCGTGGCCTCGTGTTCTGTGCGAAGCCCGTGCATAGGCTCCGGCGCGTCCAGTGACGCGGATCGGGCCTGCGCCGATTGGGCGAACCACTATTGCAATCGCCTCGAGTCATGCGCGCCGCTCAGCGTGCAGATTGCGTACGGCGACGTCGCCCGATGCATCGAACGGAGCAAGCCCGTGTGTGCCTCTGCGCTCGGGGCGATCGGCACCGGGCAGAGCCCCGATCGGGTCGAGAGCTGTGCGCAGTCGTACGACTCGGCGAGCTGCGACGAAGTCGTGGTAGCCAAACCGCCGCTGGCTTGTGAAGTACCGGGCTTGCTTCCGAACGGCGCGCCATGCGGCGACGACTCGCAGTGTTCCGGTCCCAAGGGGTACTGCCGAATGGCGAACGACGCGACGTGCGGCACCTGCGCGGTGCTGGGTCCGCCCGGAGCGGGCTGCTACGGCGACAGAGACTGCGAGCACGGGCTCGTCTGTTACTTCACGTGCATGGCACCGGTCGCGCTTGGCGCGGAATGCGACGGCATGAGACGGCAATGCCCAGCGACGCTCGTCTGCTTGAACTACGCGTGCCACCTGCCCTCTCCGGCGGGTGCGCCCTGCGACCCGCGCGGCGACGCCTGCGACCGCGATCGCGGGTTGTTCTGCGATCCGCAGACGAGAAGCTGCTCGCCGTACACGCTGGCCGAGGTAGGCGCCCCCTGCGGAGCCGGCATGGCCTGCCGCGCGGGCAGCTGCGCGACCAATCCTTCGACGCAGAAGGCGACCTGCGTGGCGAACGCCGCCGATGGTGCCGCGTGCGACGCCACGTCGGGGCCCTCTTGCATGGCGCCCGCTCGGTGCGTCGATGGGAAATGCAAGGTCCCCGATGCGACCAGGTGTTTCTAGACCAGGGGACCGACCTGCTGCCCCCGCGCCTACCCCGCCTCTCGACTCGTGCACCCAGCCGCGACGTTCGCACCTAGCTCGCGAACTTGGCGGCAAGCGCGACGATCATGGCGCCCATCTTGGCCTGAGCCGGCATGACATGCGCCGGCGCCCCGAGCTGAGCGAGTGCCCGCGCACAAGTGGGCCCGACCGCGGCGACGACGACGCGCTCCCCCATCGCGCGCGCCATCGCGCTTCGAGCCCCCATCGAGTCGGCGACAGCGAACAAGTGCCTCGCTTGCGCCTGCGTCGTAAACGCAATCGCATCGACTTCCGCGCGGACGATTGCGTCCACCAGCAACCGGAGGGGTCCGAGGTCCTCCGGAAGCGCCCACGCATACGGCTGCACTTCGACCACGCGAGCGCCGCGTCGCCCCAGAGCCGCGGCGACCTCGCGATTGCCCCCGCCGTCGTGCACGAAAACCACGTCTCGAGCCGTCACTTCCACGGCATCGAGCGCTGCGAGCAATTCCTTGGTCGTATGCGGCGGCTCGGCACGCACATGCACTGGGAGCACTTCGCGCTTCAGCACCGCGATCGGCTTGGGGCCCCGGCAGACATTCGTCACCCGCGCGAGCGCTGCGCGCAGCTCCGAACCGATCCCGATGGCCGCCGCGACGCGCAGCAGCCGCTCCAGGCCCACGCCGGTCGTGAAGACCACGACCGCACCGTCGCGAACCAAGGCTCCATAGGCTCGCGCCACGTCGTCGGCGCAGTCGCGCTCGACCTCGCGCAGGGCGGGGACGCAGACGGGCTCGCCGCCATGCCTGCGCACGAGCGACGCCAGCTCGCTCTCCATGCGCGCTTCGAGCAGAGCGACGCGCGTACCGCGCAGTGGCTCGGTCACGTGCCCCGTCCCATTCACCGCCACGTGCCTTGCTTCCACCCGCCCCATCATCGCCTCTCCACGGCACCGGCCGCCCCAAATAGGCGCGACCTGGTAAGCGTATACTAGGCAATGTTTCTCGGACGTTTCCATGGGCAGAGCTCCGAGGCATATCGCCGGAAGCGGCTGGTTTCCGAGGCAGGAAGCCACATGACGCCTTTCGCCTCGCGCGCCCGAACGCGCACCCCACGAAACGACTCACCGCGATGCTCCGCCGTCGCGCGGGCACGCCGAAATCCACCACGCCCCGGAGAATCTGAAACAGCTCGGGCACGGCCATTGCTCGCCCGGCCGCAAAGGCTCGATTCGCGACCCGTCGCACCAACGAGCCGGGAGCGCACCGAAGCCGTCTGCCAGCGTCACGCGGGCAGGCGCAACACATGGAGGCTTTCCCCATCATGACCACGACGAGCCAGAGTGACGACAGAGACATCGATGCCGACCAGACCCTTAAGCTCGATGCGCTCGATGAAGTGCGGATCGCCATGCTCGACGTGCGGGCCGAATCGCGCGTTCCGACTCGGAACGAGCTCTCCTTCGATCTCCAGGCGACGCTCTCGCGCCTGACGCCGCCAGCGCCGAGCGCAAGGCCAGCTCGCTCGCGCACGCTTCCAGTACGCGGTGCACCCGGCGCGGCGGTTCGCTGGACGCGGGCGCGGGACCGCATCGCCATCCTGGTCGCCGCGGTGGTCCGCGCCGTCCTAGGCCAATTCTCGCGATTCGCGGCGGGAGGCGGAGAGCTCGCTGCTTCGCTGGCCCACGTGCTCAGGCAACTCGTCGCCGAATCTTTCGCGCGGGGCCGCCGCCGGCGCGCGGCGGCCCTCTACCGTGTGCAGCGTGCGCGCTGGAAGGCCCCGCCAATCGCTCAGGCTCGGGCCTGGACCCGGGTCCGGCACCTCCTCGACGTGCGCAAAGCGACTTCGAGAAGGTAGCCTCCAGCGTCTCTCTCCGGTTTCAACCAGGCTTGGTGTCTTCTTCGTATGACGCGTCCCGAAAGGCGAAGCTCTGCTCCTCGGACGCCATGTGGTCGATCACGCTGTCGAGCGCCTGCAACATCGCCTTCGCGACGTGGACGTCGTCGGGATTCAACTGGACGTCGAGGAGGGCAGAATGCAGCGCCTTGTGCTCTTCGAAGTGCTGCTTCGTCATGAGCTCCGGGTGCTCGGCCCGCGGGCTAGCTCCCGACAATGATTCGGCGCGCAGCAAATCCTCTTCCCGGTGGTTGTGCGCTTGAACGGCGTCCGTGAGATGGAGCACGACCGCCTTGAGATCCCGCCGGAGCAATTCGCCCGCTTGCACGCGAACACTCACTCGTCTGGCCTCGGCGATCAGCTGGCGAATCTCAGCGTGTTGTCTGAGAAGCTCGATCCGCGTCTGCCTTGGGGTCATCGGTGCACCTCCCGGTCGGGTCGCTCCCCAATCTGCGGGCGGCGCACCCGGGAGGTCAAGTCCTCGGCATTCTCAGGCCGCGTGGCGAAAGGTCACCCATTTTTCCGGGCACGGACCTATCGTTTCCGCGTTCGAACGGTCCCCGAATTGCGGGGGCCAGGAGAGACGGTACCGCGATTTCCCCACGGATAACTGCGAGTCACCAGGCCCCTTGGCGGAATCGGCAGACGCAGCGGATTTAAAATCCGCGGCCCGAGAGGGTGTTCGGGTTCAAGTCCCGAAGGGGCCACTCCACCTCGGAACCGCGACTCACTCCCCGCATCGCTCGTCCGTCGACCCGGGCTCGATACTGATCAGGCCTTCTTCGCAGTTCACCAGGAGCGAGTCATCGTCGACCACGGCGAAGACACGGGCGACGCCCGATCGTGAGCCTGCGATCCATCTCTCGGTCACCTCATCGGCGCAGCTCATCGCTCTCCGCATGGAATCGCTCATGGCGAACACGGGCTCGCCGTTCCATCCGTGGGCGTCGAGCGCGTCCCTCCAGCTCCCACTCGGAGCGACGACGACGACGGAGATCTCGCCGCGCGACGCGATCTCGGCGATCGCGCACGCTTGCTGACCGATGCCCTCTAGGAGGCGGTAGAGAAGCCTTCCCTGGCCGCAGCCCATGCCGCACGATACCTCACTCACGTCGCGCTGAGAGGGCGACTTGGCGCGCTCTCTACCGCCCCATCCGGCCGTTGGCGCCATTGACACGTCGGCGCGACCCTGGTGATGCTCCTGGCGTGCGCGCACTACCTTTTGTTTGGCTCTCTTCGATCCTTCTCTGGCTCGCCGCGTGCGCGCCATCGACCATTCGCGTCGTGGGGGTCGCGCACCAGTCGTCCGAGATGCGGCCCCTACCCGCCGTCCCGCTGGACGGCTACCAGCAGCTCCACTTGTTCGTGCACGCCGCGCCGGGCCAGTCCGCTGCCCGGTACGGCTCTCCGGATTGCGGCTTCGCCAGACTCGAGGGCACGAGCGAAGGACAAGACCTCAACAACGCCGCCTGCGTGCCGGTCGAAACGCTCAACACGGCCGTCGGAATCGTCAGACAAAGACTGCGAGCGTACGGAATCCACGTCGTCCGAGACGCGTCCGAGCCCTACGACTACGCCGTGGAGGTCCTGGTCACCGGCGAAGCGCCGAGGACGCCCGATCGCACTCTCGCAAAGGCGTTCGCGAGGATGACGCTGAAGCGTGCCGAGCCCCCGGCGAGCGGTACGCTCATGGGCGCCATCGACTGGAACGCGGCGGCCCCCGCGGTCGACTCCGCTGCGAGAAGCTGCGGGCTTCGCCATCCGGAGGACCCCTCGGGCCTGTCGGCTTCGAGCACCGAACCAATGACTCCCGACTTCGACCTCATGGCATTGACCTGCAACGCCGTCGACAACCTACTTCGATGTTATGACTTGGCCAAATTCTTCCTCGACGCGCGCAGTCGGTTTCCGAAGACCGGCAGCCCGCAGCGGCCGCCCGCCTTATGAGCCTGCGCGTCTTGATCACCGGAGCCTCCCGCGGCCTCGGAGCGACCCTCGTTGACTCGTTCGCCTCGCGCGGAGCACAGGTCTTTGCAGGAGTGCGTTCGCCGCGGTCGGGACTCGACCAGAGTGCCGGCCGCGCGGATCGTGTGGTGACGGTAGAGCTCGACGTCACGAGCGACGAGTCAGTCTCCCGTGCGCTGTCGTCGGTCCGTGCCGAGACGCCAGCGATCGACGTATTGATCAACAACGCGGCCATCCGCTCGCCGAGCGTGTCCAACCCGATCGAGACGATCGACTTCGGAGACGTCGCGCGAACGTTCGACGTGAACACGATCGGTCCACTGCGCGTGATTCAGGCGTTCCTCCCGCTCCTGCGGAGAGGAACCGCGCCGATGCTCGTCAACGTTTCGTCGGAGGCCGGTAGCATCGACGCCTGCTACCGCGATCGCGAGTTCGACTACTGCATGTCCAAGGCGGCAATGAACATGTCGACCGCCCTTCTCGCGAACTACTTGCGTGGCCAAGTGCGGGTTCTCTCACTCCACCCCGGCTGGCTGCGCACCGACATGGGGGGCCCGAACGCAGCGCTCGACCCGGAGACCACGGCCAGAGACATCGTCGAGCTGATTCGTCGCGAGTCGACCTTGAGCGACGGCCCCGCCTTCATGGACCACGAGGGCCGCAGTTTGCCCTGGTGATTGGCGGATTACGCGAGCGGCCCCACGCGCCCCTGCGCGGCCTCGACGAGGGCGCCGTTGGCGATCATCTCGGCGACCGCCGCAATGTCGCGATAAAGGGGTCGATCCTCGGTGAGCGGCGCGACGCGCGCACGTACCGCCCCGTGGGCGGCCGCGACCCCACGGCTGGGCGCCAGGGGTGCGCGTTGATCGAGACCTGCGGCGGCGGTCAGGATCTCGATCGCGAGGGCATGCCGGACGTTGGTCACCACCTGCTGCAGCTTTCGTGCACTGACGCTCCCCATGCTCACGTGATCCTCCTTGCCGGCGCTCGATGGGATCGAATCGACGCTCGCCGGATGGCAGAGGACCTTGTTCTCGCTCACCAGCGACGCGCTGGCGACCTGAGCGATCATGAACCCCGAGTGGAGCCCTCTTCCGGGCGCGAGAAACGGGCTCAACCCAGTCGAAAGCGCGGGATTGACCAGCTGCTCGACGCGCCGCTCGCTGATGTTGGCTAGCTCCGCCGCGGCCATGGCGGCCAGGTCGAGTGCGAGGGCGAGCGGCTGACCGTGGAAATTGCCTCCGCTGATCACGTCGGCCCCTCCGTCGTCGCGCAGAAAGACGCTCGGATTGTCGGTGATCGAATTGACCTCCCGCTCGAGGACGGCGCGGACCCACGAGAGCGCGTCGCGCGTCGCGCCGTGCACCTGGGGGATGCATCGAAGGCTGTACGCATCTTGAACTTTCCCGCAATGCTCATGGCTCTCCATGATCTTGCTCTCGGCGAGGAGCGCGCGCATGTTGCGGGCCACGACTGCCTGGCCCGGGTGCGGACGCGCCACCTGCAGGCGCTCGTCGAACGGACGGCTCGATCCTTTGAGCGCCTCGAGGCTCATCGCCCCGGCCACGTCGGCGACGACACACAGACGCTCTGCGTCGAGCAGCGCGAGGGTGCCGAGCGACGCCATGTATTGGGTGCCGTTGATGAGCGCGAGGCCCTCCTTGGCCTCCAGAACGAGCGGCGTGATACCGGCTCGCCTCATCGCATCGGCGCTCGGCATGAACGGACCGCGGTCGATCTGCGCCTCACCCTCGCCAATCATGGCGAGGGCCAAGTGCGCGAGCGGTGCGAGATCGCCCGACGCCCCGACGGACCCCTGCGCGGGGACCCGCGGGTGCAGGCGCCGTTCGAGCATCGCAGCAAGGAGATCGACCAACTCCGCACGCACCCCGCTCGCTCCGAGGGCAAGCACCTGCGCTCGAAGGAGCATCATCCCGCGCACCTCGGCCACCTCGAGGTCGGGGCCGATGCCGACGGAGTGAGAGCGCACCAGGTTTCGCTGCAGCGCGCGTACGTCGCTCGCTGAAATCCGGGTCTCGCTCAGCGCTCCGAATCCGGTGTTGACCCCATAGACGTGGGGAGCGGCGTCGCCGGCGGCGGCGATCGCTTCGACGGCAGCCCGCGATCGCGCCATGAGCGTGCGAGCTTGCTCGCCGAGCGCTACGGGGCGACCGAACCGCGCGACGTGTTCGAGCGATTCGAGCGCGATGGGCAGACCGATGACGACTGGATCCGGAGCCGCGCCCATCGGATTAGCGTGCCGCGGCCGCTGGCCAGACGACACCCCGCGCTCGCAGATCCTGCACCGTGTCGTGCAGAGTCTCGTTGGGATCGCGCGGGCTCCAGCCGAGCTCGCGTTCCGCCTTGCTCGAGTCGACGTACCAGAAGCATTGCGCCATCTCGGCCGCGACTGGATCGATCGGCGCGTTCAAGCCAACGCGAGACCAGAGGCGTTGCATCCACTGTGCGCCGACTCGCGTGGCCCCCCGCGACATCGGCATCGGCACCACGGGCGGCCGTACACCCGAGACCCGGGCGAGTCGCCCGAAAAACTCGCGGATGGTCAGGTTGCAAGCCCCTACCAAGTAACGCTCCCCTGCCTTTCCGCGGTCCATGGCCAAACGCATCGCCTCGGCCGCGTCGCGTACGTCCACGAACGACAAGCCCCCCGCGAACACGAGCGGGATCGCACCCTCGAGAAACAGGCCGACGTCACCGGTCGACGACCCGCGCAGATCTCCGGGCCCGAGGAGCAAGCTCGGGTTGACGCACACGACGTCGAACCCGGGGCGACCGCGCTCGAAGGCTGCGCGCTCGGCGAAGAGCTTCGCGCGATAGTACGGCCAGCGCGAGACAAGGTCGATCGGCGTCGGATCGTCCTCCCTCGCCACGCGACCGGGTGCCTCGCTCACGGCCACGGTACCGCTGGTGGACGCCACGACGACTCGCTTCACGTTCTCGCGCGAACATGCGTCGACGACGTTCTTCGTCCCTTCGACGTGCAGGCGATACATCTCCTCGGCATCCGCGAGCTTCCGCGAGACTTTGCCGGCGCAATGAAACGCTGCGACGCAGCCGGCGGCCGCCCCCCTGACCGCCGCCGGGTCGAGGACGTCCCCGCCGCTCTCTCTCGAGAACCCAACGACCTCGTGTCCGTGCGCCTTCAGAACCCCAACGAGGTGCGCGCCGAGGAACCCCGTGGCACCAGTGACCAGGTACTTGCTCATCGCCGAGTGCTCATGCCCGGGTGTCCAGTTGGAACACTTTCTGAAAGGTCATGAGGAGCCCCAAATCGTTGGACTTGATGGCACCGGAAATGAAATCGGCCGGGCTCGGAACGTAAGATTCTCTCACGATTCTCGCGAAAAGCTCGGGGCTCGTCTTGAGGACGCAATCGGCCTGGCCTCCCTCGGGCTTGCCAGGACGCACATCGCACGCCTTTGCGTCGACCCGGACCGTCCACTTCGCGAGCTCATCCTGACCCAGCGATACGTAGTAGCTCAGCGGCCCCTTCACTTCGCCGGCCACGAACCTCGCCTCGAGCTCGCCGAACAGCTTGACCAGGGGGTGCTCGGCCGCCGGCGCGAGCGCGTCCAGCCGACTTGCCCTCGCCAAGTCGAGCACGCTGCCGTCGCGCAAAGCGACCACAGCGGCTCGAACGATCCGCGCCACTTCGTATGCAGCGTCGGGCGGGGACATCCCTTCGGTCAGGCGCCGTAGATCGGACGCCCGAAGCGGCGAGCCGATGCGCGCATCGACATCGCGCCGAATCGGTAGCCTCGCCCCTCTGGGCAGGGCCGCGTAGGTCCCACCGAGGAATACCGGCAAGACATCGACGCCATGGGCCAGCGCCAGGTGTCCGACGAGCGGCTTGAACTCACCGATCTCGCCGGTATCGCTGCGCGTTTCCTCGGGGAAGAGGAGCAGTGTCTTGCCTCGATCGAGGACCTCCCCGGCCAGCCGTGCCCCTTGCTGCGCCGCTTCCTCGCGGTCGATCCCCTTGAGGTTCGTCAGGTTCTCCAAGAACGTCTGCCTGATGCGGCCCTCGAAGTATTCCCGCGCCGCGAGCGATACGATGTCCTCGCCGTACTTGCCGAGCGCGTGGCGCACCAGACCGATGTCGAGATGGCTCGCATGATTGGCAGCCACGATGGCGTTGCGATTGTACGGAATGTGGGACAGCCCCGAGACTTGCGGGCTCATCACGTCCTCGTAGAAAAAGTCCTGAAGCTTGCCGACGAATGCGCGGCCCAAGTCCTGAACGGCCTCCGGTAAAACGAACGGTGGTTTCTGCGCGACTGCGCGAGGCGATCGCCGCGGGTTCGGCAGGCTGTCGGCGAGCTCGGCGATGCGAGGTGCCGGGCCCTTCTGGAGCACGACGGCGGCCTCTGTTGGGCCGCCCTGCGTGAGGCGCAATCCGATCGACTCGAAGAACGCTTGGGTCTCCCTGTGCGGCGCCGCGCCGCCGCTGATGAGCCACTTCATGCGACCGCCAACGCTCGCATGCACCGGCCCGAACAGAACGCCTCCCGCGTCGATGCCGACGCTCGAGAGCCAGCGGTGGGCCTCTCTGGCAGCGTCGAAGGCGGCGCGCGCGAGCGGTCCACGGGCATCGACCTCCTGGAGGATGCGCCGTTCGAGAAGCTGCCAGAGCGCCGGAACGCCGACCATGGCAGTCGCACGCGATGCCTGAAGCCCGGCGGCAAGGCGCTCGTCGGTGAGCTCTCCCAAGTAGACGACGCGCGCGCCCCGAGAGAACGGCAGAAGGAGGCCGCAGGTCAGCTCCAACGTGTGGTGCAGGGGGACGACGCTGAGCACCGCGTCACCTTGCGAGAGCGGAAAAAGTGGCGTGACTGCCGCGACGAGCGACGTCAAGTGGGCGTGCGTGAGCGACAGGCCCGTGCCGCCCGCAAAGACGAGGCTCGCGGCGTCGCCAGGCTCGATCGCGACCTCCGGCGGAGTGAGCGTGGCGTCTTGCTCGGTCGCGGCGTCGAGGTCGAGCGGCACGAGGTCGGCGTGTCCGGCCGCCACTTGCGCGCGCTCGATCACGCTGTCGTTCCACATGACGATACGGGCGCCGCTCTCGGCGATCACGCTGTCCCACCCCGCCGCGTCGAGCGCGGGGTCGACCGGCACGGCAGTCGCTCCGGACCGGAGAATGCCGAAATACGCGATGGCCCAGGTCGGGTCGTTGCGCGAGGCGAGCAGGATCCGGTCTCCCTTCTTGATCCCGAGCGCCGCCAGGCGAGCCGCGGTCGACCACGCGCAAAGTTTCACGTCTCGAAAGCTCGTGCGCGTGAGGCCCTGGTCGGTCATCCGCTGCAGCGCGAGCGCGAAGTCGTGCCGTTCGGCCATCTCGTCCACCAGCGACACCAGCGTCGAATAAGGGGCAAGCGCCCGCGGCGCCTTCCGCAGGCGCCGGTCCATCTCCGGGATAATCCGCTTCTCCATCGCGGGCATGTGGACGTTCATCATCCAGTCCGCCCAGTCGATCGACTCGGGTGCCCAAGGCAACTTCGCCTTGTCCCCTTCGGCGAGGCGCGCGTGCGCGGCGCGCGTATTCGAACAGTCGAACGGGCCGAGGCGTTTCGTCGTGAACGGGGCGAACACCTCCTGGATGTCGGCGATCTTCCCTTCGCGGCTGGCGGCGCGGTCCAGCGTTCCCGCTGCGGCCCGGAGTCCCGGCGCCGCCCTGCGAACGAAGGACGCGAGCCCGCGTGTTGCGCGGGCGATCGCGGGCGGACCGAGCGCGTCGAAGCGGTCGCGATCGACGAACGCCGGCTCGTAGCGGGCCTGGATGGCGTTCCAAAGCAAGTTGCCTGAGCTCTTTTGCCGATAGTGCTTGCGCTTGTACAAGCCCATCAGCTCCCCGAAGCGCTGCACTGTGCACGGGTTCACGTCCGCCGCACCGAACTGGTAGACCGGCTTCGCGCTCCCCTCCGAGAGCTCGGCGAGCGCGAGGATCATTCCCGCAACGACGTAGTCGACGGGAATGAAATCCAGGGGCACGTGCTTGCCCAAGATCTGCGGCTCCCCCTTCATGATGAGATACGCGTGGAGCGCGCTTGTGTTCACCCCCTCGTTGTACGCTGGCTGGGGATACGCGACGGTCGACTCGCAGCAGGCGGGACGGCATATCGTGAACGGAAGCCCACTCCTCGCGATCACCTGCTCGCCGATAGCCTTCGTGTACGTATAGATGTTCGGCCAACCCCAGTGTGTCGCGCGATCCAGCCCCGCGTCGACGAGGCGGTCGCTGACGAACTTGCGTTTGACTCGCGCGAGCTCGAGATCGTACGCGGGACCGCGCGCGGGTTCACCCCGCGAGGCGAGATTCTTCCGCACGCGTTCCGCGAACTCGCTTTGGCGGAATGCGTCATCGCAGCGGTGCTCCGCCTGTGCGACCAGATCCAGGCACTCGGCGATCTCGCGGTCGGGATCCCAAAGCTCAGCGCCCAGCTCCTCGGCTCGCGGGAACGGCACGGCGCATGGATGCTCCTCGCGAATCAGCCCCTGTCGGGTGCCCGCGACGTAGCAGGTGCTCGTGTGCATGATCGGGGCCCCGCCGAGGGCTTGGGCCAGAGCGACGAGGTTCTGCGCACCGAAGGCGTTGGCTTTGAGCGCCTCATCGAGCGGCGGGTTGAAATCGACGACCCCGGCGACGTTCACGACCGCGTGGATAGTTCCCTTTAGCTCGCTGACGAGCTTCGGTGCGATGCCGCAGAACGGGCGCCCCATGTCACCGTCGATTGGGACCACCTTGTCGCGCAAGAACGCTTCGAACCCGCCGCCGAGCGAGCGTCGGAGGGGGGCGAGCGCCTCGGTCGGAGCCACTTGGCTCCAGAACCGCTCTTCAGGTTCGACGCCGCCCTTCGCGCGCACGACGAGAAAGATACGGCCGACATGCGGATAGCGGTCGAGCAGCATCGACCAGAAGATCTTCCCGAGAAAGCCGGTTCCGCCGAGTACGACCAGGCGAGCGCCGTCGAGGATTCCGGAGACGTCGAGTCTGCTGGGCTTCATCGGCGGATTGCCTCAGGCAGTCACTTGCGCCATCACGATCGGTGGGACGTGCAGCATCGCGATCTCCGGGCCGCGGTTGCCCCCGCTCGCCATGGCGAGCGCTTCGGCAAACGTGCGCGCCGTTTCCCACCCGAGAAGCTTCGGAATGTAGTCGTTGTCGGCACCGACGACGATCACTCGCCCCACATGCTGGCGGCCGGCTTCCCCCCAGTACCACATGAAGAACGGGTGGGCCGGATGGTAAGCGTGGCCGCGGCGATACATCTCCACGTACGCGGGGTTCTTCGCGAACTTCTCCTCGAACCGCTTGTGCATCTCGACTGCATCGCGCGTCTGCGGAAGGACGTCATGCACGAATTCGATGTACGGGGCGTGTTGGTCGTTGTCGAAGTCGTCGGTGCAGGGATGAAAGACGATCATCGTTCCCCCTTTGCGCACGAGCGGCTGTCCCTTGTAAAAATTGAACAGGTACCCCTGCGCCATGACCTGCACGAGGAGCGGGTTGAGGAACGCGTTGACATTGTACGGGCTAATGTACGGAATGCCGCACACGAGGATGTCGGCCTGGCCCTCGACCGGCACGAGGTACTGAGCATTGCAGCGCTCGAGAGTCTGTCGGTGCACCGCCTCGCACTCGCCGGCAAAGACCCCAGTGACGCCGTATGGGGCGGGAACGCGCTGAAAAATCGCTTGGCGCGCCGCGCGCGGGAGCTTCGACAGCGTAAACGACAGCCCCCGGAACGCGGCGCGCTCGCCACCCGTCCAATCGTCCTCGTTCTTGTGAAGAAACTCGAGAGGCCGATCGAACATCCGGTTGTTGATCGTGGTCTCGATGTGGAAGACGTTGAGCGTCTTCTCGACGAGAATCCCCATTCGGCCGGCGCTCGTTGCGAGGGCGCTCTTTGCCGGGTCCATGTACGAGTGACAGGCGCGCATAACCTCGGGGTTGTGGTGCGCGCGGAGGCTCTTGTACCCGCAAAGCCCGACGCCCACCGACTTGTGGCCCCCATCCATGGGAACGAAATTCACGTTCACGTAAACGAGAAGGTCTGCCTCGACGGCGCTGCGATTCAGCTCGACAACCTCGCCGTGGTCCGTGGTGCCGACGTACTTCATGCCGTCAGGGTCTTCTCCGTCATGGTTGTAGAGGCGCTTGGGCCAGTACGCGTCGAAGATTCGGTCGCCGACGACGTAACGGACCTCCTCGGCTCGCATACGGCGGTGCAGACCGGTCGCGATGACGATTTCGACGTCTTCGACGCCGTGGTCGGCGAGCAGACCGAGGACGACAGTCAACACACGACCTCGCACGTCCGGGCGGCGCATCGGCGGAAGCGGTACCGAGAGGTCGTCGATCGCGATGACGACCTTCATCCCAGGACGAAGCTTGGCGTAGAGCGGCTCGCTGTTCAGGGGGTGAGTGAGCGCGTAGCGGATGGCCGCGTCGACGTCTTTGAGGGCCTCGAGCGGTGGCCGAGGATAGACCACTCGCGCCCCCACCGGCAGGTCGACCTCGATGAGCTGATCGCCGCTGAAGACGGCTCGCGGCCGGCTCTTTTTGTCGATGGTGACCACCAGGGGGTGGCTGTCTCGAGCTCTCGGGGGTCGCACCGCAAGCTGAGAGGAGGACGACCAATCGCTCATGGGATGCGCTCCAGCAGACCGGTAAGGACGGGCCGCCTGCCGAGATGAATCACGGGCCAGGCGTATGTGCGGGCGAGCTTGCCGAGACGAAGATCGGGGTTGACGGCGCAAGGGTGACCGACGACCGAAAGCATCGGCACGTCCGAATAGCTATCGGAGTAGGCAAAGCAGTCAGCGAGGTCGTGGCCGTGGCTCTTGGCCCACTCGCGGATAAGGCGCGCCTTCTCGGGACCGGCAACGATGGGGCGCACGAGCTTGCCCGTTGCGTAGCCGTCCTTGATTTCGAGGCGATTGGCGATGCACGCGGTCGCGCCGACGTGCTTCGCAAGGCGTTCCATGAGAAAGTCGAGCGCACCAGAGACCAGCACGACCTCATGACCATTGGCGCGGCACCGCTGAACGAGATCGCGCGCCCCCGGATAGAGCGCACGTTTGACGACCGTGTCGAAGGCTTCGTCGGCAAGGATGAGCAGCCGATCGCGGGAGATCCCCTCGTACGTTGCGAAGAGCAGCTCGTTGAAGCGGCGACGGTCGACCATCTCCGCAAGCGCCATCCGTGGAGCGCCTGCCGCGGCGCGGACCAGCGAGCCGAGCCCCCGCAGCGGGTTCGGCTGGTTGGCGAGATAGAAGACGGTCGGGTGAAGAAGGTTCGTGCGGACCAGCGTCCCATCGACGTCGAAGAAACTGGCAGGCACAGCACGCGCTTTTCGTCCACGCAGACCCGACTGTCAAGTCGGGGGCGAGAGGCCGCGCGTTCCGGCCCGAACGGTGTACGGTACCCGTCGATGAGAACCACCGCTTGGGCCGCGATCGCCGCCATCTGCCTCGCGGCGTGTCCTCCCGCGAGCACCTCGAGCGAGGGCTCGGCGGCGAAGCCGGCAGGAGCGTGCACCAAGGAGGGGCAAAACTGCGAGTACTCACCCGGCAAGATTGGTCTCTGCACCACGAAGCCCGACGGTTGCGACGGTGACCCGTGCTTGTCGTGCATGTCGCTGCACTAGTGCACCGCAGTCGAGAGGCGACCAATCGCCTGCGGCGATTGCGCTCGCTGCGCGAGCGGGCGGTGCCCTAGTTTTTCCCTTGGGCTTCGCCCAAACCCCGAAATCGCTCCCGCGATTTCGCTAGCGCACCGCCGCTCCGCGCGCTTGATACCATCTCGACGGCGGTGCACTAACAAGATCGGCCAGCGTCGGAACTCACCGTATCTCGAGCACAGCCACGGCCTTCGCAGGAAGCGGGATCGATATCGAATCACCCCGCCTGGTAAAACCGCCGAACGGCGCCGGGGTCACCGCATCCGGATCGTCGAACGTGTTGTGCCCGTTCATCGTCGGCGCCGTCAGCACGCGACCGGTCACTTCACCGGACACGGGCGACGCGACCACCTTAGCCGGGCGGGTCGGGTCCAGATTCACGATCGACACATGCATCGCGCCGGACGCGTCGCGCGACGCCGACGCGTGCACCGCCGGCACCGACGCGCCGCCCAGCGTGTATCCGGGCCCGTTCAATTCCGCAGGCACGAGCGTAGCCCCCTGATGCACCTTGTACATTTCGAACACGTGATACGTCGGCGTGCGGAGCATCCTCTCCCGTTGGGTGAGGACGACCGCCTGCAGCACGTTGACCGTTTGAGCGATATTCGCCATGGTCACCCGGTCGCAGTGACAATTGAAAATGTTCAGATTGATGGCGGCCGCGAGCGCGTCCCGAAGCGTATTCTGTTGGTAAAGAAAAGCGGGATTGGTCCCAGGTTCGGCATCATACCAAGTCCCCCACTCGTCCACCGCCATGCCGACTCGCTTCTGCGGGTCGAACCTGTCCATGATGGCCGAGTGCGCAGTCACGAGCTCATCCATCCGGAGGGTCTGCACGAAGGTCGAATGCCACTGGTCTTCTCCGAACTCCGTGGATGAGCCTTTGCGCTGCCAGTCGCTCGTCGGAACCGTGTACCAATGGAGCGAGAGAGCGTCCATGTGCTCGCCGGCCTCCTTCATCAGGACTTCGGTCCAGTTGTAATCTGCCGCGTTCGAGCCACATGCGACGCGCTGGATTCGATTGCCCGAGTAGTTTTTAACAAAGGTATTGTATCGTCGGTAGTTGTCGGCGTAAAATTCGGGCCGCATGTTCCCGCCGCACCCCCAGCCTTCATTGCCCACGCCGAAGTAGCGAAGCTTCCAGGGGCTGCTGCGCCCGTTCTCGCGGCGCAGATTTGCCATCGGCGAGTCGGCGTCGCTCGTCATGTATTCCACCCATTCCATCATCTCGCGCACGGTGCCGCTACCCACGTTCCCGCAAACGTAGGGCTCGGCGCCAATCTGCTCGCAAAGATCCATGAACTCGTGGGTGCCGAATTGGTTGTTCTCGACGACGCCGCCCCAGTGGGTGTTGATCATCCGAGGCCGCTTCCCGGGGGGACCGATTCCGTCCTTCCAGTGATACTCATCCGCAAAGCAGCCGCCGGGCCAGCGAAGGACAGGGACGTTCAGGTTCTTCAGCGCACCGGCAACGTCGTTGCGGATACCCCGGGTGTTGGGAATCGTCGAGTCTTCACCGACCCAAATCCCTTCGTGAATGCATCGCCCGAGGTGCTCGGCAAAATGGCCGTAAATGTTGCGGCTGATCGCGTGCCCCGGCTCGTCGACGCGCAAGATGAGCTCGACCTGGATGAGCTTCGGCTCCGCTGCGGACTTTGCTTTCGACATCGACGGTCACATCAACCACGGCGCGCACCGCGCGGCAAGCGCCGAACGCACCCGACGCCGTCTCTACGGACGTCCCGTGAGCACGACGGTAGCCACGGATCGTGAAGGCAGCGGGAGGACCCCGTTCGCCGGAATGCTTCCCAACTCGGACCAGACTTCGGACGCACCGGAACGGTAGGTGGTTCGGTAAGTCGCGGAGTGGGCCACCGAGAAGGCCCCTGGGTCCAGCCGGATGTCGATCGCGCGAGCTCCGACGTTGAGCACCACGACGGTGACGCGATCACCGGCGCTGGACGAGAACGCCGACACTCGAACGTCGTCCGAATCGGTCCTGGCGCCGATTCGTACGTCACCAGGATCGGTGAAGCGCGCGAAGTGCCTGAGCGAATAGTACTGATCCCTAATCGAGTAGCGTGCGCCGTCGACGGAGACCAGCCCACCCCGCGGGTGCCAAACGAGATCCCAGTAGAAGAACGCGGCCACGCCTTCTTCGGTCAATGAATTGTGAATCAGCCAGGCGGTCTCGAAGCCGCCGTCGATGCCGTGATCCTCGTCTGTCTGAAACTCGGTCTGGAACACCGGCTTATTGCCAGCCGCCGCGGCCGCACCCCTCATCGGCGCGACGTAGCTGTCAGGACCTGGCTCCCGCCAGTCCCACACGCCGTCATCGCCCTTTTCGTAAAGGTGGTGCGCGATGCCGTACACCAGATCGAGATTCATCGACTTGACGTAGCTTTGCACCTTGTTTCGGTGCACCCCTACGACCTCCGGGCCGAGGATCTTGGGGGGCGACGGCAGGGCTGCCAGTCTTCGATGAACGGCCTCCAGCGCGCGATCGTAGCCCGGATACTTCGCCGTCTCCGTCGGCTCGAACTTGCAGCCCTCCCAATCGGGGGGGATGAAGTCCGGCTCGTTTTGAATCGTGACGTAGTCTGGTTCGATGCCCAGAGCCGCGTAGTGCCTCAGGGAGTCGTACCAATAGTCGCCGAACCGGTCGTAGACGAACTGCCCGTCTTGCTTCTTGAGAGTGCAGTCGTCGTTCCCTTTGCAGCGTTCCGTGCCATTGGCCTTGAGAATCGCCGGCGGCGACCAGGAGCTCAACATGAGCTTCGGCCGGTGCCCGAGGGCCTCCGTGGCGCGACGCAGAATCTCGACTTCCTGAGCGAGGTCGGCGTCTCCGGAGTCACTGCGCTGGTACCGGTTGCGGAAACGAAGGATGTCGAGGCCGAGGTCGGGGAACAAGACCTTGTAGAGACCGTCTGGAGGATGGCCCACCGCGCGTCCGATTTCGAAGGCGATCGACGCTCCGAAGCCCTCCAGAACTTGATGACGCTCGCCCGATAGCATGACGAGCGCCGAGCCCGCGCGCGCTTCTGGTCGGGCGGCGGGGGAATCATCCCTCCGTATACACGAGCCCACGAGCACCTCCGCGCAAAGAAGGGGCCATGCGAGGCAAGGGCTGCAACTCGGACGCACCATCCGATGGCGATGCTTCAGCCTCCAGCAACGGAAAAGGCGGGGAGGCAGCGGCGGACGAGCCACCACCGCCCACCCGCCTTGGGCTCACCACTTATTGCGCCGTCCGAAGTTGCCGCCGCCCCCACGGCCACCGCCGCCTCCACCGCCGCCTCCACCGCCGCCGCCACCACCACCGAATCCACCCGAACGCTGCGGACGCTCTTCCGCCTCGTTGACCCGGAGAGCGCGGCCGTCCAGCATCACGCCGTTCATTGCAGCGATTGCTTTGGCGGCCTCGTGGGCATTGCCCATCGTAACGAAGCCGAAGCCACGCGACTGCCCACTCTCGCGGTCAGTCACGATGTGCACGTCGGTCACGTCCCCGGAGGGCGCGAAGGCGGCACGAAGCGCCTCGGTCGTCGCGCTGAAGGGAAGATTCCCGACGTAAAGTCGATTGCCCATGGTGATGATCTCTCTCTCGAATGGCGGCCCGTCTGGGATGGCGCCCCTTGAAGCGCCGTACGCCTTCCATCCAATGAGCCACCGGGATCGGAGGGACGGTCGCGGAGGAACATCCGCCGCGTCACACGTCGCGTCATAAGGCACGGCCAGTCGCGATCCCAGATTGCGGAGAGAGCGTGGTGAGCCAAGTAACGTCCGTGAGCAGCCCCAAACTTAGGCGCTCGCCGCGGCGGACGCAAGCTCATCGTTCGGTAACGAATCGGCTGGCTGCTGGTCAGCGCGAAGCCGCTGGCCCGTGCGCCCTTGCGATCGCATGCCACGCGCGTCTCGCGTCTATATCGCGCGCACGGCGCGGAGGGCCCGCGTGATCCCCTCCCAGTCCAAGTTCGGAAAGCCGAATGCACGATCCTTGGCCGCCCACGCACGGGCAACCGCATCGAGCGCGTCGCTACGCGTGGCGCCCGTCTCGGCAAGCGTAGGACGCTCGGGTGCCTGGCGCGCGTACGCCTCCGCCCGCCACTCGCCGGTTCCGTCCAGATTGTTCGAGCACGGAGCAATCGAGATGGTCAACTGCGCCCCTTCGGAAGCGAGGTCATACACCATGACCTCACGGTTGCGGAATTGGTTCGTGACCCGCGTATGGGTGTCCTCGGACTTGTCGGCCATCGGTGATCTCGCGAGCGCTTTTGCTCGCCGCGAGCGTAACAGATTCCGTGGCAGGAGCACCACGCCCGGCTGCCGAAGCGAACATGGCAGTGTTACACTGTATGACCAAAGGATGACTGGTTGCGATGGCCGCGCGACGCTAAGACTGGCGACGCCCCCCTAAAAGGGGCGCAAGGAGAACGAGTCGTGGTCATCGCCGCCTTCTTCGTCTTCCACTGGCAAGCATCGGTATTCTTCCAGACATTCTTCCAGCATCGGTACGGCGCGCATCGGATGTACTCGATGAGCAAAGGCTGGGAGCGCTTCTTCTATCTGTGCACGTACGCGACCCAGGGGCCCAGTTTTCTCGTACCTCGGGCGTACGGCATCCTTCACCGCATGCACCACGCCTTCAGCGACACCCCGAAAGACCCGCATTCGCCGACGAACCACCGAGACGTGGCGTCGATGATGCTCGCCACGAAGAAGACGTACGACGACTTCGCGTACGACCGCGTTCAGCCCGAGGCGCGGTTCGACGGAGGGCTCCCGCGGTGGCCGCTGGTCGATCGTCTGAGCCAATCCTGGGTGACTCGCATCGCTTGGGGAGCGGCTTATACGCTCTTTTATCTCAAATTTGCGACTCACGCCTGGATGTTCGTTCTTCTTCCCTTTCACTACGTCATGGGGCCCGTACACGGCGCGATCGTGAATTGGTGCGGCCATCGATATGGCTACAAGAACTTTGATAACAGCGACTTGTCGCGCAACACGCTCACATTCGACTTTCTCACCGCCGGCGAGCTATTTCAGAACAATCACCACAAGTTCTCCATGAGCCCCAACTTCGCCGTGCGCTGGTTCGAGGTCGACCCCACCTATCACATCATGCGCCTTCTCGCCTTCGTGCGCATCATCGACATGAGCGGGGCTCAAGTCGCGCGGGCTCCGATGGGTTCCGGCGGGTCCGGTCCTTCACGAAAGACTCGAGCGGCCGAGCCTGAAGCGAGTAGAATGGGCGTGTGAACAGCCTGCGAGCTCGGATTGAGACTGCGACGCGTGAGATGGCCCACGCGGAGACCGAGCTCACTCGAGCGCTCGGAGAGCTGCGGGGGGGCCTGCGCGCGGAAAAGACGACCGTCACCGCCGTGGTCGAAATGGCGCTCGAGAAGCTGAAGGCTGCAAGAGTCACGGTCGCCGAGCTCGAGACACTCTTGGCGTTCGACGACGACTGATTCGCCCGATGCGGCTGCTGCCGGGCTTCTTTGGCAAGGAGGCTTGAGCCGAGTCGGTCTGGGGACTAACAGGCTTGCTCAGACGCGAGGAGAGGGAGTCGGATCATGGCAGAGACCTCGAGCATGTTGCCGCTGGGAACGCAGTTGCCGACCATTCGACTGAAGAACGCGGTCGACGGGGCGCTGATCGAAGTCGGCGCAGCGGCCAGTGGTAAACGGGGAACGCTCGTGATGTTCCTCTGCAATCATTGTCCATTCGTCGTGCACATCCGCCGCGAGCTCGTTGCATTGGCACACGACGCGCTGGATCGAGGGCTCCCAGTGTTCGCCATCAACTCGAACGACGCGGCGACGTATCCACAGGACGGACCGGATGCGATGGCGAGCCTTGCTCGCGAGGAAAGTTGGCGCTTTCCGTTTCTATTCGACGCGACGCAAGAGGTAGCGCGCTCGATGCGCGCCCAGTGCACGCCCGACCTTTATCTCTTCGACGCCCAAGGCCAGCTCGCCTACCGCGGACAGTTCGACGACAGCCGCCCCTCGAACGGAAAGCCGGTGACCGGGCGCGACCTGCGCGCGGCCGTCGAGGCGGTTGCGGCCGGCCACGCGCCGTCGACCGACCAAAGGCCCAGCGTCGGATGCAGCATCAAGTGGCGCAGCAGCGCCCCCCGGGCTTGACGACAACGGCGTCGACCCGAAAAGAAGGAGCGCCAGATCATGGCTCAGTCTTCAGAAGGCGGCTACCGCACCGGCAGCGAGCGCACCGTTCGCATCGTCGTCACGACCGCAAATGACGTTGCGGGTCACCGCATTACCGAGTACCTCGGCGTCGTTCGTGGCATCGTCGTGCGCTCGCCGAACATCGGACAGTCGGTGGTGGGCGCCCTCAAGCAACTCGTGGGCGGCAACATCAGCCAATACGTCGACGTGTGCGAGGCGGCTCGACACGAGGCCTATATGCACATGGTCCAGCATGCGGAGGCAATGGGCGCGCACGCCATCGTGGCCATGCGGTACGACGCGACCGAGTTCATCCAAGGGGCGACCGAAGTGCTCGCCTATGGAACGGCCGTGCGAATGGATCGCGGGTAGCGGCGCGCCTCGCCTTCTCGGATTGCGGCTGACTATTGTGGGCCGGCCAGCGCGACGCTCGTTGCGGACGAGCCGCCGGCGTCGAACCGTCCCTGCAGACCCGCGTACAGGAACGTCCCGAACTGGGCCTTCGACAGCGCCGTCGAGTTCTCCCAGACAAAGCTCTGGAGGTTCGCTCCGACGATCGGCGCAAACGCCACGCCGTTCGACGCGCGGATATCGTAACCGATCCGCGCATTCACGATGTCGAATCCGTGGAACATATTCGTGGTATTTGCCTGCTCGAACCCGAGTGGACCGTTCGGGTTGGTCTGCCAGAGCATTCGGTATCCGGCGCCGAGGCGCAGCCACGGATCGCCCCGCGACTCCGGCATTGCGTGGAGGGTCACGCCCACGTTCAGGTCGAGGCCCTGCGCCGACGAGCTATTCTCGGCGGTGAATGCCTGGTACTGGCCTTCCAAGCCGATTGACGTGTGCTTGGTAGCTCGGTATCCGACGTCGGCGGTGAATCCGATGCCGGCGCCAGCGACGTCGATGATGGGTCGATTGGGCGCGATGTTGCCCAAGCCCTGTGTGTAGCCTGTGCTGAGCTGAAGCTCGAATGCGTTCGACGGTGCAGGGATGGTATGTTGGTAATTCGCTTCTTCTTCCTGGGCATGTCCGCTGGAGCTCCAGGACATGACGCCAAACCCGATCAGACCTGTACCCAGCAGTGCAGCGGTGTACCGCATGACTTTCCTCCTATTCGCGCGACGTCGAGGTGAGCGCCGCGACAGCGGGCAGAAGCACTGGGCGTGCCCGACCTCCCTACGAACGGCAAGCCGGCACCCCACCGTGCGGATCAGAGACAACAGCAGCGCTGTGCCCCGCTGAACGGCCGCTGCGAGTTTCCCCAGGTGCGACGTTTCTGTCGGCCGCGGGGCCGCAGTACCCGCTACCGCAACCGCGAACGCGCCCAATTCGTGCTCGCCTGATTCGCGAACAGGGAGCAACCATCGTGTATGAGGTTCACGTCAGCCCGCGCCCAATACAACCGTTCGCTTCAATCCTCGGCGCCGACCGAATAGCATCGCTCGAGCGACAGGCGCAAGACGTTCGCGCGTTTTTGGGGGCGCGCGTGATCTGGAACGTCAACTCCACGGCCTCCGGCGGAGGAGTCGCCGAAATGCTGAGCTCATTGCTCCGCTACGCTCGGGGTCTGGGAGTCAACGTACGTTGGCTGGTGCTTGAGGGGCCGCCCGAGTTCTTTCGTATCACCAAGAGAGTGCACAACGCGCTGCACGGCGTGGAGGGAGACGGATCGCCGCTCGGGCCCGAACAGGTCTCCGTGTTCCGGCGCACCACGAACGAGAACGCGATCGCAATCGACGCTCTCGTGCGCCCGGACGATCTCGTCATATGCCACGATCCGCAGACCGCAGGCCTCGTCCCTCATCTCCTCGGCAAGGGCGTCCGAGTCGCCTGGCGGTGCCACATCGGTTACGAGGAACACGATGACGAGGTCGATCGCGGGTGGGCGTTCTTACGTCCGTACATCGAGGGGGTTCCCCTCGCCGTCTTCTCGCGTGCCGCATACGCCCCGGCATGGTTGCGCGGAAAGCGCACGATGGTGCTGCCACCCAACATCGACCCCTTCTCGGCGAAGAACCAGGAGATGGATGACCCGACGATTCGAGCGATTCTCGCTCACGTCGGCCTAATCGAAGGGCCGCCGGGGCCCGGCCCGGCGGTCTTCGTCCGCGACGACGGCAGCACCGGTCGCGTAGACCGGTGCGCGGATGTGATCCGCCTGGGGCGCGCGCCAACCTGGGACACGCCTCTGGTCGTGCAGGTTTCGCGGTGGGACGTGATGAAAGACCCTGTCGGCGTCTTGGACGGATTCGCCCACTTGGTCGAGCCCGACGCGCCAAGGAGCGCGCAGCTCGTGCTTGCCGGGCCCAGCCTTCACGCCGTAGCCGACGACCCGGAAGGGGCCCAGGTCTTCGCCGACTTGCAGCGCGCATGGCTCGCCCTCTCAAACTCGCTCCGCAAGACCGTGCACCTCGCGATGCTGCCGATGGACGACGGCGAGGAGAACGCCGCGATCGTGAACGCCCTGCAGAGACACGCGACAGTCATCGTTCAGAAGAGCCTCCGAGAGGGGTTCGGCTTGACCGTGACCGAGGCCATGTGGAAGAGGCGACCGGTCATCGCGAGCGCCGTGGGAGGCATCCAGGACCAGATCCGCGATGGGGTCGACGGCCTGCTCGTTCACGACCCTACCAACCTCGGAGAGTTCGCCGCGACACTGAAGCGCGTTCTGGCCGACGAGAAACTAGCGAGCCGGCTCGGCGACGCTGGATACGCGCGAGTACGGAACAACTATCTGAGTCTTACGGCTCTCGAGCGCTGGGCGGATCTAATGAGATTCTTGATGAGGCAAAGCGCTTCAGAGAAGACGGACCTGCAAGAGGCACTCGTAAGATGAGGAAGGTTCGGACAGCCGGTGCGCACTCTGCCGCCTCATTGGGGCAAGCGGGTGTCCGGCCCCGAGACGATCCGTCGAGTGAGGCTGGTCCCAGGAGTTGGGCCGACCCTTGCAACGTCCCCTTCCGATGTCGTCGAGTGGTTTGAAAAGCTGGGCCGCAACAGCCGGAAGAGGACGGGAGAGAGCCATGTTGGGACAAATTGGATCGCGCCTATTCGGAGCCGCTTCGGTCGGGAGTGTGGCGCTGCTTTCGACGCTCTGCGGCGGATGCAGCACCTCGACTCCGACGACGATGTCCGACGTCTGGAGGGACCCGAGCTACGCAGCAGGGCCGATGAAGAACATCGTCGTCTTCGGCGGGAGACTCAACGCGACGAATCGGCGCACGCTCGAGGATGGATTCGTTTCTGCCTTGTCGACCCACGGCGTTCGCGCGACGGCTTCGTACACCTTGTTTCCGGGCGATCTGCCGGGCAAGGACCAGGCTCGTGCCGTGATGCAAGACGCGGGTGTGGACGGCGTCATCGTCGCGTCGATGAAGGGGGTGAGCGAACGGCAGACGTACGTGCCGGGCGCGTACGGGGGTGGATTCTGGGACGGATACTACGGACCCGGTTGGGGAGGCGCTTGGGATCCCGGCTATACGGTGACCGACCAGTTCGTCAAATTCGAGACGTCGCTCTGGGACCCGAGCGGAAGCGGGAAGATGGTCTGGTCGGCTGTGACGCAGACCGAGAACCCCTCGTCAGGCAAGGACTTCGCGTCGAGCCTTACAAAGAGCGTTGTTCCCGCGATGACCCAAGCCGGCTTCTTGCCACCGATGACCAAGGAAAAGGCCGTGTCCTCGGCGCCTGCTCCGGCGGCGCATCAAGCGCACTACTAAGTACCGCCCCACCGGTTAGCAGGATTAGCCCCGGGCCGCGACGACGGGCAGCTTGCGGGGCGCTGGTGAGAGCACATTGCCGTCGGGCCGCTCCGCGGCCGGCGGCGCTGGCGGCCAGAAGGCGAAGTCATCGGGCAACGGCCCGGGCAGGGTGGGCTGCGCCGTCCGCTCTAGAAGCTGAAAATCGTGCTTGGCTTCGAGCGCGAGCGGCAGGCGTTGCTTCGGTCCGTTTCGCGCCAACCATTGGCGAACCGCTTCGATGTTGCGTTGAACGACCCAATGCTGGGGATCGCGCTCGCCCGCCTCGGCGAGGTATCGGAACATGCGATCGGAGTCTCCGCGTCGCTCGGCGATGCACGCGAGGTAGTTGAGCGCGAGCCCGGGCAGTGGATAGCCCAGATCGACCGCACGACGCACGTGATGTTCGGCTTCGTCGAGCTGCCCTACTCGGTAGTACGCGCCACCGAGGTCCATATGAGCAGCGTGGTGATCGCCGAGCCTATCGGCGATTGCGCTGTACTCGGCCACGCCCTCGTGAAAGCTTTCCTTCAGGCCCTTGTTCTTGGAAAACCAGTCACGGAAGAGCGCGGTATCGTCGTCTGACGAGTCGAACGTCGTCTTGAGCTCTTGGAAGTCGCGCTCGAAATAGAAGTCGGCGTCGAGCCATCCCGCCTTGACCGCCTCGTCGTAGTCGCGCGTTCCTGGATAGACGGAAAGACACGCGAAGATGTACTGGTGTGGCCTGGCGCGCGCGAGGAACGCGAGCGTCTCGCGAAACGTCGCCGCCGTTTCGCCGCGATTGCCGACCATCATGTAGTAGCGAACTTTGATGCCCCATTTCTTAGCGAGCTCGCTCGAGGCGATGATTTCGTCCACCGTGATCTTCTTGTCGATCGCGTCGAGGATCTTCTGCGACCCCGATTCGACTCCGAGGCTCAGTCGCTCACACCCAGCGAGGCGCATCTCGTGCAAAAGCTCGTCGCCCAGCACGTCGACCCGCGTATCGCAGCTCCAGAGGAACTTGAGGTTGCGGTCTCGAATGCCGCGGCAAAGGGCGATGACGCGCTTGCGGTTGGTCGTGAAGGTGTCGTCCTTTATCTGGATCATCTTCACCGGGGCGCGGGCCACGGCTTTCTCGAGCGCGTCGAGCACGTAGCCGACCGATTGCGCACGATAACCTCGGCCCCAGCTCGCCTCGGCGCCGCAGAACGTGCAGCGCCACGGGCAACCCCGCGATGTCATGACGATGTGGGTGTCGAAGTAATCGTGTGGAGACGCGATCGTATCGAGGTCCTCGACTGCCGCGCGCTCGGGGCCCATCTCGACGCGACCGTCGACGCGGTAAGCCGTCCCGGCGATCCCCGGGGTGGCTCTGCCCGCTTGCAGCCTTTCGAGAAGCTCGAGGAAGGTGAGCTCGCTTTCACCCACGGCGACCGTGTCTATGTCCGGGTGGTGCGAGAGCATCTCGCGCGCGAGCGGAGTGGCGTGCGGCCCACCGACGACAACATGAGCGCTCGGGTGCAGAGTCTTGATGGTGCGTGCGACCAGCGCCACTCCTCGCCGGTTGGCGGTCCAGCATGACAAGCCGAACAAATCTGCGTCGAGCGCTCGTAGGACCTCCTCGACCCGCGTCCAAGCAAACCCGGAGAGGTTCATCACCTTCACCTGATGTCCCGCCCGGAGCGCCTGCGCCCCTAGAACGAACAGGCCATAGGGGGTTTGGAAGAAGTCGGCGTCGAGGTCACCCTCGACGTACTCGGCCGGCGGTCCGTCGCCGCTCGCGTCGGGCGGGTGGCCGGGGACCGGGATCTTCCAAGGCGGAGGATACAGCAGCGCGACGCGCATCGAGGGCAGCGTATCACGCTCCTGGTGTGCGCCTCCGCTCTGCCCTACGAAGGCGATGCGCGCGGCCGCTTTGACCCGCGACGCTGCTTCTGGCCCACGCAGATCGTGGAGCCGCACGTCGGGCAATTGCCCAGGTCCATATACTCCCCGTCGAGCCCGTACTGCCTCCCTACGGGATGTACCGCGTCCGGCGAGTGCACTGCGCCGCAGGGGCAGCGAATGGCCTGCATGAGCAGGGATACGGCCAGTACTGCGTCGACGTTTAGTCTTTCTCGGAGCCGTTGACTTCCGGGGCGCGGCAGAGCGCCCTCTAGAGGCCCTTGCGCTTGAGCATTTCGACCAGCGTCGTACGGTTGAGGCCGAGCAGCTGGGCGGCGCGATTCTTGTTGCGTCCCGTCCGCTCCAACGCCTGGGCGATGAGTCGATTCTCATAGAGCTCGACCACGGCTCGCAGGTCGATCCCGCTGTCGGGCAGAGGCGCCGAGGAAGACGCGGGCTTCGCCGTCGGCATCGTCGCAGACGATTGGCGTATTCGCTCCGGCAGGTCGTCCGGGGTCAGGAGCGGCCCAGCCGTCAGCAGCACAGCACGCTCAATCGTATTCTCGAGCGATCGAACGTTCCCTGGCCAGGAATGGGCACGAAGCACGGCCAGCGCCTCGGACGTGAACCCAACCACGTCGAGACGACCGGTCCGAGCGACGCTCGAATTCAGGAAATGCTTCGCCAGAGGCTCGATGTCCTCCGGGCGGTCGCGCAGCGACGGCAACACGATGTGAATGACGTTCAGGCGATAGAAGAGGTCTTCCCGGAATCGTCTCGCCTCCACCTCGACCTCGAGATCACGATTCGTCGCCGCCACGATGCGGACGTCGCTCTTGACGACGCGTGAATCACCGACCATCGAGTACTCGCGCTGCTGGAGCAGGCGCAGCAGCTTTACTTGAACCTGGAGCGGCAGCTCGCCGACCTCGTCGAGGAAAAGGGTTCCGCCTTCGGCGGCGGCGACGTGCCCCTGACGGGTTGCGTGGGCACCCGTGAACGCGCCGCGGGCATGACCGAACAGCTCACTCTCGATGAGGTTCTCGGGGATCGCGCCGCAATTGACGGTGACGAGCGGCTTTCCGGTGCGAGGGCTCGCGTCGTGGAGGGCTGCAACGACGAGCTCTTTGCCCGTGCCGCTCTCGCCCGTGACGAGAACTGTGCAGGACGAGCTGGCGACGCGCTGAATCGTTTCGAGCACCCGGCGCATCAACGGGTTGTGCCCGATGATCTTGCCACGGCTTGTCGGACGTAATGTAGGTCGGAGAACGTGCACGTTGGTGTTTGGCTCCGGCAGTAGGACTTCGGCTGTCGCGGGCTCACTCATCGCGCGAGACTCCTTGGCGAGGGGAAGCGAGCTGGAGCTCAATGCAGCGACCATACCGTTCAATGATTCTCGATAGTTGTGCACGGGACGCTCTCGGCAATGGGTCTACAGAAACCCAGGACTCTTGAAAAAGCCAGCAACATCCGTCGAGTCGAGCGTGACCTCGTTTGGTCAACCTTGACTCACGCTGGTCTCGCTGCTGGCCAAAGACACCGCCAGATCGCGCAGCCGTCTTCGTCGATGGGCAGCGACAAATCCATTTGCGGCGAGATCCATCGCCCGCCGGGCAAATAGCCGCGCGTCATCCGCTAGACCCAGGAGGTTCACAGCCGCTGCCGCGAGTGCCCAAGCGTCCGGAGACGAATCGTCGAGCAACCCTTCGACGCCCCGCAGGGCAGTCGCCGCATCACCAAGGTCAATCATCGCTTCTGCGCGCCCCAGTCGCGGCTCGCGCTCGTTGGGTCTCAACTCCAACGCGGTGCGGAAGGCCCGCAACGCCTCGGAAGGACGTTCGAGCAAGAGCTCTACGGTGCCGAGCCGGGTGGAGCCGTACCACGAGCTCGCCCCCACGACGAACGACTGGGCGAACACCTGGCCGCGGAAGCGCAGGCATTCCCGGAAGCCCTGGGCGGCGGCGGCGAGCCGCTCGCGACGAATCGACGGATCGAGCGTGTGCTGCGCCTCCAATTCGGATGCGCGCGCGGCCAGAAAAGCCAAGTCCGGGCTGTCGCCCTCGTGTGATCGCGCGACCCGAACCGTCTCACGTGCATCGGCAAATCGACCCTTTTGAATCAGGAGGAGGGCTCGGGTGGTGGCGAGCCGGTGGAGCCCCAGCGGCTCCCCTGCTCGCTCCTTCGGAACGTACGCCCAACCCCGCTCGACCAACGCGAACGCGTCGTCCACAGCGCCCATGCGCATCAGGTCGTGGGCCAGGTAGCCGTACGCCACGACATCGCCCGGCTCGCGGTCCAGGCGCGCCCGAAGCAGGCGCACGTTCCGATCGATTTTCGCTTTCTCGCGAACGACCTTCTCGGTCGCCCCCAAGTGGACGATGTCCACGTCGACCCCGCCCACCTTCATCCCCCGACGGCGTAGCCAGGGGGCAACGCTCTCGTGAATGGCGCCGACGTAAGCCAGGCCATCGGTGCGGCGAAGGAGGCGAGGCACGAGCTGAACCTCGCCCTGCCGCTCCCGCCCCGACACGACCTCTTCGAGGGGCGCATCGACCCGGCCGGCGTCGTGCAGTCGCAGCATCCCGCAGTCGAACTTCGCCCGTGTCACCGCGGCGCGAAGACGGCCTGCACCGCCCGGAGTGAGCCGTTCATCGGCATCCAATACCAGCACCCAATCACCACGCGCGTGCTTGAGCGCCTCGTTGCGAGCCGCGGCAAAGTCGTCGCACCACGCGAACTGGAAGACGCGCGCCCCGGCATCCATGGCGATGCGTTCGGTCGCGTCGACGCTGCCCGTATCGAGGACGACCATGTCGTTGACGGCCGCACGGGCCGAGGCCAGGCAGGCCCCCAGCATGGCCTCTTCGTCCCGTACGATCATGCAGAGCGTGATCGAAGGCATGCTCACCGAGGAGCGGATGCCACTTCGAGGACCGCCGTCGACCAGGCGTCACGAAGTGGCGAGAGCACGCGGACGACCTCGCCGACCATTTCGGGGTTCTGTTCGAGGTTTGCGCGCACGAGGTGCTGGATGCAAAATACGTACAGCGATTGGAGCTTCGCGCACAGGTCGGGCGCGTGCTTCGGGTCGAGGCTGACGAGCAGCTGATCCAGAATCGCGAGCGATTTGCTGATGCGCTCCCCCGCTTTCGCTCGCTCCTTCGCCACGAACGCCCCCTGGGCTTCGCGCAGGAAACGCAAGAGGCCATCGTAGAGCATGACCAGGATCTGGCCCGGGTTTGCGGTGGTCACTTTGACCGCGCCGTAGCGCGCGAGCGCCACTTGTGTGGGCAGGTTCATCGCATCCCCTGAGGGTTACAGGACGTTGTTGGAGCTACTCGAGCTGCTGCTCGTACCCGAGTTGAGATTCAACGAGGCAGCCATCGTCTTGTAGGCGGCGAGCGTCGCGTTCATCTGAGCAAACGTCGCCTGCAGCTGCTTCTGGTAGTCGGTGCTCTGTTGCTGCATGTTCCCGATCTCGTTCGTCAGGTCCTTGTCGTGGCTCGAGAACGCGTTCACTTCCGCCTGAAGAGGTGCGCTGGCGCCCGTCGTCATCGAGTCGATGGCCGAGCCAATCGTCGCCATGACGCCCTGCGACCCATTCGAGGCGTCGGTCACGAACAATCGTTGCACCGACACCGGATCGGCGGCGATCGCCGCGCTCAGCTTCGTGGAGTCGAGTGTCAATGTGCCGTCCGTGTTGAGCGCGATACCGACGCTGCCGAGGGTCGTGTATGCGCCGGAGGTCCCGGGCACCGCTTCGCCGATGAGAAATCCGAGCTGGTCGAGCGAAGAGTCTATCGCCTGGTCTCCCTGCAAGAGCGTGTTGGCCGCTGTCTGGGTCCCGAAGCCCGCCGCGGCGTGACCGCTGCTGACCGCCGCGTTGTAGGCGGTCACGAACGCTTGCACGTTTTGCTCCATACCGGTGGGATCGCTGGCAACGCTGATCGTCGCCGGGCTGGTCGTCGGTTGGGTGACGGCGAACGTCACGCCGGGAATCGCATTGGCAATCTGGTTGGTCGCGCTGGTGACCGTCATGCCGTTGGGGCCGCCGATCAACACGCTGGCGTCCTGGGCGTTCTGAATGGTGTTCTCCGGAGCCGAAAGCCCTAGCGCCGGGGTGCCTGACAGCCCCGACTCGTCGAAGGTGATCGTGTTGGCCTTGCCGGTATCGAGACCCGTAACGAGCAAATGGTAGTTCGAGCCGTCGTATACGAGTGACGACTGCACGCGGAGCCCCGACGACGCGATCTTACCGGCGATGTCGGAGAGCGTATCGGTCGATGCGATCGCGACACTCTGCGAAGCGCCGCCGGCAAGCGAGATCCCCAGGTTGCCGCTCAGGCCTAGCGCAGTCGTGCTCGATCCGAAGCCGACGGACAGCGTTCGCTGCTCCTGTGCGATCGCCGACACCGAGACGGTCCACTGCCCCGCCGGCGCCGTTGCAGACGCCGTCGCGACCACGGACGAATCGCTCGAAGTGGCTTTCATCGACGAAAAGGTCAACGGGTCGGACAGCGCGGTCGCCGCGCTCTTAAGCGCCGACAACGTACTGGAGAAGCTCGAGATCGTCGCCTGCGCGGACTGAACGTTCTGCTGCTCGGCGGTGAGCTGGTTCATTGGCTGCTGCTGGATGGACACCAAGCTGCTCACGAGCCCGCTCGTGTCGATGCCGCCCATACCGAGCGCCGCGAGGTTGATTGCATTGGTCATGATTGCTTCTCGTTTCGACGCTTACCGATGCGAATCCCTTGCCACAAACGTGCCGCGCGCCGCCGCGTTCAAAGCGGCGGCGCGCGGGGGCTGCCTTACTGCGTTACTGGAGCAGCTTGAGGGCGAGCTGCGGCGCCTGATTCGCCTGGGCGAGAACCGACGCACCCGCTTGGGCGAGAACTTGCTCGCGCGCGAGGTTCGACGTCTCCTGGGCGACATCGACGTCCTGGATCGTGCTGAGCGCCGAAGACAGGTTCGTCGAGGACGACTGGATCTGCGCCGACGCGTACGTCAGGCGGTTCATCGTCGCGCCGAAGCCGGCGCGGGCGGTGTTGAGTGTCGTCATCGCGGTGTCGAGGGTCGTCAGGATGTTGGCAGCGTTGACGGTCTGGCCGTTGACGCCCAGGCCCGTCGAATCCAACCCGCCGAACGACACGGCAATCTGGTCGTTCGTGGTGCCGTTGATGCCAACTTGGAAGTTGACCGTGGCCGCGGTGCCGGAGAGCAGCGACGTACCGTTGAACGTCGTGTCGCCCGCGACGCGGTCGATTTCGTTGAGGTCCGCCGTGAACTCCGTACCCAGGTTGGATACGTCGTTCGCGCTCATCGTGCCGTTCTGTGCCTCGACGGCCAGTGCGCGCATGCGGGTGAGGAGGCCGGAGATCTGGTTCGCCGAGCCGTCAGCCGTCTGCACCATGCTGGACGCGTCCGCCGTGTTGCGAGCGGCGACCGTGTACGACTGAACTTGTGAGTTGAGGACCTTGGAGACGCCCAACATACCTGCGTCGTCCGCGGCGCTGTTGATCCGGTAGCCGCTCGACAGCTTCGTGAAGCTGCCTTGGAGCGACGCCTGGTTCATGTTGAAGTTTCCGGAAGCGACGAGAGAAGAGACGTTGGTTTGCAGATAGATAGACATGGCAGTGGCTCCTTCTTGGAGGTGGCTCGACGCCTTCGTGGCGTCGTGTTCGAGCCGGGTATATGGCCCGGCGTCATCATGAGTAGGGAACGGCGGCTTCTTGCGTGCCTTTAGTCGGAAATTACTCTTTCGGTGTGGGTTCAGCGATTTGTGCGGCGGTCGAAGCGATGGCGTCGAGGACGCGCGACAGCTCGGCTGTCGTGGCGAGGCCCGTCGGCACCGGCTCGATTGGCGCCGTGACGGAATCGCGGGCCGGCTGTCCGGCGGCGGCGCGCAGCCCGGCCGCGTACTGGCCTTCGGCTGCGGTGAAATAGTGGGACTGCTTGAGCGCGTGCGCAAAGCCGTCGACGTTGCCCGTCGCGGCCTGTGCGTAGGCCTGCGGAAAGTGCGTGCGCAGCACGGCGACGTAGTCGCGTGCCCCTTCGTCGATGGACCCGTACGCACGGAACCCCTGCTGGAGGTGCACCTCGTGACCGCCGAGCACCTCGCGCGTCATGTAATTGGCAGTGTCGCCGCTCTGGCTAGCGCCTTTGATGCCCCCGAAGTTGAAGTTGTACATCGAGTTGCCGTGTGCGGTTTCGAGCGACACCTGCGCGGCGAGGACATCGAGCGTTCGTCCGGTGGGGCGGCGGCCGGTCGAGGCTTCGAGCGCCCGGCCAAGCGCTGCGCGAATCTCGCCCATCGAAGCTGGGGTGCGCTGGGCCTGCACTTCGCGCAGGGCGCCCCGGACGCCCGCGGTCGAAGATTCAACGCCGATTCGCATGAAGGAACACCAAGCAACCCCCGGGCCGAGGGTCAGAATGTGTAGCGCTTGGCCGGTTCCACATCGCTGTGCAGCATCACCAGGTCTTCGAGAAGCCCGAGGAGGATCCCCTCGAGCACTCGGTTGCCGAGCAGCGCGATCTGCTGGGCGAGGGCGTGCTTCCTGAGGTTCGGATGATGCTGCCGGAAGCGGAGCTCCACCCTCGCCTTGAGAACAGGCATCGTAGCAATGTGGCGGGCGAGAACGTCGGCGCCCGCGCGCGGGTCGTTAAGCGTCGCAAGGAGCGACTGAAGAGCCCCGATTCTCTCCAAATCGGCCACGCTGACTTGCGTGGGGTCCTCCGGCATGGTCGTCGTGTCGCGGCGTGAGTGGTTCATTGCGTCGCGTCGGGTACGGTGGTCACCACTTTGCGGTCTGCGTCGCGGAATGCGTCGATGACGCGCTGGAAGGCGTCGAACGTGCGCGTGGCGGTGACCAAATCGGTCATCGCTCCGACCACGTTGGCGTTCGACTCCTCGAGCTGGCCGACTTGGATCGGTCCCCGCGAAGGGGTCATCGCGCCGGCGGCCGGCGTCGCAAGGAGAAGCGGCCCTTGATCGTGCGAGAGACTCGCGGGCTGCGCAAAGGTCACGAGCTTGACGCGAGCGCCTACGTCCGCGCCCTGCCAAACTTGTCCAGAGTCGTCGATCCGAACGCCCTTCGTGCCGCCCGCGAGCTTGATGCTCTTGCCGTCCTCGCCGAGCACCGTGTCGCCGCGGGCGTTTCGCAGCACTCCGTCGGCTCCGACCTGAAGCGACGCGGCCCGGGTGTAGCGCTCACCGCGCGGCGTGGAAACCGCGAGATACGTGCCCTCGGGCATTGCAAAATCGAGGGGGTTGCCGGTCGGGCGCAGGGCACCCCGCGTCGTATCGAGCTGCGTTCCGTCGAAGGACGCGAAGTGCGAGCCGGACGCCGCGGAGCCCGCACGCGCAAGCTCCTCGCGGAATACCGGACGTACCCGCTGATAGCCGTCGGTATTCGCATTGGCGAGGTTCGCCGCCGTGGAGTCGAGGTTGCTCGTCTGCGCGATGGCGCCGCTCAGCGCGACGTAGATGCCGTCCGACACGTCACTCCCTCCCCACCGCTGCGCGAAGACGGTGAATGGCCTCGGTGTGCAGCTGCGACACCCGCGACTCGCCCACCCCGAGCACGGCGCCGATCTGGCGCAACGTACACCCCTCCTGGTAGTAGAGCGCCAGCACCTGCAGGAGCTTGGGCGGCAGCGTGTCCATCGCGGAGGCGACCGCGTCCGCGAGGCGGCGCTTGGCCACGGCGTCGTCGATCGTATCGCCTGCGCTCTCGACCTCGATGTCGTCGAGGTCGAGCAGCTCGAGTCGCGCCATGCCGGCCGCAGCGATCTTCTCGAGGAGCTCTCGATAGCCGCGCAACGGCATGCCCATCGACTCGGCGATCTCTTCTTCTTCCGGCTCGCGACCGAGCTTCTGGGAGAGGCCTCGAATCGAGTGCGCGACCTTCTTGGATGCGCGGCGCAGATCGCGCGTCGCCGGGTCGAGACTGCGCAGGTAGTCGAGCATGGCGCCGCGAACGCGGTAGAGGGCGTACGCCTGGAACTCTTCGTCCGGCATGTTCGTCGCGCTGCGCTGATACGCCTCCATCAGGCCGACCCACCCGTAACCTACGAGGTCCGCCACAGTGATGGTGGCGGGCACGCGACGCGCGAGACGCATTGCGGTTCGTCTCACGAGCGGCAAGAAGCGCTCGTACTCGGTGCGATCCATCGAGCGACGAGCGCGCGACTCGGCTTCTGCGATCACGGCCATGCTCATGCTGCACCCCGAGGCGCGACGTAATCGACCAGGGCGCCGACGGTCGCCGGGGCGATGTCTTCGGGGACCCGCTGGCCGAAGCACATGACCGAGACGGGGAGCTTCGACGCCCAACTTGCGTGCACGATGCCCGCCGGGGCGTCGGTTTCGTCGATCTTCGTGATGGCGACGGACGTCGGTGCGAGAGCGCCGTATCGGCGGACGATTCGGGCAGCGTCGTTGGCGCGCAGCGTTGCCGGCACGCAGAGCAAGACATGGCGCCTGCGCGACGACGCTTTTTGAGACTTGCGAGGCGCGAGAGCGAGCTCGACGCCGTCGGCGGTGGGCGGGCGACCCGACGTGTCGACCATCACCACGTCGGTCCGCGCCGAATCAATGATCGCGCGAAGCTCGTCGGACGAGCGGGCAGTGGCCAGGTCTGCCCCCATCAGGTCCGCGTAGCAGGCGAGCTGCTCCGCTGCGCCGACGCGAAACGAATCGCAACCAACCAGCGTCACGCTCTTGCCGTCGATGCGCGCGCGGGCCGCGAGCTTCGCCGCGGTCGTCGTCTTTCCGACGCCGCTCGGGCCGACGACCGCGAGCAATACGGGGCCGCCGTCGAGCGGCCATGCCGTCGCCGGAAGCAGGCGGGCCAGCTCTTCTCGAAGCGCGGCCTCGTCATAGGGTCTTCCTTTGAGGGCGCGGACGACCGCCTGGACGGCCGGGCCTTCGATGCCGAGCGCGCGAAGCGCCGCCGCCACCTTGTCGCGTCCCGGCTTCGCGCCGGCGAGGCCCTCGACGAGCTCGCGAAGCTGCGCGATCTCCGCGGCCAGGTCCCCGGAATCTCCGGACTTGGCGAGCATCGTCTTGAGAGAACGAAGGTCTCCTTTCAGCTCCGCCCGAAGCGCGGCGACGTCGGACGCGGACTTCGGCGACGCCGTGGCGGCCTCGTACGCGCCTGGCGCGAAGAGCCCGTGCGGCTCGCCGGTGGAAGCCGCGCCTCGCGCGGGCTGTGGAAGCGTCGCGGCGAGCTCTATGTCGGAAGCACCGAACCAACCGCCGATACCGGGGCGGGACACGGACCGCGTGGTCAGCACGACGGCCTCGGGGCCGAGCTGCTCGAGGGCGGCGCGGTGCGCCTCCACTACGTTTCGACCACGGAAGAGCTGGGGGCTCATATTCGACTCCTTTACCTCTCGATATCGCGGACTACTGGACGGACAGCCGCTCGATGATGCGCAGCGGCACGGTGGCGTCGACCTCGCGGAACGAAGCGACGACGACATTGGGAAGCTTTCGCTCGAAGATCGCGCGCACGTAGCGGCGCAGATCGGGCGGCGCGATGATGCATGGAATCGACGTCGCGCCGGCCTTGGCCACGGCCTTTTCGGCGTTGGCCGTCAGCCCGCGCAGGACCTCGGGATCGAGCGCGCCGCCGGCCCCGGACGCGATGTCGCGCAGCGAGCGGCGAAGGACCTCTTCGAGCCGCGGGTCCAGCGCCAGGGCCGTGACGCATCCGTCGGTGCCGCGGAGGCGTGACGTGATGTGAGCGCCCAGGCGCTCTCGTACGAGCTCCGTGAGCTGCTCCGGATCTTTGGTCTGGGCGGACAGCTCCGCGAGCGACTCGAGGATCGTCCGCGTGTCGCGGACCGACACTCCCTCGCGGACCAAGTTGCGCATGACGCGAACCACGTCTCCGAGTGAGAGCAAGTTCGGAACCACGTCGTCGACGAGCTTCGGCGCGGCCCGCGCCAGGAGGTCGAGCAGGTGTTGGACCTCCTGGCGACCGAGGAGCTTGTACGAGTTGGTGCGAAGCAGCTCGCCGAGGTGCGTCGCGATGATCGTCGCGTGGTCGACGACTGTGTAGCCAAGCGCCTCGGCAAGCTCCTTGTCGCGTGGAGCCACCCACGTCGCGGGCATGCCGAAGGTCGGGTCCACCGTGCGCTCGCCTTCGAGCGGCGACGACCCGCCCGTCGGGTCGATGGCCAGGAGGCGCCCCGCCTTGCACTGGCCCGAACCGATCTCGTTGCCCATGATCAAAACGCGGTACGCACCCGGCGGAAGCTGAAGGTTGTCGCTGACGTGCACCGGTGGCACGACGATGCCCAAGTCGCGGGCGACCTGCTGCCTCAGCACCGCCATTCGATCGAGCAGCGTGCCGCCTCGACTCGCGTCGACGGTCGACACCAGCTCGTAGCCCACTTCCAGCGCGAGTAAGTCGAGGGCGAGCGCGGCGTCGACCTCCTCGGCAGGATTGCGCTTCTTGTCGGCAGCAGACTCAATCGCACTCTTCGCGACCGCCGCCGCCTCCGTCGTCTTCGATGCGCGCCGTGCCAGAAGCACGAGTCCACCGGCCAGCAGCCAGCACGGGAACAACGGCATCCCGGGCATCAGACCGAGCACCGTCAGAATTCCGGCGGTCATGACGACCGGTCGACGCCTCGCCATCAGCTGCTGCGCGAACGCCCGCCCGATCTGGTCGCCGGTCGCACTTCGGGTCACAACGATGCCGGAGGCCGCCGACACGAGGAGCGCCGGAAGCTGGGACACGAGCGCGTCGCCGACGGTCAGCACGGAGAACGTTTCGGCCGCCTTGGCGAGGTCCATTCCGCGCATCACGCCGAGGATCAGCCCGCCGGTGAGGTTGATCCCGGTGATGAGCAGGCCGGCGACGGCGTCGCCTTGGACGAACTTGCTGGCGCCGTCCATGGCGCCGTAGAAGTCTGCCTCGCGCTCGAGGCCCTTTCGGCGCGCGCGCGCCTGCTCGCTCGTGATCGCCCCGGACGACAGGTCGGCGTCGATGGCCATCTGCTTGCCGGGCATCGCGTCGAGCGTGAATCGGGCGGCCACTTCGGCGACGCGCCCGGCGCCCTTGGTCACCACGACGAAGTTGATGACCGTCAGGATGAGAAAGACGACGAGACCGACGAGGACGTTGCCCTCCACGACGAAGCGTCCGAACGCCTCCACCACCGAGCCGGCCGACCCCTGCCCCTCGCCGCCGTGCAGCAGGATGAGACGCGTCGTCGCGACGTTGAGGCTCAGCCGCAAGAGCGTGGCGATAAGAACGAACGCGGGAAATGCGCTGAACTCGAGCGCCTCCTCGATGAAGAGCGCCGTCAGGAAGACGCCGACGGCGAGGGCCAACGAGAAAGCCAGCAGAAGGTCCAGCAGCTGCGGCGGCAGCGGCAGCACCATCATCAGCACGATGCCGATGATGCCGAGCGGCACCACCGCATCCCACTTCCGCCCCTTGGGTGCTACGAATGCCTCAGCCGCCACGAGGCGACACTACGCACGGCGCGTGCCGCGCTTTCGTCCGCCGCGCAGCCGGAAGACGAAGGCCAGGACTCGGGCGACCGCCGCGAAGTGGGCTACGGGAATCGTGTGGCCGACGGGCACCTCGGCGTCGAGAGCGCGCGCAAGCCGCCGGTTTTCCAGGATAGGAATTCCGAACTTACGGGCTTCGGCTCGGATGCGCAGCGCCACGTCGTCGTGCCCTTTGGCCAACACCACCGGCGCGGCGTCCTTTTCGTCGTAGCGCAGAGCGACGGCGACGTGCGTCGGATTGGTGACGACCACATCGGCCTTCTTGACGTTCTGAAGCGCACGCTTCTTCGCCAGCGCGCGCGCGCGCGCCTTCATGCGCGCCTTGATCTTCGGATCGCCCTCGTTCTGGCGCATGTCCTCCATGAATTCCTGACGCGTCATCTTCATCTCTTGGGAGAGACGGAAGCGGCTCTGCGCGTAGTCGATGGCGGCGATGGCCGCGAGCACACCTGCGGCATTCAGCACGATGTGCACGGCGGCATCCACGAGACGAGGTATCGCGACATCGACCGACGTCCGCGCCAGCTCCAGCAGCCCGGGCAGCTCGATCAGCGCCGCGCGGTAGGCAACGTACCCGACCACACCGACGCGCAGGATGCTCATGAGCATCTCGACGACCGCTTGCTTGGGCGACGCGATCTGCCGGAGTCGTGCGACGGGGTCCAGCCGCTCGGGTTTGAACCCGACCGCGTCCAAGTTCAATCGCAGACCGGTCTGCGCGAGACCGGCAACCGAGGCCGCGACGCACGCGGCGACGCACGCGGGGCCGGCAATCGTGAGGAGGGCCTCGCCGGCGAAGCGAAATGCGTCGCCAGAACCGCCGTGAGCGAGCGCGCCGATGTCGCCATAGGAAGCCGCGAACAGGCGGTCCAAGGCTTTGCCGATGCCTGCGCGCGAGCCCAGGAGCGCTCCGGTGACCGCCATCGTCGCCGCGACGCCCGCCGCGTCCCGTGCCCGAGGGAAGCGCCCCTGCTTGCGAAACTCCTCGCGGCGATGCGCGGTGGGCTCGAACTGCTTCTCGCCTTGCTGCGAGCTCATCTTCGCATGGCGGCGAGCGACTGATCGATGAACGGTGCGAGCGACGCGAAGTGCGCCGTCAGACCCGAGGTCATGTCGTCGAGACAGGCGAGCATGCTGACGATGCCGCTGGTGAAGAGCACCCCGAACCCGACGCTGAAGATCTGAACCGAGGGGGCGGCGCGCGACACCATCGCGAGCGCCAGCTGCACGAGAAGCGCCACTCCTACGACGGGCGTGGCCAGGCGCACGCCAACGACGAATGCGTCGGTGCCCAAGTCGACGAAGCGCAAGATCGGCGCGCCGAGCACCGCCGCCGTGCCGACCGGCAGCGCCCGGAAAGACTCAAGCAGTCCGCCCAGTGCGACCCGATGCACGCCCGCAGAGAGCGCCACCAGCATGGCGCACAGTCCGACGACACGACCGACGGCCGTCTCGGGGGCGTCCATCGTCGGGTTGAGGACCGACGGCGACGAGAGTCCGGTCATCTGGCCGAGCACAGCGCCCAGAACCTCGGCCGATGCGAAGACGAACAGAAAGGCGACCCCGACGACGATGCCGCACCCGAGCTCGAGCATCGCCTGCCCCGCGAGCTCGAGGCTCAGCTCCCGGGGCACTGCGGCGGCCGGAGCGAATGCCATCGCCACCCAGGAGAGGACGACCACCAGTGTGACCCGTTGCGTCCTGCTCACATTTCCCCCGGGAAACGGGGAGACGACGACGAACCCGGCGATGCGACTCGCTGCGAGCGCGAAGAGCGCGGCGTTCGTCATGATCAGGCGTTGCAAAAGCATCAGTGCACGACGTTCGCGATCGCGGCCAGGTTTGCGCGCGTGTAATCGAGCACGTACGTCGCGAGCGGCGACCCGACGGCGGCTGCGACGGCGATCACGGCCACGACCTTGACCACGAAGCTGATGCTCGCCTCGTTCACCTGGGTCGCCGTCTGTACGATTCCCACGAAGACGCCCGCCATGACCGACACCGCAAGGAGCGGCCCCGTGACGACCAGCGTCGTGCGAAGCAAGGCGGCGACGAGCGTTACCGCCTGATCGGGGTTCACGCGAAGCTCCTCAACAATGAGCCGACCAGCAGGTGCCACCCGTCCGCCACGACGAAGAGCAGGAGCTTGATCGGCAGGCTGATGGTGGTCGGCGGGACCATCATCATGCCCAGTGACATGAGGATCGAAGAGACGGCGAGGTCGATCACGAGAAACGGAAGAAGGACGAGGACCCCCATCTGGAACGCGGTCGTGAGCTCGCTCACCACGAACGCTGGCGCCGCGATGCGTATCGGCACTTCTTCTTCGGTCTTCGGGAGGGGCAACCGCGTCGCCGAGTAGAAGAGCGCCAGGTCGGCTTCGCGGGTTTGGCGCAACATGAACGACCGCAGCGGGCTGCTCGCCCGCTCGAGGGCCTGGACATCGCTGATGGTGCCCGCCGCGTACGGCTCGTACGCGTCGTGCGCGATGGCGGAGAGCACCGGCGCCATGGTGAAACAAGTGAGAAAGAGGGAGAGCCCGACGATCACTTGCGTCGGAGGCGTCTGCTGGGTGCCGATGCCTTGCCGCACGAAGCCGAGCACGATGACCACGCGGGTGAACGAGGTCATCGTGAGGACGATGGCCGGAAGAAGAGACAGGATCGTGAGGAGCGCAAGGATCTTGAGCTGGGGCGAGAGCCCCGGCGCATTGATCGCGCTCAAGTCCGGGATCATCCGCGCCTCCGCAGGCCTACGAGGCCTCGCGCCTGCCCGGTCAGGGCCGCGTCTCGCGCCGCATCTGGGGGATCGGCGCGATGACCTTCCGGCGCGCGCGCAACGTCACGGGGCTCGGCCGCTTTGAGCATCGCGGCGAATCGATCGCCCAGCGCGACGGGCTCCGGGCCGGACGCCTCGACGCCGGCCGGGGCTCCTGCTTCCTCGGCGTCGAGAACCGCGAGGCTCTGGATCGAGTGTGGCGTCACGCCGATGAGCAGGCGCTGCCCTTCGACGTTCACGACGAGCAGCTCGCTGCGCAGGCCGATGGGCGCGCGGCGAACGATCGTGAGCTCCCCGGCGTCGACGCGCTTGGGCAGAGAGCGCTTCCGAAGGTAAAAGGCGGCGCCGCCGAGGGTGACGAGAACCGCGACGACTTTCCAGGCGAACCCCACGGGCTGCGGCTGCGGCGAGAGCTCCAGGGGCTTGCTCGGGCGAAGGGCGAGGGGGGTTGCGCTGTCGGGCGTGGCGGAGGACGTATCGCGAGGTAGGTCGAGCTGAGCGCCGGCCTTCTGCGTCAGCACGGTGGCGGCGAGCGCCACGGCCATGGCGACCGAGCGAGCACGCGTCACGACTCGCCCCGCGCGGTGGGCGCCACGATTTCGGTGATCCGAACGCCGTAGCGGTCGCCCATGACGATGGCTTCGCCCCTTCCCAAGAGGCGGCCGTTGACGAAAATGTCGAGAGGTTCGCCGGCGGACTTGGTCAGCTCGAGGGTCTGGCCGTTGGCAAGCCTCAAGACATCGGCGATCCGCAGGCGACGCCGCCCGATCTCGAGCGTGATTTCCACTTCGACGTCTTGCAGCAGGTCGAGAGAGCTGACGCGCGCGAGCGCGGCATCGACGGTGGGGGATTCTGGTTTCTCGGGAGAGCTCATGGATGGACGGGTCTCCTTTCAACGAACGTGCCGAGGCGGGCTGCTCATTCTGCGGAGCGCTTGCCTCTGGCCACGACCGCTGCTCATGTCGGCGTTGTGGAAGCGAAGGAACCCCTTCTCCCACTCACGACCGCATCCGATTCGCTCTGGACCGCGATTCACCCCCTCTGGATCGTGATTCAGACGCTACGGACCGCGATTCAGACGCTCTCGATCGCGTTCGAAAAGGGACTAGCCTCGTCTGATTCGCTCTGGACCGCGATTCAGACCCCGTCGATCGCGATCCATACGCTCTGGATCGCGATTCACCCCCTCTGGATCGTGATTCAGACGCTACGGACCGCGATTCAGACGCTGTTGATCGCGATCCATCCGCTCTGGACCGCGATTCAGACGCCGT